>Ga0207768_100026_pt1 | contig 240343 bp, 187 predicted proteins | sample CeladaPassaB1F01_FD_187478 | JGI IMG/M metagenome (GOLD analysis project Ga0207768, IMG submission 187478) | Cellulose-adapted microbial communities from the Joint BioEnergy Institute, USA - Passage B1F01 (SPAdes) (version 2) | ecosystem: Engineered > Bioreactor > Continuous culture >...
CGGAGGGGCAACTCCCACGGCGGCGATCAGGCCGCCAGGAGGTGCCGACGCACTGACGGCTCGTCACCCCCGCCGAGTGGGACATTTTCAGTCGCCATAAGTGGGACATTTTCGATCGCCATTGACACTGAGTCCGCGGAATCTGTGCTGCACTACCTTAGGTAGTGCAAATGGTAGTGCGCTTCAATGAGGCCGCGGATCTGAGTCCGCGGAATCAGCGCCGGGGGGACGGCACGACAATCCGGCGGGTCGCTTCAATAAGGCCGCGGATCTGAGTCCGCGGAATCGCGACACGACCCGGCCGGCCTATCTGGACGCGTGGTAGCTTCAATGAGGCCGCGGATCTGAGTCCGCGGAATCAGCAGCGCGAACAGGTGCCGCAGCGGCATCGACCAGCTTCAATGAGGCCGCGGATCTGAGTCCGCGGAATCAGGGACCGTCTGCGGGGAACTACGCCGTATCGCGGCGCTTCAATGAGGCCGCGGATCTGAGTCCGCGGAATCAGCGCGCGAGGCGTGGAGTAGGTATAACATGATCTCGCTTCAATGAGGCCGCGGATCTGAGTCCGCGGAATCCGTTCGATCCGGCGGCGCCGGACCTGGGCGTCGTGCGGCTTCAATGAGGCCGCGGATCTGAGTCCGCGGAATCTACCAGTGGGCGATCCAGGGCGATAGCGCGCTCGTGGCTTCAATGAGGCCGCGGATCTGAGTCCGCGGAATCATCTCTGCCGGGGCCGTCCGCCGCGATCGTGGCCGACCAGCTTCAATGAGGCCGCGGATCTGAGTCCGCGGAATCTGCCCGCCCCGGAACCCGTTGTGAGGGCGGCATTTCGGGTAGGATTTGCGAGCGGTCCCCCGGTGGGACCGTTCGTGAGGCGGGTGTCGATGGTGACCATCACTCCCCAAACCCTTGCTGTGAAATAGCTTCGAGCACCTGCGGCCGGACGCGCATCACCCAGCCGCTCGATGAGCCCCTGTGGGACACCGGATCACACGACCAGTACTCGTGCGGACGGCGCGTATGCCCTGCCGAGACACTCGATCCCGTTCTCGAGCGGCGAGGTTGCCGGGCCGAGGTCCACGATGAGGACCTGGTCCTCGACCGCATTGATCTCGCGACGCAATCGCGCCCGGAGCTGGGCGAGTTCGCGCTCGTTCAGGTCGCAGAGAAAGACGCTGTACTGTACGTGGTCGCCCTGGCCCTCCAACGCCTTGAAGACAGCGTTGCGGCGGCGATCGTCGGAGATGTCGTAAGACACAAGATAATGCCGGCGAGCCACGGTGTCACGCCTATCCTTCAGCGAGTCGTGATGCCGAGGTAGACGGGTACATCCCCGCGCAACCAGCGCGAGAGGAGCCGCGCCTGGAGCCGGATCACCTGGCGCCACGAGCACCGGTAATCGAACACCGGGTGCGTCACCAGTTGGTTCAACCGGGCTTCATACGCCTTGAGGAATGCCTTCCGACCTGACGCTGTCAGCACGCAAGCGGCACCGGAGCGGAGGAAGTCGCCCGCAGTGACCATACCCGTGTTGACGGCCGTGATGACGGCGCTGTCGACGATCAGAGGCCTGAACTCTTCCATGAGATCGAGCGCGAGGGCGGGGCGGCCGTGCCGCGGCTGGTGGAAGAGTCCCCACCACGGGTCCAGCCCCTCGGCGAGGAGGGCCACGGTGCACTCCTTTGTGAGGAGCGCATAACCGAAGGAGAGCAGTGCGTTGACTGGGTCACGAGGCGGACGGCGGTTGCGCTCCTGGAAGGCCCACTCGGCGTCGAAGTCCCGGGGCCGGAGCATGGCGGAGAAGTTCTGGAAGTACAGGCTCGCGAGGTTGCCCTCGAGTCCGAGGATCTCGTCCACGCTGCTTGCGTGCTCGAGCTTCCGCAGGAAGGTCGCCATGCGCTCGATCGCTCCCGCGGGCTTGGGCTGTGCGTTGCGGTTGAGGAGCGTGCGCTGGTTGGCCCCCTTGGCCGCGATGATCGCACGAGCGAACTCCAACACGCGTCCGGGGTCGGCGGCCGCGCGGAACTGGGCTGCGCGATCGAAGGCATTGCGCAGCGTGATGCCATGGGTGATGCCATAGAACCAGTGGCCGGCCGAGAGGTGTACGATCGGCACGGCGGCCTCGCAGAGCAGATGGATCGCAGCCGCAGTAATCCCGACCCGGCCGCACAGCACGAGTTGACTCACGTCGCGCAGACGCACCCGTGCGAGCTCCTCACCTGCCTTTTCGATCACGAGCATTTCGCCGCGCTTGCCGACCATCGCCCCCTGCTCCTGGACGTAGAGCGGCAGGGCTTCATCGCGCGCTGGATAGAGGCGGCGTATCGGAGGATGTCCCGTCGTCGTCGGGTCTGGGGGAACGTGCCGGAGGGCGAGGGTCTCGTCCGGTAGGCAGATGGCGTTGAGAGAGCAGCCGCTGCACTTGGGGCTGTCCTCAAGGGGGTCCGGTAGCACCGTGGAGCGTGCAGCGGTGCGCGCCGCCTCGATGTAGCGGAGCGTGCGTGCCTCGAGCTCGGGCGTGAACGGCACGTCGACGCGGGTCTTGGAGCCCTCGTAGTACAGGACGCCGTGGTCGCAGCGGTAGCCGTGCTCACGGAGGAGCAGTCCCTGAGCCATGAGCTGGACGCGCTCGGGCTCCCAACTCCGCTCCGGGGTGTTGGGCACACGGCCTCGCTTGGTGTCGACGGGGACGGCCTCGTCTCCTGCGGTGGAGACCAGATCGAGCCTGGCGACGATGCCTAGACGGGTCGAGCCGAGAGTGACGGAGCGGGTGATCGTCGGGCGTTCATCGCCGCCACCGTCGGTATCCGGGGGCTCCTTGGCGCTCTCCTTGACATCGGCCGTCTCGGGATCCGGCAGGACATGGTCGAGCTTGTCTACGCGGCGGTGCGCATCCTTGCCCTCGATGGTATAGACGTTGTCCTCCCACCGCCCTTCGACGTACATCAGGTGGAAGAGCCGCGGACAGTAGACGAACTCGTTGAGCATCCGAACCGGAAGGAGATCGGGGGCGTCTTCGCCAGAGCGGTCTCCCGCGAGCTCGGGCGGTGCGACGATTGTCGCAGGCGTAGCGATCGAGTCCATGGCTCCTCTGCGTGGCGAATGGTTCTGCAAGCCAGAGAGCAGAACGCGACAGACGACGGGCATGCGAGAGTCGCGCGACGGGAAGGCGTGAGGCGGAATCACCGGGGGAGAGTGAGGCGTGCGCAGGCTGTGGGTGGCATGCCGCCGGCGCAGACGGGAGCGGACCGCGCCTCAGCGCCTATCGAACAAACTGTTTGCACGACGCCTCGAGGTCAAGGCCTCGAGGTCAAGTCTGTACCGGTCCGTCGGTGCGGGCCGAATCCGGCCGACGTGCCTCCGTTTCCGGAAACGCTCGGGTCCGAATGGCCCCCCAACGCGTTCCACCGGCCGCCGGGGCGAGAGCACTCGGGAGGCGATGTATTGGCAAGTCAACGAAGCCGGCGCATATTGAAAAGAGTTCAGCGGAGGCGTGGCCACGCCTTGCGCGTCCCGCCGGAGCACCGCTGGCGTGGCAGGAGGTTGGCGCAACTGACTCAGGGGTCGGCCCGCCGCAGCTCGACTCTCTTTTCGAGCGAGAAGAATCTGGAAACAGCTGAAAATGCGACGGGCCTCCCGACCCAATTCTCGATTGGCCCGAGCGCTCCGTCTCAGGGTCGGGACGGGCAATTCACGGCCGGTCTTGGAGACCAACAGACTTGGCGTACGCCGCTGCCGGACCGCATCTGGCTCTCTCTACCCGAACGTGTCGGGACCGCACAGACGATGACCGATCCTGCGTCCCGCGGTCTGACTGTCAGAGTCCGTCCATACATTCCTTGATTTGAGGCGCCCGAATCATCGGGAGATTGCGCCGTTCAACCGCATGTCACAGACCCGGAGGATCACATGGCCGAGCCGCTGACCCTGGAGGACCTCGAGCGCGCGGTGTCGGGGCGCGCCGCCGCGATCCGCTGTCGTCGGACTCTGGAGCCCGCCGGCGGGCCGGGAGACAAGGTGTTCCCGCCGACCTACGCAGGAGCCAAGTACGCCCTGGAGAGGCGACGAGTCCGGCGCAACGGCACCGAGGAGGTCGTCGACTGCGTTCTTCTGGACTCTGTCCAGTCCCAGGCGAACCGGATCGAGGAGGCTCTACAGAACGCTGTCGATCGCGGTGTCATTCAGATTCCCGTGATCGAGGTCGATTTCTCCGTCGTCGACCCGACGGGCAACCGCGAGGACGACGAACGGCAGGGTCGTCTCCTCGACCCGATCGGCAAGGTGACGAGCCTCCAGGTCCCGCACCGGCTGGCTGACGCCATCCTCCGGGACAGTCTGCTCAATGGTGTGCCGTTCCGGGAGTCTGAGGTCGGTCAAGCCATCGACACGGCGAGCACCCGCAACGCCACGCCGCTCTACCAGCTCTGTCCAACGGCGCTCGTTCTCGGCATGTGGGACTCCACCGGCCCGAAGGGTGGACTCGGTGCGAAATTCCCGCGCGCACTGGTCTCAGAAATCGTCGGGATCGATGCGACGGTGATCGACTTCAACCGCGGGATCCGCCGCGACCCCCTCGGGATTCGCGCGGCTGCGCGCGTGATCAAGACCTCGCTTCGGAGCTGGAAGGTCGCAGACGATCCAAAGGCGAAGGAGGCGATCTCGCCGGCCGAGATCAACCACAGCAACGTGCCCTTCGGGGGCAAGCCGGAGGACAACGGCGGCGTCACGATCAGCTACGCAGAGCAGACGATCACGCTGTCGCTCGTCGGTCTCCGACGACTCCGGTTCCCTCTGAACGGCCGGTATGACAATCGAGTGGACGACGCAGCTCGAACGGTCCTCGCCGCCCTGGCGCTGTGCGGCGCGACACTGGCGGCCGAGGAGGGCTATGACCTACGTTCGCGTTGCCTCCTCTGGCCGACGGGCCCGATGATCTGGGAGGTGCTCGACCGACCCGGCGAGACGCCCGAACGCTTCGTCCTGGACGCGAATTCCGCGGTCGCACTGTTCAACGCTGCCGTGAGCCGAGCAGAATCCCTCGGACTCTCGTGGCGTAAGGAGCCGCTCCGGCTCGATCCCTCACCGCAACTCGTGGATTTGGTTCGAACGAGCCAGGAGATCGCGGCGACCGAGGGAACGGAGGCGGAGTAATGCTCGCTCTCGGGATCCGCTACCTCACAGGGTACGCGGTGGCCACGGATCCCTCGGACCGTACTCGGGCGGAGTGGCCACCTCACCCTGGCCGGGTGTTCATGGCCCTTGCCGATGCCTACTTCGAGACGGGCGAGGATGTCCGTGAGCGCCAGGCGCTGGAATGGCTCGAGGCGCTCCCCTCGCCACTCGTCACGGCCTCCGACGCAGATGCGCGCCGCCTCGTCACGCATTACGTGCCGGTCAACGACAGGTCCATTGCGGGTAAGGCCTTCCTGCAGTCCGCTCCCGCAATCGCGCGCATCAAACAACCTCGCACCTTCCCGCGCGTCCGTCCGGTGGACGACACCGTCTGGTTCATCTGGCCGGATGCGGATCCGCCAGAGGCGGTTCGCGATGCCCTGGAATCGCTCTGCCGCAAGGTCGTTCGCGTCGGGCATTCGTCCTCGCTGGTGCAGGTCTGGGTCACGCAGGAGATCCAAGGCATTGTACCACGCTGGATCCCGGAGGATGACGCGCCCGAGATCCGCATGCGGGTCGCCAGTCCCGGGACGCTCGCAATGCTCCGCGAACGCTACAACGCAGCGGCGATCGAAACCTTCTTCGAGCTGGATGCCCGCATCCGTTCCTCGCGAGGAAAAGACCAGAAGGAAGCCAAGGCCGCGTTTCGAGAGGCGTTCGGGCGGGAATGGAGGCGCGGCATCGCGCCGCCCGAACGCCTGCGCCCGGTCCTCGGCTTGTGGCAGGGCTACCGCCGCGTCGAGAGAGAGGAGGACAGTCCCCCCCATGGGACCGTCTTCGACCCAACGCTCACCGTGCTGCGTCTGGAGCCCACCGATGAGGCGTTCGGTGGTCGACTCGATCTCACGACGACACTGCGCCTGACCAACGTGCTGCGGGCGGCCCTGATGAACCGTGCGACGGAGCTCGGTCTCGATCCGGTTCCCGAGATCATCACCGGCCACTACCCGGATGGACAGCCTCTCGACCGTCCGCACGCCGCCTTCATACCGCTGGCGTTCGTTGGTCACGAGCATGCCGGTGGACACCTCCTCGGCCTGGCGTTGGTGCTCCCGCGGAGCGCGTACTGGCCCGGCCATGCGGTCGAGCGGCGCCAGGTGCTCACAGCACTCGCGCGGATCCAGACGCTGAAGCTGGGGCGGCTCGGCGTCTGGCGTCTCGTGCCGGAGGTGCGGGAGTCACCGGCCTACAATCTCACGCCGGAGGCCTGGACGGGGGGGCGCCACGGCGCACGCGTGTGGGGAACCGTGACGCCGATTGTTCTCGACCGTCACCCGAAAGCGGAATCGCGCCGAGAGTACTACGAGGAAGTGGCAGCCGTCATCCGGCAGAGTTGCGAGCGCATCGGATTGCCGAGCCCGCTTTCCGTGACGACGGGACCGGTGTCCCCCCATCTCGGCGTACCGGCGAGTCGCGAGTTCCCCCGGCTGCAGCGTAAGGACGGGAGCGAGCAGCGACACACGCACGCGACCATCGTCTTCCCGGAGCCGGTCGTGGGGCCGGTCCTGCTCGGCGCCGGCCGCTATCGTGGCTACGGGCTCTGCCGCCCGCTGCGAGAAGGAGGGGCATCATGAAGCCCGATCTCGGCCCGGAACACTTCGACGCGTTCTACCACGAGCTGCACGGCTATGCGCCGTTCCCGTGGCAGCGGATGCTGGCCGAACGGGTGACCACGGGGGAGTGGCCCGCATGCATCGACCTGCCCACGGCGAGCGGAAAGACCGCGTGCATCGACATCGCGGTATTCGCTCTCGCCTGTCAGGCGGACCGGCCGATCGGGGAGCGGACGGCGCCGCGACGCATCTTCTTCGTCGTCGACCGGAGGATCGTGGTCGACGAGGCGTTCTCGCGTGCGCGCCGGATTGCACGGAGACTCGCTGGAGCGCGGGAGGGGGTGCTGCGCGTCGTCGCCGACCGCCTCCGCTCGTTGTCCGCGGCGGCAGAGAATGAGCCACCGCTCATCGTCACGCGCATGCGCGGCGGCATTGCGCTCGACGATGGATGGGTCCGCGATCCCTCGCGACCGGCGGTCATCACGTCCACCGTCGACCAGGTGGGCTCACGCCTCCTGTTCCGCGGCTACGGGCGCAGCCCGCGTGTCGCGGCGATCGACGCCGGACTCGTCGGCAACGATGCACTGATCATCCTCGACGAGGCGCACTGTGCCGTGCCGTTCTGGCAAACTCTGGCGGCGATCCAGGAGTATCGCGCCGCCCGGTGGGCCGAGGAGGCGGTCGTTAGTCCGTTCCGCGCTGTCGTCATGTCCGCGACACCGCCGGAAGGCGCCGACGTCGCAGCCGTATTCCCCAGCGCTGGTGAACGCGACCGAGCCCTCGAGGCGGAGCCACTCCAGAAGCGAATCCGAGCCGTTAAGCGCACGGAACTCGCACTCGCCCGCGCGCCGAGAAAGCCGCCGAAAGGGGAGCCCGGGCTGCGGGGCGATGGGCTCTCCGATGACCCGTTGGTCCTCGATGCTGCCGATCGAGCGCTGCGAGCTGCGGCGGAAGGGCCGCGGCGCATCGCCGTCATGGTCAACCGGGTGGCAACGGCTCGCGCGATCTGGAAACAGCTCCTGTCGGAGGTTCGCTCCGAGGGCAACCTCGCAGCGGCCGATGTCGTCCTCATGACAGGCCGGATGCGGCCCTTCGATCGCGACCGGATCGTTCGACGCTGGGAGAGACTCCTCGCAGCGAGAGAGAGCCAGCAGACCCTCGAGCGGCCGGTCATTCTCGTCACGACGCAGTGCCTCGAGGTCGGCGCCGACTTCAGCTTCGATGTGCTGATCACGGAGTGCGCGAGCCTCGACGCACTCCGCCAGCGCTTCGGCCGCCTCGATCGCCTGGGCGTCGGGCAACAAACCGAGGCCGTCATCCTGATCCGAAAAGGGCAGCTGAAGGGCGACGATCCGATCTACGGGAACGCCCTCGCCGCGACGTGGAACTGGTTGTCGGGGCACGCAGAAGTCGATGACCGCGGCAGGCGGTGGATCGACATGGGGATCGCGGGGCTGGAAGCCCTCCTCCCGGCCGACCCGTCAGAGCGTCGGGAGCTCCTCGCCCGACTCTTCGCTCCGGCACCCAACGCACCGGTCTTGCTCCCGGCGCACCTCGACCTGTGGGTCCAGACGTCACCACGTCCTCGGCCGGACCCGGACATTGCGCGTTTCCTGCACGGCCCGAAACGGGGTGAGCCCGAGGTGGCCGTGGTGCTCCGGAACGATCTGCCGGCCACACCCGAGCGAGACGGAGAGGACGGCATCCACCCGTGGATCCAGGCCGTGAGCCTCCTCCCGCCCACGACGCCGGAGGCGTTCTCCGTCCCGCTGAGGCTGGTTCGGCGATGGATGATGGCGGGCGAGGGGGGCGCGGAGGGGCTGATGGACGTCGAGGGCGCGCCGATCGGTGGAGATGATCCCGAGCCGAGCGGCCCCCGGCGCCATGTCGTCCTGTGGCGGGGCCGTGACCGGAGTCTCGTGACCTCCGACCCGGCAACGGTGCGGCCGGGCGACATCGTCATCGTTCCCGGGCTCGATCGCGTCCCCGAGGTCTTCGGAGACGCGGGGGAAGACGAGGACGGACGTCCGACCGCCGACATTGCAGAGGCGGCCTTCCAACAGGCGCGCGGACGCGCCGTGCTGCGCGTACACCGTCGTACGCTCGGCCCGTGGCAGGACGATCCATGCGTGCAGGCGTTGCTCGATTGGGCCGAGGAGCCGGACCGCGAGACGGAGCCGGGCGATCTCGACGAGATCCTGCGCCGGCTCGCGGGCGAACCCGAGAACGGCGAGTCGAGGCCGCTCCCGACGTGGTTGCGCACAGCGGCTCGGGTCCTGGCCGGCGGCTGCGAGATCGCGCCGAATCCGTGCGGCGGCTACGTCCTCTCGAGCCGGACGCCGATCCCTGTCGAGGGCGAGATCGAGCCCGAGCAGGACGCCTTCGCGGATGACGATGACCTCTGGTCCGAGGCACCAGGCGCGATTTCGCTCACGCGGCACCTCGAAGACGTCGCGGAGGTCGCCCGCACCTACGCCGACCGCTGCCTGCCCGAGCGACTCGTCGCTCCCGTGGTACGGGCGGCCGAGCTCCACGACATCGGCAAGGTCGATCCCCGCTTCCAGCAAGTGCTGCACGGCGGCAACCTGCTGGCCTCGCTGGCCGAGCCCGAGCCGCTGGCGAAATCCGCAGACCTGCCGACTTCGCAACGGGCGCGGCAACGCGCGTACGAGCTGGCCGGACTGCCACGCGGATTCCGGCACGAGGCCCTCTCGGTCCAGCTCGCCGAACGGTTCTTCGACCTGCCCGAGGACCCGGCCGCGCGCGATCTCGTGCTCCACCTCATCGCTACGCACCACGGCTATGCTCGGCCGTTTGCACCGGTGGTCGTCGACACCGATCCGCCGGCGATCGTGGCGCAGGTCGGCACGGCGGCCGTCGCGGTCGAGGGCGATCAGCGGCACGGCTGGCCTGCCGCACACCACCTGTCCAGTGGCAGCGCCGACCGATTCGGCCGCGTCATCCGTCGCTACGGCTGGTGGGGCGCCGCCTTCCTCGAAGCGGTCCTCCGCTTGGCCGACTGGACAGCCAGCTCGAACGCGGCCCGCCAGGCCCAGCGCGAGACCGTGCAGCTCGTGGCCGCCGGAGGTGAGCGATGAACGAAAGGCAGCCCAATGAGATCGTCCTGACAGGTCTGGATGGAGCGAATCCTCTCGCTTTTCTCGCGGCGCTCGGGACGTTGCGCACGCTGACCGCCGCATGGCCCGACCGCAACGTGCGGTTGGGCTGGACCGTCACGCTCGGCGCCTGGCGGCCGTTCCTGCTGATGAACTCCGAAGCGAGTCCCGACGAGATCGTCGAAACCGTGAACGACCGTGTGCCGAGAACGGCCGATCTCTTCCCTCCGCAGCTCCGCGCCGAGTCCGAGGCGGCAGGACCGCAAGGCGGCGGGAGCGCGAAGTGGAAAGGCAAGCTCCGGTTCCCTCCCGGAATCCTCGCCAGGCACGTCCGCTCCACCGCAACCGCATCATCCTGGGATGACAGGACGGCCCTGGACTTCATGGCTGCCTGGGCATCGGACGCTGTGGTGGAGCGGGTCGATGGGATCGAAGTGGCTCAGAAAACCACCTTCGATTTCACGTCCGGCCAACAGTCGTTCATCGACCTGGTCGAGAAACTCGCCCTCTGTGTCGACGCCGACGACATCCGCAACGCCTTGTTCGGCCCGTGGACGTACACTCCGGATCCGGGCATTTCGTTGCGATGGGACCCGATCGACGAAGCCCGTCAGTACGCGCTCCAGGCCATCGATCCGGCGGACGGGAACAAGAATCCGATCGTCTCGGTGCCCGGGGCGAACCTCCTGGCCGCCGCGGGCCTCGCGTACTTCCCGGTCATCCCGGTAGAGGATGGTGTCGAACAACCCGGCATCGCACGATTCGGCTCTGGCCGTGCCTTCCGCTGGCCCATCTGGGAAGCGGCGGTGTCGAGCGACACCGTTCGTTCCCTGGTGGCCTTGGCGGAGCTGTGCGAGGATGCGCCGGATCGCTCCAGTCTGAGGGCGATGGGCATACCGGTGGTCTACCAGGCAAATATCGTCATGCCGTCTGGACGGTACCGGAACTTCACGCCGGCCCAGGCGATCTGATCCGCAGCCGACCGTAGTCATCAGGGTTCGCAGGCTGCCGATCCGCGCCGCGAACGGGATTCAGCACTCGGTTCCGGAATCCGCGACTCGGCCCCGGGAAGCGCGGCTTCAAAGAGACCGCGGAGCCGGGGCGGCGGCCGGCGTCCGCATCGGGCGCCGGCATCGGCAGACCGGCCACGATCGCGGTCCCGCCGTCCCGTGTGCAGACGACCCGCCCTGCAGCGTCTCCAGGTATCGGGCGCCGCACCACCCACGGCGGCGCCGCGGTCCGCCCTCGGCGAGCGGGTCCGCGTCGAGGTCTGGCGGGAAGGCTACACGACGGCGGCGCGGACCGTCCGCGTCACCGGCGACACGGTGCGCGCGGACTTCCGGCTCGCCGTGGCGCCCGTCACGGCCGATGCGCTCGAACTCCGCGCCAGCGCGCCCGCGGGGCACGTTCCTCACGGTGCTCGGCTTCGGCACGGGCAACCTGAAGGACTCGAAGCTGGAGAAGCTCGTGGACCACGGGAACGGCAACTACGCGTACATCGACGACATCATGGAGGCGCGCAAGGTGCTGGTCCGCGAGCTGGGCGCCACGCTGCTCACCGTGGCGAAGGACGTGAAGCTGCAGGTCGAGTTCAACCCGGAGCGTGTGCGCCTACAGCCTCATCGGCTACGAGAACCGCCTGCTGGCCGCCGAGGACTTCAACGACGACACACAGGACGCCGGCGAGCTGGGCGCGGGCCACTCGGTCACCGCGCTGTACGAGATCGTGCCCGTGGGCGTGGAGAGTCCCGCTGAGATCCGCGACGTGGACCCGCTGCGCTACCAGACGCCGCGTACGGCCACGCCTGCCGCGCAGAGCCAGGAGCTGGCGTTCATCGAGCTGCGCTACAAGGCGCCGGACGGGGAGATGAGCGACCTCATCGAGCACGCCGTGAAGGCCGATGTCGCGACGTCGCCCTCCACGGACTTCCGCTTCGCCGCGGCCGTGGCCGCGCGTCACCGCCGCGCCTCGTCCAGCAGCCGGCAGCCCTCCATGAGGAGGCCTTCCAGCGTGTCGTGGATGGTCGGCTCCGGGAACTCGGTTTCCGGGTAGACCGTGAACTCGCCGTCGTCCTCCCAACTGATGACGCGGTAGACGGCCTCGGCACCGACGAGCGGCCCGCACGTGGCGTGGACGGGCCGCCCCTGGTCGAGGTAGAGGCAGGCCTCCTCGCCCGTGCTGGTCCGCCGCAGCTCGATGCGGACGGACTTGCGGCTGTTGCCCAGCGCCTGCGCGAGGTCGAGGAAGGAGAAGGCGGAGAACGTGGCGGAGAAGTCGCGGCCCGCCGGCTGGGCCGCGGACCGGACCCTGGAGCGAGAGGCGATGGCGCGGACGATCTTCGCGGCCGTGAGGTCGAAGTCGTGGGGCGGCGTGAAGACGTCGTCGAATCCGGCATCGAGCAGCCCGAGCGTCACGGCCGGATCGTCCGCGTCCGCCACCACGTAGAGCAGGAACGTCGCGTTGAGCTTGGCCACCCGCGCGAAGTGGTCCACGTGTCCGGGGACCGCGTCGTGGTCCACGACGATGGCTTCCGGTGCGCGGCGCTCCGCCATGGCCAGGGCGTCGTCCAGGTCCCGGGTGACGACGGGCCGGATGCCCAGTCGGGACAGCCGCGCCCCCAGGTCGGCGATCCTCTCGCCGCCCACCAGCAGGACCTGCGCGGCCGGCCCCCGCTGGCTCGCCGCCTCGCGCTCCTCGATGATGCCGATGTACTTCTCGGCGAGCTCCAGGGTGGCGAGTCGGGTGGCGGCGCGCCGCAGGGCGTTGCGGAGCGCCGCGGGGTCGCGTGCGGCGTCCGGCTCGCGGATGGGGGCCAGGATGCGGTAGTACCAGACGAGGGCGAGGATCCGCGCGGCCTGCACGATCTCGGGGTCCAGCTTCCCGACCATGTCCTGCGTACGTGCGCGCAGGAAGAGCGCGAAGCAGGCGTCCAGCACCTTCTCGATCGGCCACGGGAAGCGGAGGCGGACCGCGATCTCGCGGGAGCGGGGGAAGTCCGTGAACGGGAGCGGCGTCGCGCTCCCCGGCGTCGGCCCCGCAGGCGCCGGCGGCACCAGGAGGTGGACGGCGAGGTGCAGGCCATCCACGGCGAGGCGGCTGAGCCCGTCGGCCCGGGCGAGGGCGACGGCGTCACGGGCGAGGATGCCGTACGGCGGGGCAGGCTCGGTGCCCCGTGTCCGCGCGTCCGCGAGCGCCTCGACCGCCGCCCGCAGGCTGCGGATCATCTCCTCGTACGGAACCGGGTTCGCGAGCAGGGCTTCGCTCACGGAGGGGAAGGTCACGATCTGGGCGGGGAGCCCGGTCAGGCGGCCGCTCCGGACCCAGTTGCGGAACGCGTCGGCGCGCTCGGCATCCACCAGGACGGCCTCGATGCCGCCTCCTTCGAGCGCGGCGACGACCTCCTCGAGGCTGTCCGCCACCACCAGCTCGCGTCCCTCCCGGGCGAAGACGGTCGGCAGGAAGCTGCGGTGATGCGCGCGCCCCGTGATCATGAGGATGCGCGGCGACGTCCGGGCCGAGGCCTCCCGCGCCGGCGCCGCTCCGGTGGCGGCGTCGGCGGTCTCGTCCGGGGCGAACAGCTCCGGCAACTCGATCACCGGGATCTCCGGCTCGGGCGGCCGGCCCCAGGCGTCGTGGATCGCGCGCAGGCTGCGGTCCGGGGCGAGCTCGAGCACCAGGTGCGCCGCGTCGAAGCTCTGGCGCAGCGCCTCGAGGGTCTTCACATCCTCCGGGTCGTTGACCGCGACGACGAGCTCGCGGGTCTTCGGGTTCCAACTGATCGGCACCGCGAGCGAGCCGTGAGGCCCCGGCGGCGGGATCCGGTCCCGCAGCTCCACCGGCACGTCCGAGGGGGCGAGCGGTCGCCACGGCAGCCCGTACTGCCGCGAGAGCGCGCGCATGAGCTGTTCGGGCGTGAGGAAGCCGAGCTCGATGAGGTTGCTCCCCAGCCGCCCGCCACGCAGACGCTGGCGCTCCAGCGCGACCCGGATCTCCTTCTCGGTGACGTAGCCCAGGTCCTCGAGGACCTTGTCCAGTCGGGCAGACTTCACGGTCTCGTACTACGCGGCTCCGCACCGGCCAGCACGGAAGGATCCGAGGCGTAGCGCGCCGCCTCGGCGGCGGTGACGATGCCCTGCTCCACCAGCTCCCTCAGGTGGTGATCGAGGAGCCGCATCCCTTCCTTGCGGCCGGTCGTGATCACGTTGTTGACCAGGTGTGTCTTCCCCTCCCGGATCAGGTTCCGGACCGCCGTGTTCGCCACCAGGATCTCCTGCGCCGCCACACGCCCCGCGCGGTCCGCCCGCCGCAGCAGTTGCTGGGAGCAGATCCCGACGAGGACCTCCGAGAGCGCCACGCGCACTGCGGCCTGCTGCTCGGCGGGGAACGCGTCCGTGATGCGGCTGATGGTCTGGCCCGCGGACTTGGTGTGCAGCGTGCCGAGGACCAGGAGGCCCAGCTCGGCGGCGGTGAGCGCGAGGGAGATCGTCTCCAGGTCCCGCATCTCGCCCACGAGCACGACGTCGGGATCCTCACGCAGCGCGGCGCGCAGCGCGCTGGCGAAGGAGCGGCTGTGGTCCCCGACCTGGCGCTGGTTGATGAGGCACTGCTTGCTCGTGTGGATGAACTCGAGGGGGTCCTCCAGCGTGATGATGTGGTACTTCATGTTCTCGTTGAGGTAATCCACCATCGCCGCCAGAGTGGTGCTCTTCCCCGAGTTCGTCGGCCCGGTGACGAGGATGAGCCCCGCCCGCTGGTGGAGGAGCGTCTTGATCACGGGCGGGAAGCCGAGCTCGTCCAGGGTCGGGATCCGGTGGGGGATGATCCGGATCGCCGCCGCCAGGCCCGGGTGCTTGCGGAAGATGTTGATGCGGAAGCGCGCGACCCCTTCCAGCGTGTATGCGCAGTCCAGCTCGCCCTCCGCCTCGAACCGGGCGATCTGCTGGTCGGAGAGCAGCTCGTAGAGGAGGAGCCGGATCTCCTCTTCGGTGAGCGGCCGGTGTTTGGCGCGCTCGAGCACGCCGTGGACGCGGAGCATGGGCGTCTGCCCGGCGCTCAGGTGGAGGTCCGAGGCCCCCGCCTTCTGCATGATTTCGAGGAACGTGTCTATCCTGGCCAAGAGCGGTACGTCTTCAGAGCAGTGAAGGGGAGAGCGGGAGTTCCTACAAAGGCATACAAAGATATCCCGAACGCGTCCGTTCCGCGAGGTGGCCGCGGGGCGGGTGAGCGCCGTCCGCCCCCGCCCCGCGGCCCCGGCGGCGCGCGCCTGGACGCGTCTATTTCAGCAGCGCCTTGACCTCGGGCGGCAGCTCGAAGATCGACCTGTCGAACTCCTCGAACGAAACGCTGTCCACGGTGACGACCTGCTCCATGCCCATGGCGCGGATGCGCATCTTCGTGGCCACCTTCCTCCCGTCGAAATCCCGGTAATCCTCGAAGATGGTCGTCGTGGACATGGCACCCATGGGCGATTCCGCGTTGCGCTCCATGCCGACGAGCAGGCCGGTCCCGGCGTCGTAGTACTCGAAGTACTCCTCACCCCACTTCGTGACGAGCTTCACCTTGTAGCACGAGCGGCCCTCGAACTCGGTGCGGTCCACGGTTTCCATCGACTGGATGTACCGGTCTCGTTCGAGCGGCTCGTAGAAGTTGACCTCCTGCCGCCGCTGCTCGAAGACGGTGCCCTGGAGCAGCATGGGTCCGGTGGCCGGGTGGACCATCCACGCGACCTTGCCGTCGTAGCCGCTGCGCATCTCGCCCATGCCGGGGATGTCCGTGCGCGCCACGTAGAGGTCCGGCGCCGCGGCGTAGGTCTCGACGGTCATGGACATGCCCTGCGCGGGCATGCTGATCGTGGTCCTGTGGTACCGGAAGCCGTGCTTGCGCAGGGCGGCCTCGCCTCCGAGCGCGTCGACGTAGCGGGCCAGGATCCGCTCTGCGGACGGCAGTTGCGCGCTGGCCGCGCCGGGCGCGGCGGCGGCCGCGGCCAGGGCCACGGCCAGGATGGGGAAGGCGGCCGCAGAGCGAGGCTTCATCCAGGGCATCATGTCTTCCTCCAGGATTGCATCGGCGCGAGAGGGGTCGGAGTCAACGATCGCCCGCGCGCTCCGCGCCGATCCAGCGCAGGGCGGCGAGCAGCGCGGCGTCCCTGCCGGCGAGCAGGTCCGCGCGGGTGAGCGCCACCGGCTCGTCCGGGACGACGCCGCGTCCCTCGAGCCGCTCGCCGTTCGCCGTGACGAAGTCGCCGATGGCGTGCATGAGCACGTCGCCGTTGGGCAGCGTGTACGTCGAAGCGGGCAGCACGCCGCCCGCAGTGGTCTGACCGAAGACCCGGGCGCGGCCGATCGCCCGGAGCCCGCCGGCGAAGACCTCGGTGGCGCTGGCGGAGAGGCCGTCCACCAGGACGGCGAGGGGGCCGGCGAACGGCCGGACGCGTTCACCGCGGCTGTTGACACGCCTCGGGTTGGCCTGGTAGCGAAGCTCGGCGCCGCGGCTGTGCTGGACGCCGAGCAGCGCGGGCTCGTCCAGGAAGTGGCCGGCCACGCCGCCGACCATGGCGCCCAGCCCGCCCGGGTTGCCGCGCAGGTCCAGGATGATGCCGTCCGCGTCCCGGAACCGGTCCACCGCCTCGTCGATCTCACGGGCGAGCGGGGCCATCCACACGTTGAAGCGGATCACGCCGACGCGCAGCCCAGCGTCGTCGTTCACTTCCGCCGCCTCCACGCGGCCGAGGAACGTGGGCAGGTTGCCCAGCGTGATGGGCTGGCCCGGCCAGGGTCGGCGCCGCAGCTCGCGTTCGACCGTCCGGCCGTTTCCGTCCTCGAAGACGACGCGGCACGTGGTGCCCGGCTCGCCGAGCAGCCGCCCGCTCAAGCGCCGTACGACGGCGAACTCTGCCGAGTAGAAGCCGGGCGGCCGTGTTCGTGTCCGCTCCCGCGCCTCGCGCACCACGGACGCGGCGTCGAGGTCGCTCACGGCGCGCACCGCCCAGCCGGGGCGGATGCCTGCCTCCGCCGCGGGGCTCCCTTCGTCCACGCGGAAGACGACGACGTCGTCGCCCACCAGCCGCAGCTCGAGGCCGACGTCGCCGGCGGCGACGCCAACGGCGCCGTCCGGGGCCTCGTTCCCGGCCGCGTCCTCGGCGGGGATCAGCTCGAAGTGCGACTGGCGGAGCCGTCCCAGCATCTCGCGGATCACGGCCCGGAGCTCGTCCTGCGTCCGGGCCGCGACGGCGCGGGGCCGCAGCTCGTCCCGCAGGGCTGGCCAGTCCACGCCGTTGAAGGCCGTGTCGAAGTGCGTGCGGTGGATGACGGTCCAGGCGGAGTCGAACGTGGCGGCCGCGAGACTCGGCGCGAGGAACTGCTGCCCTGGCTGCCCCCAGGCGTGGTCCGCCGCGGCCAGAGCCAGCGCTGCCGCCGCCAGCGGGGCGACCAGCGGCGCGAGGCGGTGGGGGACTCCTGCCTGTGGGCGGGGGAGCACTCGCGTCATCGGTGGACCGTTGCCGGGGGATCGCAGCGATACTGCCGCGCCGGGGCGGGCAGGGAGCGGGTGCCAACTGAAAGAATTTGGTCAAAACGCGGCGGGAGGGCAAGCCGAGGGCGCGTCCGAGGGGCGCGGGGGCAGCGCCGCGCCGCCGCGGCCGCCCGAGCCGCAAAGGCCGAGCGCACTGCTCACGCGTGCGTCGCCCTCGGTCGCGGCCGGTGAGCGCCGCGGGAGCCCCCGGGCCGCGAGGGCTCAGCGCATGGCCCGGCGCAGGAGGAGCATCGCCAGCGCGGCCAGGGCGATGGAGCGCGCGGGGTTGCGCTGGATCTGGCGGCCGAGGGGCGCGAGCGGCGTGTCCTCGAACGGCCTCGCCAGGGCTTCGCCCAGGCGGCCCTCCATGACGTCCACCCGGTCCGCCGCCAGCAGGAGCAGCCAGTGCCGCGCCCGGTGCTCGGGGATCCGGTAGGCGACACGCCGCATGAGCCCGCTGATGCCGCGGGGCGGCACGGACGTGCCGAACACGGGCGTGAGCCGGGTCAGGCCGCGGCGCTTCAGGACCGTCTGCCGCACGGGCTGGCGCGGGATCTCCTCCCAGTGCACGCCCTCGGCCGGCTCGGGCTCCGCCTCCATCGGCACGCCGGGCCGGTCCTCGAGGGCGCGGTCCACGCCGTACGCGCCGTCCGGCGTCGGCCTGAGTTCGGTGAATTGCCTCATGTGGCCTCCTTCTCCGGGGGCGAAGACGCTCCTGCCCCCGCCCTGCCTCACCCGTTCAAGCCGAGTGCCAGCCCCACGCGCCGGCGCATGGCTCTTGCTCGGGTGATGCCGTGCGCGGTGCGGCCGGCACACGTGCTCAGCGCATACGGCGGCCGCGGCTCAACACCGGATGGGAGGAGGCGAACGTGAAGGCGACGGTCTACCACGGCCCGGCGGACCTCCGGGTCGAGCACAAGAAGGACCCGGAGATCGAGCACCCGTTCGACGTCATCTTGCGGGTCACCACGGCCGCCCTGTGCGGCTCGGACCTGCACCTGTACCGCGGGCTGATCCCGGACACGCGCGTCGGCACGACGTTCGGCCACGAGTTCGTCGGCATCGTGGAGGAGGTCGGGCCCGGCGTGCGCAAGCTGCGCCGCGGCGACCGCGTGGTGGTGCCGTTCCCGATCGCCTGCGGCTCGTGCTTCTACTGCCGGCGCGACCTGTTCGCGCAGTGCGAGAACACCAACCCGAACAGCGAGCTGACGTGCGGCGTGTTCGGGTACTCGCACACCACCGGCGGCTACGACGGCGGCCAGGCGGAGTACGTGCGCGTTCCGTTCGCCGACGTCGGCCCCATGAAGCTCCCGGACGAGGTCTCGGACCTGGACGCCGTCATGCTCGCGGACGTCTTCCCCACCGGCTATCAGGCGGCGGAGATGGGCGAGATCAAGCCGGGCGAGACGGTGGCGATCTTCGGCCTGGGGCCGGTCGGGCTCTTCGCGGCGAAGTCCGCCTGGCTCATGGGCGCGGGGCGCGTGATCGGGGTGGACCACGTGCCGGACCGGCTCGAGTTCGCGCGGCAGTGGGCGTGCTCGGACGTGCTGGACTTCCGCGACGTGGACGTCGTCGCCGCGCTGAAGGAGATGACCGGCGGCCGCGGCCCCGACGTCTGCATCGACGCGGTGGGCCTCGAGGCGGACGGCTCCGCGCTGCACGAGTTCCTCGGCCGCGTGCTGATGCTGCAGGCCGGCGCCGCGAACGTGATCGGCTACTGCATCGACGCGGTCCGCAAGGGCGGCAACGTGGTGCTGATCGGCGTGTACGGCCCGCCGTGGAACCTGGTGCCGATCGGCACGGCGATGAACAAGAACCTCACGCTGCGGATGGGGCAGTGCAACGTGCACCGCTACCTGCCGCACCTGCTCGAGCACGTGCAGGCGGGGCGTGTGAAGCCGAGCGACATCGTGACGCACCGTTTCTCGCTGGACGACGCTCCGCACGCGTATCGCCTGTTCGCGGGGAAGCTCGACGGCTGCAGGAAGGCGGTGTTCGAGATGTGAGATCCAGGGCCGGGGTCGAGGGCCTTGTTTCCCACCACCTCTCGCCCCAGCATCCCTCACATGAACCTGCGTATCGAACAACGAGGCGATACGGTCCGCATCCCGGTGCGGGCGCAGCCGCGGGCGTCACGGAGCGAGATCGCGGGCGAGCACGACGGGGCGCTGCGGGTGCGGCTCGCCGCACCGCCCGTCGAGGGCGCGGCCAACGAAGAGCTGGTGCGGTTGCTCGCGCGCGTGCTGGACGTGCCCCGCAGCGCGGTGCGCATCGCGGCCGGCGAGCGCGGCCGCACCAAGGTGGTGGAGGTGGACGGCGTGGACGCCGAAACGGTCCTCCGCGCGCTCTCGCGTTGACGCGCGCGTTGCCGCGGTACGAGGAGCGGGGCGCCGGCATGGCGCGGCGACGCGCGCTGTTCGTGTTCATCGACGGCGTGGGCCTCGGGCCGGCGGACCCGGAGGTCAACCCGCTCGCGCGCGCGGAGCTCCCCGCGTTCGCGGCGCTGCTGGACGGGCGCGCGCCGGTGCTCGATGCGGCGCCGTACCACGGCCGTGCGGCGAGTCTGGTCGGGCTGGACGCGACCCTCGGCGTGCCCGGCCTGCCGCAGAGCGGGACCGGGCAGGCCGCGCTGCTCACGGGCCGTAACGCGGCGGCGCTGTTCGGCCGCCACTTCGGTCCCTGGACGCCGACGGCGCTCCGGCCGCTCGTCGAGCGCGAGAGCATCCTCGCCCGCGCCCGCGCGGCGGGCCTCGCCGTGGCGTTCGCGAACGCGTACCCCGAGGAGCTGGTCGAGGCGATCGACGCGGCGATGGCGAGCGCCGGCGAGGAGGCGGAAGAGCCACTCGTCGCCGGCGCGGCCGGCGGGGGCGGCGGAGAGCACGAACCCGCCGCCGCGGCCGGCGCGCCGGGAGAAGCCGCGAACCCCGGCCGTGCGCGGCGGCGGCCGCGGCCGCGCTTGCCTCTGCCGGCCCGCATCGCCCCGCCGCTCGCCGCGCGCGCGGCAGGGCTGCTGACGCGTCACACCGCCGCGCTCATGCGAGGCGACGCCATCGCCAGCGAGATCACGAACGACGCGTGGCGAGAGCGGCTCGGCCGGCTGGAGCTGCCCGTGATCACCGCGGCCGGGGCGGGGCGCAACCTCGCCCGCATCACCGCGGCCCACGACCTCACCTTCTTCGCGCACTACGCGACCGACACGGCCGGCCACCGCGGCGGCATGGCCGCGGCGCTCGCCGCGCTCCAGCGCGTGGACGCGTTCCTCGCCGGCATCCTGGAGGCGCTGCCGGGCGACACGCTGCTCCTCATCGCCAGCGACCACGGCAACCTGGAGGACACCCGGACCGGCCACACGCGCAACCCCGCGCTGTGCGTGGTGGCGGGGCCGGGGCACCAACGGGTGGCGGCGCGGCTGCACGCGCTCACGGACGTGGCGCCGGCGCTGCTCCGATGGCTGGGCGTGGAGGGGCGGGGTTCCGCCTGACCCGTTGGCCCTCTGCCCCAGCCAGGCGCCGCGGGGAGAACCGGAAGTCGTGCGGGACGCGCTCGGACGCCGCCCCCGAGCTCGGAGCCGTTCTGTGGCCTATCCGGCCGGCGGTAACAGCCGCTCGCCGATGTAGAGTCCGCTGCCAGCGGCCAGGAGGCCGATCGCCAGGCTTCCGAGCGTGTACGCCGCCGCGCGCGCCCAGGCACCTTCCTGGAGCAGCATGATGGCCTCGTAGGTGAACGTGCTGAACGTGGTGAAGGCGCCGAGGAGCCCGGTCGTGACGAATGCGCGCAGTTCCGGGGCGGCGTGGGTGGTGTTGAGGCAGTGGAGAGAGAGGCCGATCAATAGGGAGCCCGTGGCGTTGATGGCGAAGGTGCCCCAGAGGAAGCCGGGTCCGGCCCAGGAGTGGATCCAGCTCCCGAGGACGTAACGGGCCACGGCGCCGAGGGCGCCACCCAAGGCGATGTAGAGGGCGAACACCGTGCTCCTCTTGCTCCGGATCGCGACTGCTCGTGTTGAAGAAAAAAACTCCCGCCGGGCCGGACCCGGGGGGAGGAGTCATCAGCGGCCGCGGGGCCGCGGTTTCGGCGAACTCCATCGCCAAGACTGTGGCACTACAATAACGGCTACGCCGAAGCACGACAAGGTCGGGTGGCACCGGCGCCTCCGCGCCGATCCCCGGACTGTGCGCGGAAAGACCTCCGGGGGCGGGCCTCCGCACCAAGAGGTGGATCATGGCGCAGCGGATCCAACCTCTCGCGGCTCCTCGGCTCCTCCTCATCGCGGCAACATACGCCGCGAACGGCCCGCCCCGGCACGGTAAACGTTGGCGTACCAGGTCTCTAGGCGGCCGCCGCAATCAAAGCAGGCGGTCTCACACCTCTCGCCTCCCCAGCGACAGCGCCGCGAGCACCCACAACACGACCCCGTACCCGACCACGTACGCGAACGCGTCCCACGGGATCGGCTCGAGCGCGCCGAACGCACTCTCGAGCGCGAAGAACGCGGCCTGCGGAGGCAGGAGGAACGTCACGAGGTCGCGGGTGCCGGGCGGGATCATCAGCAGGTCCGCGCGGCGCAGCGCGTCCCACACCAGCGCGAGGAGCGCGAGCAGCAGCGCGATCCACGCGTCGCCACGGGTCCACACGGACAGCAGCGTGACGAGCCCGCCGTACACGATCACGTAGGCGAGGATCAGCACGAAGGTGGCGGGGCCGGCCCACGTGCCGAGCATGATCAGGTCGAAGACCGGCATGAGGACGGCGGACACCGCGAACGCCACGGCTGCCAGGAGCGCGGCGCGCGCCGCGTAGATGCGGTGCAACGACGTCGGCCGCACACCGTAGACGCGGGCGTAGCCCTCGGCACGGTCGTGGCTGATCACGCCGGCCAGCATGACCAGCGTGGCGATGAGCGGGTAGCGGCCCAGCACCCAGCCGAGGAGCAGCAGCGCGGAGACGAGCGGGTAGCCGCCCACGATGAACAGCCGATCCATTTCGATCTGTCCGCCCTCGCCCCGGCTCACCAGCAGCCGCGCGGTGATGGCGGCGGCGAGGAACACGGCCGCGAACGCGAGCAGCGCGAGCACGCGACGTCGGCGCGCCCGCAGCGCCAGGGCGGCGAGGGCCAGCGCGCTCACGAGTCCACCTCCGCGCTGAGCTCGCGACGCACGCGCGCCTCGAGCGGCTCGCGCAGCGGCTGCACCGAGACGACGACGGCGCCCGCCTCCAGCAGCGCGGCGAGCCGCCGGCTCAGCTCGGCGGCGTCCGCGACGGCGATGCGGTAGGCGGAGCCGGCGTCGCCCTCGATCGCCTCCGCGCCGGGGAAGACCTCCGCGAGCTCCGGCACCGGCGCAGCGAGTTCCAGCCGGTACAGCGTGGCGCCACCCGCCTCAGCTTCCGGGGATGTCTCCAGCATGCTGCGCACGCCGCCTCGCTCGAGCAGCACCACGCGCGAGGCGAGCCGCTCGACTTCGGCCAGGTCGTGGCTCGCGATGAGGACCGTGCGGCCGGCGTCGCGCAGCTCCGCGACGATGGAGCGGAAGCGCACCCGCCACAGCGGATCGAGCCCTTCCGTCGGCTCGTCGAGGACGACCAGCTCGCGCTCCGCGAGCAGCGCCTGCGCGAGGCCCAGCCGCTGGTTGAGCCCGCGGGACAGCGTCCGCACCTCCCGGTCCGCGTGGGAGGCGAGGCCGAGGCGCTCGATCAGCTCGTCCGCGCGCCGGGCCGCGACGTCACGCCTCAGGCCTTCCAGCCGGGCCAGCGCGCGCAGCGCCGTGCGCACCCGCCACTCGCCCGGTAGGCGGAACCGTTCCGGCAGGTACGCTGCGCCGTGGCGCCGCACGTAGCGCCGCGGCTCCAGCCCGCGGATGCGGACCGACCCCGTCGTCGCGTGGATGAACCCCAGCAGCAGCGCGAACAGCGTGCTCTTGCCGGCGCCGTTCGGGCCGACCACCCCCCACACGCCGCCCGCGGGAATCTCGAGCGACACGCCGGCCAGCGCCTCCACGACCGGCTTGCCGGGGCGACCTGGCACACCGAACCTCTTGCTGACCTCTCTGAACTCGATCACGTCCTCACTCCCACGGCATGCTTCCTGCCACGGGGCGCGGGCACCCATGCAGCTGCTCTTCCCGGTCGGCCGGCGGTCCGCCATTCCCGTGTCCCGGGGCCCCGTGCGCAGCGCTTTCCTCCGCGTGCTGCGGCTGGTGGAACAGTACGTCGGCGGGTTCTACACCAAGGTCGTGCTCTCGATACTCCTCGCCTTCCTCGTGGGCATCGCGGCCGTCGTGCTCTTCGTGTTCATGGGCGACGTCGTCGCCGCAGGCGCGACGCGCGAGCTCGACGAAGCGGTCCTGCGCTGGGCGGCCCGGCGCCGCACGCCGGCGCTCGACGATGCGATGCTCGAGATCACCGCGCTCGGCAGCACGCTCGTGCTCGCCATCATCGCCGGGACGGCCGCCGTGTTCCTCTGGCTCACGCGGCACCGCTTCTCCGTCTACATCCTCACCCTGTCGTTCGTCGCGGCCAATGTGCTGAACCTCGTGCTCAAGGTGCTCTACGATCGGCCTCGGCCCGACGCGGTGCCGACGATCGTCACGTCGGAGTCTCCCGCGTTCCCCTCGGGCCACGCGCTCTCCGCGTTCGCCATCTACGGCACCCTCGCCTACCTGGTGGCGCGGCTCGAGCCAACGCCACGGCTCCGGGCGGCGACGTGGGTCGTCGCCGCCCTCATCATCCTCGCGGTCGGCGCCAGCCGTGTCTACCTGGGCGTCCACTACCCGTCCGACGTCATCGCCGGCTTCGCCATCGCCCTCGCCTGGATCGCGTTCACCTCCGCCGCCGTCACGGCGGTGACGTATTTCGTGGGGCGGCAACGTCGCTCGCCGCAGTAAGCGGAAGCCGGGCCAGGGCGAGTGCCCCGCCGCTGCCGCGCCGCCGCCCGAGCGGGGGCGGGGGAATGAGGCTTCGGCAGCCCCAACGTCACCTTCGGCACGCCCTTCGTCACCGAGACCGACGAACAGGGGCGCATAGCGACCCTTTCGTCGCTCTCGCGCCTCGCGAGGGAGCGAGTGTGACGTTGTCGCGTCGCACGGCGCTGCGCGCCGCGGACGCCGACACCCCGCGAACGTCCCCGCCCGCAGTTGCCCCCGCAGTTCCCCCACCCGGCTGGCGGCGGTGAGGTAGGGAGGACTCCCCGGTGGGAGCGCGGCGTGGAGGGGGCCCCCCGCCCTCGCCCGTAGTTGAGGGAGCCGTTGTGGAAGGATGCCTCCGCCCTCACCCGCAGTTCAGCGGAGGAGACCGGAGGCGTCCCTTCCAACCATTCCCTTGCCCCGCCGGTTCTCGGATCGTGGGTGCGGCGGGCGGCTCGCGCCGCCCGGAGAGGCGTGTGCCGCCGGCGCAGGGGCCGGAAGCGCACGTTCCGTCCTCTCGGAATGTCGGCAGGGGCGTGTGCCGCTGGCGTCGGGGCCGGACGCCTTTGGTGACAGCCGCCGCACGGCGAAGGCGCGGCGCGCGGCGGGCGAGGGCGGCGGACGCCGGCCGGCGTTCTGCGCCGCGCGATGAGCCCGCGGCCGCGCCGTCGTCGCCACACGATCCATTCGAACCCAGACCACCCACAGCCATGGCAGGACCGGCGCCCCGGGTGCTCGGCCAGCTCCTCCTCGCCGCCGGCGTGGTGGACGCGGCGGAACTGGCGGCCGCGCTGGAGGAGCAGCGCCGTACGCGGGAGCGGCTGGGCGCGGTGCTGGTCCGGCGAGGACTGGATGCGCGGCACGTGGCGCGCGCGCTCGCCCGGCAGCTCCGGCTGGCGTACGCAGAGCCGCCGCTCGTGCCGGAGCCCGGCGCGCTCGCGGTCGTGGACCGGGCGCTGGCCGTCCGGCTGCGCGTGCTGCCCCTCGCCGCGAACGGCCGCACGCTGCGCGTCGCCATGGCGGACCCGCTGGACACCGCCGCGGTGGACGACCTCCAGTTCCAGACCGGACGGCGCGTGGAGCCGGTGGTGACCACGCCGCACGCGGTGGTCGAGGCGCTGGCCGCTGCGTACGGCGTGCTGCTCCCCGAGACGGACGCGGGCGATGCGACGCGCGTGGAGGACGGCGACGGGAACGCGTACCACGGCGCCGTCGTCGCCGCAGACGATGACGAGACCGGCGCGCTCGTGCGGGCGAGCGAGGCGCCGCCGATCGTGGCGCTGGTGGAGGAGCTGCTCCAGCGCACGGTCGCTGCACGGGCGAGCGACCTCCACGTCGAGCCCGTGGCCAGCGGCCTGCGCGTGCGCGCGCGTGTGGACGGCGTTCTGCGCGAGATCGCAGCGCTGCCCCAGGAGGTGGCGCTCGCCGTCATCTCCCGCTTCAAGATCATCGCGGGTCTGGACATCTCGGTGAAGCGGAGGCCGCAGGACGGCCGGGCGGCGCTCCGCGTGGACGGCCGCGAGCTGGGGCTGCGGGTCTCCACGCTCCCCACCGAGAACGGCGAGAAGGTCGTGGTGCGCGTGCTGGACTCGCGCGATGCCGGCCGCGACCTGGATGACCTGGGCTTCGACCCGGCGCTGCGTGCGCGGTTCCTGCGGCTGCTCGAGCGCGGTCACGGCGTAATCCTCGTCACCGGCCCCACGGGCAGCGGGAAGACGACGACGCTCTACGCCGCCCTCGGCGCGCTGGACCGCGAGCGGCTCAACATCGTCACGCTCGAGGATCCGGTCGAGTACCGCCTGCCGGGGCTGACGCAGGTGCAGGTGAACCCGCGTGCGGGCCTCACGTTCGCCGCCGCGCTGCGCGCCGTGCTGCGCCAGGACCCGGACGTGGTGATGGTCGGCGAGATGCGCGACCGCGAGACCGTGGAGGTCGGCATGGCCGCCGCGCTCACCGGCCACCTCGTGCTCTCCACCCTGCACACCAACGACGCGCCCGGTGCGATCGCGCGCCTCGCCGAGATGGGCGCGCCCGCGTACCTGGTGGCCGGCGGACTGATCGGCGTGCTGGCGCAGCGGCTCGCTCGCAGGCTGTGCACCCGCTGCCGTGAGCCGTACGACGCCGACCCCGCCGCGCTCACGGAGCTCGGGTTGCCTCCGCGGCCCGTCCGCCTCCACCGCGCACGCGGCTGCGCACACTGCGACGGCACCGGCTACCGCGGGCGGGTGGGCATCTACGAGCTGCTCGTCGTGGACGCGCGGGTGCGCGAGCTCATCCTCGCCCGTGCCGGCGCGGACCTCGTGCGCGACGCGGCGCGCGCCGCCGGAATGGAGACGCTGGCGCAGGACGCGTGGCGCAAGGTCCGGGCGGGCCTCACCTCCCTCGATGGAGTGCGTCCCCTCCTCACCCTCCTCGCCGACGAAGCGCCGCTGTGCCCCGCATGCGGGCACCCCGTCGCGGCGGAGTTCCGCCACTGCGTGGGCTGCGGCCGGCCGCTGCGGACCTACTGCGCCTGCGGCGCCGCGCTGGCCGCCTCCTGGCGCTGCTGTCCGGCCTGCGGCGCCTCGCGCGTTGATGGTTCGGCCACGCAAGGTCCGGATTGACGTTCAGGGGAACCCGGAGTCGCGGCGCGGATGCCGACGGGGGGGCACGCAGCCGTGGCTCCGGATTCTTGTTTTCGTAAACGGTAAATCGCGCAGTAACAGTTTCAACACGGCAGGTTTGCTTCCCGGGCCGCGGCCGCGCGGGCGGCGAGGCACGGGTGGGCGCCGCTCCATCCGTGTTGTCGGGGCCGCAGCCCCGGCGACGTGACCGCGCATCGGTTCCGCAGGGTCTTGGGATGGAGAGCGCGGCGGTGCGCGCCGTCCGCGAGGGGCGTGCGCGCGAACGTGGATCTCAGCATCGGAGCGAGACATGAGCGGGAGTCTGCTGAGAGGCGCCGTCCTGCTGCTGGCCGGCGCGTTCGGTGTCGCGTGTTCGTCGGACGACGACGGGACGGGCCCGCGCAGCGGCGTGGTCGAGATCCAGGTGAGCGGCACCCGGTTCAGCCCGTCGAATGTGGAGATCACGCCGGGGACGACGGTGCGCTGGGTCGCGAGCGAGGGCGGCCACACGATCACGCCGGACGACCCGAACCGGGAGGGTGTGTGGCAGGAGGTGAACGTCACGGAGCCGGGTGCCGTTTTCGAGCACAGGTTCGAGGTGGCGGGCCAGACGTACGACTACCACTGCGTGCCCCATCGTGATGCCGGGATGACGGGCAGGATCTGGGTCGTGGCCGACTGATCGTGGCGTTGCGTGGCGGTCGGTCGCGCGCGGCCGCCGATCCCGCCTCGCGCGTGCGTCTGTCGCGCGCCGTCCAGCGTCGGCGGCGCCATGAGCGGATCGTGCGCTCGGCGTGTCGGCCCGGACCTGCGTCGAGCGCGCCAGCTCCAGCGCTCGCATTGCGCGTGGCCCGTGTGCCCCCGCGTGCGCGTGCAACCGGCCGTGTGACCCGCGTGTGACCGGACGGCCGTCGGCGTGTTAGGCAGTGAGGAGACGGAGGATTCGAGACGAGGGGCGAGGGTGCTGTGAAGCACGCGCGGGAACGTTGTGGAGCATGGCTCCTGGTCCTGCTCTCCGCGCTCGCCGCCAGCCCCGCTGCGCTGTGTGCGCAGGCGGGTGATGCATCGGCGTGGGCGTCGTCGTCATCGCAGGAGGCGGTGGCGGAGCTGCGGCTCCAGCCCGGCGACGTGGTGAGTGTGGAGGTGAGGGACGAGCCGTCTATGGGCGGCCAGTTCCAGGTGGCGGAGGACGGCACGATCCTGATCCCGCTGCTGGGCGTGGTGCCGGTGGCGGGCCGGCCGTTCACGGAGGTGGAGAGGGATGTCCGCGCCGCGTACGCCCGCGAGCTGGCGGACCCGGTGCTGCGCGTGCGTCCAATGGTACGCGTCGCGGTGCTGGGCGAAGTGATACGGCCGGGGCTGTTCCCGGTGGATGCGACGCACACGATCGCGGACGTGCTGGCGAGCGTGGGCGGGCTTTCGCCGTGGGCGGATCGCGGCCGGATCACCCTCGAGCGGAACGGCGAGCGCGTGCGTGTTCGCTTCGAGCCGGGCGACCCCACCCTCGCGATGCCGCTGCAGTCGGGCGACCGGATCGTGGTCGGGCGCAAGAGTTGGTTCCGTGAGAACCTGGCGATCTTCGTCGGCGCAGCGGCATCGGTCGCGGCCGCGGCGGTCACCACGCTGATCGTGCGGTGAGCGGGGCGGTGGGAGGCAGCGTGGAGCGCGGGGGATCGTTCGTGGGCTCGTGGCTCGGGCTCGTGCGCCGGCGCTGGCGTGTCGGCCTGCTGGTCTTCGTGCTGGTCGCCGGCGGCGCGGCGGCCGTCACCCTGCTCTCGCGGCCCATCTACCGTGCGGAGGCGCGGCTGCGGCTGGGCGAGCCGCCGCCGATGGGCGGCGTTTCGCCGGCGACGGGTGGGCTCTTCGCGCTGATGCGCATGGGCGGCGACCCGTTCGCGAACGACCTCGAACTGATGTCGAGCCGCTCGGTCGCGGAAGCGGTCGTCTTGGATGCCGCGCTCGCCGTGCAGGTGGACGCGCCACGCGGCTGGCATCGCGATTCCCTCCTCTCCTCCCTCTCCGCGACCCGTGAAACGGGCCGCGCCCGCTTCGATGTCGAGTGGCTGGCGGACGGGCGCGTGCGCGTGCGTCGCACCGCGCCAACGGACTCGCTGGTCGGCGACGTCGCGCCCGGCGACACGCTGTCGTTCGGCGGAATGAGCGTGGCGTTCCGGCCGTGGCGCGAGGGGATGCCGCGGCGCGTGCGCATTCGCACGCTGCCGTTCGGGGAAGCGGTGCGACGCACGCGCGGCAAGGTCGCCATCGCGCGTGCGCGGCGCGAGGCGAACGTGGTGGACATCTCGTTCAACCACTGGGACCCGGGGCTGACGCGCGCCGTGGTGGCGGCTGTGGTGGATCGCTTCGTGGAGCTGCGGTTGGCGGTGCATCGGCGCGAGAGCGGCGAGACGGTGGACTCGCTGCGTCGCGTGGCGCTGAGCACGGAGCGGGAGCTGGCGGAAGCGGAAGAAGCGCTCGAGGCGCTGCAGCGCCGGGCGCGGCTGATCGCGCCGGACGTGCAGGGCGAGGCGTTCATCGAGCGCTACAGCGAGGTGGCCGCGGAGCTGGAGGTGACGCGGGTCGAGCGCGCCGGCATCGCGGAGCTGCTGGAGAACGTGGCGACCGCGCGCGACCCGATGCAGGCGTGGGCCGGCCTCGCGGCGTTCCCGCGCTTCCTCGAGAACCCGACGGTGGGCGAGCTGCTCGGGCGGCTGGCCGCGCTGCAGACGCAGCGGGCGGATCTCGCGTGGCGTCGCGCGGCGGAGAGCCGTGCGCTGGCCGTGCTGGACGAGCAGATCGAGAGCATCGACGCGTCGTTGCGCGCGCTGGCGGAAGCGTACGCCTCGGCGCTGGAGCGTGCCGAGCGTGAGCTGAGCGCGCGCATCGCCGAGATGGACGCCGAGCTGCTGGGCATGCCGCGGGAGCTGATCGAGCTGGCGCGGCGGCAGCGCCAGATCCGGATCCTCTCGGAGATCCTGGTGCTGACCGAGCAGCGGCTGCGGCAGGAGGAGCTCCGCCAGGCGCTGACCTTCTCGAACGTGCAGGTGATCGATCCGCCGGCGCTCCGTTACCGACCCGTCTGGCCGCGGCCGAAGCTCGGGCTCGCGATCGCGGTGCTGCTGGGCTGCGCGTTCGCGGCGCTCGGGATGGTGATCGGGGAGCGGGCGGATCGCGGGCTCCGCAGCGCCCGGCAGGTGCGGGACGCCACGGGTGTGCCGGTCGTCGCGGTCGCGCTCGCGGGGCCGGGCGGGCTGACGTTCGCGGCCGAGGAAGCGCTCGCGGTGCTGGCGGCCGCGCGGGCCGCCGCAGGCGGCAGCGTCACGGCGCTGACGCTGGCCGCTGCGGACGAGGCCGAACTCGCGATGGAGGCCGCGCGCGCGTTGAGCGCCGCGCTCGCGGCGGAGGAGGCGGCGCGGCGGGGAGCGGAGCTGGGGGCACCGCCGGTGCGCATCGCGCCCGTGATGGACCGGTTCTCCGGCGCGGTGGCCGCGGTGGCCGCGGGCGCACCGGTGATGCTGGTGGTGCGGCATGGCCGCACGACGCGGGACGCGGCCACGCGCGCAGCCGCGCTCCTGCGGGAAGCGGGCGGCGCGCTGGCCGGCGCCGTCATGGTGTGTCCGCGCGCACGTGACGTGGGGGAAGTATGGAGTTGATGCACGATTACAGGACGGTGCCGCTGCGGCACGAGGCTGTTCCGCGCGGTCGGCGCTCCAGCCGCGTGCTGCGGCGCATCGTGGATGTCATTGGAGCGACGGTCCTGCTCGTGCTCACCGCGCCGCTGCTGGCGCTGGGTGCTCTTGCCGTGTGGCTCGACTCGGGCCGCCCCGTGCTCTTCGGACACGTGCGGCTCGGCCTCAACGGCCGGCCGTTCCGCTGCTGGAAGCTGCGCACCATGGTGGTGGACGCGGAGGAGTGGCTCGAGCGCGAGCCCGCGCTGAAGAAGCGCTACATCGAAAACGGCTACAAGCTCCCGGACTGGGCGGACCCGCGGATCACCCGCGTGGGCCGGTGGCTGCGGAAGACGTACATCGATGAGCTGCCGCAGCTCTTCAACGTGTTGGGGGGGAGCATGTCGCTGGTGGGGCCGCGCCCCGTGGTGCGTGGCGAGATCGAGTGGTACGGCGACGCGGCGGGCGAGCTGCTGAGCGAGAAGCCGGGCATCTTCGGCGAGTGGACGAGCCGTGGCGCCCACCGGCCGGACTACCCCGAGCGCGCGCGCATCGAGCTGGAGTACGTGCGCAGCCGGACCGCGCTCCGCGACCTGCGCATCCTCCTGCGCTCGATCCCCGTCGTGCTGCGGGGGCAGGGGGCGGGGTGAGCATGTCTCCCGCGGCGGGCGCGATGGAGCCGCCGGGCGCCGTGCCGGCGGGCGCGGCGGATGCCGGCGTGGTCGTGCACGCGGACGTGGGCGGCGCCGCGTCCGCCGCGGGCGTGCGGCGTGTGCTGCACAACGCCGCGTCGCTGCTCCTCGCGTACATCCTGCCGCGGCTGTTCACGCTGGGATCGGTCGTCGTCGCGGCGCGCGTGCTGGGCACGGCGGACTTCGGCGCGTACAGCACGGCCGCCGCGTTCGCGGTGCTGCTCAGCATCGTGGCGACGCTGGGCATGATCCCGCTGCTGGTGCGTGAGATCGCGCAGGCGCCGGACCGGGCGCCCGCGCTGCTCGCCGCCGCGCACGGAGTGAAGACGGCGAGCAACGCGCTGATGCTCGCGCTGCTCTTCGTCCTCGCCCGCTACGTGCTGGACTACCCGACGCCGGTCGTGGTCGCGGCGTCGTTGCTGGGCATCTCCTACGCTGTGGGCGCGTACGCGGAGAACCTGGCGGCGTGGTTCCAGGCGGTCGAGCGGATGCACGTGTGGACGCAGGCGAACGCCGCGTTCGGGCTGGTCACGGGCGGGCTCGGCCTCGTGCTCGTTCTCTGGACGCGCAGCCTGGCCTGGTTCTGCGCTGCGCCGATCGCCGGGTGGCTCGCGGCGGTGGCCTGGCTGCTGGCGCGCCTGCCGGCGGATGTGCGGCGCGGCGCGCGGGCCGATCCAGCGGAAGCGCTGCGGCTGGTGCGTGCGCTCGCGCCGTTCGCCGCCGCGTTCGTCGCGATCACGATCTACTACAAGGTGGACGTGCTGCTGCTGGCGCGCTGGCGCGATGCGGCGGATGTCGGCCTGTACGCGGCGGCCTACAAGTTCGTGGACGTGGCGCAGGCGCTGGCGGTGGTCGTGGCAGGCGCGGTCTACCCGCGGCTCTCGCGGGCCGCTGCGGCGGCCGCGGCGGATGCGGCGGCGCGGAGCCGCGGCGCGGTCGCTGGAGCGCGCGACGGCGTGCGTGGCCGTGCGTCGCTCGCGCTGCCACGTTCGGCGGCGCGGCTGACGGAGTGGATGCTGCTCGCCACGGTGCCCGTGGCCGGGCTGGTGTTCCTGCTCCGGGTGCCGCTGACGTTTGCGCTCTACGGCGCGGCGTACGCAGATGCGGCGGTTGTGCTGGGCTGGTTGGCAGCCGTGTTGCCGGCGCTCACGCTGAACATCCTGGCCGGCTACATCCTCGGCGCGGCGGGTCGCATGGGGCAGGTCGCGGGCGCGTACGCGCTGGCGACGGCGGTGAACGTGGCGGCGAACGCCGTCCTGATCCCGCGCTACGGCGCGCCGGGTGCGGCGATGGCGATGCTGGGCTCCGAGGTGCTGCTCGCGGCGATGCTGCTCGTTGCGCTGCGCGCGCGGGCCGCGGCGCCCGCGGCGCACTGGCTGCTGGTCGCCGGCGCGGCGGCGCTGCTGTGCGTGGCGGCCGCGGCGCCGGCGAACGCGTGGCCCGGCCTGGCCGCGGCCGGCTATCTGGTGGCGACGTGCGTGTTGTACGCTGCGATGCGCGTGCTGACGCGGGAGGAGGCGGCGGTGTTGGCGGAGGCGCTGGGCGTGCGGCGGCGTGCGCCCATGGACGAGGTACGGCCGTGAAGGTGCTCTACGTTTCCAAGGCGCTGGTGGTCGCCGCGTACCGCGACAAGCTGCGCGAGCTCGCAGCGCATGTCGATGTGGCGGCGCTGGTGCCAGAGCGGTGGGGTGAGCAGACGCCGGAACCCGACCCGGACGCCGCGTCCGCGCCGCCGATCCTCACGCGCCCGGCGCTGCTGCACGGGCACAACCACTTCCACGTGTACCGCGGCGCGGGCGCGGTGCTGGACGCGGTGCGGCCGGACCTGGTGCACATTGACGAGGAGCCGTACAGCATCGTGACGCTGCAGTTCGCGGAGCTGTGCCGGGCGCGCGGGATCCCGTCGCTGTTCTTCGCGTGGCAGAACCTCGCGAAGCGGCTGCCGCCGCCGTTCGGTGCGCTGCGCGCGCGGGTGTTCCGGCTGGTGGCGGGTGGGATCGCGGGAACGGCCGCGGCCGCGCGGGTGCTGCGGGACGCAGGTTACCGAGGGCCGCTGGCGGTGATCCCGCAGTTCGGCGTAAACCCCGTCCGCTTCGCGCCGGACGCGAGGGCGCGCGCGGACGTGCGCGCCCGCCTCGGCATCGGCGAGGGCGCGTTCCTGGTCGGCTTCGGCGGGCGGCTGGTGCCGGAGAAGGGCGTGCACCTGCTGCTCGAGGCGCTGGCGAGTCTCGCCGGCGACGCGCATCTGCTCGTGATGGGCGATGGCCCGGAGCGGCCGCGGCTGGAGGCGCAGGCCGCGCAGGGGGGCATCGCGGAGCGCGTGCATTTCGTCGGCGCGGTGCCGTCCGTCGCGATGCCGCGCTGGCTGGCGGCGCTGGACGTGCTCGCGCTGCCGTCGCTCAGGAAGAAGGGCTGGGCGGAGCAGTTCGGGCGGATCCTGGTCGAGGCGATGGCGTGCGGCGTGCCGGTCGTGGGCTCCGCGACGGGCGAGGTGCCGGAGGTGGTGGGGGAGGGCGGTGTGGTGGTGCCGGAGGCCGACGCTGCTGCGCTGGCGGCCGCGCTCCGTGGCTTCGCGACCATGTCGCCGGACGCGCTCGCGGAGGCGCGGCTCCGCGCCCGCGCGTGGGTGTGCAGCCGTTACACCCAGGAGCGGGTGGCGCGGGAGACCGTCGAGTTCTACCGGCAGCTCATGAATGAGCAGTCAGGTGGGGCGGCATCACGGCGGAGGGTGGCGGTGGGGTGAGCGTGGCTTCGCGGCCGGAGGTGCTGCGGCGCGCGGATGGGGCGGTGGCGGTGGGGGCGGTGGCGGCCGCGGGGCTCGGGGTGGCGCTCGCGCTGGCCGGCGCCGCCTCGGCGAACCCGCTGCTGGCCATCGCGGGAGGACTCCTCGCCGCCGCCGGCGCCTTCACCATCCTCGCGGCGGGCTGGGTGGACGGCGCCCTGCTGCTCGCCCTCGTGCTGCCGCTGCCGGCAATCTACAGCAGCGAGACACTGCGCATCTCACCCGCCCTCGTCGTCACGGCCCTCGTCGTGCCCGGCTGGTTGCTGCGCCGCACGCTCGAGGGCGGCACGCTGTCGTTCGGCGCGCTGCCCCGCCGCAGGACGGCGTTGCTCGGCGCGGCCGTCCTGCTCGCCGCCGTGTTCGCCGAGGCGTACGTGCCCGCGCTGCGGGAGCTGGTCACGTTCGGGCTGCTGTTCGGCGTCCTGCTGATGGCGGCGGACGAGGTCACGGCGCGCCCCGCCAGAGCGCATGTCATCGCGATCGCGCTCGCCGCAGCCGCCGCGGTCAGCGGCGTGTGCGCCGTGCTCGAGGCCGGGGGCGTGCTGCCCGGGAGGTTCCCGCGCGAGGGCTCCCCGTTCTACCGCGCCGCGTTCGGCTTCACGTGGCCGAACGAGCTGGGGCAGTACTTCGCGTTCTCGCTGCCGTTCACGGTCTACGCGCGGAGCGTCGCGCGGGGCAGGCTCGCGCGCACGCTCGCCACGGCGGCCGTCGTCTCTTGCGTGCTCGGCCTCGCGGCGACGTTCTCCCGCGGGAGCTGGGTGACCGCGCTGGCCGCGACGGCGACGCTCGGGCTGCTCGGCGAGTGGCGGCTCATGCTGCGCGTCTGGGCGGCCGGCCTCGTCGCCATCCTGGCGCTCGACCTCGTGTCCGGCGGCGCGCTGAGCGGCCGTGTGGCGAGCGCGCTCGTCGACCAGGTGGCTGCCCAGCGCCTCGCCCTCCAGTACACGGGCCTCCTCATCTTCCGCGCGCACCCGGTGGTCGGCATCGGGCCGGGCAACTTCGAGGTGGGCCTCGAGCGGTACGGCCCGCAGATCTCGTGGCTGTGGGACTACATCGGTTCCGCCCACAACCTCTACATCCACATGGCGGCGGAGACGGGCGCGATCGGGCTCATCGCGCTCCTCGCGTTCCTCGGAGCGGCGTTCCGCGTCCTGGTGCGCAGCGCCCGCAGTGCGGGGGCAGCCGCAGCGGCCGGCGCGATGGCCGGAGCCGATGTCGCGCTGCGACGCACTCTCGCGTGGTCGTTCGGGACCGTCTGCGTCGCGGGAATGTTCGAGTGGCCGTTCGCCCACGGCCTCGGCCAGCTCATCATGCTGGTCGCCGGGATGGGATGCGGCCTGGCGCCCCTCACCGCGCCACGCGGTCCAGCAACTCGCGGATGATGGACGCCGCTGCGCGCGGGTCGTCTCCCACGCGCAGCCGCCATGCGCCGCTGCGCGCGAGCGCCGCGACACGCGCGCCGATCGTGTCGCGCCAGACGTCGAAGCCCGGCTCCAGGTCGGCGAGGACGCGGGCGACCGCCTCCTCCGCGGCGATCGGGATCGCGGCGGGCGCGGCGCCCGGCGCGCGCTCGACGAGGCAGAGGCCCCATGTCCTGACTGCGGTCTCGGTCGGCGGCCTCCCTCGTCGTCCACCCTGCGGTCCGGGCGGGAGCGTCCACGGCGTCACGGCGATCCTCCACTTGCCGTTGGCCCGGAGGGTCGTGGGCCGGTCGGCGAGCTCCGGGAACCACCGAGCCGCCTCGGGCGCCAGGTGGAGGGGGCGGCCGAGCGTCCACACGCGAAGGGCGGGCTCGAGCTGCACGTACGCGGTGTCGTCGGTCAGAACGTCGAGGCCGGCGCGCTGGGCGGCGTAGGCGAGCGTGCTCTTGCCGACGCCGCCCGGGCCGGTCAGCAGCAAACCGCTGCCCCCGTGCGCGACCGCGGCCGCGTGCAGCGGCTGCCGGTCCAGCGGCGTGAGCAGGAACAGCACCAGCGCGTCGAGAACGGCGCGGAGGCACTCGTGGGCGGTGAGCAGCGAGGGCGCCAGCCGCGCCACGGCCGTCATCCCGGTCCGTTGGGCGCGGCCGAGAGCGTCCGGGGCTGCGAGCAGCAGGAGATCACGGTTCGCGGTGATGCGGAGCGCCGCGTCCGTGTCCGAAACGGGCGCTGCCGCGCGTTGCGTTCCGAGGAGGAGCACGACGCGCGGCACGGTCGGTCCCCGCAGGCCCGAGGCGGGCGCCGGCGCTGGGCCGGCCCACGGATCGCCGTACACGGCCTGCGCGGCCGCGATGAGTTCCGGCGCGTCACACTCGAAGCGCACCGGGATGCCGAGAGGCAGCGGCTGTACCGCGTGGCGCAGCGACCCGGCAGGGGGCGGAGCGAGCGCACGTGCGGCCGCGATCCCTTCTGATCCTTCAGCCAACTGCAGTCTCCTGAGCAACCGGGGCGGGGCGGGGGTGTTCTAGCCGCGGCGAGGCGCGGCTGTCAAGCCACCCGGCAGGGGGCGTGCAATGATGGGCACGGCAGCGGCGGACCGGCGCGCGGTCCTGATCGCGCACTCCTACTACCTCCGCTACGACGAGAAGCAGCTCCGGCGCATGAAGCCGTACGCGCCGCTCGCGACGCTCCTCGCCGCTGCGGTGGTGCGCCAGCACGGCCACGAGGTGCGGCTCTTCGATGCCATGCTCTCCGGCGGGGTCGAGGAGTTCGAAGCCGTGCTCGACGAGGTGCGCCCCGCCATCGTCGGCATCCTCGAGGACAACTTCAACTTCCTCACCAAGATGTGCACGCTGCGCATGCGGCGTGCGGCGCTGGACATGATCGCGACGGCGCGGTCGCGTGGCTGCCGCGTGGCGGTGAACGGCTCTGACGCCAGCGACCACCCGCACCTGTACCTCGCCGCCGGCGCGGATGCCGTGATCCTGGGCGAGCCGGAGCTGACGTTCACGGAGCTGGTGAACGTTTGGACGCGGGACCCGGTCGCGCCGCTGGACGGCATCGCGGGTCTCGCGCTGCCGGCCGCGGCGTCCTCCAGGCACGGCAACGGCGTGCGCCTCACCGCGCCGCGCCCCGCGATGAGGGATCTGGACGCCCTGCCGCTTCCCGCCTGGGACCTCGTGGATGTCGATGCGTACCGCGCCGCGTGGTACGGCGCTCACGGCCGGCTGTCGTGGATCATGGCGACCTCGCGCGGCTGCCCCTACGGCTGCAACTGGTGCGCGAAGCCGGTGTTCGGCCGGCGCTACGCGCAGCGCTCGCCGCGCAACGTCGTCGACGAGATGGCCCGGCTCAAGGATGACGTCGCGCCGGACCACATCTGGTTCGCGGACGACATCTTCGGCCTCACGTCCGCATGGATCCGGGGGTTCGCGGCCGAGGTCGCGCGGCGCGGCGTACGCACGCCGTTCATGATCCAATCGCGCGTGAACCTGATGACGCCCGCGACCGTCGAGGCGCTCGCCGCCGCCGGCGCGGAGGAGGTCTGGCTGGGCGTCGAGTCCGGCTCCCAGCGGATCCTGGACGCCATGGAGAAGGGCAGCACGGTCGAGCAGGCGCGGCGCGCGACGCTCACGCTGCGGGCGCACGGGATCCGGACCGGGTGGTTCACACAGCTCGGTTATCTGGGCGAGGAGTGGGAGGACATCCTGCGGACGCGGGACCTGATCCGCGAGCTCCGGCCGGACGAGATCGGAGTCTCGGTGTCCTACCCGCTGCCCGGCACGCGCTTCTACGAGATGGTGCGCGAGCAGATCGGCGCCAAGCGCAACTGGGAGCACACCGGCGACCTCGCGATGATGTTCCACGGCACGTTCACCACTGCGTTCTACCGGCGCATCCGCGACCTGCTGCACGAGGAGCTGGACGCGCTGCGCGCGGGCGAGGACCTGGCGCCGTTCGACCGTCGCTGGGCCGAGCTGGAAGCGAGCCGCGACCAGTACCGCAACGGAGCGGGCGCACGTGGCTGAGCTGCGCGAGTCTGTCCGGGCCGCGCCGTATGCGCGGCTACCGGCCGCCGTGGAGGCGTTCGACGCCTCGGCCCCGGCCTTCGAAGCGCGCTTCGGCGGATGGGCGAGCGTCGCGGCGCAGCGGCGCGCCGTGCAGCGCCTGCTGCTCGATGCGTTCCCGGCGGGCGCCCGGCTGCTCGAGCTGGGCGGCGGCATCGGCGTGGATGCCGTGTTCCTGGCGGCGCGCGGGAGGCGCGTGCTGCTGACGGATGGTGCGCCGAGCATGGTCGCGGAGGCGGCCGCGAGGGCCCGGCGCGCCGGGCTCGAGGACCGCATCGAGACCCGCACGCTCCTGCTCGAGGACATGGAGCGGTTCGCGCGCGAGTGGCGCGGAGCAGGCCGCACGCCGTTCGATGGCGCCTACTCCAACTTCGCGGCGCTCAACTGCGTGCCGGACCTGGCGCCGGTCGCGCGCGGGCTCGCCATGCTCCTGCGCACGGGCGCACCGGCGATCCTGGTGCTGTTCGGCCCGCTTCCGCCGGGCGAGATCCTCGTGCAGCTCCTGCGGGGCGATGTCCGTGCGGCGTTCCGCAGACTCTCGCGCGGCGCCGTGGCCGCGCGTCTCGGCGGGCGCCGTTTCGAGGTGTGGTACCCGTGGCCGCGGCGGGTCGAGCGCGCGTTCGCGCCGTGGTTCCGGCTGCGCCGCGCGCGTGGTATCGGCGTGTTCGTGCCGCCGAGCGCTGCGGAGCCGTGGATCTCACGCCACTCGCGGCTGCTCGCGGTGCTCGAGGCACTCGATCGCGTGGCCGCTGCGCCGCTCGCGTGGCTCGGCGACCACGTGGCGTTCTGGTTCGAGCGCACGGCGGCGCCGGCGCCCGAGGAGGCGTGATGCCATGAGCGCGGCACCGGACCTCCGACGTTTCCGCGAGGCGTATGCGGCGCACCGCGCCTCGGAGGGCCGCGGCAGCGGCGGCGAGGCGGAGGCGCTGGCGCTGCCGTGGCTGCGCACCGGGCCGCAGCGGCGGCAGTGGGCGGTGCGCGCGCGCACGTTCGAACGGTTCCTCGACGCGGTCGTCGCGGTGCGCGCGCTCGAGGTCTCGCCGCGTCCGCTCCGCGTTCTCGACCTCGGCGCGGGCAACGGCTGGCTCTGCTACCGCCTGGCGCGCCTCGGCCACCGCTGCGTCGCCATCGACCTCCGGGACGATGCGGTGGACGGGCTGCGGGCGGCGGACGCGTACCGAGCCCACCTGCCCGCGATGTTCGGCCGCGTCGCCGCGAGCTTCGAGGCGCTGCCGATCGCGGCTCGCGTCTTCGACATCGCCGTGTTCAACGCGGCGCTGCATTACGCCCTCGACCTGCGCCGCACACTCGAGGAGGCGGCGCGGGTGGTCGTGGCCGGCGGCCGCATCGCGATCCTCGACTCGCCGTTCTATCGCGAGGCCGTGCACGGCGAGGCGATGGTGAGGGAGAAGAGGGCGGAGGCGCGCCTGCGGTTCGGCGCGCGCGCGGACGTGCTCACCGCGCCGCCGTTCATCGAGTACCTCACCGCGGATCGGCTGGAGGAAGCGTCCAGCGGGCTGGGGTTGCGCTGGCGCCGCCGCCGCGTGCGCTACCCGCTCGCCTACGAGTTGAGGCCGCTGATCGCACGGCTGCGCCGGCGGCGCCCGCCCTCGCGCTTCGACCTCTGGGAGGCGACGGTCCCATGATCCTGCTCGTCAACCCGCGGGCCACGCGTCCGAAGAACCGCCGTTTCCCGCTGTCCGTCATGGCGATCGGCGCCGCGCTGCCGGACGGCGTGGCGTGGGAGATCATCGACGGCAACCGGCCGGGCGTGGATCCGTACGAGGATGCGGTCCACTGGATCGAGGCGCGTTCGGGCACCGCCGACCCCGTGCGCGTCGTCGCGATGACGGTGATGCCCGGGCCGCAGCTCGTGAGCGCCGTCCCGCTGGCGCGGCGGCTCAAGCAGCGCTACCCGCGCCTGCCGATCGTGTGGGGCGGTTACTTCCCGAGCCTCTACCCGACGCCGGTGCTGAACGCGCCCTACGTGGACTACGCGGTGCGCGGGCAGGGCGAATTCACGTTCCGCGAATTGCTCGACGTGCTCGACGGCAAGCGCGACCCGCGTACGGTGGCGGGGCTCGCGTTCCGCGCGGAGGACGGCACGCCCGTGATCAATCCGGAGCGCAAGTGGGTAGGCCCGGACGAGCTGCCGCCTCCGCCCTACGAGAAGATCCCGGTGCACGACTATCTGATGCCGGCGTTCCTGGGCCGCCGCTGCGGCGTCTACCAGGCGTCCATCGGCTGCCCGTACGGCTGCAACTTCTGCGGCGTGATCTCTGTCTTCGGCAGCCGCGAGAAGTTCGAGTCGCCGGCCCGCACGGCCGCGCACCTGCGCTGGCTCGTCGAACGGTACGGCATGGACGGCGTGCACTTCTACGACAACAACTTCTTCGTCAAGGAGGACCACGCGCTCGAGCTGTGCGAGCGCATCGAGCCGCTCGGCCTCTCGTGGTGGTGCGAGGCGCGGATCGACGCGCTGCTCCGCTTCCGGGACACGACGTGGCGCCGGATCGCGCGCGCCGGTTTGCGCATGGTCTTCCTCGGCGCGGAGTCCGGCTCGGACGAGGTGCTGCGCCGGATGAACAAGAAGCTGACGACGGCGCAGACGCTCGAGATCGCGGCGCGCACCCGCGAGTACGACATCATCCCGGAGTTCTCGTTCGTGCTCGGCGGCCCGGATGACCCGGAAGGCGAGATCGAGAGCACGCTCGCGTTCATCCGCAAGCTCAAGTCGGTGAACCCCGACATGGAGATGATCCTCTACTTCTACACGCCGACGCCGCAGCGGCGGGGGACGTACGGAGGCGTCGACCCGCTGGCCGGCACGCCGGACACGCTCGAGGAGTGGATCGAGCCGCAGTGGGTCGCGTGGATGACGCACGAGGATCCGGAGACGCCGTGGCTGGACCGCCGGCTCAAGGCACGGGTCCAGGACTTCGAGTTGGTGCTGAAGAGTCGCTTCCCGTCGCTGCACGACACGAAGACGGCGTGGTGGGGCAAGGAGCTGGCGCGGCTGCTCGCGATCCGGCGCTGGCGTACCGGCCGCTACGAGAATCCGCGGCTGCTGCGCGCGGTGCGGCGCTGGGCGCGCACCCCGGACGACCGGCAGGCGTACGGGCACCTCCGTCCGCCGGCCCGCGGGGCGGCGTGAGAGGCAGGGGACCCCAATGGACAGCGCCGCGCACGGCGGCATCCAGCCGTCACTGTGTCACGATCGTTTCGCCCGCGATGGTCTCCAGCGGCTCGGCCCGGTACATGACGAACGGGCCGTCCACCACGAGGTGCCACAGCACCTCGCGGTCCGGCGAGACCTCGTAGACCTCGATCGGCCCCGTCGAGCCGTTGAGGCCCGGGCTCATGCCGAAGCCGACCAGGGTGTTGCCGCTGGGGAGGCGGCGGGCGGAGGAGACGGCGAAGGCGAAGTTGTCGCGCGCGGGGCGCCACTCCCACACGGTCTGGGCCACGCCATCCGAGATGTCGTACTCCACAGCTCTCGAGTAGCCGCCCAGGTCGTGCCGGTTGTCGAAGAGCAGGATGCGGTTGGGCGCGACCTCGGCCGCCGTGTGCTGACCGGTGAACCGGTCGCCGTCCGCGAAGGGGATCGTGGCGCCTGGACCGCCGAGCCGCCATTCGATGGTGCTCCAATCCGGCGCGATGCTGATGACCTGATTCAACCGACGCAGGCTGAGCAAGATGTTGCCGCGCGGGCCGATGTGCAGCGAGTTGGCGTGGAGCCAGTCGTCGTCGGTGGACCGATCGGTCCGGTCCACGAACGGGTCGAAGAAGTCGTGCGCGCTCCAGCGCTTCACGGCCCGGTTCGTCCCGGGCACCCACTCCCAGATCGCCTCACCCGCGATCGAGCGGCCATCGTACTCGCGCCGGTCGAACGCGATGAACAGCACCGTGTTCTGCGGCGTGGTGATCGCATCGTGGTGCTGGTTGCGGTTCTCCTCGTCCTGCGGCAGCTCGTGGATGACCTCGCCCGCGGGCGTGAGCTCGAGCAGGCCGCGGCCCTTGTCCATCGCGATGAAGTTCCCGTTGGCGCGGCGCGCGATACCGAAGGGCAGGTCCGCCGTGCGGTAGTACCAGACCACGTTGCCGCTCCCGTCCACGGCCACGTACCCGCCGAACATACCGGGCGTGTACAGATGGAGCAGTACGAGGGGGGTGCGGAGCGTGCCGGTGGCTGTGAACGAGATGGCCGCGAGCTCGGCGGGCGGCGGGCCGGTTGTGAACTGACCGGTGAGCGGTGGGCCGGGGCGGCCGTCCGCGGCGATCGGGCGCGCCTCGTACTGGTACGTGCGGCTGGCAATGAGCCGGGCCAGTGGAACCGCGTGCGAGTCGGCGGGCGCAGCGCTCCGGATCCGCAGCCGTGGTGCACCGGCGGTCCAGTACTCGACTTCCACGGCGGCCGGCGTATCGAGCCGCAGGTGCAGCGTGCGGAAGATCGGCCCGCCGGGCTCCAGCACCTGCGCGCTCCGGATGCGCGCGCCGCGCGTTTCGGACTCGAAGGGCGAGTCACACGCCGCGCACAGCGCCAGCAGCGAGAGCGCGATGGCGCCCGCGAGCCTGGTCGGCGCGGCACGCGGCCCGGCCGCGCGCCCGGGCGGGGACACGGGCAGCGGGTTCATGTGAGCATCCCGGTCGAGGTGCCGTAACGTGGACGCATTACAGAAACGTCCGAGGCGTCCCGCGGCGGACAGCTCTGCTCCGGGGCCGCACGCCGCGCGGCAGGCGTCCGATCCTGCGCTCACCGCGCGCGTCCACCTGCTCGGCCGGCTGTCGCACGAGCGCGTGCAGGATGTGCTCCGCGCCGCGGACTTCCTGGTGCTGGGCAGCCACGCCGAGGGCAGCGGCTATGCGGTGATCGAGGCGCTCGCGTGCGGTACGACGCCGCTGGTCCCCGACATCCCGTCGTTCCGCCGGATCACGGGCGGCGGATCGTACGGCGCGCTGTCGCCGCCGGGCGATGCGGCGGCGATGGCGCGTGCGCTCGTGCGTTGGGCCGGCCTCGATCGCGACGCGCTCCGCCGCGCCGCACGCGCGCACTTCGAGCGCGCGCTGTCGTTCGACGCGGGGGGAAGGGAGCTGCGCGAGGCGTATCGCGCGCTCGTCGCCGCCCGGTCAGGAGTGCATGCCGCCGGGGGACGCCTATGAAGGTCGCGCTCATCGTGCCCGGCGGAGTGGACCGCAGCGGCACAGAGCAGGTGATCCCGTTCCTGCTGTGGCTGATCGAGCGGCTCGCGCGTGCGCACGAGGTGCACGTCTTCGCGCTGCAGCAGGAGCCGCGGCGTTCGCGCTATCGACTTCTCGGTGCGGAGGTGCACAACATCGGCGTGCGGCCGCGCCGGACGCGTGCGCTCGCGGCGATCCTGGCGGAGCACCGCCGCGCGCCGTTCGACGTGCTGCACGCCGTCTGGGGGCCGGGCCCGGGCGTGGTCGCCGCTGCCGCGGGCAGGCTCACCGGCCGGCCGGTGGTCACCCACCTCACCGGAGGCGATCTCGTGGCACTGCCGGAGATCGGCTACGGCGCCCGCAGCCGCTGGCAGGGCCGCCTGTGGCTGCGGCTCGCCGTTGCGGGCGCGAGCCGGCTGACGGTGCCGAGCCTCGCCATGCAGCGCGCGGCCGCGGCGCTGCGCGACCTGGGCATCGTGTTCCGGCTGGACATCGTGGGCGAGGACACGCTGGGCGGTGAGGTCCAGCGATTGGCGAGGACGCTGGGCCTCGACGATGTCGTCGTCTTCCACGGGTTCCTGCCGCACCGCGAGCTGCGGGCGCTGGTGGAAGCCGCCCACGTGCTGCTGGTCTCCTCGCGGCACGAGGCGGCCCCGATGGTGATGCTGGAGGCCGCCGTGGTTGGCGTGCCGACCGTCGGCACCGCGGTCGGACACATCGGCGACTGGGCGCCCGACGCGGCGATCGTCGTGCCGGTGGGCGATGCCGCAGCGCTCGCGCACGCCACCGCCGCGCTCCTTGCCGATGAGCCGCGCCGGCTGCGGACCGCAGGCGCGGCCCAGGCCCGGGCACTGGCGGAGGACGCGGACTGGACCGCCCGCCGCGTCGTCGAGATCTACCAGGAGCTGACGGATCGGGCGCCGGTGCCGCGCGGCCGGCCCGGGCCGAGGCGCACGGCTCGCGTGCTGTGCGCGGGTCCGGTCCGCTGATCGCGCATCGGGGCCCGCGAGTCAACGTCTCGGCAGCCGTTCAACGGCTGTCGCCGCCGGGAGGCAGCATGGAGCCCTTCCCTCTTCCCGCCCGGGACGCCTACCGCCTCTGGGCCCCGTGCTACGAGGTCGAGAACGCCGTCACCGTGCTCGAGGACCGTGCCGCGCGCGACCTCACGCCGCCGCTCGCGGGCCGTGCGTTGCTCGACGCGGGCTGCGGCACCGGCCGGCGCATCGCGGGCGTGCAGGGCGCGGGCCTCGTCGTCGGCGTGGACCTGGTGCCCGGGATGCTCGCCACGGGTCGCGCACGCCGCCCGGCCGGCCCGCTGCTCGCCGCCGCGGATGTGACCGCACTGCCGCTCAGAGGAGTTTCCTTCGATGTAGTGTGGTGTCGGCTCGTCGCTGGGCACGTGCGTGCGCTGGAGGCCCTGTACCGGGAGCTGGCGCGCGTCGCCCGACCCGGTGCGGCCATCGTGGTCACGGACTTCCATCCGGCCGCCAGCCGCGCGGGTCACCGCCGCACGTTCCGCGATGAGCAGGGCAACGTCTGGGCGGTCGAGCACCACGCGCACGACCCGGAGGACCACGGGCGCGCAGCCGCCGCGGCGGGTCTCGTCCTGGACGCCCGCACCGATGCGGTGGTCGGGCCGGAGGTCCGGCCGTTCTACGAACGCGCGGGCGCGCTCGACCGCTACGAGGCCCAGCGAGGGCTACCGCTGGTGCTCGCGCTGCGGTTCAGGCGATGAGGTACCGGCTCGTGGACGAGGAGGGAACGGCGTGCGTCATCGCCGATGGCCGCATCGCGGCTGCGGAAGCGCCGTGCGCGTTCACGCTCGAGCTGGCCGGCGCACGACTCCGGCCGGGCCTGATCAACGCGCACGAGCACCTGCATCGCAACCACTACCCGCGGCTCGGCGCGCCGCCGTACCCGGACGCGTACGCGTGGGGGCACGACCTGCACGAGCGCTGGGCGCGAGACATCGCCCGTTGCCGCGCGCTCGACCGCAGCAGTGCGCTGCTCTTCGGTGCGCTCAAGACGCTGCTCGGCGGCGCGACGGCGGTGGTGCACCACGACCGGTGGGAGCCCGCGTTCGACGGCGCGTTCCCCGTCCGCGTCGTGCGCACACGCGTCGCCCATTCGCTCCGCTCCGAGCCGGACCTCGCCCGCGCGGCCAGCGGCGAGCCGGCGCTGCGCGACAGGCCGTTGTGCATCCACCTCGCCGAGGGGACCCACGCCGCGGCTGCCGACGAGGTGCGAGAGCTGGCGGAGCGCGGGCTGCTGAACGAACGGCTGCTCGCGGTGCACGTGGTCGGCGCGGACGACGACGGCGTGCGGAGACTGCGCGCGGCGCGAGCCGTCGTCGTGTGGTGCCCCACGTCCAATGCGTTCCTGTTCGGCCGCACGGCGCCCCCCGCTCTGCTCGCAGAGGGCATGGACGTGCTGCTTGGCTCGGATTCGCTGCTGACGGGCGAAGGCACGCTGCTGGACGAGCTGCGCGCCGCGCGGGCGCTCGGGCTGGTCGATGACGCGCGACTCGCCGCCGCCGTGGGCGAGACCGCGGCCCGCCGGCTCGGGCTCGCGCCGCCGTCGCTCGCGCCCGGCGCGGCCGCGGACCTCGTGGCGCTGCGGAGGCCGTTGCTGGAGGCGAGCGCCGCGGACGTGGACCTCGTGGTCGTCGGCGGTGTGCCGCGGCTCGCGGATGAGCGCTACGCGGAGCTGTGCGAACGCTGCGGCGTGGCCACTGAGCCGCTGCGCGTCGGTCACACGACGAAGCTCGTCGCGGCGCCGCTGGCGAGCATCGCGCGTCGGGTGTTCGAGCTCACGCCGGAGTGCGCGCGGATCGTCGAACCGCGGGCGCCGGCTACGTGACGGGCCGATCGCGCCACGAAACGGTGCGGCGCAGGAGCCGGCGCAAGCGCTCGGCGTAGAGCCGGCGCAGGTCGCGGGGGGAGGCGCCGATCCAGAGCGGCCAGAGCATGTAGAGCGCACGCCGCAGGTGCTCGATCGGGCCGCGGGCCCAGATGAGCCGCTCCTCGAGGGAAAGGCGCTCGGGCCGTTGCGCGTCCGCGGGGCGCAGATCGGCGAGCACGCGGATCATGCGGGGTGTGGCGGCGGCGGCGAGCGCGGCGCGCGCGTCCGGGTCCACGGTCCCGGGGGCGAGCCGTTCGGCCAGCTCGAGAGCGGGATAGGCGAAGCGCAGCGCGTCCGCGCGCTGGAGCCAGGCGATCACTTCGGGCCAACGCAGCCGGCCCGCGGCGGCATCCGTGCGCGCAATGTGCACGATCTCGACGAGCCGGAGCAGCGTCAGGTTGTGCAGCCCCTGGGAGGCGTGCACGGCGTGGTACGCCAGGAGCACGGGTTGGGTGAGGGCCCGGGCGGCGGCGTGGAGTTCGGGCCAGGGTCGGGTGACTGCCTCGATCGGGCCGAAGCGGATGGTACGGACGCCGAAGAAGTCGCGGTCGAGGGAGGCGTGCAGGTCGAGGGTGAACGGGTCGTCGGCGTGCAGGAGCGCGAGGGAGCGCAGCTGCGTCGGCGCACCCGGCGGCACCCAGGTGGACTGGCGCGGCCGCGGCTGGCGGCGCTCCAGCGCGTACCCCGCGTCCAGCAGCGCGCGCTCTGCGGTGTCCAGGTCCTCTGGGGGGACGGCGAGGTCGATGTCGGCGGCCGGACGCGTCGCGGGCTCGGGGAAGTACTCGCGCGCGGTGTGCGCGCTCTTGAGGACGGTGACGAGGATCCCGGCGCGGCCGAGCACGTCGAGCGCGCGGGTCAGCTCGGCGTCGAGCCGGCGGGAGCGGCGGCGCGCGTGTTCGAGGTGCAGCGCGAGCACCGCGGCGGCCTCGTCGTCGGCTTCGAGCGCGCCCGTCTCGATGGCGTGGCCGAGGTAGGGGCCGAGCCCGGATGTGTAGGCGGCCACGCTGAGCGCGAGTGCGCCGCCCTCGGGTGTGTCCAGCCGCACGGGCCGCGAGGACGGAGCGAGCAGGGCGGTGGTCGCGCGCTCGATGGCGTGCAGCGCGGCGCGCCAGTCGGCGATCGGCACGTCCGGCCAGACGTAGCCGGGGTGCCCTTGCTGGCGCGCCCAGCGGAAGCTGGCGGCGATGCGCTCGGGCGGCATGTCGAGCGCGTCGAACGGGAGGCGGAGGCCGGTCTGCATCGCAGTCGGTGTGGGGGAGCGTCGGGCGGATGTCCGCCGCCCGGCGCCGACGCACGGCGTGGAAGTATCGGGTGCGTGAGTGCGCCCGTCAAACACGGGGCAGGAGACGATGAAGGTCGGGGTGAACGGCCGCTTCTACGGCGCAGAGTTGAGCGGGGTGCAGCGGTTCGCGCGGGAGACCGCGGCGCGCCTGTTCAGCCGGGTCGACGATGTGGTCCTCTTCCTGCCCGCGGACGTGGCGCCGCCCGAAGGGCTGGATGAGCGCGTGCGCGTGGTGCGCGGCAGGCTGCGCGGCCGTGTCTGGGAGCACGTCGAGTTGCCGTGGCGAGCGCGGGCCGAGCGCTGCGACGTCGTCCTCAACCTGGCCAACGTCGGGCCGGTGTTCGGCGGGCCGCACGTCGTCGTCATTCACGATGTGCTCGCCGTCACGAACCCGGAGTGGTTCTCGCGGAAGTTCGCGACGTGGTACCGGTTCGTGCAGGCGCGGTCGGCACGGCGCGCGGCCCGCGTCGCCACCGTCTCCGACTGGGCGCGGGGCGAGCTCGTGCGCGTGTTCGGGCTCGACCCGGAGCGTGTCGGCATTGCGCTCCAGGGCATCGAGCCGTTCGACCGGCCGGCGAGTGCGGAGGCGATCCGTCTGGCGCGTCGGAGGTGGGCCCTGCCGGACACGTACCTGCTCACCGTGGCCGGCGGCGATCCACGCAAGAACTTGCGCTTCCTGCTGGAGGTGCTGGCGCGCTGGCGCGGCATGCGGGGCGTTGCGCCGCCGCTGATCGTGGTGGGCGGCGAGCGGCAGGCGGTGCACGGCTCCGTGAGCGGCCGTGATGCCGCGGCGGGCGGCTACGGCGAGGCGGAGATCCGCGCGGCGGGCGATGTGCGCTTCCTCGGGCGGGTGAGCGACGAGGACCTGCGCGCGCTCTACACCGCCGCGACGGTCTTCTGCTTCCCGTCACTGGCAGAAGGGTTCGGCCGCCCGCCGCTGGAAGCGATGGCGTGCGGCACGCCCGCCGTCGTCGCTCCTTACGGGCCCGCACGGGAAGTGGTGGAGGGCGCGGCGCTCATCGTGGACCTGCAGCCGACGCGCTGGGTCGAGGCGATCGAGCGGCTGATCGAGTCGCCGGAGGAGCGCCGCGCCCTGGCGGAGGCAGGGCGGCGCCACGCGCTGCGTTTCCGCTGGGATGCGACGGCGGACGCGGTTCTCGCGCTGTGTCGCGAGGTCGCGCTCGGAGGGAGGGGCGAGCCGCCCGTGGTCGTCCCGATGCCGCCGGACGCGTCGGCGCTCGCCGTGGCGGCACGGCCGGAGGCCGCGGACCCGGATGTGGTGCCGCTGGCGTCCGTGCGCGTCGCACGCAGGCGTCTGCACGGCGTCCTGCCGGGGCCCGGGTTCCGGAGAGCGCGATCGGCGCACGACAGCGCCGCGGTGCCCGAGCCGGCAGCGGGCGAGCACGAGGCGCTGGAGGAGGAGTGATGCGCGTCGCGCTCGTGCACGACTGGCTCACCGGCATGCGTGGCGGCGAGCGAGTGCTCGAGGCGCTGATCCGGCTCTGGCCCGATGCGGAGATCTTCACGCTGCTCCACCTGCGCGGCTCGGTCTCGCCCCTGATCGAGGAGCGGCCGATCCACACCTCCTTCATCGACCGGTTGCCGGGCGCGAGCAAGCGGTACCGTAACCTCCTGCCGCTGTTCCCCGCCGCCATCGAGCGCTTCGACCTGCGCGGGTTCGACCTCGTCGTCTCGAGCAGCCACTGCGTGGCCAAGGGCGTGCGGCCCGCGGGCGCGCCGCACCTGTGCTACTGCCACACGCCCATGCGCTACGTGTGGGACCTCTACGACGACTACTTCGGCCGCGGCCGCGCCGCGCTGCCGGTGCGCATGGCGATGCCGCCGATCGCCGCGTGGCTGCGGCGCTGGGACCGCCGCACCGCGAGCCGTGTGGACACCTTCGTCGCGAACTCGGCGTTCATCCGGGAGCGTATCCGCCGTTGCTACGGCCGGGACGCCGTCGTCGTCCACCCGCCCGTGGATGTCGAGCGCCTGCGCCACGACCGACCGCGCGAGGACTTCTACCTGATCGTCTCCGCGCTCGTCCCGTACAAGCGCATCGAACTGGCGATCGCGGCGTTCAACCGGCTGGGCCGCCCGCTGGTGATCGCCGGCAGCGGTCCCGAGTTGGAACGGCTGCGCAGGATGGCGCGACCCAACGTCCGGTTCACGGGCTGGTTGCCCGACGACGAGATCGCCGACCTCTACGAGCGTTGCCGCGCGTTCATCTTCCCCGGCGTCGAGGATTTCGGCATCACGGCGGTCGAGGCCCAGGCCGCCGGCGCGCCCGTCATTGCGTTCGCGGCCGGCGGCGTGCTGGAGACCGTGATCGGCTGGGACGGCAGCAGGGCGGACGCGACCGGCGTCTTCTTCCACGAGCCCACGCCCGAGGCGCTGGCGGAGGCGGTGCTGCGAGCGGACCGGCTGACCTTCGACCCGGCGGCGCTTCGCCGCAACGCCGAGCGCTTCTCGCTCGCCGCGTTCCGTCGAGGCATCCTGGACGCGGTGGCGCGGCTCGTAGGCGTAGAGGCCCGCTGAGCGACAGGCCGGCGCCGGCTGGCCGCGGGCCGGCTCCCTCCCGTAATTTCCGCTCCTGGCTTCGAGCGACACCAGGAGGTACCGATGCTCGTGCTCCGCCGCGCGCTCGGCTGCGGCCTCGCGTTGCTGCTGCTCGCCGCGGGCGCGTCCGCGCAGACCGCCGCCCGCAAGGCGCTCGACCATTCGGACTACGACATCTGGAAGCGTATCGTCGGCGAGGCGCTCTCGGCCGACGGCCGGACCGCTCTCTACGGCCTCGAGTCGGATGGCAGTGACCCCGTGCTGATGGTCCAGCCGCTCACCAGCGAGGCAGAGCCGCTCAGCATCGAGCGGGGGCAGAGCGGCGTGTTCAGCCACGACGGCCGCTTCGTCGTCTTCCGCCTGAGGCCCTCGAAGCAGGCGCTCGATGAGGCGAAGAAGCGCGCGAAGCCGGTCGACATGGCGCGGGATTCGCTGGGCATCCTCGACCTGCGCACCGGCGCGATCACGCGCATCGCGAACGTGCGGGACTTCAAGCTGCCCGAGAAGGCGGGCCGGTGGCTGGCCTACCGGCTCGCGCAGGAGCGGGACAGCGCCCGGGCGGAGCGGGACAGCGCGCAGGCGGGCGGCGCGCAGCCGGCGCAGGCCGGCGAAGCGGACCGGCCGCGCCAGCGCGAGCGGCGGAAGGAGCCGGGCGCGACCCTCGTCGTCCGCGACCTCGAGACCGGCGAGGAGCGGCGCATCGAACACGTGTGCCTGTACGTGTTCTCGCGCGACGGCGCGCGTCTCGCCTACACCGTCTCCGCCCCCGACGGCGAGGGCGATGGCGTCTACGTGCTGGAGCTCGCGTCCGGCCAGACCCGGACGCTCATGGCGGGCGAGGGCGAGTACAAGGGCGTCGTCTTCGACCGGGCGGGCCGGCAGGTGGCGTTCCTCTCCAACCGCGATGACTACGATGCAGAGCAGCCCGCCTACACGCTCTACCACTGGGACGGCCGGAGCGCAGCGGCGCGCGCGGTGGCGGGGGTAGGGACTCGGGGGATCCCCGAGGACTGGTGGGTCAGCGAGCACGGCGCGCTCTCGTTTTCCGAGAACGGCCAGCGGCTCTACTTCGGCACCGCGCCCCGGCCCGTGCCCGAGCCGGAAGACACGATCCCGGAGGACGAGAAGGTCGTCCTGGACGTGTGGCACTGGCAGGACCCGTACATCCAGCCGATGCAGCTCCGGCAACTCGAGCGCGAACGCCGGCGGACCTATCAGGCCGTGGTGCACCTGCGGGACGGCCGCGTCGTGCAGCTCGCCACGCTCGATGTCCCGGAGGTCGTGCTCGCGCGCCGTGGCGATGCAGACGTTGCGCTCGGCCGGTCCAACCTGCCGTATCGCAGGGAGGTCACGTGGGGTCGCAGCGGCAACGACATCTATCTCATCGACGTCCGGACCGGCGCGCGCGAGCGTGTGCTGGAGTACGTCCGCGGCAACGTCTCGATCTCGCCCGAGGGCAAGTACCTCTACTGGTTCGACGGCGAGCAGCGTGCATGGTTCACCATGGACGTGGGCGGTCGCCGCGTCGTCAACGTCTCCGCCGGCATCCCGTACCCGGTGCACGACGAGCTGGACGACACGCCGGATGAGCCCGGTCCTTACGGCAGTGCTGGCTGGACGCGTGGGGACGAGCGCCTCCTCATCTACGACCGGTACGATGTCTGGGCCGTGGATCCGACGGGCCACGCCGCGCCGCGCAACATCACGGACGGCGTCGGGCGGCGCGAGAACATCCGGCTCCGCTACGTGGCCCTGGACCCGGAGGAGGCCGCGATCGACCCCGGCCGCGACCTGCTCCTCGAGGCGTTCCACTACGGAACCAAGGCCAGCGGGTTCTACCGTGATCGCGTGCGCGGCGATGCGCCGCCGGCCCGGCTCGTGATGGAGGACCGCAAGTTCGGCACGCCCCGGCGCGCCGAGAACGCGCCGGTCCTCATGCTCACGCGCGAGAGCTTCCGCGAGTTCCCCGACCTCTACGTGACGGATCCGAGCTTCCGCGAGCTGCGCCGCATCAGCGACGCCAACCCGCAGCAGGCCGAGTACCGCTGGGGCACGGCGGAGTTGTTCGAGTGGCGGTCCGCCCACGGCGAGCCGCTCCAGGGCGTGCTGTACAAGCCGGACGACTTCGATCCCACGCGGAAGTACCCGCTGCTGGTGTACTTCTACGAGCGGCTCTCGCAGAACCTGCACAGCTACGTGCCGCCCGCGGCCCACCGCTCGAGCATCAACATCAGCTTCTACGTGAGCCGCGGCTACCTGGTGTTCACGCCGGACATTCCGTACCGGATCGGCTACCCGGGCGAGAGCGCGCTGAACGCGGTCGTGCCGGGCGTGCTGGCGCTGATCGATGAGGGCTTCGTGGACCCGAAGCGCATCGGCGTGCAGGGCCACAGTTGGGGCGGGTACCAGGTCGCGTACCTGATCACCAGGACCAACCTCTTCGCCGCCGCGGAAGCCGGCGCGCCCGTGGCCAACATGATCAGCGCCTACGGCGGGATCCGTTGGGGCACGGGCATGAGCCGCATGTTCCAGTACGAGCAGACCCAGAGCCGCATCGGCGGAACGCTGTGGGAGCGGCCGCTGCAGTTCGTGGAGAACTCGCCGATCTTCTGGGCCGACAAGGTCGAGACGCCGCTGCTGATGATGCACAACGACCAGGACGGCGCCGTGCCGTGGTACCAGGGGATCGAGTTCTACATGGCGCTGCGCCGCCTCGGCAAGCCGGTCTGGCTGATCAACTACAACGGCGAGGACCACGGGCTGACGAAGGAGCACAACCGGCGGGACTGGGCGATCCGCATGCAGCAGTTCTTCGACCACTTCCTGATGGATGCGCCGCCGCCCGTGTGGCTCGCGGAGGGAATCCCCGCCACCGAGAAGGGTCGGACGTTGGGGCTGGAGCTGGTGACGGAGGCGGCGCCGGTGGCGCAGATGCAGGATGGGGGAGGGGCCTGACGTCCGGGGGCGGGCCGTACGCCACCGCGGTCGGCCCGGCCCCGACCCGACAGGGCAGTGGTCGGGAACCGCGGGCGGAGGTAGGACTCCTCGCCCTCAGTCCTCCGTGCGGGGCTGCGTCCGGTGCTCCGTCCCGTCGTAGCTCAGCACCACGGGCTCGTCATCCACGTAGGTCTCGAGGTGCACGGGCCGCTTCCAGAGCGCTTGCACGTTCTCCAGCGTCTCCAATGCGTAGTCCAGCTTGAGCGGGACGCCCTCGTACCGGTGGTGCAGCACCAGCTCGCCGCGGTTGAGGAAGTTCCCGTCCCGGACCTCGATCCAGGGCTGACCGAAGTTGGTCAGCATGAAGAGCAGCTTCTCCTTCACCGCCTTGAAGTCCCGGTCGCTGATCACGTATTGGCCGGTCATGGCGTTGTACTCGTACGTGAACAGGCCGTGCTCGCGGACGAAGTCGGGCGTCAGGAACTCGTCGATGAAGGTCACGTCGTTGTAGTGGCGCCGCACCTCGAAGATCTTCTCCCGCCCCTTCATCTCGCCGGTGTCCCAGTTCTTCTTCAGGTGGTAGTCGTCACAGGCCTCCCAGTCGGGGCCGTAGCGCCCTTTGTTCCAGCGCATCTCGATGTCGCGCCACAGCTCGAGCCCCAGCTTGTACGGGTTCAGCCGGCCGGGGTACGGCGCCATGGTGCCGGCGTGGTGGTCCGCGTAGTCCACCAGCTCGGAGGGGTCGAGCGACTTCTCGGTCATGATCTTCGAGTGCCAGTACGACGCCCATCCCTCGTTCATGATCTTGGTCCGGCCCTGGGGCGCGAAGTAGTAGGCCTCCTCACGGACGATGCCCAGGACGTCCCGCTCCCAGTTCTTGAGCGGCGCGTGCTCCAGGAGGAAGAGCATCACGTCCTTCTCGGGCCGGGGCGGGAAGTGCTCCTCCTGCCGCTGCAGCTCCTCGAGTCGCTTCCGCTCCGCTTCGAGCACCTCGCGCGGGTTGATGTACTCGTCCATATACGGCTTGGCGCGGAGCTTCTTGGGCTCGATGCGCTGCGGCTCCTCTTCCGGGGCAGGCGGCTCCCAGCGCTTGCGCTTGATGTGTGGCGCGTTGTAGTCGATCAGGTTGTCCAGCGAGAGGCAGCGGTCCAGGAACCGCTCGACTTCGTCCTCGCCGTACAGCTCCATGTAGCGGCGGACGCGGGTGGCGTGGTTCGCCATCTCGTCCACCATCTTCCGGTTCGTGTGGGCGAAGGAGAAGTTGTTCTTGAAGAAGTCGGCGTGCCCGCACACGTGGGCCATGACCAGCTTCTGGTCCACGAGGTGGTTGGCCGCCAGCAGGTACGCGTACGTCGGGTCGTTGTTGATGACCATCTCGTAGATCTTCGAGAGGCCGTACGCGTAGGAGCGGGACAGCTCGACGTACTCCATGCCGAAGCGCCAGTGGGGGTAGCGCGCCGGATAGCCGCCGTACGCGGCGACCTCGTTGATCTCCTCCCAATCCAGCACTTCGTAGACGATCTCGAAGAAGTCGAGGCCGTACTCGCGCGCGTATTCCTCGGTGCGCAGCTGGAGTTCGCGGAGCTCGGGGGTGAGTGGGTGGGGCATGATCGTCTGTCCTTCTCCAGGGTACCGGCCAGGGCCGCTGCGCGGGTTCCGTGGCGGGGGAGCCGCCGCCGGGCTGCGGCCGGCCCACAGCCCGTCCGGGCTCCGGGGCTTCGGCTCGGGGCTCCGTCGCTCAGCGTCCCTTGCCCAAGAAGTCCTTTATGGACTTGAGGATCGCATCGCGATCCGCGATCTGCGACAGCACCAGGTTGTCCGCCTGGACGTTCCGTTCCAGCGCGTGCAGGAACTGGCCGCTGCCGTAGCGGCTCTCGACCTGGCCGTAGCCGAACAGGTTGCACACCGGCAGCAGGCGTTCCCGCAGCAGGGCGAAGCACTTCTCGTCGTCCCCGCCACCCCAGTTGTCGCCATCCGAGAAGTGGAACATGTAGATGTTCCACGCATCCGCAGGGTAGTCCTGCTCGACGATCTCGGCCGCGAGCTGGTAGGCGCTCGAGATGCGCGTGCCGCCGGACTCGCGCGTCGTGTAGAACGTCTCCCGGTCGACCTCGCGGGCAACGGCGTCGTGGATGATGTAGCGCGTCTGCAGGCCGTCGTAGTGGGCGCGGATCCAGGTGTCGATCCAGAACGACTCGATGCGGACGATCTCCTTCTGTTCGTTGCCCATCGAGCCGGAGACGTCCATCATGTAGATGATCACCGCGTTCGCCACCGGCTCCGGCTCCACCTTCCAGGAGCGATAGCGCATGTCGTCGCGCACCGGGATGACCAGTGGGCGCGCCGGGTTGTACGTGCCTGCGGCGATCTCGCGGCGCAGCGCCTCCTTGTACGTCCGCTTGAAGGAGCGCAGGCTCTCCGGCCCGGCGCGCTTGATGCCGCTGTAGCGGTTGCGCGCCACGGTGAGCGACTGGGCTCCCTTGGGCTGGATACGTGGCAGCTCCAGCTCTTCGCCCATCAGCTCGGCGAGCTCCTGGATGGTGAGCTCGACCTCGCGGATGTGGTAGCCCGGCGCATCGCCCGCCTCGCCGGCGCCATCCACGTCGCCGTCGGAGCCGAGCGGCGTGCCGGGTTCGCCGGCCCCCTGGCCGACGCCGCCCAGGTCACGACGGCCGTAACGGAAGCGGGGCAGCTCGATCTGCGGCACGGGGATCGAGACCAGTTCCTTGCCCTGCCGCCCGATGAGCTCGCCGCGGGTGATGTGCCGCTTGAGGTCCTGCTTGATCTTGCCGCGGACGATCTCCTCGAACCGCCGGCGATCGCGCTCGATACGCTTGACCATACCGCCTCAACGACTGTGCCGGCGTCGACGGTGACGCCGGCCATGGTTGCTGCTCGTCGCCCCGCCCGTCGTCGCCCGGGGCCGGGGCAAGGCCTCGCTCCGCCGCCCCGCGGGCCAGGGCGAGGGCGTCGCCTTGCTCGCCCTGCAAGTTCCGTCGCCCGCGGTTCCGCCCGCCGCTCCCGCGCCGTAGCCCGGGGGACAGGGCCAGGGCAGGGCGGACGTCCTCCCCTCGGCCCGGAGGGCCGCAAATGGCGGCTGTCGGCCGCTACTTGCGGCCCTCCCTCACATCGCCTCGCGCGAAGATGCTCGCGACGAAGTTCAGCACGTCCGTCGCGCACACGTCGCAGTAGCCGTACTGGTTGATGAGCCGGCTCTTCACGATGTCGATCTTCTCCTGGGCCTCCTTGTCCAGCACGCTGGAGACCAGGCTCGTCAACTTGATGGAGTCCTTCTGGTCCTCGAACAACTTCAGCTCGAGGGCCTTCTGGAGCCGCGCGTTGGTGTCGTAACGGAACTTCTTGCCGTCAACCGCCAGCGCGCCGATGTAGTTCATGATCTCTCGGCGGAAGTCGTCCTTGCGGCTCTCCGGGATGTCGATCTTCTCCTCGATCGACCGCATCAGCCGCTCGTCCGGCTCCTCGTACTCGCCCGTGTACTTGTTCCGGACCTTCTCACGCTGCGTGTACGCCTTCACGTTGTCGATGTAGTTGGCGCACAGCCGCTGCAGCGCCTCCTCGTCGCCGGAGATCGCGCGCTGGACCTCGTTCTTCACGATGTCCTCGTACTCCTCCCGCACCACCGCCAGGAGCTCGCGGTACTTCTCCCGCTGCTCCTCGCTCGTGATCAGCGAGTGGTGCCGCAGCCCGCTCTCCAGTTCCTTCAACACCATGAACGGGTTGACGCACGTCTCCTCGATGTCCGCGACGAGACAGTTGGACAGCTTGTCCTGGATGTAGCGCGGGCTGATGCCCTCCAGGCCCTCCCGCTCGGCCTCCTTGCGCAGTTCCTTGACGTTGTCCTCCGTGAAGCCCGGCAGCGTCTTGCCGTTGTACAGCTTCAGCTTCTGGAGGCGCGTGAGGTTCACCTTCTTGGGTTCCTCGAGCCGCGTCAGCACCGCCCACATCGCCGCCATCTCGATCGTGTGCGGCGCGATGTGCTTACCCTTGATCCGCCGGTTGTTGAAGTCGCGCTCGTAGACCTTGATCTCCTCGTCCAGCTTGGTGATGTACGGAATGTCGATCTTGACGGTTCGGTCCCGGAGCGCCTCCATGAACTCGTTGTTCTGGAGCCGCCGGTACTCCGGCTCGTTCGTGTGGGCGATGATGACCTCGTCGATGTCCGTCTGCGCAAACTTCTTCGGCTTGATCTTGTGCTCCTGCGAGGCGCCCAGCAGGTCGTACAGGAAGGCGACGTCCAGCTTCAGCACCTCGATGAACTCGATCATCCCGCGGTTCGCGACGTTGAACTCGCCGTCGAAGTTGAACGCCCGCGGGTCGGAATCCGAGCCGTAGATGGCGATCTTCCGGTAGTTGATGTCGCCGGTCAGCTCGGTCGAGTCCTGGTTCTTCTCGTCCTTGGGCTGGAACGTGCCGATGCCGACGCGATCACGCTCGGAGATCAGGATCCGGCGCACGCGGACGTGGTCGATGACCCGGGTCCAGTCCCCGTCGTACTTCAGCATGAGCTGGTTGTAGATGTGCCGGCACGCCGGGCAGAGGTCGCCTTCCACCCGGATGCGACGGTCGTTCGCCAGCCTTGCGTTGATCTCGTCGAGGAACGCGTCCCGGTACTCCTCCGGGATGAGGTGGAGCGGCTCCTCGTGCATCGGGCACGGCATCACGTCCACCGTGGACTGCGCCGGCGCCATCTCCGGTGGAACGCCCAGCGCGGCCAGCCCCTCGCCGACCCATGAGAAGGAATAGAGCGCGCCCTCCGGCGTGCGGGAGTAGTGCTCCAGCCCCTTTTTCAGCAACCGGCAGATCGTGCTCTTCGCCGATCCGACCGGGCCGTGCAGCAGCAGCACGCGGCGCTCCGGACCGTAGCCCATCGCGGCTGCCTTGAGGACTTGAACGAACTTCATGAGCGGGATGTCAAGCCCGAAGATCGCGTCACGCCCGCCGCCGAAGGGGTCGTCGAAGAAGTTGTAGTGGATGATCTCCTTCTTGTACTCCGTGTACTTCCGGGTACCGAAGGAGACGATCATGTCGTACATCCGCTGGAACGCGTTGCGCGCGATCTGCGGCGACTCCTGCACCATCTGGAGGTAGTCCTGGAAGGAGCCTTCCCAGTGCAGGTCCTGGTACAGGCTTTGGTCCTGGCGCTCGCGGATGTGCTGGATGATGTCGAGGACGGGCGTGGACATACTGCTCAACTCCTTCAGGGGGCTGGAACCAGCGCGGAGCGGGTCGTTGCGAGTTACCCGGTGTAATGGGCCGGGTTCCCGGTATCGCAGTCGTTCAGTTGACCTCCGAACGCATACGGAAGCGGTCCGCAACCTGGCGCAGCAGCCGGTTGATCGGATCGCCCTGCGTCGGGAAGAGGTAGCGGTCGGAGATGTGGTTCAGCGCGACCCGCAGTGCGGGGAAGCTACGCGAGCACGCCCGGTAGAGCTCATCGAGGCCGTAGCTCTCGGCGTCGGCCGTATCCGCGGCGAGCGCGTAGCCTGTCGCGCCCATCTCCTCGTAGTATTCGATCCCGGGCGCGCCGCGCCGATGCACGCGCGCCATGATGTAATCCGGGAAGAGGCCGCTCAGCCACAGCGCCCGGTTGCCCAGGTGGACCCGGAGCAAGAACGCGCGGCGTCCGCTCGCGGAGCCGAGCGCTTGCACGATGTCCGCCAGATAGGTGTACTGCTCATCGCTGGCCGCATCGATCCGCTGAGCCCGGTCGCCACGCCCGAACTCGAGCAGCAGCGAGGCCAGGTAGTCGGCGATCATGCGGTCCTGGATGCCGTTCTCCAGCAGCGCGTGCCGCACGAGCACGTAGAACACGAGGCGCGGCGGCGCGCCCTCGATGCCGCCGGAGGTGAGAACGGCGTTGAGCGTACGGGGGTCGTCGAGCAGGGCGTCGAAGCCTTCCTCGCGCAGACGGTCCTCCGCCCGTTCCCGGGCCTTGCTGTCACCGGCAGCGAGGAGCCCGAGGACGAACGACGCTTCGGCGCGGCCGAACGAAGCGCGAACGTTCGGCAGGATCATGGGTCCCTCCTTCGGGTCGCGTCCGTCCGCGATCCCGATGCGCGAAGTGCGGCTTGCTCCGCCGCAGCCTCGCGTCTAACTTCGCTGGAGCACCGTGTCTCCAAAGCTCCAGCCGCATTGCATCCGCCGTGCCCGCTCGGCGGATACCGCAAATACATCAGCGGTAGGGGCCTCACCGGGCTCCCTACGCGCAACCGCCCATGGGGTGTCCAGGGTTTTGGATGAAAAACAACCGGGCTGGTGGACTGCGGTGCGGCGCCGGTCCTTGGGTAGGTGTCCTTCGGCCGCGTGGGGTGCGGTGAGGGAGCGGGACCAGCGGACCGCGTCAATCACAGCTTAGCGGCACGCTGCGGGAATGTCAAGTCAGGCAGGGGTTTAGCTGTACCTTCGATGTTGCGACGTCACACCCTCGAACGCCGCCTCTTCGGGTGGCTGCTCGCCTTCGCACTCACGCCGGCGCTGCTCGTCCTCGCGCTCGCCACCTGGATATGGACCGGCTCCCTGGACCGCGTCTCTGCACTGGGCCCGTGGACGACGGTGGCGGAATCCGGGCGCATCGTGCTGGAGGCGGCGCAGAACGCGGCGGCCCGGGACTCGGCGCTGGCGGCGGCGCTCGAGCAGCACCGCGACCACCTCTCTGCCTCCCTCATGCTCGCGCACCGCTGGGCGTTCCTGACCCATCGCCTGGCCGGTGCGCTGCCGTTCCTCGCGCTCGTGCTCGCCGTGGTGCTCGCGGCTCTCGCCCTCGCCGGCGCGCGCAAGCTGGCGCGGGACCTGGCGCGCCCCATCCGTGAGCTGGTGGAGTGGACGGAGCGGCTGGCCCGCGAGGAGCCGCTCCCGCCGCGCCGGCCGGACGAGCCGCTCGCCGTGCGCGAGGTCCAGGCGTTGCGTGACGCGCTGCGTAGCGCGTCCGAGCAGCTCGCCGCCGCGCGGCGTCGCGCGCTGGAGGCGGAGCGTGTCCGCGCATGGGGAGAGCTCGCACGTCGGGTCGCGCACGAGATGAAGAACCCGCTCACGCCGCTACGCCTCGCCGCCCACCGTCTGTCCCTCGCCCTGCCGGACGAGGGCGAGGTGCGGGAGAACCTGCGGGTGATCGAAGAGGAGACCGAGCGGCTGGAGGAGATGGCGCGCCAGTTCGCGGCCCTCGGCCGGCCGCCCGCCGGGCCCACCAGCCCGGTGGACCTGCGCGAGCTTCTGGCCAACCTGCTGGCGACCGATGTGCCGCCGGGCATCGAGACGCGGCTCTCGGCGCCGCCGGAGCTGCCGCTCGTGGAAGGGCACTACGACGCGCTGCTGCGCGCGTTCCGCAACCTCATCCGCAACGCGGTCGAGGCGCTGGAGACGACGGACGGCGAGCGACGCATCGAGGTCGAACTGACCTCCACGGCCCCCGCCGCGCGCCACGACGGCGCCACGGGAGGGGGCTGGATCGAGGTCGTCATCGCGGACACCGGGCCCGGCATGCCGCCCGGCGCGGAGGAGCGCGTCTTCGAGCCCGACTTCACCACGCGGTCCCGCGGCACGGGCCTCGGCCTGCCCATCGTCCGCCAGATCGCGCGTGCCCACGGCGGCGAGGTGAGCGCCGCCAACCGCCCGGAAGGCGGCGCGCGGTTCGTCGTCCGCATCCCCGCGGCCGCCCTACCCGCAGCCGTGCCGTCATGACCTCGGCGCCACCCTGCGCGCGCTGGCCCAACGGTTCCCATGCACGAGGCGCGGTGCGGCTCCGGAGGCCGCACGGCCCCGGCACGCCCTCCGTGGCCCGGACCCCGGCCGCTCGCCGGGACGTAAAACAACCGAACGAGCCGGCCCGCCCGCGGCGCGGGCGTCCGGCTCTCGCCTTTCGTCCACGGGGATCGCCATGAGACTCCGTACCACCACCACTCTGATCGCCGTTGCAGCGAGCCTCGCCGCCACGGCCTGCGCCGTGCGGCTCGGCGGCCCCAAGCCGCTCACCTACCGCACACTGGCCATCGCCGCGGAAGAAGGCGAGGCGCCCGCCGCCGTCGCGCAGCGCATCCGCGCGGCGGCCGCGGACTACGTGCTGATCTCCGCGCCGGCGGACAGCGCCTGGTTCGCCGAGGTCGCGAGCCTCGCGCGCCTCACGCTCAGCGGGCCCGGCAACGCCGGCAGTGTCTCGCTCGCGTTCCTGGGCAGCGAGCCGCTGGGAGACACGACCATCGCCCTGCCGGTGGCCGACGGCCGGCCCCTCATCGTGCACGACGCGCTGTACAAGCTCGACAGCTATCGCTACCTCGACCTGCTGGCCGTGCGCGTCGAGCCCGGCACGCCGGTGCGGCCCGCCGTGCGTGCCCTGACCAGCTACATTGCGACGGACGTGATGTCCAACGCCGCCGTCGCGATGGCCATCGATGCGCCGGACGCCGAGGCTGGCGACAGCATTGCCACGCTGCTGCGGCCGCTGTTCTCCGATGCGCGCGTGTGCTTGCCACGCAGCGGGAACGGAGAGCGCGCGCGTACACGCGTACGTGTGCACCTGTTCCACGGGCCGGAGGCCAGGATCGGCTGTGAGGGCGCCAGCATCATCGAAGAGGAGAGCGGCGTTCCGGCGCTCGTGGCACGGCTGATCGTCAACCGCTGAGTCCCCGGCATGGCCGAGATCCTCGTGGTGGACGACGAGGCGAACATCCGCCGCATGCTGGCGCGCCTCCTCGAGGCGGAGGGGCACCGCGTGCGCGAGGCGGCGGATGGCGCCGGCGCGTTCGAGGCGGTGGCCGCCGCAGAGCCCGAGGTCGTGCTGCTCGACCTCGCGCTCCCCGGCGCCGATGGCATTGCCGTGCTCGAGACGCTCCGCGAGAGACACCCGGACCTACCCATCGTGATGATGAGCGGCCGGGCGACGCTGAGCGACGCCGTCCGCGCCACCAAGCTCGGCGCGTTCCACTTCCTGGAGAAGCCGCTCTCGCCCGAGGCGGTGCTCCTCGCCTTGCAGGGCGCGATCGAGCTGCGCCGCGCCCGCGAGCTGTCCCGCACGCTCGCCGCCGAGCTCGGCACCGGCGACCGGCTGGTCGGCTCGAGCCCCGCCATGCAGCGGGTGCGCGAACTCATCCAGCGCGCCGCGCCGACGGACGCACGCGTGTTGATCACAGGGGAGAGCGGCACGGGCAAGGAGCTGGCCGCCGCGGCGCTGCACGCGCTGTCCCCACGTGCCGCCGGGCCGTTCATCCGGGTGAACAGCGCGGCGATCCCGCGGGATCTCATCGAATCCGAGATGTTCGGCCACGAGAAGGGCGCGTTCACCGGCGCGACGGAGCGGCGCCGCGGCCGCTTCGAGCTCGCGCACGGCGGCACGCTCTTCCTGGACGAGGTCGCCGAACTCCGACCCGAAGCGCAGGCGAAGCTGCTGCGGGTGATCGAGAGCGGCGAGATCGAGCGGGTGGGCGGCCAGGAGCCGATCCCGGTGGATGTCCGCATCATCGCCGCCACCAACCGCGATCTGCGGGAGGAGATGGCCGCGGGCCGCTTCCGGGACGACCTGTTCTTCCGGCTGAACGTTGTGCCGATCCACATGCCGCCGTTGCGCGAGCGGCCGGAGGACATCCCCGAGCTCGCGGCGCATTTCATGGCGCGGCTGCGGGTGCGCCACGGCCTCACGCCCCCGGTGCTCTTGCCGGAGGCGCTCGAGCTCATGCAGGGCTACGCCTGGCCCGGCAACGTCCGCGAGCTCGCCAACATCTGCGAGCGGCTCGCCATCCTCTTCCCGGGCGGCGCCGTCGGCGCCCGGGAGCTCGAGCAGGTGCTGCCGGAGGCCGCCGCGTCCCGGAACGTCCGGGCCGCAGCATGGGACGGCCCGGATGCATCCGAGCCGATGGACCTCAGCAGCCGGATCGACGCGTTCGAGCGCCGTCTCATCCTGGAGGCGCTCGAGGCCGCCAACGGCAGCGTCGCGGAGGCCGCGCGCCGTCTGCGTACGGACCGGCCCAACCTCTACCGTCGCATGAAGCGGCTGGGGATCGAACGATGAGCGTTCAGGTGTCCGCTCGACCGCTCGCCGCGCTCGTCGCGGCACTGCTCGCCGCCGCGCCGCTCGCCGCACAGCCGGGGGGCGGAGCGGAGCCCGTGCTCACCGCAGAGGCCGCCGACGCGGTGCTGGCGCTGTACAACCGCGCGACCACCGTGCGTCTCCACGGCGAGTCCATCCTGCCGGCGGGCACGGAGCTGAACGGCGACCTCGGCGTGCTCGATGGGCCGCTCGTCCTCGCGGGCCGGGTGCTCGGCAACGTCGTCGTCATCAACGGCGACCTCCGTTTCGAGCCGGGCGCCGAGGTGGGCGGCGACGTGATCGTGGTCGGTGGGATCGCGCACGGGCTCGCCCACGCTCGCGTGCACGGCACCACGACCGTCTACCGCGAGCCGCTGCGTTACCGCCGCGACGGCGACCTGCTCGTCCGGGTGCCCGCGCCGGAGAAGGCGTCCGGCTTCTCCGCGGGCCGCGACTTCCGCTTCGGCCGCACCGACCTCACGCTCGCCGTGCGCGGTGCGTACAACCGCGTCGAAGGCCTGCCCATCGCGGCCGGCGCGCGCATCGAGCTGGGGCGGTCCAACCCCACGCTGTTCGAGGCGGTCGGCATCTACCGAACGGAGTCCGGGTTACGGGTGCGCGACCGCGACCTCGGCTACGGGCTCCGCATCGAGCAGCACGTAGGCGGGCACCGCGCCGTCCGGCTCGGCCTGGCGCTCCGCTCCGAGGTGCGGCCCATCGAGGAGCACGGTCTCTCGGATCGGGAGAGCTCCCTCGCCGCCTTCGTGCTGCACCGCGACTTCCGCGACTACTACGAGCGTTCCGGCCGCGCGGCGTACGTGCGCGTTGCGCCGCGGGGCGGGCCGTTCAAGGCGATGCTCGAGCTGCGCGACGAGAGGCACACCTCGATGCCGGCGGGGAAGCCGTGGTCCCTGATCGACAACGGCCGCCCGTGGCGGTTCCAGCCCATCGTCGCCGAGGGCGACCTCACGAGCATCGCCGCGCAGGCGACGTACGACACGCGCAACGAGGTGCTCGAGCCTTCGGCCGGCTGGTACATCTCTGCCGAGGTCGAGAGCGGCATCGGCGGCGCGCTGGTGAGCCGCGTGTCCATGGATACGGTCACCGGGCAACCGGTCCTCGACCGCCGCGCCGCGGACCACCGCTTCCACACCGCGCTGTTCGACGTGCGGCGCTACGCGCGCACCGGCCCCGGCTCGCGTCTGGCGATCCGCGCCCTGGTGGCGGGGTCGCTCGACGGCGGCCCGCTTCCGCCGCAGCGCCAGCACGCGCTCGGCGGCGAGGGCTCGTTGCCGGGCTACGGGCCGTTCCAGTTCGACTGCGGCGCGCGCCGGAACCGAGTCAACATCCTCGAGGACGACGTCCTGGTCGAGACGGAGTTCTACCCCTACTACGGCTGCGACCGCATGGCGCTCGTCCAGCTGGAGTACCAGGTGCGCCTGCCGCTGCCGCACGACCTCGGCCGTCGCGTCTCGGGTGTGGACCTGGGCCCGCCGCCGTCGTGGGTCATCTTCTTCGACGCGGGCCGGGCGTGGAACGAAGCGGATGCCCGCAACGGGCGCGGCGCCGGTCAGGACGACTTCGCCGCGGACGCCGGCTTCGGCCTGCGGCTCGGCCGCCTCGGGCTGTACTGGGCCGTGCCGCTCAGCGGCGGGGCCGAAGGCGTGAACTTCTTCGTGCGCGTGGGCCCACGACTTTGATCGCGCTGCTCCTGGCCTGGATGACGGCCCTCGCCACCGCGCCGGCAGGGCCTCAGCAGCAGCCGCCGCTCGCGCTGACCGCGAACGCAAGCGCCGGTTACAGGCCCGTGCTGCGCCTCGGCCCGGTGCTCGGCGACCCCGCCCTCGAGGAGGCCGTCCGCTCCGGCCTGCCGATCCGGCTCCGCTTCCGCGTCGAGCTCTGGCGTGACGGCTTCTTCGACGACCTGGTCGCCACGGATTCCTGGGTTTCCGTCGTCGGCTACGAGCCGCTCGAGCAGCGCTTCTTCGTCCGCACGCGGGCGAGCCCCGAGGCGGTGCGCTGGTTCTCTTCCTTCGCGGCGGCCCGCACCGCGGTCGAGGGCCTCTACCGGCCCGAGGTGCGCCCCTCCCGGCCGGGGCGCTACTACTACATCGCGACCGTCGAGGTCGAGACGCTCTCGGTCTCCGACCTGGCCGAGCTCCAGCAGTGGCTGCGGGGCGAGGTCAGGCCCGCCGTGAGCGGCGACGGCTCGCTGCCCGGCGCCCTCGGCGAAGGCGCCAAGCGCCTCCTCGTCCGGGTGCTGGGCCTCCCCGCCCGGCGCTACGAGGCGCGGACGGAGAAGTTCAGGGTGCCGGGCTAGCCGGCCCCCCTGTCCCCGGCCCGGCTCGCGCCCTACCTTCCACACAGGATGTTTCGCCTCGGGTGGAGCCGTCCGTCATGAGCGACAGTTTCCGCTTCTCCCCGCGACCGAACCGCGCCCACGAGATCGCCTGGCGTCCGTGGGGCCGCGAGGCGTTCGAGGAGGCCGCGCGTCGGGACCGGCCCGTGCTGCTGAACCTCACGGCCGTGTGGTGCCACTGGTGCCACGTGATGGACGAGACGACGTACTCGGACCCCGAGATCATCGACCTGGTCAACCGCGAGCTGGTGCCGGTCCGTGTGGATGCGGACCGCTACCCGCACGTCCAGGACCGCTACATCGCCGGTGGCTGGCCGACCAACGCCTTCCTGACGCCGACGGGCGAGGTGCTGTGGGCGGGGACGTACGTGCCGCCGGACCAGTTCCGCGCCGTCGCGGGCGGGGTGCTGGCGGCGTGGCGGGGCCGCCGCGCCGAGCTGCAGGCGGAGATCGAGCGGCGGCGCAAGGCGCTGGAGGCCGCGCGCTCGCGGCACCGCCCGCTCGGGCTGGTGCGGCGCGAGGCGGCGGACGACGTGCTCACGGCGATCCAGGAGGCGTTCGACCCGCGCAACGGCGGGTTCGGCAGCGCACCGAAGTTCCCGAACGCGGATGCCGTCGAGCTGCTGTTCGTGCACGCGGCGCGAGGCGGCGGCGATCCGTGGCGGTACATGGCGCAGCACACCCTGGACGGGATGTTGGCCGGCGAGCTCGAGGACCGCATCGAGGGCGGCTTCTTCCGCTACGCGACCGCGTCCGACTGGACGAAGCCGCACTACGAGAAGATGCTCGAGGGCAACGCCGCTCTGTTGGGGGTGTACGCGCTCGGCGCGCACCTCATGGGGCGGCGGGACTGGCGCGCGGCCGCGGAGCGCATCGTCGCGTGGGCGGAGGCCACCCTCCGCCGGCCGGACGGCCTCTGGGGCGGCAGCCAGGACGCCGATGAGGAGTACTACCACCTGGATGCGGACGGTCGGCGCGGCCGCGCGGCGCCGTACGTGGACCCGTTCTCGTACACGAACTGGACCGCACGCTGGATCCGCGCGCTGGCCTCGGCGGGCGGCCACCTGGGCCGCGAGGACTGGATCGCCCGCGCCGCGCAGGCGCTGGAGACGCTGCTGACCAAGGCCGCCGCGGAGGATGGACTCTTCTACCACGTGCTCCCGGCGGACGACGGCGATCCGGAGGTGCACGGGCTCCTCGCCGACGCGCTCGAGGCCGCGGCCGCCTGCATCGCGGTGGCGCAGGCCACGGGCCGCGGCGAGTTCCTCGACCGCGCGCGCGACATCGTCAGCGCCATGCAGCGCTCGCTCTGGGTCGAAGACGGCGGCTTCATGGACCACGTCGCCACGGGAGACGAGCCCGGCGCGCTCCGCTACCGCGACCGGCCGTTCGAGCCCAACGCCCTCGCCGCGCGTGTGCTCCTCGACCTCGCCCACGTCACGGGCGAGCGGAGCTACCGCGCGCTCGCGGAGCGCATCCTCGCCCTGCTCTCGCCGCTCGCGGGACGCTACGGCGTGAGCGGCGCGGTCTTCGCGCTCGCCGTGGAGGAGTTCTTCGAGCCGCCGCTCCGCGTCGTCGTCGTCGGGCCGGTCGCGGAGACGGCAGAGCTGCGCGCCGCCGCGCTGGCGCTGCCGCAGCCGGACCGCCGCGTCTGGACGCTCGAGAAGGGCGGCCGCATCGGACCGCTCACGTTCCCCGCGACCGATGAGCCGGCGGCGTACGTGTGCGGCGCACGGAGTTGCTCGCCGCCGATCCACGACGGCGCGCGTCTCGCCGATGCGGTGCAGTCCATCCGCTGAGGGGGCGCCACCGGAACGGGAGGCCCATGCTCGACGTTGAGGGAAGGAAGATCGCGGCCGAGCTGCGCGAGGTGTTCGCCCGCGGCGTCGATGCGCCGCTGGACGATGCCACCTTCGACGCGCTCGCGCGCCGCGTGTTCGCATACCAATTCGAACGCAACGAGCCGTACGCGGCGTACTGCCGCCGTCGCGGCGTGACGCCCGAGGATGTGGACCACTGGACGCGCATCCCCGCGGTGCCCACGGCCGCGTTCAAGCACCTGACGCTGGTCTGCGGCCCCCTGGAGGAGGCGGAGGCCGTCTTCCGCACCAGCGGCACGACGCTCGGGCCCGAGCAGCGAGGCAGCCACTACATGCTCGACCTCACCCTCTACCACGCCTCGCTGGTGCCCAACTTCGCCGCGTACGTACTGCCGGACGGCGCAGAGCTGCCGATGCTCGCGCTGGTCCCGCCGGCGAAGCAGGTCCCGGATTCCTCGCTCATCCACATGATCGACGTGGTGATGGACCGGCTCGGCGCGGACGGCAGCGGCTACTTCGTCGACCCGGCCGCCGGCATCCTCGAGGACGAACTGGATCGTGCACTGGTCGGGTTCATCGAACAGGGCACGCCGGTCTGCCTGATCGGCACGGCCTTCTCGTTCGTGCATTGGCTGGACCGGCTGCGGGAGCGCGGCCGCCGCTACGCGCTGCCGCCCGGGTCGCGGCTCATGGACACCGGCGGCTTCAAGGGCCGCAGCCGCGAAGTGCCGGCCGAGGAGCTGCGGGCCATGTACGCCGAGTGGCTCGGCATCCCGGACGACCACTGCGTCAACGAGTACGGCATGACCGAGCTCGGCTCGCAGTTCTACGACACGGTGCTGCGCGAGCGGGTGAAGACCGGCGCGGCGGGGCCGCGCCACAAGGTCGCGCCGCCGTGGGTACGGACGCGGGTGGTCAGCGCGGACACCCTCGAGCCCCTCCCGCCGGGCGAGGTGGGGCTGCTGTGCCACTGGGACCTGGCGAACCTCGGGTCCGTGCTCGCGGTGCAGACGGAAGATCTCGGCCGCGAGACCGACGACGGCGGCTTCGTCGTTCTCGGACGCGCGAGCGGTGCGCCGCCGCGTGGCTGCTCCATCGCCATGGACCTGCTGCTCGAGGCAGCGCGGGAGGCACGGCCTTGAGCGAAGCCGCCCACGGCTCTCCGCTGGACGCTTTCCATCTGCCTGGCCTGGATCCCGCCGAGATCGAGGGGTGGACCGTCCGCCAGTACGGGGACGGCGTCGCCCTCCGCTTCCCGCAGCTCCGGCCCGATCAGCTCACGGCGGTCCTGCGCTGTCTCCGGGAACACCGGGCCCGCGTGCTCGCGGACCGGCCGGTCGCCGAGATCGTCGCCGCCATCGCCGCGGCCGCGGCCCGCCTCGCCCGGGAAGGCGACCCGCGCCGTCGCGTCGCGCTGGAGGCGCTGCCCGCCATCACCGGCTACTCCCCGCCGATGGTCCGGCTGGTGCTGGACCGGATGGTCGAGGACTGGAGCGAGCCCTCGCTGCTCTCCCTGCTCCGCTCCGAGTTCCGCGATCCCGGCGTGCTGGATGGCTTCCGGCCCCACCCCTCCGGGGAGGTCGGCCAGCGGACGCGGGCGTTCGGGCCCGAGCTCGCGTTCCACATCTTCGCGGGCAACGTGCCCGGCGTGGCGGTCACGTCCATCGTGCGGTCGCTGCTCGTCAAGGCGGCGACGTTCGGCAAGACCGCGTCCGGCGAGCCGCTGCTCCCCGTGCTCTTCGCGCAGACGCTCGCCGAGGTGGACCGCCAGCTCGGCGAATGCCTCGGCGTCACCTACTGGCCCGGCGGCAGCGCGGCGCTCGAGGCCGCCGCGTTCGAGGCGGCCGACACCATTGTGGTCTACGGCGGGGCCGGCGTCGCCGAGGACGTGCGCCGACGGGCGCCCGCCGGCCGCCGCGTCGTCGTCCACGGCCCCCGTTTCTCGCTCGGGCTGATCGGCCGCGCCGCGCTGGCCGCCGGGGTGGTGGACGAGACCGCGGCCCAGGCCGCCCGCGCCGTGGCGGTCTTCGACCAGCAGGGCTGCGTCTCGCCCCACGTCTACTACGTGGAGCAGGGCGGGGAGACGACGCCGGCCCGGTTCGCCGAGCGGCTGGCCGCCCACCTCGCACGCCTGGAGACGGAGCTGCCGCGCGGCGCCATCTCGCCGGCCGAGGCCGGCGAGATCCAGGCCGCCCGCGCAGACGCCGAGGCCCGCGCCATCGCCGGCGCCGACGTCCGCATCCATGCGCCCCGCGGCACCGGGTTCACCGTGATCTACGACGCGGACCCGGCCTTCGCGCCGTCGCCGCTCAACCGGACGATCCGCGTCAAGCCCGTCGCGGACCTGGCCGACGCCGCCGAGCTCGTCCGCCCCGTCGCCCGCCTCATCCAGACGGTCGCGGTCGCGGGCGCCGGCGGACGGCTCGACGGCCTGGCCGAGCGGCTCGGCCGCGCCGGCGCCAGCCGGATCACCTCCCTCGCCCGGATGCCCTGGCCGCCGACCACCGCCCACCACGACGGCCAGGAGCCGCTCCGGGAGCTGGTCCGCTGGACCGACATCGAGGAGTGAGGCCTGCCCGGCCCGCAGCCGTCCACCCGGCGGCTTGCCCCTGCGGGGGCCCGCCCCGGAAACGAGAAAGCCCCGGCACCGAACGGCGCCGGGGCATGCCTCGGCCGAAAACACGGAGTCCCGCCTACGCCGGCGTCTCCTGTGTCCCCTCCTCGACCTCACGTGCCGCACGCCACATCACCATCTGCCGCGTCCCCTGCGGGCTCTCCTCCACTCGGACCGTCAGCACGTCGCCGTCCTGGATCCCCAGGTCATCCCGGATTTCCTGAGGGATCGTGATGCGGCCGCCTACGCCGACGCTGACGTCGCCGTAGTAAAGCGTTCGGAAGAGCGCCATGGAGCCTCCTGGGGGAAAAAGTCCGCACGGCAACGGGCCGTGCGACCCGCCACGGGTGCTTCGGTTACCTCATCCTACGAAGCCGGCGGCTCGGAGGCAAGCCGAAGACTCGTTCCTGGCCCGGGCCCCGGCCGGGAACGGCGGTCAGTGCCGGCCGCCGGCCGGCGCCCGGACCCGGGCCGGCGCGGGCCGAACCGGGCGCCGTCACGCGGGCTCCGAGCGGCGGAAGACCTCCTGGAGCCCGGCGTCGTCCATCGCCCGCCAGGCGTCGTCGGCCTGGGCCGGAGGGACATCGAGCCGGGAGACGCGTTTGAGCTCGCCCGGCTGGTCCTGGCAGACGAAGATCACCTCCGCGTGCTCCTCGCCGCCGCGGTCCGTGCCGGAGCTGACGCTGCCGATCCAGGTCCGGCCGCGCGCGTCGCGCAGCGTGCGTTGCACCATCTCCGGCATGTCGCTCGCCGGCCGGCGTGCCCAGCCCATGGCCCACCTCCTCTCGTCCGCCTGCGCACCGGGGTCCGAGTCCGAGACGGTGCAACGGACGTACCGTCCGGCCGGCCCCCGGGAGGGGGCCGCGCCCCGCCGGGCGCCCGCGGCCGGCGCGGCCTCAGGGCAGGCAGGAACGGAGCAATGCGGTGAGCTGGTACGTGTTGAACTCGCGAGCGCGCCCGTAGACGGCCTCGGGCGAGGCCTCGATGAGGATGAAACCGGTCCGGACGGACGAGTCGGCCCGGCCCTGGTCTGCCGCGGTGAACCTCAGGCGGCCCCGGGCCGGGCTCGTGCGTTGCTCATCCAGCTCCACGTAGACGTCCCAGAAGCGACCCTCGTGGCTGATGGTCGCCAGGTGCTGCTCCTGAACGTTCGAAGGCATCGTCACCCTCCGCGGTGGGTCGTCGTTCGCTCAGCCCGTGGCGACCGGCTCGAGCCGTTGTGGCTCCGGCCTGAGGCCGGCGCGGCGCGCCTCGATCTCCTCGCGCACGAAGCGCAGCACGTGCTGCTCGTCGATCCGCTCCGCGTCCCAGAAGCGCGTGAACGCGTTGCCGCGACGGCCTTTCCGGTCCGAGTCCACGGACCCGGCGTAGCCCCGCCGGTAGCTCAGGACACAGCCGTCCCACGTGCCTCGCTTGACCACCCCTCGCTCGAGATCCGCAGCGAGCTGGATGAGGCCGTCGAAGGCGAACTCGCGCAACTCGGCGCGGAGCTCGGCATCGGCGTCGGCCAACCGGGGGCTGGAGAGGAAGGAGAAGATCCACATAGCCGGGCCTCCTGCGTGGGATGTGGCTGCTGGGGGGACGGCGCGCGGAGCTTGCAAGAACCGTGCTTTGCCCGCCACAAGAACGACAGGAGCTCCGCTCGGCGCACGCTGCCTCGCGGAGCTCCTGTTCTCCTCGATCTCCTCGATCGTGACTGGGGCGGCAGGACTCGAACCTGCAACCTGCCGGTTAACAGCCGGCCGCTCTGCCCGTTGAGCTACACCCCAACGGCGGGTCCGGTCTCGAAGCCGTCAGTGGGATCGCCGGTGTGCCGCTGCGCGGTTGGACCGACTCCGAACCCTTCCATCAAAGCTAAGGGTCCGCGCAGGCAGAATCAAGGTTGGCGCGACCGGTGGACGGCGGCGCTGCAGCGGCCGGGTGCGCGCCGGCGGGAGCCCGCCTCGTCCGGCCGTGGGTGTGCGACGACGGGCCGCGGGCGTGCGGGCCTCACAGCGCCCATTCCGGGGGCAGGAGCGAGCGGTGGATGGCGAGAGCCGCGAGCACGCCCCGCGCCGCGGCGGAGATGGCGAGGTGGGGATGGCCCGTGATGTCGCCGGCGGCGAAGACGCCGGGCACGGTGGTCTCGAGGCCGCGGTCCGTGCGCAGGTATCCGTGCTCGTCTGTTTCGCAGCCCAGCCGCTGGGCGAGGTCGCTGGCGGGCTCGGTCCCGATGTGGAAGAACAACCCGTCCAAGCCGATCACCTCGCCGGACTCGAGGTGGAGAGAGACGGCGCGGCCGCCCGCGGGCGTGACGCGCACGATCCGCCCCGGCTGCACGGCGACGTGGTAGCGTTCCAGCGTGGCGCGGGTGCGGGCGTCCGCGGCCAGGCGGTGGCCGTGGGGGAGGAGCACGAGTCGGCCCGCCCACGTGCGGAGGAACAGGGCGAGGGCGGCTGCCTGGCGCGTCCAGCCGATGACGCCGACGCGGAGCCCCGCCATGAGCGGGCCGTCACAGTCCGGGCAATGGAACACGGAGGTGCCCAGCGCCTGCTCGAGACCCGGGATGTCGGGCAGGAGGTCGCGGACGCCGTAGGCCAGGAGGACGCGCCGGGCGCGGAGCGGCGGCGCGGAGCGCACGTACACGTCGAACGCGTCTTTGTGGCCTTCGATGCGGACCACGAGGGCCGACTCCACCTCCGCACCCGCGGCTTCCGCCTGCTCGCGCAGCCGTCGCCTGAGCTCGGCGGGCGGCAGGTCGGGCAGGCCGGGGTAGCCGTGCACCGCCCACGTCAACTCGTTCCTCGCCTCTCCCGAGTCCAGGACCCGGACCCGTCGGCGGTAGCGAGCCAGCCAGAACGCGGCGGCCAGCCCTGCGGGGCCGCCGCCCACGATCACCGCGTCGTACTCTCCAGCACGTGACACGGCCGCCGGCCTGGTGCAAGAGGCGGGCCTCGCCGGTGCGCGGGCGCAGGTGCGCCTGCGAGGCGTGGGTCAGGGACAGGCGTTCGCTGGTGAGGACCGGGTCGCGGGCGGATCGCCGCCGGCGTGGCGAGCGGGCGCGGCGATCCGCCCCGGGTGCATGGCCGGCGCCTACGCCGCGGCGGCCGCGGCGACGCGCGCGAACGCCTCGGCGTCCAGCGGCCGGCCGGTCGAGCGGATCACCAGTTCGGCCCACGTGACGGATGCGCCGGGCCGGAACACCTCGTCGCGGAAATATTCGCCGACGGCCGGGCCCGCCGTGGCGCCACGGCGGACGAGCGCTCCCCGGATCTGCGCCGCGTAGAGCTCGCCCAGGAGGTAGTTGTGGTAGTAGACCGGCGCCACGGCGAGGTGGATCTTGGTGGCCCAGTCGTGCCGGGCGTCCACGTCCGGCGGCGGCGTGAGCCGCTGGAACCGGGCGACGGTCTCCCACCACAGGGCGTTCAGGTCGGCCCGATCCGGCGCACGGTAGAACTCGCGCTCGAAATGGATCATCACGAGCGCCCAGCGTGCGAAGACCAGCAGCTCCCGGGCACGGCTGGCGGGCAGCACGGCGGCGAACTCGCTTCGCCGGGAAGGCGGGAGGTCGAGGGTGTCGGCGAGCCAGTCGGGGTCCCGCACCAGCGCGCCGAAATACTCCGCCACCGCTTCGGTCGTCAGCGTGTGCGCCGGCGTGCGGAGGATGAACGGCAGCTCGCGGGGAAGACCCTTGTCGTAGACCGCGTGCCCCAGCTCGTGGAGCATTGTGCCCATCCAACGCGCATCGTTCCTGACGTTGCACAGGATGCGCACATCGCCCTCGCGGTCCATGTCGATACAGAACGCGTGCTGGTCCTTGCCCGGCCTCTCGTACAGGTCGCTGCGCGCCAGCACGTCGTCCACGGGCAGGCCGATCGAGGCGTAATACGCCCGCGCGATGTCCACGACGTCGCGCTCCGCGAACAGCGCGTCCAGGTCCACGTCCCCGGCGGGCGGCAGCTCCTGGAAGAACGGGTCCGCGTAGTGCCACGGCCGCAGCGCGTCCGGCGGCACGCCCATGCGCTCCGCGAGCGCTGCGTCCACGGCCGCCTTCGCCGCCGTGAACAGCGCGTCCGTGCGCTGCTCCACGTCCTTCGCGATCCGGTCCAGCTCCGAGGGCGCGATCTCCTGGAGCTCGAGCTCCATCGTGTAGTAGTCCGGGAAGCCGAGCGAGCGCGCCGCGTCGTTGCGGCGCCGCGCCAGCTCGCGCAAGAGACCGCCCACCTTCGCGCCAATGGACTTGCTCGCCTCCCACGCGGCGCGGCGGAGCGGCGTGTCGCCCTCCCGCTCGAGCAGCAGCCGGATCTCGTTGTCCGTGCGCTGCCGGCCCTCGACCTCGGCGCGATGCGTGTAGAAGATGTGCTCGATCTCCTGGGCCCGCTCCTCCAGCTCGTCGATCAGCTCCGGCGCGAGCTGGTTCGCGCGGTAGCTCAACTCCAGCACCACGAGCTGGCGACGGGTCAGCGGGTCGAGCCCATCGGCATGCTCCAGCCACCGGCGCACCTGCGCGAACGCGGCCGGGTCCGCGTACAGCTTGCGCACCTCCGCCGCTGCGCGCGCCGCGCGCCGCGCCGCCTCCTCCGCTCCCGTGGTGCTCAGCTCCCAGGACGCGCGCCGCGCCTCGAGGTGCAGCGGCCTCAGCGCGCGCTCGTGCTCATCGAGAAACGCCTGGATCTCGGAATGCATTCGGTCCTCCGCGGCCCGCGGCCGCTCGCTCCGCGTACGTCCTCGCCACACGCCGGGTTCAGGCGGCTTCCATCGGGAACCCCTTCATCTGCCGCCGGACGAGTGATGCGTAGTACCCATCGAGCGCCATCAGCTCCTCGTGCGTGCCCTGCTCGATGATGCGGCCGTCGCGCAGCACGAGGATGCGGTCTGCGCCGATGACGGTCGAGAGTCGGTGCGCGATGATGAACGTGGTGCGGCCCTTCACCAGACGCGCCAACGCCTCCTGCACCAGCGCCTCCGACTCGGCATCCAGCGCGGACGTCGCCTCGTCCAGCACGAGGATGGGCGGGTCCTTGAGCAGCGCGCGGGCGATCGCGACGCGCTGCCGCTCGCCGCCGGAGAGGTTCGCGCCTCGCTCGCCGACCACCGTGTCGTAGCCGTTCGGCGGCCGCATGATGAAGTCGTGTGCGTTGGCCGCGCGCGCCGCCGCCTCGATCTCCTCCTGCAACGCGCCCGGCCGGCCATACGCGATGTTGGCGCGCACCGAATCGTTGAACAAGAGCGCGTCCTGGGGCACCGCGCCGATCTGGCGCCGCAGCGACCTCTGCTTGATCCTGCGCAGGTCGATGCCGTCCACGCGGATCGTGCCCGCCGTCGGGTCGTACAGCCGCTGGAGCAGCGCCATCATCGTCGTCTTGCCCGCCCCGCTCGGCCCCACCAGCGCCACGACCTCGCCGGGCTGCACGTGGAAGTCCACGCCGTCCAGCACCCGTGTGCCGTCGGGGTAGGAGAAGCACACCCCCTCGAACCGGACCGCGCCTCGCACGGATTCGACGGCGATCGCCTCCGGCGCGTCGGTGAGCGAGTCCTCCCTGTCCAGGATCCCGAAGATCGTATCGAGGGAGACGGACGCGGTCCGCAGAGTCTGGTAGATGGTCGTGAGACCCTGCACCGGCCCGAACAGCCCGCCCACATAGCCGAGGAACGCGAGGAGCGTGCCCAGCGTCATGGAGCCCCGGAGTACGAGGTGTCCGCCCACGGCGATGGCGGCGGCGCGCGCGAGCAGCGCGATCGCGTTCTTCGCCGCCTCGACGCTCGTGTCCCGCCCCACGCCGCGGATCACGACCTGGTTCGCACTGTCCACCTCGCGCAGGAACCGCTGCTTCTCTTCCTCCTCCATCGTGAAGCTCTTCACCGTCACGATGCCGGAGAGCACCTCGTTGAAGCGCGAGTAGATGCGCATCCAGCGCTCGAGCAGGGCGCGCTCGCGGCGTGTCTGCTCGCCGGCCGCCCACATGCCGATGAGCGCAGGCAGTGGTGTGAAGGCAAGGACGACGAGCGAGAGGCGCCACTCGAGGCGGCAGCATCACGACGACCGCCACGCCCAGGTAGACGAGGGCGGGCAGCACGTTGAACGCGATCTCGGAGAGGGCGCCGACAAGACCGGTGATGCCACGCGCCAGGCGGGTCATCGTCCCGCCCACGGCGTTGGCGCGATGGAATGTGAGCGGGAGGCTGTTCCGCCGGGGGACGGTGGCCTCGAGGAGGCCGTAGTGTACGCCGATCCGGATGCGCCAGGTGAGCCGGTTGGAGATCGCACCGACCAGCTCGCGGCCGAGGCCCAGCATCACCAGGCCGGCGACACCGAGGACAAGGGTGCGGGTGCCGCCCGCGACCAGCTCGTCGAACAGGTACTTCATCACGAGTGCTTCGACGGCGCCGAACGCTGCCACGACCAGCGTCATGGCCATGATGGCGCAGACCTTTCCCCGGAACGGGCGCACGAACGGCATGGCACGGCGGATCTGGCCGGGCCACGTACGGCTCAATCGATACTGCATACGACTACCTTGCCCTCGTCAGCGCTGCTCGGCGCCCGTAGCTCCGCAGGCGGCCAACGTCAGCGCTACCCGTGGGTTACGATCGGGTTGCGACAGCGGGGAAGGGGGCTCGGATGCGAGAAAGAGGGATCCCCGGCAGAGAGGTGACGACCGACCAGACCAGACGCGGCGCTACTCCACGCCCGCGCTCGCCAGCCGCTGGCCCTGCGCCTTGGCCGGAGCGGCCACGCGCGGCAGCCGCACCCGGAACGTGGCGCCCGCGCCGGTCCGGCTCTCCGCCGTGATGGTGCCGCCGTGCGCCTCCACGATCTGGCGCGCGATGGCGAGGCCCAGGCCCGCGCCGGCCCGCCGGGCGCTGCCGACCTGGTAGTACTTGTCGAAGATCCGCGGGAGATCGGCTTCCGGGATGCCCACGCCGGAGTCCGAGACCTCGAACTCGACGCCGTCCTCCACACCCCGGGCCACCACGCGGATCCAGCCCCCCTCGGGCGTGAACTTGAACGCATTGGACAGCAGGTTGCCCAGCACTTCGTTGCGGATCCGCTCGCCATCCACGCGCAGCCGCTGCGGCGCGCCGGGCTCCACGCGCGTCGTGAACGTGATCCGCTTGCTGTGCGCGAGCGCGTCGAACGCCCGCTGCAGCGCCCGGAGCAGGCCCTCGAGGTCCACGTCGTCGATCTGGAGATCGACGGCCCCCGCCTCCATGCGGCTGCTCTCCAGGAGCTGGTTCACCAGCCGCGTGAGCAACCGCGTCTGCTCGAGGATGAGTTGCAACGCCTCCCGCTGCTCCTTCGTCGGCTCGCCGAAGAGGCCGTCCTCCATCAGCGAGGCGTAGCCGCTGATGACGTTGAGCGGCGTGCGGAGCTCGTGGCTCGCCACGCTCACGAACTCGGCCTTCAGCCGGTCCAACTCGGCCAGCTTCTGCGCCATGGAGCGGAACGAACGGGCGAGGTCGCCGATCTCGTCGCGCCGGCCGTAGGGCAGGTCCTCCGGGGCCTCGAGCGTCCCGTGGTTCGCGACCGCGGCCATCGCCGCCCGCAACCGCCGCAGCGGCCCGGTCAACGCCCCGATCGTCCACAGCCCCAGCGCCAGGGCGAGGACCACGGCGACCGCCGTGGCCGCCGCGAGCGTCCGGCCCGCCGCGGCGCTGATCCGCTCCGCCTCCGCCACATCCGCGTCGCTGCGTCGGTCGATGGCCGCGGCGATGGTGTCCGGCGCTGCCAGCGTCCGGCGCAACACGGGCCGGACTTCCTCGATGAAGTAGGTGCTCGCCTCCTCGCCCTGCCCGCTCTCGATCAGCTCCTCGATCCGCTGCGTCGCCAGCTCCAGCGAGTCCAGACGCGCGGCCACCCGCGCCGCCTGGGCCCTGTAGCCGGCGGACGCGAGCTCGCCCAGCTCCTGCCGGGCGCTGAGGAGCGCCTCGTACATGCCCTCGCGCAGGTCGGGGAGCATCGTGGCGACGTACGAGCCCTGGTGCCGCTCGAACTGGGCGAGCGCCACGCTCAGCCGCCTCAGGGCGATCAGCGCACGCGCGTGCTGGCCACGCAAGTCGATGGCGATGTCGCGCAGCGCGCCGAGCCGGCTCACGCCGTACAGCGCGGGCGCGAGGAGGAGCAGCGTCGTCGCCAGCAACGTGGCCAGCAGGCGGCCCCGGGCGGTCATGGTCTCAACGTCTTCCTGATCCTCTCGAGCTCTTGCGTCAACTTGAGGAGCTCCTGGTCCTTGCGGGCGAGCTCCTCCTCCAGGCGCGCCACCCGGCGGGCGAGCTTCTCGCGCTCAACCTCCGTCTCGCGCAGCCGCGCCGCGAGCGCCGGCCGGGGGAGCTCTGGGAGGGGGCGGGCCCCTGCCGCCTTCGCGGACGCCGCCGCTGCCGAGTCCGCCGCGTTCGCCGACAGCGCCCACGGCCCCGGCAGCACCACGTGCACCGGCGCCGAGTCGGGCACGGCGAGATCCAGCGCCAGGAGGTACAGCGTCTCCGCCAGGGGCGCGATCCAGTCCGGCCGCGTCTCACTCTCCAGCGCGTGCGCGGCGATGCGTGCGGCCGCCGCTGGCCGGCCCGCCTCGTTGCGCGGGTCGAGCTCGGCGGCGATCCGCAGCAGCATCGCTTTCCAGCCCACGGGTTGCGGGGAGTAGCGCAGGTGGACGTAGGCGAGCTCTCGCGTCGCGGCGTCGTAGGCGCCCCTGCCCAGCTCGGAGATGGCGAGCCCGAGCCGCGCTTCCGGATCTTCTGCCGGCTCCGGCGGGAGGTGCTGCCTCGCGCACCCGAAAACGGCCAGGCCAGCCAGGAGCAACACCGGGAAGACGACCCAGTTTCTCCTCATGGCAGTCCTGCACCTCCGGCCGCGTTCGTCGCTCATTTCTCGTGTCGGAAATGTTCAAGCTGGAGCGCTGCGCGCCGCGATGCAAGCCGTCGGGCCGACACGCGCGCTTCACCGAGCCGATCGCGCGCGGTGCGCCTTCGCCGCCCGCTCTGCGGTCTGCGCGGCCGTCGACCCCTGCCGACCCGGCGGGTCAGCCGACAGCGTTTGCTGTCGGCTGACCCGCTGGAGGCATCGGCTCATGGAGGAGACCCCGCACTACACCCCGCCCGAGCGGCGGGATCCCCGAGGGCGCGCAGCGCGGGTGTGGCGCAAAAGGGCGGCGGGCCGCACGGCCCGCCGCCCTCGCGGGTCCCTCCCTCGCGCCGGGTCCAGTGGCGCGCTCCCGCCCCCGGTCCGGGGCCGGGGGCCTCCTCCGGCTCCGCCGCGCCCGCCAGGGCGCCGCTCGCTGCCGTCCGGGAGCGGCCCGTTCGCCGCCCGGCGCCTGGTCTAGCGACCGCTTTCCACCTTGCCCGGCACCGGCGAATGCGCCGGGCCCGTGCCGTCCGGGTCGAAGTGGCGCCTGCCCTTCAGGATCTGCGAGAAGCACCACCCGGCCAGCGCGGTCACCGCGGCCATCGAAACGAGCATGAATGCCAGCGCGCCCGCCGTCAGCTCGAACCGCGTCGGCGCCGCCTCCTGGAGCAGCATCAAGACCGGAACGTTCATTGGACCACCCCTTCCGTCGCGGCGACCCGCGCAGGTACCTCATTCGCGCGCCGGCGCCACGCGCGCTGGATGAGGATCATGCCCGCCACCAGCATCGCGACGATCGTGAGGCGCGAGGCCCACCGCCAGGGCACCTGCTCCGGCGGCACGCCCTCCATCACGAAGATGCCGCGCGCTTCAGTCCAGCCCCACCAGACCAGCAGGATGGTGAGGAACGCGGGCGAGAGCCACTTGAGCACGAAGCGGAAGAACTCCGGGACCCGCAGGTCCGCGCCCTCGTGCAGTTCCTCCCAGAACCGGTCCACGCCGAAGGCGAAGCGGACGATCATGACCTCGACGAACGCGAACACCACGAGCCCGAAGGTGCCGGCCCAGTAGTCCCACTCGCCGAGCCAGCCCATGTTGTACCACCAGATGTTGGCCAGGCCGAGGAGCAACGCGAGGAGGCCGACGCCGAGGGCGACCTGCGGCCGCTTGAGGCCGAACTCCTCCTGGAGGAACGCCATCGCCGGCGAGGCCAGCGCGACGGAGGAGGTGATCCCGGCGATGAACAGCAGGAAATACCACATGAAGCCGGCGATCTGCCCCATGATCTGCCCGCCGGGCAGCCCCTGGAAGACCACCGCCATCGCGACGATCCCCAGGTCGAACGTGCCGGAGACCGTCGCCAGCCCGGCCACGCCGAAGAACGTCACGGCCGCCGGGATCGCGATCGTCCCGCCCAGCACGACCTCCGCGAACTCGTTGGTCGACGCCGTCGCCAGGCCCGACATGGTGATGTCGTCCTCCTTGGAGAGGTAGGAGGCGTACGTGTGGATCGAGCCCATCCCCAGCGACAGCGTGAAGAAGACCTGCCCGGCCGCGGCCAGCCAGATCCCGGCGTCCCACAGCTCGTCCCAGCGCGGCGTCCAGACGAAGGCGAGCCCCTCGGCCGGCGAGCCGACCTCGGTGGCCGGCAGCGTCAGGACCCGGACCATCAGGATGAAGCCGAAGAGGAAGAGGACCGGCATCCCGTACAGCGCCAGCTTCTCGATCCCCTTCGAGATCCCGCGCGACAGCACCCACACGATCATGAAGACCGTGATGCCGTAGAACAGGAATCCGACCCAGCCGCCGTGGATGCTGGAGTCGTGGATGTCCTGGAACGAGGTCAGGAACGAGCGCACCCCGTCCGCGTCCAGCCCGAAGTAGCTGCCGGTGATGCTGAAGAACGAGAAGCCCAGCAGCCAGCCGACGATGACCGTGTAGTAGACGAACACGACCAGCGGCATGACCAGGCCGAGCACGCCGAGGTACTTTGCCACCGGGTGGCGCCACATCTTGTCGAACATCCCGGGCACCGACCCGTGGCCGTACTTCCCGCCGTGCCTCCCGATCCCCCACTCCAGCCACACGAGCGGGATGCCTAGCAGCACGAGCGAAATGAAGTACGGGATCATGAACGTGCCGCCGCCGTTGTTGGCGGCCTGGACCGGGAAGCGCAGGAAATTCCCGAGCCCCACGGCGTTCCCCGCCATGGCCAGAATCAGCCCGATGCGGGTGCCCCAGTGCTCACGCTTCGCGGAACTCACGCGCAGGACCTCGCTGTGGTGATGGGTTCGCAGGACGGCACTGGCTAGGAATGGGCCGAGGTTACGCCATTGCGGCGCCTTCTGTCAAGCAGAGCGCCCAGGAACGGCGCCACCTCCCGCGCCGCCCGCCGTGCAACGGGAGCAACCCGCCTGCCGCGTCACGCCATGCGCAGCGGTGCGAGGATCATTTTGTCCCGCCGTAACTTACGTTCCCAAGAGCTACTCCGGCGCCGCCCCCGGGTTCCCCGCGCACGGCTCCGCCCGGGTGACAGGCGGGGCGCCGGCGCGAGCGAGCGCGGAGCGCCCAGAGCGTGTCGAGCGGATTCGGCGGAGCGCGTCCGGCGACGTGACCCCTTGCGCCGCCGCCACGAGGATTCTATCCTGCCCGGCCGTTGAAGCCGGGGCCCGATCGGGACCGGCAATGAGGAACCGATTCCCCCTGTCAAGTCTCTAGGGAGCGCGATGGCTCGAGCGAAGTGGGCTCTGCTCGCAGTCGGCGTGATCGCCACGCTGGCGGGCACGGGGTTCGTTGCCCAGGGCGGCTGGCGGTCGGACGGTCCGAGCGGGCAACCCATCGCTTTCCCCCACGATGTCCACGCCGGGACGCTCCAGATCCCGTGCATGTACTGCCACTACACGGCGGACCGCTCGCCGGCCGCGGGCATCCCGTCCGTGCAGACGTGCGCCGGCTGCCACATGCCCGGCACGATGCCGGGTCAGCCGGCCGTGCCGGTGGTGCGCCCGGACGCGCCGGGCGTCCAGCAGCTCGCGCAGTACTGGCAGCAGGGCGTGCCGATCCCGTGGGTGAGGATCCACGATCTGCCGGACCACGTCCACTTCCCGCACATGATGCACGTCAACGCGGGGCTCGACTGCCAGGAGTGCCACGGTCCGGTGGAGACGATGCGGGAAGTGGAGCAGGTGTCATCGCTCCAGATGGGGTGGTGCATCGACTGCCACAAGCAGCGTGATGTCCGCGTTGACTGCTTCATCTGTCACTACTGAGGGGCGCCGCGGCGGCTTCGCCGCCGCTGGGCTCCGGCCCTTCGGGGCCGGGCGTCGAGCCTCGGGCTCCGGGCTCCGCGGCGCGTTCGCGCCGCTGGGTGCCGGCGCTTCGCGCCTGGTGATGCGCCCGGACGGCTCCTCGCCCGCTTCCGGCGCCGGCGCAGCCGGCGCGGAGCCCAGCGCCGCGGAGCCCAGCAGAGCGGAGCCTGGCCGCCGCGAGGCGGCGGAGCCCAGCCCCTGCGGAGTTCTCTCATGAGCATGGAACGCCGTCAGTTCCTCAAGGTCATCGGGGCCGCTGGCGCCGGCGCCGGGCTGTTCGGTTGCTCGACGCAGGGCGCGGAGCGGCTGTTGCCATACGTGGTCGCGCCGGAGGACGTGGTCCCCGGCCTCTCGACGTGGTTCCGCACCACGTGCCGGGAGTGCCCCGCCGGCTGCGGCATGGACATCCGGACGCGGGAAGGGCGTGCGGTGAAGGCGGAGGGCAATCCGCTCTCGCCGATCGCGCACGGCCGCCTCTGCGCGCGCGGGCAGGCCTCGCTGCACGGGCTGTACAACCCGGACCGGGTGCCGCAGGCCTTCGCGCGGGTGGACGGCCAGCTCCAGCCGCTGTCCTGGGATGAGGCCGAGCAGCGCCTGGTCGCCGCGCTCCAGCAGGCGGCGGGGCGTACGGTCTTCCTCACAGCCGGCCTCACGGGCACCATGGACCGGCTGCTGGACGAGTGGACCGCCGCGTTCGGCATCGAGCGGGTGCGGTTCGACACGTTCGCGTTCGAGCCGGTGCGCACGGCCTACCGCCTGCTCTTCGGCGCGGACGTGCTGCCGAGCCACGATTTCGCCAACGCGGAGGTCGTGGTCTCGTTCGGCGCGGACTTCATGGAGACGTGGCTCTCGCCCGTGGACTACGCGCACGGCTTCGTCCGCGCACACGCGTACAACAACGGCCGCCGGGGACACTTCGTCTGGGTCGGGCCGCACCAGTCGCTGACCGGGCTCAACGCGGACGAGTGGCTGCCCGCGCGGCCCGGCACGGAGCACCTGGTCGCCCTGGCCATGGCCCGGATCGTGGCGGAGCAGACCGGGCAGGCCGGTGCCGCCGCGTCGTTCCTGCAACAGGTGGACGTGGGCGCCGCGGCGGAGCAGGCGGGCGTGCCCGAGGACCGGATCCGGCAGGTCGCGCGCGCGTTCGCCAACGGCGGCCGCTCGCTGGCGGTCGGCCCGGGCGTCGCCTCGAGCAGCCGCGCGGCCACGGCGCTCGCCGCCGCGGTGGCGTTGCTCAACTACGTGGCGGGCAACATCGGCAGGACGGTCCGCCTCGACCGGCCGGAGCTCGCGCCGGGCGCCGGCTCGTACCGCGCGGTGCTCGATCTCTTCGAGCGGATGCGGCGCGGCGAGGTGGGCGCGCTGCTGGTGTACGGGCCGAACCCGCTGTACAGCGTGCCGCTGGGCGAGGACCCGGCCGGGGCGCTGGCGCGGGTGCCGTTCATCGCGTCCTTCAACACGTTCCCGGACGAGACGACGGAGCGGGCGCACCTGCTCCTGCCCGACCACCACTTCCTGGAGAGCTGGGGCGACCACGTGCCGCGGGCCGGCGTCTACTCGCTGGTCCAGCCGGTGATGATGCCGGTCTTCCAGACCAAGCAGACCGGCGATGTGCTGCTCTCCGTGGCGCGGCGGGTGGGTGTCGCGCTGTCGAGCGATGCGACCACGTTCTACGACTACCTGCGCGAGCGGTGGGAGCGGGAGATCTTCCCGCGCTCCGCGCCGCTGCCCGAGCCGCCCGCCGGCAGCCCGGAGGCGATCGAGGCGGTCGCCGCGCGGGCGGGGCAGTCGCCGTTCGAGAACTGGTGGCGTCAGGCGCTCCAGGTCGGCGTGGTGATCGTGCCGTCCGAGACGCAGGCCCCGGCGCCGGCGCAGTTCTCGGCCGCCGGCCTGGCGCAGATCGACTTCAGCGTGCCGCAGTTCACCGGCGCCGAGGACGCCGAGTTCCACCTCGTCGTCTATCCGTCGTACCGCTTCTACGACGGCGCGCTCGCCAACCGGCCGTGGCTCCAGGAGCTGCCCGACCCGATCAGCAAGATCTCCTGGATCTCCTGGGTGGAGGTCAACCCGGAGACGGCGGAGCGGTTGGGGCTGGTCGAGGGGAGCATCGCCGAGGTCGCGACGCCGTACGGCCGGGTCGAGCTGCCCGTGTGGCCGCACCCCGGCCTGCGGCCGGACACCATCGCGATCCAGCTCGGCCAGGGCCACGAGGCGCTCGGCCGCTACGCGCAGAACCGCGGAGTCAACGCGGCGCACCTGATCGGCGCCGAGGTCGAGCAGCCCTCGGGCGGCCTGGTCTGGCAGCAGGTGCGGGCCTCGCTGCGCGCCACGGGCCGCTGGGAGCGGATCCCCGAGTCCGGCAACGCGACGCAGGCCGGGCGTGAGATCGCGCGCGCCATGACGCTCGCCGAGGCGCGCAGCGCCGAGCCCGCGCGGCTCGCGGCTGCCGCGGTGCCGGCCGCAGCGGCGGGGCAGGAGCGCATGGAGGCCGCCGGCGGCGGCCACGGCGCCGAGAGCCACCCGATGGAGGCGGCGGTCCGCGAGCTCCAGGACGTGGGCGGCTTCGGGCCGGTCACCGTCCCGGCGGGCCCACAGGACTACCCGCCGCCGGGCACCCACTACGGCGAGTACACGCAGACGCAGCCGCGCTGGGCGATGGCGATCGACCTCGAACGGTGCATCGGCTGCTCGGCGTGCATCACCGCGTGCTACGCGGAGAACAACATCGGAATCGTCGGCCCCGAGCAGGTGAAGAAGGGCCGCATCCTGCACTGGATGCGGATCGAACGGTACTTCTACGGGCACGAGGAGCACGGCCAGGAAGCGCACGAGCCGGCAGAGGGCGGCTACCAGCCCACCCGGTTCATCCCGATGCTGTGCCAGCAGTGCGGCAACGCGCCGTGCGAGCCGGTGTGCCCCGTCTACGCGGCGTACCACACGCCGGACGGGCTCAACGGCCAGATCTACAACCGCTGCGTCGGGACGCGTTACTGCGCCAACAACTGCCCGTACAAGGTCCGCTACTTCAACTGGTACACGTGGGAGTGGCCCGAGCCACTCAGCTGGCAGCTCAACCCGGACGTCACGGTGCGAGAGAAGGGCGTCATGGAGAAGTGCACGTTCTGCGTGCAGCGGATCCGTGAGGCCCAGCACCGGGCCCGTCTGGAAGGCCGCAGCGTGCCGGACGGCGAGATCGTGCCGGCCTGCGCGCAGACCTGCCCCGGCGACGCGATCGTGTTCGGCAACATCAAGGACCCGAACTCGCGGGTCGCCCGCATCGCGGCGTCCGGGCGCGGCTACCGCGTGCTCGAGGGGCTGAACACGCAGTCCGGTATCGTCTATCTGAAGCAGGTGCTCCCCGAGGGCGTGGAGGCATAGCGAGGCATGGCCACGGTCGTCCGCTCCGAGACGCACCCCGGCATCGAGAGGTACGAGGATGTCAATCGCGACATCCTCAAGATGCTCAGCCGGCCGGGCAAGGGCTACTTCGTGCTGCTGGCCGTCGTCCTTGCCATGCTCGGCCTGGGCGTGTTCGCGTGGCTCGCCCAGATCGTGCTGGGCATCGGGATGTCGGGGCTGCGCAACCCGGTGGGCTGGGGTGCCTACATCACGACCTTCGTCTTCTGGGTCGGTATCGCCCACTCGGGCACGCTGATCTCGGCGATCCTCTACCTGTTCCGCGCCCGGTGGCGTCAGTCGATCTACCGCGCCGCCGAGGCGATGACGGTGTTCGCCGTTCTCACGGCCGGCCTGTTCCCGATCATCCACCTGGGTCGGCCCTGGATCTTCTACTACTTGCTGCCGTACCCGAACCAGCGCGAGCTGTGGCCCAACTTCCGCTCGCCGCTGCTCTGGGACGTGTTCGCGGTCAGCACTTACCTCACCGTGAGCGCCACGTTCTTCTATCTCGGGATGATCCCGGACATCGCCGCGGCGCGTGACGCCACGACGGTGCCTTGGCGCAAGAAACTGTACAGCATCCTGTCGCTCGGCTGGCGGGGCACGCACAACGAGTGGAAGCACTTCACCCGTGCGTACCTCTACCTCGCCGCGCTCGCCACGCCGCTGGTGCTCTCGGTGCACTCGGTGGTGTCCTGGGACTTCGCCATGAGCATCGTCCCGGGCTGGCACACCACCATCTTCGCGCCGTACTTCGTCGCCGGCGCGATCTTCAGCGGTCTCGCGATGGTGATCACGCTCCTCGTGCCCATCCGCAAGATCTTCGGGCTCGAGGAGTACTTCACCCCGCGGCACTTCGACGCGATGTCGAAGTTGATCCTGCTGACCGGGCTGATCGTCACGTACGCCTACGCGACGGAGTACTTCATGGCGTGGTACAGCTTCGAGACGCCGGAGCGCCACGCCTTCTGGAACCGCGTATTCGGGGATTACTGGTGGGCCACGTGGATCATGATCGCGTGCAACGCGTTCGTGCCGCAGCTCCTGTGGTTCAAGAGCGTGCGGACGAGCATCCCCGCGCTGTTCGTGATCACGATCTTCATCAACATCGGCATGTGGTTCGAGCGGTTCGTGATCATCGTGACCAGCCTGGCGCAGGAGTACGAACCCTGGCAGTGGGGCAACTACCAGCCGTCGTGGGTCGAGATGGCGATCCTCGTGGGTAGCTTCGGCTGGTTCTTCATGTGGTTCCTGCTGTTCATGCGCGTGTTGCCGCCCGTCTCGATCGCGGAGCTGAAGGAGGTGCTGCCGCCGCCCCTGCGGTTCCGCGGGCGACGGGCCGCTGCGCCGTCGGCTGGTGGGGAGGCGGGACAATGAGCGCCGCGCGGCAGGAAGGCGTCCTCGGCATCTTCGGCGAGGTGGACGCCACGGCCCTGGCCATCGAGCGGCTGCGCGAGGCGGGGCTGCGTGACATGACGGTGTTCACGCCGGTGCCCCGGCACGAGCTCGAGCACGCGTTGCACGAGCCGGAGAGTCCGGTCCGGCTGTTCACGCTGGTGGGCGGGCTGACCGGGGCGGCGACGGGCTTCGCGCTGGCGATCTGGACTTCGCTCGACTGGCCGTTGATCACGGGCGGCAAGCCGATCATCTCGCTGCCGGCGTTCGTGGTCATTGCGTTCGAGCTGACCATCCTGTTCGGCGCGCTGTCCACGGTGGTCGGCCTGTTCATCAACGCCCGGCTGCCGCGCGCGCGCCGGAACGTCGTCTACGACCCGTCGTTCTCCGCAGGGAAGTTCGGGATCTTCGTCGCCGCGACGGATGCGCGGATCTCCGAAGCGGCCGGGATCCTGAGGGAGTGTGGCGCGGAGGAGGTGCGGGAGCGACCGGAGGAGGTGCGCGTTGGCACGCTTTGATTTCGCGATGGACCGGGCGAGCCGGCGGGCGGAGCCCGACGCTCGCTCCATGACGACGCCGCGCGCGGCGCGCCGCGTGCTGCGTGTCGCCGTCGTCGCCGCGGCCGCACTCTCCGCAGCGGGCTGCACGCGGCTGGACAACCTGCTGGCGTCCATCCCCGCGTTCAACTTCCTGCGGGAAGCGCCGTTCTTCGATCCGTACGAGGCGCCGCGGCCGCTGCCGGCGAACGTCGTCCCGTACGCGGCGCCCGGCGGCGTGGCGCCGCCGCCGCTCGAGCGGACGGAGCAGGCGCTCACCGCCTTCGGGGAGGCCGTCGGCCCGAACCCGCTGCCCCTGGACTCGGCCGTGCTGGCGCGGGGCCAGGTGCTCTACGACCGCTTCTGCATGGTCTGCCACGGCACGAACGGCGAGGGCAACGGGCCCGTCGTTTTCAAACCGGGCCAGGATCAGCCGGGGACCCGCTTCCCCATGGGGCCCAGCCTGCTCGTGCCCAGCGCCGTGCAGCGCACGGACGGCTACCTCTACGGCATCATCCGCGTGGGCCGCGGCCTCATGCCGCCCTACGGGGACAAGATCACAGACCTGGACCGCTGGGCCGTGGTCCATTACGTCCGGCAGCTCCAGCAGGCGGCCGCGAGTGGCTCGTCTGCCGCTGCGCCGGGCGCGGCCGCGGGCCAGACGCAGTGAGATACCGCGACGATGGCCACAGAGAATCCGATCCACGCGCCGCCGTTCCGCATCCTGGAGCGCACGCCGCCCGCCGTCCGCACCGCGATCGCGCTGCTGCTGGTCGGCGGCGGCATCGGCTTCCTGTTCGCGCTGCTCTCGGATGCGGACCGCGCCTGGCGCGCTTACCACTTCAACTGGCTGTACTGGACCAGCATCGCCCAGGGCGCGGTGATCTTCGCCGCGGTGGTCGCGATCGCCCGCGGCGTCTGGGCCCGCGCCATCCGCAGGATCGCGCTCTCGTTCGTCGCGTTCCTGCCGGTCGCGCTGGTGTTGTTCCTGCCGATCCTGTTCGGCGCTCGGAGCATCTTCCCCTGGATCGAGCACCCGGTGCCCGGCAAGGACGTCTACCTGAACGTCCCGTTCCTCGCCGTGCGCGACCTCGTGGCGCTCGGCGCCGTGATGGTGCTCTCGATCCTCTTCGCCTACTGGTCCATCAGGCCCGACGCGGGCCTGGTCCGCGACCGCGTGCCGGAGCGCCTGCGTGGGCTGTACGACCGGCTCACCCGTGACTGGCGGGGTCAGCAGCAGGAGGAGGAGAAGGCACACAGGAAGATCAGCCGGATCGCGCCTGCACTCGCGCTGGTCTACGCCGTCGGCTTCGGCTTCCTGGCCTGGGACCTGGTCATGTCGCTGGAGCCGCACTGGTTCAGCACGCTGATCGGGCCGTACTTCTTCATGGCGGCGGTGCTCGGCGGCATCGCGGCCACCGGGGTGCTGACGATCATCTACCGCGGCCGGCTCGGCCTCACCGAGGTCATCGACCCGCCGCAGTTCCACGACCTGGGCAAGCTGACCTTCGGCTTCTGCATCTTCTGGGCGTACCTCTTCTGGTCGCAGTACCTCGTGATCTGGTACGGCAAGCTGCCCTGGGAGCAGGAGTTCATGATCCACCGGCTGCAGCAGCCGTACGCGCCGCTGGCCGTGCTGGTCTTCTTCGCGCTGTTCGTCCTGCCGTTCTTCGGGCTGCTGGGCGTGCGGCCCAAGAAGACGCCGGCGATCCTGGGCCTGTTCGCGGTCATCGTGCTCGTCGGCCTCTGGTTCGAGCGCTACATGCTGGTCTACCCGTCGCTCTACCAGGAGGCCGAGCACCTGGTCTTCGGGTGGCAGGAGCTGGTCACCGCCCTGCCGTTCGCCGGCCTGCTGATCGCCTCGATCATGTGGTTCGCCACGCGGTTCCCGATCCTCCAGGTCTGGCTGAACCCCACGGACCGGGAGATCCTTGGGAGCAGCGCGGAGCCGCCGGGCGAGGTGGTGACGGCGGAGTAGGGTCGGGAGTCCAGCGGTCCTCGTGGGGCGCGCCGCAGCGAGGGCGGCGCGCCTCCGTCGTTTTTCGGGCGCCCCTCCCTGCACCCCCCTTGACAGGGGCGGACACTCCGCTGTATACATTGCGGCCACGTTCGAGACGGAAAACCGAGAGCGCGATACCCGTGGACCGGATCCGCACGCTCGACCTTAGCCTCCGACTTCGACTCCTTGGCGTAATTACGCCGGGGAGAGGGGGCGATGTCGTGCGTGCGCCGGATCTGCGTGGGTGGTGATGTAGAAGCGTAGGATCGCACGAGCTGACACCGCGGGCCCTCTCCGACAGCAATCGGGAGGGCCCGCGGCTTTTTCGTACCCCGAGACCGAGGAGACCCGAAGCATGGCGCGAGTACTCGTGTTCGACACCACGCTGCGCGACGGCGAGCAATCGCCCGGCGCGACGATGACGCCAGCGGAAAAACTACGCATGGCGCACCAGCTCGACGCGCTCGGGGTGGACGTGATCGAAGCGGGCTTCCCGATCAGCTCCCCGGATGACTTCACCGCCGTCCGCAAGATCGCGCGCGAGGTCCGCCGCCCGGTGATCGCGGCGCTGGCGCGTGCGAAGGAGGAGGACATCGAGCGGGCGGCTGCGGCGGTGGCCGATGCGGAGCGGCCGCGGATCCACGTCTTCATCGCGACGTCGGACGTGCACCTGCGCCACAAGCTCGGGATCGATCGCGCGGAGTGCATCGAGCGGGCAGCGTGGGCGGTCGAACGCGCGCGCCGCGAGGTCCAGGACGTGGAGTTCAGCGCGGAGGACGCGACGCGGACCGACCCGGCGTTCCTGTGCCGCGTCGTGGCCGCCGCGATCGAGGCGGGGGCGACGACGATCAACATCCCGGACACGGTGGGCTACGCGTGCCCCGCGGAGATGCAGGCGCTCATCGAGACGCTGTACCGCGAGGTCCCCGCGCTGCGGAACGTGGTCCTCAGCGTCCACTGCCACAACGACCTCGGCCTCGCCGTCGCCAACACGCTGGCCGCGGTGCAGGCGGGCGCGCGGCAGGTCGAGTGCACGATCAACGGCATCGGCGAGAGGGCGGGCAACGCGGCGCTGGAGGAGGTGGTCATGGCGCTCACCGTCCGCAACGACCATTACGGCCACTGGACCGGCATCCGCACCACGGAGCTGTACCGGACCAGCCAGCTCCTCTCGCACCTGACGGGCATCCACCCGCAGCCGAACAAGGCGATCGTGGGCCGCAACGCCTTCGCGCACGAGGCGGGCATCCACCAGGACGGCGTGCTGAAGGAGCGCACGACCTACGAGATCATGACGCCGGAGCAGGTCGGCGCGCCGGGGACGCGGCTGGTGCTGGGCAAGCACTCGGGCCGGCACGCGCTCGCGCGGCGTTACCGGGAGCTGGGCTACGAGCTGGACGGCGAGGACCTGGACCGGGCGTACCGGCTGTTCAAGCTGCTGTGTGACCAGAAGAAGCAGGTCCTGGACGAGGACCTGATCGCGATCCTGCACCACGGCACCATGCGGGATGCGCCGGAGACCTACCGGCTGGCCGCGCTGGAGGTGGTGTGCGGCAAGCGCCGCTCGGCCGCGCGGGTCCGCATCGCCGACGGCGACGGCACCGAGCGCGAGGCGGAGGCGGATGGCGACGGGCCCATTGCCGCGGCGTTCACGGCGATCGAGCGGGCCACGGGCATCCCGATCGAGCTGGAGGACCTGACCATCCGCGCCGCGACGCCGGGCCGCGATGCGGTGGGCGAGGTGTCCATCCGCGCGCGGATCGAGGGGAAGACCTTCACCGGCCGCGGCGCTTCGACGGACGTGGTGGACGCCGCAGCGCGCGCCTACCTCCACGCGCTGAACAAGGCCGCGCAGGCGCGGGAGCTGGAGGCGAAGGCGCTGGAGGAGGCCAGCTACCTGTGGGGGGTGTGATGGAAAGCGCAAGGGCGAGCGCGTGGGCGGGGGCGGGCGATGACCCGGTCCGGCCCCGGCCCGAGGCCGAAGGGAACGGCGCCGCGCGCGCCGGGGCGCGGCGGCCCATGACGATCACCGAGAAGATCCTGGCGGCGCACGCCGGCCGAGACCAGGTCGTGCCGGGCGAGATCGTGGACGTGGAGCTCGATCTGGTGATCTGCCACGAGATCACCACGCCGCCGGCGATCCGGATGATGCAGGAGATCGGCGTGACGCGCGTGTTCGACCCGGAGCGCGTGCTGGTGACGCCGGACCATTTCGTCCCGAACAAGGACATCCTCACGGCGGAGCTGTCGCGCCGGCTCCGCGAGTGGGTGAAGGAGCAGGGGATCCCCAACTACTTCGAGATCGGCAACCACGGCATCTACGCCGCGCTGGCGCCGGAGAAGGGGTTCATCCGGCCGGGCATGACGGTGATCTGCGGCGACTCGCACACGACGACGCTCGGCGCGTTGGGCTGCTTTGCCGCCGGTGTCGGCTCGACGGACCTCGCCGCGGCCCTCGCGACGGGCCGGCTCTGGTTCCGCGTGCCCGAGTCGATGCGCATCGAGGTGCGCGGCCGGCTGCCGCTCGGCGTCTACGCGAAGGACCTGATCCTCTACGTCATCTCGAAGATCGGCGTGGACGGCGCCCGTTACCGCGCCATGGAGTGGGCCGGAGAGGCCATTTCCGCGCTCTCCATGGAGGCGCGGATGACGCTGACCAACATGGCGGCGGAGGCGGGCGCGAAGTCGGGCATCGTCCCGCCGGATGATGTCACCCTCGAGTACGTGCGGGCGCGGACGGACCGGCCGTTCACGGTCTACACCTCGGACCCGGACGCCGAGTACGTGGAGCGCGTGGAAGTGGACGCGAGCACGCTCGAGCCCATCGTCGCGCTGCCGAGTCTTCCGAGCAACGGTCGGTTCATCAGCGAGGTGGAGCCGGTCCCCATCGACCAGGTCTACATCGGCTCGTGCACGAACGCGCGGATCGAGGACCTGCGCGAGGCCGCGCGGATCCTGCGTGGCCGGCGGGTCGCGCCGGGCGTGCGCGTCATCGTGGTGCCCGCGACGACGGGCGTCTGGCGGCAGGCGCTGGAGGAGGGGCTGCTCGCCACGTTCGCTGAGGCGGGCTGTGTCGTCTCGACGCCGACCTGCGGCGCGTGCCTGGGCGGGCACATGGGCGTGCTCGCGAAGGGTGAGCGCTGCCTCTCGACGACGAACCGCAACTTCACCGGCCGCATGGGCCATCCCGGCGCCGAGGTGTACCTCGCCTCCCCTGCGACCGCCGCAGCGACCGCGGTGACCGGCCGCATCACCGATCCGAGGGAGTTCCTGCAATGAGTGCCACGACCACGACGCTGCGCGGCAGGGCACGCGTGTTCGCCCGCGCGCACATCAACACGGACGAGATCATCCCGGCGCGTTACCTCAACACCGCGGACGAGGCAGCGCTCGCCGCACACGTGATGGAGGACATCGATCCGGAGTTCCCGGCCACGGTACAGGCGGGCGACATCATCGTCGCCGGCGCGGACTTCGGCTGCGGCTCCTCCCGAGAGCACGCGGTGTGGGCGCTGCGCGGTGCGGGCATCCAGGCGGTCATCGCGGACTCGTTCGCGCGCATCTTCTTCCGCAACGCGATCAACAACGGGTTCCGCGTGATCGAGTGCCCGGGCGCCGCCGCCGCGCTCCAGGAGGGCGACGAGGTCGAGATCGACCTCGCCAACGGCCGGGTCCGCGCGCCGGCGCGGGGCGTAGACCTGGCGTTCGTACCACCCGGCGACTTCGCGGAGCAGCTCCTCGCCGCGGGCGGGCTGCTGCCGTACGTGGCTGCGCAGCTCGCAGCCCGCGCGTCCCGGACGAGCCCGGCGGACGAGCGGCACGCCGCTCCCGCGGCGGCGGGTGCCGCTCACCCGAGCGCGCCGACTCCCGAGCAATGACCGCCCCAGGAGGCCTGATGAACGTCATGACTGCTGCTGAAGCCCTGTGCCATGCGCTCGTCGCGGAAGGCGTGGACATCGTGTTCGGCCATCCCGGCGGGGCCATCCTGCCGTTCTACGATGCGCTGTACCGTGTGGGCGCGCCGCGCCACGTGCTGATGCGTCACGAGCAGGCCGCGGCCCACGCGGCGGACGGGTACGCCCGTGCCACCGGGCGCGTCGGCGTGTGCATCGCGACCAGCGGCCCAGGCGCGACCAACCTCGTCACGGGGCTGGCCACGGCGCACATGGACAGTGTGCCCGTCGTCGCGATCACGGGCCAGGTCGCCAGCACGCTGCGTGGCCAGGACGCGTTCCAGGAGACCGACATCCTCGGCATCACGATCCCGATCACCAAGCACGGGTTCCTCGTCGAGCGGCCGGAGGACCTGCCCGACATCGTGCGGGAGGCGTTCCGCATCGCGCGCTCCGGCCGGCCGGGCCCGGTGCTCATCGACATCCCGAAGGACGTGCAGAACGGGCCGTGCCCGTACGAGCCGGCGGCGGCCAGCGCCGGGGCCGCGAAGATCCTGCCGTGGCGGCCGGCGCACCACACCAACGGCGCGGGAGCGTCCACGAACGGCAAGCGTCCGGCGGTCCGTACGCACATCGATCTCGCCGCGCTGGATGCCGCTGCGAAGCTGATCAACGAGGCGGAGCGGCCGGTGATCATGGTGGGGCGCGGCGTCGTGGTGGCGGGGATGGCGGAGACGCTGCGCGAGCTGGCCGAGCGGGCCGACCTGCCCGTCGTCACCACCCTGCTCGGACTGGACGCGTTCCCGGCCACACACCCGCTGGCGCTCGGCATGCCGGGCATGCACGGCACGGTGCGCGCGTGCCGGGCGATCCAGCGTGCGGATGTGGTCCTCGGGCTCGGTCTGCGCTTCGACGACCGTGTGACGGGCCCGACGGCGCGGTTCGCGCCGGGCGCGACGATCATTCACGCGGACATCGACCCGGCCTCGATCGGCCGCACGGTCAGGCCCTCGCTGCGGATCGTGGGCGATCTGCGGGACACGCTGCCCGCGCTGCTCGAGCGCATCGCGCCCGCGGATCGCGCGGAGTGGTGGGCCGAGCTGCGGGAGTGGCCACGGGAGGCGGCGCCCGGTGCCGGCGAGGTCGCGGCGCGCGCCAGCGGCCCGTTGACGGCCCGTGAGGCGGCCCGCGCGCTCGCTGCACGCATCGCCGCCAGCGGCGGCATCGTCGTGACGGACGTGGGTCAGCACCAGATGCTCATCGCCCAGGAGCTGCGCGACGCCACGCCCGGCTCGCACCTCACCTCCGGCGGGCTCGGCACGATGGGCTACGCCCTGCCGGCGGCGCTCGGCGCGGCGCTGGGCCGGCCCGACCGGCGGGTCTGGGCGGTGGCGGGCGACGGCGGCTTCCAGATGACGCTCCAGGAGCTCGCGACCGTCGTGCAGGAGCGCGTGCCCATCCGCATCGCGGTGCTGAACAACGGCTACCTCGGCATGGTGCGCCAGTGGCAGGAGCTGTTCTACGAGCGGCGCTACTCCGCCAGCGCGATCACCGGCCCGGACTTCACGATGCTCGCCCGGGCCTACGGCATCCCCGCGCGCCGCGTCTCCCAAATGGACGAGCTGGAGGATGCGCTGGACTGGGCCGAGGGCGCGAACGGCCCCGCGCTGCTCGACCTGCGGCTGCCCGCCGAGGAGAACGTCTTCCCGATGGTCCCGCCCGGCGCTGCGCTGGACGAGATCATCACGGCGTCGAACGCGGAGGTCGCTGCATGACCGAGGCATTGATCGTTGCGCGACTGCGTGACCGGCCCGGCGCGCTCGAGCGTGCGGTCTCGCTGCTGCGCCGCCGCGCGATGGCCGTGCGCCGGCTGTCGGTCAACGCCGCGGGAGACGGCGTCGTCGAGCTGGTCGTGCGCGTGGACGAGAGCCGCACGCCGCGCGAGCGCGTGCGCCTCGAGCTGCTCGGCCTCGCGGACCTGCTGGACATCGCCGACGCGGCCGTCGTGCCCGTCCAACCCCCAACCGAAACAGGAGAAGCCACGGAATGAGCTCTGTGAGGATCTTCGAGGCCGCGGACGCGGACCCCAGTCTTCTCGCCGGCCGCCGGGTCGCAGTGATCGGCTACGGCAGCCAGGGCCATGCGCACGCGCTGAACCTGCACGACAGCGGCGTCGCCACGACGGTGGGGCTGCGCCCGGACAGCCGCTCCGCCGCCGCCGCGCGCGAGGCGGGGCTCGAGGTGCGCTCGATCCCCGAGGCGGTGGCGGAGGCCGACGTCGTCGCGCTCCTCATCCCGGACACGGTGCAGCCCGCCGTGTACCGCGACGAGATCGCACCCCACCTGCGGCCCGGCAGCGCGCTGCTGTTCGCCCACGGGTTCAACATCCACTACGGCCAGATCGAGCCGCCGGACAACGTGGACGTGATCCTCGTGGCCCCCAAGTCGCCGGGCCACATGGTCCGGCGCGAGTACAAGGAGGGTCGCGGCGTGCCCGCCCTCGTCGCCGTGCACCGCGACGCCTCCGGCCAGGCGCTCGGCATCGCCCTCGCCTACGCCCACGCGATCGGCTGCACCCGCGCCGGCGTGCTCGAGACCACGTTCGCGCACGAGACCGAGAGCGACCTGTTCGGCGAGCAGGCCGTGCTGTGCGGCGGCCTCAGCGCGCTCATCAAGGCCGGGTTCGAGACCCTCGTCTCCGCCGGCTACCCGCCGGAGCTCGCCTACTTCGAGTGCCTGCACGAGATGAAGCTGATCGTGGACCTCGTCTACGCCGGCGGCCTCACGGCCATGCGCCGCGGGGTGAGCGACACCGCCGAGTACGGCGACTACGTGTGCGGCCGGCGCGTGATCGGCGAGGCCAGCCGCGCGGCGATGCGGGAGATCCTGGAGGACATCCGGTCCGGCGCGTTCGCCCGGCGCTGGATCCGCGAGGCGGAGTCCGGCGGCCGGGAGTTCCAGCGCATGCGCGAGCTCGAGCGCTCGCACCCCATCGAAGCCGTGGGCGCGGAGCTCCGCGCTCGCATGGCGTGGCTCCAGGAGGGACGATGAGCGGCATCCCACGGACCGAATGGATCTGGCGGGACGGCACGTTCATCCCGTGGGAGGCGGCGACGGTCCACGTGATGAGCCACGTGGTTCATTACGGCTCGTCATTCTTCGAGGGGATCCGCTGCTACTCCACGCCGAACGGCCCGGCCATCTTCCGGCTGCGCGACCACCTGCGCCGGCTCCACGACTCCTGCCGCATCTACCGCACCGAGCTCCCGTTCAGCGTCGAGACGCTCGCGCAGGCGTGCTGCGAGCTGGTCGCGCGCAACGGCCTGGAGGACTGCTACATCCGGCCGGTGGTGTTCCGGGGTGTGGGCGCTCCCGGCCTCAACCCGGCGGCCAGCCCGGTCGAGACGTACCTCGTCTGCTGGCCGTGGGGCGCGTACCTCGGCGCCGACGCGCTCGAGCGGGGCGTGGACGTCCGCGTCTCGAGCTGGAGCCGCATGGCGCCCAACACGTTCCCGGCCATGGCCAAGGCCGGCGGCAACTACATCGCCGCGCAGCTCATGAAGATGGAAGCGCTCGCGGACGGCTACGCCGAGGCGATCGCGCTGGACCCGAACGGCCTGGTGAGCGAGGGCAGCGGCGAGAACGTGTTCCTCGTGCGCGATGAGGTGCTCATCACGCCGGCGCTCAACGGCTCCTTCCTGCCGGGCATCACCCGGGACACGGTGATCACCCTCGCCCGCGACCTCGGCATCCCCGTCCGCGAGCAGGCAGTGCCCCGCGAGATGCTCTACATCGCGGACGAGGTGTTCCTCACCGGCACGGCCGCGGAGCTCACGCCCGTCCGGAGCGTGGACCGCATCCCGGTCGGGAACGGCACGGTGGGCCCGATCACGCGGGCGATCCAGCAGAAGCTCATGGACATCCTGCACGGCCGCGCACCGGACCACTACGGTTGGCGTACGCCGGTCGGGCAGCCCACCGCCACGGCGGTGGCGTGACGGAGACGCAGAGCGTGGACGGAGAGGGTATGGTCGGCACGCACGGGGAGACGCGGAGCGCGCGGAGCACCGGCCAGGACGGCCAGGGCGCACCGGCGGCCGGGCCGCGCGGGTACAGCTCCGTCATCGTCGATGGTCGCGACCGCGCGGCGGCGCGCGCGATGCTCCGCGCCGTCGGCCTCACGGACGAAGACTTCCGCCGCCCGCTCATCGGGATTGCCAACACCTGGGCCGAGGTCACGCCCTGCAACGTGCACCTGCGCGCGCTCGCCGAGCGGGTGAAGGAGGGCGTGCGCGAGGCCGGCGGCACGCCGCTGGAGTTCAACACCGTCGTCGTCTCCGACGGGATCACCATGGGCACCGAGGGGATGAAGGCCTCGCTCGTGAGCCGCGAGCTGGTTGCGGACTCCATCGAGCTGGTCGCGCGCGGCCACATGTTCGACGGCATCATCGCGCTCGCCGGATGCGACAAGACCATCCCCGGCGCGGCCATGGCCCTCGCGCGGCTGGACCGCCCCGGTCTCGTGCTGTACGGCGGCTCGATCATGCCGGGCCACCACCGCGGCCGCGACATCACGATCCAGGACGTCTTCGAGGCCGTGGGCGCGTGCGCTGCGGGCCGGATCACGAAGCAGGAGCTGCACGAGATCGAGTGCGCCGCGTGCCCCGGCGCGGGCGCCTGCGGCGGTCAGTACACGGCCAACACGATGGCGACGGCGTTCGAGGCGCTGGGCATCTCGCCCCTCGGCAGCGGCACCGTGCCCGCCCTGGATCCCGCGCGCGACGAGGTGGCGCGCGAATGCGGTCGTCTCGCCGTGCGGCTGGTAGAGCGGGGTCTGCGGCCGCGGCAGATCATCACGCGGACGGCGCTGGAGAACGCGATCGCGGTGGTCATGGCCTCCGGCGGCTCCACCAACGCGGTGCTCCACCTGCTCGCGCTGGCCCGCGAGGCGCAGGTGCCGCTCTCCATCGACGACTTCGACCGCATCAGTGCGCGCACGCCGCTGCTCGCCGACCTCAAGCCCGGCGGCCGGTTCACGGCGCCGGACATGCACCGCGCGGGCGGCGTCGCGGTGCTGCTCCAGCGGCTGCTGGAGGCGGGGCTCATCGACGGCAACGCGCTGACGGTCACGGGCCGCGCGATCGCCGAGGAAGCCGCCGGCGCGCGGGAGACGCCGGGGCAGGAGGTGATCCGCCCGCTCGATCAGCCCATCAAGCCGACGGGCGGCATCGCGATCCTGCGGGGCAACCTCGCGCCGGAGGGGTGCGTGGTGAAGCTCGTCGGCCACGAGCGCACGACGCACCGCGGCCCTGCGCGGGTGTTCGACCGTGAGGAAGACGCGTTCGCGGCGGTGCAGGCGGGCCGCATCCGGCCGGGGGACGTGGTGGTGATCCGCTACGAGGGGCCGCGCGGCGGGCCGGGCATGCGGGAGATGCTCGGCGTCACCGCCGCGATCGCGGGCGCCGGCCTCGGCTCTGAGGTCGCGTTGCTCACGGATGGCCGCTTCTCCGGCGCCACCCATGGCCTCATGGTGGGTCACGTCGCGCCCGAGGCCGCGGTGGGCGGGCCGATCGCCGCGATCCAGGAGGGCGACATCGTCGTCATCGACGTTCCCAACCGGCGCCTGGACGTGGAGCTCGATGAGGCCACGCTGCGCCGCCGGCTCGATGCGTGGCGGCCACGGCCGATCCCCTACACCAGCGGCGTGCTGGCGAAGTACGCGCGGCTGGTGTCCTCGGCTTCGGAGGGAGCGGTGACGGCCTGGGCGCTGTAGGCGGGCGAGGGCGACACGAGGGCGAGGGCTTGCCGCTTCGGCATCCGTCGGGGTGTTCGAGGCGCACGGCGCTCGCAGGCCCGGGCAATCCTGGGTCCAACCCGTTCGCCCGGGCCGCCTCGCACCCGCTCACCCCGCCCCCGACTCCACTCCCTCGCCCTCGCCGTGGCCTCTCTCGACGTACTTCCTCACCTCGATCGCCATGGCGCGGAGTAGGCCCGCCTCACGACCGTCCAGCTCCGCGCGCCGCAGGATCGCGCGGACCGACCGCATGATCGCCTCCGGGTTGCGCGTCTTGAAGAATTCGATGGTCTCCAGCGCGCGCTCGATGTCGTGGAAGAGCGCGTCGAGCGCCGCGGGGGACGCGGGGGCGGCGGCCTTGCGGTGGCGGGGCAGCGCGCGCCCGGCGCCCGGGCCGGCGAGCCACAGCTCGTAGCAGATCAGCAGGACCGCCTGGGCGAGGTTGAGGGAGGAGTAGGAGGGCGACGTCGGCACCGTCAGCACGCGGTCGCAGAGGTCGAGCTCCTCGTTGGTGAGACCCACGCTCTCGGGACCGAACACCAGCGCGATCGGCCCCTCCGCCGCTGCGGCCAGCGCGAGCAGCTCGGGCGCGGCCTCGCGCGGATGCTGCCAGACGTAGGGCGCGGTCCGGCGCCGCGCCGTCGTCCCCACGACGTGCGCCGCATCGGCGAGCGCGTCCTGGAGCGAGTCGTGGATCTCGGCTTCCTCCAGCACGGCCTCCGCGCCGTGTGCGATGCCGGCGATCCGCCATGCATCGAACTCTGCAGGGCTGACCAGCCGCAGCCGGCGCAGCCCCATGTTCATCATCGCGCGCACCGTCCCCGCGATGTTCACTACGTCCTCCGTCCGGTGCAGCACGATGACGAAGCGATCGGCGAACTCGACTTCGCTCGTGGGAAGGTCCGTTTCCGTGTGCATGCGCGGGAACGTGCTCGGCGACCGGCCGTCGCGTCAAGCGGGCTCGTTACGACTCGCCGCGTTCGGCGGCGACGCCGATCGCGCCGCCCAGCGCGCGGACGGGGGCCCGCGGCGCTCGTCACGACCCGTCCGCTGTCGCGGCAACAGGCGGTGGCGGCGTGCACCGTGCCCCGGCGCCCTCGACGCGCCGCTCACGCGGGGACTCGCGGCCCGTGCGACGCAGCGGGCTCCAGTTCCCGCCGCCGGGCGTCTGCGGGCACGCCGAGCGCGAGCACCAGAGCCGCCGCGAGCGCGAGCGCCGCGCCCGCACCGAACGCCGCCGTTGCGCCGAACGTCTGCCAGATCCCGCCGAACAGCAGGCTCCCCGGCAGCGCGGTCAGCCCGACGACGAAGTGGAAGGCGCCGTACGCGCTCGCCCACCGTTCGGCCGGGGCGAGCCGCGCCACCAGCGCCTTCTGCGGCGCCTCGGTGAGCCCGTAGAACAAGCCGTAGACCAGGAACAGCGTCCAGCCGTGCCAGGGCTCGCTCGCCAGGCCGAAGGCCGTGTAGATCGCCGCGTAGACCAGCCACCCGAGGAGGATGGCCCGCTGTGTGCCGAACCGGTCTGCGAGCATCCCGCCCGGCACGCTCCACAGCATCTTGCTGACGTGGAACGCGCCCCAGAGCAGCGGCAACGTCTCCACCGGCACGCCGACCTGCTCGGCGCGCAGCAGCAGGAACGCATCGGACGCGTTGCCGAGCGTGAACAGCGCGACCGCGGCGAGGTAGACGCGGAACGGGCGCGGGAGCGCGGGGGCTGATGGGCGCCGCGCGGAGGCGGCAGCGAGGCCGCCGCCGTCCGGATCAGGGTGCGGCGCGGGCCCGCCGGAGGGTCTGTGGTCGCCGGACCCTCCCCGCGCCGCAGGACCGCCAGCGTCGCCGCCACCGGTCGCCGCGATGGCGCGGGAGGCGGCCGGGGCATGGCGGTCCTCACGAACCTTCCACACCAGCAGCACGACGGCCAGCGCCGCCGGCACGGCGGCGAGGGCGAAGACGAGCCGCACTTGCCCCGGCGCCAGCAGCAGGATCCCGCTCGCGAGCAGCGGGCCCAGGACCGCGCCGGCGTGGTCCGCGGCCCGGTGGAGCCCGAACGCGGTGCCGCGCCGGTCCGGCTCGACGGACTCGGCGAGCAGTGCGTCTCGCGGCGCGGTGCGGAGCCCCTTGCCGACCCGGTCCGTGAAGCGGACCGCCAGCACGTGCCACGGCGCCGTCGCCAGCGCGATCAGTGGCCGGACCGCGCCCGCAGCGCCGTAGCCCAGGCCGATCAGCGCCTTCCGGCGGCCCATCCTGTCCGAGAGCCATCCGCCGGCCCACTTCACCAGGCTCGCTGTGCTCTCCGCGACGCCCTCGACGAGGCCGAGGAACGCCGGCCCCGCCCCGAGCGTCTCGACGAGGAAGACGGGGAGCAGCGGGAAGATCATGTCGCTGGCCGCATCGTTGAGCAGCGACACGATCCCCAGCCACAGGACGTTCCCGCTGAGGAGGGCCCGGAGCCGCATCACGGCGAGACCCGAGGCCCGTGCAGTCCCGCTGGGCGGAGCGAACGGCCGTCAGCCTCCCCGCCCGCCGTTGCACCCGCAGTCCCCCTGCCCGGGTGGCGGGGAGGGAGCGCGGAGGCTCCCCGGGCGGAGGACGCCCGCGGCCGGGTTGCCCCCGCCCCCACTGGCACCTGCATCCCGAGCACGGCCGCTCGCGCCCGTCGTGTCGGCGCCGGCCACTGATGTGCGCGGACCAGTCCGACCGGACCCGTTCTTGCTGTTACGTCACCTGCCGGGGCCGGACAGAACGCCCGTCCTCGTGCATACGTCGATGCGGGAGGAGGTATGCGCTTTTTCTCGATACTCGTCACCGCCCTCGCACTCGTCTTGCCCGCACCGCTCGCCGCCCAGACCGGAGGGCAGGCGCCCTCCTGTCGCGGCTCCCTCGAGGGCGACCGGCTCACGACGACCATCACGTTCCCCAACGGCTACACGGTGGAGGGGCCGTGGCGCGTGAGCGGGAACCGCCCCGTCGCTCTCGAGGATGGGACGCGCGGTGTCGCCATGAACGCATCACTCGATCGAATCATAGAGGTGCAACCCGGCACGGGCCAGCGTGTGACGACGCCGTTCCCCGAGCCGATCGAGACGACGTTCGACGGCGAGAGCGAGCAGGAGCTCGTCGAGCGCGCGGCGCAGATCTGGTGCTTGACGGTGATCCGGGCCCAGCAGAACCACCAGCGGAACCAGTCGCAGCGCGGCCACCCCGGGCGTTGACGCTGCCCATTCGGCTCACGCCGTCCGCCTGACCGCGGCCCGCGCCGCGCGCCGATCGCCCTCGCGGCGGCCGACGAGCGGCCGGGCGCGGCAGGCGCCGTCTGTTCACGCGGCCCGCCCACCGCTACTTTGCCCTCCATGCTGACGCAGGCCTCCCACACGCCGGCCCTCTTCCGCCGCTACCCGGAGCTGGCCACGCGGATCCCGTGGCTGCCGATCGGCGACTTCCCGACGCCGGTGGAGCCGCTGGACCTCGGGGGGGCGACGCAGGGCGCCGAGCTCTGGGTCAAGCGGGACGACCTCAGCGGTCGGCCGTACGGCGGCAACAAGGTCCGCAAGCTCGAGTTCATCCTCGCGGACGCGAAGAGCCGTGGCGTCGAGCGTCTCATCACCGTCGGCGCCGTCGGCTCGCACCACGCCCTGGCCACGGCGCTCTACGGCCGCGCCCACGGCTTCCACGTCGCGCTCGTCCTGTTCCCTCAGCCGATGAACGAGCACGTGCGGCGCGTCCTGCTCCTGGACCACGCGGTCGGCGCCGAGCTGCGCTTCACGCCGCGGATGGAGACAGTGCCCGGCGCCGTGCTCGCGGCCCGCTTCGCCCACCGCGGCCACCGGCACCACGTGATCGCTCCCGGCGGCTCCGATCCCATCGGCACGCTGAGCTACGTCAGCGCAGGGCTCGAGCTGGCCGAGCAGATCGCGGACGGCAAGGCGCCACGGCCGGACGTCGTGCACGTGGCCGCGGGCACTCTCGGCACCGCCGCCGGGCTCGCCATCGGATTCGCGCTGGCCGGGCTCGACGTGCCGATCTCCGCCGTGCGCATCACCGGGCGCATCGTCGCCAACGAGCGCGCCCTCGCCCGCCTGGTCTCGCGCACGCTGGACCATCTCCGCAACGCCGGCCTCGCCTCCGCGCCCAGCCGGGCCAAGGTGCTCCGCCTCATCACCCTGCGCCACGAGTTCCTCGGCGACGGCTACGGACGCGAGACGCCGGCCGGCCGCGAGGCCGCCGCGCTCTTCCGGGACGCCGGCCTCATCCTCGACGCCACGTACACCGCCAAGGCCGCCGCCGGCCTGCTCGCGACGGTCCGCGCACGGCGCGGTGGTGTGCACCTCTTCTGGCACACCCTCAGCGCCCACGAACCCGTAGACGCGCTGGCAGGCGTCCGCGCCGAGGACCTGCCGGAGCCGTTTCGGCGCCTGCTGGGCTCGGCGTGACCGACTGCTGGCCGCGACCGACCATCCCTGGCCTCCCCTCCCGGCCCGCGCGCGAGCCGGGGCGAGGGGCGCGGGCGCGGGCCGGGCGCGGCGTGGGCGTGGGAGCAGGCGCGGGCGCAGGCGCGGGCGTAGGCGCGGGCGTAGGCGCGGGCGTAGGCGCGGGCCGAGGCCCGGGCGTGGGCGAGCGCCTTTCTCCCCTGGCCGACCCCATGCCCTCTGCAGCGCGCGGCAAACGCCCGTGGTCGCGACGCCGTGTGGCCGGTGCCCGGGAGATTCGCCGCGCCCCACGCGGCCATCCTCCATGGCCTCGGGCCTGGGTCGCCGCGTGCGGGGCCTTCGCCGCGTCCGGCGCGGCGAAGCTCCACGGTTCAGCGCCGCGACCGAGGCGAGTTCGGGTCTTTGCCGCCTCCTCGCCCGTGGAGGCCGCGTCCTCGCCCCTGCCGGTCGCCGCGCTCCAGCGTGCGACCGTGCCGGCCCGCCGCGCCCCATCGCGCTCGTGCCGGGCACCGCGCTCCAGCGCGCGACGACAGCACCGCGGATCCGGCGAGATGGGCCGGGCCATGGGTGGCACGAGTCTCGCCACGGGCTCGACGCCGCTCCGTCCTGCCCCTACCTTGGCACAGGATCCGAACCACGTACGGGAGCCTGGAATGTCAATGTCCATGAACCGTAACGCATACCCAGCGCTGTCACTGCTCGTCGCCTCGCTCCTCGGATTGACCGCATGCGCATCCAGGCAGCAGGAGCCGGTCGCCGTCGCGCCGACGCCTGTCGCTGCGCCCGAGGAGCGGACCGTCACCACCGCCGCGGATGTGCTCCAGCCGCCCGCGGCCGCGCTCCGGGTCGCGGACCGGGTCACGCTCACGGGCCGCGAGCTGGGAACGATGTGGACCTTCGAGAACCCGCCGCTCGACTACTGGCGCGAGCGCTACGGCTTCGAGGCCACCCCGGCCTGGCTCGAGAAGGTGCGGCTCGCCTCCGTCCGCTTCGGCGAGATCTGCTCGGCGTCGTTCGTCTCGCCGAACGGGCTCGTCGCGACCAACCACCACTGTGCCCGCCAGTGCATCGAGGCGGTCTCGACCAGCGAGCGGGATTACCTGACCGAGGGCTTCTACGCGCCCAGGCGAGAGGACGAGCTCGTCTGTCCCGACCTGTTCCTCGACCAGCTCGTCGAGATCCAGGACGTGACGCAACGCGTCCGCGCGGCGGTCCCCGCGGGCGCGGACGAGACGCGCATCGCCGCCGCCACGGACTCCGCGCGGCAGGCCATCGTCGCGGAATGCCAGAACACGACCGACTTCCAGTGTCAGGTCGTCTCGCTGTTCCACGGCGGCCAGGAGATGCTCTACCGCTACCGCCGCTACGCGCCGGTGAAGCTCGTCTTCGCGCCCGAGCTCCAGGCCGGCTACTTCGGCGGCGACCCGGACAACTTCACCTACCCGCGCTACACGCTGGACGTGGCGTTCGTCCGCGCGTACCAGCCGGACGGCGAGACGCCCGCCTCCACGCCCCACTACTTCGAGTGGGACGCGGACGGCGCGCAGGAGGGCGAGCTGGTCTTCGTCACGGGCAACCCCGGCACCACGAGCCGGCTGTTCACCGTGGCGCAGGTCATGTACGAGCGGCAGTACCGCCACCCGTTCATCCTCCGGCTGCTGAGCGGACAGCGGGACATCCTGCTGGAGATCGCGCGGCGGGGTCCTGAGGCGGAGCGCCAGGTGCGAGACCAGCTCTTCGGCATCGAGAACAGCCTCAAGGCGTATAGCGGTCAGCTCGCCGGCCTCCAGGACTCGATGCTGCTCGGCCGCAAGATCCGCTGGGAGCGCGAGTTCCGGCAACGCATCGAGGCCGATCCCGCGCTCCGCGCCGAGTACGGTGATGTCTGGGGCCGCCTCGAACGGATCCAGCAGCGCAAGCTCGAGCTCAGCCCGCGCATCAACGCGAACAACATCGACTTTCTGGCCCCGCCGCACCTCCAGCTCGCCGGCTACCTCGTGCGCTACGTGCGGCAAATGGGGCTGCCCGAGGACCAGCGCGGCGAGGCGTTCCGCGGCGAGAACGCCGCCCGGATCGAGAACCTGCTGCGCAACCCGGTTCCCGTGGATACGGCGCAGAGCATCCGCGTCCTCACGTTGCGGCTGGACATCGCCCGCCAGTTCCTGCCGCCGGACGATCCGTTCATCCGGGAGGCGTTCCGTCCCGGCGAGACGCCGGAACAGGCCGCGCGCCGCCTGGTCACCGAGACGCGCATCGCGGATCCTGCGTTCCGCCAGGAGCTGCTCGCCGGCGGCGCGGCCGCAGTGGCCGCGTCGAACGACCCCATGGTGCGCCTCGCTCGACAGATGGAGGACGAGTTCGCCCGCCTCCAACCGCAGTGGAACGAAGTGCAGGCCGCCGAGCGGGTCCAGAACGCGCGCCTCGGCCGCGCGCTCTTCGCCGCTTACGGCACGCAGCTCCCGCCGGACGCGACGTTCACGCTCCGCATCACGGACGGCGTCGTCGCGCGCTACCCGTACAACGGCACGGTCGCGCCGCCGCACACGTCCATCTACGGCCTGTACGCGCGCGCATCCGAGTTCGGCAACGAGATGCCCTGGACGCTGCCCAAGGCGTTCGCGGAGCGCCGGGACGCCGTGGACATGAGCACGCCGCTCAACTTCGTCACCACCAACGACATCACGGGCGGCAACAGCGGCAGCCCGATGATCGATCGTGAGGCGCGCATCGTCGGCCTCGTCTTCGACAGCAACGTCGAGGGACTGCCGTACGTGTTCCTCTACGGCACGCCCGAGTCGGGCCGCGCCGTCGGCGTGCATTCGGCGGGCATCCTGGAGGCGTTGCGCAACGTCTACCGCGCGGAGGCGCTCGTCCGCGAGCTGACCGCGCGCTGAACGACGGGCGCGGCGCCGGCGCCGCGCCCGTCCAACCCCAACGCACAACGGACCATCGAGATGAGCGACGTCCACGCCTACATCGACGCGAACCTCGATCGCTTCCGCGATGAGCTGTTCGAGTTCCTGCGCATCCCCAGCATCAGCGCACGGAGCGAGCACCAGCCGGACATGCAGCGCGCCGCCGAGTGGCTCGCGGCCCGCATGCGCGATGCCGGCCTCGAGGCGTCCATCGAGCGCACGCCGGGCCACCCGATCGTGGTGGGCGAGTGGCGGGGCGCCGGCCCCGACGCGCCCACGGTGCTCATCTACGGCCATTACGACGTGCAGCCCGCCGAGCCGCTGGAGCTGTGGACCTCGCCGCCGTTCGAGCCGACCATCCGTGACGGCCGGCTGTACGCCCGCGGCTCCGTGGACGACAAGGGGCAGCTCTACCTGCACGTCAAGGCGATCGAGGCGCACATGCGCACCGCGAGGCGGCTGCCCGTCAACGTCGTGGTGCTCGCGGAAGGCGAGGAGGAGGTGGGCAGCGAGAACCTGGTTCCGTTCATCGAGAAACACGCCGCGCGCTTCAGCGCCGACTACATCGTCATCTCCGACACGACCATGTTCGCGCCCGGCATGCCCACCATCGGCGCGTCGCTGCGCGGCATCGCGTACTTCCAGATCGATGTCGTCGGCCCAGCGCAGGACCTGCACTCGGGCACCTACGGCGGCGCGGTGGTGAACCCTGCCACGGCGCTCGCGCGCATCATCGCCTCGTTCCACGACGAGAACTGGCGTGTCGCCATACCGGGGTTCTACGACGACGTGGATCCTGCGCCCGAGTACCGGGAGCAGATCCGGGCGCTGCCGTTCGACGAGGAAGCGTTCAGGAAGGAGGTCGGCGCGCCCGCGCTGGACGGCGAGGCAGGGCAGACCACGCTGGAGCGGGTGTGGGTCCGGCCCACCATCGAGGTCAACGGCCTGCTCTCGGGCTACACGGGCGAGGGCTCCAAGACCGTGCTGCCGTCGAGGGCCATGGCCAAGGTGAGCTGCCGGCTGGTGCCGAACCAGGACCCTGCGAAGATCGCGCGGCTCGTCGAGGAGCACGTGCGGCGCGTCGCTCCCCCCGGCGTCGAGGTCCACTTCCAGCACATGCACGGCGGCCAGCCGTGGCGTGCGAAACTCGAGGGGCCGCTGTACCAGGCCGCGGCCCGGGCGCTGGAGCGTGCGTTCGGCCGTCCGCCGATCTACGCCGGCGAAGGCGGCTCCATCCCGATCGTGACGGAGTTCGAGCGGGTGCTCGGCGCGCCGGTCCTGCTCATGGGCTTCGGCCTGCCCGGCGAGAACGCGCACGCGCCGGACGAGTGGTTGAGCATGGAGAACTTCGAGAAGGGGACGCACGCGGCGGCGGCGCTGCTGGAGGAACTGGGATGACGCGGCCGGGTGCGCGTACGTCGAGGTGTACAAGTGCGTCGGCCTGAGTGAACGAGAACGCTGCGGCGACCAGCGCCCCGTGGTACTCCCGCCTGGTCGCCGCAGCGTTGCTGGGGCAGCTCTGCCGCCCGCCTACGCCGCGTCAGCCACGAACCCCAGCCACGCCGCTTTCTCGTACGCCCGACGCGATTCCGTCCGTCCGGGCGCATCCCTCACTGGGCGGTCGCCCGCTCCAGCTCGCTGAGCGCGGCGTTCATCTCGGCGCGGATCACGCGCCGGACCCGCATCACCTTGTCCGGATACCGGAAGCAGTCTGGCGTGTAGGTGCCGCGGACGCAGCCGTTGTAGCCCAGCAGCGCGCGGCGCTCGTCGCCGCGGTACATCTTCAGGAAGTCGGCGAGGATGCTGGTGCCGTAGCAGATGTTCTCCTCGATGTCGTAGAGGGCGCGGGCGTCGCGCTTGCAGCCGGCCCAGCGGCCCACGTGCTCCGGCATCACCTGCATCAGCCCGCGCGCGCCGACGGGGCTGGTGGCGTCCGGGCGGCCGCGGCTCTCCACCACGAGCACGGACGCGACCGTCGCCGGATCCAGGCCCTTGCGGCTGGAGTGCTCGACCAGCGGCCAGGCCATCCGCCGGGCCAACGAATCGGCGACGCCCATGCGTCGTAGCGCCCGCTCCAGTGGGGCGACGTGCCACTTGTACAGCAGCACGTACGCCTCCGTGTCCATGCCCGCCAGGCGGACCTGCCGCAACCGCTCGCCCAGCGCTTCCAGCTCGGCCCGGGAGGGCGTCGCCTCCGCTTCGCGCATGGCCGCGTGTTCCGGCAGCGCAAGGGCGCGGGCGGTCAACTTCCCGACGCCGATGCCGCTCAACAGCAGCACCGGCGCCGCGGCCGGGATGATCACCACACGGCGCAGCAGACGCTCCAGCTCCTCGACGCACGAGCGGCGGTGCTGCGGCGTTCGGCGACCCCGTCGTCGGAACATTCGCATGAGTTTCGGATGGTGACTTCGCTCCGGGGGCGGCCGGAATTTCGCGGGCGGGGCGGGCCAACGCAAGGTGGCGCGCGCGGCGCCCGCCGTTCCGGCCTGTCTTCAGGAGCTGGGGAGAGCTTCCGGGCCGGCGCCCGCCACCCGGGGCGGAGCCGGGTTCACCACTCCTCTTCCTCCCGCGGCTCGCGCACGAGCACCAGGATCGCGGCCTGGGGCACGACGAGGTACTTCTTTGCCTCGAACGTGATCTCCACGGCCGCACGGCGGAAGAAGATGGCGTAATCGCCAGGCATGGCCTGGACGGGGAGGTAGCGCGGCTCGCTGGTGCCGATCTTCCACGGCTCGTTGTCCAGCTCGGTGGGAGCCGAGATCGGGATGCCGGGGCCGGTCGCGACCACGGTCCCGCCCTGCACGGCCTGGCTGTCGATGGCGCTCGGCGGCAGGTACAGGCCGACGCGGCTCCGCTCTTCGCCCTCTTCAGGGGCGATCAGCACGCGATCACCGACGACGATGAGCTGCTTCGCTTTCCGTTCCATACGTCCGAAGCAATATGAGCCAGACACGTTCACGCGCAAGGATTCCCTACCCGGCGGCCCCCGCTCCCGATCCGCTATGGCCCTGCTACGCCCGGCCACGCACTGTGTGGGCACCGCCCGTGCCGCGGCGGCGTCGGGCCGCGGGGGCGGGCATCCCCCCTCGATCGCCGGCCGTTCGCCGGAAGGAGGAGCCCATGACCACGGAGCGTGGCCGTCCGCGTCCGCCAGGGGCCACCCGGGAACGCGGGGCCGCGCCGGAGCGCAGACCGTACACGTTCGTGCTGGACGCCGGGCTCGTCGAACGGGCCCGCCGCGAGGTCGGCGAGGCGGACGTCGTGCGGAGCATCGAAGCGGCTCTGGCCGCGGCCATCGACTACCAGCTCTGGGTCCGGGAAGTCGCCGCCGGCGAGCGGGACGCGCTTTCGTGAGCCGCCCGGTCCGCCGCCAGCCGTCGGTGCGGCGCCATCGGACGCCGAAGCGGCAGGCGTCCGAACCCGGACCAGCCCCCCGACCCGGACTTCGCCGCCGGCGCCGCGGTCCACGGCCACGACGCCGCCCAGCGGCTAGCCCCGGGTCGGCGCGCCCTGGACCGCGGGAAGCCCGGGAGACGGCGCCAGCGCCAGATCCTGCCGGTGCTCCTGCCGGCCAGAGCCCGCAGCACCGGGGCCACCCGTGGCGGCTGCGCCGCGCCCGGCGCCGCCAAGACGGCCACGAGCAGGGCGCCCCGATCCACGCCCGCGTCCCACGTCGCCCGCCGCGCGGGGCACGGCCAAGGCCCGGCCTCACACCCGCCCACGAACGGAAAGCCACCCCGGGACGCCACCCCTCGGCGGCGCCACCTGCTGACCCGGCGTAGGATCATGCTGCTTTCCTGTTTTCGGCTTCGACTGGGCAGACTGGGGTGGGGTCCGGAGCAAGATTGACGGAAAGCGGACCGATTTTGCCGAGCAAGGGTTTAGACGGCGGAGACGCTCTGCATTACTGTGGTGACACTCGGGCGCTGCACCGCTGCGGCGCCGTCGGTGAAACCCTCTGACGCAGGAGCAGAACCATGAACCGCGCTCTCCGCTCCATCCTCGTCGTTTTCGGCCTGTTCTTCTTCGGGTCCCTCACGACGGCGTGCACCAACCTGCCGCTGGAGGTCGTGCAGCAGGCCAACGAGCAGCCCGATGCCGGCAACGATGATGGCAACGACGACGGCGACGAGGAAGACGGCTACGCGAACAACAACTGAGGCCGTTGCTGGGTCGCTGGCCGGCTAGCGGCTGGCAGGCGCCAGCGCCTCGGTGCTGTAGGCCTCGACCTCCGACGCAATGCGGACCGCGACGGCGCCGGGCCGCTCCACGGCGGCCGGCGCCGGCCGGATCCCCTCCGCCGCAGCCTCCAATAGCCCGAGCGTCTCTTCGGCGCGGATGAGCTGCTCGTTGAAGCGGTGCTTCTCGGCGAGCTCGATGGCCTTGCGCAGGTGCTCCCGCGCGTCGTCCACGTCGCCGATCAGGACGCAGCCGCGACCGATGTGCAGGTGGATGTACGTGCACGACCAGGGGTCGTAACGCCACTGCTCCTCGTCTTCCATCAGCGCCTTGCGCCGCTCGCGGAACGCTTCCGCGTTCCCTGCCTCCGCCGCCACCAGCGCGTAGTCCGCCGCGGCCTGGTTCCGCGTCACCAGGTCCGTGGACCGGGCCAGGATCAGCGAGTAACAGCGCTCGGCCGCCGAGTACAGGCCCAGCTGCGCGAACGCGCGACCCAGGTTGCCCAGGATCGGATTCTGGGCCTCGCCCTCCTCGACCATCCGGGCCGCGGTCCAGCCGTACTCCACCGCCTGCTCCAGGTCGCCCGCCGTCAGCGCCGCGACACACAGACTGTTCAGGGCCGTGGCCACCACGAAATCGTCCCGCCACTCCCGACCGCGCTTGAGCACCTCTTCGAGCATGGCCCGCGCCTTCGGGTAGTTCCCCTGGTACCAGTACGCGATGGCCAGCCCGTCCATCGCCCGCGCCCACTGCTGGCGCTGCCCCATCTCCTCGGACCGCCGGATCGCCTCCCGGTAGTACCGCTCGGACTCGTCCCAACGAGCCGCCTTGCGGAGCACCCGGCCCAGCAGCCGCAGCGCCGTCGTCTGGTCCTGCCCCAGGCCACAGACTTCGGCCAGCTCCAGCGCCGTGAGGTAGTATTCCTCCGCGGCGCGGTAATGCCCGGCCGCCTCGATCGCCTCGCCCATCTCGATGGTCGCGGTCACCAGTGCGGTCGGCGTCCGCTCGCGGATCTTGTGCAGGAAGGCCGCGAGATGCGCCCGCTCCGGGTCACGCGCCGAGAGGTGCCCCAGCTCCTCGCGCACGCCCTCGATCTGCCGCTCATACGAGTCCACCGGCACACGGTCGATCCCGTGACGCAGTAGCCGGTGCACCGGCCGCAACGCGAGGAAACGCAGCCGAGCACGCCGCCCCAGCTCCGCGTCCCGCTCCCGGCCCTCGAGGTCGCCGAGCGCCATCCACGCGGCAAACGTCTTCTCGCGTTGCGGCATGGGAAGCGGCGCGATCCGATCGTAACGTGCCATAGAGCCTTATCCAGTCGCAGTGAGTCGCTGGTATACGCCGTCGCCGGGACACTCGCTGAGGAACAGGTCGAGCGCGTGATCCAGACCCTGTTCGCTGCGGAGCGGGCTCGGGCGCCCTCCGATCGTCGCCTTGATCGCACGGCGGAACGCCGCCCCTGAAGAGTAGCCGAGCTGGTACGCGACCGACTCCACGCTACGGCCGGGCTCCAGCAGCCACCGCAGGCCGTAGAGCACCCGCAGCCACAGGAGCAGACGCCCCGGCGTCGGCAGGCCCCACCGCTCGCAGCGGCGTTCCAGCGTCGACACCGACATGCCGTGCGCCTCCGCGACGTCCGGAACCTGGATCTGCTCCGGGATCCGCTCCGCCGCGAAACGCACGAGCGCCCGCCCTTCTTCGCTCACGCGGCCGCGCAACCGCGCATCCACCAGCGGCGCCAGGCCGCCGTTCAACGCGCTCCGCAGCACCTCGCTGACGAGATACCGGTCGTCCGCATCGCGGGAGGGCACCACTTCCCACGCGCCGGCCTTGCCGAGCCGGAACAGCTCACGGCCATCCAGCTCACCCCAAACGATCAGCGGTGTGATCGGGAACCGCTGCGCGAAGCGGTAGACCCTGAGCACGCCGTCCTTGCGGTCTTCTGCATGGATGTCCGCCACCGCCGCCGCGACCGGCTGCTTGCGCACCAACCGGTAAAGCTCCCGCCACGATTCCGCCCAGACCACCTGGTGCGGAGGTGCCGCGTTCCGTAGCGCTTCCCGATCGAGTCGGTCCGGAAGCAGAGCGGCTATGAGGGCCATGGGGTTACCTGACGGAAAAGGACACATGCCTGACGGACCTTGAGTCTAGCTCCCCGTCCAGGAACGCACAAGAGAGCTCCCGTGGCGCCGCCGGGCCCCGCTCTCGGGACTCAGAAGACACCGGCGCCCCCCGGGCCATGCACCCGGAGGGCGCCGTCGGGGCTCCGGCTCGCCGCCCGCCCACGGCCCGCTGGGCTCGCGGGGCGCGGCGCGCGTCACGGACGACGGGCGGTCAGCCGGCCTCCTGCAGCGCCGGCCTGGCCTGACCGGCCGCGGTGGGCGCATCGATGATGCCGGCTTCGAGCCAGGCGTGCCGTCCGCCGAGCACATCGAGCGCGACGCGGTAGCCGCGTGCGTCGTCGTTGTGGAAGACCTCGCGGAAACGGGCGCGGATGCGGCGCCGCGCGCCGCGGCAGAACAGGTCCGCCAGCTCCACGGCGCGCCGGCCCTCGTCGCCGCCGGCGCGGACGAGCATCTGGGCGCGCACGCAGGTGGCGGCCATGGCGAACAGCTCGGCGCCGACGTCCACCAGCCGGAACAGGACCGACTGCTTCTTCTCGAGCTTGGGGCCGTAGCGGGCCATGGCGTAGAACAGCATCCGGCCGAGGCGCCGCGCGGCGCGGTCCGCGTAGCGCAGGTGCCGCGCCAGCGGGCCGAACTCGGCGTAACGCGGCCAGCGCCCCCAGCCCAGCCACAGCCGCGGGTACCAGCCCGCGAAGTGGACGCCGAGGTTCAAGGCGCCACGCAGCTTGGCGCCCGCGGGCGCTTCCGGATCCACGAACGCTCCGGCGCGCTGGAGGTGGGGGTCCACCGCCTCGCGCGCGATGAACAACCGCATGATCTCGCTCGAGCCCTCGAAGATCATGTTGATGCGGAGGTCGCGCATCGCGCGCTCCACCGGGATCGGCGCCTCGCCCCTGGCGGCCAGCGACGCGGCGGTCTCGTAGCCGCGGCCGCCGCGGATCTGGACCGTGTCATCGATGACGCGCCAGGCGGCCTCCGAGTTGTACATCTTCGCGATGGCGGCCTCCAGACGGATGTCCGACTTGCCCGCATCCGCCAGCGCGGCGGACAGCTCGGCCACCGCTTCCATCGCGAAGGTCGTGGCGGCCATGTTGGCGAGCTTCTGGGCGATGGCGTCGTGCCGGCCCACCGGCAGGCCCCACTGCTGCCGCTCACTGCCCCAGCGCCGCGCGACCTGGAGGCACCACTTGCCCGCCGCCGCGCACGTCGCGGGGATCGTGAGCCGGCCGGTGTTCAGCGTGATCAGCGCGAGCTTGAGCCCCTTGCCCACACCCCACAGCACGTTCTCCTTCGGCACACGCACGTTGTTGAAACGGATCACGCCGTTCTCGATGCCGCGCAGCCCCATGAACTCGCAGCGGTGCACCACCTCGACGCCCGGCCACGACGTCTCCACGATGAACGCGGTGATGCCGCGCCTGCCCTTGCCGTCCGGCGCCGGCGTGCGCGCCATCACCACCATGATCTCGGCGACCGGGCCGTTGGTGCACCACAGCTTCTCGCCGTTCAGGATGTAGGCGCTGCCGTCTTCGGTGGGGTCGGCCGTCGCGCTGATACGGGCGGGGTCGGAGCCCACATCCGGCTCCGTCAGCGCGAAGGCGGAGACCGCGCCCTGCGCCAGCCGCGGCAGGTACTTCCTCTTCTGCTCCTCCGTCCCGAACATCTTGAGCGGCTGCGGCACGCCGATGGACTGGTGCGCGGACAGCCACACGCCCAGCGCCGCGCAGCGCGTGCTCAACAACGCGATGGCGCGGTTGTAGGCCCGCTGATCCAGCCCCAGGCCGCCGTACTCGCGCGGGATCTTCATGCCGAAGGCGCCCAGCCGCCGGAGCCCGTCGATCACCTCCGGCGGGATGCGGCCCTCGCGCTCGATGCGCTCCGGGTCCACCTCCTTCTCCGCGAACTCGCGGAGCTTCTCGAGGAACTCCGCCGCACGCGCTTCCGACTCGGGATTCGGTTCCGGATGCGGATGGATCAGGTCGAGCCGGAGCCGGCCGAGGAACAGCTCGCGCACGAAGCTCGGCAACGCCCATTCGCTCTCGCGCGCCGCCTCGGCGACCGCGCGCGCTTCACGTTCCGTGACCTGCGGCGCCGTCGTGCTCATCGATCCCCCTGGCGAAGGATGTACTTCGCGATCGTCTGGAGCTGCATGTTGCTGGTCCCCTCATAGATCGTGCCGACCTTGGCATCCCGGTACAGCTTCTCGACGGGGTACTCCCGCGTGAAGCCGTAGCCGCCGAACAGGTCGATGCACTGCGAGGCGATGCGCTGCGCGACCTGCGACGAGTACAGCTTGGCCATCGCCGCCTCCACCAGGAACGGCTGGCCCGCGTCCTTCAGCCGCGCCGCGTTGTAGACCATCAACCGTGCCGCTTCCAGCTCGGTGCGCATCTGCGCGAGCTGGAACTGCACGCCCTGGAAGTCCGCGATCGGCCGGCCGAACTGGTGCCGCTCACGGACGTAGCGCAGCGTGTGGTCCAGCGCGCCCTGCGCGAGCCCGAGCATCTGTGCGCCGATGCCGATGCGGCCCTCGTTCAGGGTCTCGATCGCGACCTTGTAGCCAGTGCCGACGGCGCCCAGCACGTTCGAATCCGGCACCTGGGCGCCATCCAGGATCAGCTCCACCGTGGAGGACGCGCGGATGCCCAGCTTGTCCTCCTTCTTCCCGATGGACACGCCCGGCGTATCGCGCTCCACCAGGAACGCCGTGATGCCGCGGTAGCCGTCCTCCGGCCTCGCGTTGGCGAAGACGATGAACAGGCCCGCCTCGGCGCCGTTGGTGATCCACAGCTTCTGCCCCTCAAGCCGCCACCCGCCGTCCGTGCGCACCGCGCGCGTCGCGAGCGAGAACGCATCCGAGCCGGAGCCCGCCTCCGAGAGGGCGTACGAGCCCACCATGTCCCGCGCAAGCCGGGGCAGGTAGCGCTCCTTCTGCTCCTCCGTGCCGTACTTCAGGATGCAGTTGTTGACGAGCGTGTTCTGCACGTCCACCAGCACGCCGACGGCCGGGTCGACGCGGGACAGCTCCTCCACGATCAGCACGGCCGTGAAGAACGAGGCGGCCGTCCCACCCCACTGCTCGGGCACCTCGACGCCCATCACGCCCAGCTCGAAGAGCTGCGTGATGAGGTCCGGGTCCATCTGCCCCGCCTCGTCCATCGCGCGCACGCGGGGCGCGACCTCCTGTTCCGCGAACTCCCGCACCGTCTGGCGCAGGAGCTGCTCCTCTTCGGTGAGTAGCGTGAGAGGCGGGCGGGCCACCTCGGGCAACATGAGCGCCATCTTCGGATCGGACTCCTTCCGGACGGGATCCCCGCGCAGCGTGGGTACGCCTGGGCGACCGTGCCAATTGTACGCCGCGCGCACGGCGCGGGCCAGGCGCCGGCCGCCCCCGCGCCTGGCAGATCCTCCTACCCGCGATCGCCGCGCGCGCTCCGGGCACGCCGCGGAGCCCCATTTGACGCGCCCCGCGGCGAGCCTAGATTAGCCATACCTATGGATCTCGACGCTCTCGTCGCTCCGCTGCGCGCTGATGTCCGCGGTGGCGCAGCCGAGCTCGCAGGCAGCGCGGTCGCGCTCTTCGAGGCCGCGCTCGCCGAAAGCGCCGCGACCGACGTCGAGGACTTCCGCGCGTTCCTCTCCCGGCTCGCCGCCCGCACGCTGGAGGCGCAGCCCTCCATGGCGCCGCTGGTCACACTCGCCGCAACCGTCCTCCTGGCCGCATCCGGCACCGCTTCGGTGGAGGAGGCGCGGGCGGCCACACGCCGCGCCCTCGACCGGTTCCGCGAACGCATCCGGTCCGCGAGCCGGGAGGCCGCCGCGCGCGCCGAGGGGCTCATCCCCGCAGGCGGGCGGGTGCTCACGGTCTCGTCGTCGTCCACCGTGCGCGCGGCGCTGCTCGAGGCCGCCAAGCGCCGCTCGTTCGATGTGGTGTGCCTCGAGGGCCGGCCCAACTTCGAGGGCCGCTCCCTCGCCGCCGCCCTCGCCGCCGCGGGTGTACGTGTCACCCTCGCCGTGGACGCGGCCGTCGCCGCCGTCATCCGCGGCTGCGACGTCGTGCTCACCGGCGCCGACTCGATCGGCGACCTCGGCGTCGTCAACAAGATCGGCACGCGCCCCGCCGCCCAGGCCGCGAAGAGCGCCGGCATCCCCATCTACGCCCTCGCCGACACCACGAAGATCCTGCCGTGCGGCGTGCCACAGCTCGTGGAGGACGACCGCCCCGCCGCCGAGGTCTGGCCCGAAGCGCCGCCCGGGGTCGCCATCTGGAACCGCTACTTCGAGGCCACGCCGCTCTCGCTCTTCGCCGGCGTCGTCACCGAGGCCGGGCTCCGCACGCCCGCCGAGCTCGAGGAGCTGCGCGCCGGCCTCGAGCTGCCCGCCGAGCTGCGCCGCTTGCTGGCCCGCTGATGCACGAAACGCCGCCGATCCCCATGAGGACCGGCGGCGTTCGTCTGTCTGCCGCGACCCGACGCGATGCCGCGTTCGGCACCGGATCGGCGCGGACAGGTGGTCGCGTCTCGAATCGGCTAGGCGCCGATGCGGCGATCGCTTGCCCGTGTCAGGTCGCGGTCAGGACTCGTACTGGACAAGGATCACCTCCTTCGTTGAGTGGACGATCGGGCGTGGACACCAGCGGGCCCTCGGTCCCGCGGTCCGGCCACCGCGCCGCCTGGGGTCACGGCGGCCGGCCCAGGCCCGCGGCGGCACGACCGCCGCGGGCCCCGCCTCTACTCTACCCGAGCGGCGGAGGTTCCGCAAGCCGCGCGCGCTTGCCTTCCATCCGGCCGCCAGCCATACTCCCGGCATGGAGCAGGACCGTCTTCGCGAGATCGTTTCGCTCGTCCGGCAGGTACGCCACGATGCGAACAACCCCCTGACCGCCGCGCTCGGCAACGTCCAGCTCGCCCTCGGCGAGCCGGTGCTGGACGACGCCGAGATCCGCCGGACCCTCCGCACCGTCGAGGCGGAGCTGCTGAAGCTGGCCGAGATCCTCCGCCGCCTCGACGCCGTCAAGGCCTTCGCCGCCCCGGCCCCGACACCGCCGGCTCCGCCCGCCTGACATCGGCGCGTCGAGCCACCTTGACGCTCGGATGCGCCCAACCTATTGTCACCCGCCCGTGAACGGGGCGGCACTCGCGTCGATGTTCGCGTAGGGAGGCACCATGTCGGAGATTCCGCCGGACCTGCTGTATTCGGAGGAGCACGAGTACCTGAAGCCGACGGGCGAAGAGGGCATCTACCAGGTCGGCATCACGGATTACGCGCAAAGCGAGCTGGGCGACATCGTCTACGTCGAGTTGCCGGAGGAAGGCAGCAAGTTCTCGCGCATGGAGCCGTTCGGCACCGTCGAGGCGGTGAAGGCCGTGAGCGACCTGTATTGCCCTGTCTCCGGCGAGGTGGTGGAGGTCAACACGGCGCTCGAGGACGATCCCGGGCTGATCAACACCGACCCCTACGGCGAAGGGTGGATGATCAAGCTGAAGATCGCGGACGAGGGCGAGCTCGACTCGCTCCTGGGCGCCGCGGAGTACGCCGCCCACATCGGCGAGTCGCTGCGATGAGCTACGTCCCGCACAGCCCGGACGACGTCCGGCGCATGCTGGATGTGATCGGTGTCTCATCGGTCGCGGACCTGCTCGCCGACATCCCGCGGGAGTACCTGCTCGACCGGCCGCTGGATCTGCCGCCCCCGCTGTCGGAGTGGGAGACCGCGCGGCTGCTCGCGCAGAAGGCGGCCGCGAACGAGACGCTGATCTGCTTTGCAGGCGGCGGCATCTACGACCACTACGTACCGGCGGCGGTGGACATGATCCTCCGCCGTTCCGAGTTCTATACCGCGTACACGCCCTACCAGCCCGAGGTCAGCCAGGGCACACTCCAGGTCATTTACGAGTTCCAGAGTCTGGTCTGCGAGCTGACCGGCATGGACGTGGCCAACGCGTCCATGTACGACGGCGCCAGCGCGACGGCCGAGGCGATGCTGATGGCGCGCTCGATCGCGCGCGGGGCGAGGGGCGCGGTGGCGGTCGCCGGCAACCTGCACCCGCACTACCGCCGCGTGCTCGAGACCTACAACGCGGGGGTCGGTCTCGAGATCCGGACCGTCCCGTTCGGCGGGGACGGGCGGCTCGACCTGGACGCGATGCGCGCCGCCGTGCGTGATGACACCGCCGCCGTCATCGTCCAGAGCCCCAACTTCTTCGGCATCATCGAGGACTGGTCCGCCGCCGCCGACATCGCGCACGCGGCGGGCGCGCTGCTCATCGCCGTCTTCGACCCGGTCAGCCTCGCCCTGCTCCGCTCGCCTGGCGAGTGTGGCGCGGACATCGCCGTGGGCGAGGGGCAGGGGCTGGGCAACGCCATGAGCATGGGCGGCCCCGGCCTCGGCCTGTTCGCCTGCCGTCAACAATTCGTGCGGCACATGCCGGGGCGTATCGCCGGCATGACCGTGGATCAGGACGGCAAGCGCGGCTTCGTGCTCACCCTCCAGACGCGCGAGCAGCACATCCGCCGCGAGAAGGCGACGTCCAACATCTGCACCAACCAGGCGCTGAACGCGCTCGCCGCCACCGTCTACCTGGCGCTGGTCGGCAAGGAGGGGTTGCGGCGCGTGGCTGAGGCGTCGCTGCGCGGCGCGCACTACGCCTTCGAGCGCCTCACCGCGCTGGACGGCATCGAGCCGATGTTCCCGGGCGGCCCGTTCTTCAAGGAGTTCGCGCTGCGCACCGAGCGGCCCGCCCGGGAGCTGATCGAGGCCGCCCGCGCGCGTGGGGTGCTCGCGGGCATCGCCCTCGACCGGTTCCAGGACGTGCTGCCGGTCCGCGACGGGCTGCTCGTCGCCGTCACCGAGAAGCGGAGCAAGGAGGAGATCGACCTGCTGGTCAGCGCCCTCAGCGGCTGAGCACGATGCAGGCAAGGGAGGGATCCATGGCGCGGCTCACCTGGCACGGTCATGCCTGTTTCACGCTCGTCACCGACGACGGCACCCGGATCATGTTCGATCCGTGGCTGGACCAGAACCCGGCCGCGGACATCCGTACGGACCAGGTCCAGGCGCTGGACTACATCCTGGTCAGCCACGGCCACTTCGACCACTTCGCCGACGCGATCCCGCTGGCCAGGAAGACCGGGGCCACGCTGGTGGCGATCTACGAGCTCGCGGCTTTCGCGCAGTCCAAGGGCGTCGAGAAGACGCACGGCATGAGCATCGGCGGCGGGTACCGGTTCCCCTTCGGCTACGCGAAGCTGACGCCCGCGCTGCACGGGCCGAACGTCGCCGGCGATGACGAGGGCACCTTCACCTGCATGCCGGGCGGCTGGTGGCTCGACCTCGGCGGCAAGCGGCTGTACCACGCGGGCGACACCGCGCTGATCACCGACATGCAACTGTTGAAGGGCAGGGTGGACGTGGCGCTGCTGCCCATCGGCGACAACTATACGATGGGCCCGGAGGACGCCGCGCGTGCCGTCGAGTTCATCGAGCCGCGCATCGTCGTGCCGATGCACTACAACACGTTCGACCTCATCCGGCAGGACCCGGCGGAGTTCGCCCGCCTCGTGGGCGACCGCGCCCGGGTGGAGATCCTGGAGCCGGGGGGGAGTTTGGAGTTCTGAGGAGGGGAGCGGGCGGGGAATTCGCCATAGGCACCCGCCGACCGCCGCCTCCCCGGAACCCGACGAGAAGGAGCCTGACGAGCATGCCGACTACGGATAGACCGCCGTTCCCGCTCCGCGACGCCGTCCCGCCGTTGCTCTTCGAGCGCTCGCGGCCGGGGCGGCCGGGGGTCGCGGTGCCGCGCGGCGACGTGCCCGCGCGCGACCCGGCGGAGCTGTTGCCGGGCGAGCTGTTGCGGGACGAGCCGCCGGCGTTGCCGGAGGTGCCCGAGCACGAGGTCGTGCGCCACTACATCGAGCTGTCGCTGCGCAACCATCACGTGGACCGCGGCTTCTATCCGCTCGGGTCGTGCACGATGAAGTACAACCCGAAGATCAACGAGGAGATGGCGCGGCTGCCGGGCTTCACGGGGGCGCATCCCTTCGCGCCGGATGACGCGGTGCAGGGCGCGCTGGCCGTGCAGTACGAGCTGCAGCAGGCCCTCGCGGAGATCTCGGGGATGGACGCGGTCACACTGCAGCCGGCGGCCGGCGCGCACGGGGAGCTGACCGCGGTGTTCATGATGCGCGCCTACCACGAGGCGCGCGGCCGCATGCGCCGGAAGATCCTGATCCCGGACACGGCGCACGGGACGAACCCGGCCACGGTCGCGCTGGCGGGGTTCCAGGTGGTCACGCTGAAGTCGAACGCCGAGGGGTTGGTGGACCTGGCGGAGCTGGAGGCCGCGCTCGACGATGACGTGGCCGGCTTCATGGTCACGAACCCGAACACGCTGGGCAAGTTCGAGCGGCAGATCGGCGCGATCGCGGCGCGGGTGCACGAGGCGGGCGGCCTCATGTACATGGACGGCGCCAACCTGAACGCGCTGATGGGCATCGCGCGGCCCGGGGACATGGGCTTCGACGTGATGCACTTCAATCTGCACAAGACGTTCACGACTCCGCACGGCGGCGGCGGCCCGGGGGCGGGGCCCGTCGGCGTGAAGGCCGAGCTGGAGCCGTTCCTGCCGGTGCCGGTGGTCGTGCGGGACGAAAACGGCCGGTATCGGCGCGAGTGGGACCGCCCGCAGAGCATCGGCAAGGTCCACGGCTTCATGGGCAACTTCGCGGTGCACGTGCGCGCGCTCACGTACATCCGCATGCTCGGCGCGAGCGGCGTGCGCGAGACGGCGGAGGGCGCGATCCTCAACAACGCGTACGTCACCGCGCGCTTGAAGGAAGCGTTCGACCTGCCGTACGGCCCCGGGCTGCACGAGTCCGTGTTCAGCGGCACGCGGCTGAAGCAGTACGGCGTGAAGACGTTGGACGTGGCGAAGCGGCTGCTGGACTTCGGCGTGCACGCGCCCACGATCTACTTCCCGTTGGTCGTGCCCGAGGCGCTGATGATCGAGCCGACCGAGACGGAGACGCTCGAGGAGCTGGACCGTTTCGTGGAGGCGATGCTGGCGATCGCGCGCGAGGCGGCGGAGACGCCGGAGGTGGTGACGAGTGCGCCGCACACCACGCCCGTGCGTCGGCTGGACGAGAGCCGGGCCGCGCGGCAGCCCAATCTGCGATGGAGTGGCGGCTGATCGACGACACGGTGGCGCGCGCCGGCCCCGCCAACATGGCGATCGACCAGGCGCTGCTCGAGAGCGTTCAGGCGGGGGGTCGGCCGGCCCTCCGCTTTTATCGTTGGCGGCCGGCGTGTCTGTCGTTCGGCCGGAACCAGCCGGCGCGTGGGTTGTGCGACCCGGCGCGCGCCGCGGCGCGCGGCGTTGACATCGTCCGGCGGCCGACCGGTGGCCTGGCCGTGCTCCACGACCGCGAGTTGACCTACGCCGCCGTCCTGCCCGTGGGCCTGCTGGGTTCTCCTCGGGAAACGTACCGTGCGTTGAACCGTGCGCTGGTCGAGGGGCTCCGCCGGCTCGGGCTCCCCGCGGAGCTCGCGCCCGCCGGGGGCGCGGGCGGTGTCCCGGCCGGCCCGGCGCCGGCCGCGGCGGGGTCCGGCGCCGGCGCCGGGCGTACGGCCGTCAGCGCCGGCGGCGCCACGGGCGGAACGGCGCTGACGGTCACGGCCGCGTGCTTCCAGGCGCCGGCGCCGGGCGAGGTGGTGGTGGCGGGGCGGAAGCTGGTGGGCAGCGCGCAGCGGGTGGAGCGGCGCGCCATCCTCCAACACGGCTCGCTGCTGCTCGAGGGCGACCAGTCCCTCGTCGCCGAGCTGGTCGCGGGGCCGCCGCCGCCGGCGCCGGCCACACTGGCCGGCGCGCTCGGCCGCACGCCGGAGCCGGAGGAGCTGGTGGAAGCGCTGCGCGCCGGCTTCGAGTCGGCGCTCGGCATCCGTCTCGTCCCCGGGGCGCTGTCCGCCGCCGAACGGGAGCGCGCCCAGGCCCTGGAGGCGCATTTCGCATCGGACGCGTGGACCTGGCGTTGTTGACGGAGGCCCGGATGGATCTCGTCGCTCACCCGCGGCGCATCGCTGCGCTGCTGCTCTCTCTGTTCGCGACCATCGCCGCGGCGTGTGGCCGGGACGCCGCACCGCGGCCGGGCGGCACCGTGACCGTGGGGATGCGGGCCGACTTCGCGGGCTTCAACCCCATCACCAACACGGCCCAGTACACGGACGAGCTGATCAAGTACGCGCTGTTCACGCCGCTCATCCAGTACGACGAGAACCTCCAGGTCCGGCCGTACCTCGCGGAGTCCTGGGAGCTGCTGGGCGACACGGGCGTGGTGTTCTCCTTGCGGCGCGACGTGCGCTGGCACGACGGCCGGCCCGTCACGGCGGAGGACGTGGTCTTCACGTTCGACCTGGCGAAGGATCCGGCCACCGGGTCGCTGATCGGGTCCGCGTACCTCTCGGAGGTCGCACGCGCGGAGGCCGTGGACAGCTACACGGTGCGGTTCACGTTCACCCGCCCGCACGCCCAGGCGCTCGAGGACTTCTGGTGGCCGCCGGTGCCCAAGCACCTGCTCGAGGGCATCCCGCCCGAGGACTTGCGCAACGCGCCGTTCAACCGCGCGCCGGTGGGCAGCGGGCCGTACCGGTTCGTGGAGTGGCGCGCCAACGAGCGGCTGGTGCTCGAGCCGAACCCGGACTTCCCGGAGGCCCTGGGCGGGCCGCCGGCGCTCCAGCGCGTGGTCTTCCGCATCGTGCCCGAGACCTCCACCCTGCTCACCGAGCTGGTCACGGGCGGGATCCAGGTGAACATCCCGCTCGTCCCGGACCAGGCCGCGCAGGTCGAGGCGGACCCGAACCTCCAGTTGTTCGCGTTCCCCAGCCGCACCGTGTACTTCATCGGCTGGAACACGCGGCGCGAGCCGTTCACGGATGCCCGGGTGCGCCGCGCGATGACGCACGCCATCGACCGGCAGGCGATCATCGATGCGCTGCTGGAGGGGTACGGCAGCCCCGCGACCAGCACGATCCCGCCCTGGTCGCCGCTCTACCCCGAGAACGTCGAGCCGCTGCCGTACGACCCGCAGGAGGCGATGCGCCTCCTGGATGAAGCCGGCTGGACGGACCGGAACGGCGACGGCATCCGGGAGAACGCCGCGGGCCGGCCGTTCCGGTTCACGCTGCTCACCAGCGACAACCCTCTGAACCGGAACGTGGTGGCCGTGGTCCAGAGCCAGCTGCGCCAGGTGGGCGTGGACGCGCAGATCCGCTCCCTCGAGTTCCAGACGCTGCTCACGCAGCACCGCGCCCGGGACTTCGACGCCGTGCTGCAGACCTGGGTGCTGGACAACTTCCAGGTCGCCTCGGCGCCCGCCGCGCTGTTCCACTCGCGCTGGGCGGATGTGCCGCGCTCGGCCAACCGCAGCTCGTTCGCGAACCCGCGGGCGGACAGCCTGATCGATGCGGGCGCCGCGGAGACGGATCCCGAGCGCGCGAGAGAGATCTGGGCGGCGTTCACGGAGCTGCTGAACGAGGAGCAGCCGTTCACCTTCATGTTCTGGCTGGACGAGCTGGCCGCGGCGAGCCGCAGTCTCGGCGGCGTGGTGATGGACCCGCGCGGCGAGTTCGTCAGCATCGCGGACTGGCACCTGCGGGGCGAGGCGTCCCGGGCCGGCCGCTGACCGCCTGCCGCCCGAGGACGCGCCACGGCCGATGGGCACCTACCTCATCAAGCGACTGCTCGGCGCGATCCCTCTGCTGCTGGGCGTCGCCACGCTCATCTTCGTCGTCCTGAACCTCGCGCCCGGCGATCCCACCGCGCACTTCTACAGCGCCGCGGCGTCGCCCGAGGTGATCGAGCAGCTCCGCCGCACGTATGGCCTCGACCAGCCCCTCCACGTGCGCTACCTCGCCTGGCTGCGCGCGTTCGTCACCGGCGACTTCGGCTCCTCGCTCGCCCAGGGCCGGCCCGTGCTGGACATCATCCTCGACGCGCTGCCCAACACCATCCTCCTGACGGGCACCTCGCTGGTGCTGGTGTTCGTGCTGGGCGTGGCCATGGGCGTCTATCAGGCCGTGCGGCAGCACCGGCTGGCGGACCGCATCCTCAGCGTGGTCGCGCTGTTCTTCTACTCGATGCCCTCGTTCTGGCTCGGGCTCATGCTGATGCTGGTCTTCGCCTACAAGGCGCACCAGTGGGGTTGGCCGATCGCGCTGCCGCCCACGGGCGTCACGAGCATCGACTACGAGTTCCTCTCCCCTCTGGGCAAACTCCGGGACCGCATCGAGCACATGGTCCTGCCCGTCCTCACCCTGACGCTCGTCCTCGCGGCCGGGATCGCGCGCTACACGCGCGGCCAGATGCTCGAGGTCATCCGTCAGGACTACATCCGGACGGCGCGTGCGAAGGGGTTGCCCGAGCGCACGGTGATCCTCCGGCACGCGCTGCGCAACTCGCTCATCCCGGTGATCACGTTGCTCGGGCTGTACCTGCCGTTCCTGTTCAGCGGCGCGGTGTTCGTGGAGACGATCTTCGCCTGGCCGGGCATGGGGCGGGAGATCGTGAACGCCATCGCCCAGCGCGACTACCCGGTGGTCATGGCCACCAGCTTCCTGTTCGCGGTGCTGGTCGTGGTCGGCAACCTGCTGGCCGACGTGCTCTACGCGGTCGCCGACCCGCGCATCCGATACGATTAGCCATGGACGACCGCGTGCCCGGATCGATCGCGCCGGACCCCGAGTCCGCCGTCCCGGAGCCGGTGCCCGTGCTGGCGGAGGAGCGGGGCGCCGTGGCCGCGCAGCAGCCAGCCCCGCCGGTGCCGGCGCGGTCCATCGTGCTCTCCATGCTGCTGCCCGGCACGGGCCACCTCGCGGTCGGCGCGCCGGCGCGCGGCCTCGCCATCCTGCTGCCGTGGGGCCTGCTGCTCGGCCTGGCCTACCTGGTCCGCGCGCGTCTCGCCGCGGTCCCCCGGACGGGGTCGCTGGACGACTGGGTCGCCGCCATCACACTCGTAGGCTCCATCGGGCTGCTGTGGGCCTACGCACTCTACGACCTGCTCGTCGCGCGCCGCCGCACGACGGTTCGCGACTCCCAGTGGCGTATCGCGGCGCGCCACTTCAAGCGCAACCGCGTCGCGCTCGCGGGCCTCGCGGTCATCGTGGTGCTGTACCTGGCGGCGCTGCTCGCGCCGCTGATCGCGCCGTACGACCCCATCGCCATCGGCGATCTGGTCGAGACCGGCTTCCTGCCGCCGTCCCGGGAGCACTGGCTCGGCACGGACCGCTTCGGCCGCGACGTGTTCAGCCGCATCCTCTACGGGGCCCGGGTCTCGCTGTCCATCGGCTTCATCGCCACCGCCATCAGCGTGACCGTCGGCCTGCTGCTCGGCGCGGTGGCGGGCTACGTCGGCGGGCGGGTGGACGCCGTGATCATGCGGTTCACGGACATGGTGCTCGCGTTCCCGCGGCTGATCCTGCTGATCCTCGTGGTCGCGTTGTTCGAGCCCTCGCTCTCCGTCATCATCATCGTGCTGGGGCTGACGCAGTGGCCCGGCACCACGCGGATCGTGCGTGGCGATGTGTTGAGTCTCCGCGAGCGGGAGTTCATCCACGCGGCCCGGGCGCTCGGCATGAGCGGGCCGCGCATCATCCTCCGCCACCTGGTCCCCAACGTCCTGGCGCCGGTCATCGTCGCGGCGACGCTGGGCATCGGCAACACGATCGTGCTGGAAGCCGGCCTCTCGTTCCTCGGGCTGGGCGTGCCGGAGCCCGCGCCGTCCTGGGGCAAGATGGTGGCGGAGGGGAGCGAGGTCCTGTTCAACGCCTGGTGGCTCGCCACGTTCCCGGGCCTCGCGATCGTCGTGACCGTGCTCGCGTTCAACCTGGTGGGGGACGGGCTGCGTGACGCGCTCGACCCGCGGCTGAGGAGCTGATGGCGCTGCTCGAGGTGGAGAACCTCCGGACCTACTTCTACACCGATGAGGGCGTGGCCCGCGCGGTGGACGGCGTCTCGTTCTCGCTCGATGCCGGCGAGGCGCTGGGGATCGTGGGGGAGAGCGGGTCGGGCAAGTCGGTGACGTCGTTGTCCATCCTGCGTCTGGTGCAGAGCCCGCCCGGCCGCATCGAGCCCGGAAGCTCGATCCGCCTGCGCGGCGAGGAGCTGCTGGCGCTCCCCGAGCGGCGGATGCGGCAGGTGCGGGGCAACGACATCGCGATGATCTTCCAGGAGCCCATGACGTCGCTCAACCCGGTGCACACGGTGGGCGCGCAGATCGTCGAGACGCTCCGCCTGCACCGGCGGCTGGGCAAGCGCGAGGCGTGGCAGCGCGCCGTCGAGCTCCTGGCGATGGTCGGCATCGCGAACCCGGAGGAGCGGGTGCATGCGTACCCGCACCAGCTCTCGGGCGGGATGCGCCAGCGCGTCATGATCGCGATGGCGCTGGCGTGCGAGCCGGACGTGCTGATCGCGGATGAGCCGACGACGGCGCTCGACGTCACGATCCAGGCGCAGATCCTCGAGCTGATCGGCGAGCTCAGGCAGCGGCTCGGCACCGCGGTGCTGCTCATCACCCACGACCTGGGCGTGGTGGCCGAGGTCTGCGACCGCGTGGTGGTGATGTACGCCGGGCAGGTGATGGAGGAGGGCACGGTCGAGCAGATCTTCAACGACCCGCGCCACCCGTACACCGAGGGGTTGCTGGCGGCGATCCCGCGGCTCGGCGAACGGGTCGAGCGGTTGCGGGTGATCCCGGGCAGCGTCCCGGCGCCCACCGCGTGGCCGCAGGCGTGCCGTTTCCACCCGCGCTGCCCTTACGGCTGGGACCTGTGCGTGAACGCCGCGCCGGACCTGTTCGATGCGGGCGACGGGCACCGTTCGCGCTGCTGGCTGGAGAAGCACCCGGAGCGGCGGGCGGAGCGACGCCCGGGCGAGGCGCCGGCGGAGCGGTACCACCGCACGGCCGCGGCCGAGGGCGCCGCCGCGCCGCCGGAGGTCGGGCCGCCGGAGGCGCCGCCCCGGCCGTTGCACGAGCACCCGGACATCGAGAAGGACGTCGAGCGATGACGGCGCCCGACCGCGACTACGCGACAGCCGGCCGGGACACGGGCGGCCTCGTGCTGCCGCCCGCCAAGGGAGACAGCGACCTCGGCGGCCGCACCGTGGAGGAGGCGCCCCCGCCGGAGGACGCGCTGCTCGTCGTGCGCGGCCTCACCAAGTACTTCCCGCTCCGGCGCGGCCTCTTCGGCCGGGTGCGCGGCTACGTCCGCGCCGTCGACGGCGTCTCGTTCTGGCTCCGCCGCGGCGAGACGCTCGGCCTCGTCGGCGAGTCGGGCTCCGGCAAGACGACGGCGGGCCGCACCATCCTTCGTCTCATCGAGCCGACGGCGGGCTCGGCCTTCTTCGCGGGGCGCGACATCTTCCAGATGGACTCCCGGGAGCTGCGCCGCTTCCGGCGCCGGGCCCAGATCGTCTTCCAGGACCCGTTCGGCTCGCTCAACCCGCGGATGACCGTGGGCGACATGCTGGGCGAGGTGCTCCGGGTGCACCGGCTGGCGCGGGGCAGCGCGGTGCGCAACCGCATCGTGGAGCTCCTCGAGCTGGTGGGGCTCTCGCCGGCCCACGCGGCGCGCTATCCGCACGAGTTCAGCGGCGGGCAACGCCAGCGCATCGGCATCGCCCGTGCACTCGCGGTCGAGCCGGACTTCGTCGTCTGTGACGAGCCGGTCTCCGCGCTCGACGTCTCCGTCCAGGCGCAGGTCCTCAACCTGCTCCGCGACCTGCAGGACCGCCTCGGGCTGGCCTACCTCTTCATCGCCCACGACCTCAGCGTCGTGGAGCACGTCAGCCACCGGATCGCCGTGATGTACCTGGGCCGCATCGTCGAGATCGGCACCGCCGAGCAGGTCATCCGCTCGCCCCGGCACCCCTACACCCGCGCCCTCCTCTCCGCCGTGCCCGTGCCGCGCCCCGGCGGGCGCAAGGGGCGCATCGTGCTCACCGGCGACGTGCCCAGCCCCGTCGCCCCGCCCCCCGGCTGCCCGTTCCACCCCCGTTGCCCCCACCCGCTGAGGGACGCGGACTGCGCCGCCATCGCCCCGCCGCTGGCGGAGAAGGCGCCGGGGCACTTTGCGGCGTGCATCAAGGAGCCGGCCTACCGGGCGGGCTGACGGAGCCGCGCCCCGGGGCCCCGGGGCCACCGAGGGGCACCGGGCCTCGACGGACCGGGCGCCGTCGGGATCGCCCGTGGGGCGGTCGCGAGCGGCGCCCACCAGCGCACGGGGCCTTGACAGGCCTGGTGCCGTCCGTCTATGTTGAGCCGCACTTTTTCCTGAAAGTCCCAATATCCACAGTGGCTGGCGGGCCCAGAGTGGCCCCGCGTCCGATCCCTTGGAGGTCACCTTGGGCAGTATCGGCACCTTCGGACTGGCGCTGGTTCAGATCCCGGGGCTGGAGGCACCGGATCAGACGTTCACGGAGTGGTTCGTCCAGATGTTCAAGGACGGCGGCGAACTCATGTGGCCGCTGGCCGCGTGCGCCGTTTGGGGTCTGATCGTCATCGTTTGGAAGCTGATCGACCTGACGTCCAAGGGCATCCGGACGAGCAAGGTGCTGCGCGAGGTGGACGACCTCATGGCCAAGCGCAAGATCACGGAGGCCATGGCGGTCGCCCGCGACTCCAACACGCCGGCGGGCCGGATCCTCTACGCGGGCCTGGAGCGCCGGGAAGAGGGTACGGAGCGCGTGATGAAGGCGATCGAGAACGTCGGCATGCTCGAGATGGCCGGCCTGGAGCGGGGCCTGGTCTCGCTGGCCACGGTCTCGAACGTCGCGCCGCTGCTCGGGTTCCTGGGGACGGTGATGGGGATGATCGAGGCGTTCGCGGCGATCGAGGCCGCGGGCGAGGTGGAGGCGACCCTCGTCGCCGCCGGTATTAAGGTCGCGCTGATCACGACGGCGGCCGGCCTCACGATCGCGATCCCGATCAACATCGCCCACAACTACTTCGTCTCGAAGATCGACCAGCTGGTGATCGACATGGAGGAGTCGGCACAGAAAATGATCGACACCCTCCATGCCATGGAAGTGGGTACCGCGGTCTCGGGATGAGCTTCGTGAACGCAGCGATCTGCCGGACGGAGGGCCACCGTGCGGGTGGCCCTCTCCGTTTAGGTCTCCTCCTCCTGCTCGCGGCCGGCTGCGCCGGCGGTGGCGGACCGAAGAGGCCAACGCCCGAACGGGATGGCGGGGTGGCCCGGCCGCTGGACGTCTACCGCGAGCTGGGCATGCTCACCGGCACGACGGACTACCCGGCGGTGGCGAGCTTCGCCACGATGGCCGGGCCCGGGGACTCGACCTACGTGCTGTTCGGGCTGTCGTTGCCGAACAGCGCGTTGCGTTTCCAGCGGGAGGAGTCCGGGTTCCTGGGCGAGTACGCGGTCCGGATCACGTTCCTGCGGGACAGCGTCCCCGTCCGCGAGGTGCGGCGGCGGGAGGTGGTGCGGATCCCGAGCTTCGCGGAGACGGGGCGGACCGAGGAGAGCGTGGTCTTCCAGGAGCTGATCCCAGTGGAGCCCGGCGAGTACACGGTGGAGGTGGAGGCGCGTGACCCGCACAGCTCCCGCGGGTTCCGGGCGGTGGACACGCTGCGGGTGCCGCGCTACGGCGTGGCCACCCGGCGGCTCTCGGAGCCCGTCGTCGTCTACCGGGCCACGGGCCGCGAGTCGCCGGAAGTCTATCCGGAGCTGATCACCAACCCGCGGCGCACGGTGGCGTATGGTGGCGACGCGCCGCTCCTCTACATTGAGGGCTACGGCGTCTCGGAGGGGTACCCCGTTTCCGTCCGGGTCGTGGACGAGCACGGGACGGAGGTGTGGTCGTCGCAGGTCGGCCTGCACGGGGGCGGCTCGGAGGTACGGAGCACCGTGGTGGAGATCCCGAGGGAGCCGCTGCCGCTGGGCCGCCTCTGGGTCGAGCTCCGGACGCCGCCGGACACCCAGGCCATCCGCTCGCCGCTGCTGGTGACCATCTCGGACCAGTGGATGGTTGCGAACTTCGAGGAGGTCCTCGAGTTCCTGCGCTACATCGCTTCCTCCGAGGAGCTCGACTCCCTGAGCACGGTCACGGGCGCGGAGCGGCGTGAGCGGTGGGAGCGGTTCTGGGAACGGCGCGACCCCGTTCCGGCCACGCCCATCAACGAGTTCCGCGAAGCGTTCTTCGAGCGCGTGCGGATCGCGACGGAGCAGTTCGGCGAGCCGGGCCGCCCGGGCTGGCGCACGGACCGGGGCGAGGTGTTCATCGTGCTGGGCCGGCCCGACATGGTCTATGAGGAGGATGGCCGGGTCGGCGACCCGATGTCGATGCGCCGGATCATCGTCTGGATCTACGAGCGTGGCCCCACCGGCAGGCTCGAGCTGGTGTTCGAGGATCGGTCCGGCTTCGGTCGCTACGAACTGACCCCCGCGTCCGAGAGCGCCTTCCGCTCGGCGGCCAACCGGTTACGGGCGCGGTGGGAAGGGGGCTAGGTCCCGGGCGGCGGCACGGCGGTGCCGTCGCCCGGCGGGCGGGTCCGTCGGAGGCGTCGCGCCCGGGCCAGCGGCGCAACGCGATGTGACCGCGGGGCCCGGCGCGGGGGTTGCAGCCAACGGCCCTGTGGGGGAAGGAACCCCGCAGGGCCGCACCACGTAGTTTAGCCGACGAGGCGCAGTCCGGCGGTCGGTCATGGTGAGACACTACTTGGGTGTCGTACTTCTCTTCCTGGCAGTGGCCGTCGCCCCCGGCGTGCTCGAGCTCGGGCGCGGGCCCGCCGCTGCGGCCGTGGAAGCGGAGCAGCTGGACGTGCCGCCCGAGGCGCTCGAGGCGCTGCGGCAGGGGCGGTACTGGCGCGCGAGCCGCATCCTCCGCGGCTACCTTGCCAGCACACCCAATCCCCGACCCGAGACCATCCTGCTCGCCGCCCAGGCGGAGGCGGGCTGGGGCGCGTGGGCGCGGGTCGACTCGTTGCTCTCGGGCCGGGACTGGCTGGACCGTGTCTCCGGCGGGTACGGCTGGAACCTGCTGGGCCGGAGCCAGCTCGCGCTGGAGCGGTGGATGCCCGGCAGCGCCGCCCTCGCCCGCTACCTGGAGGTGGCCCAGGACGCCGGCGAGAGGGAACGTGGCATGGCCGAGGCCCGGCGCGCCCGCGCGCTCCAGCGGGCCGGCGACGCCACCGGCGCCGCAGCCGCCTACGACCGCGCCGCGGCGCTGCTCCCTCAGCTCGGCGACTGGCTCTCCGTGTTCGCGGCCGAGGCGCTCGCGGCGGCGGGCGACACGGCGGGCGTGCGGGAGCGGCTGGAGCGCGCCGACTCGGCGCTCGCCCACGAATGGGGCTGGCGCATCCGCTACCGCGCACACCTGAAGGCCAACGACGTCCGAGGAGCGCAACACATCGCGGAAGCGGCGGCCCACTCGCTCGGCCAGGCGTCCGCCCGGGCCGAGGCCTGGGCGCTGGCGGGACAGGCCCGCCTCCAGCGGGGAGACACGGCAGGGGCGCGTGACGCGTACATCCGCGCCATCGAGGCCGCGCCCGGGGCATCGGCTGCCGTGGACGCGGCCCGCGCGCTCGGGGGGCTGAGGAACGCGACGCCGGAGGACATGCTTCGCGTCGGCCGCGTCTACCTCCGACACGGCAACCTCGAGCGCGGCATCTCCGGGCTGCGCGCCTATCTCGCCTCCGGGAAGGGCACGGCGCTCCAGCGCGCCGAGATCCGGCTCGAGATCGGCAACGCGCTGTTCCGCGCCGGCCGCTACAAGGACGCGGAGCGCTGGATGCTCGACCTCGTCGCCGATGCGCCCAACGCCCGCATCGGCGCGGAAGCGATGCTCATCGCCGGCCGCGCGCAGTACCGCCAGGGCCGCACCGATGCGGGCCGGGCCACGCTGCTGCGTACCGCAGAGCGCTTCCCCGGGCAGCGGGCGGCGGCCCAAGCGGTCTACCTCGTCGCCGACCTCGCCCACGACGACAACGACCTGGACCGCGCACGGCAGCTCTACCGCCGCGTCGTCGACATCGATGCGAACGCCCGCGAGGCCGGGCTCGCCCTCATGCGGCTCGCCGGCATGCGTTACGTGGAGGGCGACCTCGCAGGCGCGCTGCGCGTCTGGGAGGAGTACCGGCAGCGGCACCCCAACGGCCGCAACTACCAGCAGGCCACATACTGGGCCGGGCGCGTGTACCGTGAGCTCGGGCAGGACTCACTCGCCCGCGCACGGTTGCACGAGGTGCGGCGCATCGACCCCATCTCGTTCTACAGCGCCCGGGCCGCCGAGCTGCTGGGCGAAGACTTCTGGGACATCCCCCTCGAGCCCTCGCCGCCGCGGCAGGAGGCGGTCGAAGCCGAGGTCGCACGCGCTCTCGTGCGCCTCGACCTGCTGCGCGAGCTGGGCCACGAGTCGGCCGCCAACTTCGAGATCGAGCGTCTCAAGCGCCACTTCGAAGAACGCGACGGCGCGCTGTACGCCCTCGCCGAGGCGTTCAACGCGCGCGGCCTGACCTACACCGGCATCCGCATCGGCTGGGACATCTACCGCCGCGAAGGCGCGTGGAATCCGCGCTTGCTCCGCATCATCTATCCGTTCCCGTACCGCGACCTGATCGTGGCGGAGGCCACGGAGCGGGGGCTGGACCCGTTCCTCGTCGCCGGCCTCATCCGCCAGGAGTCGATGTTCAACGCGACGATCGTGAGTCCGGCGGGCGCGATCGGCCTCATGCAGATCATGCCGTCCACCGGTCGCTCGCTCGCGCGCATGGTGGACCTCGGCCCGTTCCACGACGGCCTGCTGGAGCGGCCGGAGATCAACCTGCACCTCGGAATGGCGTACATGGCGGACCTGATCGGCCGGTTCGGCCAGCGCCTCGACGCCGCGCTCGCCGCGTACAACGCCGGCCCGCACCGGGTGGCACGCTGGCGCCAGTTCCCCGAGTACCGCGACGGGGACCTGTTCGCCGAGCGCATCCCGTTCGCCGAGACCCGCGACTACGTCAAGATCGTCCAGCAGAACGCCCGCATCTACGCCGCCCTCTACGGCGGACCCGCGGGGGTGGTCACCGGCGACTGATCGCACCGCACGGTGTCCGGACCCGACGCGTTGACCCGCACCGGCACGGCCGAGACCGCGCGCAAGGTGATCCATGCCGCCGCGGGCGCCGGCGCCGCGGCCGTCGCGTGGTTCGCGCCGCCCGCGGCCGGCCGCGCCGTGCTCGTCGGCGCCGTCCTCCTCGCGCTCCTCATCGAACTGCTCCGCACCCGCGTGCCGGCCGTGCGCCGCCGCTTCGATGCGACGGTCGGACACATGGTGCGTCCCGCGGAGCGCCGCACGCTCACCGGCGCCACCTTTCTCGCGATCGGCGCCGCGTTCGCCGTTCTCTCCTTCCCTGGCCGCAGCGCCGCGATCGGCATCCTGTACGCCGCCTTCGGCGATGCCGCCGCCGCGCTCGTCGGCCGACGCTTCGGCCGTCACGTCTACCGGCCCGGCCGCACCGCCGAGGGCACGGCAGCGTTCTTCAGCGTCACGCTCCTGATCGGTTGGGCGACAATGGATGCAGGGTTCGTCGCTGCTGCCGTAGCCGCCGCCGGGGTCACGCTCGTCGAGGCGGCACCGTTCCCCCTGAACGACAACCTCCTGATCCCGTTGGCCGGCGCTGCTGCCTGCCACTGGGTAACGGCTCTGCCCATCTGATTCGGCCCACGTGCAGTTTTTCGGCGGAGGGGGAGGGGTCGGGGGAGGAAAACAAAATTTTGCTTGACACATTCCAAGCACCATCCTTAGCTTGGCAGGCGTTGAGCCGCGTTGTGCAACACGCTTCAACCCTTCGTAGGAGGACAGGTTCAATGCCCAGAGGCAGGGTCAAGTGGTTCAATGATGCCAAGGGCTACGGCTTCATTGAACAACCCGACGGCGAGGACGTGTTCGTGCACTTCTCCGCGATCAACATGGAAGGCTTCAAGACGCTCGCCGAGGGTCAGGAGGTCGAATTCGAGATCCGTCAGACGGAGAAGGGCCTCCAGGCCACGAACGTCACGAGGGTCTGACGCGGGACCTAGCCTCGGGCCATTGGACGAGAGCAGGCCAGCGCCCCGCCGCGGTAGCCGTCGGCGGGGCGTCCTCGTTGTGCCCTCGCGTCGGGCGCAGCGGCGGGAGGGTGCCGCTGCGCCCGGACGTCCGGCCCGCGTGGTGCCGGATGAACCGCTTTCCTGAGCATCCCTTCCCAGAATCCCGTTGACGCCATCGGGCCGGGCGATCGGCCTGGTCCGACCGGGTCGTCGAGGGCGGGCGCGCCGTGCAGCGGGCGGGCTGGCGGTCCTCGCGTCGCGTGCCGCGTTCCCTTTTCTCGCGCGCACGAGCCGACGTCGGAGGGGTATATTCCAGGCAGAGAACGACGCCGCGAACCTGGACCCGGACAGCATGCTCGAGAAGCCCGCCAAGACGCGACCCCGCCTGTTCCTCATCGACGGCTACGCCCTCATCTACCGTTCGTTCTTCGCCATGATCAACCGGCCGCTGACGACGTCGCGGGGCGAGAACACGTCGGCGGCGTGGGGCGTGACGAAGTTCCTGCTGAAGATCCTCGAGGAGCACGAGCCGGACTACCTGGGCGTGGTGCTGGATGCGGGGACGAGCGAGCGCGAGGTGCGTTACCCCGCGTACAAGGCGACGCGCGAGAAGATGCCGGACGAGCTCCAAGCGTCCATCCCGCGCATCCGACAGATCCTCTCCGCGTTCCGCATCCCCGTGCTGGAGTTGCCGGACCACGAGGCGGACGACGTGATCGGCACGCTGGCCACCAAGGCGCTGGAGCACGGGCTGGAGACGGTGATCGTGTCCGGCGACAAGGACTTCTACCAGCTCATCCAGCCGGGCATCTGTCTGCTGAACCCGGGGCGGGGCGGGCCGTCCGGCATCGAGGAGGAGTGGGTGGATGTCCGCAACGCCTCGGAGCGGCTGGGCGTGCCGCCGGAGCGGGTGGTGGACTACCTGGGGCTGATCGGCGACTCGTCGGACAACATCCCCGGCGCGCGCGGGATCGGGCCGAAGACGGCGCGGCAGCTCATCGAGACGTACGGCACGGTGGAGGAGGTCCTGGCGCACGCGGACGAGATCCCGAACAAGCGCGTGCGGGAGGCGCTCAAGACGTACGCCGATGACGTGCGGCTCTCCAAGGAGCTGGTCACGATCCGGCGCGACCTCCCCATCGAGCTGGACCTGGAGGCGCTCGCGGTCAAGGAGCCGGACCGGGACCGCCTGCGCGAGGTGTTCCTGGAGCTCGAATTCCACTCGCTGGTGCGGGACTACGCTGCGCCGCAGCCGACCCAGCGGGTTCCGACGCAGTACCGGCTGGTCGAGACGGCGGCGGAGGCCGCGGCGCTGGCGGAGCGGGCGAAGCGCGAAGGGCGCGTGTCCCTGGACACGGAGGCGACGAGCCTCGACCCCATCCGGGCCGACCTCGTCGGCATCAGTCTCGCCTTCGCCCCGGGCGAGGCGTACTACCTGCCGTTCGCGCACCGGCGGCCCGGCGAGCTGGCGCTGGACGACCGCCAGCACTTCAACCTGCCGCCGCTCGGCTCGCCGGAGATGCGGCCGTTCGTGGAGATGCTCGAGGACCCGGCGGTCGCCAAGATCGGCCAGAACCTGAAGTACGACCTGCTCGTGCTGCGGCGCGCGGGCGTGACGCTCCGCGGCATCGCGTTCGACACCATGATCGCGTCGTACGTGATCGACCCGGGCCGCCGCGAGCACGGGCTGGACTCGCTCGCGCTCCAGTACCTGGACTACCGCACCACCACGTACGAGGAGGTGTGCGGCAAGGGGAAGAACGAGATCCCCTTCGCCGAAGTCCCCCTGGACCGCGCCCGCGACTACTCGTGCGAAGATGCGGACATCGCGCTGCGGCTGGAGCGACTGTTCGTCGGGGAGCTGGAGCGCTACAGGCTGATGGACCTGTTCCGCCGCATCGAGATGCCGCTCATCGAAGTGCTGGCGGACATGGAGTGGGCCGGCATCCGCATCGACCCCGCGTTCTTCGCGGAGCTCTCGCGGAAGCTGGACCGTGAGCTGCGGCTCATCGAGGAGGACATCTACAAGGAAGCGGGCGGCGAGTTCAACATCAACTCGACGCCGCAGCTCCGGACCGTGCTGTTCGAGAAGCTGGGGCTGCCGGTGGTGCGGCGCACGAAGACGGGGCCGTCCACGGATGCGAGCGTGCTCGAGGAGCTGGCGGCGCAGGGGCATGCGTTGCCGCGACTCATCCTCGAGTACCGTCAGCTCGACAAGCTCAAGGGCACGTACGTGGATGCGTTGCCGTTGCTGGTGAACCCGGAGACCGGCCGCATCCACACCAGCTTCAACCAGACGGTGGCGGCGACGGGGCGCCTCTCCTCGAGCGACCCGAACCTGCAGAACATCCCGATCCGCACCGAGATCGGCGCCGAGATCCGCAAGGGGTTCATCCCGGCGGACGGCTGCGTCTTCCTCGCCGCCGACTACTCGCAGATCGAGTTGCGCATCCTCGCCCACCTCTCGGGCGACCCCGCGTTCGTCGAGGCGTTCCGGCGGGGTGTGGACATCCACCGTCAGACAGCCGCGCTGGTGTTCGACGTGCTGCCCGAGGAGGTGACGCCGCAGATGCGCGCCGCGGCGAAGACCATCAACTTCGCGACGATCTACGGGATCGGCCCGTTCGCGCTCGCGCAGCGGCTGGGCACGTCCGTGGCCGAGGCGCGCAGGTTCATCGAGCAGTACTTCGAGCGCTTCCCCGGCGTGCGCCGCTACCTGGACGAGCAGATCGCCCACGCCCGGGAGCACGGCTGGGTGGAGACGCTGTCGGGCCGCAGGCGTTACATCCCCGAGATCCGCAGCGACAACCACAGCGTACGGCAGTTCGGCGAGCGCGCGGCGACCAACGCGCCCGTCCAGGGGACCGCCGCGGACATCATCAAGCTCGCGATGATCGACATCCACCGCGAGCTGACGGCCCGCCGCTCACCGGCCCGCATGCTGCTCCAGGTCCACGACGAGCTGGTCTTCGAGGTCCCCCGCGAGCACGTGGAGGAGACCCGCGCCCTGGTGATCGAGCTGATGGAGAACGCGTTCGAGCTCTCGGTGCCGCTCGAGGTCTCGACGGGGGTGGGGGAGAACTGGTACGAGTGCAAGTGAGGGGCGAGGGCCGGGACGAGGAGGGCACGGGCTCCGGACCGGTCCTGCGTCGCCCGGACGGGGGGCCAGGCATCGCTGCGTCGGCCACGGGGGCGGCGACCTACGCTCTGACCGGGCGGAGGGACGGCTGGGGCACGCCGGCAGCGCCCCGGCGCCCCATCACAATCCCGCCTGCTCCCCGCGAAGCGCCGCCCCCCAGCTCCATCCGGTCAGTGATTGGGGGGGACACGCCTCGGGCCGTGTCTCAAGAAAAAAGCCTCGGATCCGGAGGCCCCTGGAGCCGCTCCACGCGCGCCGGGCTCAGCGGTGGGGGCAGGCGGTGGGAACGCGGCCGTAGGGCGGCGGCCACGCACCACTTTGCCGGTGGGCCTCGCCGGCGGCGCTGTCTGCGGCCGCGGCTGGCGGCGTGGGTGCGGCGGTTCGCCGTCCCTGGCGCTGGTCGCGCCTGCGCGGGGGCGCCGCGGCTTGACGGCGGCACGCATGATTCGCCATATCTTCTTACATGACAACATCTTGAGCCGGGTCGGCGCCGCGGCGCGTTGAGCTGTTCTCCGGGCCGGAGGGTAGCCGGGGCATGGACTCGCCTGCGGCCCGGCAGGGCCGGCGGGGACGCCGCCGAGCGCCGGATCCCGATCACACACGGCGGGAACCTGTCGTGCCGCCCTGCCCGCTGGTCGGGCACGGGCGGTCGGGAGGCGACGGCGCCGGCCTGACCGCGAGGCGCGTGGTCGCCCGCCGCACGGTATGGATCGTCTGGGGGCAGTGTGACAGCGTCGATGCGTGAGCGAGGGGACGGCGCGCTCGCGGGGGGCGGCAGCGGAGGCGGGCCCGCCCGGTCGGCCCCACGTGCCGCGGGTGACGGGGAGGCGGACGGTGACACGCTCGCGCGCCTCGCCCGCGGCGAAGCCGGCGCCTTCGCCGCGCTGTTCCGGCGGTACTACGACGCGCTCTGCTCCTTTGCGCAGGGGTTGGTCGAGTCGGCGGACGACGCGGAGGAGGTGGTCTCCGAGGTCTTTGCGCGTCTGTGGGAGACACGCGAGCGGCTGGACGTGCGCGTGAGCCTGAAGAGCTACTTGTACGCCGCCACGCGCAACGTCGCCTTGAACTTCCTCCGACGGCTGGGCACGGAGGAGCGGACGCTCGGCCGGGCGAGCCAGGTGGGCGCGCTGCCCGGGGTGTTGAGCCCGGCGGATGACGAGGCGAGCGACGTCCAGACGCGCGAGCTCCGGGAAGCCGTCGACGCGGCGATCGCCAGCCTCCCTCCCCGCCGCAGGGAGATCTTCCTGCTCCACCGCCTCCACGGTCTGACCTACGCCGAGATCGCGGCAGCGCTCGACATCACCCCGAAAACGGTGGAGAACCACCTCGGTCTCGCCCTCAAGGACCTGCGGAACAGCCTGACCGTCTTCCTCGAGGACTGAGTCCGCCCCCGGCCGGGGGCGAGGGATTGGGGGGTGGTGCCGGCGAGCCGTGTCATAGGGTCACCACACCGAAGAGACACGAGTCCTGGCATGGGGAACGACGAGTTCGACTGGTCCCTCCTGGCCCGCTACCTCTCCGGCGAGTGCGACGCTGCCGAGGCGGCGGCGTTCGAGGCGTGGCTCGACCGGCGTCCGGATCGGCGCCGCGAGTACGAGCTCATCCGCCTCGCCTGGGAGCGCGCCGGGGCCTACCGGTTCCCGGCGCGCGCGGAGGAGGCGCTGCTCCGGGTCGCGGCGCGGGCCGGGGTGGGGCGCAGCGTCGGCGCGCGCCGGCGTGTGCTCGCACGGGACCCGCGCCGGCGTGCTGCGTTCCTGCGGCTCGCGGCCGTGCTGGCCCTCGCCATCGGGCCTGCCGCCTTCCTGTGGATCCAGCGCCAGCGGGCGGGGGACGGGCGTGAGCCGGACGTGGTCCAGGAGTACGCGACGAAGCGGGCGCAGCGCGCCACGCTCCGTCTCCCCGACGGCTCGACGGTCGTCCTCGCGCCCGAGAGCCGGGTGTGGGTGGCCAACCGGCCGGGGTGCTCGCGCTGCACCGTGCAGCTCGAGGGCGAGGCGCTTTTCAGGGTGGAGCGCGACCCCGGGCGCCGGTTCCTGGTCCGCACCCACGGCGCGGAGACCGAGGTCCTCGGCACCACGTTCCTGGTCCAGGCGGACCGGGACGAGCCGGGCGTCACCGAGGTCGTCGTCGTAGAGGGCCAGGTGGCGCTGCGGCCGTTGGAATCGGAGGGCGACACGGGCGAGTTGCGGCTCGGGCGCGGCGAGGCCGCCCGGGTCGTCGATGGGCGGCTGGAGGTGCTGGACAGCGTGGATGTCTCGAGCCGGGTCGCCTGGGCCGAAGGCCGGCTGGAGTTCCACCGGCAGCCGTTCTCCCGGGTCGCGGCCGAGCTCGGGCGCTGGTACGACGTCGAGATCGAATACCCTGCCGCACTCGCGGACGTCGCCGTGACGGCCACGTTCGGCGAAGAACCCCTCCAGGCGGTCCTCGAGGCACTGGACCAGTTGCTCGACGTCCGACACACGCGGGATGGGCGGAGGATCCGGTTCCGACTGGATCCGTAGCCGTGACCGCGGCTTCCGTCAGCTACACGTATCGCGGAATGGTGAAGGAGCCATTGATGAGAGCACCGAGGATCCGGCGACCTGCGTTCGCTCTGCTCCTCCTGTTCTTTTCCAGCGGCACCCTCGGGGCGCAGGAGGCGACCATCCTGCCGCTCCGGACGGCCCCGGCTGCCGGGGTCGGGAGTGGGAGCGGTGAAGCGGCGCAGCGGGACCAGTCCCCGCTGCTCCGGCGGGTCTCGCTCGACATGCGGGACGTGTCGCTCGAGACGCTCCTCGACGCGCTCGAGCGTGAGGCGGCGATCGGGCTGGAGTACTCCAGCCGGGTCGTCCCGGTGAACAAGCGGGTCACCGTCCGCGGCGCGGACCTCACCGTACAGGACGTCCTGGCCGAGGCGCTCCAGGGCACGGACATCGAGCCGGTGGTGACGGGGGCCGGCTCGCTCAGGCTGGTGCGGAGCCGGAAGCAGCAGACCGGGCGGATCCTCGGCGCGGTCACGGACGCGACGACGGGCCGGCCGATCCCCGGCGTGCAGATCGTCGTGAGCGGCACCCGGCACAGCGCGATCGCCGACGAGAACGGCCGCTACGTGATCGCCAACGTTCCGCCGGGGACGTACACCGTCGAGGCCCGCAGCATCGGCTACGCGCCGGCCAAGCGCGAGGGCGTGGTCGTCGGCGCGGGCGATGCGACTGTGGACCTGGCCATGCAGCCGTCGGCGATCCACCTGGAGGACCTCATCGTCACCGGCGTGGTGGACCCGATCTCGGCGGCCAAGATCCCGTTCTCGGTCGGGAAGGTGACGAGCGCGAGCCTCCCGGTCCCGGCGGCGGATGCGGTCTCCTCGATCCGGGGCAAGGTCGCGGGCGTTTCCATCATGAACTCGGGCACGCCCGGCGGCGAGCAGTACATCCAGCTCCGCACGCCGACCACGATCATGAAGGCCGGCGCGCCCATGTACGTGGTGGACGGCGTCATCCTCTCGGATGAGAGCAGCCTGGTGGACATCGACGCGCTGGACATCGAGAGCATCGAGGTCGTCAAGGGCGCCGCGGCCGCATCGCTCTACGGCTCCCGCGCCGCTGCGGGGGTCATCTCCATCACGACCAAGCGCGGCAAGGACCTGCCCGAGGGGACGACGCGGGTGACGGTGCGCAGCGAGTTCGGCGTGAACGACGTCCCGCACCGGATCTCGCTCAACCAGTCGCACTGGTACAAGACCAACGAGAACGGCGAGTTCATCGACAACGACGGCAACGTGGTCCGGGTGCCGACCCAGCGCGCGATCGCGGACGACCGGATCTCCGACAACCCGTACTCCGGGCGCACGTACGACAGCTTCGATGCGTTCTTCTATCCGGGCGGTTTCCAGTTGAACTCCGTCTCGATCGCGCAGAACGGCGGCAAGACCAACTTCATGGCGTCGTTCAGCAATCACCTCCAGAGGGGCGTGCTGCGCGAGCATGACGGCTACGAGCGGAACACGCTGCGTTTCAACCTGGACCACCGGATCCGTGACGGTGTGCAGCTCTCGCTGAGCGCGTCGCACGTGAGGTCGCATCGCGACGAGGTCGTAGGCAGCCCGCTGTACGACCTCCTGGTCTTCCCGCCGGATGTGGACCTGGGCGCGAAGGGGCCGGATGGCAAATACATTCCGTTCCCGGATTCGACGATCAACACGAGCAACCCCATCTGGCGCCAGACGTCGCGGGAGAACTGGACCGAGCGGACGCAGACGCTCCTGCGTGGGGCGATCAGCATGCAGCCGCTCCCGTGGCTGCGCCTCGAGGCGGACGCCGGCTACGACCGGGCGGACAACACGGGGCAGACGTACACGCCGCGCGGCACGCCGACGAGCCTAACGGGCGAGTCCACGGGCGAGATCCGTCGGGATGTGGCGTTCGCGGACGCGCTCAACGCGTCGGCAAGCGCATCGGTGCTGCACCGCTTCGCCGACCGGCTGACGGCGCGGGTGACCCTGCGCGGCCTCGTGGAGCGGCAGAAGACGCTGTCGTTCAATGCGACGGCGCGTGACCTCTACGTGGGCGGCCTCCCCATCCTGCAGATCGGCCAGGCGCGGCCGACCGTGGGGTCGCAGCAGACGGAGATCCGGTCCACCGGCTACTTCCTCCAGGCCGGCTTCGACTACGACGGGAAGTACATCGGCGATCTGCTGCTGCGGCGCGACGGCAGCTCCCTCTTCGGGCCGGAGAACCGGTGGAACAACTACTACCGCGCCGCCTTCGCGTACCGGCTCTCGGAGGAGCCGTGGTGGCCGTTCCGGATCTTCGACGAGTTCAAGCTGCGCGCCTCGGTGGGCACGGCGGGCGGGCGGCCGGGCTTCGCAGACCAGTACGAGACGTACCTGGTCTCCTACCTCTCGGCCACGCGCAGCACGCTGGGCAACCGCAAGCTCAGGCCGTCGTTCACCCGTGAGGTGGAAGTCGGCGCGGACATGCTCGCCTTCGGCCGCGTGGCACTGGAGCTGACCTACGCCCAGCAGGTCAGCAAGGACCAGATCGTCCAGATGCCCCAGCCGGCGGCGACGGGCTACAAGAACCGGTGGGAGAACGCCGGCACCATCGAGGGCTACTCGTTGGAGGCCGCGCTCCGCGCCGATCTCTACCGGGGCCGGGATCTCCACTGGTCGGTGAACGTGGTCGCGGACCGTGCGCGCAACAAGATCACGGAGTGGGATCGCCCGTGCTTCATCTCCGGGCTGACCCGGTACTGCGAGGGCTACCGGAAGGGTGACATCTACGGCTACCGCTTCATCCGCGACGTGAGCGAGCTGCCGGCCATCCACGCGAACTCGACCGACCAGTTCCAGGTCAACGACGACGGCTTCCTGGTCCCCGTCGGCGCCGGCAACAGCTGGCGCGACGGCCTCGCCAAGGGGCTGTGGGGGACGACCGTCACCATTGACGGGATCGAGTACGCGTGGGGGCTCCCGATCACGCTGAAGACGCAGGCCATGGATGCCGACTCGCTCGTCTACATCGGGAGCATGGCCCCCGACGTCAAGCTCGGGATCGGCAGCACGATCACCTGGAAGGGGCTCACCCTCTACGGGCTGGTGGACTGGCAGGTTGGCGGCCTCATCCACAACGCCACGCGCCAGCGGCTCTACCAGTCGCTGCGGGCGGGCGATGTGGACCAGAGCGGCAAGCCGGACGAGCGGAAGAAGCCCATCGACTACTACCTGCGCCTGGGCTACACCGGGACCACGGCGGTCGAGCACTTCATCGAGCCGGGCGGCTACGTCAAGCTGCGTGAGGTCTCGGCCAAGTACACGCTCCCGCAGTCGGCCCTGGCGCGGCTCGGGCTGTCACGCCTCGGAGCCGAGCGGGTCAGCATCGCACTGATCGGGCGTAACCTCTTCACGATCACGGATTACACCGGGTTCGACCCGGAGGTGGGCTCGATCTTCTACCGTTCGGACAACTTCAATTATCCGAACTTCCGTACGTTCACGAGCAGCATCGAAGTGGTGTTCTGATCCGCAACGTCAGGGATATCGCGATGCACAGGTTCTGGAAGAGTCTCGCCATCGTCGCGGCGTTCGGAGTCGCGACCGCGGGGTGCCAGGAGCTGACGGTTCCCAACCTGAACAACCCCGAGCGCGAGCGGGTGCTCCAGGAGCCGGACGATGTGGAAGCGCTGCTCGTGGGGACGTGGACGCAGGTGTGGGACCTGTGGCAGGGAGCGACCTACTCGAGCCTGGCGCTCTCGACCATCGCCGACGAGTTCACGACGACGCACGAGAACTTCGGCGCCTGGGCGCTGTCGTCCGAGCCGCGGGGCGCCTTCGACAACACGCCCGAGTACGCGTACGCCGCGGTGGCGGAGAACCCGTACTACAACACCTATGACGCGCTCGCGAGCGTCCACGACGGGCTGGAGGCGATCCTGAAGCGCGGGATCCGCATCACGGACAGCCGGGGCAACGACCTGACGCCGCGGGCGATCGCGTTCGCGAAGTTCACCCAGGGCGCTCTGCTCGGCTACCTCGGGTTGCTGTACGACCGGGCGTTCGTCGTCACGGAGAACACGCCCATCGCGGACGCCGACAAGGTCAAGGCGATGAAGCCCTTGCCGTACCGGGAGGTGCTGGACTCGGCGATCGCGAGTCTGGAGGCGGCGCTGGAGATCGTGGCCACGCATGGTGTCACGATCCCGGGCGCCTGGGTCAAGAGCGACGACCTGAGTGCCGACGCCTTCCAGCGCCTGATCCACTCCTACATCGCGCGGTACCTCGTCTACGGCGCGCGCACTCCGGCGGAGCGTGCCGCCGTGGACTGGGCGCGGGTGATCCGCGAGGTGGACCAGGGGATCGTCTCCGACTTCGAGATCCAGGGCGGGCAAGGGCTCCAGAGCGCCTACAAGCAGTACGCGCAGAACAGCAACTGCGCCTCGTGCGTGACGTACTACGCGGACTACGACCTGATCGGCCCGGCGGACGTCTCCGGCGCCTACCAGGCGTGGCTCGCCACCCCGCTCATGGCGCGGGAGCGGTTCGACATCGTCACGCCCGACCGGCGGATCACCGGGCCGGACGGCCCACGGAGCAACGGCACGTACTTCCGGTATCTGCCCTCGACCAACCTGCGCGCCGACCGGGGGACGTATCACTTCTCGAACTACCAGTTCTACCGGTTCCGGGGCGAGTACGGTCGGACCGCCGGCGCCCGGATCCCCGCCGTGACGGTCGCCGAGATGCGGCTCCTGAAGGCCGAGGCGCTCTACCGGCTGGGTGATCGGGCAGGCGCCGCCGCGCTGATCAACGAGACGCGGGTCGCCAACGGGCAGTTGCCGCCCGTCACGGCGAGCGGCGTCCCCGAGGCGGCCGACTGCGTGCCTCGCACGGCCGACGGCCGCTGCGGCGACCTGTGGGACGCGCTGGTCTACGAGAAGCGGATCGAGACCGCGGGGACGGACCAGATCGCGTTCTTCGACGCCCGCGGCTTCGGCCTGCTGAAGCCGGGTACGTTCCTGCACCTGCCCATCCCCGGCCGGGAGCTCGATGTGTACGGGTTCCCCTACTACACCTTCGGCGGTGGGGGCGAGGGGAGTGCGAACTGAGGGCCGCCAGGCCTTCGGGGCGTAAGGAACGGCCGCCACGCGGAGGCGGGGCGGCCTTTTCATCACTGCACAACCACAGACTCCACAGCGGAATGACGAAGTTCTACCAGAGCTCGGTCCTCGCGGCGGCGCTGCTCCTGGCGGCGTGCGTGCCGCACAGGCCTTCACGGCCGGCGCCCGCGAGCCCGGAACCGCGTCCTGCGGCGGAGTCGTCATCCGGCACTTCGTCGAGCTCGCGTGGGATCAAGCCGTACTCGCGCGTCATCACCCGCGATGCCGAGACGACCTCCGGCCTCTTCAAGACGCACCGCATCGGCGAGAAGCTGTACTTCGAGATCCCGCCCGACGCGCTCGGGAAGGAGATGCTCCTGGTCGGGCGGCTGGTCAAAGGCGCGCCGCAGGTCTTCTCCTACGAGGGTTACGGCGGCGACAAGTTCACCGAGCAAGCGGTGATGTGGGAGCGCGTGGGAGACCGCGTGCTCCTCCGCCGGCTCTCGTACACCATCACGGCGGATCCCGAGGACCCCGTCGCCCGCTCGGTGGAGGCCGCGAACAACCCGGGGATCATCGCGTCCTTCCAGGTGGAGGCCTACGGCCCCGACAGCGCGGCCGTCATCGATGTGACGCGCCTGTACACCACGTCGGTCCCCCACGTGCAGGCGCTCGAGGGGAACATCGACGAGAAGCGCTCCTTCATCGAGCGTGCGCAGGCGTTCCCGGACAACGTCGTCGTGGAGGCGACCCAGACGGTGCCGCTCAAGGTGTCCGAGCAGTTGGCCCGGACCGGCGCACCGCAGGTGCGGAGCGTCGTCGCCCACTGGAGCATGATCCGGCTGCCGGAGGAGCCGATGCGGCCGCGGCTCTACGACGACCGGGTCGGCTACTTCACAGTGGCGCAGTACGACTTCAGCGCGCCAGAGCACCGCGCGCTGCGGCGCCAGTACATCACCCGCTACCGGCTCGAGAAGAAGGATCCCGACGCTCCGCTCTCCGAGCCGGTCCGCCCCATCGTCTACTACATCGATCCGGCGACGCCCAAAGAGTGGGTTCCCTACATCAAGCAGGGGATCGAGGACTGGCAGGTCGCGTTCGAGGCGGCCGGCTTCAAGAACGCGATCATCGCGAAGGATGCGCCGACGCCGGAGGAAGACCCGCACTGGTCGCCGGACGACGTCCGCTACACGGTGGTGCGCTGGCTCGCCTCGACGATGGAGAACGCGCAGGGCCCGCGCGTGGTGGATCCCCGGACCGGCGAGATCCTCAACGGCTCGGTGCGGATCTTCCACAACATCCTGACCGTCCTGCGCGACATGTACTTCGCGCAGGCGGCGGCGCTGGACCCGCGGGCGCGACGTCTCCCGCTGCCGGACAGTCTCATGGGCCGCCTGCTCCGCTACGTCGTCGCCCACGAGATCGGCCACACGCTCGGGCTGCAGCACAACTTCAAGGCGGCGTCCACTTATCCCGCCGACAGCCTCCGGAGCCGGAGCTGGCTGGAACGCATGGGGCACGTGCCCTCCATCATGTCGTACACGCGGTTCAACTACGTCGTGCAGCCCGAGGACGGGATCGACCCCGAGCTGCTGGTCCCGCGGGTCGGGCCGTACGACATCTTCGCGATCCGGTGGGGCTACGCGCCGATCCCGGAGGCGACGACGCCGGAAGAGGAGCTGCCGGTGCTCGACGAGTGGGCGCGGGCGCAGGACACCGTCCCGTGGTACCGCTTCGCGACGTCGGACGCCCGGGGCGCGGACGCGGGCGAGCAGACGGAGTCGGTGGGCGCCTCCGACCCGATCCGCTCGACCCGCCTCGGCCTGCGCAACCTCGAGCGTACGGTCCCGCTGATCCTGCCCGCGGCCATGGGCTCGAGCCGCGGCAACGACGACGTGGCGCGCCTGTATCAGCGCGTCGTGCGTCAGTGGGCCACGGAGCTGAGCACCGTGGTGAAGCTGGTGGGCGGGATGGAGACGCAGGAGAAGGCCAATTCCCAGCCGGGCCCGCGTTTCGTTCCGCTCCCTGGCAAGCGGCAGCGCGAGGCGGTCGCGTTCCTCAACGAGCACGCGTTCTCCACGCCGCATTTCCTGCTCGACCCGGCGATCCTCCGGCGGATCGAGCCGGACGGCGCGCTGTCGCGGATCCGCTCGCGGCAGGCGTCGATCCTGTCGGAGCTGCTGGACAACGCGCGTATGCTCCGGCTGATCGAGTTCGAAGCGCTGGCGACCCGGGGTGCGGACGTCTACCCGCTCGCCGACATGCTCCGGGACGTGCGGCGCGGCCTGTTCCGCGAGCTCGGCGGCGAGCAGGTGAGGATCGACCCGTTCCGGCGCAACCTCCAGTTCGCCTACCTGGAGGAAGTCGGGAACAAGCTGAAGCCGGGCTCGGGTTCGAGCGCCTCGTCCAGCTCGGGCGGGCCGCGTGTCCCGGTGCCGGATGAGGCGAAGGCCCTGCTCCGCGCGGAGCTGGCGGACCTGCGCGCGGACGTGCGGCGTGCGATCCCACGCGCCGCCGACCGCGTCACCCGGGCGCACCTGCAAGAGGTCGAACACCGGATCGCCACGCTGCTCGATCCGGACGGCCGGTAGGGCGAGCGGGAGGCGGTCTGGCCGCCTCCCGCTCTTGGTTTCATCTCCGACCGAGGTGGAAGAAGAGTGAGACGCAACGCCTGGATCGGCGGCATCGCCACCGCCCTCGCCGCCTTCGTCTGCTACGCCTGCGCTGTCGGGCCGGAGCCCCGGGGCCCCGTGCCCGGCGGTGACGATCCGCTCGGAGCGGAGAACCTCGAGAACCTGCTCCGCGCCTTTGCGCACGACTCGATGCTCGGGCGGCAGCCGGGGACGCCAGGCGAGCGCAAGGCCACGGCGTTCCTGGCCGCCGAACTCGAGAGGCTGGGGCTGGTCCCCGCGGGTGAGAACGGGACGTACTTCCAGGAGGTCCCTCTGATCCGCCGGACGGTGGACGAGGCGGCCACGACGTTCTCGGTCGACGGCGAGCCGCTCGCGTTCGGCGTCGACTTCCTCCCCGCCCTCGGGTTCGAGCCCGTGCGGGAGTTCGACGGCGCCCAGGCCGTCTACGGCGGCGTCCTGGGGCTGGACCGCGACAGACTGGAGGCGGAGGATGTCGCCGGTCGCGTCGTCGTCTTCACGCCGGCCCAGGTGGGCGGCGGCATCGTCACGCGCCCGGTCCGGCTGAACGCGAGCGGCCCGCTGGCCGGGGCGGCGGCCATCGTCGTCGTGAGTGGCCAGGAGATCTCCCCCCAGGCCGTGGAGCTGACCCGTCGCGGCACCCGCCCGCGGCTCCCCGCAGGGCGGGCGCAGGCGGAGCCGACGACGGTCCTGGTCACGCGCCGCGTCGCCGAGCGGCTCTTCGGCCGGCCGATCGAGCAGCTCGAGATCGGGCAGAGAGGAGGGCGTGTCGGCGGGCGGATCGTCTATCGCGACGAGGCGGTGCCGGCGCGCAACGTCGTCGCCATCCTCCCCGGGGCCGATCCCGCGCGACGGGGCCAGTACGTGGCGATCGGCGCGCACAGCGATCACGTCGGCACCCGCAGCCCCGTGGACCACGACTCGGTCCGGGCCTACAACGCGGCGCTGGAGGCGCTCCAGGCACGGCTCGGGCGGCGCCCGACGGAGGCGGAGCGCGCCGCGATCCGGGTCAACGTGGACAGCCTGCGCGCCCTGCGGCCCGCGCGGGCCGACAGCGTGTTCAACGGCGCGGACGACGACGGCTCGGGCTCCGTCTCCGTGCTGGCCATCGCCCAGGCGCTGGCGGCGGCCCGGGAGAAGCCCGCGCGGTCGATCCTCTTCATCTGGCACACGGCCGAGGAGATCGGCCTGCTCGGGTCCCGCTGGTTCACCGATCACCCCACGGTGCCGCGCGACTCCATCGTCGCCTACCTCAACCTGGACATGGTGGGGCGTGGCGGAGCGGCCGACATCCCGGGCGGCGGTCCGACGTACCTCCAGCTCGTCGGCTCTCGCCGTCTCTCGACCCAGCTCGGCGACCTGGTCGAGGAGGCGAACGCCGCGCTCGACGTGCCCTTCGACTTCGACTACTCCTTCGACGCCGACGGGCACCCCGAGCGGATCTACTGCCGGAGCGACCACTGGAACTACGCGCGCTACGGGATCCCGATCGTCTTCTTCACCACCGGGCTCCACAAGGACTACCACCAGGTGACCGACGAGCCCGATTACATCGACTACCCGCACATGGCACGGGTCGCGCGGCTGGTGCACGACCTGGCGCTCCGGATCGCGAACCTGGAGCACCGGATCGTGGTGGACCGGCCGGTCCCGGGCCCGGCGGCGGAGTGCCGCCAGTAGGCGCGCCGGCGCGGCGCCCGCCCCACCGCCTCCTGGGTTGGCCTCGACCGCTATTCTCCTGCCCCATCCCCTTGCCCATACTCCCCGCGCACACCGCTGCGGCGCGCAGGGGGCAACGGGGGATGGCCGCCGCGGATCGGGACACTCAACCCAGGAGGCGGACGATGAGTCGCTCGGTCAACAAGGTGATCCTGGTGGGGAACGTGGGTCGGGACCCGGACGTCCAGATGACGGCGTCCGGGACGAAGGTGGCGCACCTGTCGCTGGCGACGAGCCGGCGCGTGCCACGCAACGGCGGCTACGAGGAGCGCACGGAGTGGCACCGCCTCACGCTCTGGGACCGGCTGGCGGAGCTGGCCGAGAACCACATCCGCAAGGGCGACCGGCTGTACGTCGAGGGGCGGATGGAGTACGACAGCTACGAGAAGAACGGCGTCACCATCCCGACGGCGGAGATCGCCGTGCGCGAGCTCGTGCTCCTCAGCGCGCCGCGCGGGGCGCCGGACCTCGAGGGGGCCGAGGTCGGCGCCGACGACGCGGCAGCAGACGACGACGGCTGAGCCGCGGCGTCCGCTCTCACAGGAAATCGTGCAGGTCCGGCCGCACGGACAGGATCACCTGCCACCGGCCGTCGTTGAGGCCACGGGCGAGGTCGATCCGCAGGATGTCGTAGATCAGGCCAAAGCCGGCGCCGACGGCGGTGCGGAGGCCGCCGGTCGGGGCGACGTCCCAGCCGGCCGGGATCGAGGCCGCGTCGACGTCCGCCCAGCCGAGGGCGCCGATGGCGCGCAGGCGGACCCACGGGCCGATCAACGCGTGCGAGGCCTCCACATCGGCGAGGACGTACCGGTCGCCGATGAAGCCGCGATACCGGTAGCCCGGCAGGGTGCCGGGGCCGCCGACCAGGAACAGCCGCTGCGCGGGCGGCGCGCCGAAGGCGAGGCCGGCCGAGACCCTGCCGCGGACTTCGGCCCGCCGGCCGGCGGAGCGCCGGAACCACTCCAGCTCGGCGCCCGGCCGGCCGTACGGGTCGCCCTCGAAGGCGCCGGCCTCGAGCCACGCCGCCCCGCGCCAGCCGGCGCCCGCTTCGATCGGGACGGCGCGGGTAAGGGCGAGGCGGCCGGAAACCAGCGTGCCCTCGTCCACGGGCAGCACGGGCCGGAACGCCGCGGAGTCCTCGAACAGCGTACGGTGCTGCGCCAGCCTTGCGCTGTGGTGCTCCTCCGCCGCGACATCGAGCCGCAGCCCCCAGGGGCCGGCCAGAGGCCGCTCCGCGGTGAACCCGGCGCCCGTCGCGTAGTACGGGTCCAGGTAATCCTCGCCCGCGATGCCGGCGGTCAACGTGTTGAGGGCGCCGGGCGCGCCGGCCCGCGGCCCGAGGTCCCGCAGCGCGTGGGTGTACCCGCTCAGCCGCAGCGCCGTCCGACCCACGTCGGCGCGCACGCCAGCCGATCCAGAGACACGGCCCGTCGCGGTGGCGTACCCGCCCGCCAGCTCCAACCCGGCCGCCGACGTGAGGGCGTAGCTCACGCCGGCGCCCAGGAACACGCCTTCGGCCCGGTCGAACCGCCCGACGCCGGAGGCGCCCGGCAGCAGGAGGCGGAGCCGCGGCAGGCCGCTCAGCCGCTGTCCGCCGACGAGGCGCAGGGCCTCCCGCCGCAGCGCGCCGAGGTCCGGCGCACGCCCCGCCGCCTCCGCGAGCCCCTCCTCGTCGAGGCCGTCGAACAGCCCGGCCTCGAACGCATGCGCCTTCCGCATCGGCTCCGGGAGCGCGACCACCGGCGGGCCGCGGAAGAACGCGTCCGGGAGGTCCTGGTTGAACCGATAGTCGCCGATGCGCATGACGCCGCGGATCACGCCGCCCACCGGGAAGTCCAGCAGCGGCGCCTGCCGCCGGATCTCGATCCGCTGCTCGTGCGGCAGCCAGTACCGCCCGTTCCAAAGCCCGTTGTCCAGCGCGACATGGATGTAGTCCAGCCGCCGATCCACGTAGGACGCCGGCGTGAACGTGAAGCTCATCCGCACGATCGCCGCGGTGGCGCGGTCCAGGAAGATCGAGCCGATCAGGGCGGGCCGGTCCAGGTTCCGCGGCCGGACCTCGACCTCGTAGACCCGCACCGGCTCCGACGCGCCCGGGAGGTACAGCGACAGGGAGTCGGCCAGCCGGAACTGGTAGACCGTGTCCGAGCCCGGTGCCGCCGGGTGCGGCACGTCCTGCACCTCGTCGCCGTCGCCCAGCCGGATCACGTCGCCGAACTCGTTCTGCACCACCGTGAGGTGGTCCAGGTGGTAGTAGATCCGCGCGGGCAGCCGCTTCTCGTCCCGCAGCCCGACGATCCGCTGCTTGGTCCGGTTCGGCGCCGCCCAGAACACGTCCAGCGCCACCTGGTCCACCTTGACCAGCGTCCGCTCGTCCGAGTCCTGCCGGTCCAGGTAGAAGTAGACGTATCCGTTGGCCCGGGCCTGGTAGTTCCGGAGCGCGGAGTCGCCCCTCGGCAGCTGTCGCCGCAGCCGGGCCGCCTCCATCAGCTCCAGGACGCGCGGCGCGTCCCAGCCCTCCGGGTCCTGGGCCCCTGCCGGCGCTGGCGCGAGGAGCAGCGCCGCCGTCAGCCACAGAGAGAGCGATCGGCCCCTCATAGGGCTACCGGCCAGCGGCGAGGCCGGGTGCACGGCGCGGCGATCGGGGCGGCGGGACGCGTCGGCGTGACGTGACGAGTATCGGGCATGAGACCTACGGCGCGGGTGCGCATCACTCGGGAGAAGCGCGCGTCTACTACCGTGGCTGCGGGAGGGTGGTTCCGGAAGGGTGCCAGACGGCGCGCTGGCCGCCGGGGCGACCGGCGGTGTGCCGCCGGCGGGCGGGATCCCGAGAGCGGGCCGGCGATCTCTTGCCGGTCGCCGGCGACGCGCGGTGCAGCGCCCCCGTGCACAGAACGAAGCCGGGGCCCCGATCCGAGGGGCCCCGGCGCGATCGGCGGGTCGTTTCCGGCGGTCCACCCACGCCTCCGCAGGCCTCTGGTCCGGGAGGTCGCCGCCGCGAGGCCTGCAGGCGGCGCGGGGAAGCCGCCGCGCGGCGTCGTCCTAGTTCGAGCTCCAGAACGCGGCGAGCGCCTCGCCGTCCGGGCTCTCGCGCAGCTTCTCGAACGCGCGGTTGCGGATCTGGCGGATGCGCTCGCGGGTGACGCCGAGCAGCGAGCCGATCTCCTCGAGCGTCCGCTCCTCGCCGTCGTCCAGGCCGTAGTAGAGGTAGAGGATCTTGCGCTCGCGCTCCGTCAGGTACTTCTGGAACATCTTGTCCAGGAACTCGCGCCGCGCCTGCGCCTCGACGGCTTCCTCGATGTCCTCGCTCTCGACGCCGGCGAAGCGCTCGCCGAACGAGGCGCTGTCCCGGTCGCCTCGGTCCACCGGCGCATCCAGCGAGAGCTCGGAGGCGGCGACCCGCCGCAGCGCGCGGATCGTCTCCACCGGCTCGCCCATCTCATCGGCGATCTCCTGGTCCGTCGGCGAACGGCCCAGGAGCTGGGTGAGCGCGGTCTCGGTCCGGGCGAGCTTGACGAGGTTCGAGTTCTGGTTGAGCGGGATGCGCACCGAGCGCGTCTGCTCGGCCAGCGCCTGGAGCACGGTCTGACGGATCCACCAGACCGCGTAGGAGATGAACTTGACCCCCTTGTCCGGGTCGAACTTCTTGACCGCCTTGAGCAGGCCTTCGTTGCCGACGCAGACCAGTTCGGCCAGGCCGAGTCCACGGCCCTGGTACTTCTTCACGTAGGAGATGACGAAGCGGAGGTTCGCCGTCACCAGGCGTTCAGCCGCTTCCCTGTCACCCGCCCGGGCTCTCCGGGCCAGTTCTCTCTCTTCTTCCGGGTCCTCGATGAGCGGATACTTCTCGACGTCGTAGAGGTATTGGTCGAAAGAGTCCAGCGCGCGGGAGCTCAGAAACATAGGTCGCGACGTCCTGGATAGGTGGCAGCGACAAAAAAACAGCGAGGTCCCGAATCGCTTCCGATTCCTCGCTGTTTTCCCTCAGGCGGGGAAACCCAACGGATCAGGCTGGAACCCGATCCTCGCCTCGGTCATGCCTACCACGGTCCTCCGCATAGATCGGCTTAATATAAGAACGCAACGGCCATGTGTCAAAGGTTGCGGCGGCCGTGTGTCGAGATTCGAGCGGATCGAGGTACCCGGCGAGGCGAGTCGGGGTTCCATGCGTGTGTAAATCGTGTTTTTTCCAACGGATTCCGTCATCTGCCACGCTGGCAGGGGTGAGGGGTAAGGCGGCTGGGGGACCGGGGCGGGGGCGCCGGGGCGTCAGCCCCTGCCCCGGAGCTCGTCCAAGGTGGCGACGGCGCGGCGGAGGTGAGGGATCACGATGGAGCCGCCCACCACGAGGCCGACGGAGAACGCCTCGAAGAGCTGCTCGTCGGTGAAGCCCAGCTCGGTGCAGCGGACGAGGTGGTACGTGATGCAGTCGTCGCAGCGGAGGACGAGGGATGCGACGAGGCCGAGGAGCTCCTTGGTCCTGGCGTCGAGGGCCCCGTCCTCGTAGACGCGGGCGTCGAGGGCCCAGAAGCGGCGGATCTCGAGGTTGCCCTGCTCGAGGATGCGCTGGTTGAGCTTCTCGCGGAAGCTGTGGAACTGTTCGAGACTCATGGAGCCGTCGTGTTGAGGTCGGCGATGGCGAGCTCGAGCGGCGGGCCGTCCTTGAGCAGGTAGAGGGTACAGCGGCGGCCCGGGGTATCGAGCTCGACGACGTCGGTGAGGACGCCGCTGCGCACCCGGGCCACGGCGGCGCGCGGCAGCGGGGCGACGCGAGGGCGGAGCAGCGTCCTGTAGAGGAAGACGGGCCCGTCTGCGGTGACGACGAGCCAGCCGTTGCGGTAAGCGCCGAGGCCGTCGAGGCCGCTGACGGCGGCGCGGGTGGCGCGCGGCGCTGGCGCGGCGAGGTCCGGGGGGGCGAGCAGGGACCGCATGCGTGCGGGCAGCTCATCGCGTTCGCGCCAGCGGCCCGGGGCGATGAAGCGGTGGCCGCGGGCGTGCAGCGCCCGGATCCCCAGGACGAACGCGCGCCAGAGTCGCGGGCCGACGAGGACCGCCACGCCGATCCAGCCGCCGGCCAGCACGAGGGCGGCGGCCGGGTAGCGGATCGCCAGGATGGCGAGGCCGATGGCGAGGGCGTCCTCGGCGACGCTGATCGCGGGCCCGGCGCGGCCGAGCGAGGAAGCATGGATCGCGAGCCGGAGGCCCGCCTTGGTGCCGTGGGCGATGAACGCGGCGGCGCCGGCGAGGGTGGCGCCGCCGATCCGCGCCTCGATGGGGAGCCCGCCGAGCAGCCCCATGCCGAGGAGAGCTGCGGCGGGTGGGCGGATGAAGGTGTGGAGCGTGTCCCAGATCGAGTCCACGTAGCGGATCTTGTCCACGAAGAACTCGACCAGGAAGAGCAGGGTGGCCGTCGCGACGAGGAGCCAGTTGCCGAGCCCCGCGAGCTCGGGCGGCAGTGCGGGAATCCAGCCCAGGCGCGCGGCGAGGCCGATCGCCGCCACGGTGGCGTAGAGGTTCAGCCCGGTGGCGAAGGAGATCCCGAGGAGCTGTCCGAGCGGGATGAGCCACCCGCTCATGGCTCGGCTGACGGCGCCGCGCCGCACGCGGCTGCGGGGGCGGGAAACAACACGTTCACGGCCATCGCGAACGAAGGTAGCGCGGCGGCGCGAGAGGCCGCAAGCGCTGAACGCGCATAGCGCCTCGTGCGCGTCGAGCGCGAGAGGCGTCCCGCGCGGCGAGCTTGGGGGACGCGAGCGCCGGAGGAGAGAGGCGTCGCACGCGCCGAACGTGATTCGAGGCCCGACCGGTGTGCCGGCCGAGCCTCGAATCGGTCGTGGATCCTACCGGGCGCGTGGTTAGCCGCGCACCTTCCGGACCTCCTCGAGGCGGCGGAGCGGCTGGAAAACGCAGTTGATGTCAACCGCGACATACACGACGTCGAGGTCGTTCACCACGTCGCGGAGCTCCGCATCGCGCTCGAGCATGTCATCCAGCTCGGCCATGCCGTTCAGCCGGGCGCGGACCGCAGCGACGTCGTCCGCATCGGCGTACACGGGCAGGCCGTTCACGCGGCCGAGCAGCACCAGGTCATCCGGATCGATGATCCGCGTGCCGCCGAACGTCACCCACTCGTAGCGCTGCCCCATGACCGTGAAGGACAGCGGCTGACCCGTGACGAACCAGCTCGCGTTGCGCGCGTAGACCGGTGCCGTCGTCGGGTAGGCCGTGCTGATGTCGACGCGCTGCCCGTTCATCTGGACGAGCGTGTCGCCCGTGCTCGGCCTGTACACCGCCTGGATCTCGCGGAGCTGCGCCGACTGCGGGTCGACGACGCAGACCGTGATGGCCTCTTCCGCAGGCGGCGGCGGAGGCGGCGGCGGCGCGGGCGGCGGCGTGACGACCGCGACCGGCTCCGGGAACAGCCGACCGAACAGCGCGTGCACGCCCGCGGTCAGCCGGACGTTGTGCACGCCGTCGAAGTCGTCACCGATGATGGGGCGGGCCGGCGAGTCGAACACGTAGTGATCGACCAGCTCGATCCTGAACCCCAGCGGCAGGCGGCCGATCCGGAAGCCCGCCGGCAGGATGTCCGTGCCGATGCCGAACACCAGCGCGAACTCGGTCTCCGAATTGCCGCTGCCGACCTCGAAGAGGTCGAAGTCGCCGTCATCGTCGATGTCCACCAGCGACGCGTCGCCGATGATCGCGTTCGCCGGCGGGATGATGACCGGCCTGCTGCCCGCCGGGTTGTAGATCACCGCGCCCGCGCCGAGCGTGAGGTACGGCGCGAACGTACGGTTCCGCTCCGGCCGCAGCAGACGGAACATCAGGTCACCGTCGATGAACCAGACGTTCACGTCGCCGAACTTGTCGTCGAAGCGGAAGAAGTCGACGATGATGTCGTCATCGTCATCGACGATGATCCCGTCGAGGAAGCTCCTGTCCAGGTCGAACGGGCGCTCCGTGTAGGAGCCGTTCGCCCGCAGGCCGAAGCGGCCGTTGCCGAACCAGTACTCGAGCTGCGTGCCGACGATCCAGCCCGCGTCGAGCGACAGGTCGGCTGCCCGGTCGAGCAGGAAGAAATCGTCGACGATGATGATGTCATCGAAGTCGGGATCGAAGAGTACCCCGTCGATGATGAAATCACCGTCGTTGTTCAGGTCGCTGAACCATACGCCGCCTCCGTAGATGCCGAAGGCGCCTCGGTAGTTCTGAGCGGAGACGGGCGCGACGGCCAGCGGCAAGAGGATCGCCGCGGTCGCGGCCGCCCGGAGGAGTAGATGCATGGGACCTCCCTTTTCCATGCGGTCTTGGTAACCACTCGCCGGTACCTGTTGCGCCGGCGTGCCGCGCCCGGGCCGCCATATGTTCCCGGGCGGAGGGCCATGGTGCATGATTCCTGCCACCGCGCCCGGGCCGGGCTCCAGAGAGGTCGCAACAGCATGCCGTGACGCCACTTGCGAATAATGCGCATGCGCTGGAGCGGGCTCGTGGCACTGCGTCGCCGGGCACCGGCCGCGCTGCGCGCGGCGTGGGCTCCGCGGGCGTCCCGGCCGCCAGGCTCCGCGCCGGTTGCGCCGGCGGTGGAAGAAGGCGAGGCGCCGGCCCCGGTTCTCCCCCGGGCGCGAAGCTCCGGGGCCGAGCGAAGCGGAGCCCAGAGCCGGAGGCTCGGAGCCCAGCGCGGCGCAGGCCGCGCAGCGCCCGGGGCAGGGGGCTCCGCGGCGCCGTCAGGCGCTGCGCAACACCACGCACGCGTTGATCCCGCCGAACCCGAAGGAGTTGGAGAGGACGACGCGGGGTCGGAACGCGCGGCCGTGCTCGGGGACGTAGTCGAGGTCGCAGTCGTCGTCGGGCTGCTCGAGGTTGAGGGTGGGCGGGATCCAGCCGCGTTCCATCGCGAGGCAGGCGATGGCGACCTCGATGGCGCCGGATGCGCCGAGCGCGTGGGCGTGGTACGGCTTGGTGCCGCTGATGGGGATGCGGTAGGCGTGCTCGCCGAAGACCTGCTTGATGGCCAGGGTCTCGGTGGAGTCGTTGAGGGGCGTAGAAGAGCCGTGCGGGCTGATGAAGTCCACCGCGTCCGGCCGCACGCCGGCCGAGGCGAGGGCGGCGCGCATGGCGCGGGCGGCCTGCGCCGCGTCGGGGCGGGGCGCGGTCATGTGGTACGCGTCGTTGGTGTTGGCGTAGCCGGCGAGCTCCGCATAGATGCGCGCGCCGCGCGCCTGGGCGAGGTCCCACCGCTCGAGGATCACCACGCACGCGCCCTCTCCCATGATGAAGCCGTCGCGCTCGCGGTCGAAGGGCCGACACGCCCGCTCGGGGTCGTCGTTGCGGGTGGACATGGCGCGGATGATGGCGAACGCGCCGAAGCAGAGGGGCGCGAGCGGGGCTTCGACGCCGCCCGCCACGACGACGTCGGCCTCGCCCTCCCGGATCCACCGCCAGCCCTCGCCCAGCGCGATGGTGCCGGACGCGCAGGACATGGCGTTGGTGGCGTTCGGGCCGGTGAAGCCGAACTCGATCGCGATGCTGCAACTCCCGGCGCCGCAGAAGGTGGTGAGCGCGACGCGCGGGTCCACGGCGCGGATGCCGCTGGTCATGAGGTTGGCCATCTGCTGCTCGGCGTATGCGATGCCGCCGAGGGCGGAGCCGAGCTGCACCGCGACGCGGTCGGGGGCGAGGCGCGTGGGGTCGAGGCCGGCGTCTTCGAGGGCGAGCCGTGCCGCGGCGATGGAGAACTGCGAGTAGCGGTCGAGCCGACGCGCGGTGCGGAGGTCCATGAAGCGCTCCGGCTCGAAGTCGTCGATCTCGGCGGCGATGCGGGAGCGCCAGGGCGACGGGTCGAAGCGGGTGACGCGGCGGATCGGCGAGCGCTCGCGGCGGAGCCCCTCCCACACCGCGTCCACGCCGACGCCGGCGGCGGTGATCGGCCCGAGGCCCGTAACGGCGACGCGGTGGGAGCCGTTCGCGCCGTCGCCGGCGATGCCCGCGACGCTCCCGCCGCGGGCGCCCGCACCGTCACCTGTGTGGCCGCGGAGCCCGCTCTCCCGATCGGCCTTACCCACGCTCCACCTCCGCAGCGGTTCCGGCGTCCCGACGCGAAGCGGATCTGTCCGCACCCTCCGAGCTTCCCACGTGTCGGCGTGAGTCGGGGCTTCGCGGCCGCTCCGCGGAGGTCGCGGCTCGGCGTGAGCCCGGATGCTCCGCGGTCCCACCGCCTCGTCCGCCCGCCAGCCGCTCCGCCTCCCTCCCCACCCCGGCGAGGGTCCGCTGCGCGATGGCGCTGATGAAGTGCGGCCCGATGACGAGGTCGGCGGCGATGCCGCCGATCAACGGCCAGCGTGGGCCGGACCAGGTGTGGACGATGCGGACGCGTGTGGCGTCCTCCGCTTCCGGGTGGAACTCCCAGATCACGTCCATGCCGCGGGTGATACCTTCGACGTGGCGGTAGCGGACGGCGGGCTCGTCCGGGTCCCCGCGCATCTCGGAGACCCACCACGTCGGGTAACGGAGCCGGCCACCGAAGGGCCGCCAGGCGGCCATCTCGACGACGCCCTGGGCGAATCCCCGCTTTTCGCGGAAGCGGACGTAGCGGTAGTGCGGCAGGATCTGGGGCCAGCGCTCGACGTCGGCGGCGACGCGGAAGCAGAGGTGGGCCGGCGCGCGCACGAGGCGCTCGTCGACGGCGATCATGGTGCCTCCGGACGACGGCGGGAGCCGAACACGAAGGATAGCGCGACGGCCGGGGAAAGCAAGCGGCGGGGTGGGAGCAGGTCGCCGGTCGCGGCGATCAGTGCGGCAGCGGCGGCTGGCGCGCGGGCGAGCCGGCGGACGGCGGCGTCGGCGAGCCGCGGGCGTCGGACCACGTGGTCGATGAGATGCTGGAGCAGGCGCGCCTCGCGGAGCGCGCGGCGCCGGCGCGCGGCGTAGCGCTGGAGCGCGCGGGCCGAGACATCGCCGCTGCGGAGCGCGCGGTCGGCCTCCTCCGCGAGCAGCTCCGCGCTGGCGAGCGCCTGGTGGATGCCCTGCCCGGTGAACGGGTCGAAGTAGCCGGCGGCATCGCCGACGAGCGCGGCGCCATCCGCCACCACCGTGCGGGTGGGCCAGTCGAACGGGCCGGACGCGAGGAGGCGGAGGCGCGGCTCGAGCGGCGGCAGTCGGGCGGCGAGTGCCGGGAAGCGCGCGAGCGCGCGGGCGAAGAACGCGTGCGGGTCGCGTGCGGCGTCGCGGCCGAACCGGCCCGCATCCACGACGAGGGTGACGTTGGCGAGGGCGCTGGGGGCGACGTCGTCGCCGTCCACCTCCTCGACGGGTGCAACGCCCACGCACGCGCCGGCCGCGAGGTGCATCTCGCCGAACCCGCCGAGGTCCGCGACGCCGCGCACGTGCGCGGTGAGCGAGAGCTTGCGCAGCTTCGGCCCACGGCGGATGAGGCCCAGCCGGCGCGCGATGACGGAACGGAGCCCGTCCGCGCCGATGACGAGGCGGGCGTGCAGCCGGAGGGTGCGGCCCCCGTGGTCCCGTGCCTCGACGCCGCTGACGCAGCCAGCCGTATCGCGGATCACGTCCGTGACGTGGATGCCGGTGCGCGCATCGGCGCCCGCGCGGCGCGCGCCCTCGAGCAGCACGGCGTCGAGGAGCTCGCGACGCAGCGAGATCGCGGTCTCGACGCGCGGATCACCGTTGGCTGCGGTCGCGAAGGTGGCCTCGAACGCGTGGCCGCAGGGGGAAATGATGCGCCAGCCGCGGAGTCGCGCGGGGCGGGCGGCGAGCACGTCCACGAGCAGGCCGAGCCGGTCCAGCACCCGCGAGGCCTCGGGGCTCAGGCAGTCGCCGCACGGCTTGGGCCGGGGGAACGCGCGGCGATCGAGGAGCAGCACCTCGTGCCCCGCGCGGGCGAGCAGCAGCGCGGTCGCGGAGCCGGCGGGCCCTGCGCCGACGACGATCGCGTCGAAGGGCGTGCTCATCGGCCGACCAGCACGAGGCGCTGGAAGAAGTGGCGGTACACGCGTGCGTCGTGGAGTCCCGCGGCCCGCGCGAGTTCGAGCAACTCGGGCGCGGTGAAGGCGCGCAGCACGGACAGCGGGCCGTCGTGGCGCGTGAGGCGGTTGCGGCGCCAGACGGTCGCGGCCAGGAGGCGCGCGCCGAAGTAGTTCGCGCGGGAGCGGAGCAGCTCGTTCACGACGACGGCGCATTGCGAGACGCGCGCCAGCTCCCGCAGCGCCTTCTCCTGATCCGCGCCCTCGAAGTGGTGCAGTGTGAGCGTGAGCAGGGCGACGTCGAACGCGCCGTCCGGGTGAGGGAGCGCGAGCGCGTCCGCGCGCTCGACCGTGATCTCGGGATACGCCGCGGTCTTGCGCCGCGCGATGTCGAGGATCTGGGGGTGCAGGTCCGCCGCGACGATCCGGACGGCGAGCCCGCGGCGGCGGGCGGCGTGCACGATGGCGCGGGGGATGTCCGCCGCGCCCGTGCCCACATCCACGATATGGGTGGTGCGGTCCGGTGAGAGCAGAGGCAGCACGTGGCGCAGCACGGCGCGCGTGCCGCCGAGCCAGCGGTTGACCGCGGCGACGTGCCCCAGGCTGGCCTCGAGCTCGCGCGGGTCGTGGCCCGGCTCGTCCAGGTACTCGGCCGCGTGCGTGCGGCGGGGCAGCGGACTCACGGGCTCGAGGACCGGGTGGACACGGGTCAGCCGCCTCCTTCCCTCACCCGCTCCGCATACGGCTCGATGTGGACGACGACCTCGCGCGCGCCGACCTCGCCCGCGATGCGCCGCTCGACCTCGTCCGCGATGTCGTGAGCGCGCTCGACGTCCATCGTCCGATCGACGGCGATGGTCAGTTCCGCGAAGATCTCGCCCTCGCGGCCGCGCGAACGCACGCTGTAGCAGTCCGCGACGCCCGGCGTCTCCAGCGCGATGCGGCGGATCGTCTTCTCTTCGACCGCGCGTGCATCCACGAGCACGGGCACGGTGGTGAGCAGGATGCGCCACCCCGCGCGCGCGATGACCAGCGCGATGAGCAGCGTGAACACCGCGTCGGCGCGCGGGTAGCCGGCGGCCACCAGCAACAGCCCGACGAGCACGGTCAGCGAGGCGTAGAAGTCGGAGCGCGTGTGCGCTGCGTCCGCGACGAGCAGCTCGCTCCGGAGCTCCCGGCCGCGGCGCTCCTCGTAGCGACTGACGACCAAGCTGACCACGGCGGAGACGGCCATGACGGCCATGACCGCCGGCGTCGCCTCCGGGTGGGCCCTGCCCGCGATGAGCCGGCCGAGCGCCGTTCCCACCAGCTCGTAGACGGTGATGGAGAGGAACGCGACGATGGCGAGCGCGCCCAGCGTCTCGAACTTGGAGTGGCCGTAGGGGTGCTGCTCGTCCGGCGCCTTCGCGGCGACGCGCGCGAGCAACAGGCCCATCAGGTTGTTGAACGCGTCCACGGATGAGTGCGCCGCGTCGGCGAGCACGCTGAGCGCGCCACTGGCCACCCCGGCGATCGCTTTGGCGAGGACGACGGCGAGGTTGGCGGCGAGGGTGATGGCGAGCACGCGGCGGATGCCGGCGTGGCGGGATTCGCGGATGGCGTAATCGGGTGCGGCCATGTCCTTCGATCGGCCCGGTCGGCGCAGTCCGGCCCTCACACGCGCACGCGCTGGACCACGCCGGTTTGCAGTGCGGGGTGAACATGGCGGCCGGCCGTCGGGCGGGCAAGGAGGGGAGCCGCGGTACCGTCGCGTACGAGACGCGCGTGCCGGAACGACGTTGATCCCGCAGGCGTAGGGCTCGATCGCGGGAACACGGCGGGCGGCATGGGACGACTGTTGACAGAAGCCAACGGGGCGAGCATCCATGGGATCGGCGACGGAGGCACCTGGGCCAGGCGCTGGCACTCTCCATTGCTTCCCATGGAGGTCGCACGTGCGCAGGAGTGCGCTCGCATTGGCGCTGGGAGCGCTCGCGCTCGGCTGCACCCGAGACGCATCGCCCGACGCCACCGCTCGGCTCACCATGAAACAGCCGCGGGTCGATCTGGAGGTCGCGGCGCTCTCGTGCCAGCAGCCCTTCGCTCCACGGAACGGGGTGGCGCCTACGACCCTTCTCAGAGACGATGTGGGCCTGGTCCGGTAAGGGCGATCGATTTCCGGTCCGATGGTGGGGGGCAGGCCCTCTGTGGTTGAACGAGCCGCGGGCGTTCCTGTTCGACGAGCCGCTCTCCAACCTGGACGCGAAGCTGCGCGTGCAGACGCGGGCGGAGCTGGCGCGCATGCACCGCGAGCTCGGGGCGACGATGCTGTACGTCACCCACGACCAGGAGGAGGCGATGACGCTGGGCGACCGCATCGCGGTGATGAACGAGGGTCGGTTGCAGCAGGTCGCGCCTCCGCTGGAGGTGTACCGCAGGCCGGCGAACGTCTTCGTCGCGGGGTTCGTCGGCTCGCCGGCCATGAACTTCTTCCACTGCATCCTCGAAACGGGCGACAACGGCGCGCCGCGCCTCGCGTGCGACGGTTCCGCGCTCCCGCTCGAGGGCATCGCGCTCGCACGGGAGCCGGCGGGTCGCGAGCTGGTGCTCGGCATACGGCCGCAGGATCTCGAGCTGGTCGTCCTGGAAGACGCAGACCTGACCGCGCGCGTGGACGTGGTCGAGCCGCTCGGCAGCGAGCTGCTCGTGCACCTCGCCCGGCCGGGCGCCGTGCGCGATCGGGAGCTCGTGCTGGTCACGTCCGCAGAGGCGGAGCTCATGGAAGGGACGGAGGTCGGTTTGCGGCTGCGGCGGGAACGGCTGCACCTGTTCGATGCGGCGGACGGGATGCGGGTGAACCGCTGACGGAGCCGGGCGCATGGCGCTACCCCGCGGCAGTTCGACGGACGCCGAGGCCATCGCGAGACTGGCCGGCTGGGCCTTCACGGCGTTCGGGGTGATCCTCCTCGTCTTCGGGATCATCATCGCGATCGGCGACCGGTCCGGCCTGCAGGCCATGGCGCTCGGGCTGGTGTGCCTCGGCCTGGGCCGTGGCGTCCGCCGAGTGCTCGCGCCGCGTGAGGGCGCGCGGGCGGTGCAGGTGTCCGGCTACCAGGCGCCCGTCGAGATCGAAGAGGGCGCGCGGCGCGTGTTCCGGCCCACCGACTTCGTCTACGTCGATGCCGACGCCACGGATGCAGAGGTCGAGGCCGCGAAGGCGGCGTGGCTGCGCGAGCAATGGCGGAAGCGGCCGGACTGGGTGGCCGGCCGGATCATATCGCAGGACGAGCGAGCACGAGCACTCGTATTCGCGATCACGGTCGTGTGGTCCGCGTTCGCAGTGGCGCTGGTCGTGGGCGCGCTCGTCTTCGATGTGAGCATGGGCGTCCTGGCCGCCGTTTTCGCGCTCTTTGCCGGCCTGCTGCTCGTGTACGCGTGGAGCATGAGACGGCACAGGCAGAAGTTCGGGCGCAGCCAGCTCGTGCTCGAGCGGACGCCGGCCTTCCTGGGCGATGTCTTGAGCGGCGAGGTCGAGACCGGCATTCGGGAAGACGCGGCCCCGCTCGGCGGCTTCCACCTCCGATTGCGGTGCATGCACCGGTGGAAAGAGCTACGGCGCGGCACTGGCGGAACGACCGGCGACACGATCCGCCGCATCGACGTGCTATGGGAGGCGGAACAGCGGACAGACGGCCGCGTCCGCGCCGAGGACGGCGGGATCTCCATTCCCGTGCGCTTCGAGCTGCCCGCCGACCAGCCGCCGACCACGCTGCCGCCCAGCGACCGGGGCGTCGTGTGGGTGCTGGCGGTCACGGCGGAAATGGACGGGCTGGACTACAGGGCGGAGTTCGAGGTCCCGGTGCTGCCGCGCAGCGCGAGCGCGTGGATCGAAGCAGGGAGCCGCTGAGGCGCTTCGCAGCGCGGCCGGCGATCACCGCGGCCCTCGCTCGCTCCACATTAGCGGTCACCGACGCCGCATCTCGCGTTGCCGCTGCCGCGTGTCACGTTGCCGGCGCTCCGTACCGCACCGCGGCCAGTCGTTCCGCCAGATCTCGCATGCGCGCCGCCAACGCGGCGATCTCCTCCGCGGGTCGCTTCCGAGCGTCGAAGAGGATCCTGCCCCGCACCATTGCGAGCACCACATCCGCGCCGCGCGCCTGGTGGAACAGCGCGACGGCAGGGTCCTGCACCGGCTGCACGTGCGTACCGGCGAACGAGACGGCGCACAGGTCGGCGTCCTTGCCGACCTCGAGCGAGCCGATGCGCGCGTCGAGCCCGAGGGCGCGGGCGGCGTCGATGGTGATCATGCGCAGCAGCCGCTCGGCGGGCAGAGCGTCGTGGGAACGCAGCCGTCCGCGCTGCACCACCTGCGCGATCCTCGCCTCCTCGAGCAAATCCAGGCGGTTGTTGCTGGCGACCGAGTCGGTGCCGATCGCGACGGTGATGCCGGCATCGAGCATCTCGGTCACAGGCGCGCTGCCGTGGCCCAGCCGCGCGTTCGCGACGGGGCAGTGTGCGACGGAGGCGCCGTGGTCCGCGAGGGTGCGGATGTCGTCGTCGTCCACGGTGACGCAGTGGATGACGAGCGGCTGTGTGTCCAGCACGCCGGTCTCGCGGAGCAGCGCGATGGTGGAGCGTGCGCGCGGGGGCGTGGCGATGCCCCGCTTCCGCAGCCCTTCCGCGAACGGGCCCTCGCCCCGTGTCACGAGGCGGCGCTCGGCGTCGGCCTCGGCCGCATGCGTGGCGAGGGGCAGACCTTCTGCCCGGGCGTACTCCGCGGTCATGCGGTAGAGGCGGTCCGAGACGGTGTACGGCGCGTGGGGCGAGACGCCGACGCGCACGAGATCCGTCTCCCGCGCGCGCATGTCCTCGACCTTGCGGCGCAGCTTTGCGATCGCGTCGTCGGCCTGCTCGGGCGCGGGGCCGAAGACCTCGCGGTAGACGACGCCGCGCATGCCGGCCTCGCGCAGCGCGGCCAGCGCTGCGCCGGAATCCTCGGTCGCAGCGATGGTGGTGATGCCGGCGGCGAGGGCCTCGACGCACGTCCAGCGCGCGGCGACGTCGTAGTCCTCGGCGGTCAACGCGGCGTCGCGCTTCAGCCGGTTGAGCGACGGGATCCACTCGTGGAACGGCAGGTCGTCCAGCAGGCCGCGGAACGCGGCGAGCTCGGGGTGCGCGTGCACGTTGATGAGCCCGGGCAAGAGTGCGGCCTCGCCCAGGTCGATGCGCTCCGCATCTTCCGGCTGCGGGGTGGCGTGGTCCGGGCCGACGGCGGCGATGCGGCCGCGGGCGTCCACGAGCAGCGCGCCGCCGCGGATGGGCGGCGCGGTGACGGGCAGGAGCCACGCCGCAGAGATGCGAATGGGGCGGTTGTCCATGCAGTGGAAGTTACGGGCGAGCGTAGGGCCGGGGCGAGAGCTCCGCGCTACCCCTCAGTTCGGGAAATTGAACAGTTCGCCGCTCAGGCCGCCGCCTCGCGAGCGCGGCGTGCGGGGGTCGTCGGGGCGGGCGGCCAGGCCCAGGAGTTCGCCGATGGACAGGACGAGGCGGACGTCTCTGGGCTTGGCGTGGTGCCCGACGGGGAAGGCGAGGTCGAGGCGGTAGGTGGTGCGGCCGCCGGCGGGAAAGGAGCCGCGGAGGCCGAGGCCGGCGGCGGCGCGCCAGCCGGAGTCGGTGCCGAAGGGCGCATCGCCCGGCCAGATGCGGCCCACGTCGGCGAAGAGGGTGGCGCCGAGGTCGAGCACCTCCCGGAGCGGCCAGCCGAGGTAGATCCGGTCCTCGATCGAGAAGACGGCCCGCCGGCCGCCGGGGAAGCGCTCGGGGGCGTAGCCGCGCAGCGCGTGGTCGCCGCCGAGGGTGAGCTGGAACGGCGTGCGGGTCTGCCAGCCCGCGGCGGCGGCGCCCCGGAGGACGACGGTGTGGCGCGACTCCGGGGACGGCTTCCAGTACGCGAAGCCTTCGGCTTCGGCGAAGATGTCTTCCCAGCGGCCGTCGTCGTAGTCCTTGCGGGCGTCGAGGCGGCCGCGGCCGGCGAGCAGGACGCCGGCGTCCTCGCGGGCGCCGTAGAGGATGAGGGAGGTGAAGAGGTCGTCGTCCGTGCCGCCAAAGCCGAGCGAGCGGCCGATGGCGAGCTCCGCCTCGGCGCCGAGCCGGATGTCCTGGACGCCCCGCATGCTGTCGTAGCCGCGGCGCCGGACCCAGCGGACGTTGCGCTTGCCGAGGAGCAGCATGAGCCGGACGTTCTCGAGCGGTTCGGTCTGCGGGCGGATCGCGGCGAGCAGCGCCGAATCCGGGGGGCCCGGCTTGCCGAACTCCTTGCCGCGGCCCACCTCGGCGCTGTCGGCGCCCGGGAACGTCATCTCCTGGAAGCCGATGGCGACGCCGAACAGCGTCAGTGCGCCGGGGTGGCCGATGCGCGCGATGGCCGCGAGGTCGAACGCCTTGTCCCGGACCGGGAGCAGCACCCGGGTCGGGCGCCCGACGGCGTCGCCCGCGATGTAGTCGAAGTAGCGGTCCTCGCGGCGGAAGCCCTGGCGGAACGCCCACTTGCCGATCTCGCCGACGAACGGGTAGGCGATCACCTCGTCCACGAGGGTGCCTGCGCGGGTGCGGCCGGCCGCGAGGCGCAGGTCCCAGCGGGTGCCGGCGAGCTGGGGCGTGGCGTAGGAGAAGACGACGTCGCGGATGACGTCCCGTTCCAGGTACTGGAACGCGACGGCCTGGCCGGTGCCGAGCAGGTTGTTCTCGCGGAGGCGGACGCCCTCGAACCGGAGGCCGCCATCGATGCGGACCCGGAGGTCGACCTGGGTGCTCCACTCGTCGCGGGTGTCCACCACCACGTGCCACGTGCCGTCCGGCTGCTGGAGCCCGAACACGTCGACCTGGGAGAGGAACTCGTGGGCTCGGAGCAGGCGCTCGGACTCGCGCAGGAGCATCGGGTCGTAGCAGTCGCCGACGCGGAAGAGCAGCTCGCGGCGGATCACCTCGTCGCGCGTGCGCACGTGTAGGGCGTTCGCGATGTTGTAGGCCCAGGCGAAGCGCCGGTTCAGCGTGGGGTCGGTCGTGTCGAAGATGGAGTGGTTGTCAATGAAAATGTAGCTGATCACGCCGTCCGGGCAGGGCGGCGTCTGCTGCGCTGCGGCGCCGGCCGCGGCCATGAGGGCGAGGAGTGCGGAGGCGAACGACCTCATGCGCGGACACTACACCGGGGCGCGGGGAGTGGATCCTGGCGGTGGGCTGGCGTGGGAGGGGTCGAGACGAACTTGACACCCCCGCGCGGCGTGCCCTAACCTAGCCGCTTCCGCCCCAGTCATCGCGGCGGCGGAGATCCGGGAATGCGACAGTGAGGCCATCGTGGCTACGGAAATGACGACGAGGGTCCTGGACGGGCTTTTGTCCGAGGGACCGGTACACTGGAACCTTGCGCCGGCGGTGCTGATCGAGCACGCGGTCCGGCGGGGCGAGGGGGTGCTGACGCGGGACGGCAGCTTCGCGGCGGTGACGGCGCCGCATACGGGCCGGTCGCCCAACGACAAGTTCGTGGTGCGGGAGCCGTCCAGCGACGCGCACATCTGGTGGGGCGAAGTGAACCAGCCGCTGGAGCAGTCGAAGTACGAGGCGCTGCTCCGGGATGTGCGCGAGTACCTGCGCGGCCGTGAGCTGTACGTGCGTGATGTGTGGGCGGGTGCCGACCCCGCCTACCGCCTGGGCGTCCGGGTGGTGGGCACGCACGCGTGGCACTCCCTGTTCGTCCACAACATGTTCATCGAGCCGACGCGCGAGGAGCGCGCGCGGTTCGAGCCGGGGTTCACGGTGTTGCACGCGCCGGACTTCCAGGCGGACCCGGAGGTGCACGGGACGCGCACCGGCACGTTCATCGTGCTGAACTTCGGCGAGCGGGTGGTGCTGATCGGCGGCACGCACTACGCGGGTGAGGTCAAGAAGTCGATGTTCACGGTGCTGAACTACCTGCTCCCGCGGCAGGGCGTGCTGTCGATGCACTGCTCGGCGAACATGGGCGAGGCGGGGGACGTGGCGCTGTTCTTCGGCCTCTCGGGCACGGGCAAGACGACGCTCTCCACGGACCCGGAGCGCCAGCTCATCGGCGATGACGAGCACGGCTGGTCCGACCGCGGGGTGTTCAACTTCGAGGGCGGGAACTACGCGAAGGTGATCCGGCTGTCCGCCGCCGGCGAGCCGTTGATCTACAGCGCCAGCCGCCGGTTCGGAGCGATCCTCGAGAACGTGGTGGTGGACCCCGAGACCCGCGCGGTGAACTGGGACGACGACTCGATCACGGAGAACACGCGCTCGTCGTACCCCATCAGCTTCATTGACAGCGCGGTGCGGAGCGGCATGGGTCCGCACCCGCGGCACGTCGTGTTCCTGACGGCGGACGCGTTCGGCGTGCTGCCGCCGATCGCGCGGCTGACGCCGGAGCAGGCGATGTATCATTTCCTGTCCGGCTACACGGCGAAGGTCGCGGGCACGGAGCGGGGTGTGACGGAGCCGAAGGCGACGTTCAGCACGTGCTTCGGCGCGCCGTTCCTGCCGCTGCCGCCGAGCGTGTACGCGCGCATGCTGGGTGAGAAGCTGGCAGCGCACGGCGCGACCTGCTGGCTCGTGAACACGGGCTGGACGGGCGGGCCGTACGGCGAGGGGCAGCGGATGCAGCTCGGGTACACGCGGGCGATGGTGCATGCTGCGCTGGCCGGCAAGCTGGACGGCGTGCCGACCCGGCGCGACCCCGTGTTCGGGCTGGGGGTGCCGGAGAGCGTGCCCGGCGTGCCGACCGAGGTGTTGGACCCGCGGGCGACCTGGCGGGATCCCGCGGCCTACGACGCCATGGCGCAGAAGCTGGCGGGGATGTTCCGCGAGAACTTCAAGCGCTTCGAGGCGGACGTCTCGGCGGCGGTGAGGCAAGCCGGGCCGTGACCGCGCGGTCCCTGCCCTGAACCACGGGCGGGGGCGGGGCCCTGCCGTCCCCGCCCCCGCCCGTGCCCACGCCCTGGCCCCAACAGCCACCACCCCATGACGCATTCCGGCGACGCCATCACGGTGCGGGACCCGCTGTGGAACACGATCCGGCTGGATGCGGTGGCGGTGCGGATCGTGGACTCGGCGGCGTTCCAGCGGCTCCGCTACATCCGGCAGCTCGGGCTGGCGCACCTGGTCTACCCGGGGGCGACGCACACGCGGTTCGACCACGCGCTGGGTGTCTACCACCTGGCGCAGCGGGCGCTGGCGATCCTCGAGGAGCGGGGCGCGCTGGCGGGCGTGGACCCGGTGGAGCGCCGGCTCGTCCCGCTGGCGGGGCTGCTGCACGACATCGGGCACTACCCGTTCTCCCACGCGGTCGAGGAGCTGGAGGAGGGCCGGATCCCCGGCGACCACGAGGCGATCGCGGGCCGGTTCCTCGCCGACCCGGAAGTGCGGGCGGCGCTGGAGAGCGTCGCGGCGGACGGGCCCGCGCGGATCGAGGCGCTGATCCGCGGCCAATCGGACAGCCCGCTCCAGGGGCTGGTCAGCGGCAGCCTGGACCTGGACAAGATCGAGTACCTCATGCGGGACGCGCACTTCTGCGGCGTTCCGTTCGGGATGGTGGACGTGGACCGGCTGCTGTACGCGCTGACGGTGGTGGAGGCGCCGGACACGGGGCGGCTGGAGGTGGCGGTGTTGGAGAAGGGGGTGGCGGCGCTCGAGTCGCTGCTCTTCGCCAAGTACCAGATGTTCAGGAACGTCTATTGGCACCACGCGGTCCGGGCAGCGACGGTGATGTACAAGCGGATCGTCGCCACCGCGCTGGATGCCGGGCTGCTCGCGCCGGACGAGCTGGTGGGCCGGACGGACGAGGCGCTGCTGTTCCTGCTGGAGTCGCGGGCGCAAGCGGCGGCGGGTGGGCGGGCGAGCGGCGCGTCTGGGATCGGCGGCACGGCGGCGGATCCGGTGGTGGCGGAGCGCGTGCTGCGCTGGGTGCGGGCGCTGCGGAACCGGTCGCTGCCCAAGCGGGCGGCGGAGGTGGTGGCGGCCGAGCTGGACGGCCGTGCCGCTGGCGAATGGCTGGCGGGCGACACGCCCCTGAAGGCCCGGGTCGAAGACCGGCTCGCGCAGGAGCTGGGCCTGGAGCCCGGCGGGGCGTTCCTGGACTATCCGGAGAAGTCCCGAATGTTCGCGCTCGACCTCCTGGTGCGGCTGAGGTCCGGCAAGGTGATCCGGGTCGGACCGGCCGGCCAGGTGGGGCTGATCGGGCTGCCTCGGATCGCGGAGGAACTGTACCAGACCGCACGTGTTCTGCGGCTCTTCACCTACGGCGGGCGCCGGGAAGTGGACCGCAGCGCGCTGATCGCGCTGGCGCAGCAGGACGCCGCGACGGTCGAGCGTCGGCTCGCGTCGTCTACGCCTCTGCTCGGATCAGGATGGCGGTGATGTTGTCCATGCCGCCGTTGCGGTTGGCGGCAGCGGTGAGTTCGCGGGCGAGGCCGTCGAGCGGGAGGTCGTCCCGCGCGAGGATCGCGGCGAGCTCAGCGTCGTCCACCATCCCGGTGAGGCCGTCGGAGCAGAGGAGGATGAGGTCACCGGGCTCGAGCTCGCCGTGGATGATGTCCACCTCCGGGTCATCGGAGATGCCCAGGGCGCGGGTGAGCATGCTGGCGAGCGGGTGTCGTCTCGCCTCCTCAGGCGTGAGCAGGCCGGCGTCGACCTGCTGCTGGACCCAGGTGTGGTCGGCGGTGAGCTGGGTCAGTGCGCCCTGGCGGTAGAGGTACGCGCGCGAGTCGCCGATGTGGGCGATGGTGAAGCTGCGGTCGTCCGTGGCGAGGGCGAGGGCGGTGAGGGTGGTGCCCATGCCGACCAGCGTGGGGTCGCGGCCAGCGGCCTCGAGGATGGCGCGGTTGGCAGCGGCGACGGCGGCTCGGAGGCGGGCGTCCAGGGGCGCGCCGGCGTCGGGCCGGGCCATCTCGCGCGCCAGCGCTTCCACGGCCAGTCGGCTCGCCACCTCGCCGGCGGCGTGCCCGCCCATCCCGTCGGCAACGCAGAACAGTCCCCGCTCGGTATCGAGGAGGTAGGCGTCCTCGTTGTCGGGACGGCGCAGGCCCGGGTCGGTCGTCGCAGCCGCTTCGAATCGCACGGGCGCAAGCCTAGACGTGCGCTGCGTCGCTGGCAAGGGGCGGCGTCCCGGAGGCGACGTGGCGGGCACACGGATTGCCGCCGGGCGTGGGGCATGAGGCACGGAACGTGGGCGAGGTTCTTTGTGGCCGGGCTGCTGGTGCTGGCGGCCGCGGCTTGCCGACGGGACCTCGCGGAAGAACGGGCCTCGGCGCCGGCGCCGCCGCCCGCGGCGCAGATCGCGCCGGTGACCGAGTCGATGACGCTGGAGGAGCGGCTCGAGCGGTTGTCCCAGGAGCTGTCGGCGGCCTACCAGGGCCGGCTGGAGGGGGAGGCACTGGGGCGGCTGCTGCGGGCGGAGGCGATCACGGACCGGCTGCTCGAGGTCAAGGCGCCGTTCCCGTGGCTGGCGCGGGGGTACTCGGTGGATGCCCGGCTCCGCCAGCTCCAGGCCCTCGCCGATCGGATCATCGCCGAGCTTCGCCGCGGCGCCGATCCGGAAGACCTGCTGGACGAGGTGAGGGCGCTCATGGCCGCGACGGAGGACCTGCGCGTCGCCCTCCAGGAAGGTGGGGGCGACATGCCGACGCCGCTGGATTCCCTCCTGGCGAACACCCTGCCCGACACGTCCGAGGCCACGATCAGCGAGGGGCCCACCGGCGAGTAGGCGGCCCGGAAACCACGGGGGCTCGCCGGTCGTATCAAGGGTGGGCCTGCCGGAGGAACTCGGGAACCCGGAACGGCACCCAGGGGTTAGTAGAGCGGCGAAACCGCCCGCCCCGCCTGCCACCCTGTGCGGCTCGGCGTCGGCGGGCGGCTTGCATCGGCAAATTCCTTGCAGGGACAGGCGCGCGCGAGGCGGCGGTCCGTGCGGGGATCGGACTGGATCAACGTGCGAAGGAATACGGCAAGCGGAATGGCGACCACGACGGAGACTCGGAAGCGGCGGCGACGGCGTCGCGGCGAAAAGGATCGGTTTGAGGCCATGATCGGCCCTGCCGAGGAGCAGAGCGCGCTCGATCAGTACCTCCGGGATGTGAGCCGGCACGAGTTGATCACGCCCGAGGAGGAGATCGAGCTAGGCCGTCGTGCGCGCATGGGCGACGAGGAAGCGGTCCAGAAGCTGGTCCGCGCGAATCTGCGTTTTGTAATCAGTGTCGCAAAAAAGTATCAAAACCGGGGCGTCTCCCTGATCGACCTGATCCAGGAGGGGAACGTCGGCCTGGTGACCGCCGCGCGGAAGTTCGACCCGGACCAGGGGGTGAAGTTCATCTCCTACGCGGTGTGGTGGATCCGGCAGGCGATCCTCTCGGCGCTGGCCAACCAGGGCCGGGCGGTGCGCGTGCCGTTGAACCGGGCGAGCGACCTGGCGCGGATCTTCCGCGAGGGCGAGCGGCTGAAGCAGGAGCTGCGGCGGGAGCCGACCACGGAGGAGGTCGCGGCCGCGGCGAAGCTCTCTCCCGAGGTGGTCGAGTCGCTCCAGCAGCTCAACGCGGCGGAGATCCGGCTGGACGCGCCGATCGGCGACTCGGACGACAGCCAGCTCGTCGAGCGCTTCATCGTCGAGGAAGCGACCGAGCCGGAGGCGGACGTCGAGGAGCGGCTGCTGGCCGAGCAGATCGAGCGGGCGCTGGACACGCTCTCGCCGCGTGATGCCCGCGTGCTGCGGCTGTACTTCGGCCTGGAGGGCGGCCGAGAGCACACGCTCGAGGAGATCGGCAACATGCTCGGCGTGACGCGGGAGCGCGTCCGTCAGCTCCGCGACCGGGCGCTGCGGCGTCTGCGCGAGGGCGAACTCGGCAGCGCGCTGGAGAGCTTCGCGGCCTGAGCACGGTGACCCTGCACCCGGGGATCGTCCGCCGCGCGGCGGGTGGGGTGTACGAGGTCGAGCTCGAGGGTGGCGAAGTCGTCAACGCCGTGCTGCGCGGGCGGTTGAAGCGCGAGCAGCGCACGGGTGATCGGGTCGTCGTCGGCGACCGTGTGGACGTGGCGCGGCACGCCGACGGCAGCGTCACGATCGAAGCGGTCCGGCCGCGGGCCACCGAACTCGCCCGTCGTGCCCCCGGACACGGGGGCCGGCGGGCGAAAGTCATCGTGGCGAACGTGGACCAGCTCGTGGTCGTGTTCGCGGCGGCGCAGCCGGAGCCGCGGCTGCGGATGCTCGACCGGTTCCTCGTGCTCGCGGAAGCGAACGACCTGCCGGCCGTCATCGTGGTGAACAAGGTGGACCTGGTGGACGAAGCCGAGGTGCGGGCCCGGTTCGCCGACTACGGGGCCGCCGGCTACCGGATCCTGCTCACGAGCACGGTGGACGGCCGGGGGCTGGAGGAGCTCCGCGACCTGCTGTGCGGCCGGATCAGCGCGCTGACGGGGCCCAGCGGCGTCGGCAAGTCCAGCCTCCTGAACGCGCTCGAGCCGGGCCTCGGGCTGAGGACGGCGGAGATCAGCGCGGCGCTCCGGCAGGGGCGACACACGACGGTGACCGCCCAGCTCGTCCCGCTCCGCTGCGGCGGCTACGTGGCGGACACGCCAGGGCTGAGGGAGGTGGGGCTGTGGGGCGTGCCGCTCGAGGAGCTGGACCTCTGCTTCCCGGAGTTCCGCCCGTACCTGGGCGAATGCCGGTTCGGCGGCTCCTGCACCCACATCCACGAGCCGGACTGCGCCGTGCGCGAGGCCGTCGAGAACGGCGAGGTCTCGGCGGCGCGGTACGAGAGCTACCGGGCGCTGCGGATGGAGGAGGAAGAGGCGGGCATGGAATATTGAGGCGGGCCCGGGCGCCCTACGAGAGCGCGCAGTCCTCTCCCCCGGAGTACGGGCCGCAGCCCGTCGGCTTCCTTCATCGCCCGTCGGCCCCCTCCGATCCGCTGGTTTCGCCGCCGGCGGCCGCTCCAGGGCGCCCCGCCCCCCGCCCCTCCCCCGCCAGCGCCACCACCTGCGGCGCGCCGGCGTCCCGGCCCGGGCCCGGGTGCCGTTCCACCACCACCGGCCAGCGGTAGACGCGCTCCACCGTTTCGCGCGTGAGCACGGCGTCAGGCTCGCCTTCCGCGGCGACGCGGCCGCGGTCGAGCAGCAGGATGCGCGATGCGTAGCGCGCGGCGAGGTTGATGTTGTGGGTGACGAGGAGGACGGTGACGCCGCCGGCCGCGGCGAGCGCGGCGACGAGCTCGAAGATCTCCATCTCGTGGCGGATGTCGAGCGCCGCGGTGGGCTCGTCCAGCACGAGCGTCTCGGGCTGCTGCGCGAGCGCGCGCGCGATCCGCACGAGCTGGCGCTCGCCGCCGGAGAGCGTGGCCAGCGGTCGGTCCGCCAGGTCCAGCACGTCGCAGCGGGCCATTGCCTGCTCGATCGCCACGCGGTCCGCCTCTCCCTCGCGGCGCCAGTTGCCGAGGTGCGGGTAGCGGCCCATGGCCACGAGCTCGCGGGCCGTGATCGGGAACGCCAGCTCCTCGTGCTGCGGCACGACGCCGATGCGGCGGGCCAGCTCGCGCCGCGTCCACTCCGCCACCGGGCGTCCCGCATAGCGCGCCTCGCCCGCCTGCGGCGCGAGCGCGCCGAGCAGCACCCGGAGCAACGTGGACTTGCCCGAGCCGTTGGGGCCGAGGATCGCGTACACGCCGCCCGCGGGCACGTCGAGGTCCACGCCGTCCAGCGCGGGCGCGGCGGCGCGCGGGTAGGTGAAGCGCAGGCCACGCGCGGTGAAGACCGCGTGGCCGCTCACACCCGCCTCCTTGCCAGCAGCACCACGAACACGGGCACGCCGATCAGGGCGGTGATGACGCCGACGGGCAGCTCTGCGGGCGCGGCGAGCGTGCGCGCGGCGGTGTCGGCAACGAGCAGGAACGCGGCGCCGGCGAGCAGCGACGCGGGCAGCAGGAAACGGTGGTCGCTGCTCCAGGCGAGCCGGAGCGCGTGCGGGATGATCAGGCCGATGAAGCCGATGACGCCGCACGCGGCGACGCTCGCCGCGACGAGCAGTGAAGCCACGAAATACGCGACGAGCTTGACGCGCTCGACCCGCACGCCCAGGTGCAGCGCGGTCTCCTCGCCCACGGCGAGCAGGTTGAGCGGGCGTGCGAGCCCGAGCAGCAGCACGCCGGCGGGGAGCATGTAGACGCCGAGCAGCGCGACCGCCGACCAGCTCGCGCCGGAGAGGCTGCCCATCATCCAGAACACCGCGGAGCGGAAGCTCTCGGCCTCGGCGAACGTGAGCAGCAGGAGGATCAGCGCGTTGAAGAACGCGCCGACGATCACGCCGGCGAGCAAGAGCACGCGGGTGTCCAGCACGCGCCCCGTTGCTGCGGCGATGCGGAAGACGATCGCGATCGCCGCGAGCGCGCCGGCGAGCGCGGCGAGCGGCACGATCCAGGGCGAGAGTGCGGCGAGGCCGAGCACGATCGCCGCGACCGCGCCGACCGCGGCGCCGCCGGAGACGCCGAGGACGTACGGCTCTGCGAGCGGGTTGCGGAGCAGCGCCTGGAACACGGCGCCGGCCAGCGCGAGCGCGCCGCCGGTCATCGCGGCGAGGAGCGCGCGCGGCAGGCGCAGATCGCGTACGATCGCGCGCGTCGTGTCGTCGGCGCCGCCGGTGAGCGCGGCGATGACTTCGCGGAGCGGGATGCCGGCCGCACCGACGGCAACGGCGGCGACCAACGCGACGACCGCCAGCGACGCGAGCAGCGCGAGCGCGGCCGCGGCGGAGCGGGGCCGTAGCGCACGGGTGCGTGCGGCGCCCGGCGCGGCGGCGCGGGCTGGCGTCGCGGCGTTCACGGCGTCGGCTCAGGCGAGTACAGCTCGGGGTGCAGGATGCCCGCGAGCTCCACAGCGGCGCGGGCGAGGCCCGGGCCCGGGCGGTTGAAGTGGTCGGTGTCCACGGCGACGACGCGGCCTTCACGCACCGCACGCAGATCCCTCCACCCCGGCGCAGTCTCGAACCGGGCGAGCGTGCGTGCGTCCACGCCCGCGACGGCCACGACCACGACGTCGGGCTGCCTCCTCACGACCTCTTCGAGACCGACCTCGGGCCAGAGCGCAGGCGCGTCGTCGAACACGTTGCGGCCGCCCGCGATCGTGATCAGCTCGTCCGCGAACGTGCCGGGCCCGGCGGCGCGCGGCGGGTCCACGGAGACGAGGTAGAGGACGGTACGGCGCTCTGCTCCCGCGGCGTCGAACCGTCGGCGCACGCCCTCCAGCACTGCCCGGAACGCTGAGACGAGGGTGTCGGCGCGCGCCTCGAGGCCGAGCATGCGGCCCACCTGCCGAACGAGGCGCTCCGCATCCGCCACGCTCTCCGGATTGGTGGCAAAGACGGGGATGCCGAGCTCGTCGAGCCGCTGGACGAGCGTGCGGGACTGCGCGTCACGCCACGAGATGACCAGGTCGGGCCGGAGCGCGACGAGCCACTCGATGCTGGGCGTGAGCCCGCCGCCGACGGAGGGTAGAGCGGCGAGCTCCGGGTGCGTGTCGTAGTCGGTGCGGGCGACGAGGCGGTCGGCCGCGTTCAGCGCGACGATCGCATCCGTGGCTGCGGGAACCAGCGAGACGACGCGCTCGGCAGGCGCGGCGAGGCGGACCTCGCGGCCCACGTCATCGATGACCGTGATCGCGGCGGGAGCGCCCGCGTCCTCGCCCTGCCGGTCCGCGCCGCACGCGGCGACCAGGGCCGCCAGGCACAGTGCGACGAAGCGCCGCCGGCCCGACGATGGAACGGCGAGCCGACGGTCAGCTCTTCCGCGCGGTCTTGGCGAAGAACACGCTGGGCCGCTGCTCGACCCGGTCGCTCTCGCAGTGGGGGCAGCGGGGGCTCGCATCCTCCTCGTGGGCGCGCAGCGTCTCGACGCGATCGAAATCGTGGCCGCAGCTCGTGCAGTGGTACTCGTAGACGGGCATGGCGCGACCTCCGTGCGGCGGGAGGAACGGATCGAGTTGCGCGAGCGCGGCGTCACGCCCGTGTTGCCGTGATCCACTCGTTCGGTGTGCGTTTGAACGGAATCTAGCCAGCGACAGGGGGGCGTCAAGCGCGGCGCCGTTGGCGCTGGCGCACGGGATGGGGGAGCCGACGCCTGTGGAGCGAGCCGACGTCAGGGTTCGCCGATCGTGTCCCGGCGCAGCGTGTCGCGGCGGGTCACCGTGTCCTGGACCGGCTGCGCGACAGGGTGGAGGCGTGTGGTGTCCGGGCCGAACGCGGCTCGCGACTGCGCCGGCAGCGTGTCGCGCCTCGTGGTGTCCGGCCGGACCCCGACCCCCGACGGCACCGGCGCCGTGTCCGCCCGCGTAGCGGCTGGCGGCGCGGCCTGCTGCCGCGGCTCGGGCGCCGGCTGCTGGCGAGGCCGGGGCGAGGTCTGTTGTTGCCCCGCGGGCGCGGGCTCCGTGGGCTGGCTGCTGGCCTGGCGCGTCGAGGATGCGCCGGCCTGCGCGGAGTCCTGCTCCGCCGGGGGCGCTGCGGCCGATGGCGGGCACCGGTGCTGGAGGATGGTGCGCCACTGGCTGCCGGCGCGGCCGACGGCGGCAAACCACGTGTCCGCGACGCCGTAGTACTGCAGCAGCAGCTCGACCTGGCCATCCCGGTCCCAGTCGAGGTAGTCCACGAGCCGGGGCGCGGCCTTGCCGGTGCTGGCGTAGTCGTTGTACTCCGCGAACACGGGCTCGTAGCCGGACTGCGCCTGGGGCGTCGCGACGAAGAAGAGGGAGGAGCCGGCGTCGTCGAGGCCCGGGCCGAGCGTGTCGCCGACCAGGAACGTGGCCGCGAAGCCCGGCTCTTCCGAGCCCGCGATGGGGATCGGGGTGAGCTGGGCCATGGCGCGCTGCCAGTTGCCGGGCAGGGGCGCGGACCGGGCGCGGAGCAGGCGCTCGGCGAGGATGGGCGCGAGGACCTGCATGGCGCGCGTGGGTTGGGGCGCCGCCGCGGGCCGGGGCGGCGCGGGCGCATCCGTCTTGCGGAGTGCGAGGAACTCGGTGGCGTCGCCGGCGCCGGGGCCGAGCTCCATGATGCCCGTCACGCGTGGCACGCGGGGGCAGACGGATTCGGGCGGGACCTCGGCCGACTGGATGATGAACGTGCCGACGCGGGCGCCGGCGCGGAACAGGGCGAGCTCGTCGCCCGCGCGGTAGTGTTCCGCGATGAGGCGGTTGCCGTAGCGTTCCCAGTCGTCGGCCTCGAGGCGGCGCAGCGACTCCCCGCTGATCTCGGCGATGGGGACGAGGGTCCCGATGCCGCCGCCCTGTGCGTGCACCAGGTGGAGCAGCGGCCCTTCGGGCAGCCGGTCCTCGCCCGGCTCTTCATCTGCGGGTCCGGCTTCCTGCTCTTTGGGCGGCGGCGGCACGAAGGCCAGCTCGGCGCCGCCCCACTGCACGTTGTCGCAGCCGGAGGCAGCGATTACAATCAGGCAGGCAGCCAACCGGAAGGGCGAACTCGCTCGCATCTCGACTCCATGACGGGCCCGGCGCCCGGGTGCGGGGGCGCTGCAACGCTCGTATTCTCGCAACCTAGACCTGCAGCATCCAGCACGCAACAGGTGTGACACCGGCAACGGCAGGATCGGAGCGACGGCCGTGGCGGGCGGCGCGGCAAGGCTGTTGACGCGGCTGCGGCGGCTCGCGCGCGAGCCGGGCAGTGGGTTCGCTTTGGTGGAGGCCGCGGACGCGGCGCCGCCGGTCGAGTACGATGAGGGGCTCACCGAAGCGGATGCGGAGGTGATCGAGGAGCCAGGCGGCAGGCTGCGTGCGATCCCGGTGGGCCCGCCGGCGGAGAGCCGGTTCACCTGCTTCCTGGACGGCATCCAGCGTGCGGCGGTTGCGCTCTATCACGGGCCGGTGCCGGTGGTGTACGCGTACGCCGCCGCGGTCGTGCGCATGCGGCGAGACCGTCGCATGGGCACGCTCCGGGCGGCTCCTGCATCCGGCTACGCGACGCGGTTCCTCGAGGAGCGGGAAGCGGCGTTCTTCCCGTTCCGGTACGTGGACCCCTCGACGGTGCGCGCTGCGCTGGACGGCGCGGGCGAGGTCATTGATACGGGGCCGGAGAAGCCCGACGAACCGCTGCCGCTGTTCCCGCCGCTGCTCCAGGCGCGAGCGGCGGCGCGGGTGAACCGGTGGCGCGAAGGGTTGGAGGCGGAGCTGGCGCGGCGGTGGATGGAGGCGGCGGGCGACGACGACGGCTGGCTGCTGGTGGACGGGAGTCTCACGCTGAGCGGCGAGCTGGCCGCGTGTCCGCGGGCGGTGGGCGTGATCAAGAGCCACCGCACCCGCTTCTTCGACGGCGATGACATGCGCACGGTGCTCGGGCTGGAAGCGGGTGAGCGGACGAGCGTGTTCCAGCCGGGCACGCGGAGGTTCACGCCGGTGCACTCGTGGTACCTGCGGTTGCGGCCGCGGGCGGGCCGGGATGTGTTCTGGGGCCTGGTCCGGGTGGAGGTGGCGGCGAGCGAACGGAGCGTCGAGCTGGCCGACGAGGTGAGCCGCTGGCTCCTGGCGGAGACGGCGCCGCTCGCGTTGCCCGATCCGCGCTGGGACCGGTTGCTGTATCCGATCCGCGACTGCGAGCAGTACCTGCGGGCGCGGGCGCCGCGCTGGAGCTAGGGGGATGGCACTCGATCCGAGCGAGCTGCGCCGGGTGATGGGCCACTTCGCGACGGGCGTGGCCGTGGTGACGGCGATGGATATGGAGGCGGGCCGGCCGTACGGGTTGACGGCGAACGCGGTGGCGTCCGTCTCGTTGGAGCCGCCGCTGGTGCTGGCGTGCGTGGAGAAGGGGTCGGACACGCACCCGCGGATCCGCGCTGCGCAGGGCTTCGCCATCAGCGTCCTGGCGGCGGACCAGGAGGCGCTGGCGCGGCGGTTCGCGGGAGGGGATGCGGCGGAGAAGTTCCGGGGCGTGGCGTACCGGCGTGAGACGACCGGCGCGCCCGTGCTGGAGGGTGCGCTGGCCTGGTTGGACTGCCGGCTGTGGGCGGAGTACCCGGGCGGCGACCACACGATCTTCGTGGGCGAGGTGGTGGCGGGGGATGCGCGGGCGGGCGAGCCGCTGATCTTCTTCCGGAGCGGCTACGGCCGCTTCCAACCCTGAGCGGCAGGGTGCTGGGCCGGTTCGGGGCGGCGGCGAGCGCGGCGCTGCTGGGGCTCGCGCTGGGGACGGCTGCCCAGACGAGCGCCGCACTGCTGCTCTACACCACGGAGGGGCTGCTCGCCGCGGCCGGGATGCTGGTCTCGGTGGTGCTGGCGGGCGTCGCGGCCGGCCTGTGGGCGGGGTGGCCGGGGGGCCGGGGCCGGGCGGGCTGGCGCTGGGTGCTGGCGGTCCTCTCCTTCGGGCTCGCCGCGGTCTTCGCGGCGTTGTGGGACGCCACGCCGGGGCTGCGGGCCGCGGCGGTGGGGCGGGGAGCCGCGGTGCTGCTGCTGCTCGCGCACCCCGCCTACGCCGCGGGCTCGCTGCTCGCAGCGTTGACGGCGGGTGGCGCGAGGGGCCACGACGGCGGGAGCGCCGCCGCGGGCGTCGCGCTGGGCATGCTCCTGGGCGCCGCGGCCGGCGTCGTGCTGGCGGCCGGGACGCTCATCCCGCACTTCGACCCGGGCCCCGTCCTGCTGGGCTGCGGCCTCGCGGCGACGGGCGGCGCCGCGCTGCACGCTGCGCTGGGGCCGGAGACGGATGGCGGAGGGGGAGTCATGCAGGGCAAGGTCGTGTTGATCACGGGTGTCGGCCGCCGCGGGCAGGTCGGCTACGCCCTCGCCGAAGCGTTCCTGGCCGAGGGCGCGCGGCTGGTGGTGACGAGCCGGTCCGCCGAGGTCGAACAGGCCGCCCGCGAGCTGGGCAACCGAGGCGAGGTGCTCGCCGTCTCCGCGGACCTGACGCGGCCCGAGGAGGTGGACACGCTGATGAGCGCCGTGCGCGAGCGCTACGGGCGGCTCGACGTCGTCGTCAACGCCGCCGGCGGCCTCAGGGTGATCAAGCCGCTCGCGGAAACCACGCCCGAGGAGTGGGACGACGAGGTGGACCGCAACGCGCGCACCGCGTTCCTCGTCAGCCGCGCGGCGCTGCCGCTGCTCCGTGAATCGCGCGGCGCGATCATCAACTTCGCCTCGCCGGCGGGCGAGCGGGCGGCGGCGCGGCTGGGCGCGTACAGCGCGGGCAAGGCGGGCGTGATCGCGCTCACGCGCGCCCTGGCGCTCGAGGAGAAGCGGTACGGCGTGCGGGTCAACGCCGTCGCGCCCGGGATGATCGACACGGAAGACAACCGCCGGAGCGTCGAGGATCCCACGAAGGTGAAGTGGGTGACGCGCGAGGAGGTCGCCCGCGTGGTGCTGTTCCTCGCGAGCGAGGCCTCCTCGGGCATCTCCGGCGAGACGATCCGCGTGATGGGCGAAGGGCTGGGCTGAGCGTCTCGCCGCGCGGTCCGTCGCGGATGGAGACGGCCGGGGTATGGGCCGCCTCCAGGTCCAGAGTGAGGACCTGGCCCAGGGCGACGTCCACCTGGATCGCATCGGGCGCGGCCGGCGGCGTGGCCGCGGAGCCGGCCGGGGGCGGCACGCGGTCCCGGGCGCTCGGCGCCGGCACCTGGGAGGCGCGGCTGCCCCTGGCGCCGGGCGTGTACCGGGTGAACCTGCGGGTGGACGGCGGCCCGTGGATCGTGCCGCCCGGGCTGCCGTCGGTCGTGGACGAGTTCGGCGGCGCAGTGGGGATCCTGACGATCGAGTGAGGCCGCGCAGCGCTCAGTCCGCGCCCAGCGGCTGGATCGTGGCCGAGCGCTGCCGGTCCGGCGCGACGCGGCCGGGCGCCGCGAGCCGTCGCACGGCCTTGAGGCCGATCGAGGCCACGTGGATGAAGGGCGACGCCGTCGTGAGGCCGACCGGCGTCCCCTGAGCGAGCGCGCGGAGCAGGCCGTCGGGGCCGTCGAACGCCGGCACCTCGGTGAACGCGCGGCCGATCTCGTGCGCGAAGTGCGCGTCCGTCGACGCAGCAGCGGCGACGCCGCGCGCCCGTGCAGCCTCCAGCGCGCGCCGGTTCCAGGGCGGGTAGAACGCGCGGGAGTTGAACACCTCCACGATGTCCGCGACGGCCATCGCGCGCGCGGCGTGCCACCGCGAGCGCCACGCGTAGGCGTAGGGGTGCGGCGCATAGACCAGGCCGCCCTGGGCGCGGATGCGCTCCACCGTTTCCTCGAGGGGCAGGTCCTGGGGGATCCGCTCCGTCAGGAACAACCCGATCAGCTCCGTCTTCCCCTCGCACCGGATCTCCTCGCCCACGATCACGTGTTCGGGCGCGTACGCGCGCGCCTCGAGCGCGCCCTCGATCTCGCCGTGGTCCGTCACGGCAATGCGATCGAGGCCCGCCTCGAGCGCACGCTCCACCAGCTCCCTCGGCGACATGGCCGCATCCGGCGAGAAGCGGGTGTGGGCGTGGAGATCGATCCGGAGCCACGTCGGCTCTCTCGTCTCGCTCGGCTTCATCGGCGACAGACCCATCCGGTTTTTTCGCGGTGGCTTCACCCCGGGGCCGCCGGGCGGCGGGCAGCGGCGCGCGGGATCCCCAGCGACGGGTTCGTGGTGCCGCAGTTCGGGAGACAGTCCGGTCGGCCACCCGTACCGCAACCCAGCCCAGACGTGCAGTGCAAGAATAGTGCAACCGTGCGGCGGCCCTACGGCGCGTCGGAGTGCCCCGGTGCGCGACCTCCCTTCGCGGCCGCGGGAAATGTTTGCACCCGCGCGAGCACGCGCGGGCGCACAGTGAGCCGAACGGCGGCCGCGCGTTCGCTGGCCGCGGTCCGGGGCCCCGCATAGATTGCGCTCCCGGGGGCGCCGCACGGGAATACGGCGGCGCCCGGTGAGTGTTCCGCTGCATCCCGTCTCCACAGGCAAGGCAGCGAGAGCGATGCGAGAGGCACCCGTCGGCCGCGTGGTGGGCACGGAGCGCCGGCCCAACACGCCGCACGAGTTCCACTTCTGGACCGCGGAGCAGTCCGCGGTCGGGATCGGCGCGCTGGTTCGCGTGGATGTGGGCGGTCCGCAGCCGCGCCGGGTGTACGGCGTGGTCGTGGATGGGGCGAGCTACACCGACCTCGAGACGCCGCTCCACGACTACATCGGGCTGGAGGGCGACCCCGCGCTGACGGTGCCCGCGCCCACGGAGCGGCCGGAGATCCGGCTGTACACGGCGGCGGTGCTCAGGCACGAGCCGCCGGAGCCGCTCCAGCCCGTGTCCGCGGGGCCGGTCTACCTCGCCACGGATGAAGACGTGCGCGTCGCGCTGCGCATGGACGCGTACGCGAAGCCGGGCGGCACGGCGATCCCGGTGGGGCTCTACACGACGGGCGGGCTCGAGGCGCCGATCTATCTGGACGCCGATTTCCTGCTGGGCCCCGAGGCGGCGCACCTGAACATCACGGGTGTGAGCGGCCTGGCGACCAAGACCTCCGCCGTCCTGTTCCTGCTGGCGAGCATCTTCGAGCACCTGCCGCCGAGCAAGGGCAGCGTCGCGGCGCTGTGCTTCAACGTGAAGGGGCCGGACCTGCTGTTCCTCGACCAGCCGGGCGAGCTGACGGAGGAGGACCGGCGCATGTACGAGCGGCTGGGCGTGCCGCCCGAGCCGTTCAAGAACGTCCACTACTACGCGCCGTACAAGCCGGACGGCTACAACCTGAACACGCTGCGCACCCACGAGGCGCTGACCCACAACGTCTCGCCGCTGGTCTGGGGACTGGAGCAGATCCTGAAGTTCGCCGAGGTGCTGCTCACCCGCGAGGACGTGGACGCCAAGGCGGACGCGCTGATCGAGTTCATCCGCGAGCGCGTGGTGGGGCGCGAGATGGGGCCCGAACAGGGCGTGACGCGCCACCATCTCGTACGCACGTTCCAGGACCTGGAGGATTGGTTCGAGGACGTGCTGTGGACGTGCGAGCAGAACAGCCGCGAGAACTGGCGCACGCACCACGTCGCGACGATCCGCAAGGTGCGCAACCGGCTGCTCAACCTGTCCACGCGCGCGAAGGGGCTGGTCTCGAACGACGCAACGGTGAGCGATCTGCCGTGGGGCGCGTTCCAGGACCGGCACCTGTACGTGATCGACGTCGCGAACGTCGAGCCGGAGGCGCAGGACCTGATCTTCGCACGGGTCGTGACGGAGGCGCGGGAACGGCTCGAGCGCAAGGCGCTGGGGGTGGACCACCTGATCGTCTTCGTGGACGAATTGAACAAGTACGCGCCGGCGGATGGGCACGACACCTACGTCCGCAAGATGCTGCTGGACGTGAGCGAGCGCGGCCGCTACCTCGGGCTGGTGTTGTTCGGGGCGCAGCAGTTCCGCAGTCAGGTGCACAAGCGCGTGGTGGGCAACGCCGGCACTGGGCTCTACGGGCGGATGGACATGGACGAGCTGGCGACGCCCGGTTACAGCGTGCTCTCGCCGGCGACGAAGTCGAAGCTCGCGACGCTGAGCAAGGGTGAGCTGATGGTGCGGCACCCGCACTTCACGCAGCCCATCTTCGTGCGCTTCCCGCGCCCCGCGGCGCTGACGGGGCGACAGGGCGTGGAGCGCTTCGCGCCGGAGGCGGATCTGCCGTTGGAGGAGGCGGTCGTGCGGCAGCTCCGGCGGCTGGACCGTCGCATCCCGGTCACCGAGGTGAAGGACCTGATCGCCGGGCGCGACGAGGCCGAGGTGCTGACGGCGTTGCACCGCACCCAGCAGGTCAAGCCCGCGGACGTGCTGGCGTTCTTCCGGAGCTGCCTCAAGAAGAAGGTCCCGCGCCAGGTCGTGCCGGCCGGAGGGGCGCCGCACCGTGGCGTGCCGGTGGTGGACGACCCGTATGCGTGAGGTCCCTGTCGGGAGGGCCAGGGCGCGGGTGGGAGCGTTGCAGACAGACGCCTGCGTGACGCGACACGCCCGATAGACCCCGATCGACGATGTCGTCCGATCGATCCGAGCCGGCACCGTTCGATGCCGCCTCGCCGGTCCACGAATGGATCGAGCGGGTGTTCCGGCAACATTACGCCGAGCTGTGCACGTTCGTGGCCGGCCTCGCGGGATCTGTGGAGGGGGCGGAGGACGTGGTGCACGACGTCTTTCTGGCCATCTGGCGTGCGCCGGAGCGGTGGCTGGAGGCCGGCGACGCGCTGCGGCCGATGCTGTACGTCGCTGCACGCAACCGTGCGCTGGACGTGCTCAGGTGGCGCCGCGTGCGGGAGCGGTACGCCGAGCGGGTCGCGCTCCAGGCGGCCGCCGCTCCCGCGGATCCGGAAGAGGTGCTGGCGCAGCGTGAGATCGAGCGCGCCTTCGATGCGGCGGTGGCGGGCCTGTCCGCCCGCATGCGGGAGATCTACCTGCTGCACCGGCTGGAGGGCCTGACGTACCGCGAGATCGCCGATCGGCTCGGCATCTCGGTGAAGACGGTCGAAGTGCAGATGGGCCGAGCGTTGAAGAAGCTGCGGGAGCAGTTGGCCGTGCTGGTCGAGGACGAGCGCCGGCCGCCGTCCCGGGCCGGGCCTGCGCCGTGACCCGCCGTGGGGCGGCGTCGCCCGTGGAGCCCCGACCCCGCCGCTCGACGTCGCCGCCGGGTTTCCTCACGAGCTCCCCTCCCGGAGGCCGTTTCCCCGCCCGACCGATCCCCCACGCCCCCTGTAAGGGTGCCTCGCCGTCTCGGTCGTTGCCTAGGAGTGAGCGCACGTGGAACTCGACAGCGAGGCGATCCCGGTGGACGACCGATTGGACGCGCTGTTCAGCGAGATGCGCCCCGAGATGCTGGCTCGTCTCGGACGTTACCTGGAAGGCCGATGTTCGGCCGAGGAGCGGCGGGGCATTGAAGACTGGCTCGCCGAAGATCCGCGCCGGCAGGATCTCGTGCAACGGATCCGCCGCGCCCGTGCGCTGGCCGAAGTGACGCCCGGCCGGTGGGACGTGGAAGCCGCCTGGGCGAGGCTCGAGGCGGCGATGGCGGCGGAGTCCCGGCGCGACGTGCCGGACGTGGAACATCAGCGTCGCGGCCCCTGGGCGTGGCGGCGACGGCTCGTGCCCGCCTTGCGGGCCGCCGCGGCGATCGCTGCGCTGCTGGCGGGCGCGGCGCTGTGGCAGCACCGCGACGCACTCCTCGGGCCGGGCCCGATGCGCGAGGTGACGGCGGGCGTGGGTCAGCAGGTGCGGGTGACGCTCGGCGACGGCACGCGCGTCGTCCTCGGCCCTGCGAGCCGGCTGCGGTTCGCCGAGCGGTTCCGCCGCGTCCGCGCCGTGGAGCTGGAAGGCGAGGCGGTGTTCGATGTCACTCCCGACCGGGCACGGCCGTTCCGGGTCACCGCGGGTCCGTCCATCACCGAGGTGCTGGGCACGCGGTTCGGCGTGAAGGCCTACCCGGAGGACGGGTACGCGGAGGTCGTCGTCGCGGAAGGCCAGGTGGCGGTGTCGGGCGGTGCGGACCGAAGCGCGACGCCGACGGTCCACCTCACGCCCGGGCTCGCGGTGCGGATCGAGCCGGACGGCACGGCGGGGCCGGTGGTGGAAGTCCCCGCCGACGACATCCTCGCCTGGACCGAAGGTCGCCTGGTTTACCACGGTGCGCCGTTGGCGGAGGTCGTGCGGTCGCTCGAGCGCCGGTTCGGCGTGCGGATCGCGCTGGCGGATCCGGAGCTCGGTGCGCTGCGTCTCACCGCGGAGTTCCGGCAGCCCGCGGCGGCGGAGGTCGTGCAGCTCATCGCCCGCTCGCTGGGGCTCGAGTACCGGCGCACGCCCGACGGTTTCCTCCTCTCCCATCGCCCCGCTGGGGCGGGTGGTTCCGCTGCGGTGGGGACACCGATCGTCTCGACCCATGGAGGTTCATCGCGATGAAGCGCATGCTGCTCCCGGGTCTACTCGCTGCGTCGCTCGCGGCCGCGCTGATCGAACCGGTTCCGGCCGCGGGTCAGACGAAGCTTGTTCAGGCACGTGAGAGTGGACAGCCGGCCGCCGTCGATGCGGGCGGCCGATTCGACCACCCGGTGACGGTGAACGTGGTGGGCGCGCGTCTCGGAGACGTGCTCGCCCACATCGCCGCACAGGCCGACCTGGGGTTGGTCTACGGCAGCGACATCGTCCCGGTGGATCGGCGGATCACGCTGCGTGTGCAGTCGATGCCGGCGCTGGACGCGCTCGAGCGCGCCCTCGCGGGCACGGACATCACGGTCACGCCCGTGGGCCGCGATCAGGTGGTGCTCGCGAAGCGCGTCGCAGCGGCGGAGCCGGCTGCGCCGGTCCGGGTCCAGACCGGTTCGGTGGCGGGGCGGGTGCTGGAGGCGGAAACCGAAATGCCGATCACGGCGGCGGCCGTCTCCCTGGTCGGGACCCGCTGGAGGACGCTCACGGGGGCCGACGGACGGTACCGCATCGACGACGTCGCTCCCGGGGAGTACACCCTCCGGGTCGAGCGGCTGGGTTACGAGGAGGCGACCCGGCGCATCTTCATCCCGGGAGGCCAGACGGTCCAGGCGGACTTCGTGCTCACGAGGGCGCCGGCGGAGATCGACGCCGTGGTCGTCACGGTCACCGGCGAGCAGCGGGTCCGCGAACTCGGCCACGTGGTGGGGCGGATCGACGCGGATGCCGTCGTGCGCACCGGCCCCGTGTCGAGCGTGAGCGAGTTGCTGAACGCCCGGGTCCCGGGGCTGAACGTGTACAACACGTCCGGCACCGTCGGGGGCGAAGTCAACGTCCGGATCCGCTCGCCGAACTCGATCCAGTTGAGCAGCTTCCCGATCGTGATCGTGGACGGGGTCCGCTACAACAGCTTCCAGGAAGTGACGGGCGGGCTGACCTCGTTCCAGATCGAGCCCACGAGCCGGCTCAACGACCTGAACCCGAACGACATCGAATCCATCGAGGTGGTGAAGGGGCCCTCGGCGACCGCGCTCTACGGCACGGACGCAGCGAACGGCGTCATCGTCATCAAGACGAAGGCCGGTCAGCCGGGGCCGGCGCGCTGGCGGGCGTACGCGCGCGCCGGCATCACCGAGATCCCGGACCCCCGCAGTCCCGACGTCTACTGGGGTTGGCAGAGCCGCGCCGGGTCCTGCACGCTGTACAACGTAGCACTCGGCACCTGCACGCAGGACAGCGTCACCGTCCTCCCGAGCCCCTACGACGATCCCGATCTCACGATCTTCGCGGCCAAGCCGCGGTGGGAGTACGGGGTGAACGTCTCGGGTGGGACCGACGCGCTCCGCTACTACTTCTCTGCCGACTTCGATGAAGCGACGGGGCCGCTCCAGCTCCCGCCCGCGATGGCCAAGCAGTGGCGCGAGACGCGGGGTGGTGCGAAGCTGGCGGCGGAGCACCTGGAGCCGAACCGCGAGGAGCGGCTGAACTTGCGCGCCAACATGGTCGCCATTCTGGGCGCATCCGCGACGCTGCGCGTCAACGCGGCGTACACGGAGGGCGAGACCCGGAACATCTCGCTGGATGCCGGCAACCCCTACGTGCGCTGGGCCGAGCAGGTGACCCCGGACGGCGACCCGTACGGCGGCGCCAGCCCGCTGAACGTGTTCACGCGCAGCTCGACCGAGACGGTGAACCGCTTCACCGGGAGCGCGATCGCCGAGTGGCGGCCGGCGCCGTGGCTCCAGACCCGCGCCGTCGTCGGCGTGGACCTGCCGAGCACGCACCGCTACACCTTCGCGCCGCGTGACATGCAGCGGAACTACGAAGGCTCGGTCAGCGAGATCCGGTCCAAGGTCCAGTCGACCTCCGCGGAAGTGGGCGCGACGGCGACGTTCGGCTTCGGCCGGATCCTTTCCCGGACCTCGGTGGGTGCCCAGTACGTGCGCCATTACCGCAACGAGCTCACCGTCTCGGGCGACAATCTCCGGCCGGGCGGCGCCTCGATCATCGATGCGGCGCGACAGTCCATCACCCAGAGCTACAGCGAGGCAGTCACGCTCGGCAGCTACGTCGAGCAGGTGTTCGGGCTCGACGACCGCCTCTTCCTGACCGGCGCGGTGCGGGCGGACGGCGCCAGCACCTTCGGCAACCCGTACGATCCCGCGTTCTACCCGCGCGCCGGCATCTCCTGGGTGGCGTCCGAGGAGCCGTTCATGCCGCGGATCCCGGGGCTGGACAACCTGCGGCTGCGCTACTCGTACGGCGCGGCCGGCCAGCAGCCGACGCCGGGGATGCGGCGTAGGGCGTATCAGTCCCTCACGGTGAACCTGGAAGGGCAGACCAATCCCGCGGTCATCACGATCCGGCTCCCGAGCCCGGACCTGCGCCCGGAGAAGGTGAAGGAGCACGAGTTCGGGTTCGACGCGAGCGCCTTCGCCGGGCGGCTCCAGCTCGACCTGACCTGGAACCGCCGCAAGACGGAGGACCAGATCACGACGGTCACCCTCCCGCCCGGCTTGCGGAACGTGTACGCGAACATCGGCCTCATCGAGGGCCGGGGCTTCGAGGCGCGGCTCGTCGGGCGCGTCGTCGACCGGGACGATGTGACCCTCGACGTGATCTTCAACCACTCGACGAGCACCAGCGAGGTGGTCGAGCTGGGTGGCCAGGTGGCGGTGTACAGCACGGCCAGCAGCCTGGTCGAAGGCTTCCCGCTGGGCGCGCGGTTCATGCGGCCGATCCTCAGCTACGAGGACAAGAACGGCGACGGGATCATCGGCCCGGACGAGGTCGTCATGGGCGACACCGCGGTCTACATGGGCAAGGGCACGCCGGGCAACACGCAGTCGCTCACGGCGGCGCTCGGGCTGTTCAACCAGCGGGTGCGATTCTCGGCGCTCTTCGAGCGACGCGGCGACTTCATGCAGGTCGACCAGATCAGCTACTACGGGCGCACCAAGCTGCGGGCTGCCGTCGATCCGACCGCGCCGCTGGAGGAGCAGGCGGAGGTCATCGCGACCTACCTGGGCGCGCCGCCCGGACAGTCCGGCGCGAGCTACACCTTCATGGCGCCCGGAGACTTCATCCGGCTGCGCGAGGCGTCCGTCGCCTTCGACCTGCCGGACGCCTGGGCCCGTGCGGCGCGGCTGAGCAGCGCGACCGTGACCCTCTCGGGCCGCAACCTGGCGCTGTGGACGGACTTCCCCGGTGCGGATCCGGAGAGCGCGCGGCCGTTCAGGTATCAGGGCGGCGTCGCCATGAACATTCCGCAGGCGCGTAGCTGGATCGTCCGCGCCGACCTCGGCTTCTGAGGAGAACGATGATGAAGCGACCGAATCGGTTCCCCCTGTGGGTCGTCGCCGTCGCCCTGCTCGCCGTGGCGGGGTGCGACGATCTCCTCGACGTCGACAACCCCACGGTCGTCGAGGAGTCCGACCTGGCGAACCCCGAGGGCCCTGAGCTCCTCCGCCGCTCCGCCCTCGCCCTGTCGTTCAACGCCGTGAGCTACGCAGCGTTGAACAGCGCCCTGCTCTCCGACGAGCTCACGGCGATCCCGACGCAGTTCACACTGCTGTCGGACTTGGTATGGACCGATTACTACCTCGACCTGCGCTCGGCCCAGGACCTGCTCGATCCGTGGCGATCCACGGGTGGCTACCCGTACGCTCCTCTCCAGGAGGCGCGCATCGCGGTGAGCCAGGCGCTGGAGGCCTACGCCAAGTACGGGCTGCCGTCGCAGCGGCCGCACGTCGGGCAGATGTTCGCGTTCCGCGGCTTCAGCATCGTGCAGCTCGCCGAGATGGTCTGCCCGGGCTTCCCGCTGCACGATGTGGACGGCGACCGGCCGAAGTACTCGGGGCCGCTCACCACGGCGGAGGCGTTCGAGCGCGCGCTGGTCGACCTGGACTCGGCGATCGTCGCCGCCGGCGACAGCACCCGGTTCCTGAACCTCGCCAAGGTCCTCCGCGGCCGCGCGTTGCTCGGGTTGGGCCGGTTCGGCGAGGCGGCGGCTGCCGTGGCCGGCGTGCCGACGGACTTCGTCTACAACGCGGAGTTCAACGGCTTCCCCTCGGGACTCAACCAATTCGCCAACGTGGGTTGGTACCCGGCGTTCGCGTTCGACGGGTACACCGTCTCCGATCGGGAAGGGGGGAACGGCCTGGATTACGCGTCGGCGGACGACCCACGCGTGCCGGTGATGCTGGTGGGCATGGCCGAGGATGGCATCACGCGGTCGTACGCGCAGCTCAAGTACGAGGCGAGCAACTCGCCGATCCCGATCGCGAGCGGGATCGAGGCGCGGCTGATCGAGGCCGAGGCCCAGCTCAACGGCGCAGCGGCAGGGGACTGGCTGGCCACGCTGAACCAGTTGCGGCAGACGCAGGTCTCGCCGCCGCTGCCGCCGCTCAGCGATCCGGGCACGCAGGATGCGAGGGTCGACCTTCTGTTCCGCGAGCGGGCGTTCTGGCTGTACCTGACCGGTCACCGGTTGGGCGACATGCGGCGGTTGATCACACACTACCGACGCGACCCGGAGAAGGTCTTCCCCACCGGCGCGCACCCCGTGACCGGCACGTACGGGCGCGCGACGAGCATCCCCTTCACGCCTGCCGGTGAGGAGTACGCCAAGACGGGGGTCACGGGGTGCATCGGATGATTCTACGAGAGACGCCATCGCCGGCCGGACGCCAGACGGCGCCGGGGCGGTGGCCCGCGATGCGGGCGGCGTGCGCGCTGGTCGCCGCCTGCATCGCTCTCGCGCCGAGGCCCGCATCGGCGCAGTACGGGCAGGACCTCCCGGTGGTGGAGCGCATGCTGCCGAACGGGCTGCGACTGCTGGCGCTCCGGCGTGAAGGCGCGCCGACGGTCGCCTTCGTCATGCAGTACCGCGTGGGCGCGGTGCAGGAGCGGGACGGCGAGACGGGGATCGCGCACCTCCTCGAGCACATGCTGTTCAAGGGGACCACGACCATCGGCACCCGCGATCACGCCGCCGAGCTCGAGCTCTTCGCCCGCATCGATGCGATCCAGGATTTGATCGTGGCGCTCCGCGCGGAGCGCGCGGACGCGTCTGCTCCGGCCAGGAGCCGGGGGACCGCGTCGTGCGGCCCATCGGCGGAAGAGCCACCCGAGGACCCGCGGATCCAGCGTCTCGCCGCGCGGCTGAAGGCGCTCGAGGACAGCGCCCGCGCCTTCGTCGTCGCCAACGAGTTCGACCGGATCCTCACGCGCCACGGCGCGCGGGGGCTGAACGCGTCCACGACCTACGAGGCGACGACGTACTACGTCGAACTCCCGGCCAACCGGGCGCGGCTCTGGTTCGCGCTGGAAGCGGACCGGCTGCGCAACCCGGTCATGCGCGAGTTCTACGCCGAACGCGATGTGGTGGCCGAGGAGCGGCGCATGCGCGTCGAGAGCGACCCGGGCGGCCGGCTGTGGGAGTGCTTCATGGCCACCGCCTACACGGTGCACCCGTACGGCCGCCCGGTGGTCGGCACGATGCAGGACATCCAGAACTTCACGCGCCGGCAGGCGGAGGAGTACTTCCGCCGCTACTACGGACCGAACAACGCCGTGGTGGCCGTGGTCGGCGACATCGAGCCGGACAGCATCCTGGCGTGGGGCGAGCGGTACCTGGGAACGATCCCCGCCGGCGAGCCGGCGCGGCGCGTCGAGGTGAGGGAACCCGAGCAGCGGGGTGAACGCCGCGTCAGCATCGAGTTCGACGCCGAGCCGCAGCTCCTGATGGGGTGGCACATCCCCGAGCCCGACCATCCGGACTACCCGGCCCTCACGGTCCTGGCGCACATCCTCACCGGCGGCACCACGAGCCGGCTGCACCGGCGCATGGTGCTGGAGGAGCGCGTAGCGGTCGTCGTGTCTGCCTCGATCCAGCCGGGCGGGATGGATCCGCAGCTCCTCGTGATCGGCGCGGCGCCGGCGGAGGGGCACACCACGGCGGAGCTGGAGCGGCTGATCGACGAGGAGATCGCACGCCTGCAGACCGATCCGCCCGACACGCTGGAGCTCGGCCGCATCCACAACCAGCTGGAGGCGGGGGAGATCCGGCGCCTCCGCTCGAACCTGGGGCTGGCCTTCCAGCTCGCCGGGTCCGCGAGCGCGTACGACGGAGACTGGCGCGCCACGTTCCGCTTCACCGAGCGGCTCCTCGCCGTGGAGGCGGCGGATGTGCAGCGCGTGGCACGGACCTATCTCCGGCCCGAGAACCGGACGGTGGCGGTGCTGGTGTCGACCAAGCGGCAGTCGGAGGAGCGCCGTGAGCGGTAGAGGAGGGACACGGATGATGGCGCCGCGGCGGGGCCCGCGTGCCGGGAGCACGCTGCGCGCGGCCGCATGCGGGGGTCTGGTCGGGCTGGTCGCGGCGTGCGGGCTGGCCGGCTCCACAGGCGGCACGGACGGGCCTGTGCCGGCGGCCAGCGCCGACCGCACGCGCGCAACGGCAGGCGCGCCGGCCTCGCCGGCGATCGGCCGCGCGGCGATCGACACGATGACGTTCCCGCCGCTCGAGTTCGAGCCGCCGGAGCCGGAGCGCTTCAGCCTCTCCAACGGGATCGAGGTCTACTACATGGAAGACCGGTCCCTGCCGTTGGTGGAGCTGTACGCGCTGCGGCGCGGCGGGCCGGCGCACTTCGACCGCAGCGAGATGGCGGTGGTCAACGCCGTGAGCGGGGCGTTGCTGCTGTCGGGCGGCACGAGGAGCCTGCCGCCGGACTCCCTCGCCTGGCTGATCGAGTACCACGCCCTCGGCCCTTCCTTCACCACCACCGGCTCCGCGATGCTGGCGGGGTTGGAGACGCCGACCCGGCACCTCGACCTCGCCCTGCGGCTCTGGGTCGAGATCCTCCGCCACCCGCGCTTCGACCCGGAGCGGGTGGAGAACTGGCGGCTCAACCAGCTCGACATGGTCCGCCGTGCGGAGGACCAGCCGGGGAGCATCGCGATCCGCACGTTCAACCGGGTGCTGTTCGGCGATCACCCCATCGGTTGGGAGCTCGCGCCCGAGGACCTCGCGCCCGGCGTGCTGACGGAGGAGCGGCTGCGCCGGATCCACGAGACGCTCATGTGCGCGGACAACCTGACGCTCGGCGTCGTCGGCGACATCTCCCGGGCCGACGCCGCCGCGAAGCTCGAGGCGGCGTTCGGCGACGTGCCGAAGTGCGCGCAGCGGCTGGAGCCGCCGGACCCGCCCGTGATCCGTGACGAGGCCGGCGTGTTCGTGATCCACAAGGCCGTCAACCAGTCGGCTCTCGTCATGGGGCAGCGGGGCGGGATCCTCCAGCGCGACGACCCGGAGTTCTACGCCGCGCAGGTCGCGAACTGGATCCTGGGCGGGAGCGGGTTGTCGAGCCGTATCTCCAAGCGGGTGCGCACGGACGAGGGGCTCGCGTACGGCGCGGGCACCATCTGGGGCGCTTCGATCCGCCACGAGCGGGCGTTCGGCGCGTACACCCAGACCCGCGCCGATGCGACCATCTCCACGGCGCTGCTGATCCGGGACGTGATCGAGGAAGCGCGCCGGGAGCCGCCCACCGAAGAGGAGGTTCAGCTCGCCATCGACAACACGGTGAACGCGTTCGTCTTCGCGTTCCAGACGCCGGGGGCGATCGTGACGCGCCAGATGACCTACCGGGCGGGCGGGCTGCCTGCCGACTGGTTGCAGCGTTACGTCGCCGGGATCCAGCAGGTCACGCCGCAGGCGGTCCACGAGGTCGTGCGCCGCCACATCCGGCCGGAGGACTGGACCATCGTCATCGTCGGCGATACGACGAAGTTCGACGCGGCGCCCGAGACCCTGGGGCCGGTGGTGCAGCGCTGATGCGTCCGGCCTCCGGGTGCGAGGCGCGCCCGGAGGCCGGAGTTCCCGCACGAGCTGCGTGCGGCGCCCCTCCCCACGGCCGCCGGCTTCGACCTTCCTCCTTTCGCCGCGGCCGGCGACGCCCCCCTTGACACCGTCCATCGCCGAGTGTGCCTTTGCGGTGGCCGCGAGCGGTCCGGCCTGGCCGGTCCGGAGCGCGCCGAGCCGCAACGGGGTAAATTGGCCGCATGATCATCGCACACCTGGCGGACCTCCATCTCGGATACCGTGCGTACGCCCGGCTGGCGCCGGGCGGGATCAACGCGCGGGAGCGGGACGTCGCCCTGGCGTTCCGCGCCGCGCTGGACCGGATCATCGAGCTGCGCGCGGACCTCGTGCTGGTCGCCGGCGATGTGTTCCACACCGTGAGACCCAGCAATACGGCCATCACGGATGCGTTCCGGCAGTTCGCCCGGCTGCGGGCCGCGCTGCCGGAGACGCCGGTGGTGATGATCGCGGGCAACCACGACACGCCGCGTGCCGCGGAGACCGGCGGGATCCTGCGGCTGTTCGCTGAGATCCCGGGGATCGTCGTCGTGGACGACGCCGCGCGGTCCGTGTTCCTGGAGCAGCTCGGGGTGAGCGTGCTGTGCGTGCCGCACGCGGCGCTGGCCAGCGGCGAGCCGTTGGCGCTGGAACCGGATCCGGCGGCCGACGTCAACGTGCTGATGCTGCACGGGGACGTGGTGGGCGACGGCGCCGAGACGAAGCTGCGCTACGTGAGTGAGTACGGCGGTGCGGCGATCGAGACCGCGGCGATCCGGCCGCCGCGCTGGGATTACGTGGCGCTGGGCCATTACCACATCGCCACCGAGCTGGCGCCGAACATGTGGTACGCGGGCGGCATCGAGCGCACGTCCACGAACGTGTGGGAGGAGGCGCACAGCGACAAAGGGTTCCTGACGTTCGACACGGAGACGCGCCGCGTGACGTTCCATCCGGTCCCGACGCGGCCGGTGGTGGACCTGCCGCGGTTCTCGGCCAGGGCGGACGCCGTCCCACGGCCCTCCCGCCCCGGCCGTCCGGGCGCCGGCGGCCCAACCGCTCCCGCGCCCCACCCGGGGGAGAGCCAGCCGGCCGCGCAGCCCCAGCGCCCGGACGAGGGCGCGGACGGGGAAGCAGCGGATGGCGAGGAGGCGCCCGGTGGCGACGGGGTGCGCGGGCGGTGGCTGACGGCGGCCGAGATCGACGCGCACATCCGCCGGCTGGTCGAATCGGTGCCGGGCGGGATCGAGGGGAAGATCGTTCGGCTGGTGATCGAGGACATCCCCCGAGAGCTGTTCCGTCAGCTCGATCACCGGCAGCTCCGGGCGTATCGCGCGGCGGCGCTGCACTTCCACCTGGACGCGAGGCCGCCGGAGGTGCGCCGCGTGATCGGATACGGCGCGCCGTTCCGCCGGCGCACGCTGGACGAGGAGGTCGAGACGTTCCTCAAGCTGCGCTGGCAGCCGTCGTCGCGAGAGATCGACAGGGAGCGGCTCATCGAGCTGGCCAGGATGTACCTGGCGGCAGCGGGTGAGGAGGAGCCACGGGACGCGCTGGTCGAGGCACGCGCGGAAGGGTAGGGCGGGGATGCGGCTGATCCGGATCAAGCTCCAGAACTTCCGCCAGCACGCGGACACCACCATCGAGTTCCGCCGCGGGCTCACCGGGATCATCGGCCCGAACGGCGCGGGGAAGAGCACGATCCTGGAAGCGATCGGCTGGGCGATCTACGGCTCGGCCGCGATCCGCGGGACGAACGACACGCTCCGCTTCTCCCGCGCGCCCGGGCGCAGCCGCGTGCAGGTCGAGCTGGTCTTCGAGCTGGCCGGCCACGAGTACCGCGTGGTGCGCACGCTGAACAGCGCCGAGGTGTACCTGGACGGCTCGACGTCGCCGGTGGCGACGTCCATTGGCGGCGTCACGCAGTACCTCGAGCGACGGCTCGGGATGAGCCGCGAAGAGTTCTTCAACACCTACTTCACCGGTCAGAAGGAGCTCCAGTTCCTGGCGCAGATGGGCCCGACGCAGCGCGCCCGGTTCCTCAGCCAGGTGCTGGGCTACGAGCGGCTGCGGGTGGCGCAGGAGCGCGCGCGGCAGCGCCGCAACGAGCTGCGCCACGAGGCGGAGGGCCTCCGGGCGGGCCTGCCCGACCCCGACGCGCTTCGTGCGGAGCGCATCGCGGCGGAGCAGCGCAGGAAGGAAGCGGCAGCGGCCGTCTGGGAGGCGGAGAAGGCGGCGCGGGCGGCGGCCGAGCGCGCGCTGGAGCTGGCGCCGCGCTGGCAGGCGATGCAGGCGGCACGGGACCAGGACCGCGAACTCGCGCATGCGATGAGCCTCGCGCGCACAGAGCTGGAGGCCGCGGAGCGGGACGTGGCCCGTGCGCGTGCGGAGCTCGAGGCGGCGCTCGCGGCGGATGCCGAGCTGGCAGGCCTGCGGGAACAGCTCGCGGCGCTGCCCACCGTGGTGCAGGAGTGCGAGGAGCTGGCGGAGCGCGCGCGGCTGATGGAGCGGCGGCGCGCGCTGCTGGACACCGAGCGCGCACTGGTGGCCGAGCTGGCAGAAATGGACCGGCGCCTCGCCGTCGTCGAGCAGGCGCCCGCCCTCGCCGAGCAGTACGGCCGCGAGCTGGAGGCGGCCAGGCGCGAGCTGGCCGAGGCCGAGCAGCAGGTCAGCGATCGGCTCTCCGAGTGGGTCCAGAAGAAGGAGGAGGTGCGGACGCGGCTAGAGACGTACCGCAAGCGCGGACACGAGCTCAAAGAGCAGATGCGCTTGCTGGAGCAGGCGGGGCCGGAGGGCGTCTGTCCGACGTGCGAGCGGCCCTTGGGCGAGGAGTTCGAGCGCGTGCTCGCCCGGCTGCGGGACGAGTGGGAGGTGCTGGTGCAGGACGGCAAGTGGCTGCGCCAGCGCGAGAGACAGCTCGCCGAGAAGCCCGAGGAGCTGACGCGGGCGGAGACGAGGCGCGCGGCCGTGCGCGCCGCGGTCGAGGAGAAGGCGCGCCGGCTCGCGCGCTGCCAGCAGGCCGTGCAGGAGCTCGAGGCGCTCCGCGCCGATCGCCGCCAGCGCGAGGAACGCCTCGAGAAGCTGCGCGCCGAGCTCGCTGCGCTGCCCGCGGATTACGACCGCGCGCGCCACCAGCAGGCAGAAGCGCGGCTGCGCGAGCTGCGCGAGCTGGAGCGGCGCGCGAGCCGGCTCGAGCCGGCGGCGGAGGCGCGGCCGCAACGCGAACGCGAGCTGGCAGCGGCCGAGGCACGGGTCGAAGCGCTCCGCACACGTCTCGCCGAGATCGAGAAGCGGCGCGCCGACCTGGCGTTCCGGGAGGAGGCGTTTCGCGATCTGGCGGCGCTGGTCGAGCGCGCCGCGGCAGAGCAACGCCAGGCGGAGCTGCGCCTCGTCGAGCTGCGGGGCGTCCTGCAGAGCGCCGAGCAAGCGCTCGAAGCGGCCGTGCGCGCGGAGGCCGAGTACCAGGCGCGGCGCGAGGCGCTGCGCGCCATCGAGGCCGAGCTGCGCCACCACGAGGAGCTGGACGCCGCGCTCGGCGAGCTGCGCACCGAGCTCAACGCGCGGCTCCGGCCCGAGTTGAGCGAGATCGCCAGCGCTTTCCTGTCCGAACTCACGGACGGCCGCTACACGCAGCTCGAGATCGATGAGAAGTACGACGTGCTGGTGCTCGACGAGGGCGAGGAGAAGCCGGTGATCAGCGGCGGCGAGGAAGACATCGTGAACCTCGTGCTGCGGCTCGCCATCAGCCAGATGATCGCCGAGCGCTCCGGCCACCCGCTGTCCGTGCTGATCCTCGACGAGGTCCTCGGCTCACTGGACGTGGAACGCCGCGACAACGTCATCCAGTTGCTGCATCGGCTCGAGAACCGCTACGAGCAGGTCATTCTGATCACACACATCGAGTCCGTGCGCGAGAGCCTGGACCAGGTCATCCGCGTCGAGTACGACGAGCGCACGGGCGCGAGCATCGTCCGCGAGGAGTCGATCCAGCCGGTCCTCGAGGGGCTCGCGTCCTGAGGAGTGGACCGACCCCGACGGCGATTCGCCCGAGGCGGTTTGCGCGACGCATGCGGGACGGTACCGGCACGCGCGCGCATCCGGGCCTGCCGGCATCGGGATCGCCTCAGCGGGATTGACAAACGCGCCTCGGGGCATCGAAGATGCTGGATCCCGCGGCGCGTCGACGAACGCCCGTTCGCTCCGGCAATGACCCCGCTTCTCGCCCTCTCGACCCTCCTGGCGACGCAGCTCCTGCCGACGCAGCCCACGTGTCTGCCCGCGTTCGGGGCGGCCGAGATCCGCACTGGACTGGAAGCGATCGCGGAGCAGGACCCTGCGGCTGCCGGCGCGCTCCGTGCCGCCGTCCGGTCCCTCGAGGAGCCGAGGGATCGCCTTCGCTTCGTTGCTGCGCGTGATGAGATCGAGCGCGCGCGTCTGCAGGGCGGCGCCACGCCGGTGCTCGACTATGCATTGGGTCTGCTCTACGCGCGGGGACCGGACATCGTCATCGGTACCGATTCCGGCCTGGTCCATCGGCGCACGCGCAACCAGACGAACGCCGAGATCCATGCGCGGCGCCACCTCCTCGCGGCGGCGCGGTCGCGCAGCAGCGTGGCGGACGAGGCGGCGGTGGAGCTCGCCCGGCTGGCGCTCGCCACGCGGACGCGCGCCAGTCTCGATGCGGCGGCCGAGGCGCTGGACAGCGTCGGGCCGGTCACTGCGGGTATAGACCTGCTCCGTGCGTACGTGCTCGAGGCGAAGGGCGAGGCAGAGGCGGCCGAGGCGGCGGCGCGCCGGGCGCTCGCGGCCGCCGGGACCCGTTGTACTGCGGCGTGGCACGCGCTGGCGCTCGCTCGGAGCGCGCTGGGCGAGGCGGACAGCGCGGGCGCGCTGTACCTGCACGGGTTGGCGCTCGCCCGGGACGCGGCGGACGACGTCGTCGCCCTCTTCTTCGAGGACCTGCGGCCGCTGCTCTCGGCGGAGGAGATCGAGGCGTACGCCGCGTTGGAGCCCGCAGAACGGGTCCGCTGGATGAGGCGCTACTGGGAGCTCAGCGCGGCGCGCTGGGGTCGCACGCCGGAGGCGCGGGTGGGGGAGCATCTGCGCCGGCTGCGCGTCGCGCACGCGAGGTTCCGCCGGCAGGCGAACGAGGGAGCGAGGCCGTCGCCGGAGGTCGCGCTGTGGGTCGATCCGGGGAAGGCGGCGTTCCCGTGGGACGATCGGGGGCTGGTGTACATCCGCCACGGCGAGCCGGATGACCACGTGGCCGGCGGCTTCGACTTGGACCAGGCGCTGCCGACGACGTGGGTGTACGGCCGCGGCGGCGAGGTCTGGACGATCAGCTTCAAGCAGTTGGGCGGACGGAACCTCTACCCCGATTGGGTCGCGGTTCCGATCCCTGTGTGCGTCGAAGGAGACCGCTCGCTCGATCACGTGGTCGCGCTGGGGCGCTACGACCCGCGCTATCGCGTGCCGACGCTGGACTGCGAGGATCCGTCGCGTTCGCCCCGGAATTCGTTCCAGGCGCACCTGGCGCAGCGGGCGCTCGACGCCGCCCTGGCGTCCGAATCCGCGCCCCGCTCGTTCGAGCACGTTCTCGAGGTCTTCGCGAACGCGTACGCGTTCCGGGACGCCTCGGGTCCGGTCGTGCAGGTCGTCGTATGGTTGCCCAGCCAGTCGGAATCGAATGACCGCCCGGAGCGCGTCGAGCTGCTGATGGCCCTCGCCGGCTCCACGGACGTCTCCCGGCTGGACACGATCGTCGCGCTGCCGCCGGCTCCCGCCGGCGAGGCGTGGAGGTTCGTGGCGTCGCTGACGGCGCCGGACTCCTCGCCGTCGTGGCTCACCATCGCCATCGCCGATGCGGCGGACGCCGCCCGCGGCGGGACGATCGCGCTGGGACACGCGGTGCCCGACCTGAGCGGCGGGAGGCCGGCGCTCAGCGACATCGTCGTCGCGTTCGTCCAGGACGGCGGCGCGCTGCGGAGGGGGGAAACCACGCTCGATCCCGTCCCGGCACACGCGGTGGAGGCGAACGAGCGGTTCCGCCTCTACTACGAGCTGTACGGCGCGCCCCCGGATGCGTCCTACCGTACCACCATCCGCATCGAGCCGGTGGGGGAACCCGGGGTCCTGCCTGCGCTGGCGCGGTTGTTCCGCCGCAAGAGGGCGTTCGAGCTGCGGTTCGACGACGTCGCGCCCGGCGGCGTCGTGCGTCAGGACCGCACCGTCGAGACCGACCTCGCGCCCGGGCCCTATCGCCTGCGGATCCGCGTGGACCTGCCCGACGGAGTGCGGCTCGAGCGCGAAACCGTCTTCGCGGTCCGGGACGCGCCCAGGAGCGGCGCTACCCGCCGTTCGCTGGATCCGCCGGCACCCGGGCCGCTGGCGCCGCCCGGGCGCCCGCCAGCACCAGCGCCGCGCCGACGATGAGCGCGACGCCCGCCGCCTGGCCGATCCCCATCGGTTCGCCGAGCAGCGCGACGCCGATCAGCGTGGCGACCACGGGTTCGATGGTGGCGAGCATGGCGGCGGTCGCGGCGGGCAGGCGGATCAGCCCGCCGATGTAGAGCAGGTATGCGGCGAGGGTGGGGAGCAGGCCGAGGGCGATGAGCAGGGGCGTCGCGGCGGGATGTGCGATGAACGGCCGCCAGGGCGGCGCCGCGAGGCCGAGTGCCAGCGCCCCGAACGCGAACGCCCAGAACACGGTCTGCACGGCGTCGTACCGCGCGAGCGCGCGCTTGCCGAACACCGTGTACAGCCCGTACGTCAGGCCCGAGCCGAGGCCCAACGCGAGCGCGGCCGCGGTGATGGTGCTGCCGCCGTCGGCGAGGGAGGCGGCGGCGCCGGTGACCAGGAACACGCCCACGAGCACCGTGCCCAGCGCGACGAGCTGGAGCCGTGTGACGCGCTGGTCGCCGGCAGCGCGTGCCAGGAGCACGACGAACGCGGGCGCCGTGTAGAGCAGCGCCGCGGCGTTGGCGAGGGTGGTGCGCTGGATGGTGGCGAAGTAGAGCCACTGGAAGAGCGCGACCGAGATGACGCCGTAGAGAACGAAGAACGGCAGATCGCGGGGCTGGATGCGGAGCCGCGCGGGCGCGCGCGCGGACCAGAGCGCCAGGCCGAGGACTCCGACGGCCGCGCGCACGCTCGCCAGCTCCAGCGGCGTGATGCCCAGCGGATAGAGCCGGCGACCGAAGTATCCGAGCGTGCCCCAGAGCGAGGCGGCGGCCAGCACCATCAGTGCGCCGGCGTACCGCCGCCTCCTGGCCGGCGCCCCGTTCAGCGTCCGCTGAGCCCGAGCCGCATCCACGCCTCGGCCCGCTCCAGGTGCCGCTGCGCCTGCGCCGTGTCCCCCAGCACCGCGTACGCCTGCGCGTTCGCGAGGTGGGCGTACGCGTAGTAGGTCGGGATGCCTTGGGTGGGCCGGTCGACCCAGTGCGTCCACTCCTCCGGGAACCCGGGCGCGTGCTGGAACACGTTCCAGAGCAGCGAGTCGGTGCGCGGGACGTCGATGTACGGCCCGAAGATGGGCGTATACGGCGTTTCCGGCAGCGCGACCACGCCCGGGATCGAGTCCGGGTTCACCGGCCCGTTGTTCAGCTTGAACGCCACGCCCTGCCGGATCAGGTACGGCCACAGGTTCAGCTCGTCGTAGGCCTGCGTCGTCGTCGCGAAGTAGATCGGCCGGTCGTCGATGGACGAGCTGATGATGAACCCGAGGAAGAGGTCCGCCGGGATCATGATCGTGCCACGCGGGATCGTGGTCTCGATGTTGCCGGCCACGAACGTTTGCGTCTCCTGCGTGATGAACGGCCGCGTGTTCGCGATCCGGTCGATCTGCTCGTCGGTGAGCGGGATGATGGACCGCGTGGGCGGCCGCCGTCCCGGCGGGAGCTCAAGCAACGCCTGGCCCGGCCGGTCCTCCGTGGACGGGTCCGCGACCTCGTAGATCCCGGCACCCTGCTCGGGCAGGAACGGGCGCTGACAGATGATCCGCGTGGGGTCGTCCGCCGCGCTCTGGCCCTCCGCACACGGCGTGGTGAGCTGCCGGAGCTGCTTCACGTACCACGCCGTGTTCAGGTAGCTCATGACGATCACCGTCACGTCACGCCGGATGCCCTCCACCTCCTGGAGGTACCAGAGCGGGAACGTATCGTTGTCGCCGTTGGTGAACAGCACCGCGTAGGGCTCCACGCTCATGAGCAGGTTGTAGGCCCAGTCGCGGGCGGAGTAGTCGTGCGCGCGGCTGGCCCACGACCAGTTGAACGCGAGCGGGATGAACGCGATCGCGAGCACGGGCGCGGCGACGAGCTGCGCGCGCCGCACGCCGGCGGGCGCGTCGGCATCGCCGCGGCCCGCGGCGGCGAGGCGGGCCGAGACGGCGTCGGCCAGGCGTTGCCAGAGCGCGACGATGCCGAGCCCCGCCCACAGGCCCCATACGGAAAAGCCGACGATGAAGAAGTAGTCGCGCTCGCGGACCTCGTGCATCTCCATCGCGGGGAACCGGTCCCTCGCGTACGAGAAGCCGTACTTGAAGTTGAGGTAGAACGTGAGCCCGAGCGAGAGCGTGAGGAACAGGACGGCGACGAACGTCCAGCTCGTCCGGTCCTTGCGGTAGTGCGCCCACGCGCCGTAGAGGCCCAGCGCCGCGAACAGCAGTGTGAACAGCGGGCGCGCACCGCCGAACAGCGGGTTGGTTCCGGCCACCGAACGCGCCCACTGCCAGTCGAAGTACTGGAGGTAGTTGCCGACCTGCGCGATGAACAGCGAGAGCGTCCGCGGCATGCCCGGGTTGGTCGGGTCCGAGAACACGGACGGCTTGTCGTACTGCTTGCGCGTCAGCGACTCGATGAGGGCCTGCCACGTGCTGGGGTCCGCCTCGTTGATGATCGGGTCCAGCGACGCGCGCAGCGGCAGGAACAGGTGGATCGAGAGGCCGAGGACGGCGACCAGGATGCCCCCCGCGTACAGCCGCCAGTTGAGCAGCGTCCGCGGCGAGACCATCAGGAAGAAGATCGCCAGCGACGGCGCGACCAGGAACGCCATCAGGTGGTTGCCCACCGAGAGGGCGAGGATGAAGACCATGAGCAGGATGAGGTTGTCATCCTTGCCCCGGCCGAGGTTGTCGCGCCAGCGGAACGCCAGCCAGCTCAGGAACGCGATGGTGAAGAGCGAGACGGTGTAGACCTTCTCGTTGACGTTGGACTGGTTCCAGACCGTGAATGCGGTCGCGCTCACCAGCACGGCGGCGGAGGCGGCGATCAGCCGCACCGTCCGGTTCTCCGTCATGAACGCCGCGATGCGGTGCATGACCAGGAACCAGAAGCCGTGCGCCAGCGCGCTCATGGTGGCGCTGAAGAGGTTGATCCGGACCGCGACGGAGAGACCCGTGGGCGCGAGCAGCAGCTCCCAGGCCCGGGCCAGCACGACGAACAGCGGGTTCCCCGGCGGGTGCGGGATGCCCATGATGTGGGCGGTGGCGATGTACTCGCTGGTGTCCCAGAACTGGGTGGTGCGCGCCAGCGTGACGGCGTAGAGGGTGAAGACCGCCAGCGCCGCCAACACCGCTGCGAGATACGGGGGACGATACGACTCCGCTCGGTCGCGCGCCGGCACTGCCCGTGGTGCGCCGCGCGCCTCCAGTGTCTGCTTCATCGAACCGTATCCAGGTTTCTCCTGATTCCGCCCGATCGGACCCTCCCGGTTTACCCGCCCTCCGGGCGCCCGTTCCCGATTTTTCTCCAACTGCTGCCGCCGCGTCGGGGAGCGCAAGGCGGGGACCGGCGGGCCGGGGCGCGTGCCGCCACCTGGTGCGAGCGGGGCCGCGGTGGCGCGGGGTGTGCTTCCTCGGCCCCTCGGGACGGTTGGGCAACGCGAGAGGAGGCGGGAGGATGCCAGGCACGGACAAGCGGGAAGCGGCGTACAGCCAGGCGCGGGCGGAGCTGTTCCACGAGATGCTGCGTGCAGGCGTGTTCGACCGGGACGAGCACGAGCGCGGTGAGCAGGTCGCCGGGATCGTCCGGGCGCTGCGGCGGCGCTACCCGGAGCTGGACGATCAGATGGAGCGGCGGTTGATCGGCGAGGGGATGCAGCGGACGTACGGCGACGCGACGATGAGCGAGGCGGCGCAGAAGGGGCGGAGGGACGAGCGAGGCGCAGCGTGAGAGGGCGGCGAGGATCGAGGGGCGTGCCGGGCGCGCCATCGGCGCGATCCCAGGCCCAGCGGTTCTCGGCGAACGGCGCCGCGCGGGCCCCGGGCGACAGGCCCCGCGCGGCGCCCACGCCGGCCGCGGTCAGAACAGGCCGATGCGCAGCCCCACGGTCACGAAGACGTCGTTCTGCATCTTCTTGTCGCCGTCCGAGGCGAGCTCGAACCAGCTCACGTAGTCGCTGACCTCGGCCCGCAGCGCGATCGCGCCGAGCGAAACGTCCACGCCTGCCCCGGCGTGCAGCGCGAAGTCGGTCTGCGACTCCGAGAAGATGTCCCGGGCGCCCGAGCCCAGCTCCGAGACCTCGAAGTCGTAGCGCTTGAGGCCGGCGCCGGCCAACAGGTACGGCTGGACGACCACCAGCCGGGGCAGCGGGCGGAACACCAGGTCGCCTGCCACCGCGAGCAGCTTCGCTCCCGCCTCGTCGCTGCCGCCGCTGATGCCGGTGGTCGAGATCTTCGAGTCCGTCGCGTAGTCGAAGCCGGCGCGGAGCCCGAACGGCGAGAACGGCATGCCGAGCTCGACGGCGAGGCCGACGCCCAGCCCGCCCTCGAGGTCCGCCTTGATCGCCTCCGTTCCTTCCCGCACCTCGCCAAGGCTGCTGCCGGACACGAACACGCCCGCGCGCGGCACCACCTGGATCCGCTGGGCAGACGCATCGGCCGCGCCGGAGACCAGGAGGGCGGCGGCGAGGACGGCTTTCGTCACCGTACGCATGAGTTCCGATTCCTCCGCTTGATGTGCGTCGCGAGGCGAGCGGCGACCCACCAGCCGCGGAGCGCCGCCGCCCTCGGGGTCGCGTCCCCTGGGGAGAGGAACGATGGGCCGGCTCCTGCCCGGCTGCAAGGTGCACGCCAGGCCGTCGCGGCCGCCGTCCAGCCGGCTACTCCGGCTCCAGCAGGATCCCGCCCCCGGGCAGCACGCCGGCGCGCCAACCCGGTGGGAGCCAGGTGGTTGCGCTGTACTCCGTCACGATGGCAGGGCCCCGGAGCCGGTGCCCCGCGAGGAGCCGGAGCCGTCCGAAACGGGGGACACGCAGGGTGCGTCCGTGGAGGACGACGTCGGCGAAGCCGTCCGGCCGCGGGTCCGGCGCGGGCGCCCGGGGGAGGCGCGGCTCCGGCACGTCGGGGCCGGGCGCCGTCGCCTCCACGCGGAGCGTGACCGCTTCGACGGGCGCGCTGCGGCGCGCAAAGCCGTAGCGCGCCTCGTGGGCGGCGTGGAACGCCTCCACCCAGCCGGCGGCGGGCACGCGGAGTTCGGAGCTCTGGCCGCGGTAGCGGGCGTCGACCCAGTGGGAGACGGTGATGAGGGGGCGAGGGACGCCCTCGTCCTCCATGGCGGCGATGGCGGCGGCCTCGAGCCGCGCCAGCTCCTCGGCCAGGCGGGCCGACGCCTCCGCCTCGGGGTTTGACAGGCTGGGCGCGTGCTCTGACATTTGTTCCCGTGCTTCATCCCGGATTCGACGATTTCGCCCGGCTCGCCGCCGGCGCCGACCTCGTGCCCGTGTGGCGCGAGTTCCTCTTCGACGCGGACACCGCGGTCACCGCCTACTGGAAGCTCGCACGCGCGGCGCGCGAGGGCGAGGGGGGCGGGGACCGGGCGCACTTCGGCTTCCTGCTCGAGTCCGTCGTGGGCGGGGAGACGTGGGCGCGTTACTCGTTCCTCGGCACCGAACCCCGCGAGGCGTGGCGCCTCACGGCCGGCGGCCGGGTGAGCCGCTGGACGCCGCAGCACGGCTGGAGCGAGCCGGAGACCGTCGCAGACCCGCTCGGCGACCTCGAGCGCATCCTGCTCGCGCGCCGGCCCGCCCCGGCACCCGGTCTGCCCCGCTTCTTCGGCGGCGCCGTCGGCTACATCGGCTACGACGTCGTCCGCTACCTCGAGCGGCTGCCCCCCGGGCCGCCGGATGACCTCGGCTTGCCCGAGGCGCTCTTCCTCTTCACCGACGTCGTCCTGGCCATCGACAACCTGTTCGGTCGCGCCTACGCCATCACGACCGTGGACGTCTCGGACGCGCCCGGCGAGCCGGAGCTGCGACGGCGCTTCGAGGAGGCGGGTTCGCGGCTGGACGCCGTCGTGCACACCCTGAGCACGAGCCCCGGTCCGGCGCCGCTGGCGCTCAGGCCGCCGGACACGGATGCGCCGCTCACGAGCAGCTCCACCCGCCCCGCGTTCGAGGACGCGGTGCGCCGCATCAAGGAGTACATCGCCGCGGGGGACGCCTTCCAGGTCGTGCCCAGCCAGCGGCTCACGGTGGAGCTGACGGCTGACCCGTTCGACCTGTACCGGGCGCTGCGCTCCCTCAACCCGTCGCCGTACCTCTACTACCTCGAGCTGGACGGCGTCACCCTCGTCGGCTCCTCGCCCGAGGTGCTGGTGCGGGTGGAAGACGGCCGTGTGACGGTCCGGCCCATCGCGGGCACGCGTCCGCGCGGCCGCGACGAGGCGGAGGATGCCGCCCTCGCCGCGGAGCTGCTCGCGGACGAGAAGGAGCGCGCCGAGCACCTCATGCTGGTGGACCTGGGCCGGAACGACGTGGGCCGGGTGGCGCGGTACGGCACGGTGAGGGTGTCACAATACATGGCCGTCGAGCGTTATAGTCACGTCCTCCACCTGGTGAGCCAGGTGGAAGGACAGTTGCGCGAGGGACTCTCGGCGGTCGACGCCTTCCGCGCCTGCTTCCCGGCGGGGACGGTGACGGGTGCGCCGAAGATCCGCGCCATGGAGATCATAGACGAGCTGGAACCGGTCCGCCGTGGGCCGTATGCGGGCGCGGTGGGTTACTTCGCGTACGGCGGCCACACGATGGACACGGCGATCGCGATCCGCACCCTCGTGGTCGCGGACGGTCGGGCGCACGTCCAGGCGGGCGCGGGCGTGGTGGCCGACTCGGTGCCGGCTCGGGAGTACGAGGAGACGCTCGCCAAGGCGCGCGCGCTGCTGCGGGTGCTCGGGATGGTTCCGGCGGCGGACGCGCGGCGCTGACAGGGGGCATCGAAACTATCTTGACGGCGGAGTCGCCGGCCCTTAACGTTCGCACCCGGCTTCTCCACGACGTTCGGGGCAGTTCTCAGGGCAGGGATGCTCGGAGGGGCGGCCGCTCACCCCGTCTCTCTCCATCATAGATCAAACAGACAGATCGGTTTTCCGGGCCACCGGGCCGCTGGACCCGACGGCCCAGTGCGGTGCGAGCTGCGCGGCATCGCGTGTTCCGGTCGTGCGTCGATGGCGCCTCGGGAGAGGGGCCGTCGGCGCATTGCGCGGATCGGCACATCCTGCGTACGCGTGAGCGCCGCCGACGCTGCGATGTCCTTACCCTCGCGATGGAGGACCGAATGCATCGCTCACCTCGAGTGTCCCGCATCACGGCGTTGACCCTGGCGTTGCTGCTCGGGGTGCCGCCGGCGGTGGCCCGGGCACAGGAGACGACGGGCAAGATCCAGGGGCGCGTCGTGAACGCGCAGACTGGTGAGCCGCTCCCGGGCGCGCAGGTGATCGTGGTCGGGACGCAGTTCGGCAACCTGACCAACCAGGAAGGCTACTACTTCATCAACAACGTGCCGGCGGGCGTGCACGACATCCAGGTGCAGCTCATCGGCTACCAGTCCGTGACGGTCGCCGGGCAGCGCGTCCTGGCCGGCCAGACCATGACGGTCAACTTCGAGCTCACGCCCTCGGCGATCGAGATCCAGGGGCTGGTGATCGAGGGTGAGCGGAACCCGCTGGTGCCGCGCGACCAGGTGTCCTCGCGGACCATCGTGACGGGTGAGGAGATCGACCGGCTGCCGCTCGACAACACGAGCAGCATCGTGTTGTTGCAGCCGGGCGTGATTTCCACGAACCGTGGCCGGACGATCCGCGGCAGCCGTGTGGGCGAAGAGGCGGTGCTCATCGACGGCGTGCCGGTCCGGCGCATGCGGACGGGCGACACGGAGACGGTCGAGCTGCCGACCAACGCGCTGGCGCAGGTGGACGTGACGACGGGCGGCTTCAGCGCGCGGTACGGCGACGCCATGTCGGGCGTGATCAACTACGTGACCCGCACGGGCAGCCAGACGTTCGGCGGCACGCTCTCCTTCATGACGGAGGACCTGGCACCGAACCTCTGGCGGACCGGCTTCAACCGCGCGGAGCTGACCCTCTCGGGGCCGATCCCGTTGCTGAACAACCTCACGTTCTTCGTGGGCGGGACGTTCGAGGGGCGCCGCTACGGCGCGCGGAACCAGGGCTTCGGCGACGTCGGCTACTACGTGGCCACGGGGATCGACACGGTGTTCCGGCTGCCGCGCACGAGCAGCGCGGCCGGCGCGACGGACAGCGTGGACGTGGTGGTGCCGAAGTTCGTGAAGTGGCCGCTGGGCGTGCGGATGCCCACCAGCCAGTCCGACGAGATCAACCTGGTCAGCAAGGTCTCGCTGGGCCTGGCGCGCGGGTCGCGGATCGACCTGAGCTACTACTGGAACCGCGACCAGTCGTTGAGCCGTGGCTCGACCAGCATTTACAACCCCCTGTCCTGGAACGGCAGCTTCGACAGGCGGGACATGGTGGTGCTGGGCGGCTACTTCATGCTCTCCCAGAGCGCGGACCAGCAGCTCTCGCTGGACGTGCGGGCGAGCTACCAGGACGACTGGTTCCAGGAGGGCGACGTCTCGCCGGCCTGGCTGCACGACAACCTGTACGCGCCGTTCGGCTTCCGCTTCAGCAACATCAAGTTCCTGCTCGACCCGGACGACTGGCCGGTCACGCGTGAGCTGGTGGAGATCGCGCGCTCGGGGCTGCTGCCCGCCGAGTCGCTGCAGGCGCTGCCGGGCCGCGGGGACCTGGCGGCGCGCCAGGGCGTGTTCGGCGTCTCGCAGGCGCTGCGGCTGAACCCGTACGGCATGCGCTCCAACTGGTCGACGTTCGGTACCGGCAACACCGCACAGAGCTACGGCCGCGAGAAGCGGTGGTACGCCAGCGTCACGCTGGACTGGCAGATCAACCGCTTCAACCGTCTGCAGTTCGGCGGCAGCTACCAGCGTGCGGACACCCGGGCGCAGAACGTGCCGCTCTACAGCGGGCGCGCCACGCCGGTGATGTTCGAGCCCACGCTGGCGGGGCTGTTCGCCCAGCACCGGCTCGACATCGGCGACGTGGTGCTCGAGGGCGGGCTCCGTTTCGACTACTACGACCCCTCCGGCGAGCTGCCGCGGGTGCCGGGGTTCGTCTACAACGTCCCCGACAGCCTGAAGAAGGACTTCGTCCGGATCCGCGAGGGCGACGGCCCGCTCACGAGCCGGATCGAGCGGCCGGGCGACTGCGGCGGCGAGGCGACGCTGCCGAACCGGATCAACCCGGTCACGGGCGAGGCGGTGTGCAAGCCGAACTTCATCAAGGCGAAGACGCGGACGTCGCTGAGCCCGCGCCTGGCGGTGAGCTTCCCCGTGACGGCGACGTCGAACTTCCGCCTGTCGTACGCCCAGAACACGCAGACGCCGTTCCTGAACGGCACGGGCGGCCTGTTCCAGAACGCCTACAACGACCAGTACGGCGGCAACGCCAACACGAACACGACGTACGGCCGTGACGTGGAGATCCCGCGCACGGTGCTGTACGAGGCCGGCTACCGGCAAATGTTCTCCGACGCGACGGTCGTGGACGTCGCGGTCTACCAGAAGCAGACGCGCAACGCGCTGACGTACCGCAAGATCCCGGTGGAGAACCTGGTGACCGGGTCGCTCACGTACATCAACGCGCTGACGAACGCGGACTTCACCATCGCGAGCGGCGTGGACGTGCGCCTCATCCGGCGCTTCGGCTCCCTGGCGGATCTGACGCTCACGTATTCGTACGTGAACGCGCGCGGTACGGGCTCGGACCCGACGACCTACACGGGCCTGATCCTGCGGCGCAACACGAACCTCTCGATCCTGACCGGCCGGCCCGTGGATCCGCCGGAGGTTCTGATGACGCTGGATCAGAACCGTCCGCACAACTTCGCGGGCACGTTCTCGCTGTTGCTGCCGCCGGACTTCGCGCAGGGCAGCACGCTGAACAAGCTCCTGGGCGATGTGGGCCTGTACGCGACCATGGCCCTGCGGGATGGTCTGCCCTACACGCTGCTGCAGAACGACGGCGCCGGGCAGACGGGTCCGCCCACCCAGGCCGGCCTGGGCGGGATCCCGGTGGAGGCGCTGAATGCGTCGAAGACGCCGTGGTACAAGAGCTTCGACGTGCGGATGACGAAGGGCTTCCGGCTGGCAGGGGAGACGCGGGGCCGACTCTTCGTGGACCTGCGCAACCCGCTGGGTCTGGAGAACACCAGCTCGGTCTGGCTCGAGACCGGGACGGTGGTGAACGACGTCCACCGGCGGAACTGGCTGGACGCCCATCTGCGGGATGCCACGCTGGACGGCGATCCGGAGATCGATGACTTCGTGATCATGACGGAGTCCTCGGACAACCCGCTGAACAAGTACATGCTGCTCCAGGCGGAGAAGCGGTTCGGCAACGGGGACGGCGTGTTCACGGTCGAGGAGCAGCTCGCGGCGTTCGGCGCAGCGTACGAGTTCTCGAACGGCGCGTGGGCGTTCCGCAACAAGAACCGGTACATGCGCCTGGGCTTCGAAATCGAGTTCTGATGGGGCCACTCACCTCCTTGGGAGTGAACATGAGTCACGAATCTCTCGGTCGCCGCACGGTCGCGGCGGGCGCCGTCCGGCTGCTGGTGGCCGTGCTGACCGGCCTGCTGCTGCCCTCGCTGGTCGCCGGCCAGACCGTGGACGAGAAGTACCAGCGGATGCGCGAGCGGAACCGCAAGAGCCCGTTCTCGCTCTTCGCCTCGCCCACGACGGTGCTGACCGTCAACCAGTTCCAGTGCGGGCTGCGGAACCAGGGCGACACGTGCTCGGACGTGTTCAACAGCCCGACGGGCGGCGGCGGGTTCTGGCCGACCGGCTCGCCGAACCAGTACCTGTTCAACTCCGGGCTCCAGGTGGTGGGCATCATTCCACCGGATGCGGGGTTCGCCTGGGCGGGTGACACGGTGGGTGCGTTCTTCATGGATGCGTCGGGCCTGCGCGCCCACGGCTCGCCGGTCACGAACATCTACGACTCGCTGAACCCCGAGGACTTGGAGAACTGGCCGGTGGCCGGGACGTTCCCGGACTTCCCGTGGGCCACGGCCATGGTCGAGGACACGGCGCTGTTCAACCCGGTGCTGATCGGGCGCAAGGCCGCGTCCCAGCAGGACACGTGGGTGATGTACTGGGACGGTGACCCGAGCCTGACGGGTGGCCGCTCGCACCCGATGGGCATCCTGGTCGAGCAGCGTACCCTGGCGTGGAACTACCCGGCCGGGAACGAGTCGATCATCTACTTCATCTACAAGTTCACGAACGTCACGAACACCCAGGCGTTCCAGCGGCTGAGCGAGGCGCAGTACTTCAACGGGCGGAACGAGCTGCCCGATGAGGGCTGGCGCATCGACTCGATCTACGTGGCGTTCGACGTGGACCCGGACATCACGCACGACTTCCGCTCGAACTACGCGACGGCGATCCTGCCGTTCAACCTGGGTCTCTCGTACGACGGCACGTTCTACGAGCCGGAGTTCGAGTATCCGCCCTCGCTGTTCTATCCGCCGTTCTTCACGGATGCGCCGGGCATGCTCGGTGTGAAGTACCTGAAGAGCCCGGTGGACCCGGCGACGGGCGAGGAGGTCGGGCTGACGAGCTTCTCGCTGCACACGAACGGTGGCGCGTTCCCGGACCCGAACACCGTGCAGCGGGGCTGGCGCTACATCTCGCTCAACATCGACCCGGGCAAGGGCGACCCGTCGTGCACCTTCGACCTGTCCGAGGTCAAGCAGCGGCGCTCGTGCTACCTGGCGCAGACCCAGTCGGACGTGCGGTTCTTCGTGGGCTCGGGTCCGTTCTCGCTGAATCCGGGTGAGAGCGCGACCATCGCGGTGGCGGTGTTCGCCGCGGCGACGGTGGCCACGGACCAGATCCAGCGCGGCCCGTCGGCGGACAACAAGCCGGGCTTCCCCTCGCTCGCGCCGGGGTGCGGCGGCGAGCCGATCCGCCCGATCGAGGTGGCGGCCGGTTGGGTCCGGACGCTGCGCTGCCCGACGGAGCCGGGACAGCCGGTGGACCAGTTCGACGTGGAGGTGGTCCCGGGCAGCTTGCTGGGCAAGGCGCTCGTCGCGCAGTCGATCTTCGACAACAAGTTCCTGCTGGGCTTCGCGCCCGAGGCGCCGAACTTCTACCTGGTGCCGGGCGACAACCAGGTGACGATCGTGTGGGAGCCCAGCGCGACGGAGCAGACGGGCGACCCGTTCTACGCCGCAGCGGGCGACCCGGAGAACCCGCTGTACGATCCGAACTACCGTCAGTTCGACGTGGAGGGCTACCGGATCTACCGCGGCACGAGCCCCTCGAACCTCCAGCTGATCGCGCAGTTCGACAAGGACGGCACGACGTTCGTCGACCACCTGTGCGTCACGGACCCGAACTACGTGGCGGGCGATCCGTGTGAGGAGGTGCACGAGATCGACATCGTCCACCCGTTCGTCCAGTACCCCCCGGGCGGCGTGGTCCGGCTGGACAACGGCTCGACGCTGGTGGTGGCTGCGGACACGGCCCTCGCGAAGGAGATCGCGGCGGGCACCGCGCGCCCGCTGTCCAACACGGGGATCCCGTTCGCGTTCGTGGACCGCGGCGTGCGGAACGGCTTCACCTACTACTACAAGGTCACGGCGTTCGACATCAACAGCCTGCGCTCGGGTCCGACCTCGCTGGAGTCGGCAGGGCCCACGAAGAGCGTGGTGCCGCGGCGCTCGGCGACGACGGTGACGGAGCCGAGCTACACGGTGAGCCTGATGGGCCGTGGCGACACGCCGCTCCCGTCGAACCCGGTGAGCATTGACCCGCTGACCGGGCGGTTCAGCGGCCCGCAGCCGCCGACGGACGGGCTCAGCGGCCTGTTCCAGCCGTTCGCGGGGCGGCTGCTGCCGGCCGGGCGCTACGAGGTCCGGATCGACAGCGTGGTGCCGTATTACTACGGTGCGGATTACTTCCTCACGTTGACCGACGCCAACGGCTCCACGCCGGTGCACCTGGTGCAGCGCGACGAGGCGATCACGGGCGATCCGGCCGAGACGCTCTACGAGCTGCCGGCGGTGCAGGTCCTGTCCGACCCGAGCGCCCGGGAGGACCTGGCCCGTAAGGGCGTGGACGCGCCGCCCTTGGCGGGCCACTTCAGGGCGACGCTGCGCCTGGACCGGCTGCACTTCCACTCGGGGGACAGCGACTGGGCGTACAAGCAGCCCGGGTTCTTCTCGATTGCCCCGGACAGCACGCCCGACGGCGGGTCGCGGTGGTTCAGCGGCGAGAACGAGACGATGGACCACCCGACGGTGGGCGAGAGCACGGCGGGTTCGCTGCCGGGCGTGACGGCGATCTACAGGCCGACGCCCTACACCGGCATGGCCGCTGACCCGGTCGCCGGCGGGAGCGACATCTTCCGGCGCTTCTACCAGACGACGTGGGGCATCCGGCGCGCGGCCGACATGAAGTTCTACTGGGGCGCGGCCGGGCTGGACAGCGTGATCGACGTCACGCACAACGTGCCGGTGCCGTTCCTGCCGGTTGTGCGGGCGTCGTATGGGTTCGTCCAGGACGCGGACGGTGACGGGGTGCTCACGTGGAGCGACTTCGCGCGCGTCCAGGGCATCGAAGACGCGGCCAACATCGGCACGCTGACGCCGCGCATGGAGCTGACGCCCCAGCCGACGCTCATGCCCGTGGACGTCACGGGCGACCGCGTGGCGGACGGGAACGGCTTCGCGCTGATCGTCGCCGGCGAGCCGTACGTGTTCCAGGTGGACGCCATCCCGACCAACACGGTGTGGACGCTGCGCACGTACAACGGCTTGGTGACCCGGGACGCCAACGGCCGCTACTCGTTCACGCCCTCGGGCCGGACGCCCGCGGTGCCGGGTCTACGGCTGGTGCTGGAGGTGGAGGCGCCGTCGCGGATCGTGGCGGAGCGTGCGGACCTCTCGCGGGTGCACACGGTCCCGGATCCGTACTACGCGCTGAGCCTGTTCGACCTGAACCCGTCGAACAAGGAACTCAAGTTCGTGAACCTGCCGGACCGTGCGACGATCCGGATCTACTCCGCCAGCGGCATCCTGGTGAACATCATCCACCACGATGACCCGGGCGGCGGCGGCATGGCGACGTGGAACCTCCGCAACCGCAGCGGGCAGTTCGTCGGGAGCGGTGTCTACTTCTACCACGTCTCGACGCCGGATGGCCAGCAGCGGGTCGGGAAGTTCACGGTCATCAACTCGGGCTTCGGCCGGTAACGAGGAGGCGATCCATGCGGATCCTTCACGGTGTCCTGGCGGCGTTGATCCTCGTCCCGGCGACGGACGTGGTCGCGCAGCAGATCCCCGACCCGACCAACAAGCGCAACACGAGTGTGGGGACGACCGCCGCCGAGTTCCTCCTGCTCGGGTCCGGCGCACGCGGGATGGCGCTCAGCCCTGCGTTCGCCGCCCTGACGCGGGATGTCGAGGCGCTCTACCACAACCCGGCGTCGCTGCCGCTGCTGGCGGGGCCCGAGGCGGCGCTGACGGTGATGCCGTACTTCGCGGACACGCATTACCGCTGGGCGGGGTTCGCACTGCCCCTGGCCGGCGGGGAGTACGGCTTCGGCGTGAGCTTCGCGAACTTCGGGTTCGGCGACCAGCCGGTCTACACGGAGGACGACCAGGAGAACGCGAGCCAGCGGACGTACAGTGTCTCGGAGACGGTGATCGGGATCTCGCTCGGCCACGCGTTCATTGACCGGTTCACGGGCGGCGTGACGTTCAAGCTGATCTCAGACCAGCTCGGCAGCGCGTCGGCGACGGCGTTCGCGATGGACGTCGGCACGAACTACCACGCCGAGCTGGCCGGCCGTCCGATCTCGATGGCGTTCGTCATCCAGAACCAGGTCCTCGGCTCGGGGCTGAAGCACACGGGTAGCGGCCTGGACTTCGAGAACTATCCGGAGTCGCCGCCCGGGGTCCCGAGCCAGCCGCTGGACCCGTATCCGGCGAGGTACGAGACGCAGGCCTCGCCGCTGCCGGTGGCCTTCCGGTTCGGGATCGCGTACGACGTGATCTCGAGCCCGAGCAGCCGGCTGTCGCTGATGGGCGAGTTCAACGACATCTACTCCACGGAGTCCAGCTTCGGGCTCGCGGGCGAGTACGAATGGTCGCCGCCGGACGGGCCGCTGTCGCTGGCGCTGCGGGGCAGCTACTCGTACCAGGGCGACAACGACGAGGCCGAGTTGGGCGCGACGTACGGCGACAAGAACATCGGCCTGGATGGCGTCGTGCTCGGCGGCGGGCTGAAGTACCGCTTCGCGAATTACGAGGCGCGCGTGGACTACGCCTGGCGCCACTTCGGCGTGCTCGGTCCGCGGAACGTGTTCACGGTCAGCTTCGGCTGGCGGTGACGCGTCGCACGCGGCAGTGATCCCGGCTGGAGACCGCGGATGAGCGTTGTCGCGGCACTCGCTGTTCTGCTGGTGGCCGTCGGCGGGCCATGGCCGGCGGCCCCGGTGGCGGCCGCGGAGGGCGGATCGCGGGCGTTGTCCCAGGAGCGGGACCTCGCGGTCACGCTCTACCGCTCGTGGCAAGCACCGAACGTGACCGTGATCGACGGGATGTTCCGGGTCGAGCCCGAGCTGGGACAGGCCGGCGGCGAGTGCCGCTACGCGGTCGAGCTCCAGGTCGAGGACAGCGCCGGCGCCGTGCTGCTGCGCGACGGCTGGGACAGCAACTGCCCGCGTGCGGCCGACGGGAGCGCGCTCGCCTCGCTGGAGACGTTCCAGTTCGCGGTCCTGCCCGCGCGGTACACGCTGCGGGTCTCGGTCCGCGCGGTCGGGGACGCGGCCCGGGTGGCGCGGACGAGCGTGGCGGTGGAGGGGTTGGAGCCGTCGGTCCGGCTGTCGGACCTGGTCCTGGGCAGCCAGGTCGGGTGGGCGGACTCGGCGGGCCCGACCTGGACGTTCCGGCGCGGCGCCATCGGGATCCTGACCGCGTCGGAGGTCGTGGTCCAGGCGGACGACCCGCACCTGGCCTACTACGTCGAGGTCTATGCGGACTCGGCGCAGCCGCTGAGCGGCCGGCTGGTCGGTGCGATCAAGCGGCCGGACGGCAGCGAGGTGGTGCGGGTCCCGCTCCGGGAGCTGGGCGAGCTGCGGCAGAGCGCGCCCGTGGCGGGCCGGATGTCCGTCGCGGGGCTGCCGCCCGGGGAGTACCTGCTGGAGGCGCGGCTCGAGCTCGCGGACACGGTGCTCGTTCGCGTGCACCCCTTCAGCATGATCTCGCCGTTGCTGGCGGCGGACGCGCCGGCGGAGGGAGGCGGCTACTTCGCGTCCCTCAGCGATGAGGAGCTGGCGGAGCTGTTCGACCCGCTGGTGGTCTGGCTCCAGACCGAGGCGGAGCGGCGGCGGTACGAGTCGCTCTCGCCGACGGGGCGGCGCGCGTTCCTGAGGGAGTACTTCGGGAACGTGGCGCCGTCCGGTGACCCGGACAGCCAGGCGCCGCTGGACGTCTACCTCGCTCGCGTGAAGTACGTCCAGACCGCGTTCCGCGAGCGCGTGGGCCGCGGCGCGCAGGAGGGCTGGCGGACGGACCGCGGGCGCATCTACCTCAGGCTCGGCGAGCCGACGAGCCGGGTGGTGCAGCCGCGGCCACAGCAAGGCCCGCCCTACGAGATCTGGTTCTACGCGATCCGCTCCGGCTACGTCTACCTCTTCGTGGACGAGAGGGGCTTCGGCACCCCGTACTTGCTCTACTCGAACGACCCGGCCGAGAACCCGATGCCGGGCTGGGAGCAGCGGATCGGAGCGGGAGCGATTGAGGACCTGGCGCAGTTCGGCATCCGGGTGCGTTCGTCCACTTCGCCCTGAATGCGGGTGACGAGCGCGCCCTACCGGGGCCCAGGCGCGCTGATGGTGCCGGCCGCGGCCGATCGGGCCGCGGGCAACGGCAGGGCTTCAAACACGGAGCGGCCTCTCGAGTCGGAGGCGCAGGAAAGGGGCGAAACGTGAGCACACGGGGCGCTGTCAACACACTGGCGGCACTGCTGGTCCTGGTCGCGGGCTGCGATGACGATCCGCTCGCGAAGGACCGGGATGTGACGGCATACTGGCACCTGAACCCGACGTTCGCGGTGGTGAACGTCGGCGGCACGACCACGATCACGGCGATTCCGTTGAATCCGCACGGGGAGCCGACGGGCAGCAAGGTGGAGGCCACGGCGTGCAATGCGTCGGGGCTCGACATCAAGCGCGACTCGAGTCGGACGGACTTCGAGCCGCCGGAGCGTTTCATCGTTCGGGCTCTGGCGCTGGGTGACAACTGCGTGATCGTGAGGTCCGGCGGCTCCAGCGACACGACGGATGTCAAGGTGGTGCCGGCTTCGCTGGCCGCTGAAGGCGGGACGATCCCGGTGGGTGGCACGCTGACGGTCCAGGTGACGTTCTACGACGTGGGCGGGAACCCCGTAACCGGCTTCGGCCCGAGCGACCTGGTCTTCGAAGTCGATAGCGCGCGCATTGCCAGCGTGGACGAGGCGGGCGTCGTGACGGGCCTCGCCGCCGGCCAGGCCAGGGTCTCCGTGGAGCTGCACGAGCGCTGGGGCGCGAGGCGGAGCGCGACCGCGACGATCGTGGTGGAGGAGGAAGAGGAAGAGGAAGAGGAAGAGTGACCCCCGGGGGGCGCGGCCGCGGCCGCGCCCCCGTTTTCTTCACTCCCCTTTGCTCACCAGGAACACCTCTTCCCGGGTGGCGCGCTCGCCGGTCGCGAGGTCGGTGACGACGACGCGGACGCGGTACCGGCCGTCGTCGAGGTCGGCCTCGACGCGCCGGCGTTCCTGGACGCCGATCGTCGTATCGGCATCGGGCGGCGCCACGCCGGTGAACCGGAGTCTGATGGCATCCCCCGCGCCGACCAGGCGCCGCAGCTTCCCGAAGATCCCCCCACTGCCGCCGTCGCGCTCCACCGTGATCTCGGTGCTGTAGGACGAGCCCGGGGCCAGGTTGTAGATCTCGTAGAAGAGGGTGAAGGCGGGCCGGCCCGCGAGTTCTCGCGGCGGCAGAAGGGCGAGCCGGACGTTGCCGCGCTGCCAGGCGCCGCTGTCCGCCGGCTCGGCGATCACCAGGTCGCTGATCTGGAGGGCGGAGCCGGTGAAGTCATCCACATCCGTGCGGCCGCCGTAGAGCTGCCCTGCCGACGGGTCGAACGCGTCCCGCAGGACGACGCGGTAGGCCGCGTGCTCCACCGGGGGCGCACTCAAGTCGAGGTGGGTGCGCAGGTACTGGCCGCGACGGAGCGGCTCGGCCGAAACGTAGTTGTAGACCGTGTCGCGGCGGACGATCCGGCGTTGGAGTGTGTCCGCGACGATGAGGCCGATCCGGAGCGAGTAGTAGGTCGTGTCTCCCCTGGTCCGGCCGCGCAGCCGCTCGCCCGGGATCGCGATGGCCACCGTCAGGTCCGTTCGGCCCTGCTCTCCCCGGAACGTGTACAGGTCGAAGTAGAACGGGATGTCCCGGTCGAAGCGCGGGCGGTCCGAGTCGGTGGCGATGGCGGCGAGGGTCCTGAGACGGGACTCCGCCTGGATCTCCTGACGGGCCCGGGCCACCTCGCGCATGATCTCGCCCAGTCTTCCCGCCGCGTGAGCCTGCTGGTCGTCACCGGCGGCGTTCAGGGATCGGTCGTACACCGTCTGGGCCCGCAGCAGCTCGGCGTACAAAGAACCGTAGCTCGGATCGAGGTCTGTCCGGGCTTCGAGGAGGCGGACCGCTGCATCCAGCCCGGTGAGCTGGAGGTCGCCGCGGGCGCTGCCCGCGGCGTCGCCGATGACGGCGTGCAGGATGTCATCCACGAGCCGGAAATCGGTGGCTGCGTCCAGCCTGACGAAGTGGAAGAGCTGGCGGGTCCCGTCGGGCATCTCGTAGACCCAGGTCTCGTTCTGCCGTATGCCCACCCCGGGCGTCGAGATGGTCTCGTCGGGCGGGCCGTGGCGGATGTAGACGAGGCCGCGGTCGTCGAAGGGGAAGGTCCGCGCGCCGGCGGTCTGGAGGACGGTTGCGTCGATGGGGGCGGGACCGCGTTTGCCAGTGCGCCGGTAGCGCTCCTGCGCCACGGCCAGGCGGCGGTAGTGGCTCGCAAGCCGCTCGGCGACGGTGAGACCTGCGAGAGCGGCGCGCGTCTCCCAGAACTCGCGGAGCCATTGCTTGCGCGCCTCGAGGTTGCCGAGCTGCCAGCGGAGCTCCTCGTCGTCTTCGTTGAGGATGGGGAGCAGGTCGGCGTGGTACCGCTCGGCGGCCTCGGGCGTGAGCGCGTCGATGCCGGCGAAGTACGCCGCGGCGCCGGCCTCTTCGGAGCCCGGGACGCGGAGCAGGGCGGCGGCCTGGGCGTGGAGCGCGACGGGGTCGGCGGGGCCGGCGACTTCGAGGGCGCGCCGCGCCGCCTCGGCGCCGGCGGCCGGTTCGCCGAGTGCGGCCTCGAGGTCCGCGAGGGTGAGGAGCAGCGCGCGGCGGTCGCCGGCGCCGGCCCGCTCGATGCGGCGGATGGCGTCCCGGGCGTGGCGGAGCGCATCGTCGTCGCGGTCTGCGAGGGCGAGGGCGGCGAGTTCGAGGGCGGCGGGCCAGTGCAGGGAATCGAGTTCGAGCGCGCGGCGGAACGCGCGGCGGGCGCGGGACAGGTGGTCGAGGCCGACGATCTCCGCGAAGCTCTGGAGGACCGTGACCGCGTTGAGCACGCCGCCAGGCGAGGGGATGCGGATCTCGCCGGAGCGGAGGTGGCAGAGCCCGATGCCGTAGTGGGCCCAGGGGTGGGGGGCGTCGCGGTTGGCGGCGTCGAACGCGCGGCGGGCAGCTTCGAGGTCGTCGTCGTCCCCGGTCAGCTCGTGGAGGCGGAGGCCGATCAGGCCCCGCTCGAGCGGGGGGCGGTCCGCTGCGGCCAGGAGCGCCCGGACGGCGGCGGGGCTCTCGAGTCGGGCGAGCGAGTCCCGGAGCGCCCCGTAGTCGCGCTCCTGCGCGGCTGCGGCGGCCGGTACGAGCAGCCAGAGCAGAAGGGCGCGGACCGGCTTCATGCAACGACCTCCGTGGACGTTGCGCCCCGTGCCGGTCGCGCTCGTGCTCCCGGCGGCCTGGGGGCGTGCAGCGGGTGGGGTGCAGGTGCCGTGCCGTGGCGGCTCCAACGCCTGCACCCGCATCGGTCCGAAGGTGGGGGCTCACCCGTTCCGGCGCGCCCCCGCCTGTCCGACCGTCTGTTCGCATTCCTCCCGCCGTGCGCACTCCGCCAGCGCGTCGAACAGCTTCTCGAAGTGCTCGGGCCGGTGCGCCGCGGTGGCGCACAGGCGGAGCCGCGCCTGCCCGGGCGAGACGGCGGGGTACGTCACGGCGGAAACGAAGATGCCGTCGTCGATGAGCTGCCGCGCCCAGCGGTACGCCCGCCACTCGTCGCCCAGGATGAGCGGGACGATGGGCGTCGTGGACGCGCCGATGTCGAAGCCGAGACGGGTGAGCCCTTCCTTGAGGCGCTGCGTGTTTTCGCGCAGCCGTTCCAGGTGCTCCGGCTCCTCTTGGATGATGCGCAGCGCCTCGAGCACGGCGGCAGCGTTGGCCGGCGTCATCGCGGCGGAGAACATGTAGGGCGCCGAGCCGTGCTGGAGGTAGATCTTGAGCGCCTGGGACCCGGCCACGAAGCCGCCCGAGGACGGGATGGCCTTGGACAGTGAGCCGGTGACGATGTCGATCTCCGAGGGCTCGATGCCTTGCTCCTCGCAGATGCCGCGTCCCGTCGCGCCGATGGCGCCGATGGAGTGGGCCTCGTCCACGAGCAGGAACGCCCCGTAGCGGCGCTTGAGTTCGAGCAGATCCGCGAGCGGCGCCTGATCGCCGTCCATGCTGAAGACGGCGTCCACGGCGATGAGGATCCGCGTGGCGCCACGGTTGCGCGCCTGGCGGAGCCGCCGCTCGAGGTCGTCCATGTCGTTGTGCTTGAAGCGACGCACCTCGCAGCCGGCCATGCGCACGCCGTCGTGGATGCTCTGGTGCGCGTACTGGTCGAGGATGGCGACGTCGCCGGGGCCGAAGAGCGAGGTGATGGCGGCGATGTTCGCGTCGTAGCCGGAGCCGAACGTGGCGGCGGCCTCTTGGCCGAGGAAACGTGCGAGCTCCTGCTCCAGCTCGAGGTGCAGCGCGAGCGTACCCGTCAGCAGGCGTACGCCGCCGGTGGACGTGCCGTAGCGTGCGACGGCCTCGCGCACGGCGGCCTCGAGCCGGGGATGGCCGATGAGGCCGAGATAGCTGTACGACGAGAACATGACGAGCGGCGATCCGAGCACGGCGGACTCCGGCCCGGAGCGGCGCTCGAGCGGGAGCTGGTAGGTGTAGAGCGACTGGGGCAGCCCCGCGCGGAACGTGTCGAACCAGCGCCGGACGTTCGGCGTGTCGAGCAGCGATCCCGGCTCGATGAGCCGGTCGCCGTTGCGGCCCTCGAAAAAGCCGTGGAACGGATCGCGGGTGTAGTCGGCGAGCGCGTCAGTCACCCGGCTTGAAGGCGACCTTGATGGAGCGGTGGCCGTCTTTGTCGAGGGCGGCTGAGAGTCCCGCACGGTAGTCCTCCAGATCGAAGACGTGAGTCAGCATTCCGAGTTCGGCAAAGCCGTCCCGCTGCATGAGCTCCAGCGAGACATCGTAAATGTCGCGACGGCGGCCGTCGTAGGGGACGAGCCCGTAGGCGAAGACGCCGGCGACCGAGAGCTGGCGGTACCAGACGCGGGTCCAGTCTGCGGAGAGGCGCGCCGCGGCGCCGACCAGGACGATGCGGCCGCCCTCGCGGGTGAGGGCGAGGGCGTCGCTGATCGAGCCGGCCGAGCCGACGGTGTCGTAGACCAGCGAGGGGCCGCCCTCGACGAAGCGGGGCGCCAGTGTCGGCTTGAAGGCGCGGGCGCCGGGCAGTGAGGCGGCCCAGTCGTAGGCCTCCTTGCGGCTGCCGAAGACCAGGTCGGCGCCTGCACGCTCGGCCAGCTCGAGCTGGAAGCGGTAGCGGCCCAGCACGGCGATGGTCCCGGTCCAGCCGGTCAGGCGCAGGGCCTTGACGGTCAGGGCGCCGATGCTGCCCGCGCCGATGACGAGGACGACGTCATCCTCTCCGCCGTCCGGCGTCTCTCCGGCGCGCGCGGGCGGGTGCAGGAGCACGCCGCGCAGCGCCGAAGCGAACGGGTCGGTCAGGACGGCGACCTCGTCCGGGAGGTCGCCCGGGCGGTGGAGCTGGCTCACGTGGGCAACGAACCAGCGAGACCACCCGCCGCCGACGGCCGGGCAGTAGCCGATCATCGGGCCGTTGCCCGTGATCCCGTCGGTGGTGCGGCGGCAGAGCCCGTACTCGCCGCGGGCGCACGCCGCGCAGGGCGGCTCGAGCCCGCGCTGCGCGCAGGCGAGCATGGGGTTGACGACGACGCGCTCGCCCACGCTCCAGCCCGCTCTGGCGGCCTCGGGGCCCGTCTCCACGATCCGGCCCACGTTCTCGTGGCCGAACGTGAACGGGTAGGCGCCGAAGGGCTCGAGCGTGAACGAGTCGTGCGCCGTGACCGCGGCGAGGTCGCTGCCACAGATCCCGCTGAGCGTGGTCTCGACCCGGACCCAGTCGGGGCCGGGCAGTGCCGGGGGCTCCACGTCATCCAGCGAGATGCAGCCCAGCGGACCGAGCGCCAGGGCCGGCCGCCGCTTGGCAACCCAGCGCGTCCACAGATAGCGAGCAGGACGATAATGGAACCGGATCGCGCGCAACGCGCGTTCTCCCCCTGTCCGAGACGTTCCGGGAAACGCGCCGCGCGTTCCAGGCAGCGGCGCCGGGTCGAGAGCGAGGAAAGGGTCGGCAAAGAAGCTACGATGAACGGGGGGCCCGGACAAGAATCCCGCCCACCTTGTCCAACCGAATGGCGGCGCCTAGTTTAGCACCCGTCTCCAAGACGTGACCTCGATGGAACCGAGCCACGAGTCCGGCGCCGGGCCGGCCCGAATCCCCCCGACACTGGATCGCCGCGGCTTCCTGCGCGCCACTGCGGGTGGGGCGACGGCCGCGGCCGTGGCGTCACTGCTCCCCGCCGGCTGTGCGGCGGAGTACCCGCAAGCCGAGGCGGACCGGGTGGAGCTCCGGGCGTTGACGCCCAAGGAGTACGCGGTGGCGCGGGCGGCGGCCGAGGCGCTGCTGGTCGGCACGCCGGTGGAGCCGGCCAGCGTCGCCGCCGCGATCGACGCTAACCTCGCCGCCGTCGGGGACCCGATCCGGGCGGACATGAAGACCGTCCTCTCGCTGCTGGAGCACCTCACCGTTCTGGGCGGCCGGCTCCGGCGCTTCACCGCCCTGGACCTCGAGGCGCGGCAGGCCTACCTCCTCACCTGGGCCCGGAGTCGCTTCGCGCTGCGCCGCGCGGCGTTCCACGCCGTGCGGGCGTTCGTCTACTTCTTTTCGTACAGCCAGGACGTGACGCGGCCGCTCACGGGCTTCGAGGGGACGTGGCCGGAGCGGGGCGTGCCGATCCCGCCGTACCCGGTCGACTTCGGCGAGGTGCGATGATCATCCAGGGCACGAACCACCGCGGCGATGTGGAGGACCGCGCGGACGTGGTCGTGGTCGGGACCGGCGCGGGGGGCGGCACCCTTGCCGCCTACCTGGCCGATCGCGGCTGGGACGTGGTCATGCTGGAGAAGGGCGGCTTCTTCCGCGCGGAGGACTTCTCCCAGCGGGAAGAGGAGGCCATGGCCGCGTTCAACGGCCGGCGCGGCCTGGACGCGAGCGACGACAACTCCGTGTTCCTCGCCTATGCCGAGGCCGTGGGCGGCTGCACCGTCCACTACTGGGGCGACTCGTTCCGCGCGCCGCCGGACCGGCTCGAGCGCTGGCGCACCGAGTACGGCCTCGAGTGGATGACGCCTGCGGAGCTCGACCCGCACTGGGAGGCGATCGAGCGGGAGCTGGGCATCCACATCTGCGAGGAGCGGCTCTTCAACGAGAACAACCGCCTGGTCCGGCAGGGTTGCGAGGCGCTCGGCTTCCGGGGCGGTGCGGTGCCCACCGCGCGGGTGGACTGCATCGGCTGCGGCTGGACCGCGTTCGGCTGCGCGTACAACCGCAAGAGCTCGCAGCTCATCACCACCATCCCCCGGGTCTCGAAGTCCGGCGGGCGCATTTACAGCGACGCGCGGGTCGAGCGGATCCTGATCGAGAACGGCCGGGCCGTCGGCGTCGAGGGCTCGCTCCTCGACCGGGACACGGACCAACCGCACTCGCGCATCCGCGTCCGGGCGCCGATCGTCGTGCTCGCCGGCGGCGCGATCGGCACGGCGGAGCTGCTGCTCCGCAACGGGTTCGACGACGGCGTCGTCGGCCAGCGCTTCTACGTCAACCCGCACTACTTCGTCTTCGCGGACTTCGGCCGGGAGATCGACAACGTCACGGGCATCCCGTGCGCGTACGAGGTGGACGAATTCCGGGAGGTCCGACGGACCCGGTCGGGCGAGTACGCCGGGGGCGGCTACACCATGCTGTGCAGCCACCAGCCGCCGGGGCTGACGGCGGCGTTGCTGCCGGAGGTCGGCGCGGCCCACGCGGAGCGGATGCGCCGCTACCGCCGGCTCGGCTCGCTCATGTCCGTGATCGACGAGGAGAACCCCGGCCGCATCTACCTCGACGGGGGGGTGCGCAAGGTCCGGTTCCGGGTGCGAGGCGTTGACCAGCACAAGGCGGTGGACTTCCTGCGCAACGCGACGCGGATCTTCCTGGCCGCCGGTGCGCGGGAGGTCTGGATCCCGGACGTCTACGGCACGGAGGTGAGGGACCCCAGCGAGGTCGAGACGCGTATCACGCTCCGATCCGTCCAGCCGGGTGCGCAAGTCTGCGCGGGCAGCCACTTCCTGGGGACCGCGCCGCTGGGTGCGGACCCGTCACGCTCGTTTGCCGGGCCGACGGGTGAGGCGCACCGGGTGAAAGGGCTGTACGTGGCGGACGGCGCAGCCGTGCCCACGTCGGTGTCGAAGGACCCGTCGCTGACGATCATGGGCGTGGCGCGGTGGATCGCGGCCGGCCTGCACGAGCGGGAGGGGAGGGCGGGGGCTTAGGCGCAGGTGTTAGGCAGTACGCCTGCGCGTGCGCGCGCGTCGGTACTCGTGGGCGTTGTGACGCCCGGTGCTGGCGTTGTGGCGCCCGGCTCTTTCCCTCCCGGACCGTCGTCCGAAGCCCGGCCCTGTGCGCGTTATAGGGGCGAAGGCGCTCCAGTCCTGTAGTTCTCTCGCGGGAACCCCCTGATGAAGCAACGAAGCGCAGCGTTGGTGCTGTCCCTGGCGGTGTGGTCGTGTGCCCTCCAGCCGGCGGCTGGGCCAAGGCCGGGACCGGGGCCGGAGGTGGCGGAAGCGCGTGGCGGCGCCGCACCGCAGGCCGGCGTGGATGTCGAGCCGCTGGCGGACGGCGCCAGCGTGGGCGAGGGCGGGGCCGCGGCCGGGGAGGGCGGGGCGGTGGTGGCGGTGAACGGGGAGCGTGCGGACGCGGTGGTGGCGTCCGCGGCGGGCGCGAGTCGTGCGGACGAGGCCCGCACGCCGGAGGCTGACGAGGAGCCGCCGCTCTGGGTGGATCCCCGGATCGACCTGGAGTACCTGGCGCTCCGGGTGCTGGCCGAGGCGAACGCGGTACGGATGCGGGCCGGGGCCGGCCCGCTGGTGATGGACCCTGCGCTCCGGCGCGCTGCGCGGCGCTACAGCCGGGAGCTGGCGCTCCGCGGCGAGATCGAGCACCTCTCGCCCACGCCCGGTCGGCGGACGTTCCGGCAGCGGATCGCCGCGGAGGGCGCGGAGGCGCGCGTCGCGGGCGAGAACCTGGCGCGGCTCACCGCATCCGTGGAGTCGTTGCCGCGGCGAGCCGTGCAGGCGTGGATGAAATCGCCGGGGCATCGGCGCAACCTGCTGGACCCGATCTTCACACGAACCGGCATCGGCGTGATGCTCGGTCCGGATGGCATCTGGTACGTCGTCCAGGTCTACGCCACGCCCACGTGATGGGGCGCCCACGGTGAGGCCCGCGCCGGGGCCGGGCGTGTCACCGCCCCCGCCGGGGGACGCGGAGTTCGCGGCGCTGCTGGACCGGGAGGCACCGTTGGGCCCGGCGCCGCTGTGCCCGGAGATCCGGGTCTTCCAGGGGCGCGGGCTGATCGCGGTCTGGGAGGCGGCCGAGCGGCTGGCCGGCTGCCCGCTGCCCGCGCCGTTCTGGGCGTACCCGTGGCCGGGCGGCGCGGCGCTCGCCCGCGTGTTGCTGGATACGCCGGAGCGTGTGCGCGGCCGCCGCGTCCTGGACATCGGCACGGGCGGCGGGCTGGCCGCGCTGGCGGCTGCCCGCGCGGGCGCGGCCGAAGTCGTCGCCAACGACATGGACCCCTGGGCCCTCGCCACGGCGCGGCTCGCCGCGGCGCGGCAGGGGCTCCGGCTCACCACCCTGGAGGCCGACCTGACCCGACCCGGCGCCGACGCCGGGCTCGAGACCTTCGACGTCGTGCTCTGCGCCGACCTCCACTACGAGCGCCGCAGCGCGCCGCTGCTGCACGCGCTGCTGGAGCGGGCGCGCCGGGCCGGCGCCGACGTACTCGTTGCGGACGCCGGCCGCGCGTACTTCGACCCCACCGGCCTCACGCTCCTGGCGGAGTACGAAGTCGCCGTGCCCCACGACGTGGAGGGCGTGGACACCCGGCGGGCTCGAGTGTACGCGCTGCCGTGAGGCGGGTCCGCCGTCGCGGCGTTCCTCCGCCGTGGCTCCGTGTGACACGGAGGCGCGGCGGTTGTGTCTCACACGGGGACGCGGAGAGCGGGGCGTCCGAGCAGGGCCGGGCTGCGTCCGCCGCGGATCCGAGCGTTCCTCGCCCGGGTCAGCGTTCTTGCCGGTCCTACACCCGGATGGGGGAGCATTGCACAGCGCCCCCCTCCTGGTGGGGTCGCGGCAAAGTCCCGCACTCGTCTCCGTTGCGGCCCTGCGCAGTGGACGTTGACCGCGCTGGGGGCGGCGAAGTTCCCAACGCAACAGCGGCAAGCGCGGCGTAATGGAAGTTGGCCGCACCCGGCGCGGAAAGTCCCCATGTGGCCGCCGACCGGGTGCGCGAGGGTGGAGGTTTGCCGCGCGGCCCCGGCGTCAACGCCGGTCCACCGTCCAACAGCCCTGCCGGTCCATCGTCCAACAGTCCTGGCGACCGAACACCCGACGCCCGCGTCGTGCAGGGCCATCCATGGCCGGTGCGGCGTACCCAGGCCGGGCGGCGTAGCCAGGCCAGTGCGGCGTAGCCAGGCTGGCGGAGCACAACCAGGCCGGTGGAACACAACCAGGCCGGTGGGGCGCAGCCAGGCCGGGCGAAGCGTAGCCAAGCCGGTTACAGCGCAGCCAAGGCCGGGCGCAGCGCAACCCATGCCGGGCACAGCGTAGCCAGGCCGGGCGCAGCGCGGCTCCGGGTTCCCCTCTCGTTGGCTCCTCCGCGTGCTTCAGGCGATGAGCTGCTTGAGGCGGGGCAGGTCCACGTTTCCCCCGCTGGCGACGATGACGACGTGCCCGTTCTCGGGCGCCTGGACCTTGCCGGCGAGGAGCGCGGCAGCGGCGGCGGCGCCGGCGGGCTCGACCAGCAGCTTCGCGCGCTCCAGGAGGAACGCGAGGGCGGCGAGGATCTCCGCGTCCGTGACGAGGACGACGTCGTCCACGAACGTGCGCACGTGCTCCAGCGTGTTCGGCCCGACGATGGGCGCGGCGAGACCATCGGCGGCGGTGTCGATGTGCTCGAGGCGCCTGGGCTCACCCTCGCGCAGCGCGAGGATCATGGTCGGCGCGCCCTCGGGCTCGACGCCGATCACGCGCACCGTGGGGCGGAGCGCCTTGACGGCGGTCGCGATGCCGGAGATGAGCCCGCCGCCCCCGACGGGCACGATGACGACGTCGGCGTCGGGCGCGTCTTCGAGGATCTCGAGGCCGATCGTGCCCTGGCCCGCGATGAGGTCCGGGTCGTCGAACGGGTGCACGAGCGTGAGGCCGCGCTCGCGGCGTAGCTCCTCGCACTTCTCGAACGCCTCGAAGACGGAGCCGTGGAGGACGACGTCGGCGCCGTACGCGCGGCTCGCCTCCACCTTCGAGCGCGAGGCGTGTGCCGGCATCACGACGGTGCACGCGATGCCCTCGCGGCCCGCGCCGTAGGCGAGCGCCTGCGCGTGGTTGCCCGCGGAGATGGTGATGAGGCCGCGGGCGCGCTCCTCGGGGGTGAGGCGGTGCAGGCGGTTGAAGACGCCGCGGACCTTGAACGAGCCGGTTCGCTGGAGGCACTCGGCCTTGATGGACACGCGCACGCCCGTGCGCTCGGAGAGCGAACGCGAGCTGAGCAGCGGCGTGCGATGCACGCGGCCCGCGATGACCGCGGCGGCCCGTTCGATGTCCTGCAGCGAGACCAGCATGCGCGGATCATACAACGCGGGACTGCGAGGGGGCAAACGGCGGACGGGAGCGCGAGGGCAAAGGGGGACCGAGAGATCTCGGGTCTGCGCCCCGAGGTTGCGGTTCGGCGCCACGGCACGGGGCGTGGGCACCGCGGGCCGGACGGCGGGCCAGTGGCGGGGAGCACGCGGAGAGGTCTGCCCCGGTGAATGGTAGCGCGGGGAGCAGCGGGCGCCGGTGTGGCCGCGCAGCGCATCGCGCCCTGCTGGCGGGGGCACGGCCTACCGCAACCGCGCCTTCACCTCCTGAGCGCGGCCGTGCGGCGCACCACTGCTCTCGGCTGCTTGCGGCTGCTCGTGGCTGCTTGCGGCGGGTTCGCCGCGGGGTGGCGGCGAAGATCCATACTCGCCGCGGCACGGCGCGGCGCCGTGGAAGTTGGCCGCGCCGCACGCGGCAAAATTCCCCGGCCGTCGCGGCACGCCTCCCCGTCGTGGAAGTGTGCCGCGCCCGGCGCGGCGGAGATCCAACGTGAGCGGGTTGAGCTTCGCGAGCATGGATCTTTGCCGTGCGCCCGGCGCGGCGGAGATCCAACGTGACGCCGTAGGACTTCGCGAGCGCGGAAGTTTGCCGCGCGGGCCAGCCGAAGTTCGCGCCCGAGGGAGGTTTCGCACCCGAGGGGAGAACGAACGAGACGGTGGAACTCGACCGCCGCCAGCCCGCTCACGTCCCACGCGCCCGTGCACCGGGCGCGCGGGGGCGGACGGCCTGCCCGCAGCCCCATGTCGCGCGGGACGGTGAACGCGTGACACGAGCTCGCCACGCAAGAGGCTGCTCTTGGCGGCGGCGGTGATCGCTCGGGCGGGCAGGGTGCGCAGAAGATGTGCCCGTTTGGGTTCGTCCGGCTCTGCGACCGGGCACCTGATCTTGCGCAAGGCATCGGGGCGAGGAAAACGGCTGGGAAGGCGTCCCCTCCTATGGCGCGGTCTTTGCCCCTCTCCGGGCCGATGGAGCGGGAACCGGGAAGGGGTGAGGTGGAGCGGCGCCGGGGTCGGGAACGCCGTCGTGGCCGGGATCGGAGGGCCGGTGGCTCGCTGGGCAACCGCGCGCGGTTCTCGCTCCTCTACTTCGTCATCGCGTTCCTGCTGCTCATCGGGCTGAACTACCTGCTGGGTCAGCAGAGTTCGGCCGAGATCCCCTACAGCGAGCTGAAGGCGCGGATCGCGGCGGGGCAGGTGAGGGAGGTGGCGCTCGGCCCGCACACGATCCGGGCGGTGGTGGCGGACAGCGTGCGGCGGCCCGGAATGCCGCAGGTGTGGACGGCGGTGCGCGTGCCGGAGGACGAGCAGCTCATCCCGCTGCTCGAGTCGCGCGGCGTACCGTACGAGGGTGTGCCGGAAGGCTGGCTGGGCCGGACCGTGGGCTGGCTGCTGCCGCTGGGGCTCCTGATCCTGTTCTGGGTCTGGATGCTGCGGCGCATCAACCCGGTGCAGGGCGTGATGACGGTGGGGAAGACCCGCGCGCGGATCGTGGGCGAGGAGGGAACGGGCGTCACGTTCAAGGACGTGGCGGGTGCGGAGGAGGCGAAGCAGGAGCTGGTCGAGGTCGTCGAGTTCCTGCGCACGCCGGAGAAGTTCGCGCGGCTCGGCGCCAAGATCCCGAAGGGCGTGCTGCTGGTGGGCCCGCCGGGCACGGGCAAGACGCTGCTGGCGCGGGCGGTGGCGGGCGAGGCGGGCGTGACGTTCTTCTCGATCAGTGGGTCGGAGTTCGTCGAGATGTTCGTGGGTGTCGGCGCGGCGCGGGTGCGGGACCTGTTCGAGCAGGCCAAAGCCAACGCGCCGTGCATCGTGTTCATCGACGAACTGGACGCGCTGGGCAAGGCGCGGGGCGTGGGCGGCATCGTGGGCGGCCACGATGAGCGGGAGCAGACGCTGAACCAGCTCCTCGTGGAGATGGACGGCTTCGACCCGCGCACGGGCGTGATCATCATGGCGGCGACCAACCGGCCGGAGATCCTGGACCCGGCGCTGCTCCGACCAGGGCGGTTCGACCGGCAGGTGATGGTGGACCGGCCGGACATGCGCGGCCGCGAGGCGATCCTCCGGGTGCACGCGCGCTCGATCCGGCTCGCGCCGGAGGTGGACCTGACGGAGGTCGCCCGGCGCACGCCCGGGTTCGTGGGGGCGGACCTGGCGAACCTGCTGAACGAGGCGGCGTTGCTCGCGGCGCGGCGGGACAAGCAGGCCGTGGGGATGGAGGAGATCGACGCGGCCATCGATCGCGTCGTCGCGGGCCTCGAGAAGAAGACGCGGCTGATCAGCCCGAAGGAGCGCGAGGTCGTCGCCTACCACGAGGCGGGTCACGCGATCGTGGCGGAGCGCGTGCCCACGGCGGACCCGGTGCACAAGATCTCGATCATTCCGCGCGGCGTCGCCGCCCTGGGATACACGCAGCAGGTCCCGACCGACGACCGTTACCTGCTCCAGCGGGGCGAACTGCTGGACCGCCTGTGCGTGCTGCTGGGCGGCCGGGCGGCGGAGGAGCTGGCGTTCGGCGAGATCTCGAGCGGCTCGAGCAACGACCTCGAGCGGGCGACGGACATCGCGCGGCGCATGGTCACCGAGCTCGGCATGTCGGACACGCTGGGCCCGGTGACGTTCCACCGGCCACGCGGGCCGCTGGCGCTGGATCACCGCGAGCTGCTGGAGGGCCCGCGCATCTACAGCGAGGCGACGGCCGAGGTCATGGACGAGGAGGTGCGCCGCCTGCTGGTCGAGGCCCACGACCGCGCGCGGGCGATCCTGGAACGCGAGCGCCGCGTACTCGACGAGCTGGCGCGCCGCCTGCTCGAAAAGGAAGTGGTGGACCGCGCTGAACTGCGCGAGCTCATGGGCACGGCAGCCGGGCAGCCGGACGGGCGGCCGGAGGTCGGGCACATTCCGCCGCAGGCCGCGGACTGAGTCGGGTGCGCGGGCCGGCCCTTTGCAGGGATCGGCGGGTATGGCGGACGCGGGAGCACGGAGCAGCTGGTCGGGCGCGGCGCCGCGGGGCGTCGCGGAGGCCGCGCCGCACTTCGGCGACGACGAGCGCGCGCATGCGTTCGCGCAGTTCCTCGAGCGCCACCGCGGGGAGACGCACGTCGCGACGCTCCAGGACTACCCCGACCCGGACGCGATCTCCTGCGCCCTCGCCTACCGACTCATGGCCGGGCGCTACGACATCGATGTCGACATCCTGTACGAAGGCCGCGTGAGCCACCAGGAGAACTTGGCCCTCGTGCAGGCGCTCGAGATCGAGATGACCCGCTTCAGCGACACCCTGCCGCTCGACCGCTACGACGGCGCCGTGTTCCTGGACAACCAGGGCACCACCACCCGCCTGACGGAGCGGCTGGAGCGCGCCAGGGTGCCGGCTCTCGCCGTCATTGACCACCACGCGCCACAGGGCGTGCTGCGCCCGCAGTTCGCGGACATCCGGCCCGTGGGTGCGGCCGCGACGATCATGACCGATTACTTGCGCAGCGGCGCGGTGATGTCGCTCGAGCCGGAGAACGACATGCACGTCCGGCTCGCCACCGCGCTCATGCATGGGCTGCGCAGCGAGACCAACGGCTTCATCCGCGCCGGGCCGGATGAACTCCTCGCCGCCGCGTACCTGACCCAGTACGTGGACACGCGTCTGCTGGAAACGATCCTGCGCGTGCAGCGCTCCCACGGCACCATGGAGGTGATCCGCGTCGCGCTGACGGACCGGCTGCTGCGTGGCGGCTTCTCCCTCGCCGGCGTCGGCTACCTGCGGGCCGCCGACCGGGACGCGATCCCCCAGGCGACGGACTTCCTCCTCACCGAGGAGAACGTGCACACCGCGATCGTCTACGGCATCCTGCTGGGCGAGGGGGACCGGGAAGTGGTGGCGGGGAGCATGCGCACCGAGAAGTTGACGCTCGACGTGGACCAGTTCCTCAAGACGGCGCTCGGCACGGACGCCCGCGGCCGCGCCTACGGCGGCGGGCGGAACCGTGCGGGCGGCTTCGAGATCCCCATCGGCTTCCTGGAGGGCACGCTCGACCCGGACCAGATGGCGCTGAAGTGGGATGCGTTCAACCGGCAGATCCGGACGAAGCTGCTGCGCGCCGCAGGGCTGGAGCCGGGCGAGCCGGAAACGACCTGAGGCCGGATCGGGAGTGCCGAGGGACGAACGTTCGGGAGGCGGGAACGACGCCGCCTGTGGGGCCGCCGGGCCTCAGCCGGCTCCGTTGCCGGCCAGCATCTCGGGCGTGAGCGGCCGCCGGCCGGCGAAGCCGGCATCCAGCTCGTGCCAGTGCATGATGCGCTCTTCACCCAGCTTCCAGCAGAGGAAGATCGGCCGGCCCTGGTAGTAGCTGTAGAAGTCGACGAGGCCCTCGTCGAACCCCTTGAACAGGCAGCCCACCTGCCGGAGCTCCTGGATGTATCCGTTGATCTGCTGGGCGCTGCGGTCGATCTCGACGCGCAGCTCCTCGAGCTGCTGCTCCTCCGTCGGCCCGTGCGGCCGGGCGGCGAGCTCCTGGAACCTGCGGAGCTGTTCCTGGAACGTGGGATACAGTGCGACGATGTCCTCCACGATGCGGCGCACCAGCGGCAGTGTCCGGTTCGCCTCCTCGACGGTGAAGTATCGGTTCGGCTCGTCCATGTTGGCTTCGACTCTCCGTCGCAGCACCGGATCGGCTCGGCGGCCGACGGCCGAACGAGCGGGGCAAGACGCTGGCCAGCGCGGTCAGCCTGCGAGGATCCACACGCAGGCCTCGGCGCCTCGCCCCTGGCATTCGTGGTGCTGGACGTCCAGCGGCTGGCCGGTGTAGAGCGAGGCGAGTTCCTCGATCACGCGGTCGTAGAGCACGCACGCGATCCCGCGGTGCTCGAGCGCGGCGGGGAGTCCGCCTGTGATGTGGACCTCGATCGGTTGGCCACGCACGCTCAGCGCCTCGGCGCCGGTGAGGCGCAGCATCCGCCGCCGCAGGGCGCGACGGAGGAGGGCGTTGCGCGCGGTGCGTGGCAGGAGGCGGAGCGCGCCCGGTGCGCCGGTCGAGAACAGCTCGCGCCCGATCATGGTGCCCGCCGCCCGCAGGATCGCCTCCGCGTCCGGCCGGCGCAGCACCAGTCGGAAGAGGTCGGCGACCTCGGTCAGCGGCACGGCGCGGCGGCCGTTCGCCCGGTAGCGCCGGATCTGCGAGTCAATGACATCCGTGAGACCGAGCCGGCGAGGCATGCTCACGGTGAGGTCTTCGTCCTCGAGCACCTCGCTGGGTCGGTCGTGCGCCCGGACGGACTCGAGCAGCGCCAGCGGCACCGCGGGCGCGATCGTCGCCTCGGGCCTGGGTACGAGCGTCAGGTCAGCCGGGGCCGTACTCGCCCCGGAAGGTGATGGGCTCATGGCGAACAATCTGCGGGGCGCCGGGTGTCTCTGGCAATGGAGCGCCGACCCGGCGAGTGTGGTGGGAATGCAACGGCGGAGCCACCCTGCCCCCGGCCTCCGCCCCGCGTCGGAACCGCGGGCGGCCAGCTCTCCATGCCACGCCGCCCGGGCAAGGGCGCCCCGGCCGCGCCGCTCCCCACCGCGGGATGACCCCGCCCCACCGCACCACCTCCCGCCCCGGCCCTTCCGCCACCACGCCGCCGCCCGGGCGGCGCCGGCGCGTCGCGGCACGCCCCCGCCCCGGCCCTTCCGCCTCCGCACCGCCCACCCGGCGGGGCCACGCCCGGGCGCCCCGCCACCCGCGTTGGCCGGCCCGACCGCTCCGCCGCCCGGGTGGGGCGCGGGTCCGGATCGGTGACCGCAGTCCGTTGGCGTGCACGTCGGCGCGGAGCGAGAACGTCACGCTCGCGCGAAGCAGGGACGTCGGCCCGTATCCTGCATCCCATCGGCGCCGCCTGCCTCAGGCCCGATCCAGGCGTCAACAAAAGGAGACGGTTATGGTGGACGAGAGCTGCGTCTTCTGCCGGATCATCGGCGGCGAGGAGACCGTGAGCATCGTGCACGAGGACGACCGCGCGATCGCGTTCATGGACATCCAGCCGGTGAGCCCGGGCCACACCCTCGTGGTCTCTCGCGACCACTACCCGACGCTGTTCGAGATGCCGGACGACCTCGCCGCCCACTGTCTCCAGGTCGCAAAGCGCATCGCGCCCGGGATCCGCCGCGCCACCGGCGCCGACGCCATCAACGTCTTCAGCGCCAACGGCCGCGCCGGGGGGCAGGACGTCCTCCACTTCCACATCCATCTCATCCCCGTCCGGGAAGGCGAGGAGTTCGCGCTCCAGCTCCCGCCGGCGGATGCGCCGATCCCCTCACGCTCCGAGCTGGACGTCATGGCCGCGCGCATCAGCCGCGCGATCCAGGACGGCAGCTCCGGGAACGGCCCGTAGCGCGGCCGGCACGGTCGGCACGGATGCGTGTTGGCGCAGGCAGCCCCGCCAGCCCCGGCGGCCGCGTCCAGGCGGGTCTGGCGGGAGCGACCGGCGCGGCGCCGCCTTCGTGAACCGGAGACGACGCGTGGGCGAGGGCGGCGGTGTGAGCCCCCACCCGCCGTTGCGCCCCCGTCGTGACGGGCCTGGCGAGGCCGCCGGGCGGGGTCCATGGCCGTCGTCGCCGTGGCGCCCGGGCCCCCGTGGGCGCTCAGGCCGTCCGGCGAGTCCCGGCCATCGACGCCCTGGCGCCCGCGCTCTCGCGAGTCTAGCTTTCGCTCCATGCGCAGGTATCCGCCGTACGATCCGCCGGAATACGTCGCGTGGAAACCGGATCCCGCCCTGGTCGCCGAGTACCGCGACCGCGTGCGTGCGGACGCCGAGCGCCGCGCGGTCATCGAACGCCTCGACGAAGACGCCCTGCTCGCGCTGTACGCGGGCATGGTGCGCAACCGCCTGCACGACATCACGTTGAAGCGTTGGGTGCGGCAGGGCGTGATCTCGAAGGCGTGGCTGGGTACCGGCGAGGAAGCGGCGACCATCGGCGCGGTCCATGCGCTGGACCGGACGCGCGACGTCGTCGCTCCGATGATCCGCAACGCGGGCGCGTGCCACGAGATGGGGATGCCGGTCGAGGACATGCTGCGCGGCTACCTCGGCACGGCGGATGGCCCCAACGGCGGGCGCGACCTCCACATCGGCGATCTGAGCCGCGGGGTGCTGCAGCCCATCTCGCACGTCGGCGAGATGGTGCCGGTGATGGCCGGCGTCGCGCTCGCGTTCCGGAAGCGCGGCGAGCGGCGCGTCGCGCTGACCTGGGTCGGCGACGGATCCACCAAGACCGGCGCGTTCCACGAGGGGATCAACTTCGCCGCGGTGCAGCGCGTGCCCGCCATCTTCATCATCCAGAACAACCAGGTGGCGCTCGGCACACGGCTCGACCAGCACCAGGTCGGCGGCTTCGAGGCGTGGCCGCAGATGTACGGCGTCGTGGGCGCGTTCGCGGACGGCAACAACGTGCTCGACGTCTACGCGGCGACCCGCCTCGCCGCGGACCGCGCGCGCGCCGGCGGCGGACCGACGCTGCTCGTCGTCGAGACGTTCCGCATGGGCGGCCACGCCACGCACGACGAAGCGGAGGCGCGCGCCACGTTCGACCCCGCGCTGTTCGAGTACTGGGGCCGCCGCGACCCGATCGGGCTGTACGAGGAGTACCTGGTGGGCGAGGGCATCCCGCGCGAGCGGCTCGAAGCCATCGAGGCCGAGGTGACCGCCGAGGTCGAGCGCGCCGCCGAGCGTGCGCTCGCATCCCGCGAGACCGCCCCCCCCGCCCCCGAGAGCGCTGAGTACGAGGGCGTGAGCGCCGGCGTCCGCCAGCCGGGTCTCGCCTGGCGCCTCGGGTCACGACCCGGCCGCCGGTAATCCGCCTCCGCACAACCCTCCGTCCTTGGTCCGGGCCGGCCTCTCGCCCCCGGCCGCCTTCCGGGCCCGGGTGTGCGATCGCCGAGCGCTGCGTACGTCCATCGTCGCGAAGCCGAGCGGCGGTGCGATGGAAGTTCACCGCGTCGGGAACGGCCAACTTCCAAGGCTCGCGGCCTGCCCGGCGACGAAGGGGGGCCTTTGCCGCGTGTGGCGCGGCTGATCGCCATGGTGCCGGCTCCGCGAGGCGACGAGGTGGGAACTTTGCCGCGTACCCGCTGCGGTTCGCGGCCCGCAGGCAGTCGCGTCCGGGCAGACGGTCGCATCCGGGTCGAGGGGCGGGCGCCCACGGCCCGGGGGAACCGGCCGTGGTACGCTTCTTCCCGCACTGGGCCAGGTGGTCCTGTTGGCGGTGCGGAGGCCCATGGGCGGAAGCGACTTCCCTGTCGGGGTCGAGGAAGAGTACCAAGTCGTGGATCCCGAGACCGGTGCGCTGAGGGGCCGTGCGCCGGCGCTGCTGCTGGCGGCAGGCGGGCTGGCGAAGGCGGAGTTCCAGCGCACGATCGTGGAGGTGGCGGGCCCGGTGTGCGCGACTGCGGCGGAGGCGGGGCAGCGGGCGGCGGAAGGTCGCGCGGCGCTGGCCCGCATCGCGGAGGCGCAGGGGGTGACCATCGCCGCGGCGGGCCTGCACCCCGTGGGCGCCTACCCGACGTCGCAGGTGACGGACGAGCCGCGGTACCGGGAGCTGGCGCGGACCGGCGGTCCGCAGATGCGCGACCTCCACATCTTCGGCATGCACATCCACGTGGGCGTGCCGGATCTCGAGACCGCCGTCCGCGCCATGGCCGGCGCAACGCCGTACACGCCGCACCTGCTCGCCCTGTGTGCCAGCTCGCCGTTCTACCGCAGCGAGGACACGGGCTTCGCCAGCTACCGCACGATCATCCGCGACACGTTCCCCGAGGTCGGGCAGGCACCGCCGATGAGCGGAGCGGCGGAGTACCGGAAGCTCGTGCGGCTGCTCGCGGGCAAGGAGTGCGACGAGCGGGAGCGGTGCCCCATCTCGTGGGACATCCGCCCCAGTTCGCGCTACCCGACGCTCGAGTTCCGCTTTTTCGACGTCTGCCCGTGGGTCGAGGACGTGGCGGTGCTGGCCGCGTTCGCGCGGGCGCTGACCGCGATGTACGGCGACCGTCCGCCGCCGCAGCGATCGGGCACCGAGCTGCAGCTCATGCGCGAGAACCGCTGGCGCGCCGCACGCTACGGGCTGGAGGCGCGCTTCTTCCGGCTGGACCCGGTCACGGGCGAGCAGCGTCCGGCCCGGGACCAGATCCGCGCCCTTGCCGAACGGCTGCTGCCGCTGGCCGAGCGGCTCGGCGATGAAGCTGCGCTGGCGGGCGTCGAGCGCATCCTGCAACGGGGCAACGCGGCCGCGGCGATGCGCGCCGTGCTCCGGCGCGAGGGCTCGTTCCCGGCGGTGACGCGCTGGGTGGCGGAGCAGACGGTGGGGAGCGCCAGGGCGGCGGTGGAGCGCCGCCTCCGTGCCGCCTGAGGCCGGGCCTCAGAGCCCGCACTCCTCCGCGATCCGCATGAAGTGCGTCAGGATCCGGTGGGTCAGCCCCCAGATCACGTGTTCGCCGTAGCGCAGCGATGGGAAGGCGCGGCGCTCGCCGCTTTCCAGCTCGATCAGGATCTCGCTGACGGCTCCTGGGTCGCGCAGCGCGTCGAGGGGGACCCAGAGCGCGGCCTCGACCTCGCGTGGGTCGGGCACGGCGGTCGTGTCCGGCGCGACGCCGAGGACGAACGGCGCGATGATGATGGGCGGCAGCCGTGGGTTGGTGGGCTCGACTTCATCCAGGGCTCCGAGCAGCCGGCCGATCCGCGCCAGGGGGACGGCGGTCTCCTCTGCGGTCTCCCGCATGGCGGTGGCGAGCAGATCCTCGTCCTCGGGGTGACGGCGGCCGCCGGGGAGCGCAATGTGGCCGGACCACGGATCCGACTCGTGTTCGGCACGCTTGATGAGGAGCAGCTCGAGCGACTCCCTGGGTCGCAGGACGAGCGCGACGGCGGCCTCGATGGTGTGCGGGGTGCGAGGGACGCGCGCCGCGGGGCGTCGCTCCAGCGCGCCGCGGAGCAGCGCCAGACGGGGGTCGTCGACTACCATACGCGTAGACTACCCCCGAGTCGGGGCCACGGCAACGCCGGGGCTGCGTGGGAGCATCCAAACGTCCGGCGTGTACCATCGGTATGACCCGTAGGAACGGAACGAGAGGGGAGCGCCGCCGCGCGGTGATGGCTTAATCTGTCTGTAAAAAGCGAGTGGTCTGGACTACCATCGGTGGTAGGAGAAAAAACCGAAAGGGACACACCGAGGAGGCCCAGACCTATGACAAGGATACCACCTGCCGAGCAGCT
>Ga0207768_100029_pt1 | contig 211013 bp, 180 predicted proteins | sample CeladaPassaB1F01_FD_187478 | JGI IMG/M metagenome (GOLD analysis project Ga0207768, IMG submission 187478) | Cellulose-adapted microbial communities from the Joint BioEnergy Institute, USA - Passage B1F01 (SPAdes) (version 2) | ecosystem: Engineered > Bioreactor > Continuous culture >...
AGGTGCCGCGGCAGTTGGAGCTGGCGGGGTCGTTCACCAAGTGGGCGGCGCGGGCGCTGGCACCGGGAGAGGTGCCGGGGCTGGTAGCCGAGGCGTTCGCGCAGATGGCGAGCGGCCGACCGCGGCCGGTCCTGATCGAAGTGCCGCCCGATGTCTTGCAAGCGGTCGGAGACGTCGGCGCGATCGAGCCGGGGGCGGCTCCGTCTCGGCCCTCGGGTGACCCCGATCTGCTGGAAGCTGCGGCGAAAGCCCTCGGCGAGGCGAAGCAGCCGGTGATCTTCGTCGGCGGGGGCATCCTCCGGGCTGAGGCCTGGGAGGAGCTGCGGGAGCTGGCCGAGCTGCTGCAGGCGCCGGTGGTGATGTCGGCCAGCGGCAAGGGCGCGCTCTCGGCGCGTCACTACCTGGCGCAGAACATGGTCGCCGGACGGGAGCTGTTGCCCCAGGCCGATGTGATCCTCGTCGCCGGGACTCGCTTCGTCCAGCCCGCAACCTCCACCTGGGGGCCGCGACCGGACCAGACCGTGATTCAGATGGATATCGACCCGGAGGAGATCGGGCGGAATACGCCGGTCGCGATCGGCATCGAGGCCGATCTGAAGGCCGGGCTGGCCGAGCTGGTCAACCGCGTGCCGCGCCACAACCGGAAGCGCCCGTCGCGCGAGGAGGAGCTGACCGCGCTAAAGGAGCGGATCGACGACCTGCTCTTTGAGCTCCAGCCGCAGGCATCCTACGCCCAGGTGATCCGCGAGGAGCTGCCGGAAGACGGGATCCTGGTCAACGAGAGCACGCAGGTGGGCTACTGGTCGAACCTCGGCTTCCCCGTGTACGAGCCCAACACCTTCCTCACCTCGGGCTACCAGGGCACGCTCGGCTACGGCTTCGCCACGGCACTCGGCGCCCAGGTGGGGAACCCCGACAAGCGGGTGGTCTCGATCAACGGCGACGGCGGGTTCATGTACAACGTCCAGGAGCTGTCGACCGCGGTGCGTCACGGGATCAACCTGGTGACGATCGTGTTCAACGACAACGCCTACGGCAACGTCCGGCGCATCCAGAAGGAGAGCTTCGGCGGGCGGACGATCGCCTCCGACCTGCTGAATCCGGACTTCGTTAAGCTGGCCGAGTCGTTCGGGGTTGAGGGCCGGCGCGCCGAGGGGCCCGAGGGGCTGCGCGCCGCGCTGCGCGACGCCCTCGCGAGCGGCCACCCCACGCTGATCGAGGTGCCCGTCGGCGAGATGCCCAGCATCTGGCCGATCGTCTTCGCCGGTCGGCGGAGCTAGCGGGTGTAGTCCCGATCCTCCGACCCTTCTCCTAACGTTGGGAGAGGGGCGAAATGAGAGCCCCCCTCTCCCTTGGTGGGAGAGGGGGGCAGGGGGTGAGGGGGCTCAGGCTCGTTACCACGCCTTAACCGGCGGGGAGGTCATGTTGGCCGGGAGGTAGGGGATGATCACCGGCAGGTAGGCGATCAGCAAGAGCGCGATCGACACGACGACCCAGAGGCCGACCCGGTCGAACGCCTTCCAGGTCTCCTTGGGGCCGTGGATCGGCTGGCTCAGGACCGGCTCCACCGTGGCCGGGTCAATCCGCTTCGGGTTGAAGAGCGTGCCGATCAGGACGATGAAGAAGAGCACCCCGCCGATCGCCATGAGCACGCCGCCGACGGCGGTGAACCAGTTCGAGACATCCCAGCCGGGCAGGGAGTAGGTCGCCGAGCCGATGGCGGTGCGCCGGGGCATGGCGTCCAGCCCGCCCTGGATCTGCCCGCGGGCGAAGATCAGCGCGCCGATGGCCCAGAACCAGGCCTGGGCGAGCGCCAGGCGGCGGCTGAAGAGCTGGCGGCCGGTCAGGTAGGGCACGAACCAGTAGGAGATGCCCATGAAGGTGAGGGCCACGGCGGTCCCGACGGTCAGGTGGAAGTGGCCGGGCACGAAGGCCGTGTTGTGAACCGTCAGGTTCATCGTGTAGCTGGCGTTGATCAGGCCGGTGGCGCCGCCCAGGAAGAAGGTGAGCATCGCCAGGAGCTGCGCCGCCACGCTCGGCTCACGCCAGGGTAGCCGCGGGATCCAGCCGAGCACGCCCTTGCCGCCCGCCTTGCGGCCGCCCATCTCCAGCGCCGCCATGACCGAGAAGGCGGTGATCATGCTCGGGACGAAGACCACGAAGGTCAGCACCGCGTGAATGGCCTTCATGGCCGGCGGGATGCCCGGGTCGGTGAACTGGTGGTGCAGGCCGACCGGGATGGAGAAGAGCAGGAAGAGCAGGAAGGTCAGCCGGGTCAACCCGTCGCTGTACAGCTTGCCGCCGACCTGCCCCGGGATCAGGGCGTACCAGGACATGTAGGCCGGGAGCAGCCAGAAGTAGACGATCGGGTGCCCGGTGAGCCAGAAGAGGATCCGGTTGAGCTGCGGGTCGGTGGTGCCCACCCAGCCGAGCGACCAGGGGAGCAGGAAGGCCAGCACCTCGATCGCGATCCCGACGGTGGCGATGGTCCACATGAGGTAGTTGAACAGCCCCATGTAGGCCATCAGCGGGATCCGCTCGCCGGGGTGGTCCCGCCGCCAGGCGCGGAGCGTCAGCAGCAGGTTGGCCAGCACGATCCAGGTCGAGATGACCAGGAAGACCGCGCCCAGGTAGAAGAGCGGGTGAGCCTTCAGCGGCGCATAGAAGGTGAAGAGCACCGTCGCCTGGTTGGTGAGGATCGCGTAGCCCGCCAGGACGACTCCTAGCGCCGCGGTGAGGAACGAGGCGTGCACCAGGGCGGTGCTGGCGAGCGGCCGCCCGTAGGCCCGGATCGTCATGTACTGTGTGAAGGCGTTGGCGAAGGTGAAGGTGAAGACCAGCGCCAGCAGCACGCCGTGCAGGGTGAGCCCCTGGTAGTAGGTCTTGATCTGGCTGATCTTGTAGAAGTCCACCCCGACTCGCTCGAGGGCCTGGAGCAGCCCCATGTAGCCGCCGATGAGGAGGCCGATGAAGCCGAGGAGGAGTTGCCAGCGAATCGGGCGAAGCTGCTCAGCCGGGTAGGCGGTCACCGCCTCCTCGGCAACGGCTTCGCGTTGGAAAGAGATCGCAGCGCCCGTCATTCGACCACCACCCGTCCATACATCGTGTGATGCCCGATCCCGCAGTACTCATGGCAGATGAAGAGATACTCGCCCGGCTTCTCAAAGGTCGTGGTCATGGTCGTCACCTGGCCGGGGATGAGCATCCCGTTGATCGGGGTGTTCTGCAGCTCGAAGCCGTGGACCACGTCGGCCGACGTGAGCCGGAAGGTGACGGTGGAGCCGGCCGGGACCCGGATCTCCTTCGGGTCGAAGTACCAGACACGCGCGAGGATGACCGCCTCGTACTGGCCCGGCGCGATCTCGCGCAGGCCCGGCTGATCGAACGGCGGCGTTTCCGCCACGGTGCGCGGGTCGACCCGCCCGGCGGGCGACGGCACGTGCACTCCGGCCACGACCACCGAGGCGCCGATGGTCACGAGTCCGACCGCCAGCACGATGACGGTCAGAACCACGAAGACTTTTTCGTAAAATTCGACCTTCATGCGTCGCTCCCCGGGCCTATGCGCGTTGGAGCAAGATCAAGTAGACCGAGCCCCAGAGACCGATGATCACCACCAGATAGATCAGGAGGATGATGAGCGTCCCGGTCGGGTGCCCACCTTCCTCGTGTTCGGCCTGTGGCTTGCCCTTGTTGGCCATGCAGGACCTCCCCTATCCAGCGATCGTCCGCCGCTAGCGCGGCTGCTCCAGGTGGCGGACGTAACGCGCCACCCCTCCGAGCAGCAAGATGACCGCGGCGGCCACGATGACCGCGGACACTCCACGCTGCCAGGTGAGATCGCCCTCGAGGAGCGCGCTCATCGCGCTCCAGACGTAGATCGCACCCAACCCGCCGACCGCCAGGCCGCCGAGCAGGACCGTCAACAACCGCGTCGCGTTCATACCGGATCGACTCCTCGCCTCTCCCACTGCGGGCGCGCCGTGCTCCGCGAACACAGCCCCATTCTTCCGAGAACTGTAGAGCGAGAGGCAGCGCGGACTTGTGAAAAAGTGCGCGAGGGGCGCTACAAAACCGCAACAGGGTGCATGGCGCAGATAAACGTCCCTCACGGGCTTGCGGTGAGTGCGTTCGCAGACAGGTTCCGCGAACGGGAATCAGGAGTGATGTGATGCATCAGATACGTCATCACAGGTCGGGAGAATCGCGCGAGGGGGGTGGCGCCGGGCCTGGCTCCGCGCAGGATGACCCGGCTCCTAGCGGCGGCGTGGAACGGGGATGAGCAGGCGGCGTGGTGGGCTTGCGATGGAGGATGGTGCTCTATGGGCGGCGTCCGCCGCGCTCGCTCAGTTCTGCTGGCTGCCGCTGCGGCGGGCCTGGCGGGCGCGCCAGGCAAGGAGACCCTTGCCGACCAGCCGCCCGGCGGCGCGGGCGCCCTGGACCGACAGGGTGTCGAGCGTGGCCACGCCGGTGCGACCGAGATGGCGGGTGATGCGGGTGATGTCCCGCAGGTCGGCCTCCACCTGCGCGCGGGTCAGGCCGACGGCCGCCAGGTGCTCGTCGGCGACCTCGGGCTGCACCTGATGCAGCACGACGTTGATCGTCTGCACGCTGCGCATCAGTCGCTCGGCGTTGGCGAGGAGCGGGCCGAGGCCGGGGAGCAGGCCAAGGGGGAGGTTCCGCCCTGTCAGCCCGGACAGGGACGAGCGCTGGCTGGCGGCGAGGCGGGTATCGGCGGCGAGGCGCGTGGCGAGTTGCGCATAGAGCGGCAGCCGCCGGGCGATATCGGCCAGGACCTCGCGCATCGGCGGTTCCTGACCCTCGGTCTCCTCCTCGATCGGCTGGGTCGCCGGTTCGATCTCCGTCTCGTCGATCGGCTGGATGCTGCGTTCCTCCGTCATCGTCGATTCCCTCACCACGCCCACCATGTCGCTCTTCCGGATCGCGCGCCGGGTCCGATTGTACCGTCTACGGCAGAGTCAGGCGCCGGTAGACCTCGGCCAGCCGCAGGGCGAGCGCGGGGACATCCTCGACGACCACGTAGTGGCCGCCGCCGAACATGTGCGGCATGTAGTCGCGCGCCTCGGCGTCGATAGTGAGCGCGAAGGTGGCAACCCCTTGCTGGCGCGCCTCGATCAGTGCCTTGCGGGTGTCCTCAATCCCGTAGCGCCCGCCGTAGCCGTCGAAGTCGTTCGGCCGGCCGTCGGAGATCAGGAGCAGCAGCCGCACCCGCGCCGGCTGCTGGGTGAGCGCCCGGGTGGTGTAGCGCACCGCCGGGCCGATGCGGGTGTACGACCCCGGCGAGAGCCCGGCGATCCGCCCCTTGACCGTCTCCCCGTACCGCTCGTTAAACCCCTTCACGACGGTGATCTCGCACCGCTTGCGGGTGCCGCCGGTGAAGCCGTAGACGGCATAGCGGTCGTCGAGCACGCTCAGCGCCTCGCAGAGGAGGACCAGCGCCCGGCGCGTTACCTCGATCACCTGATCGTTGCGCGGGTCGTCGTCGATCCAGGCGCCGGTCGAGCCGCTGAGGTCCACCAGGCAGCCGAGGGCGATGTTGCGCTCGCGCTCCAGCACGCGGCTGTAGAGCTTGTCGCTGGGGGCGAACCCGGCGCGGCGGTCGGCGTGGTCGGCCACGATGGCGTCCAGGTCGAGCGCGTCGCCGTCGAACTGCCGCGTGAGCCGCAGGCGCTCCGGCCGCAGCGCCTCGAACTGCTGCTTGAGCCGGGTGATGAGCGCCCGGTTCTGGCGCAGGATGCGCTCGACCGGCTCCGAACTGCCCCCGCGCGGGCGCCGCTCGCGCACGGCGCACCACTCGGGGAGGTACATGCCGCGGATGTAGTCCCACTCGTCGAACAGGAGCGCGCCTACCTTGTCTTCCTCGGTGAGCGGCACCTGCTGGAAGGTGACCGGCGGCTCGCGGTCGCCGAGACTGAGCTGGATCGCCTGCCGCCCGCCGGAGGAAGCGCGCCGGTCCCGCGCCGCGAACTGCTCGGGCGTCCGCGCCTCGACGTGGATCGGCAGGCCGCGCGCCGTAGCCCGGGGCGGCGGCTTCCGCCGGTCGTCCCGCGCCTCGTCCTTCTCCTCGTCGCCCTCCTCGACCACCGCCGCCGGCCGGCGCATCAGGTCGGGCCGAAGCCGGCCCCGGTAGTGGATGACCTCCGGGGCGGGCTCATCCTGATCCAGCGGGGCCGCCCGTGCCAGGGCGATCGCCAGATCCCGGCACGGCTCCGGCCCCGGCGCGACGAGCGCCTCCGGCACCGCCGCCAGTCGAGCGGCCGCCGCCGGGTCCAGCCCCGCCTGTTCGGCGGCTGCGACGAGTGTGACGGGGTCGGGCGGCGTCGCCAGCGGCGCGGCAACCAGCGCCCGCAGCAGCGCTTCGGGGAGCGTCCGGGGCGCGATGCCGTTCCGCCGTTCCAGCGCGTCGGCCCGCAGGAGCGCCAGATCGTCCGCCAGTCCCGGCCAGGTGGCCACCAGCCGCCGGTCGAGCCACTCCCCCGCCAGCGCCTCGTACAGCGCCAGCGCCGCGCCGAAGTGCTCCACCCCGCGGAGGTCGCCCGCCTCCAGGTAGCCGCTGGTCGCCTGCAAGACTTTCCAGGCGGTCATGACCCGGTAGAGGCGGCGGGCGTCGGTCGGGTCGGGGAAGAAGTCGATCCGTGGCGGCAGGAAGATCGTGCGCCCGTCGGTGTAACTCCCGCGCGCCGCGCCGGTGTTCGACATCACCCGCAACCGCCCTCCGGAGAGCGCCGTGGCGTAGAGCGCCAGCGTCCCCTCGACCTCGGTGAAGTCGAGCCCGGCGGGTGCCGGCGCCGCGGGCGACGTGGCGGCCCGCGGTTCCTCCCTCCCCGGTCGCAGGCGGCGGAACCAGCGCTGCATGGCTCAGGCCGGGAAGACGGTAGCGACCAGGTCGCGCACGGCGGCCTGGACGGTCGGGTCGTCGGTGATGGGCGCGGCGATCGCCAGATCGCAGGCGCGGCGCGGGGCGACCCCGGAGCGGATCAGGTGGCCGGCGTAGACGAGCAGGCGGGTGCTGGCCGGCTCCTCCAGGCCGGAGTCGCTCAGGTTACGGATCAACCCTGCGAGCTTCACCAGCGCCTCGGCGGTCGGGCGATCGACGCCGCTCTCGTGGACCACGATCTCCGCCTCGACCTCCGGCGGCGGGAAGTGGAACTCGATCGCCACGAACCGCTGGCGGGTGCTCGGCTTGAGGTTCTTCATCAGGCTCTGGTAGCCGGGGTTGTAGGAGATGACGAGTAGGAACTCGGGCGGCGCGACGATCAGCTCGCCGGTCTTCTCCAGGCGCAGGCGGCGACGGTCGTCCGTGAGCGGGTGGATGACGACGGTGGTGTCCTTGCGTGCCTCGACGATCTCGTCCAGGTAGCAGATCGCGCCGATGCGCACTGCGTGGGTCAATGGGCCGTCGATCCAGACCGTCTCATTGCCGCGGATGAGGTAGCGCCCGAGCAGATCGCTGGCGGTCAGGTCGTCGTGGCAGGCGACGGTGACCAGCGGTCTCCCCAACCGGTAGGCCATGTAGCGCAGGAATCGGGTCTTGCCGACCCCGGTCGGCCCCTTGAGCATCACCGGCAACCGCCGCGCGTAGGCCGCCTCGAAGATCTCCACCTCGTCGTCTACCGGCAGGTAGTACGGCTCCTCAACCACCTCCGCGATGCCTGCGTCTGCCCAGTGTTGGTTTGCCGCCTGCTCCATGGATGTCCCATCCTCCCTGCGAAGCGCGTGGGCCTCGCCATCGCTCCCGCCACCCGTCGAGAGCTGTATGTCGCCTGGCGTATGGTGTCGTGCTGACACAATCCTACCGCCAACCGCGCGGTGGAGGCAGGAGCGGGCCGTGGTCTTAGGGATAGATCGAGAGGCCAGGGATTGGCTGGAAATGTCGCCGGTTGCGGGTGACGAGGATGAGCCCGCGCGTGAGTGCGGTCGCGGCGATGAGCAGATCGGGATCACTAATCAGGTTGCCCCGGCGGCGGAGATCACCACGGATGCGTGCGAAGCACTTCATGGTCGTGCGGTTGAGCGGTAGTACCTCAACGCCCCGGAGGAAGTTGCGGAAACCGTTTTCAGCACGTTCAGGATCACGGCTGTAATAGATACCCTCGTAGATCTCGCCGAATGTGATGATGCTGATGGCTGCACCAGCCTGGATCAGAGGTGGCAACAACTGGACTACGGCGGGGTGCCCCCACCAGCCAATCGACAACGTAGTCAGTGTCAATGAGGTACGTCACAGCTCGACGGGAGGCCGTGACGAGCGCCGACGGCTCGCGTCGTTCTCCTCACGGAATCGATCGGCATCGACGATGTCGCGCCAGCTCCCGGCGGAGGAGAGGAATAGGAGATAGTCGGTCTCGGTGCGGGGGCGCCTCGCGCGCGACACGCGGTCCCCGGTGAGCGGGACGATGATGGCCAGGTCCTCTCCTTTGCGGCGCAGAATACGCGGCGTGGCTTCCGCGCGGATGTCCTCGACAAGCTCCTCGAGCCCCGGCAGCGTCGTAACCTCGATGGGTCGCAGGTCGCTCATGATCGCCAGCCTCTCTTCCGCAAGTGCGTCAAGTATAGCCGGAGCATGGTTGCAGGCGTATCGCGCCTAATACCCCTGCTCGTACCAGGTGTCGGTGATGAGGTCGTGGTAGACGGTGCGGAGGCTGCCGTTGTCGAGGACGAGCTGGTAGTAGCGGCGGCTGATCGGGTTGCGCCACCACTCGTCGTCGATGCGCCAGGCGTCTCGCACCTGAGTCACCCGGTAGCGCCGCTGTCCTTCGATTACGACCGCCGGGCGGCCCTGCTCGGTCAGGATCCGGGCCGGGCGCGGGTGGTTTAGGGGTCGAAGCTGATCAGCGCGCGTCTCCGCTCGGGGATTCGGGACCATGGCTCGACCTCCACGACACGATAGATAGGGGATGTACCGTAGCGCTGTTTGAGCTGGCGGATGGCCTCGATGAGTTGCCGGGCGCGCCGGGGGCGGGCGCCGAGGAGTGTCTCCTGGTGGGCGGCTACCGCGGTCAGGCCGGTCAGCTCCAGGGTGAGCGCTTCCAGCGGGGCTGGGAGTTCCACTGCCTGGAGCCGGTGGCCGAGGGCGTCGATCAGCCGCTCGCGCCCGGCCGGCTCGCGGAGGGTGGCGACGTGTTCCCAGGAGCGGCCGCCCTCCAGGTGGGCCCGCAGTCGTGCCTGCCGTACGCCGCGGCCGTGGAGCGCGGGGCGCGCGAAGGCGCGGGTGACGAGCTGGCGCAGGGCGATCAGCAGGGCGTCGCGGCTGGTGGCCGGCGCCGGCAGGGATAGCTCGACGACCACCGACTCGGCGCGCTCGCGTGGGCGGACCGGGTCGTCGTCCAGCCCCTGGGCCAACTCCCAGGCACGGCGGCCCTCGGGGCCGAAGCGGGCCTGGACCGCGTGGGCCGGGAGTGCCGCGAGGTCGCGCATGGTGCGCAGCCCCAGGCGCTCCAGCCGCCGCAGCATGTCCGGCGGGAGGGGCAGCCAGTCGATCGGCTTGTCGGCGAGAAAGGTTGCGACCTCCTCCGGCGCGACGATGTGCCAGCCGCCCGGTGCCGCCTGTCCGGCCGAGACGCGCGCGGCGAACTTCCCCGGCGCGATGCCGACCCGCGGGCGCAGGAGCGGCGGGACGGCCTGGAGCAGGCGGGCGGCCGCGCGCTCCGGCGAGCCGTAGTGGCGGTCGAGCCCGCGTAGGTCGACGTAACAGCAGCCGGGTGCGGCCGGCTCGACCAGTGGGCTGAGCCCTTCGAGCCGGGCGACGATGCGGTCGAACACGGCGGCGTCGCGCACCGGGTTCGGCTGGACGACGACGGCGTCGGGGCAGAGAGCGGTCACTTCGCGCAGCGAGAGGCCGGGGCGGATGCCCGCGGCGACGGCCTCGGGGGTGCAGTCGTCGACCAGGTTGCGGCCGCCGGGTGGGGTGGCGAGCACGAGCGGCCTGCCGTCGAACTCCGGGCGCCCGAGGACCTCGACCCGGAGTGCGAAGTGGGGGATGCTGACGCAGGCGATGCTCACCGTCATCCCTTTCCCGTTGCCCCTCGGCCCCCGACGGTGTGGGAGACCGGCGCTGTCCGATGACCCTAGAATAGAACAAGTGTTCTAATTCTGCAAGGGGGTCGCGGGGCTCTGTTACACTGGAGTGGGGCAGGTTGCGCTCGCGTGGGCGAGCGGGGGATTCGACGTGGAGGAGGCGCGCCGATGTCGGGTCAGGCAGAGAAGCCGTCCGGGGGAGAGTCGACCGCGGTGCAGCCGGCGACGGAGTCGGCTCCGGCCGTTGTCGAGGAGCAGGCGGCCGCCGGACCGTCGCCACAGGGCGGGGTGAGCTGGGAAGAGGCGCGCAAGGGACAGGCGCCGAAGACGATCAAGAACCCGGACGAGGCGCTGCTGTACGACCGCTATACCAGCCAGTTCACGATCGTGAACATGCCCGGGGCCACCTGGCAGCCGGTGCGTCCGCTGTTCAAGCCGGACTAGGCGCGGCGGCGACCGGGGTCAGCCGTCCGGCTGGCGAGGCGGGCGGCGTGCCCGGCGCGTCCGCTTCGGCGGGATCTCGGGCCACATGCGGCGCACCTCGGCGGTGATCCGCGCCCAGGCGCGGTAGACCGTCTGCGGGTGGACGCCGAGGAGGTGGGCCACCTCGCGCAGGTGCAGCCGGTAGCCGATGTGGAGCTCCAGCACCATGCGGTCGCGCGGGTCGAGCGCGGCACCGATCTCGGCCAGGGCGAAGAGGTCGTCGGGGTCGAGCGGCGCGATGGAGCGGGCGGTGTCGAGGTCGTCCAGCGGGGTGAGCCGGGCCGCCGACCAGCCGCGCTCGATGATGTCGATGGCGCGGGCGAGCCGCCAGGGGAAGCGACTGAAGAAGTAGCCGAGGAAGCTCTCCTGGCCCGGCCAGGCCGCGACCAGGTCGCAGAAGACGACGAACGCCTCCTGTGCGATGTCCTCCAGATCACAGATAACCAGCCGCTCGGCGCGGCGGTGGTAGCGCCGCACGAAGCGCTGGACTTTGAACCCGAGCGCGCGGTAGAGCACGTTGCGGGCGTTCGGGTCCTCCTTTGCCCGGCGCGCCAGCGCGGTGATGAGCGTATCCAGGTTCGGTGTCGGATCGAAGTCGCCGAGCGACTCGGTGAAGAGCGCCTGCGCCACGGCGGATATCCCTCCTCAGTGCGTCATGCGTCATTCGTAGTGCGTATTGCTCCCCTCTCCCCTCGTGGGCTCCGTCCGAGAGGGGCCGGGGGTGGGGGGGACGCATCACGCATGACGTATCACGTCTGACGTGCTACTCGCGCCGGGATGACCAGGCCGGCGTTGTAGCGCGCGGCGAGATCGTCGAGGGCGTGGTTGAGCCGGTGCCGCCGCAGCGGGTCGTCGCCGAACATGGTGAGCTGGATCGCGGCCGGGGCGAGCCCGGTCACCCGCACGCCGAGCAGGCGCACCGGCGCCCGGCGCTCCTCCAGCAGCCGGGTCACCAGGTCCGTCGCGACTGCCGCGATCTCCCGGTGGTCGTCGGTCGGCCGGGGCAGCCGCCGCTGCCGCCCGACCGTCTCGAAGTCGCTGTAGCGCAGCTTGACCGCGACCACGCGGCCCTGCAGCCCCTCCCGACGGAGGGCGCGTCCGGTCCGCTCGGCGAGGTGGTAGAGGGCGCGCTCGATCTCGTGCTGGTCGGTGAGGTCCTGGCCGAAGGTGCGCTCGTGCCCGATCGACTTGGCCGGCTCGCGCTCCGGGTTGACCGGCCGTGGGTCGATGCCGCGGGCGCGGGCGATCACGTCGTCCGCCCGCCGGCCGAAGATCGGCCGCAGCGCCGCCGCCGGCATCCGCGCCAGCCCGCCGAGCGTCGTGACGCCGATCCGCTGGAGCCGTTCGACCGACTTCGGGCCGATGCCGGGCATGCGCTCGACCGGCAGCGGTGCCAGGGTGATTGCCTCGGCGCCCGGCTCGACCAGGCGCAGGCCGTCCGGCTTGTCGAGATCGGAGGCGATCTTGGCCACGAGGCGGCTGGTGGCGACGCCGAGTGAGACGATCAGCCCCAGCTCTTCGCGTACCTGCCGCTTGATGGCGCGCGCCGCCTCCAGCGGGGGGCCGAAGCTGCGCTCGGAGTGGCTCAAGTCGAGATACGCCTCATCAACGCTCACCATCTCGACCAGCGGGCTAAAGCGCTCCAGGATGGCGCGGAAGCGGCCCGATAGCTCGCGGTAATAGGCGTGGTCGCCGGGCAGGAAGACGCCGTGCGGGCAGAGGCGGACCGCCTGCGCGATCGGCATGGCCGAGCGGACGCCGTACGCGCGGGCCTCGTAGCTGGCGGCGGCGACCACGCCGCGCCCGCCGGGCCGCCCGCCGACGATGACCGGCTTGCCCCGCAGCTCCGGCCGGCGCAAGATCTCGGCGGCGGCGAAGAAGGCGTCGAGGTCGGCGTGGACGATGACCCGCGGCCAGTGCGTCGCGACGCTCATGGCGCGGCTCCTCTCGTGGGTGTCAGGCGTCGACCCTCACGCTCTGGCTCCTCTCCCACCCCTTCGGCTCCGCTCAGGGTAGGTGCTTGGGAGAGGGGACCGGGGAGCGTGGTCCGTGTTGCGTGTTGCGTGTTCCGTTCTTTTCCCCTCTCCCCTGGCGGGCTCCGTCCGAGCGGGGCCGGCACGGTGCGGGGTGAGGGGGATGTCCCGTTCTACTCCGCCCCGGCAGAATAGAACATTCGTTCGTATCGTAGGGCAATGTCCGTACGCTGTCAAGGGGGATGATGCGGAGTCGCCTTGCTACAATGACCCCCGATGCTGCCGTAAGGGAAGGGGGTTGCGATGGGCCAGGCTGGCGAATCGCGCTCGCGGCCGACGTTCGAGGTCGTCGTCGCCCGCGATGTCATGGTGCCGATGCGCGACGGGGTGCGACTGGCGACCGACATCTACCGCCCGGCACACGATGGGGAGCCGCTCCCGGGGCCGTTTCCCGCGCTCCTCGTCCGCACGCCCTACGACAAGAGCGTGCCGCACACGGTGGAAACCAAGGGGCTCTTCTTCGCCCGGCACGGCTACGTCGTGGCGATTCAGGACGTGCGCGGTCGTTACGCCTCCGAGGGAACGTTCAGCTTCCTCGCCCAGGAGGCCGAGGACGGGTACGACACCGTCGAGTGGCTGGCGGCGCAGCCCTGGTGCGATGGGAAGGTCGGTACCTTCGGCACCTCCTACCTCGCCTGGGTGCAGAACGCGCTCGCCGCGCTGAATCCGCCGCACCTGGCCGCGATGTACGTCAACCAGGGTGGCTCCCAGGCGCACTCCAGCACGGTGCGGCACAACGGCGCCTTCGAGCTCCGCTTCATGGCCTGGGCCTTCATGGGCGCGGCCACCAGCCCGGAAGCCGCGGCCAACCCGGCGGTGCGCCAGGCCCTGGCGCACACCCGCTTCCGCGACTGGCTGCAGCGCCTCCCGCTGCGCCCCGGCCAGAGCCCGCTGGCGCTCGTGCCGAGCTACGAGCGCTGGCTCTTCGATATCTGGACCCGCGGCGACTACGACGAGTTCTGGTCCCAGCCCTCGCTCGACTTCCTGGCCCACGTCGAGCAGCACGCCGACGTGCCCATGCTCTACACCGGCGGCTGGTACGACTCCTACACTCGGGCCACGTTGGAGAACTTCACGGCCTTCTCGGCTGCCAAGCGCGGTCCGGTCCGCGTCATCATGGGCCCGTGGACGCACGGCACCGAGATGCCCGACCGTACTTGGGCCGGCGACGTGGAGTTCGGCCCGGGAGCCGCGATCGCCGGCACCTTCGCGGACAACGTCTACGACCACCACCTGCGCTTCTTCGACCGCTATCTCAAGGGGCTGGACAACGGGGTCGACGACGACCCGCCGGTGTGGATCTTCGTCATGGGAGGCGGCGACGGGCATCGCACGCCCGAGGGGCGCCTGTTCCACGGAGGCCGCTGGCGCGCCGAACGTGAATGGCCGCTCGCGCGCACGCGCTACACCGAGTACTACCTCGGTCCGGGCGGCACGCTCGGGACCGAGCCCCCGACGGCATCGAGTGCATCCACCAGCTTCCGCTTCGATCCGGACGACCCGGTCCCGACGGTCGGCGGCAACATGTCGTCGCTCAACGACTTCGCCCCGGTGCCGCCGGAGATCGTGGACAAGGTGCGGTTGGAGGATCGCTGGGCCAGCATCGTGAAGGTCGGCCCGTGGGATCAGCGCACGACCCCCGATATCTTCGGTGCCCGGCCACCGTACCTGCCCCTGAGCAGCCGGCCCGACGTCCTGGTGTTCCAGACCGAGCCGCTGGAGGAACCGGTGGAGGTGACCGGGCCGCTGCGTGCGGTGCTGTGGGTCTCTTCCACGGCGGTCGACACCGATGTGACGGTGAAGCTGATTGATGTCTATCCGCCCAGCCCGGATTACCCGGAGGGCTACGCGCTGAACCTCTCCGACAGCATCCTCCGGCTTCGCTATCGCAACGGCCCGGAGCGGGCCGAGCTGATGACGCCGGGCGAGGTCTACCGCGTTGAGATCCCGCTCTACCCGACGAGCAACCTGTTCGGCCGCGGACACCGGATCCGGGTCGACATCTCCAGCAGCAACTTCCCGCGCTTCGACGTCAACCCGAACACCGGGGAGCCGCTGGGTCGCCATACGCACACGCAGGTGGCCATCAACACGATCCACCACGACCGGGATCATCCATCGCACATCGTCCTGCCGCTCATCCCCGTCGAGGAGGAGTAAGCGGACGCCTGAGGACGCCCCGTCCGGGAGGCGCGGACCGGTTGGCGTGGCTGAGGAGAGAGAGGCAGAGGTGAGCGACGCGACCAACCCGGCCGGCGGCGCGCGGCCGCAGCCGCTGGAAGGCGTGCGCGTGCTGGAGTTCGGGCAGGCGGTCTCCAGCCCGCTGTGCACGATGCTGTTGGGCGATCTCGGCGCCGACGTGGTTAAGATAGAGCCGCCGCACGGCGACGCGGCGCGGGGCTACGGTCCGCCCTTCCTCGCCGGGGAGAGCCCCTACTTCCTGTCGGTCAACCGCAACAAGCGTAGCGCGGTCATCAACCTGAAGCACCCCGAGGGGGGCGCGCTCGTCCGCACCCTGGCCGAGCGGGCGGACATCATCGTGACGAACTTCCGGCCGGGGGTGATGGAGCGCCTGGAGCTGGGGGAGGAGTCGCTGCGCGCGGTCAACCCCGGCCTGATCTTCTGCCAGGTCAGCGGCTACGGCCCGCGGGGGCCCTACGCCGGGCATCCGGCGTACGACCAGATCGCGCAGGGGATGTCGGGGCTGATGAGCGTCTCCGGAACGGAGGAGAGTGGACCGGTGCGGGTCGGGGTGGCTATCGCCGACTGCCTGGCGGCGCTCTTCGCCACCATCGGAGTCCTGGGTGCCTTTGCCGAGCGGCAGCGGACCGGGCTCGGGCAACGGGTCGACACCTCGCTCCTCGGCGCCGTGCTCGGCATCCTGACCTACCAGACCGGGGGCTATCTCGCCGGGGGCGGCGATCCCAAGCGCGAGGGAAACGACCACCCGGTCGCGGCGCCCTACGGCGCGTTCCCGGTCCAGGATGGCCACATCAACATCGCGGTCGCCAGCGAGCCGGTCTGGCGGCGGCTGGCCGAGGTGCTGGGTCACCCCGAGTGGGTCGACGATCCCCGCTTCCGCACCAATGCCGATCGGGTCCGCAACCGCCCGGCGCTCAACGCGCTGGTGACGGAGGCGCTGGCGGGGGACACGGTGGACGGCTGGGTCGCGCGGCTGAACGAGGCGGGCGTGCCCTGTGGGCCGATCTGGAGCATCGGGCAGGCGCTGGAGAGCGACGTGGTGCGCCACCTGGGGATCATCCAGCAGGTGCGGCACGACCGGGCGGGGGAGATCCCGCTGATCGGCCCAGCCATCGAGCTTGCCGCCACGCCGCCGGTCATCCGCCGTCCGCCGCCGCTGCTGGGCCAGCACACGGCCGAGGTGCTGGCCGAGATCGGGGTGGATGAGGCAGCGTACGCCCGGCTGCGCGAGGCCGGGGCGGTAGGGTAGAAGTATGCCGATCGGGCATTCTTTCCCAGGGCATGGTACTTAAGGTGGGTTTTCATCAGGGATGTTCGGGCTATGGCGTAACGGGCGGTGTTCTGGCAGGATGCGTTTCTGTCAAGATGCCGCAGTCTGAACCTGGCTTGCTGACTCGCGCGGCTCGCGGCGCGGCGCCGGCTATCTGTGCCACGCGGAGGTGCGAATCAGATGACCGTCATGCCTGACGGTGGGGTCTTGCTCGACCATCTGACTCGGTTACTCGCGCGGGCGTCCGATCGGGACGGCGTCGTGGAGGCCGCGCTCGATCTGGTGCTCACCCTTGGTACGGTTAATGCCGCCGTCTTCCTCTACGACCCTGAGCGAGGGGAGCTGGTTCTCGCCGGGCAGCGGAACCACCCGCCCGAGCTGGTGGCGCAGTGGCAGCGGCTCGCGCTGGACGAGGAGACCCTGATCACGCGCGCGATCCGCACCGGTGAGTTCCAGTTCATTCCTGACCTGTCGGCAATCGCCGACCAGGTGCCCAAGACCATGGATTCCGCTGCCCGGACTGGCTTCCGAGCCGCGGCGGCCTGCCCGCTCCTGGTGGACGGCCAGCCCGTGGGCGCCTTGGCGTGCGGGTTTGCCACGGCGCCGGCCGGAAACGACCTCCCCACGGCGCTGCGCGCCATCGCGCAAGCCATCGCTATCGCGGTGGAGCACTCCCTGCGTTTCAGGCGTGTCCGCGAGGAACACGTCTTCCTCCGCTCGGTTGTCGACCGCCTGCCGGAGGCGGTGATCATCGCGGAGGGTCCGGAGCACCGGCTGACGGTCGTCAACCGCGCGGTGCGGTATCTGCTCGGTAGCGCGCCCTCCGTGGGGATGCGGCTGGTGGACTGGGCGCCGCAGTGCCCCTGCCTTGATGCGGATGGCAAGCGCTTCACGTTGGAGACCCACCCGCTGGTGCGCGCCGCGGCCGGCGAGACCCTGCGCGGCGTGGAGATGAGCGTCGAGCGCCCGGACGGGTCCGTCCTGTTCGTGCTGGGCAACTTCGCGCCGCTGCGCGACCAGGAGGGGCACCTCGTCGGCTCGGTAGGGATCATGCAGGACATCACTTGGCGTCGGGAACTGGAGCAGGAGAAGGACGACTTCCTGGCCGTCGCCGCGCCTGAGCTGCGCACCCCGCTCACCACCATTCGCGGCCACCTGCAACTCATCATGCGTCGCGCCGACCGCCTGCCGGAGGACATCCGCGGGCGGATCGAGATCGTGCAGGAGCAGGTGGAGCGGATGACCCAGATGGCGGTCCGGTTGCTCGACGTCTCGCGGATCGGGATGGATCGCCTCGATCTCCACCGCACCGACGTCGACCTGGGCGAGCTCATCACGGGGGTGGTCCGCCGCTACGAGCCGCGCCTGACCCAGCATCAGGTGGTGCTCGCGCTCCCGGAGCAGCCCGTGGTCGGTTGGTGGGACGGCCCACGGCTGGAAGAGGTGCTGGCGAACCTGCTCGACAATGCGATCCGCCACGGCCCATCCGGTAGCCGGATCACCATTGCCGCCAGAGACCTCGGCGACCGGGCACGCCTGGAGGTGTGCGACGAGGGACCGGGTGTCCCCGACGACGTCCGCCCGCACCTGTTCACGCGCTACACCCGGAGCCGCAGCGACAGCGCCGGCGGCAGTGGGCTGGGCCTGGGGCTGTTCATCTGCCACGGCATCGTGTCGGCGCACGGCGGGCAGATCGACGTCGACAACCTCCCGGGAGCCGGCTGCCGGTTCTGGGTGGAGTTGCCCAAGTAGGGCAGGGAGACGGCCCTCACCCCCCTGACCCCCTCTCCCAACGTTGGGGGAACAGGCCCTCACCCCCTGACCCCCTCTCCCAACGTTGGGGGAACAGGCCCTCACCCCCTGACCCCCTCTCCCAACGTTGGGAGAGGGGGATGTCATGCGTCGTGCGTCACGCATCAGCAGTCAGGTGTTTTCCGTCCTGCTCCACTCTCCCAAGGGTGAGAGAGGGGCCGGGGGTGAGGGCCGTCTTCCCCTACGGCTTGCGGGCGCGGATGAAGGCGGAGATGAGGGTGCCGTGCTCCGCCTGGAGTGCGGCCAGCGCTTGCAAGTCGGTCCCACCGCCGCCACAGCAGTCGCCCATGAGGTCGTCAAGGGTCAGTTCCCGTGTCGCCTCGACGTCGATGTCGACGAACCCCGCCGCCGCGAGCTTCTCCCGGTACTCGTCCTCGCCGAGTGCCCCGCCGACGCAGGCCGACCACGCGCTCAGGCTCTGCCGCACCGGAGGCAGCAGGCGGCCGCGGACCACGATGTCGGCCACAGCAAACCGGCCGCCCGGCCGGAGCACCCGCCACGCCTCGCGCAGGACGCGGTCCTTGTCGCCGGAGAGGTTGATGACGCAGTTGGAGATGATGACGTCGACGCTGGCGTCGGGCAGGGGGATGTCCTCGATGTGTCCCTTGAGAAAGCGCGCGTTCTCGATGCCGGCCTGCTGCCGGTTCCGCTCGGCCAGCGCCAGCATCTCGTCGGTCATGTCGAGCCCGTAGGCGAAGCCGGTCGGACCGACCCGCCGGGCCGAGAGGAGCACGTCGATCCCGCCGCCGGAGCCGAGGTCGAGCACGATCTCGCCCGGTTCCAGTGCCGCAAGCGCGGTCGGGTTGCCGCAACCGAGTGCCGCCAGGACGGCTTCCTGCGGCAGGTCGCGCAGGGCGTCGGGGTCATAGCTGGTCACGACGAGTGGGCTGACCTGTGCCCCGCCGCAACAGCCGCCGCCAGCGGCCGCGCCGGTTTCGACGGCCCGGGCCGCCGCCCCGTAGCGATCCCGGACGACCATGCGGATCTCATCAAGTGCGGGCCGAGATGGCTCAGGCATCGATAACGTCCTTCCGCGTGCAGGTCGATGACCCTCACGTCGCAGGTGTCGCAGAGAGCGGACCGTCGTCGGTCCCCACGGGTGTGGGGCGAATCCGGGCGCCGAGCCACTGCGACCATCGACCATCGTATTTTTACGAACAACCGTCCGAAACGATTGCCGCCTCACCGGCGGCTCTTATCGGTAATTTACGATGAAGCTGGCAGGCTGTCAACACCCTGGCGAAGCCTTTCCCTTGTGGAAGAGGGGTTGGGGTGAGGGGGATGCGTCCCATCACAGCAGCCACGTGACAAGCCCGACTAACCCGCCGCCGAGGACCAGCCAGGCGGAGTTGACCCGGAAGCGGACGAGCAGGACCAGCGCGGCGAGGGCGAGCCCGGCCGTGAGCGGGTCGACCACGGCCGAGCGGGCAAGCTGCCAGGTGACCGCGGCCATCAGCCCCAGGGCCGCGACGTTGACCCCGTCCAGCAACGGGCCGGTCCAGGGAGAGCGCCGGAGCCGGGGAACGAGCGGGTTGAGCGCCGCGACGAAGATGAATGAGGGAAGGAAGATGCCCAGGGTCGCCAGCGCCGCGCCGGGGAACCCGCCGACGAGATAGCCGACAAAGGTCGCGGTGGTGAAGACCGGTCCCGGCGTGAACTGGCCGACCGCGACGGCGTCCAGCAGTTGCTGGTCGGTCAGCCAGCCGAGGCGCAGCACGAAGTCGTTGCGGAGGAAGGCGAGCAGGACGTAGCCGCTGCCGAAGAGGACCGAGCCGATCTTGAGGAAGGTGAGGAAGAGCGTCAGCAGGCTGAACGGCACCGCGCCGGCCACGGCTGCGGCCGCTGGGACCGGTGCGCCGACCAGCGGCAGCAGCGCGGCAACCGGCGGCGGGCGTCGCGCCCGACGCGCGAGGGTAATCACGAACATCAACGCCGCACCGCCGAAGAGGAGCGCGATCTCGTTGAAGCCGAGCAGCGCCAGCGCGAGCACCCCCAGGCCGATCACGGCGGCCAGCACGCCCTTGACGGCCGTCTTTGCCAGGTTCCAGAGGGCCTGCGCCACGATGGCGATGATTACCGGCTTGATCCCGTAGAGCAGCCACTCGGCCTGCGGCGTCGTGCCGACGCGGGCGTAGGTCCAGGCGAAGGCGAGGACGATCAGCGCGGCGGGCGTGATGAAGCCGACCCCGGCGGCGACCAACCCTCGCCATCCGGCGCGGATGTAGCCGGTGTGGATCACCATCTCGGTGGAGTTCGGCCCAGGGATCAGATTCGTCGCGCCGAGCAGGTCGAGGAAGTGTTGCTCCGTCACCCAGCGCCGGCGGACGACCACCTCGTCGCGCAGCATGGCGATATGCGCCGCCGGCCCGCCGAAGGCGGTGAAGCCCAGCTTGACCGCTACCCATGCGACCTCTCGCAGGGCTCCGCGGCCGCGCTCGCCTGGTGCGCCGGTCTTGGATGCGTCCTTGTCCGTCGTGATCGTCACCGCCCCTCCGTTTCGGTGCGCCCGCCTCCCTGAGCCGGCTCGTGCCCCTGCCGGCCGTCGTCGAGGCGGGTGGTGCGACGGATCCCGCACCCCGGCCACGGGCCACGGCGCTGGACTTGTCGCACCACCCATCCCGCTCCAAGGACGACCGCGTGCCCTCGATTCGTTCGGCAAGCTCCATGCGATGACCGAGTAGTCTTATCGCACCGGCCGCCGGCTGGCAACGCACTCATCATAGCGACAGCGGGGGAGAGCGGATTGCGGACTTTTCCGTGGTCCGGGGTGATGCGCCGGCGCGGCGGACCCGGCTGTGGGAGAGTAGGCGAGGGCATCGAGGGGAGAGCCTATGGCAGGCGTTGACCTGGACGGGGATCGGCCCGCCTCCCGGCCGCGCGAATCGGTCGTTCAGCGGGCCATGCCGATCTACTACGCACTCCTGTTCGCCATCCTCACCGCGTTCGGGCTCTACCTGCTGATGCGCCTGAGTGGCGTGCTGCTGATCCTGTTTATCAGCCTCCTGTTCGCCGCGGCGGCAGCGCGTCCGGCGTCGCAGCTCGAGCGGCTGCGGATACCGTCCGGCATCGCCGTGCTGCTGGTCTACCTGGTGGCGATGGCCGTGGTAGGGGCCATCGGCTGGTTCGTGCTGCCGCCCCTTTTCGGGCAGGTCGCCACGCTGGTGGATGAAATCCCCAACTACGTCGATCGCTACCAGGCCCTGCGGGGGAGTTGGGAGCGCCTGCGCGAGCAATACCCGGAACTGCAACCGTTCGAGGAACAGGTCGCGACGGCCGGCTCGCGCCTGCTGAGCTCGGTCGGCAGCCGGCTGGCCGAGCTGCCGAGCCAGTTGTTCAGTCTCTTCCTCGACGTCCTGAGCATCTTCGTCATCTCGATGCTGCTGGTGACGACGCGCGGTCGGCTGCTGGGCTTCATCCTGTCGCTCATCAGCCACGAACACCGCGACACCGCGGAGCGCGTGATGCGCGAGATGTGGGAGCGTATCGGCTACTACGTGCGCGCGAAGCTGATCGTCATGACGATCATCGCGGTGATCACCTACGTGGCGCTGATCATCATCGGTGTGCCGTACGCGGTCCTGCTGTCGATCGTGGTGGGGCTGGGCGAGGCGGTGCCGCGCATCGGTCCGTGGCTGGCGCGCATCCCGCTGCTCATCATCGCGGCGCTCCAGGGATGGACGACCTTCCTCCTGGTGTTCGGTGCCTCGCTCGTCATCGAGAACGCCAAGGGCTACGCCATCTCCCCCTGGGTGGAAGGTGACCAGCTCGACATCCACCCCTTGCTCGTCTTCGTAGCCGTACTGGTGGGGGCGGCGCTGCTCGGCGTCGCGGGTGCGTTCGTGGCCGTGCCGGCCGCGGCGATGGTGCAGGTTATGTTCGAGGAGGTGATTCTCCCCTGGCGGCGCGCTCAGATCGCGCCGGAGCCCGCAGCGGAGCCCGCCTCGGACCGCGTACCCGCGCCGGCAGCACGCGAGCACGAAGGGTAGAGCGCGGCGGAGTCCGGCCCGGCGCCGGCGGCTGCCCTCACCGGCCGGCTGAGCCGACTGGCGGGTCGTGCCGGTGTCAGCCCGCTATGGGGCTCGACAGGAGACCCGGTCGCTCAGCTATTCTTAAGGCACGTGTGGTAGGAGTACGGACGAAGGCTGCCTCCGGCGTGCCGCGCCTCGTCGTGGCCGGGCGGGGGCATGGTACGATACCGCCCAGACAACTGGGCAGGTGGTGTTGTTGGGAAGGGCGATGCGGAGGAGATGAGTTCCCAATCAGGCCGGGAGGCACGGCGCTCCCGCAGAGCGGAGCGCCGGCTGGCGGCGGAGCGAGCGGCGCGGCGACGGCGGCAGATGTCGATCTTTGGCGGTCTGGTCGCTGTCGCGTTGATCGCGGCCGTCGTACTGATCCTGATCAACCGTCCGGGAGCCGGCGAGGATATCTCGGACATCGCGGCGGCGGCGCCTTTGGACGCGGGTATCCCGACCAACGGGCGCGTCATGGGGCAGGAAGGCGCGCCGGTCCACGTGGTGGAGTGGGGCGATTATCAATGCCCGGGCTGCGGGTACTTTAACCGGAACATGAAGTCGCAGCTCATCGCGGACTACGTCGCAACCGGAAAGATCACGTTCGAGTATCGGGATTGGGCCTTCCTGGGTCCGGACTCGATCCGCGCAGCTCAGGCCGCCTTCTGCGCGGAGGACCAGGGTAAGTTCTGGCAGTACCATGACACCCTCTTCATGAACCAGCGCGCGGAGAACCAGGGTGACTTCAGCGCAACGCGGCTGAAGGAGATGGCGCGGCAAGTCGGCCTGGACATGGAAGCGTTCAACCAATGCTACGACAACGAGACCTTCAAGGACGAGGTCGAGGCCAGCTACAACGAGGGCAAGCAAGCCGGGCTCACCGGGACGCCCAGCTTCATGATCAACGGCCAGCTGCTGCAGGGCTGGAACGGTCGCTACGAGACGCTGAAGGCCGCGATCGATCAGGCGCTGGCGCAGTGATCCGCGGAACCGGCTGGCAGACCGCCTCGCTGGCCCTGGCGATCCCGGGGCTGCTGGTCGCCGGCTACCTGACCTACAGCCACTACGACACCGGCGCCCTCGTTTGCACTATCGGCGACTGCAAGACGGTGCAGAACAGCCCCTATGCGGAGATTGCGGGCATCCCCATCTCGATCCTCGGGATGGGGATGTACCTCGCGGTCATCGGCCTGGGCTTCCTCCGACGGACTCGGCCGGCCTGGGCCAGCACCGCCACCATGGCCGCTTTCGCGCTGGTCCTGTCCGGCGCGGTCTACGCCGCCTACCTGACGTACCTCGAGATCGCCGTGATCGAGGCCATCTGCCAGTGGTGCGTCACGTCGGCGGTGCTGACACTCGGCATCCTGGTCGCTGAGGGCGTCCTCCTCTGGCGCTTCCTCGGCGCCGGCGAGAGCGAGATCGCGTGAACTGTTTCCGCGTTACAGGGAGTGGCCAGACCCCGTGGTAGCGGCCCTCACCCCCAACCCCTCTCCCAACGCTGGGAGAGGGGCGTTTTTTCGTCCTTGACCGCGGCGATCAGTCCGCGGCCGGGGTGACGGCTTCCACCTCCTCGGGGCGGCGGAGCGCCCGGGTGTACAGGCCGAGCGACGGCACGAGCGCGACCGCCACGCCGATCATCGCGGCCGGGATCGAGGCGAGCGTGGCGACCGCGCCGAGGACCGGGCCGCCGGCGATCTGACCCAGGGCATCGGCCTGGCTTGCGATCGAGAGGACCGTGGCGCGCACCCGCGGCTCCAGCCGCTGGTTGACCCAGGCGGTGTAGAGCGGGTCGTGCGTCGTGCGCAGCAGGTAGGTCAGCCAGTAGGCGGCCAGGGCGACCGCGAAGCCTCGGGCCAGGCCGAAGAGCGTGACCGAGCCGATCAGCAGGAGGTTGATGGTCAGCAGCGCCCGTGCGACGCCGCGGTGGCTCGCGGTGTTGACCCGGCGCCGCGCGATCTCCGTCACCCCCGCGCTCAGGACCATCGCCACCGCGTTGATGACGCCGAACCACACGACCGGCTGGAAGTCGGCGATCTGCGGGAAGGTGAAGTTGTCGAGGAAGTGGACCGGCCAGAGCCGGTCGAATGCCTCGCTCGCCATGCCGTAGATGGCGCCGATCGCGAGGATGGTGATCAACACCGGCCTTCCCCGGACCGTGCGGGCCCCGTCGCGCAGGGTGCGGCGCATCGACTGCCACGACGAGCGTTCCTCCGGCGGCCGGGGGGTGAAGTGCCGTTCGGGCATCCGGAGGATGAGATAGAGGCCGAGGAGGACGAAGCACCCCCCGCCCGCCAGGATCGGCAGGTTGAGCCGGACGCTGGCGAGGGCGACGCTGACGCCGGTCGCCAGCAGTGCGCCGGCCTGACCCAGTTGCGTGCCGCGGAGGAAGGCTCGCCCGGCGCGCTCCTCACCGATCTCGTCACTGATCCAGGCGTTGACGGCACCGCTGGTGAAGGTGTAGCCGATCCCCCAGAGGGCCTGTGCCAGCAGGATCGTCCAGAAGATCGGAAGTGCCCCCTCCAGCAGGAACCCGGCGCCGATCAGGAAGACGCCGATGATGACCGACAGGCGGCGGCTGTAGACGTCGGCCACGACGCCGGTTGGGATCTCGAACAGGAAGACCGATGCTTCCAGCACCGTCCCGACCAGCACCAGTTGGAACGGGTTGAGCCCGGCCTGCTCGACCCGGTAGACCGCGCTGACGGTGAAGACGAGCGTGTAGAAGAAGGCCGACGCGGCCGCGAAGATCAGATAGACGGAGTAGGCGTTCCGTCGCTCACTATCCCGCATGGCAGACCGCCATTCGCGCTCCGTTCCTCCCCAGGGCGGGCGTGGTGTGCCGCCGTGCAGATCGATCCCTGCGCCACCTGCGTCAGAAGAAACGTCGCGGTTGTCACGGCACTGCTCCTTGCGGTCGGCGTGGTCCGCCCGGTGATCTGCCTGCGTCGGGCACGCGCGGGATTGTAGCCTACGGCGCTGCTTCCGCGCACGGGCGGGCACGAGCGGTTATCATGCCGGGCGGGCTGATTCGCACCTGAGCAGGGGGAGGCGTGGCATGGACGGGAAGACGATCGACTGGGCGGGCGTGGCCGCGGCGGTTGCGGCGGCCGAAGCGACCGGCGGCACGGTTGGGGCGACCATCGTCGCCCCCGGCGGTGAAACCTTTCGCCACAACGGCGACCGGCGTTTCCGCGCCGCGAGCACGGTGAAGATCCCGCTCATGGTCGCCGTCTACCGGGCGGTGGATGCGGGGGAGCGTGCGCTGACCGATCGGATCGTCCTGCGCGACGCCGACAAGTCGCCCGGGAGCGGCGTGCTGCTGCACCTGCACGACGGGTTGGAGTTGACGCTGGAGGATCTCGTCTACCTCATGATCTCGATCAGCGACAACACCGCGACCAACCTGCTGATCGACCTGGTTGGCCTGGAGGCGGTGAACGACGTCATCGCGTCGCTGGGCATGCGTGACTCGAACCTGGGCCGGAAGATGAAGGGGCGCCCGGCGCTCCCGGACGAGCCGGAGAACTGGGCCACGCCGGATGACTACGCCCTGGCCGTGAAGGCGCTGCTGGAGGGGCGTGCCGCGTCGCCGGCGTCCTGTGAGGCGATGGTGGCGATGCTGGAGAAGCAGCAGAACCCCCGCCGGATCGGGCGCTATGTGCCCGAGGGCGAGGGCATCCGCTGGGGCTCCAAGACCGGCAGCCTGACCGGCGTGGTCAACGACGTCGGCTTCGTCACCACCCCTGCCGGCACGCTGGTCGTCAGCGTCTTCACGGAGGATCTGCCCGACTCCCACGCCGGCGAGCAGGCGATCGGCGACATCACGCGCGCGGCACTCCACGCGACGGGCCTTATCCCATCGGGAGCAGCCTAGCCGGTACCCCGCCGGAATCTCGCGGAATCGGTCATCGCACCTCTTTCGCTGAGTGCGGGGCTGCGCTATACTCGGCGTGATGTGGCGTCCATTGTGATACGTGTTTGTGGCAACGCGCCCGTGCCAGTTCTGTGAGAGCGGTAGCGCGTAGGTGCGTCTTGGTTGCCGAACACGGCATCACCGGCGCTGAGCACGACCGGCAGGCAGCGAAGTATGGACAGCGGGTCAGGGGAGCGGGCCAGAGCGGCGGGGTCAGAAGCGCGCGGGGCGGTGTGGGAGACATCGCCTGCGGGCGGTGCGCCGACGCGGCGCCGGACCGTTTCCCGGTGGCTGATCGGTGTCCTGGCGATCGCCAGCCTCCTGGTGGCCCTCGCTCTGGACCTGACCGTCATGCCTCGGGGGCGGGTCGTCTCCCTGCTCTACGCGCTCCCCGTCCTGGTGGCGGCACGCTGGCTCTCTCCCCGAGCGGTGGGTGCCGTCGGCGCCGCCGCGGTGTGCGTGGCCGTCATCAGCGGCGCGGCCCAGGGGCTCCCCGTCGCGGTCTGGATCACGGACGTGCTCGGGCTGCTCCCGATTGTCGGTGCGGCTGTGCTCCTCGCCCGCCAGCGTGTGGCGTTGCTCCACGACGCGCGCGTGATCGAGGAAGTGAACCGCCGGCTGACCGACGCCCAACAGCAACTCCAGCTCTTTATCGCCGCGGTCACCCATGAACTGCGCCAGCCCCTGACCACCATCGTCGGCTACGCCCAGGGGCTGCAACGCCGCGCCCCACCGGGGCTGGCGGAGCAGGATCGCCGGGCGCTGGACGCCATCATCGAGGCGGTCTGGCGCACGCGACGGATCTCTACCGACCTCCACGACGCTGCCCGCCTCGGTGTCGGCCAGTTCACGCTCCAACCGGCCCCGGTCGACCTGGTCGCGGTCGTCCGTGAGGTCGTCGAGGCCCAGGCCGTCAGCGGGGGGCAGCACCGGTTGCACCTCGATGCCCCGGAGGAACTGACCGGCTGCTGGGACCGCGAGCGGATCACGCAGGTCGTCGCCAACCTCATCGACAACGCCGTCAAGTATTCCCCCGACGGCGGTGAGGTGCGCACCTCCCTCCGCCAGGTGGGAGAGTCGGCGATCCTTACCATCAGCGATCAGGGCCCCGGCCTGTCCGACGACCAGCAGACGCGGCTGTTCCAGCCGTTCTCCCGCGTCGGCGAGACGACCCTGGTCGGCAGCGGGCTGGGTCTCTTCATCGCCAAAGGGATCGTCGAGTCCCATGGCGGCCGCATCTGGGTGGATAGCGCGCCCAACCGTGGCTCGACCTTCACCGTCCGCCTGCCCCTCCGGTCGGCCGATTGCCAGCCCGCCGGGTGATCGCCCGCGGTTCCCCCGCCGGATACTTGTCACCCCAACCACGGCGTCGGAAGATGGGCCGGTGCGAGAGCTGTTCTCGCCGATGACGGTCCGATAGGGGAGGTTGGGCGATGAAGGTGTACATGTCGGTCGACATCGAGGGGATCACCGGCGTGGTCCATGGTGACATGATGATGTCGACCGAGCGGGAGTATGGCCGCGGCCGCAAGCTGATGACCGGCGACGCGAACGCGGCGATCGAGGGCCTGATCCAGGCGGGGGCGACCGACATCCTCGTCAGCGACGGGCACGGCCCGATGCGCAACATCCTGATCGAAGATCTCCACCCCGCGGCCCGGCTGATGACCGGCGCCGGGGAGGCCCGCGACGCCTGCCAGCTCGAAGGCGCCGACAGCGAGCGGTTCGACGCCGCCGTGTTCATCGGCTACCACGCGATGGCCAAGACGCCGCGCGCCGTTCACCCGCACACCATCGCCGGGGCGGCGGTGGCCGAACTGCGCATCAACGGCCGCCCGCACGGCGAAACCGGCTTGAACGCCGCCATCCTTGGCTCCTTCGGCATCCCGGTCATCATGGTCACTGGCGACACGGCAACCGTGGCCGAGGCGCGCGCGTTCCTGGGCGACGACATCGAGACGGTCGCGGTGAAGGAAGCGCGTGGGCGCAATGCGGCGATCTGCCGGCCCCCGGCAGCGACCGGGCCGGAGATCCGGGAGGCTGCCGCCCGGGCGCTGAGCAACCTGAGCCGGGCGCGGGTCTACGCGCCGGAGCGGCCGCTGCGGCTGGAGGTGGACTTCCTCACGATGCAGCAGTGCGACCGCGCCGCGCGCGTCGCCGGCGTCGAGCGCCTCGGCCCGGTCACCCTTCTCGTGCCCGGCGATGACCCGTGGCAGCAGTACCAGACCCTCTGGGCAGCCCTGCGCAACGCCCTCTACGAGCCGGCCGGCTGGCTCGGCTGAGATGTCTCGATCCGGGGTGCCGGCTTGCCCGATCGCGAGGACGGGCGGGCGGCCGGCGCCCCGCGGCCGCGGGGCCGTTTCGACCCGCCTGCTATACTTCAAAGACGTGATCGAGTCCCGCGATGTGGGGAAGGGTGGCCCGAGTGGCCGCGCGTCCGCTGGAACACCAGCTTGCAGACATCCTTACTCGGCAGGAGCTGACGATCGCGACCGCTGAGTCCTGCACCGGCGGCCTGGTCGCCCATCGGATCACCACGGTGCCGGGGAGTTCGGCCTACTTCGTCGGCGGCATCGTGTCCTACAGCAACGACCTGAAGGAACGACTCCTCCACGTGCCGCGGGAGGTGCTCGAGCGGTACGGAGCGGTCAGCCGCGAGTGCGCGCTGGCGATGGCTCGCGGCGTGCGGGCCACGACCGGTGCCGACATCGGCGTCTCGACCACGGGCATCGCCGGGCCGGGCGGGGCCACGCCGACCAAGCCCGTCGGTCTGGTCTACATCGCGTGCGTGACGCCGGCGGGCGAGGTCTGCGAGGAGCATCGCTGGGACGGCGATCGCGCCGACAACATCGCACGCAGCGCCGAGGCGGCACTTCGCCTTGCCGTGGAGATGGCGCGCAACGTGCCGAGTGCGGGGACTGGCGCCGCCTCGTAAGCGTGCCTCGGCGACACTTCGGATCTGTATCCTCAGAAGAATGAGGGAGACGTTGTACCAGAAGACGGTTCTGCCGAACGGCGTCCGGGTCGTTACCAGCCGCATGGACCATGTTCGCTCCGCATCGCTGATCCTCTACTTCCGTGTCGGCTCCCGCTACGAGTCCGACGAGCAGGCAGGCATCTCGCATTTTCTGGAGCACATGGTCTTCAAGGGGACCGAGCGCCGCCCTGATCCGATCATGTTGACCCAGGAGATCGAGGGAGTCGGCGGCATCCTCAACGCCGCCACCAGTCGCGAGAGCACCAACTACTGGGTCAAGGTTCCGAGCGCGCACCTGGCCCGCGCGTTCGACGTGCTGGCCGACATGCTGCGCCACTCCACCTTCGACCCCGAAGAGCTGGAGAAGGAGCGCTTCGTCATCATCGAGGAGATCCGCGGCATCCTCGACACGCCCGACGACCTGATCCACGACGTCATCGACGAGCTGGTCTGGGACGGGCAGTCGGTCGGCCGGCCGGTCATCGGCAGCGTCGAGACCGTGAGCGCCATCACGCGCGACGACCTCTTCACCTACCTGCGCACGCAGTACCGGCCCGACCGGCTGGTCATTGCCGCGGCGGGTGACATTCACCACGAGCAGGTCGTGGAGCTGGCCGAGCAGTACTTCGGCGACCTGCCCGCCAGCGACGTCAATACCTTCGTCCAGGCCGAGGTGCGGCAGCAGGAGCCGCGCGTGCGCCTGTTGACCCGTCCAACCGAGCAGGCGCACCTGTGCGTCGCCGTCCCGGCGCTCCCGTACACCGACGACCGGCGCTACGTCCAGGACATGATCGACGCCGTGCTCAGCTCCGGGATGAGCTCGCGCCTGTTCCAGGAGATCCGCGAGCGGCTGGGGCTGGTCTACGAGGTGTATGGGTACTTCCGCGAGTACGCCGACGTGGGCCAGGGCGTCGTCTACGCCGGGACCGACCCCGCGCGCGTCGAGCAGACCATCGAGGCGATCCTTCGCGAGTTCGACAAGCTGCGCCGGGAGCCGGTGCCGGCGGACGAGCTGGAGCGCACCAAGGAGCTGCGCCGGGGCCGGATCGTGATGGGGCTGGAGGACAGCCGCGCCGTCGCCGGCTGGATCGGAAGCCAGGAGGCCGTCTTCGGCGAGATCCTCACCCCAGAGGAAGTCATGGCGCGGATCGACGCCGTCACGGCGGAGCAGATCCAGGAGCTAGCCACCGAACTCTTCCGGCCCGACGTGCTAAACCTGGCGATCGTGGGGCCGTACGAGGCCGACAGCCATTTCCGGTCGCTGCTGCACCTCTGATGGAGGGAGGCGGAACGGAATGGCGCAGGAGCAGCACATCCTGGTCGTTGAGGACGAGCGCGCGATTGCATCCTTCCTGCGCCGCGGTCTGGTCTTCGAAGGCTACCGGGTCACGGTGGCCGACACCGGGGCGCGCGCGCTGGATGCGGTGCGCGACGACCCGCCGGACCTCATCATCCTCGACATCATGCTGCCGGGCGATATCGACGGCCTCGAGGTCTGCCGCCGGATCCGTGCGGCCGGCGAGGGGATGCCGATCCTGATGCTGACCGCGCGGGATGAAGTGGCCGACCGGGTGGCCGGGCTCGATGCCGGCGCCGACGACTACCTGATCAAACCGTTCGCGTTCGAGGAGCTGCTGGCACGGGTTCGCGCGCTCCTACGGCGTCAGGAGCGGCGCCGCGCCGAGGAACCGGCTGACGACGGCGTGTACCGTTTCGCCGACCTGACGCTCGACACCACCTCGCGTTTCGCCTACCGGGGCGACCGCCGTATCGAGCTGACGACCCGCGAGTACGAGCTGCTGCTGCTCTTCATGCAGCACCCGAACCAGGTGCTGACGCGGGACGTCATCATGGAGCGGGTCTGGGGCTACGATTTCCCCGGCGAGTCGAACGTCCTGGAGGTCTACGTCAGCAACCTGCGGCGCCACCTCGAAGCGGGCGGCGAGCCGCGCCTGCTCCAGACCGTCCGCGGCGCCGGCTATGCCCTGCGCCTGCCGACGGAGGAGCGCGCCGGGTCGCACTCATCGTAGGAGCCATCGATGTCGGTTCGATTTCGGATCGCGCTCCTGACGACCGCGCTGATGGCCGTGCTCCTGGTGGCGGTTGGTGCAGGAGTCTACCTCACCCTTCAGCGCTCGCTCAGCGGCGAGGTCAACACCCGGCTGGCGGAAGCCTGGACGCGGGTCGCGCGCCAGGTGCGCGAGCAGTCGCGGGCGGTCCGGGTCGGTCCGGACGGGCCGAGTTTCCCCTTCCCGCCGCCCGACCTCGATCCGGTGACATTCCCCGGCCTCTACTCGCAGTTGACCCTCCCCGATGGGCGCTTCTACTTGAACTCCCCCCAGCTCGATGACTACATTCCGCTGCCCGAGTCGGTGCTCGAGCGCAACCTGCGGGGCGAGCCGGTCTACTACACGGTGCGATTCCATGGTGCCCCCGTACGGGTCCTCAGCGTGCTCCTCGTCGCCTACCCGACGGAGGAGCCGGTCGTGACCCTCCAGGTGGCCGAGCCGCTCACGCCGATGTACGACACGCTCAGCAAGCTCCGGCTGCTACTGGCCGTCTGCGGCGGGCTGGGGCTGGTGGCGACCGCCGTGGGGGCCTACGTCCTGGCGGGCCGCTCATTGCGCCCGCTGACGCGCATCACGCACACGGCCCGGCAGATCGGTGACGAGGGCGACCTGAGCCGGCGGATCGATCCGCCCCCCACGCGGGACGAGGTTCGGCAACTGGCCGAGACCTTCAACGAGATGCTCGACCGCCTGGAAGAAGCGTTCGCCGCCGAGCGCCGCTTCGTCTCCGACGCCTCCCACGAACTGCGCACGCCCCTCACCGCGCTGCGCGGCAACGCCGAGATCCTGCTGCGGCAGATCGACGCCGAGCGCTGGGATCCCGCCGACCTCCGCGACGGCCTGGCCGACATCCGCGACGAGGCGGAGCGCATGGGACGGCTGGTGGAGAACCTGCTGACCCTGGCGCGTGCCGACGTCGGCTGGCGGCCCGACCTGTCCGTCATCCAGCTCGACCAGGTCGTGGCCGATGCCGCGCGCGTGGTGGCCCCGCTCGCTGGTCAGCACACCTTCCGCGTCAGTAACGCCGGCGAGATCGACGTCATCGGGAACGCCGACCAGCTCAAACAGTTGCTCCTGATCCTGCTCGACAACGCCTTCACCTACACCCCGCCCGGCGGTGAGGTGGAGCTCAGCGTCCACCGCCGCGACGACGTCGCGGAGATCGTCGTGCGCGACACCGGGCCGGGCATCCCACCCGAGCAGCGCGAGCGCATCTTCGACCGCTTCTACCGGGGCGACGCCGCCCGCGCCCACGGCGCCGCCGGCGCCGGCCTCGGCCTCGCCATCGCCCGCTGGATCGTCGAGTGCCACAACGGAGCGATCGACGTCGACAGCGATGTGGGTAAGGGGACCTGCGTCCGGGTCACGCTTGCGGTAGCGGATCCCCCTACGACGGGGACGGCAGAGCCGCAGTCCAGCCGCCCCCATCCAGCATCTCGCGATGCCGCCGCACGGGGGAACATACCTACGCCGGTGGAGCCGGGGGCCGGATCGCGTACGTGGGCGGCTCCATCCCGAGTAGGTGGCGAACGAAGTAGTCCCAGCGCTTCCGGATGAAATAAGGATGGCTCTGCGAGATGTGCGTCTCCAGCGCTGCCAGCCCCTGCCGCGCGTCGAAGTAGGAGTGGTTGGTAAACGGGATGATCAGGAGGTCAAAGTCCTTCTCGGCCGCGATCAGGGCGTCGACCAACCGGAGTGTCAGCGAGGGGTGGACGTTGTCATCCATCTCGCCGTGTATGAGGAGAAGCTTCCCCTGGAGGCGATGCGCGAGTTTGATGTTGTCCTGTGTGGCATAGCGGTCCCCCTCGACGAGCCCTATCCAGCGTTCGCCCCAGCTCGCGTTGTAGCCGAGCTGGTCGTGGTTCCCCGCCGACGCCACGGCGACTTTGTAGAAGTCGGGGAACAGGAGCATCGCCCGCGTCGAGGCGTATCCGCCGCCTGAGTGCCCGTAGATGCCGACCCGCTCGAGATCGAGCGAGGGATCGCGCGCCGCGAGTTGCTTGAGCGCGACGACGTGGTCGGTCAATCCCCCGGCCTCACCGAAGTTCGCGCCGGAGGCGACATCGAGGAACTTCTTCGAGCGGTAGGGCGTGCCCATCCCGTCGATCGTCACGACGATGAAGCCGAGTTCGGCCAGTGCCTGGTCCTGCCAGAACCCGTTCGCAGCCGTGGGAAAGGCCTTGGGGGTGCGGATGATCTGGGGCCCGGGGTAGATGGCGTCCAGGACCGGGTAGCGCTGATTCGGGTCAAAATGGGAGGGGCGGATGATCGAACCATAGATGTCGGTGATCCCGTCCCGTGCCTTGACGCAGAAGCGCTCCGGGAGCCGCCAGCCGCGCTCCAGCAGCCCGGTGATATCGGCCTCGGCGAGCGTGTGGACCAGTTCACCGTCGCAGGTGCGGAGCACTGTGATCGGTGGCTGGTCGATGCGCGAATAAGTGTCGACGAAATAGGCGCCTGAGGGGGAGAAGCACACGTCGTGCTCGGCGTCCTCGGGCGTCAGGAGCGTCAGGTCGCTTCCATCCAGGCGGCAGCGGTAGAGGTGGCGGTAGTAGGGATCCCGCCCTGGCTCGCGGCCGCTGCCCATGAAGTAGATCCACCCGTTCTCGGCATCGATCCGGACGATGTCCCGCACGGTCCACGGGCCTGACGTGATCTGGCACCGCTCCTCACCGCTTGCCAGGTCGTAGAGGTAGAGGTGGCCCCAGCCGCTCCGGAACGAGAACCAGATGACGCGCTCATCGTCGCCCACGTCCCGGACCGTCGTGAGTGTCGGCCCTGGGTGCCCCGGCCAGACGGTGGTCGATCCACGCTCCTGCACCAGCACCCGTGCTTCGCCCGAGTTGGGATCGACCACGTAGAGGGAGACCTCTCGCTGGTCGCGCGAGGCGTGGACGACGTAGACATGTGTGCCCGACTCGCTCCACCAGGCGACCCGCTGTTCGAAGAGGCTGGTGCGGGGGCCGACGTTGATCGGTTCCACCGCCAGTGGCGTACGCTTTTTCTCCTCCAGGTCGAAGATGATCAGCTCGCCGACCGGTACGTGCTCGTCGCCCGGCAGCGGGTAGCGATACTCATGGGCAACGGGCCGCGACGATCCCGGTGGGGGGACAGACTGCAGGAGATGGAGCGTGCGGACCTGTCGCTGGTCGAGGCGATACGTCAGCAGGCGCTTCGAGTCCGGCGACCAGGCGACGGCGGGCGGTATCGGGCGCCCTACCAGCTTGTCGGTCACGGCAGAGAGGGACGATCCGGGGAGGGTCGCGTAGTCGTAATCCGGCTCGGCGTCATCAGTCAGCCGGATCTCCGTGCCGTCGTCGGTACGGCGTACATAGAGGTCACCGTCGCGGAGGAAGGCCGCCCAGGCGCCGTCCGGCGAGCGTACTTCGTCCTTCGGCGCCTCCGTGGCGGGCTCGCCTCGCGTGCAGCGGTACGTCGTGAGGTCGCAGGTCCACCGATGGCCTCCCAGTGTGAACTCGAGGACGTTCCCATCGGGGAAGCTCAGGTCGTCGATCGGGAGTTGGTTGTGGACGTGAGGAATTCCGGTCGCCTCCGACAGTCCAGCGGCGAGCCGGGCGTGGTCAAAGGCAGGACCGAGCGTGCCGTTCTCCGGGTCGACCAGAATGAACTCCGTCCCCTCGCGGCTGGCTCGGCGATACCAGAAGCGGTCGCTGCCCTCGATCCAGTGGGGCTTGACCTCGACGTTGAGGAGCAGATGCGAGACGTTCCAGGGGAGATACTGCTCCGCGCGTGCGTAGTCCGCGCGCGTCAGGCGTCGGCTCGTGCCCAGGTCATCGTGTTCCGTAGTCATCGTTCTCCTCGCTGCCTTCACGTGCTGCACCCGTGCGCTGTGGTCCAGCGCGGTGTCAGATCATCGCCGGGGGTCGCTCGGACGGCGGTACCGTGAGGTACCGCTGGAACGCCCGCTCAATGCGTGGGAAGGCGTCTTCCCAGGTCTTGCGCCAGGTGAACATGTGGCTCTCGCCGGGGTAATGAACCACGGCGAAATCCTTGCCGTGCTCAACACAGTCGCGGATGATCGCGTCGATCTGGGCGTAGTCAACTGCTTCGTCGGCGGTGCCCATAAGGTTGAGCAGCGGGCGCGTCATCTGCTGGACGAAGTTGCGGGGCGACGCCTGATACCAGGCCTCGGCGTTGTGCTCGCCCTTGGGGCCACCCAGGCGGGCAAGACCGTGCCAGCGGCTGCCAGGACTGACCTCCTCGCGCGACTGGTTGTACTGCTCGTAGTCCCAGATCCCGGCGATGTTGATCCCCAGCGCAAACACCTCCGGATACTTGGTCAACGCACCCAGGGTCAGATAGCCGCCATAGCTCAGGCCGTAGACCGCGATCGACTCCGGGTCGACGTAACCAAGGCTCGCCAGATAGCGAGCCCCAGCCACCACGTCGGCCAGGTCGCCCTGGCACATGCTGAGGTAGGTTGCCTGCTCATACTCGCGCCCGTAGCCGATGCTGCCCCGGTAGTCGACGGAGAGGATGACGTAACCCCGATGGAGCAGGTACTGGTGGAAGGAGTAGAACATGGCGTAGGAGCGCATGGGGTGCCAGCCGTAACGCATCTGCCGCGCCATACCCCCATGAACCCAGACGATGGCCGGATACCGCCGCTCGGGGTCGAAGCCCTTCGGAAGGAACAGATCGGCATGGACCGCGAGGCCGTCTTCGCTCGGATAGGTGATGTGCGTCGGCAGCGTGATCTTCTCCGAGGTCAGCGTCTCCGGCATCGAGTGCGAGATCTGACGTCGCTCGCCGCTGGTCGGGTCGACGACCCAGATGTCGGGGCTTTCATACGGTCCGCAGTGCACAAAGGCGATGAAACGGCCGTCCGGCGACCAGGCGGCGCAGGAGTCGGTGCCGGGGCCCGGGGTGAGGAGCGTCGACTCACCGCTCGCCACGTCGACGAGCCACAGCCGGCGCTGGTTCAGGTCCGTGTCCCGGTTGCTGGAGTAGACGATCCTGGCACCGTCGGGCGAGAAGGCGTAGGAGTCTCCCGCGTGCCCGGTGTCGTCGCACTCGCCGTCGGTGAGCTGGCGCAGTTCTCCTGTGCTCAGATCACGGTAGAAGAGGTGCGGCCAGTTTCCAGGCGTGAGCACGTAGGCGATCCCTGCGCCGGCAGGATGCACCACTGGCGGGAGTTCTCCCTTTAGGCCGCGCTCGCTCTCCTCGCGGGCCAACTCCTCCTCGGCGCCGGTCTCGACATCGATGAGTCGGTGGACCCGGACGCGGCTGCTGGGGTCGATGGCGGTGTAGTGCAGTCGGCGGTCGTCGACCCACGCGAAGGCGACCTCGTTGTCCGGCGTCTCGGTGCGCCACAGTGCCGTCCCGTCCGCCGTGAGCACTACCAGGTCGCGCTGGGATCCGTCGAGGATGCGGACCGCCAGGCGGGCGCCGCTGGGTGACCAGCGGATGCTCGTCGTGTCGCCGTAGCCGGACACGATCTTACCCGGCAGGGGGAGCACCGAGACGCACGCGGTGCCGAGGTCATGGATCCACAGGGTGCCATCCCGCGCGAAGGCGAGCTGCTGTCCGCTTGGGGACCAGGTGGGCATCGCATCGGTACCGCCGCCCCGCGTCAACTGTGTGGGCTCGTCACCCGGTGCCGCAATCCAGATGTCGCCGCCCTGGGCGAAGGCGAGGCGCCCATCGGGGCCCCATTGGAAGCTGCTGACGCTCGTCTCGCCGCGCGAGACCTGTACCGGCCTGCCACCGTCGACACGCGCCGCCCAGAGGTGTACCAACCCGCCATCGTCCCAGCGCCACGCCAGCCACGCGCCGTCGGGTGACCACGCGGCTGGGTCCGGGTGTTTGATCGAGAGCACTTCATCGAGGGTGAATTCGGGCGCGTCCGCCGGCAGCGCCCGCGTCCGGTCAGTCATTCTCGCCTGCCCTTCCCTTTCACTCGCGATCGCGTCCGCTGCACACCGACGACCGACGCTGGCTCCTGCCCGGGCGGCACCGGCAGCGGCTCATCCCGGCCGGAGGGATCGATGTCGTGCGGAACGAGTCGGCCGTCCGGAGTGGAGGTGCAGCCTGGGGGTGAGGGTGACCGGGCGGGGCGGTGCACAGCGCCCCGCCCGGCTGGGAGCCGGAACGGGCTGGGCCCACCGGCCGCACGCGAGTCTCGCTACTTATCGAGCCAGGCGCGGGTCAGCCCCAGAACTCGCCCGTGCCATTCGAGATCGTAGTCCTTGAGGTATGGCTGAATGGCGTTGATCGTCTCCGGATGCCACAGCCAGACGGCCAACTGATTCTCCTGGTAGAGCATCTGCGCTTCTTTCCCCAGCTCCAAGCGCTTGTCAAGATCGACGGTCGCCAGCATCTCATCGTAGAGAGCCTGGAGCCGGTCGCTGAGCGCCTTCATCTCCGGATCGGTTGCTTTGCCGATCTGGTTGATGGTCCAGAAGGCATCCGGGTTCCAGCCCGCCTGAATACCCGTCACCGCGTTCCAGGTGCCGCCGAGCGACATGTAGGTGAGATTCCACTCACCCTTGTTCTCGCGCCAGTTGTCGAGGTAGGTGCCCCACTCGAACGATTGGATCGTCGAGGAGATACCGATCTCGTTGAGCTGCTCCTGGAAGATTTGGGTGTAGAGCGTCCATTCCTCGGAGTCGCGGGTGATGATGTTGAGATGGAGCTTCTGCCCATCGCGCTCGCGGATCCCATCCGACCCGCGCACCCAGCCTGCCTCGTCGAGGATGCGCTCCGCTTCCTCCGGGTCGTACTCGATCATCGGCACGTCGGAGAAATCGTAGGGGCTGCCCGGCATGGCGCCGCCACGGGCCTTCACGGCATACCCGTACATGACCTTTTCGATGATCTCGTCGCGGTTGATGGCACGCGCGATCGCCTTGCGCACGGCGAGCTCGGACGTCGGTGGTTGGGTGACGTTGAGACTGATCAAGCGGATGCCCGGACTCAAGTGTGATTCCACGATCACGCCAAGTTGCTCGACAACCTCGACGTCCTTGGGATTGACCGCATAGACGACATCGACGGTCTTGGCCTGGAGGTTGTCGAGCTGGACGTTCATCTCGGGGATGATCTTGATCTGCACGCCGTCCAGCAGCGGCGCCCCGCCCCAGTAGTCGTCGTTGCGCACGTATTCGGCATGGCTGTCCGGTACGTACGACTTGAACTTGAACGGCCCGGTGCCCGTCGGCTCGGAGGCGTAGTCGTCGCCGAGGCGCTCATAGGCGGTCGGGCTGATCTGGATGGCGCCCCAGCCCGCGAGGTGGAGCAGCATCTCAATGTCCACGTTCTTCAGGGTGAAGTTGACGGTCGTGTCGTCTGGGGTCTCGATGGTGTCGATCACCGAGAACGCGGGATAGAACGCCGAATCGGGCTTGTTGATGTAGCGCTCGAAGTTGAACGTCACGGCAGCCGAGTTGAACGGCGTGCCGTCGTGGAACTTGACGTCGTCGCGCAACTTGAGCGAGTAGTTCAGGCCATCTGGCGATACCTCCCACGCGGTCGCCAGCATCGGGTGCAGGTTTTCCTCATTGTCCGCCTGGATAAGGCGATCGTAGAGGTAGTGCACGGCCTGCCACGTCACCCAATCCGACTTCGTCAGGTCCCACGAGGTCGGGCTGGCCGTGACGGGGATGACCGCGACGCCGCCCTTCTTCGGTTCGCCCGAACTGGTTCCAGGGGTCCCGCCGGTGGACGGGGCGGTGGTTGCGGTACTGTCGCCGGTGGAGCCGCCGGTATCCGGGGCGGTGGTCGCGGCGTCAGGATCGCCGCCGCAGGCGGCGAGGAGTCCTGCCACCACGGGTAGAGCTGCCCCCGCCATCACGGCCTGCCGCAGGAGCATGCGGCGGCTACTGCGGGTACTCAAGATGGACTCACCTCGATCGTGGAGCGTGGACGCCGAACTCATCGTTGTTCCTCCTCACAATCCCTGAACGCATGGATGGGAAATGCCGACCCCCGCGCGGCATCAGCCCATCGCTCCGGCCGCCGATCCACTTCCGATGTCTTCCCCCTCCATTCCGCCGCCGGCCGCGGCCGCAGGCTCAGCGCGAGCGTCGCGTGCTGTGGCCCTAGTTGAGGTGCGGATCCAGCGCGTCGCGCAGCGCGTCGCCGACGATATTGAGTGCCAGGACTGTCAGCAGGATCATCAGACCCGGGAAGAGCACGAGGTGGGAAGCGTTCCGCATGTAGTTGCGCCCGGTGCTCAGCATCGCGCCCCATTCGGGGGTCGGCGGCTGCACGCCGACGCCGAGGAAGCCCAAGGCAGCAGCGGTGAGGAGCGATCCCGCGACGCCGAGCGTGCTATAGACGATGATCGGGGCCGCGGTGTTCGGCAGCAGATGGCGGAACATGATTCGGCTTCGGGTCGCGCCGATGGCGCGCGCGGCGTCCACGAAGTCGCGCTCCCGCAGGGAGAGCACGCTTGCGCGTACGATCCGCGACAGCGTCGGCGTGCCCCACACCGTCAAGGCGATGATGATGTTGAGCAGGCTCGGCCCGACGACTGCCACGATGAAGATGGCGAGCAGGATGCCGGGGAAGGCGTACATGATGTCGACGATGCGCATGGCGATTTGGTCGAACCAGCCGCCGAAGAACCCTGACAACAGCCCGATGATCGTGCCCAGTACCACGCCGCCGATCGTTCCAATCACGCCGATGAAGAGTGAGATGCGGGCGCCGTAGATCAGGCGCGACAGTTCATCCCGGCCGGTCTCGTCGGTGCCGAGCCAGTGCTCGGCAGACGGCCCCTCCAGCCGGTCCATGAGGCTTTGCTTGTTCGGCGGATAGGGGGCAACGATTGGGGCGGCCGCCGCGAGCAGCATCAGTATCAGCAGGTAGATCGCGCTGGCGGTCGCCAGGCGGTTCCGCTTCATCTCGCGCAACAGACGGCGACGGCCGGTCAATACCGTGCGTTGGGCCTCGCCTATCCCCGCCAGTGCCACGGCACCGCGCTGCTCATGCCCTTGATTCATCACCGGTTGGGTTGCCACCGAGCACTCCTCCTGCACCGCGGATGAACTCCGCGCCGGATCAGCCCCCTTGATCTTCCTCAGTCGTAACGGATGCGGGGATCCACATAGACGAGGATCAGGTCGGAGATGAGGTTGGCGAGGACGAAGGAGATTGCCACCAGCAGGACCGTCGCCTGCACGACCGGATAATCACGCCCGTTGATACCGCTGATCAGGTAGCGCCCGATCCCCGGCCAGCCGAACACCGTCTCGACGATGACGGTGCCGCTCAAGATGCGGCCGAAGCTGAGCCCAAGCAGCGTGACGATCGTCGGTAGCGCCGTGCGGAGTGCGTGCTGGAGGATGACCACCGACTCACGCAGGCCCTTGGCGCGCGCGGTCCGGACGTAGTCGTTGTTGATGACCTCGAGCATGCTGGAGCGCGTGTAACGCGCGAGCGAGCCGGCTCCGCTGAGTCCCAGCACCAGGGCGGGCAGGACGATGTGCTTGAACCCCTCCACGGTGTAGATCGGTCCACCCCACCCCGACGGCGGGAACAGGCCCAGGTTCAATGAGAAGAAGAGGATCAGGATCAGCGCGAGCCAGAAGTCCGGGACCGACACGCCGAACAGGGCGCCCACCATCACGGTCCGGTCGATCCAGGAGCCGCGCCGGACCGCGGATATGACTCCGACCCCAATCCCCAGCACGGTTGAAAAAAGGAGCGCCAGAACCCCAAGCTGCAGCGTGTTGGGAATGCGTAGGAGAAGATCCTGGGCCACCACCGTGTTCTGGCGGATCGAGCGACCGAAGTCGCCGGTCATCATCTGCTTGACGAAGGCCACGTATTGCACGTGGAGCGGCTTGTCCAGCCCGTACTGGGCGCGGATCTGCGCCTTGAGCTCCTCGGTCGCCGGTCCTGGCGTGTCCGGCGGCACGAAGAGCGCGACCGGATCGCCCGGTACGATGCGCATCATGAAGAAGACCAAGGTGACGGCACCCAGGATGGTGGGAATCGCCAGGAGCAGGCGCTTGATCAGATACTGCTGCACAACCGCTGTTTTCCTTTTCCTCGCACGCCGCCGGTTGAGATACCTGCGGACGGACCGTACGGGTAACCGTCCCCTGCTCGGAGCGGCACTGACCACCGGTAATGCCTGCTAGCGCAGGCAACAGCATGCTGGTCGGCCACCCAGGGGGTGCGGATGGACGCGCAATCCCGTAGGATGCTGGCACGTGGCGGTGTCGCCTCGGTTCCCAATTCCTCCGATCCGATGCCGGACCGGCGGGCTAAGCCGAACGGTACTTACGAAAAGAGTGACCAAGTGTCCACTCGGCGTATCGCGTAGCAGGAGCACTCACGCCCGCGGTCAGTATTCAAGGGTCGATACAACTATTATAGCAGTATGAATGATATCTGGTACTGTGCCGAGAGTACCATCCGGCATGACGTCGTGTCAATACCGGCTGAAACGGCTAAGAAATGATTCATTCGCGCCGGATGAGGTCATGCCTTGCCCGGAACACATACCTTTCCTCTGGTTTGCTGTTGCTGGGTGAGCCCGCTCCGCCGGGGAGTTGCGGGTGCGGGCCGTTGGGGTGATACTGGCGGTACGCTGGGTATCAGTTGGAGGAACTGCCGGGGTGCGCCGGCCCGTCCGTCTCCGGAGGGCGGGAGTATCCCCGAACGACGGCCGCGGGAGGTGCGCGATGGAAGTCGTCAACCCGATTGTCCGCCGTTGGCAGCAGGAGGCGGCCGACGATTACGAAGGATTCTGGGCGCGCGCGGCTGAGCAGATACCCTGGTTCCGCACCTGGGACCAGGTGTTCGCCTGGGATCCGCCCGGCTTCCGCTGGTTCATCGGTGCAGAGACGAACCTGTGCTACAACACGCTCGACCATCACGTCCGGCGCGGCTGGGGCGGACACGCGGCGCTGGTGGCCGAGAACGAGCGCGGCGAGCGGCGCGTTCTGACCTACGCGCAGTTGCTGCACGAGGTGGAGCGTGTGGCGGCCGCCCTGCGTGGGCTGGGGGTGCGTCGGGGCGATCGGGTCGGTATCTACATGCCCACCTGCGCCGAGGCGATCATCGCGATGCTTGCCACCGCACGCATCGGCGCGATCCACCTGGTCGTCTTCGCCGGGTTCGGGAGCGGGGCGTTGGCCCAGCGGCTGCAGCTCGCCGGGGCGCGGGTCCTCCTGGCCGCCGATGTGACCTGGCGCAAGGGTCGCACTGTCCCGTTGAAGCCGATCGTGGACGCCGCGCTCGACACGCTCGACGGGCAGGTCGAGCGGGTGGTTGTGCTGCGGCGGACGGATGACTCCGCCATGCAGCCCGGGCGCGACCTCGACTGGGACGACTTCCTGGCGCTGGGAGCCGGGCAGAGCGCCGAGCACGAGGTGATGGAGGCGAACGAGCCGGCGTACATCCTGGCCACCTCGGGGACGACGGCCAGCCCGAAGCTCGCGGTGCACAGCCACGGGGCCTATCAGGTCGGCATCCACAGCACGGCGAACTGGTGCTTTGGGTTGAAGCCGACCGATGTGTGGTGGTCGACCTCCGACATCGGCTGGGTGGTCGGTCACAGCTTCATCGTTTACGCGCCGCTTCTGGTGGGTTGTACCACCATCGCCTACGAGGGCGCGCTGGACCACCCCGGCCCGGAGACCGTCTACCGGATCATCGAGGAGAATCGGGTCACCGGGATCTTCACCTCCCCCACCGCGGCCCGACTGCTGATGCGCTACGGTACCGAACCGGCGCGGGCGCACGACCTGTCGTCGGTCGAGCGGGTTTTCTGTGCCGGAGAGCTGCTCAACCCGCCCGCCTGGGAATGGTTGCAGAAGGAGGTCTTCCAGGACCGCGTCCCGGTGCTGGATCACTGGTGGCAGACCGAGACCGGTGGACCGGTGGTCGGCAACCCCTATGGGCTCGGCATCCTGCCGATCAAGCCCGGCTCGGCCGGCGTGCCGCTGCCCGGATTCGCACTCGCGGTGATGACGCCGGACGGGGAACGGTGCGGTCCGGGCGAGCAGGGGATCGTGGTCATCGAGCGGCCCTTCCCGGGGCTGACCCCGACGATCTGGGGCGATCCGGAGCGCTACGCCAATGAGTACTGGCGGCGCATTCCCGGGGTCTACTACACCGGCGACTCGGGCGCGATCGACGAGGACGGCTACGTCTGGTTCTCCGGCCGGGCCGACGAGATCATCAAGATCGCCGGGCACCGCATCGGCACGGCGGAGGTGGAGAGCGCCTTCCTGCGCCACCCGGCCGTCGCTGAGGCGGGGGTAACCGGGCGGCCGGATCCGGTCCGCGGCGAAGTCATCTCGGCCTTCATCGCGCTCAAGCCGGGCTGGCAGCCCTCGGAGTTGCTCAAGAGCGAGTTGATCGGCACCGTCCGCCAGGAGCTGGGGCCGGTGGCGGTCATCGGCGAACTGAACTTCGTCAGCATGCTGCCGAAGACGCGCAGCGGGAAGATCATGCGCCGTGTCTTCCGGGCGGTCATTTTGAACCAGGACCCCGGCGACGTCTCGACCATCGAAGACGAGGCCTCGGTCGAGGAAGCTCGCGCCGCCTGGCGTCGGATGCGGGCGGAAATCAAGGGCGGCGAAGGGAACGGCAGCGCGTCCTGAGCCGGATCGGGGGCGGGCGTCTCGCCTGACCCCGTTGCGCGAGAGTGGCCCTCACCCCCGACCCCTCTCCCAACCTTGGGAGAGGGGAGCTACGTACGAGGGCCGAGCAGGACGCCCGCGACCATCAGAGCCGGGAGCGGGCAAGAGGCCCGCGCTCCTGGGGAGCGGGGTGGGCGGCTCGCCCGTGCTAGAATCGCCGCGGCGGGGTGAGGTCCCGCTACGCGATGCTTCCTCGCGGCAGGACGCCGGTAGGCGAGCCGCCGTGCGGAAAGGGGGAGTGGCCCGCTGGGGCCGAACGACGATGATTCACCCACATGTCCTCTCGCTCATCGGGGAGACGCCGCTGGTCCGGTTGAACCGGGTGACGCAGGGGATTGCCACGCCCGTGGTCGCCAAGGTCGAGTTCGTCAACCCCGGCGGGAGCGTCAAGGATCGCATCGGCTTCCGCATGATTGAGGAGGCCGAGCGGCGCGGCTGGCTCAAGCCGGGCGGCACGATCGTCGAGCCGACCAGCGGTAACACGGGCGTGGGCCTGGCGATGGCGGCGGCTGTACGGGGCTACCGCTGCGTGTTCGTCATGCCGGACAAGGTGTCGCAGGAGAAGGTGGCGCTGCTGCGCGCCTACGGCGCCGAGGTGGTCACCACGCCGACCGCCGTGCCGCGCGAATCGCCCGAGAGCTACTACAGCGTAGCCGACCGGCTGACGCGCGAGATCCCCGGCGCGTTCCAGCCCAACCAGTACTTCAACCCGATTAACCCCCGCGCCCACTACGAGACGACCGGGCCGGAGATCTGGCGGCAGACCGAGGGCAAGGTTACCCACTTCGTGGCCGGTGTCGGCACCGGCGGGACCATCAGCGGCGTCGGCCGCTACCTGAAGGAGCAGAACCCGGACATCAAGATTATCGGCGCCGATCCCGAGGGATCGATCTACACCGACCCGGACAACATCCGGCCCTACAAGGTCGAGGGCATCGGGGAGGACTTCTGGCCGGGTACGTTTGACCGCGGGATCGTCGACGAGTTCATCCAGGTCAGTGACCGGAATTCGTTCCTCACCGCCCGCCGGGTGACGCGTGAGGAGGGCCTGCTGGTCGGCGGCTCGGGGGGTACGGCCGTCTGGGCGGCGCTGCAGGTTGCCGCCCGGCTGAACGACCCGTCGGCGCTGGTGGTCGTGCTCTTGCCCGACAGCGGGCGAGGCTATCTATCGAAGATCTACAACGACGACTGGATGCGGGAGAACGGCTTCCTCTCGCGCTTCGCGCACGGGTCGCGGGTGGCGGCCCTCCTGGCGCGTGAGGTGGACGCGGAGATCCCCGCCGTGGTCGCGGCGACGGTCGATCAGACCGTCGAGGAGGCGATCGACCTGCTGCGGCGCTACCGCATCTCGCAGATGCCGGTGGTGCGGGCCGGCGGCAACGGGGACGGCCGGATCGAGGTCCACAGTGTGGTCGGCAGCTTGCAAGAGCGAACGCTGCTCGACCACGTCTTCCGCCGCCCGGAGGCGATCCGCGAGCCGGTCAGTACGGTGATGGACCCGCCCTTCGCGCTGGTGGATGTCAAGGAAGAGGTCGAGCGCGTGTTCCCGCTCCTGGCGGCCGGTTCCCCGGCGGTCCTGGTGCAGGAGGAGGGGGTGCTGGTCGGTATCATCACCCGCGCCGACCTGCTGGACTTCGTAGCGCACCAGAAGAACGGCGGGTAAGGGGAACGGCCCTCGCTCCGTTCCGTCCCCCACGCTTTGGCTCCATTCTGGGTAGGCTCGCGGGAGGGGACGTATACGGGGCAACGCATTACGCACAACAGGGGGTGAGGGGGCGTCCCCGTACCACACGAAAGGACACGAATGCATATGGCGACGGATGAGACGACGCCGCGATTCGAGACCCTTGCCATTCACGCGGGGCAGGACCCGGACCCGGCGACCGGGGCGGTGATCGTGCCGATCTACCAGACCTCCACCTTCGCCCAGGAGGAGGTCGGCAAGCACAAGGGGTTCGAGTACGGCCGCACCGACAACCCGACCCGCAGCGCGTTGCAAACGGCACTCGCCGCGCTGGAGCAGGCCGACTGGGGGCTGTGCTACGCCTCCGGCCTGGCGGCAACCCAGAACACCTGGTACCTGCTCAACCCCGGCGACCACTTGATCCTGTCCGACGACGCCTACGGCGGCACCTACCGCCTGGCGGCGAGGGTCGCCTCCCGCTACGGCATCACCTTCTCGATGGTCGACCTGACCGACCTGGATGCGGTGGCGGGCGCCATCCAGCCGAACACGCGCATGATCTGGGTCGAGACGCCGACCAACCCGTACCTCAAGATCGTCGACATCGCCGGGATTCGGGAGGTCATCGGGGACCGGCCCATCTGGCTGGTGGTCGACAACACCTTCGCCTCGCCGTACCTGCAGCAGCCGCTGACGTTGGGCGCCGACCTGGTGCTCCACAGCACCACCAAGTACCTGGGCGGGCACAGCGACGTGATCGGTGGCGCGGTGTTGGGGAACGACCCCGAGATCTACGAAACGCTGAAGTTCCACCAGAACGCGGCGGGCGCGGTGCCCGGCCCGTTCGACTGCTGGCTGGTGCTGCGCGGGATCAAGACGCTGTCGGTGCGCATGCGCGAGCACAGCGCCAACGGCAAGGCCATCGCCGAGATGCTGCGCGAGCACCCGGCGGTTGAGCAGGTCTTCTACCCCGGCCTGCCGGATCACCCGGGTCACATGGTGGCGCGGCGGCAGATGCCGCGCGGCTTCGGTGGCATGGTGTCCTTCACCGTGCGGGGAGGCTACGAAGCGGCGCGAACCGTGGTCAGCCGCACCCGGCTCTTCACGTTGGCTGAGAGCCTGGGGGGTGTCGAGTCGCTCATCGAGCACCCGGGTCAGATGACGCACGCCAGCCTGGCCGGCTCCGGCTTCGAGGTGGCGCCGAACCTGATCCGGCTTTCGGTCGGGATCGAGCACGTTGACGACCTGATCGCCGACCTCCGCGAGGCCCTGTCCGCGGTCGTCCCGGCGAGCGTGCCCGGGAACTAGCGGTAGGGGCCGCGGCCGACGCACCGGGATGAGGCGCGGTGCCCGTTCACTGCGCGTGATGATTCGGACGGGTGGTGCGAGGGTCCCCGCGGTGTGGCGCGGGCTTGGTTGGTGCAAGGATCTCCGGCCGTGACATGAGCCCGGGGCTAAAGCCGCCGGGCTCACAACGAAAGCCCGCTGAAGCGGGCTGAAGGCAGTGAGCCGGACGGGTGGTGAGAGGATCCCGGCGCTCGGTGTGTGCCCGGGGCTAAAGCCGCCGGGCTGACAAGGAAAGCCCGCTCAAGCGGGCTGGGGTGGGACAGGCCTCACGCCTCGGCATGGGGTCCCACCGCCCGGCATGTGCCCGGGGCTAAAGCCGCCGGGCTGACAACGAAAAGCCCACTGAAGGGGCTGGGGACGCTGGGTTCGGTCGGTGGCCGGATCCAATACGCTGAGATGTCGCCATCGCAGCCCCTTCAGTGGGCTTACCAAACTATCAGCCCGGCGGCTTTAGCTCCGGGCACGGGCCGGCAATGCTGCTCCGCTCACCAGCCCGCTAGACTTCGTCGTCGTTCCCCAGCCGGCTTCAGCCGGCTTTCGTGGTGAGCCCGGCGGCTTTAGCCCCGGGCACGTGCCGACCACCTACACCCAAATTAATTCGTCAAACTCCATTACCCCCTGGCACGTGCCGACCGCGTACATCCGTGAAATTCGTCGAATTCCATCACCCCCGGGCACATGCCGTCCTGAATTCTTCTACGTCGGCCGGTACTCGCCCCAGACTTCGCGGAGGCGGCCGCAGATTTCGCCGACGGTGGCGCCGGCGAGGAGGGCGGCCTTCATCGGGGGGAGGAGGTTGTCGGTGCCGCGCGCTGCGGCTTCCACCTCGTCGAGCGCGGCGGCGACGCGCGCTCGGTCCTGGCGCTCGCGGTAGGCGATGACGCGCTTGATCTGCCGCTGCACCGACTCCTCGTCGATGCGCATGATCGGCACCGAGATGTCTTCCTCGACACGGTACTTGTTCACTCCGACGACGGTGCGCTCGCCGGATGCGACGGCCAGCTCCCACTGGTAGGCGCTGTCGGCGATCTGGTCCTGGATGAAGCCGGACTCGATGGCCGCGACCGCGCCGCCCCGCTCTTCGACCTCGTCGATCAAGGCCCAGGCGCGCTGCTCCAGCTCGTCGGTCAGGGTCTCGACGAAGTAGCTGCCGCCCAAGGGATCGGCGGTGTCGGCGACGCCCGTCTCCTCGCTGATGATCTGCTGGGTGCGCAGGGCGAGGGTGGCCGCCTCCTCGGTCGGGAGGGCGAGGGCCTCGTCGAAGCCGTTGGTGTGGAGGCTCTGTGTGCCGCCGAGCACGGCGGCCAGGGCCTGGAAGGCGACGCGCACCACGTTGTTGAGCGGCTGCTGGGCGGTGAGGGTGCAGCCGCCGGTCTGGGTGTGGAAGCGGAGCATCCAGGAGCGGGGGTTCTTGGCACCGAAGCGCTCGCGCATGATTTTCGCCCACATGCGCCGGGCGGCGCGGAACTTGGCGATCTCCTCGAAGAAGGTGCTGTGGGCCGCGAAGAAGAAGCTGAGGCGCGGCGCGAAGTCGTCCAGGTCCAGCCCCGCGTCAAGCGCCGCCTGGACGTAGGCGATGCCGTTGGCCAGGGTGAAGGCGATCTCCTGTACCGCCGTCGCACCCGCCTCGCGGATGTGGTAGCCGCTGATGCTGATCGTGTTCCAGTTGGGCAGGTGCTCGCGGCAGTAGGCGAAGGTGTCGGTGACCAGGCGCATCGATGGCCGGGGCGGGAAGATGTACGTCCCACGGGCGGCGTACTCCTTGAGGATGTCGTTCTGGATCGTGCCGCCCAGCTTCGCCGGGTCCACCCCCTGCTCCTCGGCGACGATCTGGTACAGGAGCAGCAAGAGCGAGGCGGGGGCGTTGATCGTCATGGAGGTGGTGACTGAGGACAGGTCGATCCCGTCGAACAGCCGCCGCATGTCGTCGAGCGTGCTGATGGCGACCCCGACGCGACCGACCTCGGCCCGCGCCGCCGGGTGGTCGGAGTCGTAGCCGAGCTGGGTCGGCAGGTCGAAGGCGACGCTCAGCCCGGTCTGCCCGCGTTCCAGGAGGAGCCGGAAGCGGCGGTTGGTCTCCTCGGCCGAGGAGAAGCCGGCGTACTGGCGCATCGTCCAGCGGCGTCCCCGGTACATCGTCGGGTAGATGCCGCGCGTGAACGGGTACTCGCCCGGATCCGGCTCAGGTGGGCGTTCCGTCGCGCGGTAGACCGGTTGGATGACGATGCCGGAGTCGGTCACGACCTCCCGGCGCCCCTTCTCGGCCATCGGATGCTCCTCTGTGCGTCATGCGTCACGCGTCATGCGTCATCACTGGTCCCGACTGCGTGCTGCGTATTCGGTGGCGCGATCAGCGGTTGCGGAGCAAAGGCAATGCATCACGGAACACGCACCACGCATGACGTATGACGCCTGACGCGTGACGCGTGACGCGTGACGTCTTACTCCACCTCCACCAACTCCACCAGCACGCCGCCGCAGGAGCGGGGGTGGAGGAAGGCGATGCGCCAGTCGTGGATGCCCCGCCGGGGCTCGGCGTCGATGAGCTCGATCCCGGCCTCAGCCAGCCGGCGCAGCGTCCCGCGCAGATCGCGCACGCCGAAGGCCACGTGGTGCATCCCTTCGCCGCGCGCCGCCAGGAAGCGTGCCACGCCGGTGTCGGGGACGGTCGGCGTGAGCAATTCGATGTGGCCCGGCCCGGCGTGGAAGGAGGCGACCCGCACGCCTTGATCGGGAACGTCGAACACCTCGGGCTCACCGAAGCCGAGTGTTCGGTAGCGTGCGACTGCCGCCTCCAGGTCGTGCACGACGATGCCGACGTGGTGGAGGGCCGGTTGCCCGAGCGCCTCCGGGATCATGACCACCTACCTTCGCTGTGGCACCCCGGAGCGGCGCACCGGCACGTTCGCCGTCAAGCTCTCGCCGCGCTCACCCCGGGTGATGTGGATCTGCAGGGCGTCGGCGTCGATGTCGAGGTGGCGCGAGAGGATCTTGACGATGTCCTGGCGGATGGCCTCCATCGCGGCCGGCGTCAACTTGACGTGGTCCTGGATCAGGACCTCGACAAGCCGCTGCTTGGCCACACTGGCGCTCGCGGGTTGGGACGGTCGCGATGCCTGGCGGCGGCCAAACAACGTGTCGAACAGGCCCATCAGCCCCCTCCTCCCCGAACCGCGACGCCACCCTGGTTCCCGCCGCCTAAGCCGATCGCTCGGAGGAAGCGGCGGAAGGCGCCGTCCGGCTCTTCCATCACCATCAGCGGCACATCCTGCCCAGTCAGCCGCGCGGCGATGTTGCGAAATGCCTGCCCAGCACGCGAGCGGGGATCGAGCGCGGCCGGCTCGCCCCGGTTGGTGGAGGTCACGATCGTCTCGTCGTCCGGCACGATCCCCAGGAGGGGAATCGAGAGGATGTCGGTGACATCCTCGACGCTCATCATGTCGCCCCGCCGCACCAGCATCAGGTTCAGGCGGTTGACGATGAGCCGCGGCGTCGGCAATTCCGCCGCTTCCACCAGGCCGATGATCCGATCGGCGTCGCGTACCGACGACACCTCCGGGTTCGTCACCACCACGACCTCGTCCGCGCCCGCGATCGAGTTGCGGAAGCCCTGCTCGATCCCGGCCGGGGAGTCGATCAGGATGAAGTCGAATTGCCGCCGCAGCTCATCGCACAGCGCCTTCATCTGCTGCGGCGAGACCGCTTCCTTCTCACGCGTCTGTGCTGCCGGGATCAGGTGCAGGCTGTTGAGCCGCTTATCGCGGATCATCGCCTGCCGTAACCGGCAGTTGCCCTCAACGACGTCGACCAGATCGTAGACGATCCGGTTCTCCAGGCCAAGCACGATGTCGAGGTTGCGCAGGCCGATGTCGGCGTCGATCAGGACGACCGACTTGCCGAGGGCCGCCAGCGCGGCACCGACGTTGGCCGTCGTGGTGGTCTTGCCGACCCCGCCCTTCCCCGACGTGAATGTGATGACGCGTCCGAGGGTGGTCTGCTGCTGTTCCTCTCCCATAGTCCCCACCTTGTATCAGGCGGTCCGGTCCCGGTACGCCGGGCGCGGCTGCCTGCGCCCGGTACCCCCGCCTCAGCGGCTCAACCGGTCCGCCCGCCACGACTCGACGACGATCTCACCGTCCTGGATCCGAGCGAGCATCGGCCCCTCGGCCCGTGCGCCCTGCTCGTCGGGAGGGCGAGCAAAGATGCGACCGATGCGCAACTGCGTCGGCATCAATCGGAGGGCGCAGATGATGGCACCAGGATCGCCATCGATCCCGGCGTGGACCGTCCCGCGGATTGCCCCCCAGACGACGACGTCCCCGGCGGCATAGACCTCGGCGCCGGCGTTGACATCGCCCAGGATCACCACGTCGCCGTCACTCTGCACTGACGCTCCTGAGCGCAGGGTTCGGCGCACGTAGAGTGCGACCCGCTCCCCCTCCGCGGCTGCCGGGGCATCGCGGTCACCCCCCTCGTCGCGGCTGACGAGGCGCAGCGGGTGATAGCCCCAAGTGTGGAGCAACTCCCGGTGCGCGGGCACGCTGGCGGTGACGGTGCGCAGGGTGATTCCGCGCTCGGCCAGCAGCGCCCGCAGCGCGACGATCTCTTCCACGTTGGGGACCCGGGTGCCGTAGTCCAGCACGATCTCCGCCTGCCGGAAGAAGTCGCCCCCGCTGTCGATGTGGCTGCGCACCTGGCTGAGCAGGACCGGCAGCGGCACTTCGGGTGGCAACTGAATGACGAGGCCGTCCTGGGTGCCGCGCACCCGGACCTGTCCCGACTCGCTGCGGTGCGGCTCCGCCATCGGACCCCGCTCCTTCCTAACACCGAACTGGACGCCGGGTCCGGCCGGCGCCCCGCGCGCCCTGGGCGCGCGTCTCATACCGCCTACGGCGTCTTCCCGAAGTAGGCGGCGAGGACCGCGTCCGCCACCGGGGTCGACACGACCGCCCCTTCCCCGCCCGCCGGAATGAGTACGGTCACCACGATCTCAGGATCATCGTACGGGGCAAAGGCGGTAAACCAGGCATGCGACTGCCGGTACCTCCCGTCGACAGCGACGCCATACTCGGCCGTCCCGGTCTTCCCGGCGATCGGAATGTCGTCGCCCGTCCGGGGAAACTTGCCGTAGGCCGTACCGATGCGGTCCGTTATGGTGCGCCGCATCCCGCGCCGCACCGTCTCAATGTGCTCGGGCGCCACGTTCAGCCGGTGCACGACCTCCGGCTCGAAGCGCCGGATAATGTTACCCGCTCCATCGGCCAGTGCCTCAACCAGCCGCGGCCGGTAGTAGGTTCCCCCGTTGGCAATTGCCGCGATTCCGCATGTCAACTGCAGCGGCGTGCACGACAAGTGCCCCTGGCCGATGGAGACGTTAATAGTATCGCCGACGGACCAGTATTCGCGCAAAGGGGATTGGAACAACCACTTGGGATTCGGCACGACGCCCGAGGACTCGGCAGCCAGCTCGATCCCGGTCGGCGCTCCCAGGCGGAACTCCTTGGTCAGCCCCTCATAGATGCGATCGATCCCGAGGCCGTGGAAGAAGTGGGGCTGCGGGTCGCCGGGATTGTAGTAGTGCAGTGGGAGGTCGGCCCCCTCCGCCTGCTGGTTCGGCGCGCCCACGTTGTAGAAGTAGACGTCGCACGAGACGGCGATGGCTTCCTCCATCGCCACCGCGCCGTGGCCGCTCCGCACCCAGCAGTAGTAGTACTGGCCGCCGTTTTCGTCCCCCACTACCGGCACCCGGATCTGCCCGGCGCAGTAGACGTAGTCGTTCGGCCCGACGACACCGGCCTGGAGCCCCAGGCAGGCCAGGAGCGGCTTGATGGTGGAGCCGGGCGGGAACTCACCGCTGATGGCGAAGTTGGTCAGCGGCTTGAACGGGTCGTTGAGATAGGCGTCGTACTGCTCCTGGGAGATGCCGTCGACGAAGAGCTGGTTGTCGAACGTCGGCCAGCTCACCAGCGCCAGGATCGCGCCGGTGCGGGGATCGAGCGCGATGACCACGCCGTTGCCGACCGGCTCCCGCCCATCCTTCATGGCAGCCTCGTGGGCCCTGGCGATCCCCTCGCGCAGCGCCTCCGTCGCCTTCAACTGAAAGTCGCGGTCGATCGTCAGGACGACGGTCTTGCCGGGCTGGGGCTCCTGGCGCAGGGACTCGAGCTCGTTGACCTTCACTCCATGGGCGTCGACCTGCACCCAGCGCAGCCCGTGCTGCCCGCGCAGCACGTCTTCCATGTGCTCCTCGATGCCACCCCGGCCGACCCAGTCGTCGAAGAGGTAGTTCCCGTCCGGCCCGCCTGCCGCCTCGTACTCCTCTTTGGTGATCGGGCCGACATAGCCGAGGATGTGGGAGAACTCCGGCCCGGCGGGGTACTGACGCACCAGCGTCTCGTCGCTGACCTCCACGCCCTTCAGATACAGTCGGTTGCCTTCGATGGCGAGGGCCACTTCCCGGTCCACGTCCTTCTTGAGCAGGACCGGCCGCGGCGCACCCGGGTTGGCCTCCAGGGTGTAGCGGACGCGATCCATGACGTGCACGCCCGGGAACCGCTTGACCTCCTCGCGGAGCCGTGCCGCCTCGTCCGGCGCGAGATCCTCGCGGATGACGTACAGATCGTCGTCGCTCCCGCTGCGCAGCACAGTCCCCAGGAGGCGGGCCGGCTCGATCCCGACCAGCGCCGCCAGTTCGCGGAGCACATACTCTTCGGACCCCTCGGGCAGCGCCGATCGACGGACGACGAGCAGGTCGCGCAGGTCGAGCAGCCGGATGAGCTGCTGGGCGATGGCGTCAGCCTCCTCGGGCTCGTCGGGGAAGAGGGCAGGGACGATCGAGACCGTCCAGCTGATGCGGTTTTCGGCCAGGATGTTGCCGTTCCGATCGACGATCAACCCGCGCGGGGCGCGGATCGGCTCGTCGCGGAATTGGTTGCCGGCGGCCACCAGTTCGTATTCGGCGGCGTCGATCACCTGCATCTTGAACAGCTTGGCCACCAGGGCGCCGAAGCCACTGAGGAACAGCCCCTTGAGCAAGAAGGCGCGCCGCGTGAGGAACACGGCGTCGTCCGGCCGGTTGTCGGCGTGCCGCCGTCTCCGATCCGCCGGGCGGACCAGCTCCATCCGCTTATGCCCGCGCCGCACGCCCCACCCCCATGCGCTCCATCAGCAGCACGAACAGGTACATCGGTGGCACCACCAACACGTTGAGCAGCGCCGTCAGGATGCCCAGTCGCACGCTCGCCAGGAGCGGGTAGCTCGTCCCGGCAAGGAGCGATACCAGCAGCGTCACGATGTGGTGGGCCAGCGTGGCCGCGACCACCGCCACCAGCGGGATGATCACGCCGCTGTGGAAGAGCCGTCGCCGCGCGAGCCCCCCGATCAAGGCGACCGGCACCAGTGCCAGCCCGTTGGACCCGAGCGGGTCGAGCGTCAGGACATCGAGCAGCAGCCCGAGCGGGAAGACCCAGAGGAGCCCCTCGGGCGTGCCCCGCAGCCCGCTCCAGACGAGCACGAGGACGAGGATGAGGTTCGGACCGATCCCGAGCACATTGACAATCGGGAACACCGTGATCTGCACAAACGCCGTGATAATGAGGATCAGCGCAAAGAAGAGGCGTGTCACCCTCGCCGCGTCGCCCTGCTCGTTGTCGGAAACGGACTGCCACCCATCCCGGCGAATCGTATCATAGGCCCTCTTCGGGCCACAAACGGATAGCGGGCCCGAACAGAAGCGCCGGCAGGAGTCCCTTGCGTGCACCACGCCACTTGGTCATGTCGTCAAACTTGATGAGGCCGGCGCCTCCGATGCTCCCGATGCGCGGCGGAGCACGACGGGATGACAACGCCGGTGCGCGGCACGACAATAGGTCGCCGGGCGAAACGCCGTGATCCGCATCGAGGAGGAACGATGAAGATTGCCTTCGTGATTTACGACGGGATGACAGCCCTCGACTTCATCGGCGCCTACGACCCGCTCACGCGCCTCAAGACGATGGGGTTCATGCCCGAAGTCTCCTGGGATATCTGCGCCTACACCGCGGAGGTGCGGGACGGCGCCGGGTTGCAGTTCACCCCCACCCGCGTCGGTGAGCCGCTGGCGGGGTACGATCTGGTCTACGTGCCGGGTGGCTTCGGCACCCGCACGCTGGTCCAGGACCCAGGGTTCCTGGCCTGGCTGGCGACCGCCCGCGACAGCCGCTGCCTGGCCTCGGTCTGCACCGGGTCGTTGCTGCTGGGGGCGGCGGGACTGCTCGCCGGACGCCGGGCGACCAGCCACCCATCCGCCTACGACGAACTGCGCGCCTACACGCCCCAGGTCGTGGATGAGCGCGTGGTGGACGAAGGGGACCTCGTCACCGGCCGGGGCGTCTCCAGCTCCATCGACCTGGGGCTCTATCTGGTGGAACGCATCGCGGGCCCGGAGGTCAAGTCCCGTATCAAGGCGCAGATGGACTATCCGTACGGCGCATAGCCGGGGAGGGCGCCATCCGAGAGGCCGCCAATGGGACACGATCGGGGGCATGAGGGGGAGCCGGCCCCGTTCCGGCGATCCACGGAAGGGGAGGAGCATCGCGTGGCAACTATCGAGGACTTCGAGAAGATCGACATGCGGGTCGGCCGGATCATCGAGGTCGAGGAGTTCCCGGAGGCCCGCAAGCCGTCCTACAAGCTGACCATCGACTTCGGTCCGCTCGGCATCCGCCGCTCGTCGGCCGGGTTGAAGCCGTACTACCAGCCGGAGGAGCTGATCGGGCGCCAGGTGGTCTGCGTGGTCAACTTCCCGCCACGCCGCGTGGCGGGCTTCCCGTCGGAGGTCCTGGTACTGGGGGCGATGCAGGCGGACGGCCGGGTGGTCTTGCTCCAGCCGGACCGCGAGTCGGAACTGGCCGCCCCAATCGCCTGATCGAGCATCCCACCGACCGGGGTGCCTAGCGCACCCCGGTCGCAACCAGGGCGAGGAGCAGCATGCCCAACCCGAGCCGGTAGACGACGAAGATCATCGTCGAGCGTGTCCGCAGGTAGCGCAGCAGGAACGCAATGGCCAGGTAGCCGACGATGGCCGCGGTGGCCATCCCGGCGAGGAAGACCTGTTCCTCCCCCGGGGCCAGCCCGGTCTCCAGGAGCGAGCGTGTCTCGAACACGCCCGCGCCGACGATGGCCGGTATACCCAGCAGGAACGAGAAGCGTGCCGCCGCGTCCCGCTGTAGCCCGCGGAAGAGCGCCGCGGTGATGGTGCTGCCCGAGCGCGACACCCCCGGCAGCAGCGCCAGCGCCTGGGCCAGGCCGACCACCAGCCCGTCGCGCCCGGTGACGCACTCGAACGACCGCTCGTGCTTGGCAATCCGCTCGGCCAGCGCAAGGAGCACGGCCAGCGCGATCATGAGGAGCGCGACGAGGACGATCGCGGTGTTTCCCCCGTCGCCACCGTGGAAGAAGGAGTCGATCGCGTCGGCCGCGATGAACCCGGCAATAGCAGCCGGGATCGAGCCGAGGAGGATGATCCAGCCCAGCCGCGCCATCGGGTCGGCCAACGGACGGCGCTCGATCAGCCCGCGCGGCACGGCCACGGCAATCTGAGCGATCTCCCGCCAGAAATACACCAGCACGGCAACCAGCGTCCCGAGGTGCAGGGCGACGTCGAACGTCAGGCCCGACTCCTCCCAGCCGAACAGCCAGGGGACGATGATCAGGTGGGCCGAACTGCTGATCGGCAGGAACTCGGTCAGCCCCTGGACGGCGCCCAGGACGATCGCGCGCAGGACGTCCACTTCAGTCCCCCACCTCTTCGGCCGACAGACCTCGCACGGCGCGCCAGGAGAGGCTCTCGCGCCACCAGTGGTAGAGGCCGACAAGCGTCACCGGGAAGTAGAGCGCAGCGTGGACGGCGATGGCGTACGAGAGGGCAGTCCCTCGCTCGATACCGACCGCCCCGGCCAGCGCCAGAAGGATACCGGCCTCGAAGGGCCCGATGTAGCCCGGGGAAGCCGGGATCAGGGTCGCCAGGTTCGCCACGGCGGTGACCAGGAGCACCGTTCCCGGACCGAGCCCCAGCCCGAAGCCCTCGGCGATCACCCAGTACATGGAGGCTTCCAGCAGCCAAGCGCCGAGCGACGCGACGGCCACCGCGATCAGGTCTTCCCGACGCCGCAGAATCGCCAGCCCGTCGAGGAAGGTGTGCGCCGCCTGCCCGACCGGCTCGGCGACCCGCGCCGGGAGCCGGCCCAGCCCCCGATCCAGCAACCACCGGCGCGGCCACTCGGCCGTCAGCACGATGAGCCCGACCAGCAGCCCGCCGAAGAGCAGCCCGGCAACCACCGCGACATGACGCACCTGCGCCGTCAGCGCCACCGACAGCGAGGCGACCAGCATGAAGCTCAGCATCGTCAGCCCGTCGAAGACCTTCTCGACCGCGATAGTCGCCAGCACCGACGACGCCCGCACGCCACGGCGGTTCGCGAGCATATACGCCCGCACCAGCTCGCCGGCGCGGAGCGGCAACACGTTGTTCGCCATAAAGCCGACGGTCACCACCGGGAAGAGGTCGCGCGGGGCGCAGCGGTGCACCGCCCGCAGCAGGGACGACCAGCGGATCGTTCGCACCCACAACCCGGCGAAGTAGAGGAGGACGGCCGGCAGCAGCAGCCAGTAGTTGGCGCGCGCCAGCGACGCCCCGATTTGGCCCAGATCCTGACCGTGGAAGGCGATCACCAAGAAGATGAGGCTCACGGCGCACCCGAGCCAGACGCGCGGCTTACCCACCCAGCATCTCCAGCCGTGTAGCGTGTCGTCGATGCCGCGCCCCGGTCTAGTCCGTGACGGGCCTCCAGAGTATACCGTCCCTACGCCTCACGACAGCAGTTCCATGAACTGCTCCATGCTGGCTCCCCCGTGGATACGAACCCGAGGGAGGAGTAGCGAGTCCTGCTCGGCCGTCGCACGGCCGCCTTGGGTGGTCACCGCGATCTCGTAGCCGGCGTCCCGTACCGCAGCCACGCTCCGCGCGTCAACGCGGCCGACCGGGTAGCAGAAGGCGCGCACCGGGTGACCCAGGTGGGCCTCGAGCACCTGCTTGCTGTCCACCGCTTCGGCCCGCACCTGCGCCTCACCGAGCGACGGGAGCTGGTTGTGCGATACCGTATGCGAGCCGATCTCGACAAGCCCCGATCGATCTATTTCCGCGATCATGTCCCAGGTGACGTAGGGCTCCTGATCCACCACGCCGGTGATGACGAAGAGCGTGGCCTTGAACCCGTACTGACGGAGCACCGGGAACGCGGTGGTGTAGAAGTCCCGGTAGCCGTCATCGAACGTAAGCACGATGGGCTTGGGCGGCAGGGCGCGGCGCCGCGCCCGGACATCGGCCAGTTCCCCGAGCGTGATCGGGGTGTAGCCCTCCTGCGCCAGCCAGGCCATCTGCTCGGCGAAACGCTCCGGACTGACCGAGAGATCGCGGCCGATCGGGTCACCCGGCCCCGGGTCGGGGCGGACGTAGTGGTACATCAGGATCGGGACGGGGACGACCTGCCCCTGCGGCTCCGGCGTCGGTGTCGGTGTGGGCGCCGGCGTCGGTGTTGCCGTCGGTGCCGGTGTGGGCGTTGGCGTCGGCCGTGGGGTCGTCGTCGGGGTAGCGGGCACGGGCGTTGCGATCGGGCGCCCGGGGGGCGCGGGCGTTGAGCTCTCCGGCGTGACCGGCCCCGCGGCGATCACGGGCAGGAGGAAGGTCGACGTGGGTGACGTGAGTAACGAGAGATTTGAGAGCGCCACGGCGAGCACCAGCAGGCCCAGCACCAGTCGGGGCCACACTGGCTCGCGCATAACTTTCTTCCCCTCCCGAGCAAGCAATGCGCAGTGCGCGAACGATCCGCCAGAATCCTACCGTCGCCAGCCGCGAGCCGTCGAGTCCCTATCGTAGCTGACATGTTTGACATGCATAGCCCATTTGGGGGCGGATGCGCACTGCGTACCGCACACCGACCTGCGACGCTGCGCAGCGTCGCGCGAGGTCCGGCACGCGCCGTCGGGACAGCTTCAACCGGCGGAAATCCGCGCCGGGGCGGGTCTCTCGTGCTATGTGCGGAGACGGGCAGGGGAGATGGACGGGTACTGCGCGGTACGCGCGTCTTGTCCAATTCGCGTAACTGGGTCCGGCGGGCACGACTGCATGGAACGTTTGTCAGGCTGGGTCGAGTAGACAAACGGGCAAACAGATGCTATCGTCTTTCTGGGTTGTTTGTGGGGTGGGGTGCATACGGGTGCCCCCTGGACGACCCATTTGATCGAACGGTGGCCTGCGGGGCCGGGAACGACGAGGTTCCCACAGGGTGCCCACGGACCCGGCCTTGTGGTCCATGCCCGTTGGGCGCCGCGGATGCGCCCGGTGCGTGGCCGCGACCCGTCGCCGCCACGTTCCCCGGCGAGCGCCAGTGGGCCCCGGGCAACGCTGGGCTCCCACAGGGCACCGCGGCACCATCATCCTCGTCACGCGATCCGCCCGGAAGTCTTTCGCCGGTGCACCGGGCGCGACGGACGCGCAGGCGGTGCGGGCCGGCAGGCCAGTATTGGGGGGGTCGCGGAACGAACGAGGAGCCGCCCCGATCGGCTCGATGGACATCCGATACGGCCATCGCGCCGGCTGGTGCGGAGCCTCGTAGCGGGCGCCGGCGCAGCACCAAGGCCCCAGTTCCGGCGCCACACAACGCCGCAGTACGGCGAGGAGGGAGGACGCGTGCGGCTGCTCCGATCGAGGCAGCGTCCGCCGCGCCCCGGCTAGCAGCGTGTGGCGACACCACCGGAGTCGGCGGGTGGAGGCAGTCGCCCGGCAACCTCGCCGAAGCGTGGTGTACGGCATCGTCCCACGCCTTGGGTCGCCTCGAACGAGGTAGCCACGACCATGAGGCTGCGACGGGCTCGGCACAACGCATGCCTGAACGAGAACTGCAGGGAGGACCGAAACCGTGGAAAACGAACGCAGCGAGCGCAGACCAACGTCGACGGAAGTGCGGCAACGCATCGGCCCGGCCATTCGCCGGCTACGCCAGCAACAAGGGCTGTCACTTTCCGACCTTGCTGAGCGCACCGGTATATCAGTGTCGTACCTGTCCAGACTCGAGAAGGGCCGCAGCGTCCCGTCGTTCACGCTGCTATCCCGGCTCGGCAACGAGCTCGGCGTCGACATCGGCTTCTTCGTCGAGACCGAGCGGGAAGCCCAGGACGTGGACCGCGCCCTCGAGGAGGAGCTCAGCAAGACCTCCATCCCAGAGGACGTCTGGCCCGAGATCTTCTCGCTGAGCATCGAAGCCCGGAAGGCGCTCCTCGACTACTTCGAAGCCCACGCCCGCGCCGGGGGGCGATAGGTACAACGTGTCTCGACCGGGGTGTGCCCGCAGGCACGGCCCGGTCGACTCCCCAACGCACACGATCGCACCGAACGCGCCAGGCGCGTCGGTGCGTTGGTGTGCGCCTGCGTCGCCACGCGTGATCGTCAGGATGTCAACCCCATGAGTGACACGCACGAGCGCTATATGCGCCTGGCTTTGGAAGAAGCGGCCAAGGCGAAGGCGGACGGCAACGGCGCCTACGGCGCGGTCGTCGTCCGCGATGGGCAGGTGATCGCCACCGGGCGTAATGAAGCGACCACCACGAGCGATCCCACCGCGCACGCCGAAACCATCGCCGTGCGCAATGCCGGCATCGCCCTTGGCACGCTCGACCTGTCGGGCTGCACCCTCTACGCGACCTTCCAGCCGTGCCCGATGTGCTGCGGGTCGATCCTGGTCAGCGGGATCAGCACGGTGGTCATCGGTGCGGTGCCGGACGACCCGGCACAAACCCGCTGGCCGACCTACTCGGTCGACCGGCTGGTGGAGTGGCTCGGCTACCAGGATCGCATCACCATCATCACCGGCGTCCTCGCCGACGAGTGCCGCGCGATCCTCCAGCCATAACCCAGGCGCTGACTGTATCGCCCCCGAAGGCCCGACCGGGGGCGTCAGCCGGCTGGGATCAGACAGGTCTCACATCCCGGCGTCAGGGGCCGCCGCCCGGCATGTGCCCGGGGCTCAAGCCCCGGGCTGACAAGGAAAGCCGGCTCAAGCCGGCTGGGGTGACACAGGGTTCGCGCGTCGGCATGATGGACCCCGCCGCTCGGTTCGTGCCCGGCGGCCCTAGCCCCGGGCACACGCCGAGCGCGTACACCCATGTAAGTTGTCAAACTCCATAATCTCCGTGCCGAAAAAAGCCCGTTAGAGCCGGCTGGGTTGCATTGTGCTCACCCTCAGATGACACGGTGCCCTCCGCCCGGCCTGTGCCGGGGGTGAGGCTGCCGCACTTCCTGTCAGCGCGCTTGGGGGGCGTTGCCCCATACCTCGACGCGGTGGCCGGCGCGCTCGCCGGACCAGAGTGGCACGGTGCAGGTGCGGCGGAGGAGGTGCTTCCAGAGGAGCGCGTTAGCGAAGATCGTCTCGTCGGCGCTGAAGAGGTCGAAGACGGAGCGGGACGCCACGAGGATGATCTTCCGCTGTGCCCGGCTGAGCGCCACGGTGAGGCGGCGTGGGTCCAGCAGAAACTCCCCGGCGGACAGGAGGTAGTCGCGGTCACTCTCGGTGGCGGAGACGACGATGGCCGTGCGCTCTCCGCCCTGGAAGCGCTCCACGGTGTCGATGGCGCTGAGAGCAATCGCGCCGGTGTTGGGGTCGATGCGGCTCAGCCTCGGGAGTGCGTCCTGAAGCGCCGCCCGCTGGGCGCGGTGCGGCACGACGACGCCCAGCCCACGCTCCGGGTCGAGGTTGTACACCGCCGGGTCGGCGAGCGCTTGGAGAATCGGCGTAATCAGCGCCTGCTCGAACGGGTTGCGCACCTGACTGCTGTCCTCGTCGTGGACGACCACGACCATCGGGTGCTCGGGCGACAGGACCGCGGCGACGAACGGGTCCGGGTGCGGGTGCGGCTCCAGCAGGTCACGCTTCTCCGAGAAGTAGGGGATGCCGTCCTGCTCGTAGACCTCGCGACGGAGGAACGCGGCCATGTCGGCGTGGAGCCGGAAGCTCTGGCTGAACTTGATCATCGGCGGATTGAGCTCACGCAGCGCCAGGAAGAGCGACTGGTAGGTGCGGAACTCCTGGAAGGTGCGGCGCGGCTCGGTGTCCCAGGCGTGATGCACGATCGGCGGGAGTTGACGGTGGTCGCCGACGACGATGAGCTGGCCGTCGGGCGTGAGCGGCAGCGCGGCCATAGCCGCCTCGGGCAGGCTCATCTGCGAGGCCTCGTCGAGCACCAGGCAGGTGAAGAGGTCGTGGCCGAAGAGGCTCTGGCTGCCCCACCGCTTGCTCACCAAACGGTAGACTGCTCCGGGTGTCGCGGCCGCAACGCACCAGCGCTCGCCCGCCAGTCGGTCCCAACTCCCTCTCTCGGCGTCAAGACGGATCGCCCCAGGGACATCTTCACGGAGCCGGATCTGGAAGAGCGGCACGCCGAGTAGCCGCGGGTCGAAGTAGCGCATGAAGAGGGCTCGGTCGCGACCGGCCAGACGGTCCAGGCGTCGCTGCGCCTCGGCGATCTGCTGCAGCGCGACCTTGGTCGCCGCGTGCGTCTTGCAGGAGACGAGCACACGGCACTCGCGCCCGGCCGCGAGCGCTCCCTGGATCCGGGCGAGCACGGCAAACCCAGTAGTGTAGCTCTTGCCGGTGCCCGGTGGACCCTGCACCAGCAGGACCGGGTCGGCGCCGTGTTCGCCGATGTAGGAGCGCTTGCTTTCCTCGAAGCCGTGGAGGTGTTCCGCTCTGTGGAAGGCATCGAGCCCGGCCAGGAAGCGGCGCTGGCCCTCGGCCGCGGCCTCCGGCCAATCCACTGTCGCGCCGTCGAGGTCCACCAGCCGCTCGTAGAGCGTGTTCGGTTCACCGCGCGCCAGTCCCTCGGAGACCTTGAGGGCGTAGTACCCGTTCCAGTCGTTCGGATCGGGGTCGAGGGTGTACACCTCGTCGTCCCGCAGTGGCTGGGCGAGGAATGAGGAGAAGACGAAGCCGTTCGACCATGACCCGCCGCGTGACCCGGCGATCTCGACCTCGACGACGGCATCCACGGCGCGGCCCTCGTCGTCCCGCTCGACCGTGATCCGCCGAATCCAGCCGCGCAACTGGTAGAGCATCTGCTTCGGCGTCGGGGTGAACGGCGTCTGCTCCGTCTCCGGCAGCCGGGAGTCCACATCCCAGCGCGGGCAGATGATGACCGAGTCTCCGGGTTTCAGGGTTGAGAGCGCCAGGACCTCATCCAGGTCGCCGTCAACGCCCTCCATCTCGCAGCGCAACCGGACCGTCTGCCCGACGATCAACCCCCACCAGTCGCTCGCCTCGCGCTGTTCCCGGGGCAGGCTCACCCGTTTGGCGTCCGGGTGTCGGGCGCGGTACGCCTGCTCGTACTCTGCCCGCAGGCGCGCCCGGTGCCCGGCCTCGCGCATCGCACGGCGGACCTCCGGCGACTGGTCATCGGCGCGGTAGCGCACCAGCAGCGTCTCGCCGGCCAGCACCCGGCGCTCGGGCGGGGCGAGCCGCGCACCCTTCCAGGCCCCGAGCTGGACGTGCCGCTCGATGATGACGAACTCCTCCATCGCCTGGCCCAGGGTGCGGGCTTTCTCCTCGAACGTCGCAAGGTCGGGGAGGCGGAAGCTGGTCTTGGTCGTCTGCCTGTTGCCGGGGAAGTCGGCGGCGATGTGCTCTATCGCCTCCAGGCGCCTGGCCTGGAAGCCGAGCAGGAGATCCCGCGTGGCCCGGCGATAGGGCGCGTAGTCGTCATGGCCCTTCTCCGGCGGCTCGGGCAGCTCACCCCAGGCGGCGTAGGCGTACTCCAGCGGGATGTGGCTGCCGAAGCGAGCGCGCCGGAAGTACCAGCGGTTCGGCCCCTCGGGGTCGGCGTCGTCGCGCTCCAGCTTGCCCCAGAAGTCGAAGAGCCGGGCGCGGAAGATCTCGCGGTACGGCTCGGGCGTGTTCCAGTCGAACTTCAGGTAGGCGGCGACGGCGTGGAGCGACTGGCACACCATCGGGTAGTTCTTCAGCTCGCGGATCTCCTGGTCCAGGAAGGTGACCAGGGGCGAGTCGAAGGCGGCGAGCTGCGTCACGAAGTCGTAGAGCGGGGTCGCTCCGAGGATCGCCTCGAAGTGACGCGCCAGGCCCTCGAGGAGCAGCCGCTGCTCGTGCCGGTCGTAGAAGATCAGGTGGATTGGCGCCTCGCGCTCGCCCCTCTCGTCCGGCGCGGCGAGGGCGACGATGGCGCGCACGGTGTCGCGGATCCAGCGGAGGAAGACCGCTTCCTCCTTGGCCGGGCTGTCGGGCGGTCCGTCGCTGATGTGGACGATGTTCTTCGTCCGCACCGGGACGCCGCGCTCATGTGCCACGACCCGCGCGCCGAGCAGATAGATGCGGTCGTGCAGGTAGTCGTGCTGGGCGTCGATGTAGACGCAGACCAGATTCGGATTGTGCTGGGCGTCGCGGTAGGGCAGCGAGCCGTAGCCCTTGCTCGGGATGACCGAGGGCGCCGGCATGTGCTCGCCCTTCCAGTGACGATAGCGACGCGCCCGGTGGACCAGCTCGTCCAGCCGTGGGCCGACCGGCCAGGTGGTGCCGAGCTGGCGGATCAACTCCTCCCGCCCCGCAGCCGGGATGAGGTCGCCGTTGGCGCCGTTCGCCGGCTGTTTGAGCAGCGCCAGGTCGCGCACGCGGTTGATGCCGGCCCGGCGCAGGGCTGTCTTGTCGAACGGCGTGAGGTGGGGCAGCAGCGAGAGGTCGTCCTGCTCGGCGCTCCACTTCATGCAGAACTCGTTGTAGAGGCAGCCGTCGCAGCGGTAGGTCAGGTGGAAGGGGAGGTCCGCGAAGTCGGCTTCGGCGACCCGCCGGGCCAACGACTCCGGCCCGGTTACCAGGTCGTGCACCGCCTCGCGGAAGCTGTCCGGATCGGGGATGATGTCGAGAAAGGCGTCGTCGATGCCGAAGATGCTCCGGGCTGCTTCGCGCTGGCGGGCGCGCTCTTCGGCTTCTTCTGCCCGCAGCTCCCGTTCGGTGTGGGGCGAGCCACGGTAGAGGACGGCAAGGTCGCAACGAGCACAGGCGATGCCGGCCTCGTCCAGGATCGCCCCCAGCATCTCCCCGTAGCAGGCCACCTGCAGCCGGTGCTCCAGCCGCGCGGCGGTGGAACTCTTGATGTCGGCGATCAGCGCGGTGAGGGCGCCGTCGTCGTCGCGAGCCAGCCGCAGGATGTCGACGTCGCCGCGCAGGTGCCAGTCGCCGATGGTCGCCGCCAGTCGGGGCTGGAACAGCACCACAGCCTCGCCCGGCGACAGATCACGGATGATGTCGAGCACGGCGGCGTTGTCCGGCTCACGGTCGCTAGCCCCATCCGGCGCCGCGAAGCGGACCGTGCGGGTAGTCGCCTCGATCGCCGCCTCCACACGCTGCTCGAAGGCGCGGCCGGAACGGGTCAGCAGCGGCGGGAGCGACTGGGGGACAACGTCGTAGTCGCGGAGGAAGCGGGACCCGGCCACGCGCTCATGCAGCCGCAGCCGCAGGTAGCGCCGGCACTGGTCCAGCCGGATGAACTGCGCCAGGTCGGTCGGCGCGATGAGCCGCCTGCCGTCCGGTCCCGGCGGCGCAGCCGGTGCCGGTGCCGCGGCCGACCTGTCCTGATTCGCCACGATCCGCGTCCCCTTCATCCACTCGACATGATGCCACGTGGACGATGCGTGCAGGGATGTGGGTATACATAATGGTAGCAAGTTGCCCCGAGAACCGGAAGGGCCGGGTGCGATGGGGTTGACCGCTCCACGCTAGCTGGGTGTGGGGTGGGTAGTGGGAGGGTGCGACGCCGTGGTAGGTGCCCGGTGTGGTTGTATGAGGAGTCTCGGCGGTGGTCAGGGCCCGGGGCTGAAGCCGCCGGGCTGACAACGAAAGCCCGCTAAAGCGGGCTGGGAATGACAGCAAGGGATACCGGGGTGGTGGGGAGCCCCACGGTACTCGGCCCGTGTCCGGGGATGGATGGTGGGACGGTTCCTACGCCGTGGCCCGTGCCCGGGGCTCAAGCCACCGGGCTGAGAAGGCGAAGCCCACTGAAGGGGCTGGAGACGCGGTGTCCGGCGGGGTGCTGGATCGGATCTGCCCGGGTGTGGTCATCGTAGCCCCTTCAGTGGGCTTACCCACTATTCAGCCCGGCGGCTTTAGCCCCGGGCCTGACCGGATGGAGGGAACCTAATACCTGGGTGTAAGCCCAGCTCCCCCAGCCGGCTTTAGCCGGCTTTCCTTGTCAGCCCGGGGGTTCACCCCCGGGCACGCGCCACCGCCGCAGGCCCTTGCGCCTCCATCCAATCCCATGCCGCGGCTCTGTACCGGCTACGTCGTCTCGATCACGCCCACCCCTACCCATACAGGCACGCGCTGATGGCGGCGGGGATGCTGGCGAGGCCGGTGATGGCGGAACAGCGGCCGTCGCCGAGCGCGGCCAGTTCGCGGCAGGCGGTGGCGGATTCCTCGGAGCGACCGGTTGCGATCACGTGGAGGGTCGGAAAAGCGGCGGCGTAGGCGTCCGGTGGCGGGCCGGCGGTGCGGAGGCCGTCGCTGAAGAGGAGGCCGACGCGCTCCTGTGTGCTGGCGCGGGACAGCTCGTCCAGGCCGACGCGGAGACCGAGGGCCAGGTTGGTCAACCCGCGCCCGGGGAGGGAGAGCACGCGGTCGATCAGGTGGTCGAGGTCGACGGGCTCGTCCAGGCGCTTGAGCACCGCCGCGTCGCGCCAGAAGGCGACGACGGCGAAGGGATCCGGGTCGACCCGAACGGCAACGGCGGCCAGCGCCAGTGCGGCCTCGTAGATGGCGGCGCCTCGCATCGAGCCGGAGACATCGAGCATCAGCGCGTAGGCGCGCTTTCGCGGTCGGCGGTCGATGACGAGCAGGTCCTCGTCGGTCACCTCCGGCCGCTCGAGGACGCGCTCCAGGGAGCGATCGAGATCCAGCTCGGCTGCCTCGCCCCGGTAGGGGACGCTGGTCAGGCGACCGGGGCCGGGATGTTGGTCGAGGTCGCGCTGAGCCATACGAACGACGACGTCGCGGGCGAGGCGGTCAACCAGCGCGCGGTGGTCGGCGTGTCCGGCAAGGTGCTGGATCTCGCCCAGAATCTCGCTCGGGAGCGGCGGACCGTCCGCCAGGGAGATTTCGAGCGCGGTGCGTGCCCCGGGCACGCGGCGGAGCGCACGGGTGACGTGCGGGTGGCGTTCGGCGAAGGCGCGGACGACCCGCTGGCTGGCGGGGCGCCGGGCTGCGGCGTCCAGGGCCTCGTCGCCGAGGTAGACGCGTCCGCTGCCGGTGGCTCCGACGTGGCTCGTCGCGGCGAGCTGGTCCGGCGGCCGGCTCATGGCGCGGCCGGTGCCGCCGCCATGCCCGGTTCCCGGGTGGGTGGGTGACTCGCGGTCAGCAGGGCGGCGGCCGGGGCTGCCGGGCTCGGGGTAGCTGGGTGTTTCCGGCCGGCCGTCCAGGACTGCGAGGACGATCTCCTCCACAATGCTGTCGGCGCTCCGGCGGGAGGATTCGCGCACCGCGACCTTGACCGCGAGTGCCGTGCGCGCGGCGGCCACGAGGAGCTGGCGCGACGCGACATCGTCCCGCGCGGGGCTGATGCGCTCGTCGCGAAGCCCGGCGAGTTGCCCTGCCACCAGCACGAAGTCGATCGCGCCGCGGACCGACGCGCCCATGCGTAGGTCGGGGTGGCGGCGCGTGCGCTGCACGACCTCGACCGCCACGTCCACCAACCAGCCGCCGGGCGTGCCGGTGCGCCGGGCGACGATTTCCCGCTCCTCCTCGGGCGATTGATAGTCGAGATGGACCCGGCAAAGCCGGTCGGCCACCGCTCCCGACAGGCGGTTCGTCCCAATGTTGTCGAAGGGGTTCATGGCTGCGACGAGGCGGAATCCGGGCGCGGCGCGCACGACGCCCAGGCGGGGGATGCTCAGCTCGCGCTCGGCCATGGCGGTCAGCAGCGTGTTGAGCGTGTCCTCCGGCACCCGGTTGAATTCCTCGATGTAGAAGATGCCGCCGTCGCGCATGGCGAGCGGCAGCGGGCCGTAGATGAAGCCCTCCGGAGTGTAGCCCTCCTGGAGCACGCGAACCGGGCTGTGGTGGCCCAGGATCTTGGCCGGGGTGAGGTCCGCGTGGCCTTCGACGAAGTAGAAGGGGACCCCCGCGGCTGCGCAGATGGCGCGTAGCAAGGTTGACTTGGTCGTGCCGGGCGGGCCTTCGAGGAGGACATCGCGCCCTGCCCCGAGGGCGGCGAGGATCAACTGCGCCTCCGTCCGGCGCCCGACCAGGTCGCGCTCGATGGTAGCGTAGATGCGGCGGATGTCCATGTTGCTCCTTGCCCTACCCGCACCGCAACGCGCGTGCCGGGCATGCCGACGGCGGGGTAGGTGCGAGGATGCGGCCGGGAAGGAGCAGTGCGATGCCGTACGTGGATCTCGACGGGCTGCGGATGTACTACGCCGAGCACGGGCGGCTCGACGGCCCGCCACTCGTGCTCCTGCACGCCTTCATGGCGACCGGCGAGCAGTGGCGGCGGCAGATCGACGCCTTCGGCGCGCGCTACCGGCTGATTGTGCCGGATCTTCGCGGCCACGGGCGCACCGGCAACCCCGGCGGACTGGCGGCGATGAACCACCGGCAGTTCGCCCGCGACGTGGTCGGGCTTTGTGGCGCGCTGGGGATCGACCGCGCGGCCTTCGTTGGGGTCAGTACCGGGGCGATGCTGCTGCTCAGCCTGGCACTCGAGGCGCCGGACCTGCCGCAGGCCCTTGTCCTGGCGGGCGGCACCCTCCGCTACGATGCGGACCTCCGCCGCTGGTGGCGCACGATGACGCCTGAGTCGGTCACGCCCTCGATCGAGCGTGCCCGTGCGATGCATACCGCGATGGGGTTCGAGCACTGGCGCCTGGTGGCCGAAGCCTGGATCGCGCTCAGCCAGCACGCGCACGAGGAGGACTTTCCCGAGCCGGACGAGATCAGGGAGATCCGGGTGCCGACGCTAATCGTGCACGGCGACCGGGACCGGTACTTCCCGGTGGCGATCCCCGTCGAGCTCTACGGGCTGCTCCCCGACGCCGAGCTGTGCATCCTCCCGAACACCGGGCACTTCCCGCAGGCCGACCGCCCGGAGTGGTTCAACGACATCGTGCTCGACTTCCTCGCGCGGCGGAGCTGAGTGGGCCGCCTTATTGCGCCTTGCGGGCGATGGTCAGCCGCCAGCCCCGCGTCGCCTTCCGTTCCTGACGCTGCTCGAAGAGCAGTTCGTCGAGGGAGCCGGAGCCGCCGCCCAACAGCGCCAGGCTGAGGAACCCGCCCAGGAGTGCCAGGTCGTACTCGTAACCTGGCACAAGCCCCTTGGTCCACTTCATCCGGAAGACGATGAAGAGGAACTGCCCGGCGAAGAGGAGGGCGATCGGGCGCGTGAAGATCCCGGCGAGGAGGGCAAGCCCGCCGAAGAACTCCAGGCCGCTGACGAAGCGGGCAACCCGCTCCGGCGCGGGGACGCCCATCGACTCCAACGCTCCGGGGAGCTGATCCTTCGGTTGCTCGAACACCTTCTGGTGCCCGTGGGCCACCATGATGATCCCGAGGATGATCCGCAGCGGGATCGGCGCCAGGGTGGCCAACCGGTGGACGAGAGACGGACTCATGTGCGCACCCCTTCCAGTCTCGACATAGGCCGCTGCGGCCCCTCTGCAATCCGGTGGCCACCGCCCGCGGCCCGCGCAGCCGGGTATTTCGAAGAAATCTGAATTAATACCTTGACAACAGAACAAAATAGCGCTACCCTGGGCGGCGGATCGGCGGCCTGTGGTAGAATTCGTCTTTTCCGGTGCGGGCGGACCGTGGCGCGCGAGCCGACCGCGTGGTGGTGATCCGCGGCAGGGCCGGAAGATGAAGGGACGGAACCGTGGACGCAATCGTGGCGGAGCACCTGAGCAAGACCTATCCCAAAGGCGTCCGCGCGGTCGAGGATGTTTCGTTTCGGGTGGCGCCGGGGGAGATCTTCGGTCTGCTCGGCCCGAACGGGGCGGGCAAGTCGACGACGGTGCGCATGTTGGCCACCCTGACCAAGCCGGACGGCGGCACTGGCAGCGTCGCCGGGCACGACATCCGGCGTGACCCGGCGGGGGTTCGCCGAGCGCTCGGGTATGTGGCGCAGGCTTCGGGCGTCGACAAGCACGCCACCGGACGGGAGAACCTCACGCTCCAGGCTCAACTACACCGCGTCCCGCGCAGTGAGATCCGCCAGCGGGTCGACCGCGTTCTTGAGTGGGTGGGACTGACCGACGCGGCCGACCGGATGGTCCAAACCTACTCCGGCGGGATGAAGCGCCGGCTCGACATCGCGCTCGGCCTGGTACATGAACCGGAGGTGCTCTTCCTCGATGAGCCGACTACCGGGCTCGACCCCGAGACGCGCGCGGCGCTCTGGGAAGACCTGCTCCGGCTGAAGCATGAGCGCCGCCTGGCCGTGCTCCTGACCACCCACTACCTGGACGAAGCCGACCGCTTGTGCGACCGGCTGGCGATCGTCGACCGCGGGCGGGTGGTCGCCGAGGGGACCCCGGCGGAACTGAAGGCCGCGATCCGCGGCGACCGCGTGACGCTCGAAGTGGAGCAGCGGCCTGCGGAGGCGGCCGCGGTCCTGGCGCCGCTCGACGGCGTGCTCGACGTCGTGCCCAACGGCCGGGAGGTGGTTGCCCGCGTGCTTCACGGGGCGACGGCCATCCCGCAGTTGGTCACCGTGCTGGAGCGTGCCGGGATCACCGTCCAGTCGGTGGCGCTACACCGGCCGTCGCTGGACGACGTGTATCTCTTCCATACCGGTCACCGGATGATCTCGGACACCCTAGCCCCGGAGCTGGTTGGGCAGGGGGAGGAGCGGCGCTGATGGGCTTCGTGATGGACACGCTGTACCTATTGAAGCGGCACACGCTGGCGACGGTGCGCATCCCGATCTGGGTCTTCATGTCGCTGGTGTCGCCGCTGATCTGGCTCGTGCTCTACGGGCAACTCTTCCGGCGGATCGTCGAGCTGCCGGGCTTCGGGAGCGGCTCATACATCCAGTTCCTGACGCCCGGAGTCGTCGTCATGCTGGCCCTGTTCAGCGCGGCCTGGGGCGGGATGGGAACGCTCCAGGACCTGACCGACGGCGTGATGGACCGGATGCTGGTCACCCCGGTGAGCCGCGCGGCGTTGATCGCCTCGCGCGTGCTCCACACCGCGCTGACGGTGGCGGTGCAGGCGGCCATCATCCTGGTCGTCGGGCTGGTGATGGGCGCGCGGGTGCCGGGCGGCATCCTTGGCGCCGTCTCGGTGCTCGGGGTGTCGGCCCTGCTGGCGGCCGGGATCTCGGCCGTGTCGAACGGGCTGGCCCTCATCACTCGGCGCGAGGAAACGCTGATCGCGATAGTGAACTTCTTCGCCACCCCGCTCGTCTTCCTGTCGTCCGCCTTCATCGCCACGGCGCTGATGCCGGGCTGGATCCGCGCCATCGCCCGGGCCAACCCGGTCAACTGGGCGGTGCAGGGTGCGCGCAACGCGATGGAGGGCGCGGACTGGGGCGCGGTGGCGAGCTACGGCCTGCTGCTGACCGCCTTCACCATTGTCTGCGTGCTCTTCGCGACCCAGGCGTTCCGCCTCTACCGCCGGGCGATGTGAGGGTGGTGCGTGGTGAGTGATGCGTGATGCGTAGTGCGTACTGCGTATTGGGTGGGACCTGTCGTGGTAGGCAGGTGACCTCTCGACCTCGAGACAGACCCATGACGCTCCTATGTCATCCTGAGCGGAGCCGGCCGCCGCTGGGCGGCGGGCGGCGCAGCGAAGGATCTCTCCACTGAACGGTGGATCTGACGTGAGATCCTTCGCTCCGCCGGGTGCGGCGGTCAGCCGCACCCGGCTCCGCTCAGGATGACAACCACTCCCTCGTCCAGGGGGCACGGCCCGGCGTGGGATGGCAGAGGCTCACGCGGTCAGCCGATACGGGTATTGCCCGATCAAGGCCCCGTCGCGTACCCCGCATCGCGTGCACCGAGTCCTGACTACCCATCACGCAACACGGACCACGCACTAGACATCCATCAGGACACTGTTGACGCGCTCCAAGGCGACTTCCAGGCGGGTGCGCTCGCGCACCACGACGCGCTGGACCTCCAGGTCCCAACCCGGCGCGCGGCGCACGGCGGCCAGGAGCGCGAGGTAGCCGGTGAGGGTGTGGATCGCCTCGGCGAGCACCTCGGCCGAGAGCCGGTCGTCCGGCAGCGTCTCAGGGAGGAAGCCCACCGAGCGGTCGGTAGCGCTGGCATGAAGCAGCTTCGCCTGCCGGGCGAGGGCGGCGAGGCGCCCTGGGTGTGGCCAGCGGCGGCGGTCGGTGGCGGGGGCAGCCAGGGCCTCGGCGGCGATGCGGCGGAACTCCCGCGCCAGGCGGAGACGCCGCTCGGGTGCAGTCTGCGCACGCTCGATGTCGAGGAGCGCCTGCCACTCGACAGGTCGGCTGTGCCGGCGTGTTTCCCGGTCGAGCGGCGGAAGCGTGTCGGACCAGCCTGCCCCGCGGGCGATGGTGACGCTGCCGACGGCTACGATGAGGGTGAGGGTCAAGGGGACGATTGGGGCCAGGTCCAGGAGAGCGGCGATCCCCGCGGCCAGGAGCACGGTGGCAACAACCAGACCGGCGCTGGGCACGAGCACCAGGCGAGGGTGCGCCAGGGTATGGATGCGCGGCTTGGGTCGGTTCCGCATCGTCGTCTCGCCTCCCGGCCTGGCTCCTATTGTAGCAGCCGGCGGGGTGGACACTGGTTTATCGCTCGTCGTCCGTCCCCGCGGCGAAGGGGCCGGCCGGGCGTGCGTCAGCTACGCGGAGGATCTCCTCCGCGGTGCGGACCGCGCGGCGGCGCTCCCACCAGGTCCAGGGCGCCGGGCGGCCGGTGAGCCGCCACCAGAAGTCGGCGAGCCGTATCGTCCAGGGCAACCGGGCGCGCATGAGCAACCCTCCGTCGTCCCCATATCACCAGCCGATAGTGGCGGCATGCCCGCGGGTCGCTGTGGCGGACTCGGGTCAGAAGGACGGCTCCAGCGACTCGGCCACGACGGCGTGCCAGGTCTCCGGGCGCCCGCCGTGCTGGGCGCGGAGGAGCCGTACGCACTCCGTGACGACCTCGTCGGCCGTAGCGGCCTGGCAGAGCATGACCGTCTCGCGCCCCGTGGATCCCGGCGAGTCCCTGACCAATACCCAGATCGAGCCCTGCGTTCCCGGGATTTCCTGGATGACGAGATCGGTTCCATCGCCCTGAGGGTGGCGGAACCGCTCACGCATGATGTCATCTCCGATCTGAGGGTGGGCCGGGTGGACGGCGTCGTGAGCCGGCGCAGCCGGCACCCTCGTCCCTGCAGAACGGGTGCCACGCCAGGGAGCGTGGGAACGGTGTCCGCGATACAATCTGACAACAGTGCTCCGGTGGTGGGGTGCACGCTGTGAGGAGACCGCGCAGCCATGGCCGGACCTCGGGTGCGGTTCGACCCGGAGATCAACTACTATCAGGTGCTCAACGTCCCGTACACGGCGACGCGGGCCGAGATCACCCGTGCCTATCGCACTCTGATGCGGTCGGCGCACCCCGATCGGGCACATACGGAGCCGGAGCGGAAGAAGGCGGAAGAGCGGGCGAAACTCCTCAACGCCGCTTATGCCGTGCTCGGCAAGCCGGAGGTGCGCCGCGAGTACGACGCCGCCATCCGCCAGCGCGCAGTCTCCGACGCGCTGATGCAGCGCTACACCGGCAACATGCCGGGCCGTCCCTCCCCCTTCATGAACCGGGCGCCGGTCTCGCCGCAGGCGCGGCGTGCCCAGCAGCGGGCCAGCCGCTCGGCACTGCTGCACTTCCTGCTGATTACGGTCCTCTTCCTGGCCGCCATCGTCGCCGTGGTGCTCCTGGTGAGCCTCGTGCCTCAGGCGGTCCAGGCGCTGGTGGGGTGAGCGGGCGGGGCCGAGCGATCCCAGCCCTGTGGGAAGACGTATCTCGCCTGACAGCGTTTCGGTCACTGGATCATCATTACGCTGCCCGCGCGTCAGATGCCGCACGATGCGCGGCGGCATCTCACGTGCCTGCGGATCTGGCCATGTCGCGGTACGATCAGCGGCGCGACATGCGCCGTGGGCACAGCGCGGCGATTCCCGAATATGCGATCATGAAGTGACTGGGTGCGGCGCGCCCGGGGGTGGTGTGCCTGATCTGGTGAAGGAGAGGGATGCGACCGTGGATGGGGAGGAGAGAGGGGCGATTCCCAAGGAGGCAGAAGTCGTAGTCATCGGGGCTGGAGTTGCCGGCTGCTCGGTCGCGTACCAGCTCGCCATGCGCGGGAAGCAAGTCGTGGTGCTCGACAAGCGCGGCATTTGCTCCGGCGCCTCAGGCCGTAACGGCGGGTTGACCGGTGCCGGGTCGTCGCTGCACTCGGCAGCGGGCCGCGCCGTTTACGCCCTGACCCGCGAGAACCTGCGGATGCTGCAGGAGGATCTGGCGCGAGAGCTGGACGACGACTTCTCGCTGCGCCTGCCTGGCACGCTCGACATCGCCACCACCGAGGAGCAGTACGCGCACCTCGAGGAGAGTGTGCGGCGGCAGCAGGAGCACGGGATCGACGTGGAACTGCTGGACCCCCAGGAGGTGCGGGACCTGGTGCCGGTGGTTTCGGATCAGATCCTCGGCGCGAAGCTCGCGCGCGGGCACGGGCATCTCTGGCCGTTCCAGCTCGTCCACGCGCTGGCCCGTGGCGCGCGCCACTACGGGGCGCGCTTCGTGACGCACACGCCGGTCACGCGCATCCTGACGAGCGACGGTGCGGTCGCAGGGGTGGAGACGTCCGCCGGGACGATCGCGGCCGGGACCGTGGTCGTGGCCGCCAACGCCTGGACGCCCCAGCTTCTGCCCGACCTGCCGCAGGGAGCGCTGGTTCCGGCGCGAGGGCAGATCCTGGTGACGCAGCCGGTGCCGCCGGTTCTGCCGTACCCGTTCGGTACCAACTTCGACAAGGAGTACGGGCGCCAGACTCCGACGGGGCAGATCCTCTGTGGCGGCTTCCGCCGGCTGGACGAGAACGAGGGGCTGGGCCTCTACGCCGAGCAGACGACGCCGCCGGTGCTCGGGGGCATCGCCGGATGCCTGACGTCCCTCTTCCCGCGGCTCGGCCCGCTGCGCGTGGTGCGCGCCTGGGCCGGGATCATGGGCTTCACCGCGGATGGCCTGCCGCTCATCGGCCCCTATGGAGACACGAAGGGGCTGTATGTGGCCGCGGGCTTCAACGGCGGCGGGTTCTCCTGGGCCGTGGCGACGGGGAAGGCCCTGGCGCAGTTGATCGTCCAGGGAATCAGCGCGTTCGACCTCACGCCGTTCGACCCGAACCGCTTCGCGCGTGTCGGCGTGTCGTGGGAGAACCCCTTCACTGCCGGGGAGCGCAACAACCCGCGCGGGGTGATCTCCGGGGCGTGAGCGCGGCGGCGTGCGTGGCCGCGTTCCTCTTGGAGTGCGGCGGCCACAGCCGCCGCTGTCGTGAGGCGTGGAGCGATCACGGCCAGAGAGCGTCGGCAACGTCTGACGGGTCCGCGCGGCTGACACGCGCCCGTGATCGATGGTGCCAGACGAGCTCCGAGGGTGTACGCGGTCGGCACGTGCCCGGGGGTGAACCCCCGGGCTGACAAGGAGAAGCCGGCTGAAGCCGGCTGGGGGGTACGGCCCAGACCCCGTTGATAGGGTCTTCGCGGCGCGGTGCGTGCCCGGGGCTAAAGCCGCCGGGCTGCATGGTGGGTAAGCCCACTGAAGGGGCTGCGATGGCTACCGACCGGCGTATTCCGATTTGGCCACCCAGCGGAGCCAGCGCCCCAGACCCTTCAGTGGGCTCTTGATTGTCAGCCCGGCGACTCTAGCCCCAGGCACACACCGTTCGGTGTGCTCCGTCTCACCGGAGGCTGAACCCCAATCGGTCCCCAGCCGGCTTCAGCCGGCTTTCGTTGTCAGCCCGGTGGCTTGAGCCCCGGGCACAGGCCGCCGTGCTGGATCCTTCACGCGACCCCCTGGGTACTGGCTACGCGCTACGTGGCTCCCGGCTCCCGCGATCCGGATCGCGGTTACTTCCCAATGCAGAAGCGGGCGAAGATTTCGTCGAGAATGGTCTCGCTGACCTGCTCGCCGGTGATCTCACCGACGGCGAGGAGGGCATCGCGCACGTCCACCGCTACCAGGTCCAGCGGGATGGCGTCGTCCAGCGCGGCGCGGGCTTGCCGGACGCTCTCCAGGGCGCGCGTGAGGGCCTGCTGCTGGCGCAGGGTCACCAGCGCCGGCGCGGCTCCCTCGGCGGCCCTGGCGATGAGCGCCTCGGCCAGGGTCGCTTCGAGCTGGGCGATCCCGTCGCCGGTGCGGGTGGAGACTTCCACCACCGGAGCGCCGGGGAGGAGGGCGCGGATCTCTTCGTGGTCGTGGCGATCCGGCAGGTCGCGCTTGTTGAGGACGAGGACCAGCCGGTCGTGGCCGTCGGACGCGACGCGGCGCTGCAGCAGGTCTGCCACGCGGAAGTCGTCCGGGGTGGGCGGCATGCTGCCGTCGAGGACGAAGATGGCCAGCCCGGCGGTGTCCAGCGCGCGGCGCGAGCGGTCGATGCCCATGCGCTCGATGATGTCTTCGGTGTCGGCGATCCCGGCGGTGTCGATCAGCGTAGCGGGGATGCCCTGGAGGTTGATCGACTCGGCGATCACATCGCGGGTCGTCCCGGCGATGTCGGTGACGATCGCGCGCTCGGCGCGGAGCAGCGCGTTGAGGAGGCTCGACTTGCCGACGTTGGGGCGGCCGACGATTGCGATCTGGACGCCCTCGCGGTAGAGGAGGCCGAGCCGGGCACCGGCGACGACCTCGTCGAGCGCCGCCTCGGCGCGGGCGAGGGTTCCGGCGAGGTCGAGCGGCGGGACTTCGTCCTCCGGGAAGTCGGCGGAGGCGTCGAGGTAGGCGAGTGCTTCGATTAGCGCCTCGCGGGCCGGGCCGAGCCGTCCCACCATGCGGCCGCGCAGTTCCCCCACGGCCAGGTCCAGTGAGTCGGGGGTGCGGGCGGAGACGACCGCCATGACCGCCTCGGCCTGGGCCAGGTCGATCCGGCCGTTGAGGAAGGCGCGGAGCGTGAACTCGCCGGGTTCGGCCTGGCGAGCCCCGGCCGCCAGCGTCAGCCGCAGCACTTCGCGGACGACGAGCGGGCCGCCGTGGCAGGAGATCTCGACCACGTCCTCGCGGGTGTAGCTCCGCGGTGCCGCCATGCGGGCCAGGAGCACCTCATCGACCACGCGCTCGTCGCGCGGATCGACGACGTAGCCGTAGTAGAGGCGGTGGGAGTCGAGCCGCGCGACGTCGACCGGGCGCAGGTTTCGGCCGCGACGGAAGATGCGGCTGGCGATCTGGTCGGCGTCGGGGCCGCTGATGCGGACGATCCCGATACCCCCCTCACCGAGGGGCGTGGCGATGGCACTGATGGTGTCGGCGTACATCGTGGTGGCGGTTCCTCGGTGATGGTATGGGTGGACGTCAACGGCGACGTGGCCGGGCGGGGCGGCGCTCGATCCGGGCCAGGAACGCCTCGACCGCCTCGCGGGTCGGCACGGCATCCGGGCCGTGGCCCTGCACGCGCAGCGCGGCCGCGGCCGCGGCCATGCGGGCGGCAACGGTCGTCGGCTGGTGTTCGGCGCGCAGAAGGAAGAGGGTGGCGGCGAAGACATCCCCGGCGCCGAGGTCCTCGACCGTCGGCACCGGATAGGCCGGCACCTCGATCACCCGGCCACGGTCGACCACCTGAGCACCCTCCGCGCCGCGGGTGACGACGGCGATCCCCCGCGCACCGACGGTGTTCAGCGCGTCCCGCGCCAGGGTGTGCTCCTCGGAGTTGACGACGATCGCGTCGAGGCGGCTGAGGATCTCGTCGGGCAGGCGCAGCGGCTGGAGTGACACCCGGTGCTGCCGGCTGGTCTGCCACTGGCGCATCCAGCCCTGGGGCGTCGCGCCGAAGTAGTCGGGGCTGAGCCGGCCGGCCTGGCGGGCGTCGATCTCCTGGGCGACCGGGGCCAGGTGGATGACGCCGGCCGAACGCCAGGCGGGCGGCAAGCCGGTGAGATCGATCGGCCCGGCCCAGGAGTGGACCGTCTGCTGGCGGCGACCGGCGACGATGACGTTGGTGAACACGGTCGGCGCGGCGGCCGCCTGGACGATGATGTCGATCTCCGCGGCATAGCGGGCGAGGGCTTCGGTGATCTCGGGGCCGTGCTGGGTGAAGTTGCCCCGGGTCAGGATGGCCGCGCGCAGCCCGAAGCGTGCCGCGGTCAGTGCGGCGTAGAGGGCGGTGCCTCCCAGGCTGACGGAGCCGTTCGGGTTCCGGTCGACGGTCACGTGACCAATGACGAGGTAGTCGGGCGTCTGCTGGGCGGCCATGCGTCCATCCATCTCTCAGGCGTCAGGAGCGCCGTGAGCGCAGCGGTTCGTGTCGCTCGTGCCACGCAGGCGACGCGAGCGTGGGAGCCGGCACGGGACCGGTGCTCCCGCTGCGACGCTGCTGCGTGGGTGCTATTTCGGGTAAACCGTGACGCGCCGGAGAGCCCCCTCGCCGCTGCTGGAGGTGGTCACCTCCGGGTCGTCGCGCAGGGCAACGTGGACCACGCGACGCTCGTTCGCGGGCATCGGCTCGAGCGAGATCGGCCGTTTGTTGCGAGCGACCTGCCGGGCCACCCGCCGGGCCAGGTTGATGAGGGACTCCTCGCGCCGGGACCGGTACCCCTCGATGTCCAAAATGACGCGTGTCCACGTGTCGAGGCGCTTATTGACGAGGACGTTGACCAGGTACTGGAGCTGCGCCAGGTTCTCGCCCCGTCGGCCGATCAACATCCCCAGGTCGCGGCCGTGGACATCAATGAAGACCGTGGGGGGCTCGTCCGGGCCGATCGGGATCAACGAGGGGTTGTCGACCGCCAGCACGGTGCATTGAAAGCCCATGGCGGTGAGCAGCTCGTGGACGATGGACTTGACCACCTGCTCCGTCTCGGCGTCGACGCGCGGAGCGTTGGCCGGTTCCGGGAACGGACGGCTCATCGGGCGGGCACCGACGCTGGGCCGCGTCGTGGTCCCGCTCCCCTTGCCCCGGCCGCGCGACGGGGCGCCGTCTTTGGCAGTGACGCGGACGAGGGCTTCCCCATCCTCCTCATCCGATGAATCCATCAGGATCTCGATGTGGACCTGATCGCGCGTGCGGCCCAATTGCTCCAGGGCCAGCCGCACGGCTTCTTCGACCGAGCGGGCTTGGATTTCAACGCTCCGCATGCGGATTCGATCCATGCTCTGCCCGACACCTTTCTCCTCCTGGGTCCCGGTCCGGGGTCAATCACCTTCCGCCGATGAGTCGCGCTTCGACGGACGGGACTTGCGAGGCACCAGATCGGGACGCGGGGTCCGGGGCGGGCGCGCTGCGGCCCCGGCGTGCTGCTTCGTCGTCCCAGCGCTCCCGGCAGCCGTTGGAGTGGAGACAGGCTCCTCCTTCTCCTGCACGGGGCGTACCGCGCCGGCGCGCTTTGCGGACTCCGCCATCTGCTCTTGAAGGCGCCCGTTCATGCGGGCAAACCAGCTATTCTTAGCCTGCTCCCGCGCCGCGGCCCGCTTGGCCGGGTCCTGGTAACCCAGGCGGCGGTGCTCCGGCAACTCAGGCAGGAACGGGAGCCAGTCGCGCATCGACCCCCAGCCGGTGATAAACCACTGCTGAACGACGCTGTACAGCGCCGACACCGCCCAGTAGAGGACCGGCCCTGCGGGGAAGTTCCAGCCGAAGGCGACGACCATCAGCGGCATGAACGTCATCATGGTGTTCATCATCTGCTGCTGCGGGTCGGTGATCTTCCCCTGGCCGGCGGGGCGCGTCATCTTGGTCTGCACCAACTGGAAGAGGCCGGCCATGATCGGCAGGATATGCAGCGGGTCGGCGGTCGCCAGGCTCGGCAGCCACATGAAGCCCTCGCCCCAGATGCCGGTCCCGGCCTGGGACAAGCTGCGGATGGCGAAGTAGAGCCCGAAGAAGATCGGCATTTGCAGGAGCATCGGCAGACAGCCTGCGGCAGGGTTGATGCCGTGCTCCTGGTAGAGTTTCATGGTCTCCTGCGAGAGCCGCTGGCGGTCCTTGCCGTACTTCTTCTGCAGTTCCTTGAGCTTGGGCTGGATCTCCTGCATCGCGGAGGTGGAGCGCACCGCCTTGATGGTCAGCGGCAGGAGCGCCGTCTTGAACAGGATGGTAAAGATGATGACCGAAAGCCCCGCGCTCCCGGTGTAATCCGCGAGGTAGCCCAGGCCGAGTTCGATCAGACCGACGAACTCTCTCCAGAGTGGCAAGTGAGAATCCTCCTAAAGAGACCGAAGCTCACGCGCAGAGCCGCGAACGGGCAGGCTCACCGGCGATCAACTTACTCGACCGGATCGTACCCGCCGCGCGAGAATGGGTTGCAGCGCAGGATCCGCCAGGCCGACATCCATCCACCCTTGATGATACCGTACTTGGCGATGGCCTGGTAGGCGTACTCCGAGCAGGTTGGATAGAAGCGGCAGCTAGCGGGGAGCCCCGGAGAGATGACGCGCTGGTAGAAACGGATGCTCCAAAGCGCGAGTGTCTTCATTCGGGTGTGCCTCGGGTGTCAGATGCCGGCGGTACAGGTGCTGCCGTTTGCAGCTTGGCCCGCGCCGTCAGCGTGGTTATCGCATCGAATATCTGGTGATACGTCACGTCCGGGGACGCTACGGCGCCGCGGGCGATGAACACTATATCGTACCCCTGGCGGAGGCGAGGGTGCAAGTGCCGCACGGCCTCGCGCATCCAGCGTTTGACGCGGTTGCGCGCGGCGGCCTTGCCGATCCGTCGACCGACGGCGAAGCCGTACCGGTTGTGCTCGAGGTCATTGGGCAGGACCGCCATGACCACCAGCGGCGTGGCCCAGGAGCGGCCCTGCTTACGTACGCGCTCAAACTCGAACGGTCGACGGAGGCGCAGCGCCCGCGCGATCATGAGCCGTCGAATCAGCGCTGGGTCGGCTTCTTCTCGTTCGATACCGTCAGCTTCCAGCGCCCCTTCTGCCGCCGTGCCGCCAGCACCGCCCGGCCTCCGCGCGTCCGCATCCGGCGGAGGAAGCCATGCTTGCGCTTGCGGGGGATGCGCCGTGGCTGGTACGTCCTCTTCGGCACCCTCGCTACCTTTCAGCTGATGGCCAGGTCGTTGACACGCTGACAACAAAATGACCTTGCGAGCCACGCGCAGAGCGCAGCCGCAACGGCCGCGGCCATTATACGTTTCACTTGCAGGAGGTGTCAATTCGGACCGCCGCCGGGGGCGCGGCAGGTCCGCCGGGAGGGGGGAACCGGATTGGTTGGGGGACATCGCGCAGCGCTCGGCGGGGCCGCGGCTCGCGGTCGGCGGGCACAGCAGCTACGCGGCGCACGCGCGCTCGTGCTTGCGCTGGTGTTCTGTCTGGCCTTGGGCGCGCTCCCCGGGCTGGCACCGTTGCCGGCCGCCGCGGATGAGGCACCTCCCACCTCCATCTTGGTGTCCCTTACGCCGGAATTCGGTGCGATCCCGGAGAGTATCACGGACCTGCTCGGGGAGCCCGCGGCGGTGGTGCCCCTCGGCCCAGCCGGGCTGTACCGAGTTGACCTGCCGGCCGGGACCGATCCGGATGCGGCGGCGGCACGGCTGGCCGCCGCGCCGGGGGTGCGCTACGCCGAGCCGGATCGGACGTTCGTTGCCCCGCTGTCACCGGCCGGGCTCCTCGCGAATGGCGACACCCTGGGGGATTGGGGACTGCGGCGCATCGGTGCACTGGACGCATGGCGGATGACCGATGGCGCGCCGGTCACCGTGGCCGTCCTCGACACCGGGGTCAGCCCCGATCACCCCGATCTCATCGGCCGCGTCCTTCCTGGCTGGAACTTCGTTGACGGGAACGCCGACACGCGCGACGACGCCGGGCACGGCACCTTCGTGGCCGGGATCATCGCCGGACGAGCGGACGGCGGTGCGCCGGGTGTGGCGCCCGGTGCCCGGATCTTGCCGGTCAAGATCCTCAACCGCGATGCGGTCGGGTCGACCGCGAACTTCGTCGCCGGCATCGTCTACGCCGTCGATCAGGGTGCGCGCGTCATCAATATCAGCGCGGACGGCATCATGGACTCCCAGGCGCTCTTCGACGCGCTGCGCTACGCGGAGGAGCGCGGGGTGGTCGTCGTCGCCTCGGCCGGGAACGAGCCGAACGGCCGATGGAACTACCCGGCGGCGGTGCCGACGGTGCTTGCGGTCGGCGCCAGCACGCCGGACGACCAGGTCGCGTCCTTCTCGTCCTATGGTGCGTTCGTCGACCTCATTGCGCCCGGCGTCGACGTGACCAGCACCTGGTGGAGTCCCGAGGGTGGCAACGGTTATCTGACGGCTGGGGGCACGTCGGCATCAGCGCCCTTCGTCTCCGGCGCGGCCGCGCTCGTGCTGGCCGTGCGCCCCGACCTCTCCCCGGCCGGTGTGCGCCAGATCCTCTTGGAGTCGGCGCACGCGACCGGCCCGGACGGCATCGATGCGTTCAGCGGCTACGGTCGGTTGGACGCCGGGCTGGCGGTCCGGATGGCGATCTCGGCCGCGTACGCGGCGGAGGGCCAGGTCTCGGGCGTGGACGACGTGGACGGGCCGCGGCTCCGCTTCACCGCTGAGGGCTTCGCGCCGGGGGAGGCGGCAACGGTCTGGCTCACGCCCCAGGACGGCGCGCGCCGGGTCTGGCGCGGTGTCGCCGCCGATGCGAGCGGCACCCTGACGGTCGACCTCGGCCCGCGCCACCTGCTACCGGAGGGGACCTGGACGGTCACCGCCGTCGGTGAGTCCGGGACGCGGGTTAGCGCGACCTACATCCTGCATCCGGAGCCGATCCACCCGGCGTTCGTGCCCATCCCCGCCTTCGAGTCGCAGCCGGATCGGGTCTACTTCCCGGAGACGGGCCACTCCTTGGCGTATGGGTTCAAGCGCTACTGGGAGGAGCGCGGCGGGCTGGCCGCGTTCGGGTTCCCGATCTCCGAGGAGTTCTCCGAGCGCGACCCGGTGACCGGCATTGTGCACACGGTGCAGTACTTCGAGCGGGCGCGCTTCGAATACCATCCGGAGCTGGCCGGGACGCCCTTCGAGGTGTCGCTGGGCCGGGTAGGCGTCGAGGTCGCGCCGCAGGCATTCCCGACCGCTCCGGCTGAGGTGGCGTCCGAGGCGCGGCGGTACTTCCCGGAGACCGAGCACACGCTGAGCGGGCTGTTCCTCGAGCGCTGGGCGGCGGGCGGCGGGCTCGCCGTGTTCGGCTTCCCGATCAGCGAGCCGTTCGAAGCCGGTGGCAAGCTGGTGCAGTACTTCGAGCGGGCGCGCTTCGAGGTGTCCCCACTGGCCGGATCGGCCGCTGATGTCCAGCTCGGCCGCCTGGGCGTCGATCTCGCGCGGAAGCTCGGCTACCTGCGCTGAGGAGCGGTGGGTCTCCTCAGGAGCACGCAAGGGGCGCAGCGGCCGGGACGGGCCACGGCTGACGGGGGTAACGAATCGGACGTGGCGCAGGCGGTGACGCGGTGGCTGTTCCTGCGCAGGGATCGGTCCTCGCGGGTGCCGATCGAGGATCGCTCGGAGCTCGGCCCGGCCGATACGAGCCTCCGACGCGCAGTGGCAGCGTGAGAAGTGCATCCTTCGATGCACGCTCTCCGTCAGGTCCGACTTGCCTTCTTGCTTGTTCAGTGGCACAGGGAGGGCTATACTCCTAACCAAGCATTGCCACGACACGCGGCACGACCGCGCCGGGAGGGATCATGGGCCGGGCAGGTCACAGCTTCGGGCTCCTGCGTCGTAATCGGGACTTCGCCGCGCTCTGGGGAGCCGAACTGTTCTCGACGCTGGGCGACCGCGTGCACCGCGTGGCCCTCGCGGCGCTGGTCTACCGCCTGACCGGCTCCCTTACCGAGACCGGCATCGCCTTCGTCGCCACCGCTCTGCCCGATCTCCTCTTCGGGCTGGCCGCCGGCAGCTTCGTCGACCGCTGGGATCGGCGCCGGGCAATGATCGTCTGCAACCTGCTGCGTGTCCCGGCGGTGGTGCTGATCCCCGTCGTGGCGTACATCCACCTCTGGCTGGTCTACCTCATCCTCTTCTGGGTCAACACGCTGGCGCTGGTGTTTCGCCCGGCGAAGACCGCCCTGCTGCCGTCGGTGGTCAAGCCCGACGAACTGCACGCGGCCAACTCGCTCAACGGAATCATGGAAAACACTGCCGACGTGCTCGGCTACCCGTTGGGCGGCGTCCTGGTCTCCACGGCGAGTGTCTGGCTCGGGTCGGAGCACGGACTGGCCGCCGCCTTCGTCTTCGATGGCCTGATGTTCATCATGTCGGCGCTGTGCATCGCGTCGATCCGCCCTCGCGGGGCACCTCCGGAAAGCGACGCGGCGGTCCGCTCGATCTGGGACGACATGCGGGAGGGGATCGCCTTCGTCTGGCGGCAGCCGCTGGTACGGGCCAACACGGCGGCCATGCTGCTCGGCCCGCTCACCCTGGGGGCGACGTGGCCGCTGCTGGTCGGCTATGCCTGGGACGTGCTGGACGGCGGCGAGTGGGAGTACTCGATGCTCGGGACCGGCATCAGCGTCGGCTCGATCCTGGCCGGTTTCGCGCTGACCAGCCTCTCGTCCGTGCGGACTGGGATCTCCGTCATCGCCGGCTTGGTGGTGATGGGGCTCGGCGTGATGGGCACCGCCGTCGTGACCCGCCTGTGGCTGGCCGTCGCCCTGCTGGCGATCAGCGGGGTGGGGAGCATGATGGTGCTGGTGCCGAGTGTCACTCTCGTGCAGCGGCATACCCCGGATCGGCTGCTGGGGCGGGTCTTCGCCGTCCGCTCGACCCTGATCTTCGCGGCGATGATCATCACCAACGCGCTCGGTGGCGTCGCCGGCGAGCGGTTCGGGGTCCAGGAATCGCTCTTCTTCTGCGGCCTTGCGCTCGTGGCGCTCGTGCTCCTGGCCGCCGTATTTCCCTCGGTGCGTGCCGACGACACACGTTCCATGCTGGCGGACGACCCCCAGGTCGCCATGGATGAGGCGTGATGCGCGGGGTGGTTCCGGGGCACGTGTAGGGTGATCGGGGTCCGGAGCGCCATGCTCGCGACAGGTGGTGTGACGGGTTCCCTGGCCGTGGTATGTGCCCTCGTTGGGTGGCGTGAGGGTCCCCACGCGGTGGCGCGTGCCCGGGGCTCAAGTCCCGGGCTGACAAGGAAAGCCGGCTAAAGCCGGCTGGGGGCAGCCGCGCAGAGCCTCTGATGATGCGGTGTGCGCCCTCGGTGCGCTCCCGGGGCTAATGGAGTTTGACGAATTACGTGGGTGTCCGCTGGGAATGGTGCTCCTCTCATCACCCCGCTAGGCGTCGTCGTTCCCAGCCGGCTACAGCCGGCTTTTGTTGTGAGCCCGGGGCTTGAGCCCCGGGGCACGCGCCGCGGCGCGGGATCTTCACACCACCCATCCTGCTGGGCACGCGCCGCGGTGCGGGATCCTCACATTGCCCCTCCCGCGTACGAACTACGCATTAGTCATCCGGGGATGCGGTCGCGTGGTCGCCGAGTGTGGTGGTGAGGGGGACGGGTGCTGCGGGTTGGCGCGGGCGGCGCGACGGGCGGGGGAGGCGGCCGGTGAAGACGGCGCCGCCGGCCTGGCTGTTGGCGGCGGAGAGATCGCCACCGTGCGCCAGGAGGATGCGGCGGGCGATCGTCAGGCCCAGGCCGGCGCCGCCGGTGCGCCGATTGCGCGATGTCTCGCCGCGGTAGAGCGGGGCGAAGAGGTTCGGCAGGTCATGCGCGGGGATGCCCGGGCCGGTGTCGGCGACGGTGAAGATCACACCGCTCGGCTCGGTGCGGCACGTCACTCGCACCTGTCCCCCGCTCGGGGTGTAGCGCAGCGCGTTGTCCAGCAAGTTGGTCAGCGCGCGGGTCAGGAGGTGACTGTCGCCGGTGACCCAGCACGGTTCGGACGGCAGGGCCAGCGTGAGTTGCACCCCCTTGGTGTCGGCTTGCGGGCGGAATCCTTCCACCAGCCGGTCGAGCAGCGCGCCGAGGTCGAGCGGTTCCGGGTTCGGGGTCTGGTCCAGGTACTCCAGCCGGGTGAAGTCGAACAGATCCCCGATCAGGCGCTCGAGCGTGGCGGCCTTCTCTTGGGCGACCGCGATGTAGCGCGCACGCTTTTCCTGCGTGTCGTCCAGTCCCTTCTCCAGCCCCTCCAGGTAGCCGCGGAGGGCGAAGAGGGGGGTTCGCAGGTCGTGGACGACAGCACCGATGAAGAGGCGGCGCTCGTGCTCAAACTCGGCTTGCTGGCGCAGCGAGGCGCGCAACTCGGCGCTCATCGACTCGAAGGCGGCATTGACCTCGGCCACCTCGCGCACGCGTGAGGTCGGGAGACGAACATCGAGGTCACCGGCTGCGACCTGTCTGGCCGCCTGGCTGGTGGCGGCCAGCGGCTGGACGACGGTGCGACCGAGGAACCAGCCGATCCCGGCCAGCGTCAGGAGCAGGCTGATTAGGCCGACGATGGGGACGGCAAGGAAGCGGGCCTCGGGTGGTCCGTCCTGACCGTTCCAGCCCACCCCGGTATCCGAGTAGATGTACGCCACCCGTCTGGGCGTGCCGGGGTAGACCACGCGCTCTACCCAACGCTCCCGCACCAGCTCGTCACCCCCCGCGAAGGGATCGGGGGTGCTGCGGTAGACCTCGCGGTCGTCCTCGACCAGGACGAAGTCGATCCCCATGGCCGCGAGGTCCGACCGGGTCGCGGCCTGCCAGTCGGGATCGTGCCAGCGCGTGGTGCCCCGGCCGATCTGCTCCGTCGCAGTCGACACGGGCTCCAGCGGGCCGCCGAGCACGTGGTAGACGACGATGCCGGTGATCAGGACCGGGACGAAGAAGGTCGTGGCGAGCGCCAACACCAGCCAGCGTCGGAGCGGCAGGATCGGGCGGCGTTTGGACGCGCTCATGGGTGGGCCTCCCCGTCGAAGCGATAGCCCACGCCCCAGACCGTCACGATGTAGCGCGGGTTGGCCGGGTCTTCCTCGATCTTCTCTCGCAGTCGCCCGATGTGCACGGTGACGGTGTGCCGATCGCCGAACTCGCCCCAGAGCCGCTGGAAGAGCTGCTCGCGGGTGAAGACCTGCCGGGGGTGCTCGGCGAAGAGCTGGAGCAGTTCGAACTCGCGCGCGGTCAGTTGCACCGGTTCGCCGTCGACGCGGACCTCATGCGCCTGCACGTCGATCACGAGCCGGCCGAAGTCGAGCACGGCACGGGGTGGCTGCTCGCCGTGCCGGTAGCGGCGGAGCACCGCCTTGATGCGGGCGACGACCTCGCCTGGTGTGGCCGACTTGACGATGAAATCATCAGCGCCGAGTCCCAGTCCGCGGATCTTGTCATGGTCCTCCTGGCGAGCGGTGAGGAAGAGGACCGGCACATCCCGGTTCTCGCGGATGCGCCGTAGCACGTCATAGCCGGATGGGCCCGGCATCATCACATCGAGCAACACGCAGTCAACCGGCTCGTGCTCCAGCGTGCGCAGGGCGGTCGGGCCGTCGTAGGCTGCCAGGACCGCATAGCCCTCGGCCTCCAGGAAGTCGCGCATCAGGGCGACGATGTCCTCCTCGTCGTCCACAATCAGCACGGTTGTCGGTTGCTCCATCGACGAACCCCATCTAGCGTCACGCACCGGATCACGGATGCCACGCGACTAAGTATCGCCAATCCCATCCGCATCGCACCAGGGCCGCAGCCCCGGATGGAGGATGTCGTAATCGGTCGTTGAGGGTTTGTTGAGGGTTGCGTGAACCGGCTGTTGACGTCACTCCCCTAGCATGAGGGGTGGGCGGCGACGCACCCCCTGGCGGTGCGAAACCCCGCGCGGGAGGGAGCGACGTCGCAACGGTTCGGTGGATAGGCGCAGCGGTCGCCAGCGGCAGCCGCAGCGCGGACGGATGAGTTGGAGGGACGCGATGAACGAAATCGTGCTCACGGTGCCGATGCTGGCGATGGGCGGCTGGGGTGCCGCCGGCGGCCCGGGTGGGCCGTGGTGGATCTTCGGCCCGCTTATGCTGCTGTTCTGGGTTGCCGTGGCGGCGACGGTGGTCTGGCTCATCGTGCGGCGCACGCGGCCGGCAGAGCCGACGGCCGTCGACCGGGCGCGCGCCATCCTGGCGGAGCGGTTCGCCCGCGGTGAGCTGTCCGCCGAGGAGTACCGCGAGCGGTTGGAGCAGCTTCAGTAAGCCGTGGTGGCGGCGCTGAGTCGCGCTGGGAGAAGGGGTTTCAACGATGCAGATGGCATTTGCGCGAGCGCACCGGATCGTCGCCTGGTTCATCCTGGTCGGCACCCTGTTGCAAATCTACCTGGCAGGCGGTGGCTCCTTCGGCGCAGTGAGCTACGACCTGCACCGCGCATGGGGCAGCCTCCTGGGCCTACCGATCCTGGTGCTGGCGATCCTCGCGCTCGCGGGTCGCATCGGCCGGCGCGGGATCGGGCTGACGATGCTCTTGCTTGGGCTCTACATCGTGCAGGTCGCACTGCCGAGCCTGCGCGTGGGTCTGCCCTACATCGCGGCCTTGCATGTGCTTAACGCTACGGCGCTCGTCGGCGTTGCCGCTGCGACCGCACGCGCCTCCGGAGCCGCGATCGCGGCCCGGCGGCGCGAGCCCGCGCTCACGGCCACATCTACGGGTCCGGAGCGCGCTGACTGAGAGCGAGCGAATCGGTGAGTCGGGCCCCTCGCCGTGATCGCCACGGCGAGGGGCACGGAGGGAGAACTGGACGGCCATGACGACGGACTTTGCGATCGAAACCGATGGCCTGACCAAGCGCTACAGCGAGCACATCCTGGCGGTCGACGGGGTGACGCTGCGCGTGCGGCGCGGGGAGGTCTACGGCTTCGTCGGCCCGAACGGCGCCGGAAAGACGACCACGATGCGGATGCTCGTCGGCCTCATCCGCCCCAGTGCGGGGCAGGCGCGCGTGTTGGGGAAGCCGCCCGGCTCGCCCGACTCGCTGGCGCGCGTCGGCGCGATGATCGAGGCTCCGGGGTTCTATCCGTTCCTGAGTGGCCGGGACAACCTGCGGGTCATGGCGCGCCATGCCGGAGTGCCGGAGAAGCGAATCGATACGATCCTGGAGCAGGTGGGCCTGGCCGACCGGGCTTCCGACCAGTTCGGCACCTACTCGATGGGGATGAAGCAGCGGCTCGGCCTGGCGGCCGCCCTGCTCAAAGACCCGGAACTGCTGATCCTGGACGAGCCGACCAGCGGCCTCGACCCCGAGGGCATCGCGGAGATGCGCGACTTCGTGCGTCAGTTGGCGCAGGGCGAGCGCACCGTGTTCCTGTCCAGCCACCTGATGACCGAGGTCGAGCAGATCTGTGACCGCATCGGGATCATCCGCCGTGGCCGGTTGGTGGCCGAGGGCACGCTCGACGAGCTGCGCGGTCAGCCGGAGCTGCACCTGCGGGCGAAGCCGCTCGATCGGGCGCGCCGGATGGTGGAGTCGCTCCCGTACGTCGAGCGCCTGATCGCCGACGACGGGAAGCTGGTCCTGACGATGGACCTGAAGCGGGTCGGCGAACTCAATCGCCAGCTCGTCAGTGCCGACGTGGAAGTCACCGAACTGACTCCAGCCCGCACCTCGCTGGAAGAGGTCTACTTTGACCTCGTCCAGGCGGAGCAGGCGGGCGATGTGGAGGGGGTTATCAGCCGTGGGTAGTCTATCGGCCGAACTGTTGTTGCTGCGGCGTCGCGCGGCGAACTGGATCCTGCTGGCTATTGCCGTGGTGCTGACGCTCTTCTTTGCCTACGTGCTGCCGTACTACGCCTACGTGAGTGACTCGGGTGCTCCGGGGTTCCGCACCGAACTCTCGGCGCTGCTGCCGGAGGGCTTCGTCGCGACGCTGGCGTCGGGCTTTCCATTCTATCTCGGCATCCTCGGGTTGATCCTGGGCGTGCTGGTGTTCGGCAGCGAGTATGGGTGGGCCACGCTGAAGACGACTCTGATGCAGCGGCCGGGGCGGGTCCGCTGGCTGCTGGCCAAGCTGGGTGCGCTGGCGATCGCCGTGGTCGTCGCCACCGTCGCCGTCTACGCTTCGGGCGCGCTCGTGAGCGTCGCGGTGGCGCTCCGTGAGGGCGCGGCGATCACCTGGCCGTCAGCCGGGGAGATCCTGCGCGGGATGGGCGCCGGCTGGCTGATCATGGCGCTCTGGACCCTCCTCGGCGTGCTGCTGGCCGTCCTGTCGCGCGGCACGGCGCTAGCACTCGGGCTGGGCATCCTGTACGGTCTGGTCGTGGAGGGGCTCGTCAGCGGCTTCGGCAATAGCATCGCGCTGCTGCACGACGTGTCGCTGGCGTTCCTGCGCACCAACGCCTACTCGCTGGTCGCGCCGCTCACCGGCCGGACCACCGAAGCGGGTGGACCGGGTGTGTTCAACGGGCCGTTCGTCGACCCCTGGCAGGCACTGGTGGTCATCGCCGGATACATCGTGGTCTTCGCCGGCGTCTCGGCGGTCGTTCTAGCCCGCCGCGACGTGACGTAGCCTGAGGTCAGCCGTCGCTATCCCGGGCCCCGGTCCGGACTGGACCGGGGCGCGGTGCTGTTCAGGCAGTATCATGGCGGCGTGTTGTGGCGGAGCGACATCCGAACGGGAAAGCCCTGGGGGAGGTGCGGCGATGGCGACGCAGGAGCGGCTGTGGATCGATCCGGCAGAGGTCGAGCGGTACGTGCTGGACCTGGCCCGGCACGGTGGGGACGGGACCGGCGTGCGCCGGCTCGTCTACTCGCCGGAGTGGGTGGCGGCACAGGACCTCGTCGCGCGCTGGCTTCAGGAGGTCGGGATGGAGGTGCGCCGCGACGCGGTCGGCAACGTCTGGGGCCGGCTGGAGGGGACCGAGGGCGGGCCGTCGATCGCGACCGGCTCGCACATCGACTCGCAGAACCCCGGTGGACGCTATGACGGTGCGCTGGGTGTCATCGCCGGCATCCTGGCCGTACGGGCGGTGCGCGAGCGCTACGGGCGCCCGCGACGCACGATCGAGGTTGTCTCGCTCTGCGAGGAGGAGTCCAGCCGCTTCCCGTCGGCCGCGTTCTGGGGCTCGCGGGCCATCACCGGCCGGAGCACGCCGGAGGACGCGGAGACGATGCGCGGCTACGGCGGGGAGACGATGGCGGAGGCGATGCGGGCGGTGGGACTTGACCCGGCTCGCATCCCCGAGGCGCGGCGGAACGATATCGACACCTGGATCGAGCTGCACATCGAGCAGGGGCCGATTCTGGAGCAGGCGGGGCTGCCGGTGGCGATCGTGAACGGTCTGCCGAGCATCCGGCACTACCTGGTGCGGGTGGAGGGCCGCTCCGACCACGCCGGGGCAATGCCGATGGACCTCCGACGCGACCCGATGGCGGGGGCGGCCGAGATGATCTCGGGGATCATCGGCACCGCGCTGGAGATGGGCCGGCCCGCCGTCACCACCGTCGGCCGCGTGCTGGTCGAACCCAACTTCCCGGCCATCGTGCCCGAGCGCGTCAGCTTCACCATCGACGCGCGCCACGCCGACCCGGCGCAGCGCGATCGGCTCTACGCGGCCCACGAAGCGCTGCTCCGCGAGGTGGCCGAGCGACGGGGACTGAACGTGTCCTGGGAGATCACGGCCGACCTGCCACCCTGTCCGGCGGACCCGGAGCTGGTGCGCCTGCTGGAGGATGTGGCGGCGGAGCAGGGTATCCCGACGATGACCATGCCGAGCGGCGCGGTGCACGACACCCAGCGCATGGCCGAGATGGCCAAGGTGGCGATGATCTTCGTGCAGAGCAAGGACGGCCGTAGCCACACACCGGCCGAGTACACCGCACCCGAGCACGCCGCCGCGGGGATCCAGGTTCTCGCCGCGGCGCTCCACCGGTTGGTATACTGAACGATGGCGCGGCGCTGACGGAATTGCAATGCACTTGACCCGCCGCCGCGCCGGCCACTGCCCGTTGGTGGCGCCACACGTGCAACGGTTGCCCGGCGCTCGTCGGGGAGGTCAGCCAACCCCCCGCTTCGCCCCGGGTGGCACGGGGCAGCGAGTGGCGTTCCCGGGGCGCACGGTGCTGACATTCAGATAACTAACGGTATTACCTCCATAGGGAGTGAGTGGTCGGGATGTTCCTCCGCTGGGGATACTTTGTGGCTCGACACCGTGTGGCCGTCATGCTTCTCTCGCTGGTGTTGCTCCTGGTGATGGTGCCGCTGATCCCCAGTGGGCTGGACCGTCTCTCGGCCGAGGGCTGGGAGGATCCCACTGCGGAGTCCTCGGTCGTGGCGCGGAACCTCGGGGATGACTTCGGTGAAGGGGGTTCCGTCTTCTGGGTCATTTTCTCCTCGGACACACTGCAAGCGACCGATCCGGCGTTCCAGGCCGAGGTGCAGCAGGCGATTGCGCCGCTGGCCGACCGCCCCGAGATCATTAGCATCGTCGGCTACGCGAATACCGGGTCCGAGCAGTTCATCTCCGCGGACGGGCACAAGTCCTACGTGCTGATCACCAGCCGCACGCGGCAGGGGAACGCGGGCAAGGATCTCGCCGAGTACCGCCGTCTGGTGCAGACCCCGACGCTCGATCACATGTGGGGCGGCTGGGACGCGGCGTACCAGTCGTTCACGACGCAGGCACAGAACGACCTGCGGCGGCAGGAAATCGTCTCGCTGCCGATCTCGCTGGTCGTGCTCGTGTTCGTGTTCGGCTCACTGGTTGCCGCCGGGCTGCCGCTGCTGGTGGGTATCCTGTCGATTCCGGCGGCGCTCGGCGCGATCTCCGTGATGGCCCACCTGACCGAGACGAGCATCTACGTGCTCAACATCGCCACCATCCTCGGGCTGGCGGTCAGCATCGACTACTCGCTCTTTATCGTGAGCCGCTTCCGGGAGGAGTTGAGCCGGCGGGATACGCCGGACGCGTTGGCGATCACGCTTGCCACGGCCGGCAAGGCCGTCTTCTTCTCGGGCATGATCGTCGCGGTCGGGCTCATCGCTCTGATGATGTTCCCCATGTACGCGCTGCGGTCCCTCGGGATCGGCGGCTCGCTGGTCGTCGCCCTCGCGGTCTTCTACGCGCTGACCTTCCTCCCGGCGGTGTTGAGCATCCTCGGCCGGCGGATCGATCGGCTGGCGGTGCGCGGGATGGCGGCGGACCACGGGCAGGCGGAGGGCCTGTGGGGCCGGCTAGCCGAGTTGGTGATGCGCCGGCCGTTCATGGTCCTGGTGCCGGTGCTGGCGGCACTGATCCTGGCCGGGGTGCCCTTCCTCAACGTCAACTTCGGCACCCCCGGGATGGAGACCCTCCCGGCGGATGACGAGTCGCGCGTGGCCTACGACACGCTTCGTGCTGACTTCGCCTTCCCGGAGGTGTCGCCGATCGAGGTGCTGCTCTACCCTAGCTCGGGGCAGATGACCGATCCGGAGAACCTGGCGGCGCTGGCTCAGACGGTCGAGCGCGTGTCCGCGCTCCCCGGCGTGGAGTCGGTGGAGAGCATCTTCGACCTGACGCCCAATGGGACCGCGTCCGCGCTGGAGGAGTTGGCCGCGGTGCTCCAGTCGACCGACCCGGCCGTTGCGGGCCGGGTCCATGGGCTCCTGAACCCCACGGGGGCCCGCCTGCGCATCGCCGCGGCGGCCGCGCCCGAGAGCCAGCAGGCCAAGGATCTGGTGTACCGCCTGCGCGACTTTGGACCGTCCGAGACGGGCGGCCTGGAGATGCTGGTCGGCGGGGCCAGTGCCGTGAATGCCGACATAGTGGACAGCATCGTCGATCGTATCCCCTACGCGCTCGGCTTCATCGCGGTCGCCACCTACGTCGTGCTCTGCCTGCTGCTCGGCTCGCTCTTCCTGCCGTTCAAGGCGATCGTGATGGCCGCGCTCTCGATCACCGCCTCGTTCGGGGCACTCGTCTGGGTCTTCCAGGACGGGCATCTGAGCGGCCTGCTGGGCTTTGAGCCGACCGGCTACATCGTCCCGATGGTGCCGGTGATGATGTTCTGCATCCTGTTTGGGCTGTCGATGGATTACGAGGTCCTGATGCTGTCGCGGATGCAGGAAGAGTATGAGAAGGACCGCAACAACACGCGCGCGGTGGCGGTCGGGCTGGAGCGCACCGGCCGGGTGATCACTAGTGCGGCGATCGTCATGATCACGGTCTTCGGCGCGGCGGTGGTCGACCGGCTCCTGATCCTCCAGTCGCTGGGCGTGGGGATGGCGCTGGCCATCTTCATCGACGCGACGATCGTGCGCGCGCTGCTGGTCCCGGCCACGATGCGGATCATGGGATCGATCAACTGGTGGGCGCCGTCCTGGCTCCGGCGCCTTCAGGACCGCCTTGGGGTCGGCGAGGCGGCGCCCAAGCCGCTGGAGCATGTGGCGCGCTGAGTGACGTGGGCCGGGACACCCACACCATAATTCCACAAGGTCTGATACATTTCCTGATTAGTGTGGCGCTGGGACGGCCGGGCGTTGAGGGACACGCCCGGCAGGCGTTGTCCTGCGCCGGAATGAGCCGCAGAGGGGAGTAACGCATCGTGAGCAAGGCAGTCATCGTTGGGGGTGGGGTGATCGGCCTGCTCAGCGCCTACGAGCTGGCGCGGCGCGGCGTGTCGGTTACCCTTCTGGACCAGGGTGACTTCGGAGCGGCGTGCTCGACCGGTAACGCGGGCTGGGTCACGCCCTCGCTCTCCGGTCCGGTACCGGCGCCCGGCCTGGTCTGGACCTCGCTCCGCTGGATGCTGAGCCGCGATAGCCCGCTGTATATTCGCCCCAGCGCGGTCCCGCGCCTGGCTCCCTGGCTGTTCGAGTTCTGGCGCCACTGCAACCCCCGCGATTACGAGGCGGGCCTCCACGCCACCGCCGAGCTCGGCCGGCACACCTTCGAGCTCTTCGATAAGCTCTCGGAGCACATCGAGTTCGAGATGCACAAGGCCGGTATGCTCTTCGTCTGCCTGCAGCGCGGGAGCGTCAAGCACATCGTGGACGACGTCGAGGCGATGCGCGATTACGGCTATGACTCGCCGGTCATCCTCTCGCCCAAGGAGTTGCGCGAGTTCGAGCCCGGCATTTCCGGCCCGATGGAGGCTGCCGTCTGGGTCAAGGAGGAACGGCACATCCGCCCGGAGTCGCTGATGCGCGGCACCGTGGCCTGGCTCCAGGCCAACGGGGTGGAACTGCGCCCCGGTGTCGAGGTGACTGGCTTCCGCCGGCGCGGGCGGCAGATCACCGCGGTCGAGACGCGCGTCGGCTCGTTCGAGGCGGACCAGGTGCTCATTGCGGCGGGTGCCTGGACCGGCCGGGTGGCGGCGAAGGCGGGCGTGCGCATCCCGATGACGGCCGGCAAGGGCTACAACGTGACGGTGCAGAACTCCAAGGTCAGCTTGCAGCACCCGCTCTACCTGGTTGATGTGCGGGTCGCGGTGAGCCCGTACAACGGTGCGCTCCGCATCGCCGGGACGATGGAGCTGTCGGGCATCAACACCATACTCGACACGCCGCGCGTCGATGCGCTGCGGCGCGGCGCCAACCGCTACATCGCCGGCTGGGACCAGGGCACGGCGCAGACCTCGTGGGTCGGCATGCGCCCGATGATGCCGGACGGGCTGCTGGCGCTGGGGTCGGTGCCGCAGTACGACAACCTGTTCGTCGCCAGCGGCCATGCCATGATGGGCATCTCGCTCGGGCCGTCGACTGCGGCGACGATTGCGGAGTACATGACGACCGGCAAGTCGCCGGTGGACCTGACGCCGTTCAATCCGGTCCGGTTCGACCGGTCGTTCACTGGTCGGCTGGCCGGCCGCCTGTCGTAGGACGGGCGAGGCGCCGCGCGTCCGGAGCGCGAGCCGCCGGGTTGAGCAGGAAGCGCCCGCTGGAGGGGCCGGAGGAGCGTCCCGCGTTTCGGCCCCTCCAGTGGACGTCCTCCATCCCGCCCGCCGGGCCGGGCACGGCCCGGTGTGCGGGGGCGGGCGCTATGAGCGCCGCGGCGTCGCTTGGGTGACACGCGTGAGGAGGCGAGTGATGGCAGTGGAGCGGTACGACGCGATCGTCGTGGGGTTGGGCGGCATGGGCAGTGCCGCGCTCTACCACCTCGCCCAGCGCGGGGACCGGGTACTGGGGTTGGAGCAGTTCGACATCCCCCATTCCATGGGCTCGTCTCACGGGGTCACCCGCATCATTCGGCTCGCCTACTTCGAGCACCCGTCCTACGTGCCGTTGCTCCGCCGCGCCTATGAGTTATGGCGCGAGCTGGAGTCCCGTGCCGGGGAACCGCTGCTCATCATCACCGGCTCGATCGACGCCGGGCCCGCGGACGGCACGGTCGTGCCGGGGGCGCTCCGCTCCTGTGCCGAGCACGACCTGCCGCACGAGGTGCTCTCGGCTGCTGAACTCCACCGGCGCTTCCCCGGATACCACCTGCCGGACGACATCCAGGCCGTGTTCCAGCCGGAAGGTGGCTTCCTCCGCTCCGAGCAGTGCATCGTGGCACACGTGATGGCCGCGGCGGCGCACGGCGCCGAGGTGCATGGCCGGGAGCCGGTCACGGCGTGGGAGGCGCTGCCGGGTGGCGGGGTGCGGGTGCGCACCGCGCGCGGGACGTATGAGGCCGAGCGGCTGGTGCTCACGGCCGGTGCCTGGGCCAGCCAGCTCGTCACGGAGCTGCAGGGGCTGGCTGTTCCCGAGCGTCAGGTTCTGATCTGGATGCAGCCGCGCCGGCCAGAACTCTTCACCCCGGAGCGCTTCCCGGTCTTCAACATGGAAGTACCGGAGGGGCATTTCTACGGCTTCCCCGTGTACGGCATCCCGGGGTTCAAGTTCGGCCTCTACCATCACCTTGGGGAAGTAGTCGATCCCAACACCATGGACCGCGAGGCGTTCACCCCGCGCGATGAGGAAGTTCTGCGCAGCGCGGCGGAGCGCTACTTCCCCGACGCCGCCGGGCCGACCACGGCGCTCAAGGTCTGCATGTTCACCAACAGCCCGGACGAGCACTTCATCATCGATCACCACCCCGACTTCCCGCAGGTCACCGTTGCCGCCGGCTTCTCCGGCCACGGCTACAAGTTCTGCAGCGTCGTCGGGGAGATCCTGGCGGACCTGTCGCGCGAGGGGACGACGCGACACGACATCAGCCTGTTCCGATTCGACCGCTTCGCCGGCGCCGAACGACCTGCCCCGTCGGCCTAGAACGGACCCCGAATGACCGCGCCCACCGCTTCCGTCTCGCTCGACGCCGCCGCTCCCGTCGTCCGGCGGATCCATGCCGAGCGGGTGCTGCTCCTCGGCTGGGGCCGCGCCATCCTGATGCAGCTTGCCCACCCGTTGATCGCCGCCGGAGTCGACGAGCACAGCCGCTTCCACCGTGAGCGCTACGGGGGGCTGCACCGCCTGCGGCGAACGCTCGACGCCATGCTGGCCTTGACGTTCGAGACCCCGGAAGCCCCGCGTGCCGCCCGCCGCATCAACGCAACCCACGACCGGGTCCGTGGCACGCTGCGCGAAGCGACCCCCGCGTTCCCGGTCGGCACGCCGTACTCGGCGCACGATCCCGACCTGCTCCGCTGGGTCCACGCCACCCTGCTCGACTCGTTCCTCCTAACCTACCAGCGCTTCGTCGCGCCGTTGACTCCGGAGGAAGAGGACATCTACTGCTTCGGCACGCACGTCATGGAGTCGGCGTTGGGGGCGCCGGCGGGTCACTTCCCTCGGAGCCGTGCCGCGCTCGACGCCTACCTGCAGGAGATGCTCGCTGGCGACATCATCTACGTGACGGATACCGCGCGCCGCCTCAGCAAGCTGATCCTGTGGCCCGACGCGCCGCTCCCGCTGCGCCCGGGCGGGATGGTGACCCGGCTGGTGACCATCGGGACCTTGCCGCCGGCGATCCGCGACGGATACGGGCTGCGCTGGACGGAGCGAGACGAGCGGGCCCTGCGGCTTCTGGGCTGGGGAGTCCGCCACACGCTGCAGCTCGTACCGGCCCAGCTTCGCCAGTGGACCGTCGCGCGGCAGGCAGGGCCGGTGGGAGCATCCCGTCCGGTCGCCGGCTGAGCGGTTTGTGCTGGAGCTGCGCGTCGGTCGCGACCGGCTCGACCTTTGCCAGGAGAACCTCCCGAAGCACGTAGCCCGCGGTGGCGGTGATGGTCAGCATTTCCCCGCCATCCTCCACCATGCCGACGATCTCGTTGAGCGTGGGATGTGTGATCAGGATATGCACCATGTCGACCACGCCGCCGAAGAAGGCGAACAGTACCAGGAACCCAACGAGGCGGCGGCTCATCCTTCGGAAGGTGGCATCGCCCCGGGCATAGGCGAGCGCCAGGAGTGGGAGCAGGACCGCCGCCGCCAGGGCGTAGACGGTCATCTCGCCGAAGTCGATGTCACGCAGGCCGAACATCGCGGAGAACCCGTGCTCGTGGGCGATGCGCTCCCCCAACTTCTCATGCACCATGATCAGATCATCGAAGGCGATGTACCCGAAGACGACCGCCCAGGAGAGGTACGACACCGAGAAGCGTGACCAGGCCAGCCAGATCATCAGCAGCGCGATCCAGTATTCCTTGGCCATCTGGAACGGCTCGGCCGCGCCGCGGTCGTAGGTGATGTTGAAGTACATCTCGGGTAGGAAACGGCTGAAGACGTGGAGGCTGTGCAGGCCGATGAACAGCAGGTCGGTCGCGAGGAGCAAGATCAGGAACGTTGTCCACGCACGCTGGCACTGGTCGCGTGTCACATCCTCTCCTTCTCCGGTCGCACGATACGCCTGACCCGCACGGCGGGCACGCCGTGCGGCGGGGCCGACGTTCGTTCCAGCCGAAGTCCCAGCGTGTACGATAGCACATTCAGGGAGCGAAGCCGCACGATTTCCTGCGGATACCGTGATGCTCGTGCGCGGCTACGGCGGGTGCGCGTGCATCGGGAGCACGGCCCGAAGCGGCCGGGGCGTGCTCCCGATGCACGGTTGCGATGCACGCCGGGTCGGGGAAGACCCCGGTGGCGTGTCTAGCGCGCGGCGCCGGAGGCGGCAGCGATGATGAGTTGCCAGCGCCGGATCAACTGCACGCCGTCTTCGGCGATGTACTGGAGCGACGTGTCGCCCACACGCTCGGTGCCGGGAACGAGCAGCGCCAGGTCGACCGCCTCGGCGGTGTCGAGCGTGACCGTCACCGGCAGCGGATATTTCGGCGTGTAGGGGCGGATGCGGTCCTTGCGGCGTAGTCCCTCGGCTGCACCCTCGGCGATGGCCTGGCAGGCGCGGGATGGATGCATGTGCCGGGCGGACGTGCGGCCGACGCCGTACTTGACGATCACCCCGACCACCTCGTCGCCCAGCAGTTCCTGGGTCTGCCGGACGGCCATCTCGTCGCCCGCGACCATGACGACCGGCACGCCGAAGTGCCCGGCCACCGCGGCGTTCAACCCGTACTCGCCGACCGGGGTGTCGCCGAAGCGCACGTCGCGCACCCAGAGGGTCCAGGTATGGGCGAGCACGCCGTTGGGCGTCCCGGCGCGCGCGTGGTAGCCGGTGAACATGACCGCATCGATCCCCAGGTCGATGCCGCACATCATGCCGAACGGCTTGCGGTTGCCGGAGATGAGCCAGGCATCCGGACTGAGGTCGCCGGGTCGCAGGTTGCGCATGCCGTCGTGGGAGTCGTTGACGATCACCTCGGTCGCCCCGGCGGCGCGGGCGCCCTCGATCGCGGCGTTCACCTCGTTGGCCATGAGCGTGCGCGCCCACTCGTACTCGGCCGCTGCCGGACGGTGCGCCAGGTCGGGCGGCGTGACTTGCTCCCAGACAGCCACGCCCGCGGTCCCCTCCATGTCGGCCGAGATCAGTACTCGCATGGGTCCTCCTTACGTCACACGTCATACGTCGTGCGTCATGCGTCCCCCTCACTCCCAGCCCCTCTCGGACGGAGCCCGCAAGGGGAGAGGGGAGGAATACGGAACGCAAAGCACGCATCACATCTCACGGCAGGATCTCAAGAACATCCACGTTGAAGGTCTCGCGCACCGGGGGGTTGATGAGGAGACGGGAGAGGTGCGAGAGGCGGGTGCGGAGGTCGCCGCTGATCTGGCCACCCTCGAGGTCGGCCTCGCTGTCCCACAGGGTAAGGGAGACGGCTCGGGCTGCGGTGGGGTTGATCAGCAGCAGGCCGGTGCCGAAGCCGTGCTCGCGGCGCGCGGCGGGAAGGACCTCGTCGCGGAAGGTCGCCACGAAGTCGTCGAGGAGCAGCGGGTTGACCTGGTACGAGAGCAGGCGCGCCTGCATCGCGTTGGGATGCGCCGCTTCCAGAGCACGGACAGCGAGCGCCTCCTGTGTCGGTGACGAGGCGAGCGCCGAGGCCATGCGGGCAAGCTGCTGTTCCATGTAGTCGCTGGCTTCGCCCGCGCGCATCATCGCTTCCGTCGTCCAGAGCGTGATGGTGACCATCTTGGCGGTCGCGGGGTCGGTCAGCACGATGAGGCCCTTGAAGCCCGGCTGCTGGTGCGCCGCGGGAAGCACGCCGTCCCGGCAGATCGCGGCGGCGGTGTCGAGCATGTCCGACTTGATCAGTGCCTGCATCATGCGGGCATACATCGGCGACCTCCGGGAACGTCATGCGTGATGCGTGATGCGTGTTCCGTCATGCGTCATGCGTCCCCCTCACCCCCGGCCCCTCTCCCACCAGGGGAGAGGGGAGCAGGACGGATGACGGGTGACGGATGACGTATGACGAGTGACGCGTGACGCATCATTCTTCCAGGCCCCGCCGGCGGCGGTGGGCCATGAGTTCGGCCCAGATTTCGTCGGGCGGGGTGCTCGCGGTGTCGATGCTGTGTCCCAGGAACTGCTCCAGCTCGGCTTTGTTCTTGTAACCGAGGCGGCGCACCTCCGTCCAAAAGCTGGTCCAGTTGCGGTCGGGCCGTCCCGGCTCGGGGACCGACTCGCGGCTCCGAACGGGTTCCGGAGCCGGCTCCGGCTCGGGCGCGGGGGCTGGTGCCGGTGTGGGTGGCTCCGTCGTGCGCGTGGCCTCAGGCTGGGGTTGAGCGGGCTCGGGCGGCGGCACGAGGCGTGGACGCGTGCGGCGCGCCGGCTCGGTGACCGTGGATGGTGCCGGGTGCTCGACCGGGCCGTCGGCCAGCGGCTGCGCGCCACCGGTCGAGTCCTCCTCCAGGTCGAAGTCGAGGGCAAACTGGGTGCCGTAGCCCAGCGCGGCCAGCGCGCGGCCGATCGCCTTGGTTTCGGCCTTCTCGATGAAGTCCTCCCAATCCTCGCGCGTCTCGCTGCCGTAGCCGGTGGCGGCGCCACCGCCCGGAATCTCGACCAGCGCGCGGAAGACCGCCAGGGTATCGGTCAGTGTGACATGCTCGGTGGTGATCCGGGCATCAGGATGCTCGGTGCGCAGCCAGGCGAGCCGCCACTTCACGTCGAGGTATTCCGCGTCCTGGCCGCGCACACGGATGCGCCGCAGGTGCGGCCTCGGGTCGAATGTGCGGGACGGCGGTGTGGCTTGTCCGTCGCTGCCTCGCGGTCGGCTCATGTCACATCCTCCCCACCGGGTCGGTCCACCGGGCTGATCGTCACCGGCTGATGGTACGGACAGTATACGCCACAGTTGCTGCCGGCCAGTGCCCGCCCGGTGGCGCGTGGCGGCACGGTGGGCGGGTAGGGCACTTGTCTCGACCGGAGTGGGTTGGCGCCTATGCCTGGGACCGCGCCCGGGCTTCGCGCTGCTTTCGGACGTAGCGGGACAAGCCGGCGAGCGAGACCGCGTAGGCGGTGGCGATTTCGTACGGCTTCAGCAGGTCGGTTCCGCCGTCGAGCGCCAGGATCTCGGCGTCGCCGCGCTCGCGCAGCTCCGCCAGTGCGGCCTCCTGATCCGCGCCCTCGGTCAGGCGTGCCTCGGCCCAGCCGACCCACTCCCCGAGCCGGTAGAGCAGGTCGTCGAGGTGCCAGTCGGGGTCGTCGTAGGCCCCGAAGTGGGTTGGGAGCAGGCGGCGCGGGCGCAGGGCGCGCAGCCGGGCGATGCTGGCGCGCCAGGCGGCTGGGTCGAACTCCGGCGGCACCGTGGGCGGCCGGACGTACGGCGCACGGTGGAGCCGGACCCCGCCGACGTCGCCGGTAAAGGCGTCGCCATGCGCGGCGTCGTAGTAGGCGAAGTGGTGGTTGGCGTGGCCGGGCGTATCCAGCGCGGTCAGCTCCCGCCCGCCGGCGCGGAAGGTCTCACCGTCGTGCAGCACCCGCACGCGGTCGGCCGGGACCGGGAGCACCTCGCCCCAGAGGCGGTCCATATCGTCGCCGTAGAGGCGGGCGGCACTGGCGAGCAGCCGCGAGGGGTCGATCATGTGCTGCGCCCCGTTCGGGTGCACCAGGAGTTGCGCGTGCGGGATCTGGCGCAGCAGGGCGCCGGACGCGCCGGCGTGGTCCAGGTGGATGTGCGTGACGGCGATCTGGGTGATCTGGTCCGGGGTGAAGCCGGCGGCGCGGATGCCGGCGAGCAGCGTGTCGAGCGTGCTCGTCGGTCCCGTCTCGATGAGCGTCAGGCCGTCGTCACCGGCCAGCAGGTAGGACGCAATGACCCCCGGAACGCCGAGGAAGTGGTGGTCGATGACCCAGAGCCCGGGGCCAAGCTGCTGTACCGTCGCGTCGGACATCGATCCCTCCCGGTCACGGAACGCCACACCCGATCGCTTCGACCTATGGTAGCAGACGGGTGCAGCGCGCTCAGTTTTCCCCGGTCCGAACGGTCAGCCCGTCGTACGCCAGCTCGACGTGCGGCGGGAGGAGCGCGCTGGTGGCGGCGTGCGACACGTCGTGCGTCATGTGGACCAGATAGGCGCGGCGCGGCGCCACCTCCTCGATGACCGCCAACGCCTCGTCGATGCTCAGATGGGTCGGGTGTGGCCGGTGGCGCAGCGCGTTGATGACCAGGATGTCGGCGCCGCGCATCATCTCGAGCGAGGCCGGGGGGATGGTCTTCGCGTCGGTGACATAGACGAGCGGACCAAAGCGGAAGCCGTGCACCAGCCAGCGGCCGTGCCAGACCGGGATCGGCTGGATACGGTGGCCGAACAGGGAGAATCCCCCGGTGAACTCGTGTAGCGTCAGGTCGGGCTTCCCCCCATAGAATGGGAACTGGTCGACGAAGGCGTAGGCGAAGCGCTCGCGCAAGGTGGCGGCCGTGTCGACGTGCGCATAGACCGGCAGGTGCCGCTGGGCGAGCTCATTGAAGCGGCGCAGGTCGTCGAAGCCGCCGACGTGGTCGGCGTGGGCGTGGGTGAAGAGCACCGCGTCGACGCGGTTCAACCCCACCGCAAGGGCCTGGAGCCGCAGTTCGGTCGCCGTGTCGATCAGGACGTGATAGCCGTCGAAGCGCACAACGGCGGAGGTGCGGCTACGACGATCGCGGGGATCGTCCGACGTGCACACGGGACAGGTGCAGCCGATGATCGGGATGCCGTTGGAGGTTCCCGTCCCGAGGAACGTGAGTTCCACGGTGCCGAAGGACTGCTGCTCCCGCTCGTCATGCATGAATCCCGACTCCCGCTGTGCGATCGACCGGCGCGCCCGTGTACGTTTAGCACGTGGCACCTGGATGAACGGCCGGAAAAGACGGTACTAATGGACGTACTCCTTGCGAGCGATCGAAAGCGCCGTCCGCTATCATCCGAGGTGGGACACGACGCTCCTACCGTACCGGCGCCCCCGAACGGGCTCGGGGACAGGATGTCGTGACGCCGGCACCCCGGAGGGAGCAGACAGCTTACCATGAGTAAGGATAGCGCGCAGCGTTCCGGTTTCATCCCCAGCCTGTTACGGCGCCTCCGCGGTGACGCGACGCCCGCGCAGTCGGCTGCTGACGACACGCGGGTGACGATCTTCCTCGCGGCGCTGCAAGAGGTGTCGGCTAAGATGAAGGCCGACCTGCCGCTGCCGGACCTGATGGCCGTGCTGGCCGAGCAATCAGTGGTGGCGCTGGAGGCCGATCTGGCGCTGGTGCGGCTGACGAACCTGGACGGGGAAGGCCTGGTCGTCTCCGGGGTCCATGGGGTCGCGCCCCATCGGGTAGCCGGGCTGCTGGGGTCCTTCTCGGTGGTCACCGAGCCCTTCCGTGCACTCTGGCCTGGATCGCTGGCCGCCTTCGACCTCCGGGGCGGCAAGCCGCCGCTCCTGACGTCGGCGGAGTTCAGCGAGATGGTGGAGCTGCGCATCATCCACCTGCTGGTGCTGCCGCTCCACCACCGCGGACGGCTGGTTGGCCGGCTCGATCTCGGGCGCGTCGAGGACGTGCCGTTCAGCGTCGATGACCGCGCGGCCGGGACCGTGCTTGCCGGGCTGATCGCCAGCGCCGTGGCCGGCTCCCCCGTCGGGGAGGATCGCGAGCGGCTCGCCGTGCTGGAGGCCAGCTACGAGTTCCAGCAGTCGATCCGATATCTCTCCACCGCGGCCGAGACGCTGCAGAACATGGTGGAGTCGATCCGGGGGATCACCGGGTGCGACCGGTGCTACGGCCTGCTCTGGGAAGAGCCGAAGCGCGAGTTCACCCCGGTTGCGGTCAGCGGCTTGGAACCGCACCTGATGGACGCGCTGAAGGCGGCGCTCTTCTCGGCGGTGCGCCTCCCCGCCTTGACCGAGGCGCTGGCGGGCCCCGACCCGGTGGTGATCGAGGATGCGCAGCAGAGCCCGGTGCTCCCGGTGGAGACGAGCCGGGCGCTCGGGATCCGCTCGGCGATCCTCGTGCCGCTGCGTGGGCGCGAAGATCGCCTGCTCGGTGCGCTCATGCTCGACTACACCCGGCCCGGCCATCAGGTGTCCGATCAGGAGCTGACGATCGTCCGCAACACCGCCGAGCAGGCGTCGGTGGTGCTGGAGAATGCGCTGCTGTACGAGGATGTCAAGCGCACCTCGGAGAGCCTGGCGCTGGTGAACGAGATCGGGCTCGATCTCGCCACGCTCAGCGATCTCGACGGGTTGTTCCGCCAGCTTCACCACCACGTCAGCTCGGTCATCGACGCCCAGCGCTTCTGCATCGGCCTGCTGCTGCCTGATGGCGCCTCGCTGGAGTACCGCTTCGCGGTGGACCAGCGCCTGGCCCCGGAGACCGTGACCGTTCCGCTCGGCCACGACCCGCTGAGCTGGGTCGTCAAGGAGCAGCGGCGGGTGGTGGTGAACGCGCGCCACCCGAAGGATCGGACCGTCTGGTTCCCGCCGCGTCCGGATGTGTCCACCGGCCAGTCGATGATCGCCGTGCCGCTCCAGGTGGGCCAGCGGGCGATCGGCGTCCTCTCGGCCCAGAGCGATGTGCGGGGTGCCTACACGCAGCATGATGTAGACCTGCTGGTGACGGTCGGGATGCAGACGGCGGTGGCCATCGAGAACGCGCGGCTGTATATGATGGTGCAGCAGCGCGGGGAACTGCGCGGCTACCTGCTCGACCAGATGCTGAGCCGCCAGGAGCAGGAGCGCAAGATGCTCGTCGACGACATCCACAACGACACGCTCCAGGGCCTGGCGAGTTGCCTCTATCGCATCGATCTCACCAGCCGGCGCGTGACGGAGATACCGCCCGAGGAAACGCGCCAGGAGTTGCTGGGCGTGCGGGAGAACCTGGCGGAGAACATCGACCGGCTGCGCCGGCTGATCTTCCAGATTCGCCCGTCGACCCTCGACATCCTCGGGCTCGGTCCCGCCATCCAGGAGTACTTTTCGCAGATCGAGCAGGAAACCGGGATTCACGCCACCCTGGACATCGAAATGGCCAACCGGCTGGAGAGTGAGCAGGAGACGGTCGTCTATCGAATGGTGCAGGAGGCGCTGGAGCACGTGCGGCAGCGCCCGGGCGTGAGCCGGGTGGTGGTGCGCATCCGAGAGCGCGAGGGCAAGGTGGTCATCACCATCGCCGACGACGGGCAGGCGATGGATCCGGCGGAACTGGCCGAGCCGGTGCGGATCGCCGCGTCGGTCGGTAACCAGCAGCAGGCGGACGCGCGGGTCAGCCTGCTCACGCTGCAAGAGCGCGCGGCGCTGGCCGGGGGACTGGTCCGGCTAGCCAGCCGGACCAATGGGGGCGCAACCATCCAGATCGTCCTACCACAACGGAGTAGTGCGTGAATCTCAAGCAACCGGTTCATCCCAGCAACATCACGACGCAGGCGCCGGCTGTGCGCGCCCCCGCCGCATCGCCGCGGCCGCACACCGGGGCCGGGCTTGCCTATCCGTTCGAGTTGCAGGCCCGGTTGCTCGAGGCAACGACCATCCCCGAGCTGTTCGAGCAGGCGTCCACGATGCTGGCGCGCGTCCCCGGCACCATCGGGGCCTGGGTCTACCAGCGGGATGCGCGGGGTACGCTCGTGCTGGTTCGGCAGTGGCGAGCCAGCCAGGCCCAGGTGTCGCCGCTGTCGGGCGATGAGCTGGGGGCGCTGGTGCACCAGCGCTGGATCGCCGCTCATCGGCTGGGGCACTCGGCGGCCGAGTTCGCCCGGCCGTTCGTCCCGCCCGGCTTCAGCCCGTGTCTGGTCGTGCCGATGCTCATCGGCGAGGAGTTGATCGGGGCGCTGGCGGTCGAGCGCCGGGACGGCGACATCTTCCCCTACGCCCCGGAGGATGTGGTGGTTCTCGCCGCGATCGCGGCGATCACCGCGCAGTGCATGCAGACCATCGTGCTCCGCCAGCGCGTGGCCGATCTGGACCAGGCGGCTGAGACCCAGGAAGCGGTCGAGCAGGAGCGTCGCCGGATCGGTCGCGAGCTGCACGATGGGATCGTGCAGGATCTCGCCTACCTCCGGCTCAAGCTGGAGATGATGGCGCGCCTCATCCCCCAGGATCCGGCGCGGGCGCAGGACGAGGCGCTGCAGATCACCGAGCAGATCAACCGCTCGATCGCCGCGCTGCGCGAGACGATCGGCGACCTACGCCGGCCGCGCCCGCCGGCCCGCGGACTCACCGGCCAGCTCCGCGAACTGGCGTCGCGCATGGTGGCGACGGAAACGTCGCAGCCCGAGGTCGCGCTCGCTCTGGACGAGCTGAGCGGCGTGCGGCTGGCACCGGAGGTCGAGCGCGCCGTGGTGGGGATTGTGCGCGAGGCGCTGCAAAATATCCGGAAGCACGCCAACGCGGCGAGCGTGCGTGTCGAGGTGCAGCGGCAAGGGGACGATCTGCACGTCTTGGTGGCCGACGACGGTGTGGGCATGGAGGAGCGGCCGGCCCCGTCGGAGGGGCACTTCGGGTTAGAGCAGATGCGTGAGCTGGCGGAAGATATGGGCGGGTCCTTGGAGATTGTCTCGTCGTCCGGTCGGGGGACGCGAGTCCAAGCGGTCATCCCTCTGCGTCAGTGGGCAGCGCGCCAGGAGGAGGGTCTCAGTGAGCGGTGAGCGGGTTCGCGTCGTGGTGGCCGACGACCACGATCTCTTCCGTGAGGGGCTCCGCCAGTTGCTCGAGACGGTGCCGTCCGTGGAGATCGTCGGGGAGGCGGCCGACGGGCAAGAGGCGATCGAGTTGGTGGCCAAGCTCGATCCCGACGTGGTGTTGATGGATATCAACATGCCGCGCATGGATGGGATACGCGCGACCGAGTTCATCGTCAAACACTACCCGCGGACGGCGGTCGTGGTCCTGACGATGTACCAGGACGACGAGTATGCCATCCACGCGATCCGGGCCGGCGCGAAGAGCTACCTGCTCAAGAACAGCCGGTCGGAGGAGGTCATCGAGGCGATCCACGTGGCCGCCAGCGGCGGATCGACCATCGACCCTGCCCTGGCCCCGGCGCTGATGCGGGAGTACCAGCGCCTGCTCACCCGGACCCCAACGAACACGCGCCAGCAGCTCACGCAGCGCGAGTTGACGCTGCTGCGCCTGCTCGCCAACGGCTACAACAACCGGCAGATCGCCGAGCAACTCCAACTGGCCGAGAGCACGGTCAAGAACAACCTCTCGGCGCTCTTCCAGAAGATCGGCGTGCGCGACCGAACGCAGGCGGTGCTGTTCGCGATTTCCCAAGGGCTGGTCCCCAGGCCGACGGAGAATTCCTGACCTCCGCTGCCCCGTCATCAGGAGCGCGGGGGCTCACCCAGCCCCATCGTTTCCCGCACGAGGAGAGGACGAGCGCCGGCACCATACCGGCGCTCCGACGCTCGCGAGGATCGGGCCAGGACGCGCGCGCTCCTTGGACTTAACCTAGTATGAACTCTGGCGAATTATCCTGGTCTACCCGCCGGTAGCCCGCGACCACAGTCGTGTCGTGCTGAGCGGAGCCGGGGCGGCTCTCGCCGCCCCCGGCGCAGCGAAGGATCTCGCGTCGGATCGGCCACGCAGTGGGGATATCCTTCGCTCCGCCGGCCGGCGCGCCTGCGCCGGCCGGCTCCGCTCAGGACGACAGCAGTATGAGAGGAGCTGCCGATGGAGCCACTGGCGATCGGGCGACCGGATCCCCTGGCCGGACGCGTGGCGCTCGTCACCGGCGTCAGCCGCCGGGCTGGGATCGGCTATGCCATCGCGATGCGCCTGGCCCAACTCGGCGCCGACCTCTGCGTCCACTCCTGGGTCCCATACGACGCTGCCAGCCCCTGGGGTGCCGACCCGGGCGGCATCGACGCGGTCCTGAAGGACCTGCGCGGTACCGGGCGGCGCATCGCGCACGTCTCGGCGGACTTCGCTGATCCCGCGGCGCCGGAGCGCGTCGTCGCGACCGCGTTCGATACCCTCGGGCAGGTCGACATCCTGGTTGCCAACCACGCCTATAGCCGCTTGGGCGGGCTGGAAGAGCTGACTGCCGAGCAGATCGATCAGCACTTCCAGGTGAACGTCCGGGCGACGCTGTTGTTGGTGCAGGCGTGGGCCGCCCGGCACGACGATTCCCGGCCGGGGGGCCGCGTCATCCTGATGACCTCCGGGCAGCACCTCGGCCCGATGCCCGGCGAGCTGGCCTACGTCGCCTCAAAGGGCGCGCTCCATCAGCTCACCCAAAGCCTGGCGGCGCACCTCGCCCCCCGCGGCATCACCGTCAACACCGTGAATCCCGGAGCGACCGATACCGGCTATGCCGACCCGGAGACGTACGCCGCCGTCCTGGCTCGGGAGCCGATGGGGCGCTGGGGTCAGCCGGACGACGCCGCACGCCTGATCGCCTGGCTGGCGACCGACGACGCCCGCTGGGTTACCGGTCAGATCCTCAACTCCACGGGCGGCGGGCCGTAGCCGCGCAAGCGCAGGCATCCTGCCGGCGCCCCTGACGAACGACGAACCAGAAAGCACACCCCCTGTCCCGATCCCACCCAATTGGGCGGGGCGCTGTCGCCGGCGTGGTGCTATGATTCGCGCCGGCCTGCGGGCCGGCGCCGCGGGGCGTCGTCGGCATGCTGGGAACAAGGAAGTCGAACACTCGGATGTCTGGGCGAGAAAGACGGACCGGCCACGCACCGGGGGCCGCGCGCCGCGCGGCGCGGCGCCAGGCGACGACGCAGCGGCAGCCCTGGCTCCGCCGGAGCGCGGTGGCAGCGGTTCTGCTCTTACTGATCGGTGGGGCCGCGTGGTGGTTCTTCGGTCGCGGCGACAGTGTCGCACTTTACCGGTTCGATACGCTCGACTTCCATTCCCTGGCGTTCGATCCGACCGACCCCCAAACCCTGTACTTCGGCCACCATCAGGGGATGAAAATGAGCCGGGATGGTGGCAAGACGTGGCAGGATACGGTGGTGCGCGATGCCGACGTGATGCAGCTCGGCATCGCCGTGAGCGACCCACGGCACCGCTACCTGGCAGGCCACGGCCTGTTCGTCTTTAGCCGCGACGGAGGTGCCACCTGGGAACAGCCGGCCACGAACCTGCCCGACTACGACCTGCACGGCTTCGCCGTCGCCCCGTCGGACCCGCTCCGGCTCTATGCCTTCGCCGTCGGGGTTTCCGGGCTGTTCACCAGCGCGGACGGTGGGCTCACCTGGGAGCAGCTCCCGCTGCCGCCGGGCGATGTGGCCGGGATGTTGCCGCTGGCGGTCGCGCCGGACGACCCGCTGCATGTCTACGCAGGCGTCGACGACGTGCTCACCGAGAGCCGCGACGGTGGCAAGACGTGGCAGTCTCTCCCCGGCCCCGGCGCGATGATCATGTCGCTGGCAGCGAGCATCACCAACCCTGGCACGCTCTACGCCGGCACCGACGACGGCGTCTGGGTCCGCTCGGCGGACGGAGCCTGGGAACGGCTGCCGCTGACGCCCGAAGGGGTGGTGATGGCGGTTGCCGTCAGCGCCGACGAGCCGGAGCAGGTGGCCGTGGTCGATCAGGAGGGTTACTTCTACCGGAGCAGCGACGGTGGCCGGACGTGGGGCGGGCGTGGAGCGTAATCCCCGCGATGTGTGGCACCGAGGCTGCAATTGGCGCAAGTTCAGGTTATAGTTATCCGGGCATACGGCCCGGAACCCAACCTGGCGAGAGGTGTGATTCTGGCCCGGTAGAGGTCGGGTCAGAGAAGGGAGGCTCTTGTGAAGGTGTGGTCCCGCGGCATCGCTAGAGTGACGGTGCTGGTGGCAGCAGCGGCGCTGCTGATGCTCGCTCTGGCGGCATGTGGAGGTGGTGGCAACAACAACGAGGGCAACGGCGGCGGCAACGCGCCCGCAGGGGCGATCACCGTCAAGATGACCGAGTTCAAGTTCGATCCTTCCACCATCGAGGCCAAGACCGGCGAGATCACGTTCAACCTGGTCAACGACGGCACCGTCGAACACGACATGCACATCGAGATCCCGGGCAACCCGCAGACCTCGGAACTGGTCGCCCCGGGCAAGTCGGCGACCTTCACGGTGACGATCAACGAGGCGGGCGAATACCAGTTCTGGTGCACGGTCCCCGGTCACCGCGAGTCCGGCATGGAGGGCACGCTCAAGGTCGAGGGCTAGTTCCCGACCGCGACGCGACCTCGACCACAAACCGGGTGGGCACGCGCCCACCCGGTTTTCTATGACGTTTGACGAGTTCATCCGGCATACCAGCCGCGCCGTCTTCCGCCCGCCTCCGCCAGCTAGTGCGGCTGCCGACCGTCGCCGGGATGGGTGGCGGGAAGTTCGCCGCGTCACGCTGCGTGCCCGGGCGAATGGAGTTTGACGCATTCGTTGGGTGTACGCGGTCTGCGCGTGCCCGGGGCTAAAGCCGCCGGGCTGACAACGAAAGCCGGCTGATGGAGTTTGACGAATTACTGTGGTACATGTACCGGTCCGTCGTCTCGTCCTTGTCATCCTGAGCGGAGCCGGCCGGCGCAGGCGCGCCGGGCGGCGGAGCGAAGGATCTCGCGTCGGACCGGCCACGCAGCGGGGAGATTCTTCGCTGCGCCGGGGCGGCTGGCCGCCGCCCCCGGCTCCGCTCAGGATGACACGCGGGGGTCGCGGGGCTGGCGGGTAGACACGACTCATTCGTCAAACTCCATCAGCCGGCTGGGATTCAGTCGGGCCTACACCCAGGTGATACGGTGTCCGCCGCCCGACCCGTGCCCGGGGCTAAAGCCGCCGGGCTGACAAGAAAAGCCGGCTCAAGCCGGCTGGGGACGCGGTAACCGGTGGGTGCTGGAGCGGACACGTCAGGATGTGGCCATCGTAGCCCCTTCAGTGGGCTTACCAAAAATATTAGGCCGGCGGCTTATGGAGTTTCACAACTGAATCGGGTAATGCTCGCCTCGGGAGATCGGCGCTGGAGTCACGCGCGGAGCGGCGTTTTCCGCCGTCGCGTCGCGCCGGGCGGGATTCCTCGCCCACGTCACTGACGGGTCGGAGACCGCATGGGCGTCCGTCGGCCTGTTGCCCGATTAAGTCGTGAAACTCCATTAGCCCCGGGCACGCGCCACAATGAGGAAGAGCGCCGGCCTTGGGCCGGCGCTCTGCTGGCATCGCTAGGGGAGGTAATTTTCCGGGTTCTCCCAGACGCCGTTGACCTGGACGGCGAAGTGGAGGTGCGGGCCGGTTGAGGCGCCGGTGGTGCCGATCAGGCCGATGTGCTGGCCTTGCTCGACCCACTGCCCGACGCTGACCCACGGCTGCGACGCCATGTGGGCGTAGAGGGTCGACACCCCGTTGCCGTGGTCGATCTTCACCATGTAACCGTAGCCCGAGCCGTTCCAGCCGGCGAAGGTCACGGTGCCGCTGGCGGCGGCAGCGATCGGGGTGCCCGCGGCGGTGGCGATGTCGAGCCCCTGGTGGAAGTGGGCATAGCCCTGGTACGCGGGCTCCATCCAGAGGCCGCTCGGGCCGAACCGCTGGGTGATGATGCCCTGCACCGGCCAGACGAACCCGCTGCTCGACTGGGCCACCGCGGGCGCCGGCTCCGGCTCTGCCTGGGCCGGTTCCGCCGCGGGGGCCTCCTGGACCTCCTGGGCCGGCGCGGCCTCTTGTGCGGGCTCCTCGACCGGCGCGCTGGCGCCGGGGATGGTCAGCACGTCGCCCGGATAGATCAGGTGCGGATTGGCGAGCTGGTTCGCGGCGATGATGCTCTCCATCGACACGCCGTAGCGTTTGGCGAGGAGGAACACCGTATCGCCGGGTTGCACCTCGACGGTCAGGCCGCCACCGACCCCGCCCTCAGCCTCCTCACCAGGGATGTTGACGTGTTGCCCCGGGTAGATGAGGTTGGGGTCGGGGAAGTCGTTGGCCGCGATGACGGCCGAGAGCGGCACGCCGTAGAGCTGGGCGATCTTGTACAGCGTATCTCCCGGCTCCACGATATGGGTGACCCCGGCACCCGGGCCACCCACGCCGGTGAACTCGCCGGTGTGCTCGCTGGTCGTGGCTTGGCTGACCGTCGCCGCGCTGATGACCGGGAACTGGTCGGTGTTCTCGGAAGTCGTCCGAGCGGTGGCGGCTGCTGGCGCCGCACCGACGACACCCGCAGTCGCCACTGCGGCGACCGCCGCGGCGACCAGTGCCGACTGCGCGCGGCGCCCGCGACGGTAGGCTGCCAGATCAGCCATGCTCGGCGCCGGCGGCACCCAGTACTCGGGCTCCCGCAGCCAGCGCTCAATCGGGTCATCGTCACGCGGCGCTACCGCGGCGTGCGTGCGCGGCGCCGGGTGCATGTGCGTCGTGCGTGGTGTCGTGGTCGTGTGGGTCTGGGGCGTTTCCCAATCGGGACGCCAGCCGAAGCGCGGTTGCTGAGCAACGGGTCTGGTTTGGACGGACTCGGACGCATGAGCGCCCGGCCTCTCATCGAGGCGGCGAGGCATGATCAATCCCTTCCCTTTCCCCGGTTTCCCCGTCGCCACGTTGTTGGCCGGGCGCTGTCCCCACGCGTGGTCCGACCAGTGGCGACGAGTGTAATCCGTGGCCAGAGGATAACAATGCGTCGCCTCCGAGTCAACCTCCTCACGCGAACGGCTACTGAACGTACACGAATGTGCCGAAGAGGTGGATTGGCGGAGAGCGGCTGTGCCGGTCGCGCCGCTCTCCCGCCGGGGCATGGACTGAGAGGCAACGATCAGTCAAGACCGGGGATGGGACCGGTCAGGAGTCGCTCGGCCATCGCTTCGAACGCCGCGGCACGGGCTGCCGCGCGCTCCCGCCGGGCGGCGATCCGGCTGGCGCTCTCCTCGAGTCCCAGGTCGCCGGCCGTGCCCAGATGGGTGCGCTTGGCGAGCTGCTGGTGAGGGTCCATCGGCGGGACGGTCTCGAGCGCGGTACCGACCCGGCGATAGGCGTCGCGGAAGGGGATGCCCTGAGCGACGAGCTCATAGGCGGCGTCGGTGGCGAACAGTTCCGGGGTGCAGGCAGCCAGCAGGGCCTCCTCGTTCGGCTCCAGGTTGCGCACGGTGAGCGCGGCGACGCCGGCGGCGCGAGCCGTGAGGTCGAGCGCGTCGATGAAGGGGCGCTTCGTCTCCTGGTAGTCCATGTTGTAACCGGAGGGGAGCCCGGCGAGCACGGTCATGATTTGCTGCTGGTAGGCGAGCATGACGCTCCCTTTGGCGCGCAGCATCTCCATCGCGCCCAGGTTCTTCTTCTGCGGCATGATGCTGCTGCCGGTGGTGAACTCCGCGCCGATGGTGAAGAAGCCGAACTCGGCGGTGGTGAAGAGCAGGATGTCCTGCGCCAGTTTGGAGAGGTCGAGCATGACCTGGCTGAGCGCCTGCACGACCGCCGCTTCGAACTTGCCGCGCGCGTTTTGTGCGTAGAGCACGTTGCGCTGCGGGGCGCGGAAGCCGAGGAGGTCCGACACGTAGCGCCGGTCGATCGGGAGCGGCACGCCGTAGCTGGCGGCCGAGCCGAGGGGGCACTGATCGTTCAGGTCAAGCGCCGCGTCGAGGAGCGTCAGGTCGTCGAGCAGCGCTTCCAGGTAGGCCCCGGCCCAGACACCGACCGATGAGAGCATCGCGCGCTGCATGTGGGTGTACCCGGGCATGGGCGTGAGCCGGTGGCGCTCGGCCAGAGAGAGGAGCGCCTCGGCGCAGTCGAGGATCGCCCGCTCGACGCGCGGGGCCTCCTGCTTCAGGAAGAGCCGGAGGTCCACGATCACCTGATCGTTGCGGGAGCGGGCGGTGTGGATCTTCTTGCCCGGCTCACCGGTGCGGGCAGTCAGCGCGTGCTCGATCTTGGTATGGACATCCTCGTCACCCGGCTCGACCCGGAACGTCCCCGCCGCGGCTTCCTCAGCGATGGCGGCCAGCGCGGCACGAAGCGCGTCGAACTCGTCGCGGGCCAGCAGGCCGACCTTCGTCAGCCCCGCCGCGTGGGCGATCGACCCGAGGACGTCGGCCAGGATCAGCCGGTTGTCGTAGACGACATCGTCCCCGACCTCGAACGCCTCGATCTCGGGGTTGAGGCCGTACCCCTTATCCCAGAGCTTGGTAGCCATGCGGTGTCCTTTCGTGGTGCGGGTAAGACCCCTCACCCCCCGGCCCCCTCTCCCACAAGGGGAGAGGGGGAGCGATACGAGACTGGCGCGAGAGACGGAACGCGGTATCCGCGTTCCGTACCCATTCCCCCTCTCCCACAAGGGGAGAGGGGGTTAGGGGGTGAGGGGTGCCTGGTGCCCCGGTCTCGCTAGCCCTCCGCCGCCAGCGTTTGCTGGCGCAGGGCCAGCACCTCGAACGGCAGGCCGCGGATCAGCGCGGCCGGGCCGCAGAGTTGCTGGTTGAATCCGCTGCTGGCGATGGAGCGAATCTCCGGGCGGAAGAGGGAGGCCGGGGTGTCCCGCTTGACGATCTCGATAGTGCCCTTGTAGAGCGAGACGGTCCAGGTGCCGCGCACCACGTGCTGCGTTTCGGCGATAAAGGCGTCCAGCGCGCTGCGCAGGGGGTGGAACCACTCGCCGTGGTAGACCAGCGAGGCCCAAGTCTGCTCGACGAACTTCTTGAACTGGAGCTCCTGCTTGGTCAGCACAGCGCTCTCGATGTCGCGGTGGACGGCCAGGATGATCTTCGCCCCCGGCGCCTCATAGATCTCGCGGGACTTCAGATCCATGATGCCGTCTTCGAAGATGTCGATCTTCCCGATGCCGTTGGCGCCGCCGATCTTGTTCAGCGCCGCGATGAGGTCCGGCAGCGGCATCGGCGTGCCGTCGAGGGCGGCCGGCAGGCCGTCCTCGAAGGTCAGGGTGATGGTGGTCGGCGTGTCGGGCGCCTTGTGCGGCGGGACATACCACATCCAGATGTCGTCCGGCAGCGTGGTGTCGAGCCCGATCCCGCCGCTGGCAATCGAGCGGCACCAGAGGGTCTTATCGTCGCCCCCGGCGATGATCTCGGTCACCGGCACCCCGTAGTGCTCGCAGAGGGCCATCTCCTCGGTGCGTGTCAGGTCGAAGTCGCGCACCGGCACCAGGACGGTGAGCTGCGGGGCGAAGAGTTTGAAGACGTTGTGCATGCGGTACTGGTCGTTGCCGCGGCCGGTGGAGCCCTCCATGACGGCGTCGCATCCCAGCTCCAGAGCCTTCTCCGCGACTTTGGCGGCGATGAGCTGGCGGGTCATCGAGGTGGAGACGGGATAGCCCTCGTAGTCGGAGTTGGCGCGGATGGCGCGGGTGAGCCACTCCTCGGCGAACTCGGCGCGGGCGTCGATCAGCAAGGGGGTGATGCCGAGCAGGTCGGCTTTGGCAAAGCTCTCCGCGATCTCCGCCTCGCCCTGGCCGACGTCGACGGTGATGGGTACCACCTCGGCGCCGTACTTCTCGCGAGCCAGGACGATGCAGAGGGTGGAGTCCAGCCCGCCGGAGTAGGCGACAGCGATCTTGTTCACCGAGGGCACGGGCGTGCTCTCGATTTTCGCCAGTGCGGTGTCAAGTAAGGCGTTGGTCGTCGTCATCGTGGTGTTCCCTTCGGTCTCAGCGCGTCATGACATAGATGCGTGATCGGGGCGAACGGCATGCACCTATGCCGGTCGCGCCGCGCACGCGACGCGGAGGAACACCACGGCGAGCAATGCCGGGGTTGAAGGGAAATCGAAAGTGGGGAAAACAAAACGGCGATGCCACGCACCGTATCTCGCTCCAGACCAGTGTGCGCCAGGGCAGGCGCGACCGACGCTGACGAACCTCAGCGGGTCCTGGTCCTCCAGAGCGAACGGTGCTGTGCCATCGCGATCGCCTCTCGCAGATCCCGGCGGCCGAACGGCCACACGGGCGTGATGCGGTAGGGCCGAGTCTAGCAGTCCGGTGAGGCGGCGTCAAGCGGCCGCTCTCCTGACCGAGTCACACCCGCGCCCGAGGAGCGGGATGACGTCAGGGTTGCGTCCCGGCACGTGCCCTGGGGTAGTGGAGATTGACGAACTACCCAGATGTGCACGGTCAGCCCGTGCCCGGGGTGGGTGGCGTGAAGGATCCCACGCTGTGGCGCGTGCCCGGGATGGGTGGTGAGAGGGTCCCACCGCCCGGCACGTGCCCGGGGGTTCACCCCCGGGCTGACAAGGAAAGCCGGCTGAAGTGGGCCGGGGAATACGGCTCACACCCAGGCGTTGGGTGTCCCCGTCCGGTGGCCCGTGCCCGGGGCTGAAGCCGCCGGGCTCACAACGAAAAGCCCGCTCAAGCGGGCTGAGGGGACTAGAACTCACATTCCGGCGTTGGATCTCGCCGCCAGACGCGTGCCCGGAGGCTCTAGCCCCGGGAACGGGCCGAGTGCGTGCATCCATGGAATTCGTCAAACGCTATTGGCCCTGAGCGCTGACTAGGCGGCGGATATCGTCTCGCCAGGGTGTAAGTCCTGGTTCCCCAGCCGGCTTCAGCCGGCTTTCGTTGTCAGCCCGGCGGCTTCAGCCCCGGGCACGCGCCGCGGTGCGGGAACCTTCGCGCCACTCATCCGTGGGCACACGCCGCGGCGCGGGGATCCTCCCACCGCCCGTCCCGAGCACGTGCCGCATCAGGCCCGATACGTTCGTCACACTCAGGGGGCCGACCCCGGCGGCGGTCGGGGTGACGGGACGGGTGGCGCGCAACCCGGCAGCGCTGCGCGGGGTAGGATTGGCGGGTCGGCGGGGCAGGCTGGGCCCGGCCGCGCAGGGATGGACTGGCCGGTGCGAAAGGAGTGCTCGGCAGATGGAGCCTGTGAGCCGAACCGTGGACGCGCTCATCGAGATTCCGGCGGGCAGCCGAAACAAGTATGAGTTCGACGAGAAGGCCGGGCGAATCCGCCTGGACCGGGTGCTCTACACCTCGGTCCATTACCCGACCGACTACGGGTTCATCCCGGACACGCTGGCGCCCGACGGCGACCACCTGGACATCCTGGTCGTGACGTACGAGCCGACGTTCCCGGGTTGCCTGGTCGAGGCGCGTCCGATCGGCGGCCTTGACATGGAGGACGAAAAGGGGAGCGACTTTAAGGTGCTCGCCGTGCCGGCGGTTGACCCGCGCTTCGCCAACACGCGCACGCTGGAGGATCTGGATCCTCACTGGCTGCGCGAGATTGAGACCTTCTTCGCAACGTACAAGCTGCTGGAGCCGAAGCACACCGAGGTGCTGGGCTGGCACCCGGTGAAGGAGGCGTGGGGCGTGATCGAAGCGGCCCAGCGCGCTTACCGGTCCAGTACCCGGAGCTAGGCGCTCAGCACTACCTTGATGCAGCCGTCTTCCTTCTGCTGGAAGGTATGGTAGGCGCCGGGCGCCTCCTCCAGCGGCAGGCGATGCGTGACGATGAAGCTCGGGTCGATGTCGCCGTTCGCGATGCGCTCGAGCAGAGGGCGGAGGTAAGCCTGGACGTGGGTCTGGCCGGTGCGCAGGGTCAGGCCCTTGCTGAAGATCGCCCCGATGGGGAACTTGTCGATGAACCCGCCGTAGACGCCGGGCACCGAGATGACCCCGCCCTTGCGGCACGCCTGGATCACCTGACGCAGTGCGGTCGGCCGGTCCGTCTCCAACCGGACCGCCTGCTCGGCTCGGTCGAACCAGGCAGCCGGGCCGACGCCGTGCGCCTCCATGCCGACCGCGTCGATGCAGGCGTCGGGGCCGCGGCCGCCGGTCAACTCCTTCAGCGCCTCGACGACGTCGGTGTCTTGGTAGTTGAGCGTCCGCGCTCCTCCGGCTTCGGCCATGCGCAGGCGCTCCGGGATGCGGTCGATGGCGATGACCTCGTCGGCGCCGAGCAAGTAGGCGCTGCGGATGGCGAACTGCCCGACCGGCCCACATCCCCAGATCGCGACCACGTCGCCCGGCTTGATCTCCGCCTGTTCGGCGGCCATGTACCCGGTGGGGAAGACGTCGGACAGGAAGAGGACCTGCTCGTCGCTCAGGCCGTCCGGCACCGCGATCGGGCCGGAGTCGGCGAAGGGGACGCGGGCGTACTCCGCTTGCCCGCCCGCGTAGCCGCCGAAGAGGTGCGAGTAGCCGTAGTACCCGCCGCCGGAAAAGCCGTAGAGCGCCTCGGCCATCCAGGCGTTGGGGTTCGAGTTGTCGCACAGTGACCAGAGGCCGCGCCGGCAGTAGTCGCACCGGCCGCAGGAGATGGTGAAGGGAACGACCACGCGGTCGCCGGGCTTGAGGGTCTTGACCTCACGCCCGACCTCTACCACCTCGCCCATGAACTCGTGGCCGAGGATGTCGCCGGCCTCCATGCCAGGAATGTAGCCGTCGAACAGGTGCAGGTCGGAGCCGCAGATCGCGGTGGACGACACGCGGACGATGGCATCCTGCGGGTTGAGGATCGCCGGGTCGGGCACCGTCTCCACGCGCACGTCGTGTGTGCCGTACCAGCAGACTGCTTTCATGGGCCGGTCCTTTCCGGAGCGCCGGCGCCGTGCCGGCTACTGGCGCGTGTTGCGAGCGCGACGGCGGCCGGGGTGCTGCCGGTGCTCCCGGGCGCACACTCAGGGTGACGCCGTCGTCGTCTCGCCGGGTGAGCGGCGGTCGCGTGCGCGTTCGACGGCTGCGGCGATGCGGCGGAGGATGCCGGCAATGCGCTCCACCTGATGCGTGCCGCCACCGGGGCCGCTCGGCTGGCCCTCGGTGGTGGTGATATTGCCTGTCTCGATGAGTTGCTTGGCACGGCGCAGGTCTTCCTGCACCTGCTGGGCAGGTGGAGGGCCGCTGAGGAGCCCGAGCGTGCCGGGTGACAGCCGTGCCAGGGTGAGGTGGACTTCCGTGCCGTTTCCGCCTGGCGCGTCGTGGAAGCGCACGGTGCCGCGGAACCAGACCGGCGACCCTGCGACGGACTGCCAGGCGATGACCTCTCCCAGGCGGTTCTCAGTCATCTCCATGTCCCAGGCGCGCCGGCTCCCGCGCGGGCCGCGTGCGACCCAGCGGCTCGTCCGCTCCCCGGTGACCTCCACCGACTCGAGATCGTGCATGAAACGGGGGAAATTGGTGACGTCGCGCCAGAAGGCGTAGACCTCCTGCCGCGGGCGCGCGATGGTAACCGCACGCGTGACGGTGAGCGGGGTCGGGCCGCGCCCGAAGCGGAGTCGGGTCACGAGCCCGCTCTGGTCGGCGACCCGATAGGCGACGGCCGCGGCTGCGCCGGCCGCCAGGAGGCGCCGCAACGTGCGCCATCGCAGCAGACTGAGCGCGACCACTCCGGCGACGACCGGTGGCAGCCACGATGGGCCGCGCGTCCCGGTGACGGATGGCTGGGTTCCATTGTCTGACGGCTGTGGCTGCTCGGTCATCCTTTGCACTCCCTCCCGCGGCGCTGCGCGTGCCCTGCCCGGTCGGATTCGTCGGCGGGGTGTGGGATGGGCATCAGCAGGTGACGTGCCGGGAGCGGAACGGGGCTGCTCTTCCCTTTTTCCGCAAGAGGTGGTAGGATGTCACCCGCTGACGTCTGTTCGTGGGAGTCAGGCACGGTGGAGAGCGTTTGGGGCCGACAGGAGAAAGCGATCACGGCGGACTGCGTGGCAGTGCGCCGGTTCGGCGCTTCCGTCGTGTTTGGCCCTGCCGGCATCCCCGCCCCTAGGTGCTGCCATGCTCCCGCGTGTCTCGGCGTCGGCGGAGGGTGCCATTAGATCAGGCACGTCATCCGGTGAAGCGCCAGCGGCGGTGAGCGGCAACGGTCACCGCCGTTTTTGTTGTTCCGCGCAGGCTGATCCGGATCGGAAGGGTTGGGTGCGCTGGTGTCCCCGGGCGGCGCGCCCCGCAGAGCGGACCGGGGAGAACGCGATTGAGGGAGGATCGTCCAATGGGTGAGTGCCCGGAGTGTGGTGCCGCACTGGGGCTGGAGAACGTGGAGCAGGGCGAGATCGTGCAGTGCCCTGACTGTGGCGTCGAGCTGGAGGTGCTGGAGACCTCGCCGCTGACGCTGGGCCTGGCTCCGGCCGAAGAAGAAGACTGGGGAGAGTAGCCGGTCGTGGCGCGGGTTGCCCTGCTTGCCGACCGGCTACGTGTTGAAGAGCGCCTGCTGATCGAGGCGTTCGCGGCCCGGGGCCACGAGGCGGTGCTGGTGCAGCCCGCCAAGCTGGCGCTCTCTCCCGCGGCGCCGAGTGCGGGGGACTTTGCGGTGGCGCTCGACCGCGGCGAGGCCACGGCCGAGCGGGCGGTGCTGGCGGCGCTGCTGGCGTCCGGCGGCACCCCGGTGGTGAACCGGGCTGCCACCGCCCGGCTCCTGGCCGACCGCATGGCGTTGCTCCGCCACCTGATTCTGGCGGGTATCCCGGTGCCGGAGACCCGCGTCTGCTTCGGTGAGGAGGCGATCTTCGCCGCCATCGCGGAGCTCGGCTACCCGGTGGTGCTCAAGTCGCTGACGGTGGATCCCGGCTTCCCGGTGGCGCTGGTCGAGGATCAGGATGCGGCCGAGGCGATCGTGGAGCACCGGATCATGCTCGGCGGCGAGCGCGCGGTGCTGGTGCAGCAGTTCATCCCGTCCATGGCCGGGCAGTCGGTCCGGCTGGTCGTCGCCGGCGGAGCGCTCGCGGGGATCGAGCGGCGGATCCACGGCGGCTGGCGGCCCGGCCGTGACGCGGCGTACGAGGCGTACTCCGGTGATCCGGCCCCGCTGACGGCTCTGGCCGAGCGGGTCATGTCGCGGCTCGGCACTGGCACGTACGCGGTGGAGGTCGTTGAGACCGGCGACGGGCCGGTGGTCGTCGGCGTGGCCAACCTGGTCGACTTCCGCTCGCTCAGCGGGCGGGGCGTCGACGTTGCAGGGATGATTGCTGAATTCGTGGTGGGATAGACCATCACCCCATGCTCCTCTCCGGACGTTGAGCGAGGAGGCGAGATGGGGCGGGCGAGGGAGGAAAGGGAGTTCCGGTGCTGGAGTCGATCAGCCCGACGAGTATGACAACCGCCGACCTGCTGCGCGGGCTGGTGAGTATCCCTAGTCCCTCCGGCGCCGAGGCTCCCGCGGTCGAGTGGCTGTGCCGGCAGATGGCAGCGCTCGGCTACCAGGCCGAACCGGACGACGCCGGCAACGCCGTCGGCACCCGCGGGGAAGGGCCACGGGAGATCATGCTCCTGGGTCACATCGACACGGTGCCCGGCGAGGTGCCGGTGGAGGTCGTCGACGGTGCGCTCTACGGCCGGGGGACGGTCGATGCCAAGGGGCCGCTGGCGACCTTCGTCGTCGCCGGGGCGCGGGCGGCGCTGCCGCCGGGGGTGCGGCTCACCGTCGTCGGGGCGGTCGAGGAGGAGGTCATGTCCTCCCGTGGGGCGCGCCACCTGATCGCGACCCGCCCGGCGCCGGACGCGGTCGTCATCGGCGAGCCGAGTGGCTGGGACGGCGTCGTGCTGGGCTACCGAGGCTCGGTCGCGCTCGAGTACCGGGTCAACGTGCCGATGTCGCACTCGGCCGGGCCGGAGGCCACCGCAGCCGAACTGGCGGCGGATTTCTGGTTCCGGCTGCGGACCTGGTGCGCCGAGTGGAGCGTCGGGATCGACCACGCCTTTCACCGGGTCGAACCCAAGCTCAAGGCGCTGAACTCGTCCTCCGACGGGCTCTATGGGGAGGCTGTGGCGCGGATCGGCCTGCGGCTGCCCCCCGCGCTCGCGCCCGAGGAGGCGATTGCGGTGGCGACCTCGCTGGCCAACGAGGGGGAGGTGACGGCCACGGTCAACGCGCCGGCTTTTCAGACCGACAAGCGCCAGCCGATCGTCGCGGCCTTCCTCGCCGCGGTGCGGGCGCACGGCGGCACACCACGCCTCAAGTTGAAGACAGGGACGTCCGACATGAACTTGGTCGGCCCGGCCTGGGGCTGCCCGATCGTGGCGTACGGCCCGGGCGATTCGCGGCTCGACCACACGCCGGAGGAGCATGTGCCGCTGGCGGATCTTGAGCGCGCGACGGCGATTCTGACGACGGCGATCGAGCGAGTGGCGGCGCAGATACACACCGGCCGCTGGGGAGGTGAGCGGTGAACCGGCCGCGGATTGGAATGCTGTTCTCCCACGTGCGGGAGGAAGAGAAACTGCTGCTGGCGGCGTTCGCCAAACGTGGCATCGAGCCGGTCCGGCTGCACGACCGGAAACTGGTGCTCGATCTGACCTCTCCCGGTAGCCCCTGCGGGGTGGAGCTCGACATCGTGCTCGACCGCGGCATGGCCCACGGCCGGGCGGCGGTCGCGATGCAGATTTTCGACGCCCTCGGCATCCCGACGGTCAACTCCAGCCGGGCCTCGAACCTGGCGGACGACAAAGTCGCGACGACGCTGGCGCTGGCGGCGGCCGGCGTGCCGACGCTGCGCACCGTCGTCGCCTTCGATATCGACTCGGCGCTGGCCGGGTTGGAGCAGATCGGCTATCCGGCCGTGATCAAGCCGGTGATCGGCTCCTGGGGTCGGCTGTTGGCGAAGGTGAACTCGCCACAGGCCGCGCGGACGTTGCTGGAGCACAAGCGGGTGCTCGGTCACTACCAGCACGGCGTCTTCTACATCCAGGAGTACGTCGAGAAGCCGGGGCGGGACCTGCGCATCTTTGTCGTCGGCGATGAGATCGTGGCGGCGTCCTACCGCGCGGCCGAGCACTGGGTGACCAACGTGGCGCGCGGCGCCGTCTCGCTGCCCTGCCCGATCACGCCGGAGATCGCCGACATCTCCTTCCGCGCCGCGCGGGCGATCGGCACTGAGATCGCCGGGATCGATCTGGTGGAGACCTCCACCGGGCTGCAGGTGATCGAAGTCAACACCGGTGCCGAATTCAAGGGGTTGATGCGGACGACGGAGAAGGACATCGCCGGAGCGATCGTCGACTACGTCATCGCCCGCGCCGAGCGCGCCGTCTACGAGGCGGCGTACGTGATGCCGGGGGCGTGATGCGTCATGCGTCATGCGTCAGCCGTAGGGCATACTGCGTATCGCATATCGCGTATTCAGTACTCCTCCTCTCTCCCCTGGTGGGCTCCGTCCGAGAGGGGCCGGGGGTGAGGGGGACGCATGACGCATGACGTATGACGCATGACGCATCACGCATGACCCAGAAAGGACTCCCATGACTCTCTCAGTCGCCATCCTTGGTGGGTCGGGTTATGCCGGTGGGGAACTGCTCCGGCTGCTGCTGGGGCACCCGGAGGTGGAGGTGACACAGGTCACCTCGCGCTCCCGAGCCGGGAAGTTCGTCCACACCGTGCACCCGAACCTGCGCAAGCGGACGCAACTGAAGTTCATCCCGCCGGAGAAGCTGGAGCGGGTCGACGTGCTCTTCTCCGCGCTGCCGCACGGGGCGACGGCACCCCAGGTGAAGGATCTGCTGGAGCACGGCTCGATCGTGGTCGACCTGAGCGCCGACTTCCGGCTGCGCGACCCGGCCGCCTACGAGCGCTGGTACGGCTGGAGCCACCCGTTCCCGGAGATGATCCCGGACACGGTCTACGGTATGCCCGAGCTGCACCGGGAGGAGATCCGCACCGCCCGCTACATCGCCGGGCCGGGCTGTACCGCGACGGCGGCCATCCTGGGGCTGGCGCCGCTGTTCCGGGCCGGGGTGGTCGATCCGTCCATGCCGGTCGTGATCGAGGCCAAAACCGGCTCGTCCGGCGCGGGGGCCGAGGTGACGCTCTCCAGCCACCACCCGGAGCGCGCGGGGATCATCCGCTCGTTCAAGCCGACGGGGCACCGGCATAGCGCTGAGATCCTGCAGGAGTTGGCCGTCGACGGGGTCGCGCCGAACGTGCACTTCACCGTGACGAGCGTCGAGGCGGTGCGCGGCATCCTGGCGACCTCCCACGTTTTCCTGAAGGAGCCGCTGGCGGACAAGGATCTGTGGAAGATCTACCGGGGCATGTACGGCGATGAACCGTTCATCCGCCTGGTGAAGGAAGCGAGCGGCATCCACCGCTACCCGGAGCCGAAGATCCTCTCCGGCACGAACTACTGCGACATCGGCTGGGAGTTGGACGCGGACGGCAAGCGGCTGGTCGTCATGGCGGCGATCGACAACCTGATGAAGGGCGCGGCCGGGCAGGCCGTGCAGGCGATGAACATTCGCTGCGGCTTCGACGAGACGGCCGGGCTGGAGTTTCCGGGGTTGCATCCGATTTAGAGTGGGGCACCCCTCACCCCCTAGCCCCCTCTCCCACAAGGGGAGAGGGGGAAGGAGGATGGGGTTGCCTATCCTAGGTCAATCTGTCAAGCGAATTCCGTGTTCCAAGCTCCTCCCCTCTCTCCTCGTGGGAGAGGGGTCGGGGGTGAGGGGAAGACCCTAGATGCGACGTGTTCTCACCATCATCGGCGCGATCGGGGCGCTGGCAGCAGCCGCGGTCTGGTGGCGGCGGCAGCGAGAGGCGCCCACGCCGTTCTCGGCACGACTGTCGTGGGTGCTCAGCCTGCCGCAGTTTGAACACGCGCGGGCCGATGTCATCCTCGACCGACTCGACCTGCGACCGGGGATGCGCGTGCTCGACGCCGGGGCCGGCACGGGCCGCCTGTCGATCCCGGCGGCGCGGCGGGTCGCCCCCAACGGCGAGGTCGTGGCGGTCGACATCCAGCCCGAGATGCTGGCGAAGCTGGAGCAGCGGGCGGCGGCCGAGGGGGTGACGAACATCCGCACCGTGCAAGCGGCGCTGGGGAGCGGTGCGCTGGAGCCGGAGAGCTTTGACCGCGCGCTCCTGGTCGCCGTGCTGGGCGAGACGCCGGATCAGCTCGCGGTGCTGCGCGAGCTGCATGCCGCGCTGAAGCCCGGCGGCATCCTCTCGGTGAGCGAGGGCTTCCCTGACCCGCACTACCAGCGCGCCGACCACGTGCGGGCGCTGGCGGCGGTCGCCGGGTTCCGACCCTGGCAGGAGTGGCGCACCCGGCTCGGCTACACGCTGCATCTGGTGAAGGAGGAGACGGCCCTTACCCCCTGACCCCCCTCTCCCAACTTTGGGAGAGGGGGAACGAGGGACGGGAGCCGTGTGGCGTATCGCGTATTCCGTGTTCTGTACTTCTCCCCTCTCCCAAGGTTGGGAGAGGGGCTGGGGGTGAGGGCGTTTTCCCGTACGACGACGGAGGGACCGATGCTGATCGTCAAGCTGGGTGGGAGCGCCGGGATCGATCCCGGGCCGACGCTCGACGACCTGGCGGAACTCTCGAAGACCGAGCGGGTCGTGTTCGTCCACGGCGCAAACGCGACGATGGACGAGTGGACGCGCGCCATGGGGCGTGAGCCGCGCCTTGTCTATTCCAAGACCGGGCAGGTGAGCCGCTTCACCGACGCCGAGACGATGGACCTGATGCTGGCGGTGTACGCCGGGCTGGTCAACAAGCGGCTGGTGGAGGGGTTGCAGGCGCGCGGCGTCAACGCGGTCGGCCTGAGCGCGCTCGACGGGGGCATCGCCCGCGGCCCACGCAAGGACACCCTGCGCGCCATCGAGGACGGCAAGCCGAAGGTCCTGCGCGGGGACTACGCCGGCAGCATCACCCGGATCGACACCCGGCTGATCGACCTGCTGCTCGACAACGGCTACCTCCCGGTGCTGACACCCCCGGCGCTCTCCGATGCCGGGGAGGCGATCAACGTCGACGGGGACAAGCTCACCTTGCGGCTCGGTCTCGCGCTCGGTGCCGACGCGCTGGTGATCCTCTCCAACACCGCCGGGCTGCTCCGTGACCTCAACGACCCGGACTCGCTGGTGCGGCAGATCGACGTCAGTGACCCGGCCAGCGTCGAGGCCGCGATGGAGGCGGCCGGGGGGCGCATGAAGAAGAAGGTGCAGGCGGGCGTGGATGCCGTTGCCGCCGGGATCGGGCGGGTGATCTTCGCCGACGCGCGCGTGCCGCAGCCGGTGCGGCGCGCCCTGGCGGGCGAAGGGACCGTGGTGATGGCGAGCGCGCCGATTGGAGCCGAGGCATGAGTCAGGCCCTGAACGTCGACATTGTCCGGACCGACAAGGATCTCCAGCCGCCGCTCTACGCCAAGCGCGACATCGCGCTGGTGCGCGGCGAGGGGGTCTACCTTTGGGATGCCGACGGTACCCGCTACCTCGACCTGGTAAGCAACTACGGTGTCAACATCCTCGGCCACGCCCACCCGAAAGTCACCGAGGCGATCCAGCGGCAGGCCGCCACGCTGGTGAGTTGCCACCAGTCGTTCGCCAACGACGTACGCTCCGCGTTCCTCCAGAAATTGCTCAGCATCGCCCCGGCGGGGCTGACCCACGCCTTTCTGTCCAACTCCGGCACTGAGGCGATCGAGGCGGCGCTGAAGTTCGCCTACGTCGCCACCGGTCGCACCAAGGTGGTCGCCGCCAAGCGTGGTTACCACGGCCGGACCCTCGGCGCGCTGGCGGCCACGGCCGACAAGAAGTACCGCGACCCGTTCGCCGGGGCGCTCGCCGATGCGACGCACGTCACCTACGGCGACGCCGAGGCGCTGGCCGAGGCGGTTGACGAGGCCACGGCCGCCGTGGTGCTGGAGCCGATCCAGGGCGAAGGCGGCATCCACCCGGCGCCGCCGGGCTACCTGGCCCGTGCCCGGGAGATCGCGCACGCGGCCGGCGCGCTCGTGATCTTCGACGAGATCCAGACCGGCTTCCGCACCGGCACCTGGTTCGCCTGCCAGCACGCCGGGGTGACGCCCGACCTGATGGCTCTCTCCAAGGGGCTTGCCAACGGCGTGCCGATCGGCGCCACGCTGATGACGGCCGAGGTGGCTGGGGCGCTGGAAGGCGGGGTGCACGGCACCACCTTCGGCGGCAACCCGCTGGCCGCCGCCGCGGGGCTGGCGACGCTGGAGGCGCTGGAGGCCGAGGGCTGGCTGGCGCACAGCGCCGAGGTCGGGGCCTACTTCATCGCGCAGCTCCGGTCCCTGGCCCACCCCAAGATCCGCGAGGTGCGTGGACAGGGGTTGATGATCGGCGTGGAGCTCAAGAGCCGGGCGACGCCGGTCGTGCGTGCCATGCAGGAGCGCGGCGTGCTTGCCCTCATGGCCGGAAGCCTCACCGTCCGCTTCCTCCCGCCGCTGCTCCTGACCCGCGAGCAGGTGGACACGGCGGTGTCGGTGTTCGCCGAGGCGCTGGGGTAGGGGCGGTCCTCACCCCGAATGAAGCCCGGCCCCCTCTTCCACCGGGGGAGAGGGGGCCGCTGTGTGGGAGGGCTCCGTCTCCTCCATACGCAGGAGCGCGATGAGGCCCGAGGCGAACGTGAGCGCGGCGACCGCGCCGACGGCCCAGGAGATGCCGAGCAGATCGGCGAGCGCTCCGGCGAGGAGCGCCCCCGCGACGTAGCCGCTATCGCGCCAGAGTCGGTAGACGCCGACCGCCGAGGCGCGCCACGTGGGCGGTGCCACGTCGGAGACCACGGCGAGGAGCGTGGGGTAGACCAGGGCGGTGCCGATCCCCAACAGGACCATGGCCACCAGCCACGAGTCGAGACCGGCCGTGAGCACGACGAGCGCGACCCCGGCGGCCTGCACCCACATGCCGGCGACGATCGGCACCTTGCGGCCGATCCGGTCCGAGAGGGCGCCGGTCGCCAGTTGGCCGAGCCCCCACACCCCTGGGTAGACGGCCGCGAGGAGCCCGATCTGATCGACCGGGAGCCCGGCCGCTGCGAAGACGACCGGAAAGAGCCCCCAGGCCATCCCATCGTTGAGGTTGTTGACCATACCGGCCTGGCTGGCCGAGAAAAGCACCCGGTCCTTCCAACTGACGCGGCGCAGAATCTCGGAGAACGCCGGCGGGCTCTCCGGCGTATCAGCCGCGTTGCGCCCAGTGCTCCGTTGCCGGGCGAGAGCCTCGTGCCGGGCGTGTCCCTGTGACTCGCGGACGAAGACGGCGGAGAGGAACAGGCCCGCGAGGGCGAAGCCCACCCCGAGGTAGAACGGCGCGGGGCGCAGGCCGTAGCTGGTCGCGACGTAGCCGGAGACGAACGCGGCGAGCGACACCGCCAGGTACCCGGAAGCCTCGTTGAGGCCCATGGCCAGGCCGCGACGGGCCGGACCGACCAGGTCGATCTTCATGATCACGGTGGTCGACCAGGCCAGCCCTTGATTGCAGCCGAGCAGAACGTTGGCGAAAACGATCCAGCCCCAACTTGGTGCGAGCATGATCAGGAACGGCACCGGCAGGCCGAACAGCCACCCGGCCAGAAGGATCCGCCGCCTGCCCGCGCGATCGCTGAGGCGGCCGGCGACGAGGTTGGCGAGTGCCTTGACGATCCCGAAGGTCGCGATGAAGGAGAGGATCGCGCTGCGGGAGGCCAGGCCGAACTCCTGCTCGGCGACCAGCGGCAGCACAGCCCGCTCCAGGCCGACCATGGCGCCGACGAAGGCGGTCACCACGACCAGGAGCGTGAACTGCCGCCAGTTAGCGGCGAGGCTGAGCGCCGGACCCGACGACGGAGTTCGGACCGGGCTTGTCACGTAGTGCTCCTCTGCGGCGTGCCGCGATTTGCAGCGGAGCCGTGTCGTTCGACGGGGTACCCCGCGGCCTGCCATTCAGGGAAGCCGTCGACGAGGCGAAGCGCGCGGAAGCCCCGGGCGCTGAGCAGACGCACGGCCCGGTCGGCGTAAACGCAGTAGGGGCCGCGACAGTAGGCCACGATCTCCCGGTCCTTGGGGAGATCGGCGAGGTGCCGCTCGAGTTCATCCACCGGGATCGAGCGCGCGCCCGGGATGTGGCCCTGCTCGTACTCGACGGCGGGGCGCACGTCGAGGACGGCCACACTGCCGTCCTGCATGCGCCGGTGGAGTTCCTCCTGATCGATGGCCTCGAGTCCGTCCCGGTCGGCGAGGAAGGTCTCGACCAGGCGATCCACCTCGGCCAGTTGCCTGGTGCCGAGATCGCGCAGCGTGCGCCAGAGCGTGAAGACGTCAGGCGTGGCCAGCCGGTAGGTAACCGTCACCCCTTCCCGCTCGGCCTCGACCAGACGCGCGCGCCGCAGGACCTGGAGGTGAGCCGACGTATTGGCCACGGTCATCCCAGCCTCGGCGGCCAACTCTTCCACCCGCCGCGGCGCCTGGGCCAGCAGGTCGACGAGTTCGAGGCGATGGGGATTGGCCAGGGCCTTGGCCACGGTGGCGAACTCGCCATAGAGCCGGTCCTTGAACGCCCGCTTGTCCACCGCTTCTCCAATCGCTTGGTCTATTAATCAAACAATCTTTAGAATACTCCCAAGCGGCTACCGGAATCAAGGGGCATGCACGGTCATGTGAGGGCCATCAGGTTCGGGAGAGCAGCGGCCACAGTTCCATCGCATCGGCCCGCTGAGCCGCTGGTAGAGGGGTGGTGTGCCCTGGAGCTAACCCCTTGCCCGTAGGAGTCCCACGGCAACCCCGGTTCGCCGGTCCAGCGTTCCCGATCGATGCGCGTCTCGTCGTCGCGCAGGGGACGAACCTCCCATCGGTGAGTCCCGCCGGGACATGCCGAGGAACTCCCGGGTGGCGGATGGCAGTGCCGACGTCGTCATCGCCAATACCGTCTTGGACGCGGCGGGCGCCTCCAGCGCGGCTGCGTGTGGCACCCGCGAGGTGAAGATATGGTGGCGTGGAAGATGCTAAGCGAACGGCCAGCGGAACACACCTGACCAGGATGCCGGCTCGCGCCGGGGAATCACCGCGGCGCGATCGCGCCGACCAGTGGAGCCCATGGCGAGCCGTCGCGGTCACATCGCGTCGCGAAGGAACAGGAGGTGTGGCCCGAACGTGCCCCGGCCCCCGGGCATCTTCATGCAGGGAGGGTGATCCATGGCGTACGAGCTCGAAGGCCGGCTGCTCGAAGTCTGTGACTGCAACGTCCTCTGCCCGTGCTGGATCGGCGAGGACCCGGACAACGGGACCTGCGACTCGATGCAGGCCTACCGCATCGACCGGGGCACGATCGAGGGCGTGGACGTCTCCGGGCTGACGTTGGCCGAGATCGATCACATCCCCGGTAACATCCTGGAGGGTAACATCCACGGCGTGTTCTTCATCGACGACGCCGCCACGCCGGAGCAGGAAGAGGTGCTTATTCGGGCGTGGTCGGGCGAGCTTGGCGGGCCGCTGGCGGATGTGGCCGGGCTCTATGGCGAGATCCTGTGGCAGCGGGCGCCGATCACTTTCACGGTGGAGGGTGGGAAAGGCACGCTGACCATCGGCTCGATGGCCGAGGCGACGATGGAGCCATACCGCGGCCCCACCGGTGAGGTGACGACCCTGAACGAGAGCATCTTCTCCACGATCCCCGGCTCCCCTGCGTTCGTCGCGAAGGCCGAGCACTACCGGCGCGAGTCGTCGCGCGACTACGGCCTGCCGGACGTGAATCTGCGGGGGCACAACGCCATCCAGGGCTACTTCCACTTCAAGGCATGACCGCGCTGCCCGGGTCCGGCACCCGGGCAGCAGTGTGTCCCGGAGCGGCGTTGCGGTCAGATACAATCCCCGCCGACACGAGGAGCCCCTGCCCGAGCTGGCAGGGGCTCGATCCTGAGCGCTGCACGGCTGGTGGATGGCCCTGATTGAGGCGGGCCGAGGCGATCCAGGCCGGGTTCGGCCGTGGCGAAGCGTGACAGACAGTCAGAGTAGAAAATATGTTCTGATTTGGTGTTCGTATAGGTAGAGGCTGCTCGCGCTTCGACGGCCGATTCGGCCGTGCGGGTGTGCTCCTGGCCGGGGAGGGGCGGTGCGTCGCGTCTACGGGGTCGACTTCAGCGGGGCGAGGGACGCCGGGCGGCGGATCTGGATCGCGCGCGGGGAGGTCGTGGACGGCGCCCTTCGGATCGAGGCGTGCCACCGGGCGGCGGACTTGCCGGGCGGAGGGACCGAGCGGGAACCGGCGCTGTCGGCCCTGCGACGGCTCATCGCGGCGGATCCCGGCGCGGCTGTCGGGCTCGACTTTCCCTTCGGGCTACCGGCGGGGCTGGTCTCCGAGGGGGACTGGGAGTCGTTCGCGCGCGGGTTCGCCCGGCGGTACCCCGACGCCGATGCCTTCCGCCGCGCCTACGTTGCCGCGGCCGGTGGGCGAGAGTTGCGCCGGTTGACCGACATCGAGGCGGCAACCCCATTCTCTCCGTACAACCTTCGAATCTACCGGCAGACGTACACCGGCATCCGCGACCTGCTGACGCCGCTGGTGGCCGCCGGGGCCGCCTGCGTTGTCCCGATGCAGCCCGCGTTGCCGGGGCGGGCCTGGCTGCTGGAGGTCTGCCCGGCGTCGACGCTCAAGCGGGACGGCCGCTATGCTCCCTACAAGGGGCGGGGTGAGGCGCGCCGCGCCGGCCGGGCCCGGATTCTGGAGGCGCTCGAACTCGCGGAGCGGGTCGCTATTCCTACTGAGGTCCGGCGCGCCGCGCTCGACGACACGGGCGGTGACGCGCTCGACAGCCTGCTCGCCGCAGTCGCGACCTTCCGGGCCATTACCGACCCGGCGTTTCCCGGGCCGCGCGACAGCCGGTACGCGCGCGAAGGCCGGGTGTATGTGTGATGCGTGTTGCGTGCTTCGTGTTCCGTATTGGACTCTCTATATAATGATTCCAGTGTTGAGGGAAGCTAGCGGTATAGCCTGCGCTCTACGGAGCACGCAACACGGAACACGCAACACGAAGCACCTACCACAAGGAGCGGTATGACTGGGACGTCCTGGAAGCGAGAACAGCGACCGGTGCTCGACCTGCCGCGATCGTCGTTCGAGATCGTGGGGGAGTTGCTGGCGCTGGTCGGCGTCATCGTCACCGTTGCCATCCTGCTGTATGCCTGGCCCGACCTGCCCGACCGGGTGCCGACGCACTTTGGCGTGACCGGGGAGCCGGACTCCTGGGGACGTAAGGCGACTGTCCTCTTCCCGCCGCTCGTGATGATGGTGCTCTATACCGGGCTCACGATCCTGAACCGGTTCCCGCATGCCTTCAACTATCCCCGGGTGATCACCGAGGAGAACGCGCCGCGGCAGTACGGATTGGCGCGCACGCTGATGACCTGGCTGAAGGCGGAGCTGACCTGGCTCTTCGCCTACCTCGAGTGGAGCATCGTCCGGGTGGCGCAGGGTGAGGCAACGGGTATCGGCGTCACCTTTCTGCCGGTCATACTCATCATCATGTTCGGCACGATCGGTGTCTACTTCTGGGCCTCAGCGCGGAAGGCGTAAGCCCGGCGGCTGAGCGGTTGCGTCAGCCGGAGCGCGGGGGCGCAGCGGTCCATCGTGCGGTCGTTGCCACAACAGCCCGCCAGCAGCGGTTCGATTGGACGCAGCCCATGCGCATTTGGGATCTCCCGCCCGAGTGCCTCTGCCGCCAGCATCTTCTCGGCGAGCACCGTGAGTTGCACGCGCTCTGGTCGATCCTGACGCAGGGGAAGCCGGGGTTCGCCAACCACCCGGAGACGCGCCGCTGGCGCGGCAAGCGCAAAGCCCTCTTCCTGCGGCACGACCAGCTCGTCGCCGAGATGCAGCGCCGTGGCTACCGGCACCGCAGCCCCCTCCCCGCCGCCCTCGCCACCGGCGCCGCCGTCCAGACCGAGTACGTCGACACCCCCGAAGAGCAGCGCCGCCTTCTCCGGGAGAAGGGGTGCGGGTGTGGGGTGTAGCGGGCAGGTGGTGCTTTTTTCCACTTACGGGATAGATGCAGGACCGCTCATAATCTCTGGCCGGCTCCGCCCCAGCTGCACAGTTTGTTCACCTCGGCAGGTGCTGGTATGCTACCGCCTCAACCGACGGTTGATCTGCTCGATGGAGCGCTTGAAGTCATCAATAGCGCGTTCGACTTGGCGGATGTTATCTCCGTCCTCCTTGAGGTGCACTTCGTGCCCCTGTGGGCAGCGGACTACCCGACCCCTTTGAACATCAGCGAGGGAGACCTTCAGCGATGACCCGCACGCCGGACAGGGGATCGGAACCTGCGCTTTCAGAATGTCGGACATAATTCGCTCCTTCGCGTTGGGCAGGAGCGGCGTGGGAGCCGCCCCTGCTGTGCTACCGCCTCTTCCGAGGCTGCCGCTGACTCAGCGCGCTGCCTGCAGCCGACTTGGCGGCCCGAGAAGCCTTCGGGTCCCGGAGGACACGGCTCGCGTTGCGCGCGGCCTTCCGACTGGTCTGCTTACAGCGGGTCATACGTCTCACCTCCCTTCTATGGTTCGATATAGCTAACCACCGTTAGTTATTGTATGTACACCCCTTTGCTGTGTCAAGGGTTCGCGAACTCGCGTTCGCTGTTGTATATTGATGTCAGCCAAGTCCATGGAGGGAGTAGGAATGGACACTGTGGCTGAGCGGGTCAAGCAGCGAAGAATGGAGAAGGGCATTACCGCCGCTGATCTCGCACGGCGTGCTGGTATCTCCAAGGCTTATCTGTCTGAGATCGAGAACGGGAAAGTACCTCGCCCGTCGGCGGACGTGCTGTATCGGCTCGCGACGGAGTTAGGGACGACCGTCGCTGACCTCTTGGGGAAGCCGGTCCAGGCGCCAGCGGCACGGTCGATACCTGATGCGTTGCGCCAGTTTGCAGAGGCGGAAGAGCTACCAGAGGAAGATGTGAAGATGCTAGCTCAGATTCGCTTCCGCGGCGAGCAGCCCAAGACACCGGACGACTGGCGGTTCCTCTATGACGCCATCAAGCGATCCGTTCGTAAGGACGTATCGGCATGAAGCGATCACGATGGCGGAGTCGTGAAGCACAGGAATTGATGAGGCAGACCAATCAGCAAGATCCTGAGGCGGCCATGGTAATGCTGGCCGAACGGCTGCTCGATGAAGCGGCATTCTCAAGCCCACCTTTCCGACCGGAGATTCTGGCATCGTATCAGGGTGTGCGTGAGGTGCGTTACAGTCCGATGAGCGGCGCAGCTCGGATTTGGCCCGACGGTGATGCTCTGGTTATCGAGGTGAACGAGGCGCACTCCCGGGGGAAGCAGAACTTCTCAATCGATCATGAAATAGCCCACACGCTGTTCCCCACCTACAACTGCTGCATGATTGAGGATGCCGTCACTGGTGAGTTTCCTGATGGGTCAGAGGAGGAGAGGCTATGCGACATCGGTGCGGCTACGCTTCTCCTCGACGCGCGGCATCTGCGGCCACTCGCTTGTGCCGCGGGTCCGTCGATCGCGTCGTTGATCGAGCTCGCGGACCTGTTTCAAGCTTCGGTTGAAGCAACCGCGCGACAGCTTGCAAAGTTGGATCTGTGGCCCTGTGCTTTCGTTTTCTGGGAAGAGGGATTCCGGCAAGTGGATCGGCCACGACCGGGTCAGATCCTCCTGCCCGGAACTGAACATTTAGGGCTACCGAAGGCCAAGCTTCGCGTTACCCGTGCCTACATCGCTCCCTCGCTTGGCTGGTTTATCCCCCGCAATAAGTCTGTTCCGGAGAATTCTCTTTTCAGGGAATGTTGGGAGAGAGACGAGATTGTCTCTGGTATCGAGCGCTTGGACATCGGGCGCGAGATCGTGGAGACGTACGTAGAATGCTTGTACGCCCCGTACTACTCGAACTCGGTTCGGATCGGTCGCGTGGTGTCGCTGCTGCTACCGTGCGGTTTGCGCCGCCACTCTCCGACAACTCCAGTGTCGTATCAGGTGGAGTTCCTGTAGCGGGTCATCAGTGACGGGCTGCTCGGGCGTAAGTCAGCGCGGCTCACGTGTCCATCTCAATGGATGACCAGCTTAACGTCTTCATCCTAAGACTCTGACAGCCGACCGGCTTCCCTTAGCGATCGGGACTTGGTCCACCCCTTTCTCGGATTACTCCCACCTTGCCGTAAATTCCAGGTTCCAGCCCTCCCCCTCACACCCCCGTCAAACGCCTCCGGATAGACCACGAGCCCGTGGACGCCGTCGAGCGCGCCGGGCACGAGTGCCAGTGCCATGAAGGCGGGGTCGGAGACCGGGAAGGGGGCTTCGAGTCCCTGTGCCCGGGCTGGGGTGAAGCCGAAACGGGGGTAGTAGTTGGGGTGGCCGACTACGACCACGATCCGGTGGCCGAGGTCGCGGGCGCGGTCGAGACCGGTGCGGATCAGTGCGGCGCCGATCCCCTGACCCTGGTGCTCCGGCAGCACGGCGACCGGCGCGAGCGCCAGCGCCGGGATGTCTGGTCCCCCGCCGGTGCGGATCGCGATCCGGCTGAAGAGGACGTGGCCGACGACACGGCCGGCGCGCTCGGCGACGAGCGAGAGCGCCGGGATGAACCCCGGTGTGTCGCGGATCGTCTCGACCAGTCTCGCCTCGTTTTCGCGGCCGAACGCGAGCCGGTTGACCTCGGAGATCGCCTCGGCGTCGGCCGGTGTCTCGGCCCGGATCGTTGTCATCGCCTCCACTCCCTCTTCTCGACTGCTCGACTGTTGGAACGTCTTGATCGCCCTCTGGGAAGGATGCCATGGGACGTGAACATCGCTATGTGGAGTTGCACCTCCACACCGCGTACTCGTTCCTCGACGGCGCCTCGTTGCCGGAGGAGATCATCGCGCGTGCCTCGGAGCTTGGCTATCGGGCGCTGGCTATCACCGACCACGACGGCCTCCACGGCGCGATGGAGTTCGCCCAGTTGGCGCACGGGGCGGACATCCAGCCGATCACCGGCGCCGAGCTGACCCTGGCCGACGGCTCGCACCTGACGCTGCTGGCGGAGTCGGTGACCGGTTACGGGAACCTCTGTCGCCTGATCACCGCCGCGCATCACGCGGGGGAGGACCGTGTGCCCCGGCTCGATCCCGACCTGCTGCCCCGGCACGCCGAGGGATTGATCCTGCTCACCGGCTGCCGGCACGGGGCGCTGGCGCGGCTGGTGGATGCCGGGGATCTGGCCGGGGCGGAGGCGCTGCTGCGGCGGTACGTGGAGTGGTTCGGGGCGGAGAATGTCGTCGTTGAGCTGCAGCAGAATCTGGTCTACGGCGATACCCGGCGGGTCCGGCTGCTGGTGGAGCTGGCGGAGCACCTGGGCCTGCGCTACGCCGCGACGGGGAATGTCCACTACCACCGGCCGGAGCGGCACCGCCTGCAGGACGTGCTGGTGGCGATCCGCGAGCGGACGACGCTCGACGGGGCGCACCGGGCGCGGCGGGCCAACGCGGAGTTCTACCTGCGTGCCGCCGAGGAGGTCGCCGCGCTCTTCGACCGCTACCCGGCGGCGCTGCGGGCGACGCTGGAGATCGCCGAGCGCTGCGCCGGGTTCGACCTGCCGCGTGACCTCGCCTATCGCTTCCCCGACTACCCGACGGCGCCGGGGGAGACGCCCGACGACCTGCTGGCGCGGATCTGTCGGGAGGCGCTGGCCGAGCGCTACCCGGCGCCGGAGCAGCGCGCGGCGGCTGAGGAGCGGCTGGCGGAGGAGCTGCGGCTGATCGCCCGGCACCGGCTGGCCGGCTTCTTCCTGCTCTACCGTGACCTGTTGCTGCTGGCGCAGGAGGTGGCGGCCGAGGTGCGTGGGACGGATACGCCGCGCGCGGTCGGGAACCTGCCGCCCGGGCGGGGGCGCGGTTCGTCGGTCAGCTCGATTGTCTGCTATCTGATCGGTCTGTCGCACGTCGACCCGCTGGCGCACGGGCTCTTCCTCGGTCGCTTCCTCAACGAGGATCTGCGCTCGGTGCCGGATATCGACCTCGACTTCCCGCGCGACATCCGCGAGCGGCTGATCGAGCGGGTCTACGAGGTGTACGGCCCGGAGCATGCCGCGCTCGTCTGCGCGTTCTCCACCTACAAGCTGCGCAGCGCGGTGCGCGACATCGGCAAGGCGCTCGGCCTGCCCCAGCCCGACATCGACAAGATCGCCAAGCTGAGCGAGGCGCGCTCGGCGAAGGACCTGGGGGAGGAGCTGGCGCGCATCCCGGAGTTCGCCGCGCGGCGGGACGCGCCACCGCTGCGCTATCTGGTGGAGCTGGCTGAGGAACTGGCCGGCTTCCCCCGCCACATCACCCAGCACGTCGGCGGGATGATCGTCTCCTCCTCGCCGCTGGTGGAGCTGGTGCCGATCCAGCCGGCCGCCATGCCGGGGCGTTACCTCTGCCAGTGGGACAAGGACTCCTGCGACGATGCCCGCTTCATCAAGATCGACTTCCTGGCGCTGGGGATGCTCTCGCTGGTCGAGGAGTGCCTGGAACTGATCGTCCGCTCGGGTAAGCCGCCGGTGGATCTCTCGCGGATCGACTTCGCCGACCCGGCGGTCTACGACATGATCTGCGCCGGGGACACCATCGGCGTGTTCCAGATCGAGAGCCGGGCGCAGATCCAGATGCTGCCGCGCACCCAGCCGCGCTCGCTGGAGGATCTGATCGTCCAGGTGGCGATCGTCCGCCCCGGCCCGATCGTCGGCAAGGCGGTCAATCCCTACGTGCAGAACCGCCAGCGGCGGATGCGCAATCCCCGAGCGCCGATCCGCTACGACCACCCGTCGCTGGAGCCGGTGCTGGAGGAGACGCTGGGGGTGATCCTCTACCAGGAGCAGGTGCTGGAAGTGGCGATGGTGCTGGCTGGGTTCACCGCTGGGCAGGCCGAGGCGCTGCGCCGGGCCATGAGCCGCAAGCGCTCGCGCGAGGCGATGCTCCACTTCTGGCGCCAGTTCCGGGATGGGGCGCTGGCGCGGGGGGTGCGCCTGGAGGTGGCGAAGGAGGTGTTCCGCAAGTTGCTGGGCTTCGCCGAGTACGGTTTCCCCAAGAGCCACTCGGCGGCGTTCGCCGTGCTCGCCTACCAGTCGGCCTGGCTGCGGTGCTACTACCCGACCGAGTTCACCTGTGCGCTGTTCAACAACCAGCCGATGGGGTTCTACCCGCCCCACGTGATCGTCAACGACGCCAAGCGGCACGGCGTGCGCATCCTCCCGCCCGACGTGAACCAGAGCGGCGCCCGCTGCACCGTCGAGGGGAACGCCGTGCGCATCGGCTTCGGCTTTGTCCAGGGGATCGGCGAGGACGCCGCCCTGCTGATCGAGCGGGAGCGGGAGGCAAACGGCCCCTACCGCTCGCTGGCGGACTTCGTCCGCCGGGTGCCGCTGGCACGGGAGGCGGTCGAGAACCTGATCGTGGTCGGCGCGTTCGATAGCTTTGGGCTGGGACGCCGGGAGGCGCTCTGGCAACTCGGCCTGTTCATCCCGGCTCGGGGATTCGGGAAGAACGGGGCTGCCGGGAAGCAGCTCCCGCTGGCGCTGCCGGTGGAGCAGGACATGGTGGAACTGCGGCCGATGAGCCCCTGGGAGCAGATGGCGGCAGACTACGACACGCTGGGCCTCTCGCCCCGCTATCACCCGCTTGGGCTGCTCCGCCCGCACCTGCCGGAGACGATCGTCTCCACAGTCGATCTGGCGAAGCTCCCTGATGGGACCGAGGTGCGGGTCGCGGGGTTGGTTGTCTGCCGTCAGCGCCCAGGGACGGCCAAGGGGATCACCTTCCTGCTGCTGGAGGACGAGCGGGGTCTGGTGAACGTCATCATCTACCCGGCGCTCTACGAAGAGCAGCGGCTGCTGGTGCGGGGCGAGCCGTTCCTGGTGGTCGAGGGGCGCCTGCAGCGGCGCGACGGGACGATCAACCTCATCGCCCACCGCCTGCACACGCTGGACGCGGCGCGCCGGGCCTTCGCGCCGGCGCCGTCGCCCACCGTCCACGAGGCCGGCCCCATCTTCCCCGAACGCAAGCCCGACCGCCGGCTCGTCCCCGCCTCGCACGATTTCCGGTAGCATCGCGCAACTCATCCTTCCCAGCGCGCTGATGAAGAAGCCCCCTCTCCCCTTGTGGGAGAGGGGGTTGGGGGTGAGGGGGAAACTCCCCTCACGCCCGCGGGAACCGCTGCCTTCCCTGTTGGCGCGTACGATGGTTTGAGACTCGTTGCTATTCGCTGGAATGCGCGTGCTGGACAGCATCATTACGATAGGCGAGAATCGCTTCTACGCCGAGATGAGGAAACGAGGAAAGAGAGGATGATGCGCTCACTGACGCGGATCATCGTGCTCGTCCTGGCCGTCGCGCTGCTGCCGGCGCTCCCGGCGGCGGCTGAGCCGATCGGCCAGGACGCCTTCCGGCGCACCTGGGAACGCACCGACTTGCCGGTGGCCACGCTCCGGGTGAGCCGCACCTGGATGTGGGGGCCGGAGGCGTTCAGCCCGGTCTTGTACGAGGACTACGCCGATTCGCCGGGCGGAAAGCGCCAGGTGCAGTACTTCGACAAGTCGCGCATGGAGATCAACGACCCTGCGGCCGACCCGAACTCACTCTGGTATGTCACCAACGGGCTGCTGGCGCGGGAGCTGATCACCGGGGAGATGCAGGTCGGGGATCGGGAGTTCCGCACGCTCGCCCCGGCCGAGGTGAACGTCGCGGGCGACCCGGACGACCCGGCCGGCCCGACCTATGCCACGTTCAACCCGCTGATGGCCGCCGCGCCGAAGCCGAACGGCTGGCAGGTCACGGAGACGGTGGATCGCGCGGGCCACGTCGAGACTGATCCGGCACTGGCGCGGTTCAACGTCCGCGCGGTCGACGTTGGGGTGCCGACGGGGCACACGGTCGCCTCCGTCTTCTGGGACTTCATGCACAGTACGGGGCTGGTCTACAGCGATGGCCAGTACATCGAGCGTCCGCTGTCGGAGAACCCGTTCTACATCACGGGCTTCCCGTTGACCGAGGCGTACTGGACGACGGTTCGTGTCGGCGGGGTGCCGAAGCTGGTGCTGGCGCAGGTGTTCGAGCGGCGGGTGCTGACCTACACGCCGGACAATCCGGAGGGCTGGAAGGTCGAGGCGGGCAACGTCGGGCAGCACTACTACCGCTGGCGCTACGGGCGGAGCGGCGAACCGAACCCGAACCCGAGCCCGTCGCAGCCCGATCCCGGCCCGGCGGGCTTCCCGGATGGCACTTATCAGGTCGGCGTCGACATCGCGCCCGGCACCTATCGCAACACCGACTCGTCTGAGCTCTGCTACTGGGAGCGCCTTAGCGGCTTCAGCGGGGAGCTCGACGACATCATCGCCAACGGGGTCTCGAGCGTGCGCCAGATCGTTACGATTGCCCCGACGGACGTCGGCTTCGCCTCGCGGCGCTGCGGCCGCTGGGTGCCGGACGATACGCCGCTGACGAGCAGCCCGACGGCGCCGTTCGGCGATGGGATGTACCGGGTTGGACGGGACATCGCCCCCGGCCTGTGGCGGAACAGCGACTCGTCGGATTTCTGCTACTGGGAGCGGCTACGGGGCTTCAGTGGCGAGTTGGACGACATCATCGCCAACGAGTTCAGCGACGCCCAGCAGACGGTGCGGATCAAGCCGACCGACGTCGGCTTCAGTGCCTCCCGCTGCGGCACGTGGACGAGGATCGGGGACTAGCGCGTCATGCGTCATGCGTCAGGCGTCCCCCTCACCCCCGACCCCTCTCCCACCAGGGGAGAGGGGAGCATCACGGAAGACGGGTGACGGATGACGCATGACGCATCACGCACTACTCAAGGGCCTTGTCCTCTTCCTCGTCATCATCGCCGCGGGCGGCGAAGAGCCACCAGAGGACGACGGCGCCGAGGATACCGGCGACGACCCAGATGACCCAGCCGGCCCGCTGGACGATGCTCTCACCCGCGACGGCGGCCTCGAAGCTGGCCTGCCCCTGTCCCTCAGGCCCGTCGACGAGCACGGTGAAGCGCCACGTGCCCTCGCTGGGGATCTCGAACTCGGCTGCGTAGTAGTTCGGTTCAGTCGCCTGGTCCTGCGTGGCCGGATGTTCGATGGGGTCGCCGCCGTCGAGCGGTTCCGCCATGACCAGGAGACGCGCGTCGAGCACCGGCTCGTCGGTCTCCGGCCGCTGGAGGAGGACGCTGATGTCCACCAGCCCGACCCGCAGTGGCGACGGGCTCGAAGTCACGGTCACGTCATAAGCGCCGACTCGTTGCCGGTCGATGCGGACCTGACCCCCGTTGGCCAGTGTGGATCCCGGGAGGAGCGCCGCCAGGCAGGCCAGGAGTGCCAGGAGCGCCAGTCGCCGGTTGATCATGCAGGAGATCCCTTCTTCGCCGTTCGTCTCGCCGTTCTCAGCCGGCGAGCATGGTACCGCGCATTTCCATCGGGAGCGACATCAGCCACAGCCCGACCGCGAAGAGGAGGATGCAAAGGACGACCCACGGGAGCGCGGCTGCGCGGGTCTTGCGGCGGCCACGGTAGTGGTCGACGGCCACGCGGCGCACGGCCCAAAGGGAACCAAGCAGGCCGCCGATGAGGAAGGCCACCTCGATCGGGTCGGTCCACTCGACGGGCACCAGGGCCGCCAAATCCCAGCGGGGCGTGCCGAGGATCGGCAGGCCCATGTCGGTCAGGAAGCTCTGCGTCACCGGGACGATCGTCAGCGCGCCGACGAGGAAGTGGAAGCCGTAGTGGGCCAGCCACATGCCGAAACCGAGCGGAACCAGCGCGTAGCTGAAGCGCGTGGCCGTCCCGACGAGTGAGCCGCGATCGCGAGCGAGCCGGCGCGTTGCGAGCGCTGCTCCGGCCAGGAGGAGCAGCGGCACGATGCCGAGGAAGAGCCCGAACATGAGGGCGATCAGCGCCGGGCGCGACGTGAGCCCGAGCAGGCCCGCCAGCCACGACTCGAAGCGGTAGACCGGCTCGACCATGCCGAAGGCGTTGAGGAAGGCGCCGAAGACCAGCACCAACACCAGCGTGGCGAGGTCGGTCCGCTGCGCAGGCCGGCCGACGCCGGAGCGCTGCACGTCGGGCCGGAACTCGCGGCTCGGGTGGCGGCGGAGGACGCCGACGTTGTCGTACGGGCAGGCCTGCATGCAGTCGAGACAGAAGGTGCAGTCGATGTTGCCGACCTTGCGCTGCTGGAACAGCCAGAGCTCGCATCCGTTCTGCGTGATTCGCCCATCGGGTCCGGCACGACCAGAAATGCAGTCCTTGGTGGTGCAGGTGAGGCAGGTGTTCGGGTCGCGGACGCTCACCTCCAGCGGTGAGACCATGGCATTGACGAAGTGGAACTGCCCGATCGGGCAGATGTGCTTGCAGAACGCGGCGCCTTTGAAGAAGCCGTCGATCACGAAGGCGGCAGCGAAGTAGGTGAGTGCGACCCAGGCGGTCAGGAGCGGACTGCGCCAGAGCGAGAACGCCTCGTAGGCCCAGAAGAAGAGGACGAGGACGCCGACCGCGACCCATTTTCCCGGCAACCAGCTCGGCCAGGCGCGGCTCGCGGGGAGCAGCCGCTTCGCCAGGCGCCGTGGCAGCATGAAGGGGCAGGCGAAGCAGAAGAGATTACCTGCGATGAGCAGGGCGAGGACGACGAACCCCCGCCAGTGGACCCAGGGGAGAACCCCTGCCAGGTTCTTCGGCGCCAGTGTGGGGCCGAAGAAGCCGTCGTACAGGATGGCGAGGCTGATCAGCAGCATCGGCACCTGCGCCGCCGTACGCGCGTGCCGCCAGCGCAGGAAGCGCCCCAGCACCGGCAGCCGGAGCAGGTCAAAGCGGGGTCGTGCGGCGGTTCGTGTCAGCGTAGCCATCGGAAATCCTTGGGCGTCCTGCGTCATGCGTCATACGTCATGCGTCATGGGTCTTGCGTGATGCGTATTGCGTACTTCGTACTCCTCCCCTCTCCCCTCGTGGGAGAGGGGTCGGGGGTGAGGGGGACGCATGACGCAGGACGTGTGACGCATCACTCAGTGCCCCGCATCCTCGTGGTTGTCGTGGTCCCCGTTGTCCCCGTTGTGCTCGTCATCCCCGTGGACGCCGGGGAGATCCTCGCTGTGCTCGAAGGAGGTGCCGTCGGCGAGCGTCACGTGGGCGGTGAGGATCCAATCGCCGCCCATGGTGAACTCGAAGCCCTCGGTCACGTACCGGCCGTCACCCTGGTGGTGCGCGTCGGCGATGACCGGCTTCATGCCCGCGTGGCTCATGTTGCCCTCGACCTCCACCGTGGCGCCCGTCACGGGCGCGTTGTCCTGGTCGCGGATCGTCACGGTCACGGTCGCGGGGCCGACGGTGGCGGGCGACGGCTCGACCGCGAGAGTTACCTGGTAGTTCGCGGGCGCTTCCGATGAGGCGCTGCGCCCGCAGGCCACGCCGAACGTCAGGACCGCCACAACCGCGAGCAGCACCAGCCCGCGGCTGAATTGCCTCATGGCTCGCGTACCTCCACCTCGATCGTCATCTCCCCGGCGCGCTCGAACTGCAGCGTGGCGGAGAAACGATCGCCCACCTCCAGGTCTCGCGTGAGGCCGATCAGCATGATGTGCTCTGCGCCGGGCTTCAACTCCGCTTTGCCGCCCGCGGGAATGGTCACCCCGTCGATTGGCTCCATCCGCATGACGCCACTCGCGTCGATGCTGCTGCGGTGGATCTCGACCACCTCCGCCACGTCGGTGGTCACCGCCACCAGGCGGTCGTCCTCCTTGCCGGGGTTGCTGATGGTCAGGAAGATCGCGCTGGTCCCGCCACTCTGACCCGCGTGGGCGCTGCCGTGGTCAGAGCCCTTGTCCGTCTCACCGTGGGACATCGTTGACTGGCCCGGCGACGCCATCCCGGGCCGTGCCCAGGGGTCGTCCAGCCGCAGCCCGCTGGCCTCGGCCTCCTCTGATCCTCCGCACGCCGTCAACGCTGCCAGGGCCAGCACAGCCACCAGCGCCAGGACCGCCACCCGGCGCGCTCGTGGCCACCAGCCCATCCCGTTCGTCACCATCCACTCCATCTCAGTCACCACCTGACTCAACATCATTGCTTCAGCGCCCAGCGCAAATCATTCGCAATTTGCTCGCCGGTCAATCCGTAGGGGAGCATCAAACGGAGGTCGCCGTTGCGGTCGAGGACGAGCACCGTGGCGGTGTGGTCCACCAGATAGCCGCCCGCGCTGCCGCGCTCCTGCTTCTCGAAGTAGACGCCCATGCCGGTCGCGACCTCGCGGATGCGCTCGACATCCCCGCCCAGCCCGATGAAGGACGGGTCGAAGCGGCTGACGTATTCCTGGGTGATCTCGGGCGTGTCGCGGTCGGGATCGACCGTGATCATCACGACCTGCACGTCCTCGGCACGCTTGCCGAGTTCCTTCATGGCGCGCGCCACGTTGGCGAGCGTGGTCGGGCAGACATCCGGGCAGTAGGTGTAGCCGAAATAGAGGACCACGACCTTGCCGCGGAAGTCGGCGAGCCGCACTTCCTGCCCACCGGCGCCGGTCAGCGGCGCGTCGACGATCGGTAGCGGCGGGTCGATCGCCGATCCGTGCAGGCCGCCCCCACCGAAGGGGAGCAAGCCGGCCGCGAACGCACCGGCGGTGGCACCTCCCACCAGCACCAGTGCGGCAACGGTCAGGATGATCCAGCGTCTCACGGCATCACCTCGTCCGGCAGACGAATAGATGGGTCGCCTCGTAGGCCAGGCGGGCAGGGCCGCGACTCTTGCGGGCCTCGTTGGCGACGATGCGGATATCGTTCACGATGTGCTCGGCGCGCGGCGGGCCGACCCGGTACTCGGCGCGCACTACGCCCCAGCCGTCGACAAGCACCAGCGTCGGGTCGTACCGGAAGGAGCCGTCGGGGTTCTGCTCGTAATAGACATTGAACCCCCGCCCGACGATCAACTTCATGAGATTCGGGTCACCGGTGGCGAAGGTCCAGCGGCTCGGATCGGCACCTGCTGCCTTCGCGGCCGCCTTGAGTGCCTCGGTTGAGTCGCGTTCCGGGTCGAAGGAGATGGTGACGAGGCGGACCGGCGGGTCGTCCTCGGTTTCAGCGGCGAGCAGATCCTGAACCTCACGCATGGTGGCGGTGGTGCGGGTGCACGGCTCATGGCACGACAGGTAGGTGAAGTCGTAGAGGACGATCGACCCGCGCAGGTCATCGCTAGTGAGCCGGTTGCCGTTCTGATCGGTCAGGGCGAAACCCGGTGCCGGCGCGATGCGCGGGAGCACGCGGATCGGGCGCAACGACGCCAGGGCGACGATCGCCACCGCCACCGCCAGAATCGATCCGTAGAGAATGGTCGTCCGCTTCATCAACCTACCGCGACCCCGCACGTGTCACGTGGTCCCCACGCGCGAGGCCACTCGCCCGCCGGCCCGCTGCCCATAACTGTACGTCGCGCGCGGCGGGGAACCGATAGCCCCTTGCGGGCAGGGAGAGTCAAAAGAGGGTCATTCGGCTGGTACATCGGCTGGTGCGAGCGTGGAACGCTACTCATCCCTGGCCTTCGGCGGGGGGATCAGGCCGTGTGCCACGGCGTAGGCCGCGGCCTGACGACGGCTCGAGAGCTGCAACTTCGCGAGGATGTTCTTCAGGTGGTTCTTGACCGTGTGCTCGCTGATCGAGAGGCGCGCGGCGATCTCTTTGTTCGACAGGCGCAGCGCGACCAGCTCCAGCACCTGCACCTCGCGCGGGGAGAGGCCGCCGTCCGGCTCCAGGATCTCCGCCTGGCGCTCCAGGCGGGCGAACTCCTCCAGGATGCGCGCGGCCATGCGGCGGCTGATCGCCGCTTCCCCGCGCGCCAGCCCGCGGAGCTGGTCCAGGAGCTCGGCCGAGCGGATGTTCTTGATCAGGTACCCCTGCGCGCCGGCCTTGATCGACTGGAAGAGCCGTTCGTGGTCGTCGTAGACAGTGAGCATCACGACGCGCACCTCAGGCAACTGGCGCTTGATCCGGCGCGTGGCCTCGATGCCGTCGATGCCGGGGAGGTCGATGTCCATCAGCACGACGTCGGGCACCAGTTCCCGCGCGCGCTCGACCGCCTCCTCGCCGCTCGCCGCCTCACCGACGACGGTGAAGTCCGGCTGGTACGAGAGCAGGCTGGCCAGCCCCTCGCGGAAGAGGGCATGGTCGTCAACCAGCAGCAGCGAAATCTGGGACACGATGAGACACCCCTGTCGTCGGGAGCGGCGCGCGGAGTGTGATCCGCGTCCCGCTCCCGGGTTGGCTGTCGATCTGGAGCGTGCCACCCAGGCTCTCCGCCCGCTCTCGCATGGTGAGCAGGCCGAAATGGTGGCCCTGGCGGTTGGCCGACGACGGATCGAACCCCTGCCCGTCGTCCGCCACGGTGAGGATCAGGTCTCCCTCCTCGAGGGTGCAGCGAACGCGGACGCTGCGCGCTTCGGCGTGTTTACGGACGTTGCTCAGCGCCTCCTGGGCGATGCGGATGACCTGCAACTCGGAGGCGCGCGGCAGGACTCCAGGCGGTAGGTCGTCGATCTCGAGGGCGACATCCAGGTCAGTCTGCTCGGCGAAGTCGTCGAGGTATGTGCGCAGCCCGGCGGCCAACCCGGGCGCGCCGTCGGTCACCAGCCGCAGCCCCAGGATCTGCTCCCGCACATCGGTGTAGGTGCGCTCGGCCGCCTGGCGCAGCGTCTCGATCTCCGCGCGGGCGGCGTCCGTTGCACCCGCGGCGATCAAGCCGTCGACCGTGCCCAGCTTGACCAGCACGTAGGCGAGCATCTGCGCCACGCCGTCGTGCATCTCCCGCGCGATGCGGCCCCGTTCCTCGACGACCGCCGCCTCGTGCGCCTGCTGGTGCAGGCGCGCGTTCTCGATCGCCATCCCCAGCGTGTCGCCGATGGCCCGGAGTAGGCGCTGCTCCGCCGCGGAGAACCCGCCCCGCGAGCGGTTCAGCCGCAGCGTCCCGTGGCGGTGCCCACGGGCCTGGAGCGGCACGCGCATCTCCCGCGCATCCGGGTTCGGTCCGTCATCGAGCACGTCCACGGCGCCCGCGACGACCGGCTGCGTCAGGTCGATCTGCACGGTATCGGCCGGGAAGAGCCGTCGCAGGGTCTCCTCCGCCTGGGCCACGATGTCCCCGACCCGGAGCGACGCCCCGGCGGACGCGGCCACGGCGTTGAGCGCCGCCAGCTCCGCATTGCGACGCAGCAGCCGGCGTTGCATGTGCTCGATCACGCCGAAGACGAGGTGGCTGAAGCCGAACGCCAGCCCGAAGGCCAGCAGCCCGACAATCAGGTTTCCGATCTCGATGGGGATTGCCGGCAGCGTCCGGGTCGCGCCGTGTGCCCGCAGGAACGGCTCGACCACGAGGTGCCGCGTGCTTTCCAGCGCGAAGATAAAGACGCCGGGGACGACGACGGTGATCCACTTCAGCAGCCGCAGCCTCCGGGCGAACGGCGGTCTGGGCTCAAGCGGCATCGGCCCGTCGCCACGGCCTGCTGCCGCTCCGCCATGTCCCTCGCCCCTGTTGCTGCGTGTCATCTCGCGTCCCTGCTCCGTCGCTCGCTGCCACCGCTATTCATTATAGGAAATGGGGCGGTGCTCCCTCACCCCGGCCCCGCTCGGACGCAGCCCAGCAGGGGAGCGGGGAGATCTGCGGTGCAGCCGGTTAGGTGAGGTTGAGCGAAGGGCCGAACGGCCGCAGGGGTCGTAGTCTGCCTTCGATATGGAGAGCGGCGGCCGCGGCCGCCGCTCTCCGCTCGCTGGGAGGCGTCCCAACCGGGTTATGCAATGAGAGAGGGGTGGGGTTCCGCCGCGTACGGCGGAACCCCGAGTCGTACCGTGTCCCGTCCCTACTTCAGCGTGAACAAGGCAGTCAGCTTCGAGCCGTCCTGGGTTGTCACCGTCACCTTGTAGCACACACCGGGGGTCTTGGGAGTCTTCCAGTTGTACATGAACTGCCCGCCGGTGTAGCGGAGCTCGGTCGCCCCGGTTGTGGCCGCCCACTCCTCGGCGTCGGACGACGGCACGCCAGCCTCGCACTTGAAGGCTGTCGCTGTGATCGACGCGATCGCCGCTGGGCTGGTCACCTCCGTCGTGCCCTTGAAGACCTGGAACTTCAGCGGCACGGTGGAGCCGCCCTTGACGGTGTTGTACGTCCCCATGTCGACCGGCTGGAAGAAGCCGCTCAGCGTCCAGGCCTTCACCGTATAGGTGAGGGTCTTGGTGGCGGTGTTGCCCGCGTTGTCCGTCGCCGTGGCGGTCAGCGTGTGCTCGCCCACGGCGGTGCTGTAGCCCGTGACCTCGCAGCTTGCCAACCCCGACACGGTGTCGGTCGCGGTGCAGGTCGGTTCGGGTGGGGTGTCACCCCAGTAGTACTCCATGCCATCCAGCAGGGCACCGATGAAGGTGATATCCGTAGGCGCCGTCGCATCGTAGTTGAACGGACTCGACGCGACCGGGCCGCCCGTGTTGCCAGCGACATCGGTGCAGACCCCGGAGACGGTCACGCCCGCGCCGTCAGGACCACCGTAGGTGACCTCCGTGCACGAGTCGATCCCGCTGACGTCGTCCTGGCCGGTGAAGACGATGGTCACCGGCTTGTTGTACCAGCCGTTGTGGTCCGGAGCGCGGTCGGGGCCGCCGGTGATGTTGTACGGGGCCGTCTGGTCGATCTTGATGGTAACGATGTTCTCCTGGGCCTCCTCGACGTTCCCGGCGTTGTCCTCGCTCCAGTAGCGAATCTCGTAAATGCCGTCTTGGTTCAGCATGAAGGCGCCGCTGTACGTCTGCACCTCGCCGTTGTTGATCTGATAGTAGGTCGCGGCAACCCCTGAGCCGCCGTCGTTGTCCGTTGCCGTGAGTGTGACCTCAACGGGGCTGATGAACCAATCGTTGTTGCCGGTCGTGCCGCTCAGTTGGATCGTCGTGGTCGGCGGAATGGTGTCCGCAGGCGCGCAGTCCTGCACCGTGGCGGTTACCGTCAGCGTGCCCGTGCGAGTCATGTTTGGAATCGGGTTGTTGTTCCCAGGCCCGAAGCCGGGTCCCTCCGCCGTGTAGGTAATGGTGCCGTTGAAGGCGCCGGTGGCCGAGGGCGTCAGTGTCACGGTCGAGGCGACGCTCTCGCTTAGCACGTTGTTGCTGATCGTGTCCCAGTTGTCGGGGAGCTTAATGGTGCCGCCCGTCGCGCTCAAGTCACTTGAACTGCTCTCTGCGCTGATCGTAACAACGGCGCCATTCTGGAACACGTTGCTGGTTCCGTAGTTGCCGTTCCGGCTGATCGCGATCAGGGCCGTGGCCGACGTGCTGACCCCTACGCAGATCGTGCCGAGATTCAGCGGACTGTTCGAAACGGGTAGGTCCCCATCGCCGTCGGTCACCACGTTGTCCGCCAGAGCTGCCCAGGGCAGTGCCAGGGTCAAGATGGCGGCCAGGGCGATGGCGTGGGTGAGGGTCTTGGGTGCTTTCCAACGCATGGCTTCGCCTCCCTGATAGCGACCGATCCCTCACAGTGTGTGTTCCGGCAGCCGGGCCTCCGGCTGCCCCGCCTGTCTCCTCGCTCCGTTGTGTCGGCTGCGCCGAACAAGAAACCGGCGCAATCGTTGATCGGCCGGTTGCGCCACTGGCTCGGCGCGGGCGAGGCGCCCAAGTTGCAGCCCGCGCGTCATTGCTGCCCGTTTTCGGTTGTCGCGTGATTCCGTTCCCTTGGGTAGTTGTCCGTCATTATAGGAGTTTTGTACCGTGACGTCGAGGGATATTCGTACTATCCCGGCCTGAGAATATGCGTCGCTACCGGTCTCGGAGCGACTGTATGCGTAGTGATGCGTTGTGTAGTGCAGTGAGAAATGAGAGGTAGAGTCAAGACGTTAACGTGATGCGCGTATAGACCGCATCCAGTTCGGCCGCGATGGCGCGCCACTGGTAGCGCTCGCGCACGAGGGCGTAGGCGCGGTCGGTGAGGGCCTGCCGGAGGGGCGCATCGGCCGCGAGGCGGGTGATGGCGGCGGCGATACCGTCCGGTGTGTCGGCCAGCAGGAGGTGCTCGCCGTCCGCAGCGTCGATCCCGGCGGCTCCGAGGCGAGTGGAGACGACCGGGCGACCCATGGCGAAGGCTTCGAGGATCTTGAGCCGGGTCCCTCCTCCCGCTCGCAGCGGGACGACGACCATCCCGGCGCGCTCGACCCAGGGGCGGACGTCGGGCACGGTGCCGGTGACGCAGACGCCGGGCACGCTGCCGAGCGCGAGGACGCCCGGCGGCGGGTCGGCGCCGACGATGGTGAAGGTCGCGGTCGGCAGCGCGGTGCGCACGCGCGGGAAGACGTGCTCGACGAACCAGCGGGCCGCGTCGGCGTTCGGCCGGTAGCGCATGGCGCCGACGAAGACGAGCGCGGCCGGGTCGGCCTGGTCGAGCGGGAAGCGGGGGAAGCGGTCGAGGTCGACACCGTTGGGGACGACCGCCACCTCGCGGCCGGTGGCGTCTCGCACTACGGCGGCATCGGCGGCCGAAGTGGCGATGCAGGCCGTGGCGCGTCGCCAGGCGGCGACCTCCTCCCGACGGAACTTGCGGTACTCGATCTGATTGAAGATCCGGCGCGGCAGCGACCCCTGTGTGGCGGCCTGTCGCAGCACGTCGTACTCCACGTTGTGGATGTCGAGCACGACCGGCACACCGGGCGGCACCCGGTAGCCGCCCATCTGCGAGAACTCGATCTGGATCAAATCGAACCGCTCCTCGCGCGTCAGCCGGTCGAGCGCGCGCTGCATCGCCGGATGATGGTAGAGGGCGTGCTGAAACGAGCGGCGAGAGAGGAGCGAGCGGATCTGCCCCAGGCGCTTGCGCCCGCCCGGCGGCTGGCGCGCGGTCAGCGGCACCGGCACCGGCACGATGCGCGCCGGGAGACTGCCGGTCCCGGTCGGTGTCTCGCCGGAGCCGGCGAGGCTGAGCACCACCACCTCGTGGCGCGTCGCCACCTCCTGGATCAGGTGGAACATCCGCGCCGCGCCGCCGAAGTCGGGCGGGTCGGGCAGGTATGGTGTCAGGAAGAGGATGCGCATGCTCGGTACACTCCGAGGCTCGCTGCCGCCCGGTGCTTCCCCGGGCGCGACCCGGCAGGGATGATAGCAGGTCACATCCGCCGCCCGGTCGGGCTTTCTGGGGTGTGATCGCGCGCCGTAGGTGTATCCTCGGTGACAGCCGCGCGAGCGGCGGAGAGGAGGCGCACGTGTCGGAGCAAGTCGTGGCCGCGGTCGTGGAGGCGGTGCGGCATCGGCATCCGGACGCGGTGCAGATCGCGGCGCGCGCCGTTGAGCCGCAGGCTGAGGGTGGGTCCGGGTCGCTGCTGGCCGTCGAGGTGACCTGGCTGGCGGGCGGGCAGCAGCAAGCAGCGTGGTTTGCCGCCAAGCCGGACGAGGGCGGAGCAGAGCGACGGATCCTCGCGGCAGTGGCCGAGACGTCGGTGCCGGTGCCGCGCCTGGTGGAGGGTGATCCCGCCTCACCGGTCCTCATCATGGAGCACCTGCCCGGCCGCCCGGCCGATGAGGTGCTGCGGGGCGCGGGGATGCGCTGGGAAGTGAGTGCGCACGCGTTCACCGTGGCGCGGGCACTGGCCGAGGTTCATGCGCTGTCGTGGACGCAGGTGGCACCCTGGCTGGCGGATCCCGAGGCGTTGCCGGAAGACCTCGTGGACGACCAGGTCCAGGCCCGCTGGGAGCAGTGGGAAGCGCGCATCGCGGCCCTCCCGGCGGAAGCGCGCTCGCCGTTCTCGGCGGCGCTCGCGTGGCTCGACCTGCGCCGCCCGGTGGAAGTATCCGTCTGCCTGTGCCACGGCGATTTCCGGCTGGCCAACGTGCTGCTTGTCGATGGTGAGGTCAGCGGGATCGTGGGGTGGAGCGCGGCGCGGGTTGCCGACGCGTCCGAAGACGTCGCCACCCTGGCGGTCGACCTTGGTACGCTCGGCGTGCCCGTGGAGACGGCCGAGTTGTTCATGCAGGCGCTGCTCGGCGCCTACCTCCAGGCGTCGCCGCGCTACCTGATGAACCTGCCGTTCTCGACCGTCGCCCGGCTCCTGGACCGTGCCCTGGCCGCGGTTGAAGCGGGAGACCCATCGGCTCCGGATGCCGTGGTCGCGATGCAGCGGGCGATGGCCGGAGCCGGACAGGTGCCCTGGCGGACATGAGGCTGGTATGACGAGCGAGGGGTCGAGCGCAAACGGCACACGGCGTTCCGCGGTGCCGCCCATCTGGTTCTCAATCGGCGGCCCGCCGCGTCGCGAGCCGCCGGTGGTGCCGGGGTACCGGTTAGCACTGTGGGAGCAGGTGCCGCTGGGGCGCCTGAGTGCCTTCGGCTGCCTGTCGGTGCCACTGTGGTTCGTCTTCTTCTCGCTCGCCGTCGCGGTGCTGGGTGGGCCGTCCGAGTTTGCGGTCGTCTTCACCTTCCGGGCGATCCTGGTGGGACTGCTCCTGATGCTGGTGGTCGTGCCGCTGCTGCACGAGGCCGTGCACGGCGTCGTGTCCCTGCTCATCGGCGCACGCCCAAGCTTCGGGGTCGGCGCCGGGTTCGCCTACACGACGTTCCGCGAACCGGTCGGGCGTTTGGCCTACGCCGCGATTGCCTTGGCGCCGCTCGTGGTCATCTCGATCGTAGGGATCGCCGCCATGGTCTGGTGGCCGAAGGGTGCCGAGGCGACGCTGGTGGTGTTGATCGTGAACGCCGCGGGCGCGGTGGGAGACCTCTGGATGGTCTGGCGCCTGCGCGCTGTGCCGCCCAACGCGCGCCTCTATGACCTGGCGGACGGCTTTGCGGCGCTGGTGCCCGAGGAGGCTTCAACCCAGATGCAGGCGGAAGCCTGATCTGACAAGGAAAGCCGGCTCAAGCCGCTGGGGAATTCGGGCTCGCATCCCGGCATTCGGTTCCGGCCATCCGACGCCTGCCCGGGGCTAAAGCCGCCGGGCTGACAATGCAAAGCCCACGGAAGGGGCTAGGGACGCGGTTCCCGGTGGGTGCCGGATCGCCGCCGCCCGGGTGTGGCCATCGTAGCCCCTTCAGTGGGCTTACCCGGTTTCAGCCCGGCGGCTTTAGCCCGGGCACACGCCACGGCGCGGGATCCTCGCACCTGTTCCCCGGAGCGCGATTACCCTCTCCGAGAGCCCCTTCTCATCCCACGCGTCCCTCGCTGCGCGAGCGGGGTTATCAATGTCGAAGTGCCAGGGGGATGGCTGCCCTCGACCGTCGCGGAAAACGTTCGAGCGCCGTGGGGGCGGCGCTCGAACGGGACACGAGGAGGAGTTGATCTGGTGGGCGGGATCAGGCGGTGACGGCCAGCTCCGGCATGAGGGCCGAGTGAATGGCCCGTGCTCGGGCGGCGATGGTGGCCAGCGTATCGGGCGTGATCGATTGCGGGCCGTCACACAGGGCGGCGTCGGGATCGGGCACGGCTTCGATGATCAGGCCGTGCGCTCCCGCGGCGATGCCTGCCAGGGCCATCGAGGCCACCAGGTCGCGGCGTCCGGTGCCGTGGCTGGGGTCGACGATGATCGGCAGGTGGCTGAGCTGGCGGACGAGCGGGACGGCGTTCAGGTCCAGGGTGAAGCGGGTGGAGGGGTCGAAGCTGCGGATGCCGCGCTCGCAGAGGATGACGCGGTCGTTGCCCCCGGCCAAGATGTACTCGGCCGAGAGGAGCCACTCCTCGATGGTGGCGGCGAAGCCGCGCTTCAGGAGCACTGGGCGATTGACGCGGGCGACCCGCCTAAGGAGCGGGAAGTTTGCCATGTTGCGGCTGCCGATCTGGAGGACATCGGCGTACTCGGCGACGAGCTCGACCTGATCCGGCTCCATCACCTCGCTGACGACCGGCATCCCGGTCGCGGCACCGGCCTCAGCGAGCAGGCGTAGTCCCTCCTCGCCGAGTCCCTGGAAGCTGTAGGGGGAGGTGCGGGGCTTGAATGCGCCGCCGCGGAGCATCACCGCACCCGCTGCGCGAACCGCCTCCGCGGCCCGCAGCATCTGCTCGCGGCTCTCGACGGTACACGGCCCGGCGATGATGACCGGCTCCGGCCCGCCGATGCGGACGTTGCCGACCTGCACGACGGTGCCGGACGGGCGCGCCTCGCGCGCGGCCAGCCGGTAGGGGCGGGGCGAATCAACCACGTCCGCGACGCCCGGCAGGCTGCAAAGGGTCTGGCCGAGGTCGTCCGGGATCGGCCGGCCGTTGACACCGATGACCGGCGCGCCGCTCGAGGCCAGCAGGTGCACCTCGAAGCCCCGTGACCGCAAGTGCTCGGCGACCGTTTTGGCCGCTTCCGTGTCAGTGCCTTGGTGCATCCGTACGATCATCGCCCGCATTCCCTTCTGACCGAGCTCGCCGCCATCCGCGCCCGGATTCCGGCAAACAAAAAAGCAGAGGTGGTTACCTCTGCTCCCCTCCGACGTTGCTTGGTGGTTACGCGGCTACCGGATCAACACCGATCGCCCCACCAGCCACGCCGGAGGGGTAACGTAAAAGTAGTACCAGTCCTGGTACTCGTATCGGTGTTGGTCGCAGTTAATCCGCGTCTCCATAGTGCCGCTATCGTAGCCCGTTCGTCCGCCGCTGTCAAGCATTGGTGTAGAAATTCACATGCTCCTGGCCGAACGGTCAGTAGCGGGTAGGTGCGCCATGGCTTAGGATGGCCGCAGGGACACAACGTGTTCGTGTGAAGGGTTGGTGAGCCATGGGTCACGATCTCCGATCGAACCAGCCTGACGAGACCGGCCAACCACCCCGCGACGAGGCCGGGCCGGCAGGTTTTCGGCAGTCCCTGGTCTGGCTGTGTGTGGCCATCACGCTCTGCGCCGCGTCCGCGGCCTTGTTGCTCGGCGGCGTGATGGGGCGTGGCGCTCCTGACAGCACGCTTGGGAAGGTTGCCCTCGTCCTTATCGGAATCGTGATCTGTTTCGTCGCCGGCGGGGCACTCGGCTTCGCGGTGCGCCGCAGCCAGGCGAGGTGAGGGGCGGCCCGGGACGAGCCACCCCCGTAACTCCTACCGCGGCTGCATCGCCAGCACCTGGCGACCGAGGTGTCCACCCATGACCCGCCAGGCGGGCGGGGCTTCCGGATGGTACTCGAAGCGCTGTCGCTCGAAGTACTGGACGGTCACCCCGTTCTCCTCGAACTCCTCGCTGATCGGGTAGCCGAAGATCGCGAGTCCCCCTCGTGCCTGCCAGTAGTCGCGGAAGCCGAAGCAGAGGCGGTGACCCGTCTGGGGATAGAAGGTGCAGTTGGCGTCGTTCCCGGCCTGGATCGGCCGGAACGGAGCTTCCCCTTCGCGCCCGGCGGTCACCTGCCGCCCGAGTAGGCCGAGCAGCACGTCGTACCGCTCCGGCCAGACGCCGGGGTGCCACTCGAAGCGGGCGCGCTCGAAGTACTGCACGGTGACGCCGTGCTCGCGGAACTCCTCGGTCAGCGGGTAGCCGAAGACCGGCAACCCGCCGAACCGCTCCCAGTAGGCGAGGAACCCGTGGCCGACCCAGTGGCCGGTCTCGGGGAAGTAGCGGAACGTCGGGCCGATGCGCCCGGCGATGAAGTCGTCGACCGTGGCGAATCGGTAGCCGCGGGCGCGGAGCTGGTCGATGATGCCGCCCAGTGCGGGGCCGTCCAGCGAGGCGGCTCCGACGTGCATCAGCACGATCGCCCCGGGCGCGGCGGCGTCGAGGGTGCGCTGGGTGATCTCCCCGATCGACTTGCCCTGCCAGCCGAGCGTATCCACCGTCCACATGATGCTGTAGGTGTAGCCATTGGCCGCCACGTCGGCGAGCACGCCGGCGTTGTACGCCCCGTAGGGCGGGCGGAAGTAGGGCCGGAGCTCGTAGCCGGTCAGGGACCGTACCAGGTCTGCGGTGCGCCGGAGCTGATCGGCGCGCTGGGCCGGGGTGATGGTGGTGAAGTCGGGGTGGTTCCAGGAGTGGTTGATGAGGTGGTGCCCCTCGACGACCATCCGCCGGACCAGGTCCGGATTGGCTTGCGCCCAGGTTCCGGTCATTCCGAAGCTCAGGCGCACCCCTTTGGCCTTGGCCGTGTCGAGGATCTGCGCCGCATAGCCGGTATCAGAGCCACAGTCGAAGGTGAGCGCGATCACCGGCTGGTCGGTGCTGAACCGATAGATCGTCTGGACATCGCCGGAAGCGGCCTGGGCCTGCCGAGCCGGCAGCCCCACGGCCACGAGCGCCAGGATCACCACCGCAACCAGGCTGGCGCGACCGACCCGCCGGGGTACCGCTCCGTGCCGACCCATCTCTCCGCTCCCATCACCGTTCCCGTATCGTCCCCTGGGCCGATGCTACGGGCGGTCGCATACCACGGGGATCATTCCTCGTGGCCGAGGCATGCCAACTCTGTGACAGCGGTCGCCAACGCATCGCCGGCGACCGCTGCGGGTGCGTATTTGGGCGTTGAAACCGACACCGGCCGGCGGATCACGCCGGCCCGCGCGCTAGGACTCCGGGGTGAACGTCGCGACGATCATGCCGTAGTACGACGGGGCTTCGTAGGAGAGGACCTCGCCCCGCATCGGGGTGTGGGCCATGGCTCCGGCCAGCATGAGCGTCTGCCACAGGCCGTCGATGGCTGCGTTCTGCACCTCTTCCTCGGTCAGCGAAATCAACCGGCCGGGGTCGTTGTCCTTCAGCGCGGCGACCACCTTGGCGTCGACCTCGGCCGCGGCTGGGTGGAAGCCGTACGGCCCGTCCTCCTTGTGCGTATGGGCCCAGTCACAGGACGCGACGAAGGCTACCCGCCGCCCGCTCTGCGCGGCCGCCTCGGCGATGGCGACACCGAAATCGATCATCGTCTCCCGCGGCAGCAGACGCGACGGCGTTGCGATCACGGCCGGGGGGCCGACATCCTCCGGGGCGGGGGCCAGGACGTCGCCGTGTCCCACCATGTTGCGGCCGTGTCCCAGGAACCAAAGCGGGGTGATGGTGCCCCAGTCGAGCGGGATCGCGCTCTGATACCGGCGGTTGCCGGCAAAGCCCGCCATTGCGATCGGGATCTGGCGCTCTCGGGCCCGCTCGGCAATGAGGTCGGTCATCGGGCCGTCGACCGGGATGTTCATCTCGACCTGCCGCCCCTCCCAGCGCAGCGTCCCGGCGCCACGGGCGACCGACGCCAGGCAGATCGCGCCGTCCACCCGTGTGCCATGGGGGGTGGCGACCACGATGACGTCGGGTTGCGCAGCGGCGCAGCGGCGCCCCGCCTCCTCCATCGCCGCACGCGTGGCGAGCGCGCCCTCGGCGTCGTCGCTCAGATCGGGGATGATCGGGAACCCGTGCGGCAGCACCGCAGCGAAGACCAACCCGGCCATAAACGTGCCCTCCTTACCCTCAACGCGTACTGTCGCTCCAGTATCGCAGCACCGCCAGTATTCGTGCGTCGCCCGCAGGCGTCAACGGCCTTTCCAGGAGCGGCCCTCACCCCCGGCCCCTCTCCCAACTTTGGGAGAGGGGAGCTGTTTCGCGAGCAACGGGGTGAGGGCCGTCCCTCAAGCTATCTGAGGTAACTCTCCAGGAGCTCGGCCACCACCTGGCGGCTGCGGATCAGGCGGCTGAGGTCCCCGTCGCAGTTCCCTTCGAGGATCAGCGGCCCGGTGTAGCTGGTGGCGCGGAGCCGGGCGAGCAGGTTGCGCCAGTCGATGGTCCCTTCGCCCACCGGCAGGTGCCGGCGCCCGCCGGGTGCGTGGTCGCTGAGGTGGACGTTGACCAGCGCGCCGCGCATGGCGTCGAGCAGTTCTCCGCTATCGACCCCCGTCTCGGCGGCCTGGAACGGGTCGAAGGTGAAGCCGATCGGCACTCCCCAGCCGCGCACCACGCGGACGCTCGCGGCATCCCGCACCAGGCACCAGCTCACGTTCTCCAGCGACAGGGTCACGCCTGCTCCGGCGGCCGCCTCGCCCAGGTCGGCGAGAACCGCGTGCAGCCGCTCGGACGCCACGCCCTCGGGGAGCTCGCGGCGGGTCGGGCCGTGCCAGATGAGGACGCGTGCGCCGAGCGTCGCGGCCGCGTCGATGGCGCGCAGGAGCGCCCGGCGTCCCTCCTCGCGCCGTCGCGGGTAGGGATCGAACAGCGGGTGCAGGCCGGTGAAGGAGTGCACCGAGGTGACGGCTGTCCCGCCTGCGTGGGCACGAGCCGCCAGATCCCGGACGAACCCCGGCTCGTACTCGCCTGCCGTTTGCAGTACCACCTCGATGGCAGGGAACCCGAGGCGTGCCAGCGTCTCCACCGCGTCCTCGGTGTGCTGGTGGGGGTAGAGCGTCCCGGTGGACGCGCCGATCAGCATGCCCGTCCCTCACTGTTGTTCCGCCCCGTGCAGTTGCCGGGTGTCCGGACAGATGGTAGCATTCGGCCCCGTGCCCGCGGCGTCGCGGTGGCCGACGACTCGGCCGCGCGGCACCGGAACCCCGGCTCCATCCACGACAGCGCGACACATTGACGGGACAGGCATGCCGACGCGGCTGAAACGCCTCGAACTGCATGGTTTCAAGAGCTTTGCCACGCCGACGACGTTCGTCTTCGACCCGGGCATCACGGCGATCATCGGCCCCAACGGCTCCGGCAAGTCGAACATCGCCGAGGCCGTGCGCTGGGCGCTGGGCGAGCAGAGCTACGCCAGCCTGCGTGGACGCCGCACCGAGGATGTCATCTTCGCCGGGAGCGCCGCCCGGGCGCCGCTCGGCATGGCCGAGGTCAGCCTCACCCTCGACAACGAGTCGGGGGATCTCCCCCTCCCGTTCAGCGAGATCACCATCACCCGCCGCGCCTACCGGAGCGGTGAGAACCAGTACTTCATCAACGGCGCGCGCGTCCGCCTGAAGGACGTGCTTCAGGTGACTGCCTCGCTCGGGCAGGCGTACACCGTCATCGGCCAGGGACTGGTCGACGCGGTCCTGAGCCAGCGGCCGGAGGAGCGGCGCGGCCTGTTCGAGCACGCGGCCGGTATCACCGGGCTGCGGCTGAAGCAGGCCGAAGCCCAGCGCCACCTGGCCGAGACGGAGGCCAACAGCACCCGGCTGGAGGACCTGCTGGCCGAGATCGAGCCGCGGCTGCGCAGCCTGGAGCGCGCCGCGCGGCAGGCGCGGGAGTCGGGCGAGGTGCGCGAGCGGCTCCAGGCTGCGCTGCTCCGGCTCTACGCCCACCAGTGGCGGGGCGCCCGGCAGCGCCTGCACGCCGCCGAGGCGGCGGAGGCAGCAGCCGCACAGGCGGTCGAGGCCGCCACCGCGGCGCACGCTGCCGCGCGGGCCGCCCTGACTGAGGTCGAGCAGCGGGGGGCGGCACAGCGCGCCGAGGTCGATCGCCTGGCGGCTGAAACGGCCCGGCTGCGTGCGGAGGAGCGAGAGGTCGAGCACCGCCGCGCGCTTGCCGCCGAGCGTCGTGCCGCGCAGGCGCGGCGCCGCGATGACCTGGCGCAGGAGGCGGCGCGGCTGCGCGGTGCGTGCGAAACCGCCGCGCGGGAGGCACAGGAGGCGAGCGACGGGCTCCAGGCGATCGACGCGGAGATCGCCGAGCGGGAAGCCGCTATCGCCCGGCTCGCCGAGGCGGACGCGACGGCCCGCGCCGAGCGCGAGCGGCTGGCCGCCGCGCTGCGGCAGGCGGAGCAGGCCATCACCGAGGCCGAGCGCGCCGCCCTCGCGGCTGCCTCCCGCCGGGATCTGCTCGACCAGCAGGAGCGGGACTTGCTCGCCACGCGGGACCGGCTCGACCGCGAGCAGCGCGCCCGTGCCGAGCGACTCGCCGAGCTGGAGGCGCAGGCCGCGGCAGCCACGAAGGCCCGCGACGAGGCCCGGGAGCGATTGGCGGCACTGGCGGCCGAGCGCGAGCGCCTCGAGGCAGCGCTGGGCGCGGCCGCCGCCGCGCGGGACGAGGCCGAGCGCGCCATGAAGGTCGTCGAGCGTCGGCTGGTCGAGCGCACGACGCGCCTCGAGGCGCTCACCCGGCTGCGCGACAGCGGGGCCGGTCTCTACGCCGGAACCCGCGCGGTGCTGGACGCCGCCCGCGCTGGGCAGCTCCAGGGCATCGTCGGCACCCTGGCGTCTCTCCTCATTGTCCCGCCGGAACTGGAAGCGGCCATGGAAGCCGCGCTCGGCGGCCACCTGCAAGACATCGTGGTGGAGCGCTGGCGCGACGCGGAGCAGGCCATCGCGCATCTCAAGCGCACTCAGGCCGGGCGCGCCACCTTCCAGCCGCTGGATACCGTGCGCGGCGCCTCGGTCCGCGCACCGCGGCTGGATCACCCCGGCGTCCGCGGCCTTGCCGTCGAGCTGATCGACTACGATCCGCGCGTCGAGCCGATCGTGACCGGGCTGCTCGGCCGTGTCGTGGTCACCGACGACCTGACCGCGACCCGCGCCATCCTCCGCGCGCTGCCGCCGGGCTGGAGCGTGGTCACCCTCGGCGGGGAGATCACCCGCAGCAGCGGCGCGGTGACCGGCGGCGCGCGCGTCAAGGAGAGCGGCACCCTCGCCCGCGAGCGGGAACTGCGCGATCTCCCGGCGGAGTGTCGCCGGCTGGAGCGCGAGCTGGAGGCCGCCCGAGCTGAGGTGGAGTCGCGTGCCGCCGAGGTGGACCGGCTCCGCGCCGAGCGTGACGCGCTGGACCGCGACATCGCTGCCGCCCGCGAGGCCGGCCGTGCGGCGGAGGCCGCGCTCACGCGCCAGCAGCGACTCCGGGACGACGAAGCACGCGCCGGCGCGGAAGAGGAGCAGCGCCGTGCCGACGTCGCCGAGCGGCTGGCGCGGCTTGACGCGGACCGGCAGGCGGCGGAGCGTGCCGGCCAGGAGGCCGCGGCGCGCCGGCATGCGGCCGCTGCCGAGCGGGAGCGGCTGCTGGTCGCCCTGCGTGAGGCGGAGACGGCAGGTTCCGATGCCCGGCTGCAGGACGAGCGCTCGGCCCTCGCTGGCCTGATTGAGCGCCGCCGCGGGCTGATCGCGCAGCAGCAGCGGCTGGCGGCCGAGCAGCAACGAATCGCCGCCGCCATCGCCGAAGCTGAGCGCCGCGCGGGCGACATCGCGGACGCGATCGCCGCGCTGGATACCGAGGTCGAATCCCTCACCGCCGAGCGGGAACGGATCGCGGCGCTCCTGGCCGCGGCTGAAGAGCAACTCGGCCCGGCGCGTGCCGCGCGGGAGGAGGCCGCCGCGGCCGAGCGCGCGGCGCGCGAGGCTGTCGCCGGCGCCGAGCAGCGGGTGCGCGACGCTGAGCGCGAGCGGGACCGCGCGGCGCTGGAGCTGGAGCGTCGCCGGGACGAGGTCAACCTCCTCCGCGAGCGTGCCGCTCATGACCTGGGCGAGGGGGTGGACATCGACGCCGCCCTCGATGCCGTCGACCTCGACGACACCGACCCGGCCACCCTCCAGCGGGAGGTGGACCGGCTGCGGGAGCGGCTGCGCCGCATCGGGCTGGTCGGCGAGGATGCGATCGAGCAGTACGAGCGCGAAGCGGAGCGCTATACCTTCCTCCGCGGCCAGCTCGACGACGTGCACGCCGCCGGCGAGGCCCTGCGCGCGCTGCTGGCCGAGCTCTCCCGCTCGATGGCTGAGGAGTTCAACCGCACCTTCGGCGAGGTCGCGGCGGCGTTCGAGGCGACCTTCACGACCCTCTTCGGCGGCGGCAAGGCCAAGCTGTTGCAGGTGCAGGACGACGACGGTGCGACCGGCGTCGACATCCTGGCCCAGCCTCCCGGCAAGCGCCTCCAGAGCCTCGCGCTGCTCTCCGGCGGGGAGCGCGCGCTGACGGCCGTCGCCCTGCTCTTCGCGATCCTGAAGGTGAACCCCAGCCCGTTCTGCATCCTCGACGAGGTGGACGCGGCGCTGGATGAGGCCAATGTCGTCCGCGTGCGGGACGAGTTGAAAGCCCTGGCCGACCGGACGCAGTTTGTCGTGGTGACCCACAACCGCGCGACGATCGAGGGAGCCGACACCCTCTACGGCATCACCATGGGTGACGACGGCGTCTCCCGCGTCCTCTCCCTCCGCCTCCCCGCCGAAGCCCCGGCGTAGCGTCCACGGGAGAAGCGCGATCGGCAGCGCGTCACGGCACGCGCTGGAACGACGGTGCCAGGTCCTGGCCCGACATGAACGCGTGCACGACGCGCCGGCGTGACATCTCCACATGCTCCCGCATGACGGCCTCCGCTACCTGGGGGTCGCGCGTCTCGAGCGTCTCGATGAGCTGCCGATGCGTGTCCACCACGCGCTCGACACCCACCCGGGAGTGCGCCAGGTACCAGAGCCGGAGCGACGCGAGGTTGAACTGGTTGATCGCGTCGGCCAGGAACCGGTTCCCGGTCGCGTGCGCGATCTGCGAGTGGAACACGTAGTCCGTCTCGACCATCTGGTAGACATCCCGCGCGGCGACATGCTGCGCAAGGATGTCAAGGGTCTCGTAGAGCGTCCGCAGCTCCGCCGGGGTGATGCGCTGGGCTGCCAGGCCGCACACCGGCACTTCGATGAGCATGCGGGTTTCGAAGAGGGGTTCCAGGTCGGTTAGGCTGAACGGGCGCACCACGGGAGTGCGGTGCGGCAACGCGACGACAAGCTGCTCTGCTGCAAGACGCTTGAGTGCCTCGCGGAGGGGAGTGCGTCCAACCTGGAGTCGTTCCATGAGGAGGCCCTCGTCGAGGGGTTCATCGGCGCCGATCTCCTGCGTGATGATCAGGCGCCTCAGCTTCCAGTACGCGGCCTCAGCCTTGGTGGTCGGATTCGGCAGCACCATCGTGTCGTCTCCCTCGGTCCGTTGACAATCAGTGGCGCCGCGACGTACAGTCGACGCAACACCGCTGCGGCGGGAGGCCCAACGGGATGCGCGGTGGGTCAACTGCTCGGCGATGCATACCCCCAAGATTCTAAAGGATTCACCATAGTCGCGGCTGTGCTATGCGCGACCCGAGAGGAACCACGCGTGCGTGTATGTGGTGTCGCATAGCTGCCAGTCAACGGCGAGTGCCATTGACAGTATATATCTGTGATGTTACAAGCATATGCCATACCGAGGGTACTGAGCCACGAACCCCTGAAGGAGGAATGAGGGAACGGATGGCTGAGGATCAGACGACGCGCGATCGACGTGCGCCCAAGAATCCGACAAGTGATCTTTGGATCCCCGGCTCGACCCTGTCACGTCGCCAGGCGTTGAAGATCGGGGGTGTGCTGACTGCCGGCAGCCTGCTGGTCGCCTGCGGTGGTGGGAGCTCCGAGACGACGCCGACGCCGAGCGGTTCGAGCGGTTCCTCCGGTGGTTCCGGTTCCTCGGGGGGTTCCGGTTCCGCCGCAACGCCCGGGGCAACGGAGACCCCGAGCCAGGCAGCCGGCACACCCAAGCGGGGCGGCATCCTGCGCTACGGGCTCTCGACCGATCCGTCGAACTTCGAGCCGCATGTCTCGACCGGCGCGGCCTCTGGCGCGGTCAAGCTCATGGTCTACAGCACCCTCCTGACCTACGACGCCAACGGCCAGTTGATCGGCGACCTTGCCGAGGAGTTTGGCTGGGTCGACGACAAGACCTTTGAGGTCAAGCTCCGCCAGGGCGTGACCTTCCACAACGGGGACGAGCTGACCACCGAGGATGTGGTCTTCACCTTCGAGCGGATCAAGCACCCGGATACCGCTGCCTCGATTGCCGGCCGGCTCGCCGCGCTGGAGCGGGTGGAGGCCGGTGACGGCAACACCGTCCGGTTCCATCTGTCCACCCCGCTGGCAACGCTCCCGTACATCCTGGCGATGAACCCCAGCATGATCGTCTCGAAGAAGTGGATCGAGAGTGGGGTCGATCCCAAGACGACCATGATGGGCACCGGGCCCTTCAAGTTCGTCGAGCGCAAGCCGGGCGTCTCAATCGAGCTCGTGCGCAACGAGAACTACTTCATCACCGATCTGCCGTACCTGGATGGGATCACCTTCATCCCAATGCCGGATGACAACGCCCGGGTGACCGCCCTGCGCACCGGCACGGTCGACTTCATCGACTATGTGCCCTACACGCAGATGGATGCTCTGGCGCAGCAGAGCGGCATCGTCCTGCAGACCGATAAGGTCCTCGGCTTCGGCTGGCTCGGCTTCGTCCATGACCGGGAGCCGGGCAGCGACCTGCGCGTGCGCCAGGCGTTCGCCTATGCCTTGGATCGCGAGAAGATGGTGCAGATCGCCTTCAACGGCCACGGGGCGCCGATCACGGGCGGTCTCATCCCCGAGGGCTGGGTTGGCTACTCTCCGGATCTCGAAGGCACCTATAACGTCGACTACGAGAAGGCCAAGTCCCTCCTGCAGGAGGCCGGGTTCTCCAACCTGACGGTCGATATGCTCACCACGTCGACCTACTCGGTGATCCAGCGACCGGCCATCGCCGCCCAGGCCGAGCTCAAGAACGCCGGTATCGAGGCCAACCTGATCCAGGAGGAGTGGCTGACCTTCCGCCAATCGGTGCAGGATGCCAAGTATCCGGTGCACGTCTGGGGTACCGCCCCTGACTTCAACGACCCGGACTTCCTGTCCGACTTCGTCGGGAGCAACGGCAACTTTGCCAAGCAGTTCCACTTCAGCGACGAGCGGCTCGACCAGCTCCTGACCGAGGGGCGCGAGACGACCGACGAGTCCCTGCGCAACGAGATCTACCATGAGGTCGAGAAGCGGGTGCTGGAGATTCTGCCCTGGGTCTACCTCATCCGCCGCGAGCAGGGTGAGGCGATGGCGGACTACGTGAAGGGCTACACGCACCTCGCCGCGGGGAGCTGGTCCCAGATCACCTTACGCGAGACGTGGCTGGACAAGTAGCATGACCCAGTACCTTGCCCGTCGGGGCCTCTATCTGCTCGTGCAGTTACTGGTGGTCGCCACCGTCGTCTTCTTGCTCCTGCGGCTCGTGCCGGGCGATCCGGCACGGGCCATCCTTGGCGAGACGGCGACTGAAGAACAGGTGGCGCGCGTGCGCCACCAGTTGGGCCTCGACCAACCGATCTACCGCCAGTACGTGAGCTGGATGGCGGATGTGCTCCGGGGAGACCTTGGTACATCCATCACCAGTGGCCGGCCGGTCGCCACCGACGTGCGCGACCGGCTCGGCAACTCACTGGAGTTGATCGCGCTCGCGACCTGTCTGTCGCTCATCATCGGGCTTCCGCTCGGCATCATCGCGGGCCTTCGTGCCAACCGCCTGCCGGACTTTGTGCTCAGCGCAGCGGCGATGCTCGGTCTCTCGCTCCCTGGGTTTGTCGTGGGGACGGTGCTGCTGCTGATCTTCGCGCTCCGCCTCCGCTGGCTCCCGCAAACCCAGTTCGTCGAATGGAGCGAGAACCCGGGGCAGCATCTCAAGCTCGTGATCCTACCCGTCCTGACACTGGCGGCCTCGACCGTTGCCGTCATCATGCGCATGACACGCTCGTCGATGCTTGAGGTCGTGCGGCAGGACTACATCAAGCTCGCGCGGGCCAAGGGGTTGAGCGAGCGGACGGTCATCCTGCGCCACGCACTCCGGAATGCGATCAACCCGGTGGTGAGCGTGGTCGGCCTGGAGCTGGCCACCCTGCTCGGCGGTACCGTGATTGTCGAGACGATCTTCGGTTGGCCCGGGCTCAGCTCGCTGCTGATCGCCGGGGTGCGCGCCCGCGACTACCCGGTGGTGCAGGGGGTGGTGCTCCTCATCGCGGTGCTGACCATTCTGATCAACATCGCGGTCGACATCGCCTACGCGGTGCTTGATCCACGGATCCGGATTTCGTAGGAGGGAGCGGACTCATCGCATCCACGGATCATGCGATGACGGCCGGGCGCGGGGATCAACTCACCCGGACGCGTCGCAAGCAAGCGCACAACACAGCGTGGTACCGCGCGCTGCACAGCCCGCGCGTCGTGATCGCTGGTGCCTTCCTGATCATCGTGGCAGCGACCGCCATCGCCGCGCCGGTGCTGGCGCCGCATGATGCAACCGAGCCGCTCACGATGCCGCTCCTGCCCCCAGGGGGCGACTACCCCTTGGGGACCGACGACTTCGGCCGTGACGTCCTCAGCCGGCTCATCTACGCGGGGCGGGTATCGCTCGGCGTGTCGACGGCATCCGTCGCCATCGCCACCCTGGTCGGTGTCTGGCTCGGGCTGTTCGCGGGCTACTACCGCGGGGTCATCGAGACCCTCATCATGCGCGCGATGGATATCCTGCTCAGCTTCCCGACGATCGTCCTGGCGATCGCGATCGTGGCGATGCTGGGTCCCAACCTGCGCAACGTCGTGATCGTGATCGCGATCGTGTACACACCGCGCTTCGTGCGCATCGTCTACGGTGCCACCCTGAGCGTCCGGGAAGCGGAGTTCATCCAGGCGGCGCGCGCCATTGGCGCAGAGGATCTTCGCATCCTGCGCACCGCGGTCCTGCCGAACGTGATGGCGCCGATCCTCGTCCAGATCTCGCTCAGTCTCGGGTTCGCGATCCTGGTCGAGACGGGCCTCTCGTTCCTCGGCCTGGGCGCCCAGCCACCAACCCCATCCTGGGGGAACATGGTGTCGGCGGCTCGCGACTTCATGGAGTCGAATCCATGGCTCCTCATCGCCCCGGCGAGCATGGTGGGCCTGACCATCCTGGCCCTGAACACGCTGGGCGACGGGCTTCGCGACGTGCTTGATCCGCGCCTGCGCGGGACGGGATAAGCGCCGGGTAACACAGAGGGTTCACGACCGGGCCGGTTCGGCCCGGATCGACACGAAGGAGAACACGGGGATGTCGGAACTGCGGACGGTGGAACTGGGTCGGCTGAGCTGGGAGGAGGTTGCAGAACTGATCCCCCGGAATCCGATCCTCCTCCTGCCCATCGGCACGGTCGAGCAGCATGGCCCGCACCTGCCGGTGAACGCTGACAATATGGTGGCCCACTTCGTGGCGACCCGCGCCGCCGAGCGGGCCAACGCCCTGGCGGTCGTGGCGCCCGGCATCAACTACGGCTGCTCGGCGGTCTTCAGCCACTTCCCCGGCACCATCTCGATCCGGCAGGAGACGCTGGCTCAGGTGCTGCGAGACGTGTGTGACTCGCTCATCGCCCAGGGCTTCCGGCGCCTCATCTTCGTCAACAACCACGGCGGCAACGAGGGCGTGTGCGAGCAGGTGGCGCGCGAGTTGAAAGCCGCCCACGGGCTGGTGATCGGCAACGTCTATCCCTGGTTCCTGGGGTACAATCTCATGCGCGACACCTACGAAGATGTCGAGAAGGCCTACGGACACGGTGCGGAGCCGGAGACCTCGGCGATGATGGCCATGTTCCCCGAGGACGTCGTCCGGGAGCGGATGGCCGCTGGTACCTATCAGCCCTTCGCCGGCTGGGAACCGCTGGGCTACAGCAAGGTCAAGGTGCCTGGGCAGTCCTTCCCCGGCACCGTGTACCTCGACAGCGACGAGGTCGCGCCCAACGGCGTCACCGGCGACCCGAGTGTCGCGTCCGCCGAGCGCGGGCAGGTATGGATCGAGCGCATCGTCGGGTTCACCGCGGCCTTCATCGATCACTTCGCGGCCGTCACGGCGGATGCGGCGTGGGCGCAGGTGCCCGCCGAGACCGGCATGGTGACGCCGCGCTAGCGACGACGAACCATTGCGTGCAGGTGGCCCGGCCCCCGGACGGGCCGCCTGACAACACCAGAAAGGAGCAGCCCCATGCGCGTGGCAGTCCTTCAGACCAACTCGCGGCACGACAAGGCGGAGAATATCCGCGTCGCGCTGGAACTCGTTGAGCGGGCCGCGGCGGCGGGTGCCGACCTGGCGGTTCTGCCGGAATGTGTCGACTACATGGGGCCCAAGGAGGGTGGGCTGGCCGCGGCCGAGCCGATCCCCGGCCCGACCAGCGAGGCGTTCGCGGCCAAGGCGCGCGAGCTGGGCATCTGGCTCCTCTCCGGCTCGATGCGGGAGGTCAGCGAGGATCCGGGCCACACCTACAACACCAGCCTGCTCTTCAACCGCCAGGGTGAGTGCGTCGCCAAGTACCGCAAGATCCACCTCTTCGACGTGGAGCTGACCGGGAACGTCAGCGCCCAGGAGTCCGCCACGGTCTCGCCGGGCGACGAGATCGTCACCGCGGAGATTGAGGGGCACACCGTCGGGATGACGATCTGCTACGACCTCCGCTTCCCGGAGCTGTACCGCGCCCTGACACTGCGCGGCGCGGAGATCCTGTTCGTCCCGGCGGCGTTCACGCTCTTCACCGGGAAGGACCACTGGGAGATCCTGCTCCGCGCCCGCGCCATCGAGAACCAGTGCTTCGTCGTCGCCGCGAACCAGACCGGCAAGTACGAGCCTGACGGAGCCAACTACGGGCGCAGCATGATCATCGACCCGTGGGGAACCGTCCTGGCCACCGCGCCGGATGGGGTCGGCATGGCGATCGCGGACCTCGACTTCGCGCAGCTCAAGCGCATCCGCGAGCAACTGCCGTCGGTGGCCAACCGCCGCCCGGAAGTCTATGCACGCGAGGCGCAGGCGGTCGCGGCCGTCTAGCGCGGCTCCGTATCCCGTTCCCTGCACCGACGAGCGGGCCGTCGCCCGCTCGTCGTTTTCGTCACCGGCGCCCGGCTCCGCTCAGCATGACATAAATCCGATCGGCTGCTTGGGTGGCTTATTCCCCGCCGCTAGCGGCGGGGCCAGCCGGGGCGGGTGAAGGGTGGGTCGGGGTAGTCGTAGAAGCCGTGGCCGGTCTTGATGCCAAGCCGGCCGGCGCGCACCATCTCCTCCAGGAAGGCCGGCGGCCCGTCCTCGGGCCGGCCGGACTCCGCCGCGTAGTGCCGCTCGATGTCGGCGACCACGTCGAGGCCGACGCGGTCCATCAGCCCGAAGGGGCCGAGCTGCGTGCCCATCGCCAGGCAGAAGAGGCGGTCCACCTCCTCCGGGGTCGCCAGACCCTCGGCAACCACACGCAGGCTCTCCCGCTTGATGGCGCGCCAGATCCGGTTGTAGATGAAGCCGGTGCTCTCGCCGCGCACGATGACCGGCACGAAGCCGACATCCCGCAAAAAGGCTTCAACGCGGTCGATGACGGCCGGGTCGGTCTGCCCGCAGGTCATCAGCTCCACGCCGCTGCGCTGCCAGGGGAGGTTGTAGAAGTGGGTGTTGAGGAGCCGCGACGGGTGTTGGGTGGCGTCCGCAAGCAGGCGACTTCGGAAGGATGAGCTGTTGGTGGCGAGGATCACGTCCCGCGGGGTGAGCGCCGACAGCTCACCGTACAGCGCCCGTTTGAGCTCCAGCCGCTCGGGAGCGCATTCGATGACGAGCCAGGCGCCCTGCACCGCCTCGGCCAGCGTCGCGACCGGTGTGACGCGCTCGCTGATGGCGTCGGCGGGGCCGGAGAAGAAGCCCTCCTCGACCAACTGCGGGGCGTCGGCGGCGATGCGATCGCGCGCGGCGGTGAGCGCGTCAGGTGCGGGATCGTAGAGGCGGACCGGGACGCCTCTCCCGGCCAGCGTCAGCGCGATCTGCCGGCCCATCGTTCCGGCGCCGATGATGGCGACCGTTCCCCACTGTGCCACGTGTCACCTCCTTCCACCCCCGCCAGTGTCGCACGCAGGAGAGACTGCTCGCCAGACCCGGCCCTGCAAGCAGTCGCGTGTGGGAGGCCGGATCCCGGTGCGCGGCGGGAGCGCCGGGCCGCTGGCACACCGGTTGCAGCCGAGACGCTGGAGGTGTAAAGTTTTGCCTACGCGCCAGGGCAAGCGGTCCAACCGCCGGGGGTTGCGACGCCGGCGATTGGTATCGCTGCCTCTCATTTTGTAGACGTCAAGGCGAGTAAGCACGCAGATAGCGCGGGAAGCGAGCGAACGGGCTTATGCAGCGGGAGCGAATTCCCATCACCAAGGCAGGTCTTCAGGCGCTCCGGGAGGAGCTGGACGATCTCGTAAACCGGCGGCGTGTGGAGATCGCGCAGGCGCTCCAGGCGGCGCGCGAGGAGGGGGACCTCCGCGAGAACGCCGGATACGACGCGGCCAAGCACGACCAGGCCTTCATCGAGGGGCGGATCCGCGAGATCGAGGATATCCTGCGCCGCGCCGAGGTGATCGACGAGGCACCCAACGGCGATGCACGCGTCGTGCGGCTCGGTTCGACCGTGACGATTGAGATCGACGGCGCGCAGGAAACGTACACCATCGTCGGCGCCGTCGAGGCGAAGCCGTCAGCCGGCCGTATCTCCAACGAGTCCCCGTTCGGTCGTGCCCTCCTCGGGCACCGTGAGGGCGAGGAAGTCGAGATCCAGACGCCTGCGGCAGTGCTCCATGCGCGGATCATCACCGTGGAAGGCTGACGGGGCGGCCCAGCCGCCCAACCCCGGCGAGGGGCCGCAGACCGGCCCGGACCGCCTGGCGCGCTACCTCGCCGAGCACGGCGTCGACGCGGAAATCCTGTTCCCCGACCAACCGACACCCACCGTCCCACTAGCGGCGGAGGCGCTGGGCGTACCCCCGGATCAGATCGTCAAGTCGCTCCTCTTCCAGGGCAAGGACGGGGACTGCGTGCTGGCGATCGTGCGTGGGACGGCGCGCGTCAGCCGCGCTCGGCTGGCCGCCGTGACCGGACTGCGCCAGCCGAAGCTGGCGCCGCCGCAAGTCGTGCGCGACCTCACCGGCTACGAGCCGGGCGGCACCCCGCCGGTGGGACACCTCACACCGGTGCCGGTGGTGGTCGACCGCGCCGTGCTCGACGAAGCGGTCGTGTTCGGCGGGGGCGGCAGCGATCGCACCATGCTCCGTATCCGCCCGCACGACATCGTGCGGCTCACGCGTGCCGTGGTGGCTGACCTGTGTGACGAAATGTAATTCTACGCTCGGTGCGCCGACACGCTCACCTATCGACGATAATGGGAAGCACCGTTACAATAGCCCCGCACCCGAATCGGCAGCGGAGGGCGCAGGCGAAGGCGCGGGCGAGCGCTGTCGTTGGGTAGGGAAGGAGCGGGTATGGCGAGCTTGGTCATCAGCGAATATGTCGGCGCGCGGGTCCGGCGCAAAGAGGATCCGCGGCTCATTACGGGACGAGCCACCTACGTCGACGACCTCCGGCTCCCGGGCATGCTGCACGTCGCGATCGTCCGCAGCGTGTACGCCCATGCCCGGATCACCGGGATCGACACCTCGCAGGCCGCGGCGATGCCGGGCGTGTTCGGCGTCTACACGGCGGCCGATCTCCAGAAGGGGGCCGTCGAGGGGGCCTTCACTTCCCTGGCCACGGATCGGGTTCGCTATCTCGGCGAGCCGATCGCCGTCGTCGTCGCCGAGTCGGCGTACGCGGCGCGCGACGCGCGGGATGCGGTCGTGGTGGACTACGAGCCGCTTCCGGTGGTGGCGAGCATTGAGGCGGCGATGGCCGAGGGCGCGCCGCAGCTCTACGACGACAAGCCTGGCAACATCGCGGTGGACGTAACCCACACGCAGGGCGATGTCGCCGGCGCGTTCGAGCGCGCGCCCGTGGTGGTCAAGCAGCGCATCGTCAGCCAGCGGCTTTCGGGCGTGCCCATGGAGCCGCGCGCTGTGGCGGCGGCGCCCGATCCGTCCACGGGCGGTGTGACCGTCTGGTCCTCGACCCAGGCGCCGCACTGGAACCGGAAGGCGATCGCCGGGGTGCTCGGGCTGGGCCTGAGCCAGGTACGGATCATCGCGCCCGAGGTCGGCGGCGGCTTCGGCGTTAAGATCGGGCCGTACCCGGAAGACTTCATCCTCGCCGTCCTGACCCGGATCATCAACCGGCCCGTCAAGTGGATCGAGACCCGCAGCGAGAACTTCCAGGTAACCAACCACGGCCGGGCGCAGATCGCGGACATTGAGGTCGCGGCCGAGAAGAACGGGAAGATCCTCGCCTACCGCATGACGGTCATGCAGGACCAGGGGGCCGACGCGCGCGGCGCCTACCTGGCGCCCACCACCACCTCGATGGCCGTCGGCTGCTACGACATCCCGGCCATCGAGACGCGTGCGATGGGCATCCTGACCAACACCATGCCGGTCAGCGCCTACCGCGGTGCCGGGCGCCCGGAGGCGGCCTACTACATCGAGCGGGCCATCGACCTGGTGGCCGACGCCACCGGGCTGGATCCGGCCGAGGTCCGGCGGGTCAACTTCATCCCGCCCGACAAGTTCCCGGTCACGACCGTCACGGGCGAGCGCTACGACTCCGGCGATTACGCCAAGGCGCTGAACAAGGCGCTCGACGTATCGGGCTACCAGCAGCTCCGGCAGAAGCAGGCGGAAGCCCGCAAGCAGGGGCGGTACATCGGGATCGGCCTCGCCTCGTACGTCGAGATCTGCGGCTTCGGCCCCTTCGAAAGCTCGCACGTCCGCGTCGAGCCGACCGGCTCGGTCTCGGTCTACACCGGCATCTCGCCCCACGGTCAGGGGCAGGAGACGACCTTTGCCCAGATCATCGCCGACAACCTCGGCGCGGACTTCGATCAGGTGGTCGTCCACCACGGTGACACCAGCAACACGCCCGAGGGCAACGGCACGATGGGTAGCCGCGGGCTGGCCGTCGGCGGCGGCGCGCTCATGCTCTCCGTCGAGCAGATCCGCGAGAAGGCGTTCAAGATCGCGGCGCACCTGCTGGAGGCCTCGGTCGACGACATCGAGCTGGCGGACGGCAAGTATCGGGTCAAGGGGTCGGACCGCGGCGTGACCCTGGCCGAGATCGCCGGGGCGGCCTACGGCGGCACGATTCCGGAGGACATGGAGCCGGGCCTGGAGGCGACCAACTTCTTCAAGCCCGCGGACGAGACCTTCCCCTTCGGCACGCATGTCGCCGTCGTCGAGGTCTTCCCCGACACCGGCGAGGTCAAGCTGCTGGACTACTACTCGGTGGACGACTGCGGCGTGCGCATCAGCCCGATGCTGGTCGAGGGTCAGGTTCACGGCGGGTTGGCGCAGGGCATCGGCCAGGCGCTCTGGGAAGAAATCCGCTACGACGAGAACGGCCAGATTCTGACCGGCACCCTGATGGACTACGCCGTCCCGAAGGCCAGTTACTTCCCGACCTTCAACACCGACGCGACCGTGACCCCGACGCCGATCAACCCGCTCGGTGCCAAGGGGATCGGTGAGGCGGCGACGATCGGCTCGACCCCGGCGGTGGCCAACGCGGTCATCGACGCGCTCGAGCCCTTCGGCATCACCCACCTCGACATCCCCTTCAGCGCCGAGAAGGTCTGGACGGCCATCCGCCAGAGCGGCAAGTAATCCTCACACTCGGGAAGGGGCATCGACGGGGAGGGCATTGCCCTCCCCGTCGCACCTTTCCGGCCCGCAGCATCGCTGGCATGCCTCCTGCTGACCACCCTGTCTCAACGCATCCCAATCGACCCAGAAAGAGGCGGACGACACCGAAAAGGGGGCCGCGCATGGTGCTCAGCAGGCTTGTCGGCGCGCGCGTGCGCCGGAAGGAAGACCCACGCCTCATCACGGGGCGTGCTACCTACGTTGACGACGTGCGCATTCCGGGGATGCTCCACCTCGCGTTCGTGCGCAGTCCCCACCCACATGCGCGCATCCGGAGCATCAACGTGGATCAGGCGCGCGCGATGCCCGGCGTCGTTGCCGTCATCACCGGGCAGGACCTCCGCGGCATCCTCAAGCCGACCGATGAGATCGGCGGTGAGGGCGAGGACGCAGGAACGGTGCAGGAGGGCGCCAGGTCGCCCCAGGCCTTCCCCATGGCGGTCGACCGCGTGCGCCATGTCGGCGAGGCCGTGGTGGCGGTGGTGGCCGAGAGCGACTACCAGGCGCGGGATGCGGTCGACGCCGTGCAGGTGGACTACGAGCCGCTCACGGCCGTGATCGATCCCGAAGCGGCCATGCAGGACGGCGCGCCGCAGCTCTGGGACGAACTGCCCAACAACATCGCCATGCGCTACGACCGCACGCGGGGCGACGTGGATGCCGCCTTCCAGAGCGCGGACGTGGTCATCAAGCAGCGGATGATCAACCAGCGGCTGGCCGGGATTCCGATGGAACCGCGGGGCGTCGTGGCGGCGCCGGACCCCGCGACCGGCGGCGTCACCGTCTGGTCCTCGACCCAGGCGCCGCACTGGAACCGCAACGACATCGCCAAGGACCTGGGGCTCGGGCAGAACCAGGTGCGGGTCATCGCGCCGCAGGTGGGCGGCGGCTTCGGCGTCAAGATCGGCGCCTACGCTGAGGACTTCATTCTCTCCGGTATCGCCTACCACCTCCAGCGGCCGGTGAAGTGGATCGAGACGCGCAGCGAGAACCTGATGGCGACTCACCAGGGTCGTGCCCAGATCGCCGACATCGAGGTCGCGGCCGACGGACGGGGCAAGATCCTCGCCTACCGCATGAACCTGATCCAGGATCAGGGCGCCTTCCCCAAGGACACCTCCCTCGGCGTCCTGACGTCGCTGGTGGTGGTCGGCTGCTACGACATCCCGGCGATCGACCTCCACATCCGTGGTGTCTGCACCAACACCATGGACGTCGGCGCCTACCGCGGCGCCGGGCGACCGGAGGCGGCCTACTACATCGAGCGGGTCATCGACCTGATAGCCGACCGGACGGGACTGGACCCGGCCGAGGTGCGGCGGGTCAACTTCATCCCGCCCGAGAAGTTCCCGTACACAACGATCGTGGGCGAGGTCTACGACAGCGGGGACTACAAGAAGGCGCTGGACAAGGCCCTGGAACTGTCGGGGTACCAGCAGCTCCGCCAGGAGCAGGCGGCGGCGCGCCAGCAGGGCCGCTACCTCGGGATCGGCCTGTCGTCCTACGTCGAGATCTGCGGTTTCGGCCCCTGGGAGAGCGCCACCCTGCGGGTCGAGCCCAGCGGCGCCGTGACGGTCTACAGCGGCATCTGCCCCCAGGGGCAGGGCCAGGAGACCGTCTTCGCGCAGATGGTCGCCGACTACCTGGGCGCCGACTTCGACCAGATCACCGTCCAGTTCGGCGACACGGCGACGGCCCCCCAGGGTAACGGCACGATGGGGAGCCGCGGGCTGGCCGTCGGCGGTGGGGCGCTCATGCTCAGCATCGAGAAGATCCGCGAGAAGCTCAAGCAGATCGCGGCCACCATGCTGGAGGCGTCGGTCGACGACATCGAGCTGGCGGACGGCCGGTGGAGGGTCAAGGGTGCGCCGGACCGGTCGGTCACCCTGGCGCAGATCGCGGCCGAGGCCTACGGCGGCAGCCTCCCGGCCGATCTCGCCCCGGGCCTGGAGACGACCGACTTCTTCCGGCCGGAGGATGAGACCTTCCCCTTCGGCACCCATGTCGCCGTGGTCGAGCTCATGCCGGACACCGGCGAGGTGAAGCTCCTTCGCTACGTCTCAGTCGACGACTGCGGCGTCATCATGAACCCGATGCTGGTTGAGGGCCAGGTCCACGGCGGGCTGGCGCAGGGGATCGCCCAGGCGCTGCTGGAGGAGGTGCGCTACGACGAGAACGGTCAGCTCCTGACCGGCACCCTGCTGGACTACGCCGTCCCCAAGGCGACGCACCTCCCGGTGTTCGAGACGGCCCACACCGAGACGCCCACGCACCTGAACCCCATGGGCGCCAAGGGGATCGGCGAGGCGGCGACGATCGGCTCGACGCCGGCAGTGGCCAACGCCGTGATCGACGCCCTGGAGCCGCTCGGCATCACCCACCTCGACATGCCCTACACCCCGGAGAAGATCCGCACCGTCTTCCAGGAAGCGAGGCCGTAGCCGTCCACGCCGACGGATAGCCACTCCAATCGTCCGATGCGACGCGGCCGAGCCGAACCCGGCTCGGCCGCCGGCTGACGTCCACTCCAGCCTGTGGGCAGCGCGTGCTTTCCTAGGCGCGGCTCGTTCGGGGATCCAACACATCGCGCAATCCATCCCCGAGCAGGTTGAATCCCATGACGACGAGGAAGATGGCCAGTCCGGGGAACGTCGCAATATGAGGGGCATCGCGAAGCCAACCGCGACCCGCGTTGACCATCTGCCCCCACTCCGGATTCGGCGGCTGAATCCCGAGCCCAAGGAACGAGAGAATCGAGGCAGAGAGGATCGATGTTCCGAGCTGCAGCGTCGAGTAGACGACGATGGGGTTCAAGCAGTTCGGAAGAATGTGCCGGAACAGGATGCGGGAGTCTCCACTCCCCAGCGCGCGCGTTGCCTCAACAAACTCCTTCTCTTTGATCGAGAGCGTCGTCGACCGCACCAGCCGAGCGTAGGTCGGGATCGAGTTGATCCCGACCGCGATCATGACGTTGAACAGACTCGGACCAAGGACGGCGATGACGGCGATGGCCAGAACGACGCTGGGAAATGCGAGCAGGATATCCATGATCCGCATGAGCAGGTTGTCAAGCCGTCGGTAGAAGCCCGCTGCCAGGCCGATGCACGTACCACAGGTGGCGCCGATGCTCGTGGCAAGGACTCCCACGAGGAGTGACACCCTGCTGCCCACGATGATGCGAGACAGGATGTCCCTCCCGAAGTCGTCTGTCCCGAGCCAGTGGGCTGCCGAAGGTGGCTCGAGCTGTGCCGGGAGGTCTTGCGCGATCGGGTCGTACGGCGCGAGCCACGGAGCGAATATCGCCATGATGAGGAAGATGGCGATGATGACCAGGCCGACCATGGCCAGTCGGTTCCGGCTGAATCGGCGCACAAAGCGTGCGATTCGGGCCCCGGCAAGGGGTGAAACGCCCGGAGCGTCAAAGCCGCTGCGAGGGAGCGCTTGATCACGCATAGGAAATCCTCGGATCCAGCCATGCATAGAGCACGTCGACGATCAAGTTGATCATCGTAAAGATCATGGCCACCATGAGCACAACCCCCTGGATCACGGGGTAGTCGCGCTGGTTGATGGCCGTGATGGCGAGGCGCCCCACGCCCGGCAGGGCAAAGATCGTCTCCGTCACCACCGCGCCGCCGAGGAGGAAGCCGTACTGCAGACCCACGAAGGTCACAACGGGCAAGAGCGCGTTTCGCAGCGCATGGCGGATGATCACCCGGCGCTCCTCGAGCCCCTTGGCGCGAGCGACCGTGACGTACTCCCGGTCAAGCACTTCGAGCATGGAGGATCGCGTGAGGCGCGCGATCAGGGCGATCGGCGTGAGCGCCAGCGTGATGCAGGGCAGCACGTACGCCTTCATGCCCTCCAACGTCCAGATGGGGCCGTGGAGTCCGCCGACGGGTAGCCACTGCAGCCTGATGGAGAAGAGCAGGATCGCCATGATGGCGAACCAGAAGAGTGGCATGGATACGCCACCGATCGCGAACAACGTGGCGAGTGTATCCACGGCGGAGTACTTCCGTGCCGCAGAGATAACCCCGAGCGGAATGCCGATCGCGACCGCGATGATGACCGAGATCGTGGCGATCTTCAGCGTGACTGGCAGCCGATCTCGAATCTCCCTGACAACCGGCTGGCGCGTGAGCAGGGAGCGTCCGAGATCCCCCCGAACGGCGCCGGTGAGGAACTTCCAGTACTGAACGAGAATCGGCTGATCCAGGCCCAACTGCTGGCGTACCTCATCAACCCGCTGCTGAGGCGCATCGGGGCCGACGATCTGCCGGACCGGATCGCCGGGCGTCAGCCGGGTGATCGAGAACACCAGCAGGGAGACGCCGAGCAGCGTGGGGATGAGCGTCAGCAGGCGGCGAATAATGTAGGCAGTCATCGAACCTCGTTCGGCCGGAGTGGTGCGGGGGCACACCGTCCGCCGCACCCGCTCCGACATGGGCGCGGCAAACCCAGCAGACCGGGTTCGCCGCGCCTGGACAGTGGCCGATTCCGCTAGCCCTCGAAGGGCCGGAACGTCTGGGGCGAGAGCTCGTCGGCTGAGCGGCCGGCCCAGTCGCCCGGGCCCATCTCGGCCCACATGCGCTCACCGGCGAATTGCAGCGCCTGGCAGGCTTTCCGCTCGTCACACGTGAGGACCTTGCCGTCGCGCTGCACCCACTGGCCGTCGATCATCACGTGGCGCAGGTCCTCGGGCGTCGCGCTGTAGACCAGGTTCTTGATCGGATCCCGCACCGGAACCATGAACAGCGTGTCGAGGCTCCAGAAGAGCAGGTCGGCCTTTGCCCCCGGGGCGATCCGCCCCAGGTCATCCCGCTGGAGCATCTTGGCGGCGTTCAGGGTGGCGGCATTGAACACGTCGGCGGCGGTGGCTTTCTGGGTGTCCCGCGCCATGATCTTGCCGATCACTGCGGTCCAACGCAGCGCCTCGATCATCGACTGCGGCGCGGTGTCCGTGCCGAGGCACATGTTGACCCCGGCCTCGAGGTAGCGGGGGAACGATTCCATGGCGATGCCGCGGCGGGCGAAGACCCACACGCAGTGCGCTACCGAGGCGCCGTGCCGGGCCAGGATCGAGAGGTCATCCCCGGCAAACTGCACCCAACTGCTCCCCGCGATGAGGATGACGTGGCCGAGGATGCAGCGTTCGCTCAGGAAACCGATCTGCTCCAGCCACTCGACCGGCGTCAGCCCATGGCGCTGCACCATCTCATCGAACTCAAACACCGACTGGCTCACGTGCAGCGCCAGCGGAACGCCCATGCTGTCCGACGCCTCGCGACTCAGACGCAGCAGCTCTTCGGTGCAGGTGTCGACCTGGGCCGGGGAGAGGAAACCTTTGATGCGACCGTTCGCTCGACCGTCGATGCGCTCGATGAACTCGACCGCGCGCCGGAAGCCCTCCAGGCCGGCCTCTTCGTTCCACTCGTACTCGACGCGTTTGCCGTCCCGAGTCAACCAGCGTCCGGAGCGATAGGCGTTGGCGATGTAGGCGCGGAGTCCCGCCCGCTCTGCCGCGTCGGCGACGTAGTCGCCGATCCCACCGATCTCCATGACCGTCGTCGTGCCGGTCCGGATCAGCTCGACCATCGAGTAGTCGACCGAGGCCTCGCGCCCCTCCGGGTCGATGGCCGCCCCGCGGACCGGGAGCATCTCGACCAACCCCGACATGGCGAACTGCCGGCGCCCGCGGTCCTCGATGAAGGACTTGTCCAGGGGAGATTCGGACAGGTGCGTGTGGGTGTTGATGAACCCGGGCGTCACGAGTTGACCGCGCGCGTCGACCACCTGATTCACCGTCCCGTCGAACCGGCGGCCGACGTAGAGGATCTCATTCCCTTCGATGACGATGCAGCCGTCTCTGAGGATACGGTGCTCGCCGTCCTGATACGCGACGATCAATCCCCCGTCGATCCGAATGCGATCCGCCATTCCCCATCCCCTCGCGCTCTATCGCGGCCCGCGGGCGGAGTCCGCCGCGCGAGCCGCTGATTCATAGCTACTGCTCGACCCACGTATCCATCAGCTTATAGATGCCGTGGATATTGTGGAAGGTTGTGCCCTTGGTCTTGTCGTCCCAGGCGAAGATCCACTTGAGATGCTGGATCGGGATGACGACGGCCTGCTCCAGGAGATAGAGCTCCATCTCCTGGAAGGTCTTGATGCGCTCATCTTCGTCGGTCGTCGTCTGACTCTTCTCGAACAACTCGTCGAACTTCGGATCGCTCCAAAAGGTCGTGTTCGGGGATGGGATCGAATCGGTGATGAAGAAATACATGTGGTCCGCGCTGGAGTAGATCATCGGGATGAACCGCGCGTCGTGCTCGCCGGCCTTGGTCGCGTCGTCGTAGCCCGCCGCCTCCAGTCGCCGAACCTGCATGTCGATACCGATCTCGCGGAGCTGCGCCTGCACCGCCTGGTTGATCTGCTCGTTCAGCTCCGTCGTCAGGTACAGCGTGAATGAGAGCGGCTTCCCATCCTTCACCCGGATGCCGTCGGGGCCGAGGGTCCAGCCCGACTCCTCGAGCAGTTGGACCGCCTTGTCGGGGTTGTATTCAACGAGGGGCCGGGTCTGCTCGCGCGGCGCGGCGCCGACGACCTCTGGGTGGAGATAGCCCTCTGCCGGGTCGGCCTGCCCGTGCATCACGAATTGGGTGATCTCCTCGCGGTTGATCCCGTGCATGATCGCCTTCCGGACGTTGATGTCCTGGAAGAGCTCGCGCTGCATGTTGAAGCCGATGTGGTTGGAGGAGAGGCGCGGGAAGGACGCCACGGTCACTCCCGGAATATCCGACAGGCGCTGGACATCCCGGGCCGCGACCTCGATGTTCATGTTGGCCTCGCCCCGTCTCGATCAACGCCGAGCGGGAGGCTTCCTCCGGCACTACCTTGAAGATGATGCGCTCAGGGTATGCGGGTCCCGTGTTCGAGTAGATCGGGGACCCCCAGGTGTAGTCCTCATTCCGCACCAGGGTGATGTGGTCGTCCTTGACCCACTCTTCAAGCTTGAAGGGGCCGGTACCGTCCACACCGACGACACCGTAGTCGTCGCCCAACTCCTCGACCTTCTTCATGTTCGGGATCGAGCCATAGGCCCACTCGGTCTGGCTGATGTTGTTCAAGAACACCAGCGTGGGCGACTTCAACGTGAACACCACGGTGTAGTCGTCCGGGGCCTCGACCGAATCCAGGAGGGCGATCTTGGCGCTGGTAGGCATCTCCTTCCAGCGCTGGAAGTGATCGACGACGTGTGCGCTGGTGAAAGGCTCCCCGGAGTGGAAACGCACGTCTTGCCGCAGGTGGAACGTCCAGACGGTCCCGTCATCGGACGATTCCCACGACTCCGCGAGCGCGGGATAGATCTTGCCGTCGAAACCATGGATGACCAGCGCGTCGTAGATGAGGAAGTTGGTCGCGATGTCCGCCAGCCCACTGTTCATGCCCGGATGCAGGTTGAGCGGATCCGTCGCGCGCACGATCGTGAGCGTTCCGCCTGGCGTTGCTTCACCGCCTGGCTCGGCGGTGACGGCAGCGGCGCCTGGGGTGCCGGCTGCCGGGGTTTCGCCACCCCCGGATGCGGCGCTGGTCGCCGTACCCTGCGGAGCGTCGGATCCTTCGTCGCCTCCACCGCAGGCGAAGGTCACCCCGGCGGCGGACAGCATCGTCGCCATCAGGCCGAGCTTGCCGCCATAGCGCAACAGGTCACGGCGGGTGACTGGGATCACCCACGTCCGGTCAGACTCCTTCAGAGGCTGCTGCCGATGGCCGCGGTCATGAAACCCTCTCCTTCGCGATCACTCATCTCCACCCTCGCTGCCGCGCTGGACGGATCACGTGAACAGTCCCTGACGTCTCCCCTCCTGAATCAGTCGTTCGCCGGCTGACACGATGTGCTCCCGGATGGCGGCGCGCGCCTCGGCAGGATCCCCGCTGAGGAGCGCGTCGAGCAGCAGTTGATGCCGCGCGACGATGTCCTCACTCAGGGGGTAGATCACCGGGAAGAGCGTGACGTACTGGACCTGAAGTAAGTTCTGCACTTGGCGCCAGAAGTGCAGGAGCAGCGCGTGATGCGAGGCCTGCACCAGGGCGCGGTGGAAGCCGGCATCAGCCTCGAAGACCGCCGCCTTGTTTCGCTCCTCCGCAGCCTCGGCCATCTCCTGGAGCCGTTCACGCAACCGTTCGATATCCGCCTCGGTTGCCTGGTCGATGGCCAGTTCCATGGCGAACTCTTCGAGGACCGAACGCAGGGTGTAGAACTCCGACAGCTCTGCCCTCGTGAGCCGGGCGACGAACACGCCCTTGTTGGGGATCCGGGTGACCAACCCCTCCTGTTGCAAGGCCATGAGCGCCTCGCGGACGGGGGCGCGCGAGACCTCCATCTGCTCCGCAATCTTCCCCTCGTAAATGCGTTCTCCTGCTGGCAACGCTCCCCGGAGGATCGCGGAGCGCAGATCGCGGAGTACGCGCTCACGCAGTGATGTCCGCTTGTGCGGAGTAAAGACCATCTTGGCCTCTTGGCCCCTTCGTCACGTATGCTGTAGGATGTATAAAGTCGACACAACACTAGCAGAGCCGTAAGTCCCTGTCAATGGGCGGGCGAGTGCAGCGAGGGGGTATGCATGGCTGAGCGTTACCGCGAAAAGGCCCATGCGATAGAGTGGGTCGATGCCAACGCGGAGAGATTGTCCGAATTCCACCTCGAGATCTGGAACTACGCGGAACCAGCCTGGCGAGAGTACAAGTCCGCGCGGGCGTATTGCGAGTTGCTGCGCAGCGAGGGCTTCGAAGTGGAGGAGGGCTCCGGCGACATGCCGACCGCCTTCGTCGCCCGGTTCGGCGACGGTGGCCCGGTGCTCGGCGCGTATGCGGAGTACGACGCAGTCCCCGGTAACTCGCAGCAGCCGGTGCCATACCGGGCGCCGCGCGAAGGGTTGCACCCGTGGGCCGCGGGCCACACCGATCCGCACTCGATGCTCGGCGTGGCGGGGTTGACCGGGATGCTGGCCGCCAAGGCGGCGATGGAGAAGTACGGGATCAAAGGCACGCTCGTCTTCTTCGGCGAGCCCGCCGAAAAGGTGTGCGGCTCAAAGCCCATCCACGCCGCGAAGGGCTACTACGACGGATTCGACGCCTTCATCGCCTACCACCCCTGGCCGCAGAACACGGTCGAGTGGGATACCCACTTCGGCGCCTACTGGAGTTGCGTGTTCACCTTCGAGTGTGTTGAGCCGGAAGCGTGGGCGGATCGGTCGCTCCTCCCGGCAGAGGCTGGCCCTCGGGCGGTGCCGCGCTGCCCGGGCGCGATCGACGCGCTCTGCTTGATGTACACCACCACCAAGTACACCAAGGAGGCGATGTTCCCGCACACCGGTAGCTGGACCATCAATGAGTTCATCCTGGCTGCCGGCGACGCGACGGCCGACAACCTTCCGCCGCGGTTCAGCCAGATTCAATACGCGTGGCGGTCCCCCTCGCTTGGCCTGCAGGAACAGATCTACCGCATTCTGGAAAACAATGCCCGCCATGCCGCTGCTGCGACCGGGTGCGAAGTGTCGGTGCAGTGGGTCTCCAAGACCCGGGTGGGCCTGCCGAACCACGCGATGGCCGACCTGACCTACCGGAATCTGGAGCTCGTGGGTCCACCCAAGCTGAGCGAAGCCGCCCGGGAGTTCGGCCGCGCCATCCAAGAGAATCTCGGACTCGAGCCCATGGCCAACCCATTCCCTGACGAGGTCGAGCAACTGCTCCCGCCGCAGGAGTACGAGGAGCGCGTGCGACACGGCCTCCCGGCGTGGCAGCACCACATCGGCGCGGACGACTACGTGGAATACATGTGGCACGCACCCACAGTGCGGCTGCTGACCGGTCGCCCTCGCCTGCGGCCGCCGCATGCGCAGTACCAGTACCCGAACTGGACCTATCTGGCGCTGGGTGGGCGGTCGGAGGTTGTGGATCCGGGCATGTTCGTCGCGGGCAAGACCATCGCGGCGACGCTGCTGGATCTGCTGACCCGGCCCGACGAGCTCCAACGCGCCAAGGCAGAGTTCATCGAGCGCACCGGCGGCGGCGTCGGCGGCTCCAAGTGGGTACCCCCGCTGCTGCCGCGGGACTTCATCCCGCCGATCGATCTGCGCTGGCCCGAGTACATCCGCACCGAACGCGGTGAGGAGTGGACCCTGCCGACCCCGATCCCGAACGCGGCTCAGAAACTCACCTGAGCGTGAACGACGGATCCTGGCCGCCGCTCGCGCCATGAGCGGGGCCAGGATCCGCAGCGGGGACGCTCGGTCAGGCGCGGCCGACACCCAACTCCCGAGCGATGCGCTCGATGGCGGCGATGTGGTCGCGGGGTGAGGCGAGGCCCATGCCGAGTGTGTTGATGAGCAGGTGCGTGGCACCAGCCTCTTGCCAGCGCTCGAGCTGCCAGTGCCACTCATCGGGCGTGGATTGGCCGATAGTGATGCGTGGTTCCAGGCCGAGCGTCGCGGGGTCACGGCCGGCCTCTCGGGCGTACTGGCGCACCCGCTCGACGATCTCCAGCCCTTCGTCGGTGGGCGGGAACTGTGGCTGCCAGCCATCGGCCAACCGGGCAATGCGCCGGTAGGCCGGTTCCGAGCGCCCACCCATCCAGATCGGGATCGGCCGCTGAATCGGCAGCGGGTTGATGCCGACGCCGGGCAGGGTGTGCCAGCGTCCCTCGTAGGTGACCACGCGTTGAGTCCAGAGCAGGCGCAGCACCTCGATCTGCTCTTCGATGCGCCGGCCGCGATTGTGGAAGTTTTCGTTCAGCGCGATGTACTCGGCCTCGTTCCAGCCCACGCCGACGCCGAGGCGGAAACGCCCGCCGGTGAGGAGATCGACCTCGGCGGCCTGCTTGGCCAGCAGGACCGTCTGCCGCTGCGGGAGCACCACCACCGTGGTCACCAGCTCCAGCTTGGTGAACCCGGCGAGCCAGCCGTAGAGGACCATCGGCTCGTGGAACAGGCTGTCGACCGTGTACGGCCCGGTCCAGCCGGGGCGCGTGCTGGTGTCGACACCGACGACGTGCTCGTAGCAGGCGAGATGGGTATAGCCCAGGCCCTCCGCCGTCTGCACGTACTCCCGGATTACGGCCGGGTCGGTGCCGATCTCGGTCTGCGGCAGGATTACCCCGATACGCATCGCTCACCTCACTTCGCGCTGGTCATGCCCAATATAGGTAGACGATTGAGCTCATCTCATCCTGAGCGGTCCATGTCAGCCTGAGCGCAGCGAAGGATCTCGTGCTGGGTCAGCCGCTCTGGCCGGAGATCCGTCGCTCCGCTCAGAATGGGGCCGAAACCAGGATGGCACGGAGACGTGGGATCACCCCCAAGTGGTGTCACCCATCCAGGTGCGTTCCCCTCTCAGGGAGCATAACACCGCGACGGCGGCGAAACGTCCCGCCGCGGTCGGCATTGGCCGTTCGCGTGAGGAACATGCGACAATGGAGGTAGCGCGTGTGGGGGTCGGCGCGCGCCGAACCGGGAGGAGACCAATGATGCTGCGGAATTTGATGGGCCTGATGCCCTATGTGATTCTGTTCTTCGCCATCGGCACGGTGGTGGCGCTGTTGGCGATCATCATCCTCATCGCCCAGGCCGTACCCTAGGAACCACGGCCGGTCGCGGCCACATCGCATCCACCAAGCAGCCTGATCCGGGACCGGACGGGGCGTGTCGTGCCCCCGGGGATATCGTCGTACGCGGAAAACCGGCGCGACCAGGGGCGGTCGCGCCGGTGTGTGACGGGCAGCCCCTGACCCCTGGCCTGTCCGGCCGGCCGCGAGAGGTACGCGGTCGTATGTCGCCTGCCAGGGGGTGAGGGCGTTGATTCGGAGAAGCCCGAGATGACCGCGCTACGCGTAGCGCCTGCGCCGCGGCGGGTTCATATTCGGCTCGGTCACGCGAACGTGCTCGGCCCGCGGCCCTTTGGGGCTGCTGCTGACATCGAACTCGACGCGGTCACCCTCGTTCAGTTCGCTACCCGTGATGGCGCTGCGGTGAACGAAGAGGTCGCTATCCCCGTCGTCGCGCGCGATGAACCCGTACCCCTTCTCCGGGTCGTACCATTTGACCGTACCGGTGGTCATGCGGTGCTCCTATACGTTTGCGCTCCCCTGGCATCGCTTCCCGGGGACGCTTCCTTGGGATAGACAACCCTGCTCCAGCAAGGCGAGTGCCACGGTAGCCTATCCTTCTGCCTGGTGCTAACTATCGCAGGATCTGGGCCGAGCGTTCACGCATGCGTCGCTTCATCGCGACCCGCGTTGTCGTGGCGGTCTCCGCCATCGGCGCGCTGAGGATCGGGCGCGACATCCTCAGGCGGTCACAGCGCGGGGTATGGACGACGACGGACCCCGCTTCGGAAAGAGCGTCCCTGCCGCCGCAGCGGCGGCTCCATGAACGCGCGGCGAAGGCCGCGGCGCCCGAGGGCGGATCAGGGCGTGTCCGACGGCTCATGGCCGTCGGGCGGGGGCTCCTTGGGCTGGAGCTCGGAGAGCTCCGGTTCGGACAGCGCGCGCCAGATGCGGCCGGCGATCCGTGGGAGCGCTGTGCCGAGCAAGGTGCCGAGCGCGGTGGCGCCGAACAGGAAGATCTCAGCGTTGAATGTGGAGGCGACGAACTGCTGCATGTTCCCGATCAGGCCGTCGGTGATCCCGGCCAGGACCACAGCGAAGATCACGGTGGCGGGGAGCAGCACGACCGACCAGAAGGAGCGGACCAGCAGGGCCAGCGCGAACCCGAGGGCGAAGAGTTGAACTTGCAGGTCGAACCGGCTGATGGTGAAGCTGTCCGGGAAGCCGAGCACGAAGTAGCCGAAGACGAACGCGGCGATGTACCCCACCGCACCGAGGATCTGGCCGAGCCGGGCCGCCACCAATGTGCTCCTCTCCTCCACGCACCGCACCCCTCCGCCACCGCGCGGTGCCCGGCCAAGTGTTGCACAGGTCGCGTGGGCGTGGCGGGTGTCAGGGCAACCCGGCTCCGCGGTATCAGGCGACTAGGCCGTTTCCGGCTCCCAGCGCCAGCCCTCGCCGTACGGCGTGACGCGCCCGAGGCCGGGGAAGGGGAAGTGGTAGACGAACAGCAGCGCATCGTCCGCGGCCGCCTCGGCGTAGAAGCGTCGCCGCGTCGCTTCCGCCTGCGCGCGGTCCTGATCGAAGGCGGCGCTCCAGGAGGGCCGCTCCAGGTGGAGCGGGTTGAGGGCGACATCCATCGGGAGCAACACGCGCTCGTTGCCGGAGGAGATGGCCAGGGCCATGTGGTAGAGGGTGTGGCCCGGTGCCGGAATTGCCTCGATGCCGGGGGCGATCTCTCCTGGCCGGTTGATGAGGTCGAGTTGGCCGGCGATCGGCTGGAGGTTCCGCCGCGCGAAGTCGGCCATCATCGCTTCGAGCTGCCCGAGGCCGTAGATCGACCCGGCCGCGAGGCGGTTGAGGACCGTCTCATCGGTCCAGAAGCGCCACTCGCCCTCCCACATGACATAGCGTGCCTCCGGGAAGGCGGGCCGGCCCTCGGCGTCGACGTTGCCGCCGATGTGGTCGGGGTGGGCGTGGGTGATGATCACCGTGTCGATGTCGGGCGGCTCGTACCCCGCGGCACGCAGGCTCTCCTGCAACTTCCCGGTCGTCGGCGCGAAGGGGCCCATGCCGGTGTCCACCAGGATGCGCTGCCCGCCGCACTCGATCAGCAGGCAGTTCAGGTTCGACGGGACGTCCGCGGGGATGCCGCGCTCCGCCAGCTCGCGCTCCCGCTCCTCCTCCGGCGCCCCGGCGAAGACCCAGGCCGCCGGGAAGGCCGCGCCGCCGTCGCTGATCAGGGTGCAGGTAATCGATCCCACCGTAAAGCGGTGGATGTCCGCGGGCATGGCAGGCCTCCTCTCACGCGTCCCCGGCACCATTCCGCGCGAGAGGGTACGCGACCCCGCGCCCGCTCGCAAGGCGCCGCTGGGCGTGGCGGGTTGCCCTAATCCCCTTATCGTCCCACCGGGTGACCAGCCGACGCGGGCGGCGTCGGCCTCGCGGCCGCGAGGACCGCGAGGGCCTGCTCGGGCGTATCGGACGGGGTGATGGCGCGGACGATGACCGTATCCAGCACCGCCTCATACGCGCTCAGGCGTTCCTGCAGGTCCGCTTCCCCTTCGGCGAGGATGGTGGTCTGGATTGGTTCGACGCCTTGTCGCCGGAAATGAGCGGCATAGTGCGGGAACGATCCATAGCGGGCGCATTCCTGCTCCAGCCGCGGGAGCGAGTCTCTGCCGAGCGCGCACCGGACGTAGGCGAGGATCATCGGCGTGGGGCGGCCCACCGACTCGGCGCCCTCCCGAATCCAGGCAGCCGAGGTGCGGGCGTACTCGGGCGTCAACCAGTTGAGCAAGACGCCATCGGCAACCTGTCCCGCCAGGTAGCACATCTTGGGTCCCAGCGGCGCCACTACGATCGTGACATCCACCAACCGTCGAAGCTCGTCGACGCCGGCGCGGGTGCGGTCGAGCGCACCACGTGCCGTTCCGCTGCCGATGCCCAGGATAAAGCGGTCCAGCGGGAGCCCGAGACGCTGGATCTCCGTCGCCAATTGCCGCGGGGTGTCGTCGGTCAGCGGCACAGCACCGACGCCGAGCGCGAGCCGCTGTGTGCGTCTCGCGACGTCGGACAGCTTGGGGAGGGAGGGATCCCTCAGCGGCTGGCTCAACCAGAACGAGTCGTACCCGTGCGCCTCCGCGGCGCTCGCGGCTGCGCGGATCGACTCGATGGGGTATTCCCCGGCGAGGCCGAATCCCCGTCTCGCGGCTCCCATGTCTCAATCCTTCCGCCATGCTGGCGCCGCCCCAGTGCCGAGTCCGCTCTGAGCGCGTGTGCCAAATCGTGTCGTGGAGTCTGACGAGATGATGGGGGCGGGCGGGTGCGCGGTCAAGCGCGCCACGCGGTGCAGGACCAGTCTCCCGCGCATGAACTCGTGGGCAGCGCGTGTGCCGCATGCTTGACGCCCGAGACGGCATCCCGTAAGCTAGATTTCAGCGCAGACGACTAATTAGGCGCGGCGTGGTGGTGGGTTTCGGCCAGGCCCCAAGCGACCTCGGCGATCACCCATCAACGCCGCTCCGCAGTTAATGCTCGGCGGCGCGTGGGATATCCCCTATCGGGGGACTATTGGTGGGAGGCTGATTGTGGCTGGCTCTCCCGCCGGGGTGCCATGTGCCGGGAGCACGTCGCTCGGTAGCGTGCAGGGGTAATCGTGGGCTCGGCGCGTGGCCGGGAGCCGAGCTTGCTCTGGTGGTGAAGGCGGCCGTCGGCGAGGAGGACGGGATGACGCGCGATGAACACGTCCGAGCGTTGATGGAAGCTCGCATGAGTGGACAGCTATCCCGCCGTGATCTCATCCGCCGCCTGGCGCTCCTGGGTCTCGCCGCCCCGACGATCAACGCGATCCTGGCGGCGTGCGGTTCGGACGAGTCCGACGCCGGCGGCTCGGGTGCGCAGGCGACGTCAGCGCCGACGAGCGCCGCATCATCGGGCGGGAGCGGAACGCCTGCGACGTCCGGCACCGGCATCGAGGGCCAGGATTTCGAGGGCCAGACACTGGTTGTCACCAGTTACGGCGGCACCTGGGAAGAGTTCATGCGTCAGGAGATCATCCCGGACTTCGAGGCCCAGACCGGCGCCAAGATCGAGCTGGCTGTCGGGCTGTCGAAGGACTGGATGACGAAGCTGCGCGCGGCAGGCAAGGACAACCCTCCCTACGACGTCGTCATCGCCAACGAAACCTACATCGCGACCGCGCGGGTTGAGGGGCACTTCATCTCGCTGCCGGAGGACAAGATCCCCAACCTGGCGGATGTTCACGAGAAGATGAAGATGCCGGACAACGTCGGTGTCTTCTTCCTGATTGGGCCTGTGGGAATCGCCTACATGACGGAGAAGGTCAGCGAACCGCCCAAGAGCTGGATGGATCTGGCGAAGTTCACCGGGAAGCTCGGCATCTACAACGCCGCCAACTCGGCCTGCGCCCAGCACATCATGATGATGGCCAAGATCGTCAACGGCGGCGACTACAAGAACTGGGAGCCCGGTTTCGAGTGGATCAGGGATAACCTGAAGCCGAACAAGCAGACCGACTTCTCCGGCGACATGGAAAAGCTCCTGACCACCGGCGAGGTGGACGTCGGCATCCTCGACGCCCCCGCGTGGGCCCGCCTTTCGAATCAGGGCGTCGCGATGGAGTGGGTGGCCCCGGAGGAGGGCCTCCTGATGTTCGAGCAGAACACCAACGTGACTGCTGGGAGCAAGGTCAAGGATCTGGCGTTCGCCTGGGTCAACTACCTGCTGAGTGTGCCGGTGCAGAAGAAGTGGGCCGAGAACTACTGGTACACCCCGGCGAATACCAAGGTCGAGATCTCCGGTGATCTCGCGCGGTACATCCCGGTCACCGGCGACACGCTCGAGAAGATCGAGAAGTGGGACTACGTCTGGCTGAACGAGGGGCCGCGGGACCAGATGATCAACCGGTGGAATCGCGAGATGTCGGGTTAGCAGCGAGGGGCGTCGGAGCGTGGCATCGATCAGTCTGCGGTCGTTGACCAAGCGGTTCGGCACGACGGTCGCAGTCAACAATCTGAACCTCGACTTGGAGGAGGGCGAGTTGGTTGCCCTCCTCGGCCCGTCGGGCTGCGGGAAGACGACGACGCTGCGCATGATCGCCGGCTTTGAAGAGGCGGACTCGGGGACGATCAGCTTCGGGGGCCGCGATGTGACGTCGCTCCCGCCCGAACGACGCAACACGGGCATGGTCTTCCAGAACTACGCGCTCTTCCCCCACCTGACCGTCGCACAGAACGTCGCGTTCGGTCTGGAGATGCGCAAGGTGCCCAAGGCGGAGATCGCGCGGCGCGTCGACGCCATCCTCGACAAGGTCCAGCTCCGTGAGCTGGCCGACCGCTATCCCCGCCAGCTCTCGGGTGGGCAACAGCAGCGGACGGCGCTCGCCCGCGCGCTGGTCATCAACCCGTCCGTGCTCTTGCTCGATGAGCCGCTGGCAAACCTCGACGCGAAGCTGCGCGAGGAGATGCGGTTCTACATCCGCTCGCTCCAGCAGGAGTTCGGCATCACGACGGTCTACGTGACGCATGACCAGAGCGAGGCCCTGGTGCTGGCCGACCGGATCGCCGTGATGAAAGACGGTGTGCTCCAGCAGGTCGGGACACCGACGGACATCTATCAGCGGCCGGGGAATGCCTGGGTCGCGGACTTCATCGGTCTCACGAACCTCGTGCCCGGCGTCATCACGGACCGCGAGGGGAGCCGAGTCCTGGTTGATACGGACCTCGGCGTCCTGTCGGGGACCGGGAGCGACGGCCTGCGCACCGGCGATCAGGTCCTGCTCAGCATCCGCCCGGAGAGTCTCCGCATCACCAGCGGCACGGACACCGCTCATCCCGGCGACACGCTTGACGGAGCAGAGCGCAATCGGCTCGTGGGTGTGGTGCGCGAGCGTGCGTACCTGGGCAACCTGGTCGATTACCGCATTGAAGTCGGGGAGCGCGTGCGGCTGCGCGTCCAGACCGCACCGGTGCCGGCGTACGACGTGGGTGATCGGGTAGTGCTGTCCTTCTCGGACGACCAGGCCTGGGTGGTTAGCGACGAGGGGAGCGTGTCGCGTGGCGACCATCGCGCAGAAGCTGCGCTGGCGTGAGGGCGAGCGTCGGCGGTTCACCGCCCAGTACTCCAGGCTGCTCCTGATTCTCCCGGCGATCCTTCTCCTCGGCGTGTTCTTCATCGGGCCGTACCTCTACCTGCTCTACATGAGCTTCATGACGCAGACGTTCGGCGCGCCGTACCTCCGGGACTTCACGCTGGACAACTACCTGCAAACGATCCGGGATCCCTTCAACTGGCGGATCATCGCTCGCACGTTGCGCTACGGCGTCGTCACATCCCTCGTGACCCTGGTGCTCTCCTACCCCCTGGCCTACCACATGGCGCGCGCGTCGAGTCGTGCCAAGGGCTTGCTCATGACCATGCTCCTTGCGCCGCTCCTCGTCGGCATCGTGATTCGCAGCTACGGCTGGATGATCCTGCTGGCCGATACAGGGCTGATCAACCAGGCGCTGACCGCGATCGGCATCGGCCCGTTCCAACTGATGTACAACGAGACGGGCGTCATGATCGGTCTGGTCCACATCTATATGCCCTTCATGGTGTTGTCGCTGGCGGGATCGCTCCAGGGCATTAATCCGGACGTGGAGCGCGCTGCCCGCTCGCTCGGCGCGAGCCCGTGGCGCACCTTCTGGCGCGTCACCTGGCCGCTGAGCCTGCCGGGGGTGACGTCCGGGACCGTGCTCGTCTTCGTCCTGACGGTCAGTGCCTACATCATTCCGTCGCTGCTCGGCGGCTACAACGTGATCACCGTCCCGCTGCTCGTGGTTCAGACCGTCTCGGAGCTGTTCAACTGGCCGCTGGGGAGCGCGTTCGCCATTCTGTTCTTCGTCATCACCGTCGCCGTCCTGGCGATCTATATCAAGTTGATGGGCCGCGCGATGAAGGGATTGTCCTAGATGCCGCTGAGCCGATCGAGCCGCGTCATCCTGAACACCGTGGTCGCGCTCCTGTACCTCTTCTTGCTGGCGCCCATCATCATCGTCGTGATCGCCGCGTTCAACTCGGGGCAGTACCTCCGGTTTCCGCCTGAAGGGTTCTCGCTCCGCTGGTTCCAGAAGTTCCTCGAGAGCGAGCCGTTCGTGGACGCGTTCCTCTTCAGCGTCCGGCTGGCGATCTTCGTGACCGTGCTGGCCACCGTCATCGGGACCGCGGCGGCGCTCTACATCGTGCGTCACTCGCGCCGCTTCCGCGCCGGTCTGCAGCTTCTCATGATTTCCCCACTGCCCGTCCCGGCGATCCTGACCGGTATCGCCCTCTTGATCTTCTTCTATGCCATCGGGCTTGGAACCCGCGGGATGGTCGGATTGGTCATCGGGCACACGCTGGTCAGCTTGCCCTACGTCTTCCTCACCGTCAGTACCGTGCTGGTCGGCTTCGACCGCAGTCTGGAGGAAGCGGCGCGAAACCTCGGCGCGGGCCCGTGGACGACCTTCCGCAGAGTGACGCTTCCGCTCATCAAGGGCGGCATCATCTCGGGCAGTGTGTTCGCCTTCATCGTCAGCTTCGATCAGTTTCCGATTTCGCTTCTCCTGGCGAGCGTCGGCAGCACCCCGCTACCGCTCCAGCTCTTCGATTACCTCCGCTTCTCCTTCGACCCCACGGCGGCGGCCGTGTCGACGATCAGCATCCTCATGACGGTCGTCGTGGTCCTGATAACGGAACGGCTGGTCGGACTCGAATCGCTGTACTGGGGAGGGCGGTAGGAATGGCCCCGCTCTTGGGCCTGCTGACGATCGGGCAGTCTCCACGGCCCGACGGACTGGCGGCCGACATCGAGACCGCGCTCGCCGGCCGGATGTGTGTCGTCGAGCGTGGCGCACTGGATGGCCTGTCCAAGGACGAGATCGATCAGATGCGTCCGCGACCCGGTGACTATCATCTCGTAACGGTGCTGCGCGACGGCACGCCGGTCCAGTTGGCCAAGGCCGCGATCCTCTCCCGGCTCCAGGAGCAGATCACGGAGTTGGAGCAGCGAGAGGGCGTCGCCGCAACGCTGCTACTTTGCACGGGCGCCTTCCCATCGTTCACCCACCAGAAGCCGCTGCTCCAGCCGCAGGCGGCGCTCTACGGCGCGGTGATCGGCATGGCCGGCACGGGCACGATCGGCGCCCTGACGCCCCTGCCGGAGCAGATCGAGCAGGCGCGCGCCAAGTGGCGCGCGATGGGGGTCGCCGACGTTCGCCTGGCAGCGGCGGATCCGTACGGCGCGGACCCGCTTCGGTCGGTGCGGGCAGCCGCGGCGGAGGTGCGAGCAGCCGGCGCCACGATTCTGTTCCTGGACTGCTTCGGGTACGATCTGACCATGCGGGCCGTTGCCCGGGAGGAATTCAGGGGGCCGGTGATCCTGGCGCGGACCCTGGCGGCTCACTTGGCAGCCGAAATGGTGGCCTAGCGCCGCCGTCGCTCGGGAACATGCGAAGCGGCAGGTCGTTCTCCTCGTGCGGCCTGCCGCTCTGCCTGAAGGAGCACAGTACAGTGTCAGGACGATACGCCATCAGCGTGGACGTTGGGGGGACGTTCACGGACTTCGTGCTGTTCGATCAGGAGGCGGGCGCGCCCGCGGCGTTCCATAAGGTGCTCACGGACGCCGAGCGCCCGGCGCGCGCGGTCGTGACCGGCTGGCGGGAGATCTTGGAGATGGTCGGGGCGACCTCGGCCGACGTCGACCACGCCGTCCACAGCACGACCATCGTCACCAACGCCATCGTCGAGCGCCGCGGCGCCCGCACCGCGCTCATTACCACCCGTGGCTTCCGCGACGTGCTGGAGATCGGTATCGAGCAGCTCTACGACATTTACGACCTCTTCGCGCCCTACCCGCAGCCGCTCGTGCCGCGCGAGTTGCGCCGCGAGGTGGATGAGCGGATCACGCGCGACGGCGAGGTGCTGCGCCCACTCGACGAGGATGCGGCCCGCGCGCTGGTGGACGAACTGGCGGCCGCGGGGGTGGAGTCGATCGCGGTGGCGCTAATCCACGCCTACCGCAACCCGGTGCACGAGCGGCGGCTGGCGGAGATCATCGCCGAGTCCCACCCGGAGATCACCGTCTCGCTCTCGTCTCGCGTCGCCCCGCTGATCGGGGAGTATGAGCGGACCTCCACCGTGGTGGCCGACGCCTACGTGAAGCCGCTGCTCCGGCGCTACCTGACTGACCTGATGGACCAGCTCCGGGCGTTGGGGTACCAGCGGGATCTCTCGATGATGCTCTCCTCCGGCGGGATCACGACGGTCGAGGCGGCGGTGGAATTCCCGATCCGGCTGCTGGAGTCGGGACCGGCCGCGGGCGCCTTCGCGGCCGGGTTCTACGGCCGGCTGGCCGGGCACGAGCACGTCCTCTCGCTCGACATGGGCGGGACCACCGCGAAGGCGTGCCTGATCGAGGACGGCGCGCCGACCGTGGCCGGGATGCTGGAGGCGGACCGCGTGCACCGCTTCAAGCCCGGCAGCGGGTTGCCGATCATGGCGCCGACGGTCGACCTGATCGAGATCGGCGCCGGTGGCGGCAGCATCGCCCATGTCAACAACCTGGGGCTCATGCAGGTCGGGCCGCAGAGCGCCGAGTCGAACCCGGGCCCGGCCTGCTACGGGCTGGGCGGTGAGGAGCCGACGGTGACCGACGCGAACGTGCTGCTCGGCTACCTCGACCCGGGCTACTTCCTGGGCGGCCGGATGGCGCTCCAGCCCGAGCGGGCGCGCACCGCCGTGGTCGACCGGCTGGCGAAGCCGCTGGGGCTCGATCCGATCGCCGCGGCGTGGGGTATCCACGCCATCGTCAACGAGAACATGGCCCAGGCGGCGCGGACGCACCTGATCGAGCGCAACCGCGACCCGCGGAGCGTGGCCGTGGTGGCCTTCGGCGGCGCGGGACCGGCCCACGCGGCCGAGGTGGCCCGTATCCTGGGCATCCGGCAGGTGATCGTGCCGATGGGCGCCGGGGTCGGCTCGGCGATCGGTGCGCTGACCGCCCCGATGGCGCTCCCCTTCGTCCGCTCGCACATGACCCTGCTCGACGAATGCGACTGGGCGCTGGTGCACGCGCTCTACGACGAGATGCGGGAGGAGGCGCAGCGCGCGTTCGCCGCGACGGGCAACGCCGAGGCCGCGCGCTATCGCCTGGCGGCGGACATGCGCTTCGCCGGGCAGTACCACGAGCTGCGGGTGGACCTGCCCGAGAACGCGCTCAGCCTGGCGGGCGCTCGCACCATCGAAGCGGCCTTCCGGGAGGGGTACGCCGCCACCTACGGGCGGGCGCCGAGCGGGCTGGGTATTGAGGTGCTCAACTGGCACCTGATCGCCGAATTGCCGCGCCCTGCTTTCACGCTGGCGGCCGAGCCGTGCCACGAGCGCGACCCGCGCACGGCGCTGAAGGGCGAGCGTCCGGTCTACTTCCCGCGGCCGGAAGCCGGCTACCGCCCCTGCCCCGTCTACGACCGCTACCGGCTGGAGCCCGGCGCGGCCTTCCCCGGTCCGTGCATCATCGAGGAGCGCGAGGCGACCATCGTGGTGCCGCCGGAGTGGCGCGTCACCGTCGACGGCTATCGGAATGTGATCCTGGAGCGCAGGGAAGGCGAGGGGACGCGATGACCCGGGCAGAGACGTTCGATCCGGTCAGCCTGGAGATCATGTGGAGCCGGCTGATCGGCATCGCGGACGACATGTGGACCACGGTCCTGCGGACCGCCGTCTCCACCATCATCGGCGCCGCGCAGGACTTCGGCTGCGAGATCCTCGACGCCGAGGGCCACTCGGTGGCGCACTCCAACCGCAGCATGCCGGTGTTCAACATCGTCATGCCGACGGTGACGCGCGCGGTGATCGAACGCTTCCCGGTTGACACCATGCGACCGGGGGACGTGTTCGTCACCAACGATCCATGGCTCTGCGCCGGGCACCTGGACGACATCGCCACCATCACCCCGATCTTCCACGGGGGGCGCGTCGTGGCTTTCGCCGTGACCGTGGCCCATACCTCCAGCATCGGCGGCGCGCTGGCCCGGCGCACCGTGCGCGACATCTACGAGGAGGGCCTGCGCATCCCTCTGCTGAAGCTCTACGATGCGGGCGAGCTCAACGAGACGGCCTGGGCGTTCATCCGCGAGAACGTCCGCACCGCCGACATGGTGCTCACCGACATCGAGGCGACCCTTACCGCGAACGATCTCGGTGCCCGCCGCATCGTCGCCTTCCTGGAGGAGTACGGCCTGCCTGACCTGGTCGACATCGCTCGGGCGATCCAGGAGCACTCGGAGCGGGCCATGCGGGACGCGATCCGGGCGCTGCCCGACGGGGATTACGAGCATGAAGTGTGGGCCGACGGGCTGGACGAGCCGGTGCGCCTGCGCTGTCGGGTCACGGTGCGGGGCGACGAGATCACGGTTGACTACACCGGGAGCGACCCCGAGCGCCCGCGCGGCGGGATCAACTGCACGCTGACCTACACCAAGGCGCACACGGTCTATCCCCTGAAGTGCCTGCTCTCGCCGACCGTTCCGGCCAACGAGGGCACCTTCCGGCCGTTCACCATCAGCGCGCCTGAGGGCTCGATCCTCAACTGCCGGGTTCCCGCCTCGGTCGGCTCGCGCGTGCGCACCGGCTGGCACCTCCACTCGCTCCTCTTCGGGGCGCTGGAGCGTGCGTTGCCCGACCGGGTGCAGGCCGGCAACGGGCTGATGAACTCGGTCCACGTCTACGGTCAGGAGCCGAACGGCCGCTTCTACAACGCGCACTTCTTCATCGCCGGGGGCCGCGGCGCCAGCCGCGGGCGGGATGGCATCGGGCGCAACTGCTTCCCGAGCAGCGCCCGCAACGTCCCGGTCGAGGTCTTCGAGGCGCGGACGCCGGTGCTGATCCACACCCGTGAGTTGCGGGAGGACTCGGCCGGCCGGGGGCAGTGGCGGGGCGCCTTCGGTCACCGGCTTGAGATGGGTGTGCTCCCCGGTTACCCAGCGCCCGTCTCCTTCTTCATCGACCCGGATCGGCTCCACTTTCCGCCGCGCGGCCTGAGCGGCGGCGAGGACGGCCCGCTGACCGAGGTGCTGGTCAACGGCCGGCGCCTGACGCCCGAGGAGATCGGTGGCGGACAGATCACCCTGTCCGGCCCGGACGAGCGCCTGGTGCTCCACATCCCCGGTGGCGGCGGCTACGGCCCACCCGACCAGCGCGACCCGTCCCTAATCGAAGCGGACATCCGCTCCGGTCTAGTAACACCCGAGTACGCTCGAACCTGATCCGAAAGCAACTGAAAGTTCTCGTGCCTCCTCCCCTCTCCCCTTGTGGGAGAGGGGCCGGGGGTGTGGGGTAACGCCGCCCGCACCACAGGCTGCCAGCAAGATACCCCTCTCCCGACGTCGGGAGAGGGGTCGGTCTTGTCCTGCCTGAAACCGGACGCGGCTAGCCCTGCGCTGCCCGCCGCTCGAGGAATGCGAGCAGGGTGCTGACGCCGTGGCCGGTGCCGCCCTTGCCGGCGTAGTCCGAGACCTTGTCGGCCCAGGCAGGGCCGGCGATGTCGAGGTGGGCCCAGGGCTTGCCCTCGGTGAATTCGCGCAGGAAGAGCGCGGCGGTGATCGAGCCGCCTGCGCGGCCGCCGCTGTTCTTCAGATCGGCCACGTCGCCGCGGATCAGTTCCCGGTACTCGTCCCAGAGCGGCATGGGCCAGAGCTTCTCGCCGCTCCAGGCGGTCGCGGCCACCAGGTCGTCCACCAGCGCCTGGTCGGTGCCGTAGAGCGCCGTGCCCTGTTGGCCCAGGGCGATGATCGCGGCGCCGGTGAGCGTCGCCAGGTCGATCAGCGCCTCCGCGCCCTGGCGCGCGGTGTAGGTGAGGGCGTCGGCCAGCACCAGCCGGCCCTCGGCGTCGGTGCTGATCACCTCGATCGTCTTGCCGTTCATGGCGCGCAGGACGTCGCCGGGACGGAAGGCGGTTCCGCTCAACATGTTCTCGGCGGCGGCGATGACGCCGCAGACGGTGAAGGGGACATCGAGCGCCGCCAGCGCGGTCATGGTCGCCAGGACCGCCGCCCCGCCCGCCATGTCGCTCTTCATGTGCTCCAGGCCGGAGCCGGTCGGCTTGAGGTTCACGCCGCCGGTATCGAAGGTGATCGCCTTGCCGACCAGGCCGATCGTGCCGCGTGAGGTCCCGCGCGGCCGGTAGGTGAGGTGGATCAGCCGCGGCTCGCGGACGCTCCCCTTGCCGACCGCGAGGATCGCCCCGGCGCCGAGGTCCTGGAGAGCGGCCGGGTCATGGACGACGCACTCCAGCCCGGCGGCGGACGCCGTCTCCTGAGCGATCGCGGCCAGACGCTCGGGGTAGAGGGCATCGGCCGGCTGGTTCACCAGGTCGCGCGCCAGGCTGACCGCGGCCGCGACAGCCTCGCCGGCAGCCAGGCCACGCCGGGCGGCGTCGCTCTCCCCCGCGATGTCGAACCGCTCGACCCGCTTCTCGGGGCGATCGAGCGTCCGGTACTCCAGGAACTCGTAGAGCCCGAGCCGAACTCCCTCGACCGCGGCGCGGTAGGCGCGTTCCTCGCCGAGGTCGCCCGTGGGCGGCGCCGCGCTCACCACGCTGCGGGCACCGGCGTCGCGCGCGGCCCGAGCGGCGACGGCCCATGCCCGGCGCAGATCGTCGGCCGTGGGCGCGCCGTCCCCGATGCCCGTGACGACCACGCGGCGGACCGGGAGCCGCCCCAGCGTCGGGATCACCATCGTCTTGCCGACCTTGCCCGAGAAATCCGCGTCGCGCAGCGCGGCGCTGAGCGCACCCTCGAGCCGGGCGTCCACCTCGCTACCGGTCGGGTCCAAGCTTGGGCCGGGCGCCACCGGGATCACGAGCGCGTCGACCTCACGATCGAGGCTGACCGCGGGCAGCAGATCGATGTCCATCCACGTCCTCCTTCACCGTTCGCGGTATCTCCGCTTCCAGCCCATTATGCATCTTCGATTTGGTGGCACGCAGGTCGCGATGGTTGTCGCTCGATGTGCTAAGATGCGCGACATCTCCGAGTGGACGAACAGCGACAACCGGAGGGAGGGGGATTGCGGGTTCTGAGCTCGTTCTTACTTGTCGTGTGAGGAGAAACATTGATGCTCAAGCGACACAGCCTTGCTGTGCTGCTGGCCCTGGCGATGGCGCTGGCGACCGTGGCCACGGCGGCTGCTGCACCCTCAGACAGTACCCTGGCGGGCCAGCAGACGGAAGCGGACTGCATCTACTTCGAGGCAACGCAGCACAGTGTCTGCTTCGGGTTCAAGGCGTACTGGGAGAAGTTCGGCGGCCTGGCCATCTTCGGCTACCCCATCACCGGGGAGTTTGTCGAGAATGGCGTGACCGTCCAGTACTTCGAGCGCGCTCGCTTTGAGTGGCACCCGGGCGTCTGGCCGGAGCGCTACGACGTCTTGCAGGGGCTGCTGGGCACCCAGCTCGCGGCGGACCGCCTCGGCACCGGGCCGTTCGCGCCGGCCGCGCCCGTCCAGGGCTGCACCTTCTTCGGAGCGACCGGCCACAACCTCTGCGCCGGCTTCCAGTCGTACTGGCAGAAGTTCGGCGGCCTGGCTATCTTCGGGTACCCGATCAGCGAGGAGTTCGTCGAGGACGGCGTGACCGTCCAGTACTTCGAGCGGGCGCGGTTCGAGTGGCATCCAGGCGTCTGGCCGGAGCGCTACGACGTCCTGCTCGGCCTGCTCGGTGTGCGGGCCATCAGCGGCGAGCAGCCGGGGCCGCAGTTCGTCCCCATCGCTGCCGAGCTCAACAACCCGCGCGGGATGACCATCGGTCCTGACGGCGCGCTCTATGTGGCGGAGGCGGGCCTGGGCGGCGACGGCCCGTGCCTGCCGAACCCCGAGGGCGACGGTGAGGTCTGCTACGGCCCGACCGGCTCGATCGCCCGGATCGCCGACGGCCAGGTGGAGCGCATCGCGACCGGGTTGCCGTCGCTGGCCGCTCCCGGCGGTGCCAGCGCGACCGGCGTCCAGGACGTGATCGTGACCGAGGACGGCATCTACGCCGTCATCGGCCTGGGCGCGGACCCGGCGGCCCGCGAGCAGTTGGGTGACGTCGGGGCCGACTTCGGCACGCTCGTCCGGATCAACGACGATGGGACCTACACGGTCCTGGTCGACATCGCCGCCTATGAGACCGCGGAGAACCCCGAACCGGCCGCGGTCGATAGCAACCCGTACTCGCTCGTCGCGGTTGACGACCACTTCATCGTCGCCGATGCCGGTGGGAACGACCTGCTCCACATCGACGGCAACGGCACGATCACCACGCTGGCCGTCTTCGGTCCGCGGATGGTCGATGCGCCGCCGTTCCTCGGCCTGCCGCCGGGCACGCAGATCCCGATGGAGGCGGTCCCGACCGGCCTCACCGTCGGCCCGGACGGTGCCTTCTACGTGGGCGAGCTGACGGGCTTCCCGTTCCAGGTGGGCGCCGCCCGTGTCTGGCGGGTCGTGCCGGGTGAGGATCCGGAGGTCTTCGCCGAGGGCTTCACCAACATCGTTGACACCGCCTTCGGGCCGGACGGCCGCCTGTACGTGCTGGAGATCGCCGCGGACAGCCTCCTGTCGGAGACCTCGCCCGGCGCGCTCTACCGCGTAGAGGCCGACGGCACCAAGACGCTGCTCGCGCGTGACGGCCTGGTCATGTCGACCGGCCTGGCGATCGACGACGAAGGCACGACCTATATCGCCAACTTCGGCGTGGTCCCGGGCATGTCGCAGGTGGTCGGGCTTTTCGAGTAGCCACGTACGGCCCAGTACCGTCTCCTGAGCCGATGGGCGCCCCCGCTCTGGAGAGAGCGGGGGCGTTCCGTGCCCCGGCCTTGGTGCGGCATGGACCAGGAGCGTCGGCGCCGGGCAAAGACCGGTCACTCCTGATGCCGGCACCCCTCTAGACAGCGCGACCCGGCTCCCCTACAATGCGGAGGTCGCCCGGCATCCCCTGCCGGGTGGCAGCGGACGCGTCGAGCTTGGAAAAGGAAGGACTGATGGCCAGAGTAGGAACCGCCGCCCGAGTCGCGGATCACGCGGCACCGGTCCGCTAGCCGGCGTACAGTCTGGCCTCACCGCTCGACGCCGAGGGACTGATCCCCGGGGCGCGCTCGCGCCTCCGTACCCAGTACCCCGGTTGATCAACCGAGTCGTCGCCCGACCGTTCGCCGCGGATCGGATCGTCGTGCCGTCCGCGGCTCTCCGCTGAGCATCCCATCGATCTCATGGAGTCCGGCCCCACGGGGCCGGGGGGGCCTGCGCGTGCAGTGCGCCGCGGGCCGGTCGAGCGACGAGGAGGCATCGATGACCGTCTCTGCGCACAACCTGACGAAGCCGTCCCATTGGCTGCTGACGATAGGAGCGTATCCCCTTGGGACGTCGTTGTGCGCACGACTTCGACGAACTGGACGACTACGGTGTTGACTGGGAACCAATCCGGCGCCGCTCGCGGCCGCGCACCGGCCGTGACACCGCGGACGGCGCGGGTCGAGCGACTCGGAGCGAGCGCCGCGCTGCGCGGCGGCCACAGACCGAGAGCTTCCGCTGCCGGCACTGCAAAGCGATGGTCGGCCCGACGCTGGGCGGCGGGCGCCACCGGAACCACTGCCCGTTCTGCCTGCACTCCCGGCATGTCGACGAGGCGCGACCCGGCGACCGGGCGAGCCGCTGCCGGGCGCTCATGGCCCCAATCGGGGTCTTCGTGCGGCGGTCGGGAGAACAGGTGCTGGTGCACCGCTGCCTCGGCTGCGGTATCGAGCGATGGAACCGCGTCGCGGCGGACGACCACCCGCTGGTGTTGATGACCCTCCCGCTGCTGTCCCCACCCGGGGCGGCGGCTGGCGGGCGGGACGCGGCGGCGCCGGCGTGAGCGCAACCGGGCCGGGGAGTGATCCCCGGCCCGGTTCCCGTTTGGTGCGCGCGATGCGCGCGTGCGACTGTCCGGGGCGGAGGCGCGGAGGTCACTTCTCGTGTTGGTGGGAGCCGGCCGGCGCGGGTCGGCGAGCAGCGGAGCGAAAGATGACACACGGGGAGCGGGCTGCTGGCGGGTATACGGGGTTAATTCCTCAAACCCCATTGGAGAGCTTCGGAACAACAAAACAGCCGGCGCGAAAGCGCCGGCTGTTTGGGTTTCGTTGGGCATTCACCGGGGTGGTGCCTGCTAGCCGGCAACCTCCGCGGTGATGCCCGAAATACCGTTACTACTCATATCGTGGCATCACCTCCTTTACCCTGCTCGGTCTGGAACTTTGCGAATACGTGCACGAACTCTAACACGCCGGGGGATGGGTGTCAAATGGCCGAGGGAGATCGTTGCTGCGTTGGGAAGCACTACGGCTGGTTCCGCCCCGGCACGATCAGCACCTGACCGGCTTCCAGCCAGCTCGGATCGGTGATCCCGTTGGCTTCCGCCAGGGCCTGCGGGTCGACGTTGAGTTGCACGGCGATGCCGTAGAGCGTGTCGCCCGGTTGGACCACGTAGGTGCTGCTCGCCGCTTGCTCATTCGGCGCACCCTCCTCGCCCGAGGCCGCCGGGGTCGGCGTGACGGGCGGCGGGCCGGGGGTCGGCGTCACGATCCGCAACATCGGGATCGGCGTGGGCGATGGGGTCACCGTGGGCGTCTCCGTCGTGTCGGTGCCGCGCGGGAGGCATCCGGTCAGCAGCGCCGCGGCGATGGCAACCAGCGGCACGAGAGCACGCAAGCGGCGGGCGGCTCCTAACGCGGGCGGTGTCGGTGCGCGTCGCATCGGTGTCGTTCACTCCTCCGGACCGAACAGGCGGCGTTGCAGATCCCGCACCTCGTCGCGCCGTTCCCGCTCGGTGTCTCGATCCAGCCGGAAGCGGACCCGCAGGACCGAGCCGTCCCGGGTCCCATCAGGTAGACGTTCGAGCGGTACCACGAGTTGCTGCCCATCGTCGAAGACGAGCACCGCGAGCCGCTCGCCTGACTCTCCCTCTTCGATCTCGTCCACGGTCGCGATCAGATCGTCCTGGCGGTCGGGGCTCACGGCGTCCCCTCCTGGCGTTCCGGTTGAATCTGCGTTCCGTCCGAGACAAAGACCACGGTGCCGTCGATGTCGGTGCGGTAGACGGTTATCCCTGCCTCGCGCAGGCGCTGCATCGTCTCGCGGTGCGGGTGGCCGTAGGAGTTGTCCGCGCCGACGGAGATGACGGCGTCTCGGGCGCCGACCGCGTCGAGGAAGGGCGTGGTGGACGACGAACGGCTGCCGTGGTGGGCGACCTGAAGGAGGTCGGCGCGCAGGGCCGACGGGTCGAGCGCGAGCAGCTCCTCTTCCGCTTCCTTCTCGATGTCGCCCGTCAGCAGGATGCGCACGTCGCCGTCGATGACCCGCAGCACGACGCTGTTGTTATTGTCATCCACCTCGCCGTCGGAGTTGGTAATGAACGGCTGGCGCGGCCAGAGGACCTCAACGCGCGTGCGTTCGCCGAGCTCGAACGTGTCGCCCCGGCGTGCCCGCCGCGCCGGGATGCCCTTCTCTTCGACGACCCGCAGCCCACGCAGGTAGGCCCGGTTGGTGTTCTCGATGGCCGGGTCGATGTAAGTGCCGGCCGGGAAGCGCGTCAGCACGGTCGCCAGCTCACCGATGTGGTCCTGATCGGGATGACTGGCCACGACATAATCCAACTGCTGAACCCCGTACCGGCGGAAGAAGGGGAGGATCACGGTGTCGACGGCGTTCTCTCGGTCCCCCATGTCGAAGAGGAGGCTGCGGCCGTCGGCGGTAATGATCCCTACGCTGAGGCCCTGACCGACGTCGAAGAAGGCGATGCGGGTCAGCTCGCCGGGCTCCACCGTGCCGCGCTCGTCGCCGATGAGCGACGGGAGCGCGAGTGCGACGATGACGAGGAGCAGGATGAGCGCCAGCGCGAAGACAACCCTGCGCAGGCGGCGAGACGAACGGCGGTTCATGATGCCGGATGGTTCGGGCGCGGCTCGTCGCCGCGTGTCGCCTGCCAAACGTGGAGGATGCGCTGCAGCGTCGTCACGTTGGTCAGGATGGCCAGGATCCAGAGCGCCCAGACGGGTCGGTTGAGGATGAGGAAGACGGCAAGCAGGATGACGCGCTCGGGGCGCGCGAAGAGCCCCACCTCGGCCTTGACCCCGACCGCCTCGGCGCGGGCGCGGGTGTAGCTGACCATGATCGAGCCGACCACGGTGGCGTAGACCAGCAGGATGGGGATCGTCTCGGTTCCGGAGCGCAGCAGGTAGACGAGTACGCCGCCGTAGACGAGTGCCTCCGAGTAGCGATCGAGGGTGGAGTCGAAGAAGCCGCCGAAGCGCGTGACCCGGTTGGTGACGCGCGCCACGGCGCCGTCGAGCATGTCGAACGCTCCCGCGGCCAGCGCCAGGATGCCACCGGCCACCAGGTTGCCACTGGCGATCACGGCGGCCACGACCAGGTTCAGCAACAGGCCCAGCAGCGTGAAGCCGTTCGGGGAGAGGCGCGTGCGGGCCACCAGCAGCCCAACCCGCTGCAATCGCAGCCGCACCCAATCGCCGACGAGCGTACTAATCATCGTCGTCCCCTACCCGGCGACTCGCGCGTCGCGGAGAGCGCGCGCTTTCGTGGGCCGCATGTAGCGGCCATAGCGGTCCAACGCCCGCTCGTAGACATCCAATACCCGGCGCGCGATCACGGACCACGAGTGCTCCTCGGCCCGGCGACGGCCTGCCTCACCCAGTCGCGCAGCCAGCTCCCGATCGGCCAGCACGTGGACCAGCGCCAGGGCAAGCGCCTCCGGGTTCTTCGGCTCGACGAGGAGCCCTTCCACTCCGTGCCGTACCACCGCCGTGTAGCCGTCGATGTTGGTGGCCACCACGGGCCGCCCGGATGCCATCGCCTCAAGCAGGACGATACCGAAGCTCTCCCGGCCGGTCGAGGGCGCGCAGAACACGTCCGCCGAGGCGTAGTACGAAGGGAGATCCTGCTTCGACACCGCGCCGACAAACGTCACGTTGTCGAGCTCGTAGCGCTCCAACAGCCGGTCGTAGCGCCACGCCTGCCCCGGCCCGACGACCAACAGGTGGACACCCGGGAACTCCTGCCGGACCAGCGCGATCGCTCGCAGGAGATACTTCAGCCCCTTACGCGACTCATTGTAGCGCCCGACGAACAGCACGGTCGGCCCCGAGATATGCGGATGGTGGATCTTCGGCACGTGTGGTCCGAACTGCTCGATGTCGATGCCGTTCGGGATGATTTCGTAGACCGCCGGGAAGTACTGGCTCACGAACTCCTCGGCCGAGGGAGAGACGGCGATGCGCGCGTGCAGCTTGCCGTGGAAGAAGGAGAGCAGCGGCTTGCCGTAGAGGTAGGCCAGGTTCGACGAGCGCGCCGCGTGGAAGGTGCCGATGTTGACCGTCTTCGAATGAAGCAGCACCATGAGCGGGAGCGTCGGCGCGAGCGGTTCGTGTAGGTGGATGATGTCGAAGTCCTCGTCGTGCAGGAACTCCTTGACCTTGCCCGAGATGAGGGGCGAGAGCGTGATGCGCGCGGTCGACCCGTTCGACGGGACCGGGACCGCCAGGCCGAGCCGGTAGATATGGCCGTCGTCCTCCTCGCCCTCCTCGTCGGAGCGCGGCGCGAGGATGCGTGTCTGGTGTCCCAGCGCGCGGAACTCCCGGTCGAGGTGCATGATGTGCTCGTTAACCCCGCCGGGGTACCCAAAATCGAATGGCGACACGAGGAGGATCTTCATGGAACCCTTTCGCGCGGCCGCCTGCTGCGGACGTGAGGCGTTGTCGCTACCGCCATTGTACACGCCATCGGGCGCATCATCGGCCGGCGGACGGGCGAGCGACGATGCTATCCATCCAGCGCCGGCGACCAGCCGGGCTGGATTGCCGCCGCGGCAGCGCGCGGCAGTATAGCGGTGTCGCGCTGGGCTGTCCATGCCCCACGGGAGAGGAGACGCGCCGATGAACTGGCCCGCCGGTCTTGTTGCAGCCGGATTCTGGGTGTTGCTCAGCGCCGTCTGGGCCGCGCTACAGCCCGCACTCTACCCAGTCTCAACCACCCGCCTCGCGGGACGCGTCGTTCGGGATCTCGCACCCGCGCTGCTGCTCGGCTGGCTGGTGGCCCGGCTCGCCTGACCGGCTAGCCCTGCGACTCCTCCTGCCCGGGAGCGGTCTCCGGCTGCGCGCCCTCGGCCGGGGGATTGGCGACTCGCTCCGGGATAACGACGGCGTCGCGCCCGATGCTGATTACCGCGTCGATCGGCACGGAGATGTTCGACCGGAACGGCCCGGTCAACCCGGCACGGACGATCTCCAGGCCGGTGATGGCCCCGGTCTGCTCGTCGATGAGCACGCTTGCCACCGAGCCGATGCGGCTGCCTTCCTCGCTCACGACCTTTAGCGAGCTAATCTCGCCCAGTGACGGGTACTGCCGGTAGCGGTGCTCGGTGTCTTCTCCCTGGAGCACCGCACGACTCTGCACCATGACGGCGTCCGGTCCGATCGAGCGCACGTCGCCTCGCTCCACCACATTCGTGGTGCCGCCGATGAGGCCGCCGCTGCGGACGGAAAACGCCTGGATCGCGCGGTCGTCGATCGAGAAGAGCAGGTCGTGCACCGTCCCCAACTGCTCGCCGCCCTCGATCGACACCACCGGCATCCCTTTGAGTCGCTTCGCATCCATCGCGCAGCCTCCCTCCGTGGCCCGGCGGCCCTCGCAAATCGCCGTGCGTCCCGGTGCCCCTGCGGAAGCAAAGGATGTGCCACTGGGGCGCGGGGATGCCTGAGCGTGCTCCTGCGGCATGCGACGACCGCCTCTTGACAATCCGGTTCTTGGGTGATAGGGTTCATTAGTAGAGTAATGAACCGTAGAGGCAGGTGGCAGGACCGTGTTTGACGACCGAAGCCCGATCTACCGACAGATCGCGGAACAGATCAAGCAAGCGATCCTGACCGGAGACCTCCAGGAGGAGGAACAGGTCATGTCGACCAACCAGTACGCCGCCTTTTACCGGATCAACCCGGCGACGGCGGCCAAGGCCTTCCAGGAGCTGGTGGACGAAGGGCTCCTCTACAAGCGGCGCGGCATCGGGATGTTCGTCAGCCCCGGCGCACGCGAACGGCTGCGTTCCCAGCGCCGCGAGCGCTTCTTCGCGGACGTGGTCGAGCCGATGGTGGCCGAGGCCCGGGCGATCGGCATCCCCCTGCGCGAGGTCATCCAGTGGCTGGAGCAACGGGAAGGCGAGGAGGAGCGATGATCGAACGCATCGATATCGACCACCTGACGCTGCGGTACGGGGATGTGACCGCCCTCGACGAGCTGAGTCTGTCGATGGTGGGCGGCAAGATCTACGGCCTGCTGGGGCGCAATGGCTCCGGCAAGACGAGCCTGCTGTCGGTCCTCGCCTCCTTCCGCAAGCCGACATCGGGGGATGTCCGAATCAATGGACAGCCGGTGTTCGAGAATCAGGCCATCACCAGTCAGATCGCCTTCATCCGTGAGAGCGGCGACACGGTGGAGGACACTGAGAAGGTCGAGTCGGCGATGCGGTACGCCGCGTACCTGCGGCCGAACTGGGACGCCGAGTACGCCGCCCGGCTCCTGGAACGCTTTGAGGTGTCAACGAAGGCCAGGATCGGCAGCCTCTCCCGGGGCAAGCGGTCCGCGCTCGGCATCGTACTGGGCTTGGCCGCACGCGCGCCGCTGACGATCTTCGACGAGACGTACCTCGGAATGGACGCGCCGTCGCGGTACGCCTTCTACGACGAGCTCCTGAACGACTTCATGGAGCACCCGCGCACGTTCATTATCTCGACCCACCTGATCGAAGAGGTGAGCCGGCTCTTCGAGAACGTCGTCATCATCGATCGCGGCCGGCTGGTCGTGCAGGACGACGTCGAGACGTTGCTGAGTCGCGGCAACGCGGTTACGGGGCCGGCCGACGTCGTAGATCAGTTCGTCAACGGGTACGGGTTCACCGTGATCGGCACCCGGCAACTTGGCCGGACGAAGTCGGCGATGGTCTACGGGCAGCTCGATCCCGAGAAGCGCGCCGAGGCCCGTGCGGCTGGGCTCGACCTCGAGCCCTTGGCGCTCCAGGACCTATTCGTCCACCTGACCGAACCGAGAGGAGACCAGTCGTGAGCCAGGCAGCGATCGCGCAGCGGATGCAGCGGAGTTGGCGCTTCCCCACCCCGCTGGTGACCGATTACGGGGGCTTCCTCACTGCGGCGTGGGCCGGCGTGCTCGTGGTGACCTTCGCCGGGAGCCTGGTGTCTGCCACGTTCTTCGGCCTCATCCCAGCCTCGGCGTGGGAGCTCATCACCCCTCCGGCGCGGGTGTATATGGCGGTTATCTCCGCGTTCGTGGTGTACAGCTTCCTGCCGCTGTACGTCAGTCATGGCCAGACGCGGCGTGGCTTCGCCATCGAGGGACTCATCGCCCTGGTGGTGCATGCCGCCCTCGCCACGGTGCTGATAACCCTCGGCTTTGTGATCGAAGCGGGGTGGTACCGGGTGATGGGGTGGACGCGCGGCGTGCCCGATGGGCACCTCTTCACCTCTTACGGGAACCTGCCGCTGATCGTCGCTGAGTACGGGCTGGCGTTCCTGGTCTGGTCGGCGGCCGGGGCCTTCGCCGGGGCAGCGTTCTACCGGTCCAGCCGTGGTGGGTGGCTCGCGCTGCCCCCTGCGCTGGTGATGGTCGGGATCACCGGCTCTGCCCTCGGCGAATCGCTGGGCCCCATCACTCGCTTCTATCGGGATCTGACGGGTGCGGAGGCTGGATCGCTGCCGTTCGCGACGGTCGTGTCGGTTGCCTGCATTCTGGTCGCGGGGGCGGCAACGTGGTTGCTGATCCGGGACGTCCCGATCCGCAAGCGCTGAGGCGTCCACCACGAGGTGCGGATGCCTCAGCGCCTGGAATGTGGCATGGCCGGGCCGGTGGTCGCCGCCCGGCCGGTCGCCTGCATCGGCGGAGCCAATCGGGTGCCGAACCAGCGGGAGGTGTGACGCCGGGCCGGTCTAGAGCGTGCCACGGTAGAGCCCGCCGTCGACCAGGATCGTCTGGCCGGTGACGTAGCTCGCGGCGGGCGACGACAGGAAGACGACGACCCGGGCGAATTCGTCCGGCTCGCCCAGGCGCCCCAGCGGGATGCCCTGGGCGTTGTCACGCAGGGCGTCCTCGAGGGCGATCCCCTCGCGCTCGGCCCGGGAGCGCGCCAGGTCGAGGATGCGATCGGTGCGCGTCGGGCCGGGGCCGACGTTGTTGACGCGGATGTTGTAGCGGCCCAGCTCGTTGGCCATCGACTTGACCAGTCCGACCACTCCCGAGCGGGCCGTGTTCGAGAGGATGAGACCGTCGAGCGGCTGTTTGACCGAGATCGAGGTGATGGTGACGATGCTGCCGCCGCGGTCTTTCAGGTGCGGGACCGCGGCGCGGCACATCCGCAGGGTGCTGAGCAGGTTCAACTCGATCGCGTCGATGAAGTCCTGCTCGCTCAGGGTCTCGAACGTGCCGGCCGGCGGGCCGCCTGCGTTGGTCACGACCGCGTCGAGCTGGCCGAAGTGCCGGACCGTCTCGTCGAAGACGCGGGTGATGTCCTCGGCTCGGCGCGCGTCGGCGGTCAGTGCCAGCACCTCGGCGCCCGTCTCCTCGCGGATCTCGCGCGCGGCCTGTTCGATTCGCTGCTGGTCGCGGGAGAAGATGGCGACGCGAGCGCCCTCCCGGGCGAACTCGCGCGCGACGGCCTTGCCCAATCCCTTGCTGGCCGCGGCGACGAGGGCCACCCGGTCGGTGAGTCCGAGATCCATGCTGCCCCTCCCACACCGCGCGGCGCCATGCCGCGCCAGACGTCACGCTCCACGCATGGTGCGCGAACAGTGTAGCATGATGATCGCGGCGGGCTACCCGCCCCGGCGTGGTATTATCCCAGCGTGGTTCCGCGCGCAGCCAAGAGTTGTTGCCGGTGCGGCGGGGCTGGGATTGGGTTGTGAGTCGAGCTAGCTTTTCTCGTTCGAGCATGAATCGCCCGCGCGGGCGCCGCCGCTTGCGCCAGTACGGGCCAGGGGGACCGCGCCCGCACCGTATGCCGCCGCTGATGCTGCGCCGGCGCCGGCGGCGACAGGTGTCGCCGTGGGGCGTGGGGCGCTTCGCGGCCGCGACGATGCTCGTCGTGCTCGTCCTGGTCCTCGGCGCGGCTGGGGCGGCTGCGGCGGGCGGCATCGCCTTCTGGAGCTATGTGAACCAGGGGCTTCCCGATATCGAGCACGTCGAGGCCCGGCAGTTCGCCACAACCAAGATCTACGACCGCAACTGGAAGCTCCTCCATGAAGTCTCCGACCCGGAGACCGGCTGGCGCACCCCAGTCGGCTACCAGGAGATCCTGGACCACATCACCCAGCAGCAGAGCGACCCGGACAAGCCGCACCGGGCCTGGATCTTCGACGCTACCGTGGCCGCCGAGGACGCCACCTTCTGGAGCAACCAGGGCGTGGACCCGATCGCGATCGCGCGCGGGTTCCTGATCAACATCAGTGGGATTGGTTCCTCCGGCGCCTCAACCATCACGCAGCAGACCGTTCGCCTCCTCTACCCGGAGACGATCGGTATGGAACGCAGCTACATGCGCAAGATCCGCGAGGCGATCACCGCCTACCGGTTCACCAAGCACTACACCAAAGAGCAGATCCTGGAGATGTATCTCAACAACGTCTACTACGGCAATCGTGCCTACGGCATCGACGCCGCAGCGCAGGCCTATTTCAACAAGCATCCCTGGGATCTGACGCTGGCCGAGGCGGCCATGCTCGCCGGGCTGCCGCAGGCACCCAGCCTCTACGACCCGGTGCAGAACTACGAGCTGGCCAAGGCCCGCCAGCGCTACGTGCTGGACCAAATGGTCAAAGAGGGGATGATCACCGAGGAGGAGGCGGAGGAGGCGTACGCCCAGCCGCTCCATCCCGAGACGCGTGAGGGCCGCTACAACCTGGCGCCGCACTTCGTCAACTTCGTCAAGTACTACCTGGAGCAGCGGTTCGGTGCCGCCATGCTCTACCAGGGCGGGTTGACCGTGCGGACGACCCTCGACTTCGGCCTGCAAGAGCGCGCCCAGCAGATCGTGGCCGAGCACATCGAGCGCCTGGCGCCCTGGGACGTCAACAACGGGGCGCTGGTGGCCATGCTCCCCTGGAGCGGGGAGATCGTGGCCATGGTCGGCAGCGCCGACTACTACAACGACGCC